>OKEM01000006.1_pt1 | contig 392103 bp, 351 predicted proteins | sample 1610791 | NCBI WGS metagenome assembly OKEM01 (sample SAMN04436686, study PRJEB24849) | human gut metagenome | biome: human gut; feature: NICU; material: stool | host: Homo sapiens | place: USA: Saint Louis, MO | collected 2010-07-27
AGCCCGGGGGTACAGGGGGCGGCGGCGACTGGCCGCCCCCTGTGCGCTCCCTGCGTCATGAGAGATATAACGCAGAAGACTAACCGGGAGCGCAATGTGCGCTGAAGTCGCAGATAACATAAAAGACTTCCCTGCAGTGCTTTCCCTCACCCTGCCCCTCTCCCGGAGGGAGAGGGAACCGTCCAGCAGCCCGGCCGGGCAATACCCGAAGATGGCACATTCTCAACCATCTGAGTCCTTGTCATGAATGTTGGTCCAGCCACGTCAGCGCCTGCTCGCCCGCCTCGTCCATCGGCAGGTAGACCAGCAGACGCGAACCATTGCGCGGCGCCGAATACCAGTACATCTGCTGCAGGCTGAATCGCCCGAGCTGCGGGTGGTTAAAATGTTTAATCTGGTTTTCCACGCCGCGCACCTCGTAGCGCTGATGCCACAGCGCTTCAAACTCCGACGAGGCGGCGAAAAAGCGCGCCAGTTTGTTTTCCCATGCCGGATCGCCACGGTGCTCGGCCATCGCGGCGCGGAAATAGGAGACAAAAGTCGGCAGCACATCGCGATTTTCAATCCGGCTGCGCCAGGTCTCATGGGTCAGATACAGATAAATGCAGTTGCGATCTTCTTCCGCAAGGGTGGCGAAATCGACACCCATCAGGCGGCAGAAGCTGTCGTTCCAGGCCACAATATCAAAGTTCGGTTTTTGAATGCTGGCCGGCTGCGGCATCAGGCTGTCCAGCATGCGGCGGGTGCCGGGGCTAATGCCTTCGCACGCCGTCACCTGGGTGGCTTCCGGCGGGGTCAGCCCGGCGAGCACGAACAGATGCCGGGTCTCCAGCGGACTGCACTGCAGGGCATTCGCCACCCCCACCAGCACTGCCTCCGACGGATTCACCTCCCGCCCCTGCTCCAGCCAGGTGTACCAGGTAACGCCGACGTCGGCGAGAATCGCCACCTCTTCCCGGCGCAGACCCGGCGTGCGTCGGCGGCCCACCCGGGGTAACCCCAGGCGCTGCGGATCGAGGCTTTCACGGCGGGCGCGCAGAAACGCCCCCAGCTGTTTGCGCCGATCGTCCGGCACGGCGAACGTCGACTCCCGTTGCGGCATCGTGGTCATCACCCCTCCAGCATGGTAGTTCCAGTACCAGTATAGACAGGAACTGGTACCCGTTTAATTTATCGGTAATGCTACGTCGGTCTGCTGAATGACGCAATGGAGATTCCCATGAAAACGTCTGCTGTTTCACCCGGCCGCGCCGGTCTGTTGCTGCTGCTGGGCGGCCAGATGCTGCCGCTTATTGATACCTCGATCACCAATGTGGCGCTGGACGCCATCACCCATACCCTGGCGGCCAGCGCCACGCAGCTGGAACTTATCGTCGCGCTCTACGGTGTCGCCTTTGCCGTCTGCCTGGCGATGGGCAGTAAGCTTGGCGATAACTATGGCCGCCGGCGCCTGTTTATGTGGGGCGTCGCGCTCTTTGGCATTGCTTCCCTGCTGTGCGGCATAGCGAACAGCATCAGCGCCCTGCTGGCCGCCCGCACTCTGCAGGGCGCCGGGGCGGCGCTGATTGTGCCGCAGATCCTCGCCACCCTGCACGTCACCCTCAAAGGCCCGGCCCACGCCCGGGCTATCAGCCTGTACGGCGGGATCGGCGGGATCGCCTTTATTGTCGGACAGATGGGCGGCGGCTGGCTGGTATCGGCGGACATCGCCGGACTGGGCTGGCGCAACGCCTTTTTTATCAATGTGCCGATCTGCCTGCTGGTGCTGGCCCTGAGCCGCCGCTATGTGCCGGAAACCCGTCGTGAGACGCCGTCGCGGATTGACTGGCAGGGCACGCTGTACCTCGCCCTCATCCTCTGCTGCCTGCTGTTCCCGATGGCCCTCGGTCCGGAGCTGCGCTGGCCGCTGTGGCTGCAGCTGATGCTGGTGGCGGTCCTGCCGCTGCTGTTCGCCATGCGTCAGAGCGCCCTGCGCCAGCAGCAGCGTGGCGATCATCCCCTGCTGCCGCCGCGTCTGCTGCAGTTGACCAGCATCCGCTTCGGGATGGCCATCGCCCTGCTGTTTTTCAGCGCCTGGTCCGGCTTTATGTTCTGCATGGCGCTGACCATGCAGGAGGGGCTGGGGATGGCGCCGTGGCAGTCCGGCAATAGCTTTATCGCCCTCGGCGTGGCCTATTTTATTTCGGCGCTGTATGCCCCGAGGCTTATCGCCCGCTACAGCATGGGGCGGATCCTGCTGACCGGTCTGGCGGTGCAGATCGCCGGTCTACTGCTGCTGTGCGCCACCTTCTCCCGCTTCGGGATCGCCACCACCGCCCTGACGCTGGTCCCCGCCACGGCGCTGATCGGCTACGGCCAGGCGCTGATCGTCAACAGCTTTTACCGGATTGGCATGCGCGATATCAGCGCCAGCGACGCCGGGGCCGGGAGCGCCATCCTCAGTACCCTGCAGCAGGCGACTCTCGGCCTTGGGCCGGCTATCCTCGGCTCGCTGTTCCTGGCGCTGGCCCGTCGCGGCGGCGGAAACTATCCGCAGGCGCTGATTGATTTTCTGCTGGTCGAGGTGGCTATGATGCTATTGCTGGGGGCCATCGCGCTGTGGCTGCGTCATCATCTCAACCGACAGCCGGCGACGGTAGCGTCGTAATACTGGCGGCGGTGATTTGCATAATCGTTATCCAGCGGTCATCATACCCGCTGGATATTCAGGAGACGTTATGCAGGAATTAATATCGCAAATTGCCGCCTTAGGAATCGAAATAACTCCCACCCGCTCGCTGATGATTATCTTCGGCATTATCTTGTTCACCGCCGTCGTCGTGCATCTGATATTGCACAAAGTGGTGCTGCGCGCTTTTGAAAAACGGGCATTGGCCAGCAGCCACCTGTGGCTGCAAATCATCACGCAGAATAAACTCTTTCACCGACTGGCCTTTACCCTGCAGGGGATCATCGTCAACGTGCAGGCGGTGCTGTGGCTGCAAAAAGGCAGCGAGGCCGCGGAAATATTAACCACCGTGGCTCAGCTATGGGTGATGATATATGCCATGCTGTCCTTCTTCTCGCTGCTGGATGTGATCTTAAAGCTGGCGCAGAAATTTCCCGCCGCCTCTCAGCTGCCGCTGAAGGGGATATTCCAGGGAATTAAGCTGGTGACGGCGATTATTATCGGCATCCTGATTATTTCCCTGCTGATAGGCCAGTCGCCAGCGATCCTGATTAGCGGGCTCGGCGCCATGGCCGCGGTGCTCATGCTGGTATTTAAAGATCCGATCCTTGGCCTGGTGGCCGGTATCCAGCTCTCGGCCAACGATATGCTCAAGCTTGGCGACTGGCTGGAGATGCCGAAGTACGGCGCCGACGGCGCGGTGATCGATATCGGCCTCACTACGGTCAAGGTACGTAACTGGGATAATACCATCACCACCATTCCGACCTGGTCGCTGGTCTCCGACTCGTTTAAAAACTGGAGCGGCATGTCGGCCTCCGGCGGCCGCCGCATTAAGCGCAGCCTCAACATCGACACCACCAGCATTCATTTCCTCGATGAACAGGAGCAGCAGCGCTTGATCCGGGCGAAGTTGCTTAAACCCTATATGGATTCGCGCCACGAGGAGATTAGCGCCTGGAACCAGCAGTATGCCGGGGAACAGTCGGTTCTCAATGAGCGGCGAATGACCAATGTCGGCACCTTCCGCGCCTATCTGCAGGAGTATTTACGTCATCATCCGCGCATCCGCCAGGATATGACCCTGATGGTGCGCCAGCTGGCGCCGGATGCCAACGGCTTGCCGATCGAGATCTATTGCTTCACCAACACCGTGGTGTGGGCGGAATATGAGGGGATCCAGGCGGATATTTTCGATCATGTCTTCGCCGTGGTGGAGGAGTTTGGCTTACGCATTCATCAGACGCCCACCGGCAACGACATTCGCGCGCTGGCGGGCGCCTTCTCCCGCTGACCTCAGGCGCTGGCGCGGGCTATCACGCGCCAGTCCATCATCACCCGCTCGACGGCAGCGTCGGGATCGTCGATGCGTTTCATTAACAGATCCACCGCCGTACGGCCGATCGCCCGGGAGGGCTGTTCGACGGTGGTCAGCTGCGGGGAGACCACTTCCGCCAGCTCGGTGCCGTCGAAGCCGATCACCGCGATATCCTCCGGCACCCGCAGTCCAGCCTGGTCAATTGCCCGCAGCGCCCCGGCGGCAAGGGAGTCCGAAACGGCAAACACCGCGTCGGGCTTCTCGTCTTGCGACAGTAGCTGCTCCATCGCCCGTTTACCGGCCGCCGCGCTAAGATCCTGCGCGTAGGTCACCTGCTGATACGCCAGGCCATGCACGTGCAGCACGCTTTTATAGCCGCGCTCGCGCAGGCGGGCGTAGCGATAGCTGAGGTCGTGATTAATGAGCGCGATGCGGCGGCGGCCGCCGTCGGCCAGTCGGGACACCGCCCCCTGAGCCGCCTCGACGTCGTTAATCCCGACGCAGGAGATGCTGCCGGTATCGGCATACTCCGCGCACTGCACCCAAGGTGCATCGCCAATTATGGTGGTCAGTTCCGGCAGGCTGGAGAGCGCGTTCATGGTAATAATGCCGTCGACCATTTTGCCGGAGAGCAGCTGCAGGCCCGAGGTCGAGCGGGCCAGATCCGACCCGGAATTACACAGCAGAATGCGGTAGCCGTTCTTCTCCGCCTCTTCTTCTATCCCTTTCACCACCTCGGCGCAAAAAGGGTTAGCGATATTGGAGACCATCACCAGGATCATATTGCTGCGGGCGGTTCGCAGCTGACGCGCCAGCAGGTTCGGCTGATAGTTGCTCTCTTTGATAGCCTGCAGCACGCGCTCACGGTTTTTGGCTTTTACCGTATCGCTGTTGTTCAGCACCCGCGACACCGTGGCCACCGAAACGCCGGCCAGACGAGCAATTTTCTGAATAGACATAAACCCTGCACTTCCTGCGATAGAGGTGGATCCTGCAGGCTATCATAAATGAGCTCTGGTTGGCCTGCCAGCCTGGCGCGAAAGCGTGGCTCAGTGAGACGGCGTCTCGGGACACTATTAATAATCAGGGCTTCTCTCCCGCCCCGATAACGCGCATCCTTTTGCCGTTTCATATTCTCATTAGTGCAGGAGGCGCAACAGACCGCCTGCGCCCCATTTGTGCTTTTATGATTAAGGATGATATCCCCATGAGGCTCTCCACCGCGATTCTCGCCCTCAGCTGTGCCCTGGCAACGATCACCGGCTGCACCTCGTCAAAATCGTCACCGGAACGCCACGCCTACGCGTTTGTCGCCCACCGCTCCGATTTTGTCGGCGGCAACTTCACCGTCAACCGTCAGGAAAATTACCGTTTAAACCTGCCGACCTTCACGGCGATGTACGCCCGCGGCCAGCAGGATAAAGCCGCTGGCATGAGCGAAAGCGACGCCCGCCGCACCGCGGAGGCCATCAAACAGCAGGCGGCGCAGGGCACTCGCACCGAGCACGCCTTTACCGGCAACGCCAGCGACAAATGGGATAATGCAATGGAAAATAAAGATGCCGTCCTGTTCGGCAACGAACTCTCCGGTGCCTATCTCGACGGCTATCTTGGGGTGAAATAATCCTTCGCTCCCCCGCCCTCAGCGTTCGACGCTCACCCAGCGCTGCTGCTGATGGCTTTTGACGATCGCCTCGATGATGTACATCACATCGGCGCCGTCGTCGAAAGCGGCGAAGCGCCGGGCCCCGGCCTCCGACATCTTCCCGGCGCGCACCGCCTGATAAAAATGCTCCATCATATTCTTAAAGGCGTCCGGCCAGCCCTCAATATGGCCGCCAGGGTAATGGGCGCTGTCAGCGATCTCCGGCCGCAGCAGGCTGGGGTCGTCGCTGAGCCGCCGATCCGGCTGCTCGCGGTGGCCGATCCACAGCCGCTGGGGCACTTCCTGATCCCAGGCCAGAGAACAGCGGCTGCCGTTAACCTCCACCGCCAGACGGTTTTTCCGCCCGGCGCTCACCTGAGAAACCATAAAGCTGCCTTTGCTGCCATCGTCAAAACGCAACAGCACCGAGCCAAAGTCCTCGGTATCGACAGGCCGGGTTTCATATCCCTGCGCCTCGTGAACGGCGCTGAAGGTCGCTTTGCCATTGACCGGCGCTTTACGCGTCGGCCAGACGATAGACAGATCCGCCATCACCTCGACAATCCGCCGACCGGTCATAAACTGCACGGTATCGCACCAGTGGGAGCCGATGTCAGCCACCGTCCGCGATGCGCCGCCCTGCGCCGAATCAACCCGCCAGTTGTAGTCGGTCTCCAGCAACATCCAGTCCTGTAAATAGCTGCCGTGCGCCGCGAAGATTCTGCCGACCTCGCCATGGCGGATCATCGCCGCCGCCTGCTGGACCATGGCGAACTGGCGATAGACGAAGCTGACGCCATGCACCACGCCGGCCCGGGCGGCAAGCGCCACCAGCTCCCGCGCCTCCTCCGCCGTCATACACAGCGGTTTTTCGGAGAAGACGTGCAGCCCGGCGGCGAGGATCTGCCGGTTAATCTGGGCATGCAGATGGTTCGGAGTACAGTTATGCACCACCTGCAGCCCCGGATGGGCCAGCAGAGCTGCCACGCTGTCGTAGGCATGGGCAATATTCAACGCTTGCGCCTTGCGCTGCGCCGCCTCAAGGCTGCTGTCGCACAGCGCCACCACCTCGATATCCCCCAGCCGCCGCAGCGCCTCCAGATGCGCCGGGCCAATAAACCCAGCCCCAATAATCGCGACCTGAATCATGTTATTCCCTCCCACCGGCAGCAAAGTCATCGAAGGCCCGTCCGGCAACGGGAATGATATGGCGACGAATAAACTCGCTGCCCTCGCGCGCGCCGGTCTCGGCATCCTTCAGGCAGCACTCCCACTCCAGCACCGCCCAGCCGTCAAAATCATATTCGGTCAGCTTACTGAACACCCCTTTGAAGTCGATCTGCCCGTCGCCGGGAGAGCGGAAACGGCCAGCCCGCTGCTGCCAGGGCTGATAGCCGCCGTAGACGCCATTGCGCCCGTTGCGGCGAAATTCGGCGTCCTTGACGTGAAACGCCTTAATACGCGCATGATAGATATCGATATAGGTCAGGTAATCCATTTGCTGCAGATGCAGGTGGCTCGGGTCATAGAGCATATTGCAGCGCGGATGGTTATCCACCCGCGCGAGAAAACGCTCAAAGGTCACGCCATCGTGCAGGTCTTCGCCGGGGTGGATCTCGTAGCAGACATCGACCCCCTGCTCGTCGAAGAGGTCCAGCAGCGGCCGCCAGCGCCGGGCCAGCTCGGCAAAGGCCTCATCCAGAAGCGACTGATTATGCGGCGGCCACGGATAAAAAAAGGGCCATGCCAGCGCCCCGGAAAAGGTTGCATGCGCCTGCAGCCCCAGGCGGCCGGAGGCCACCGCCGCCTGGCGCACTTTCTCCACCGCCCAGCGCTGGCGCGCCTGCGGATCGCCGTGCAGCGCCGCCGGGGCGAAGGCGTCAAACGCCGCGTCATACGCCGGATGCACCGCCACCAGCTGCCCTTCAAGATGAGTGGACAGCTCGCTGATGACCAGCCCATGCTCCGCCAGGGTGCCGCGGACCTCGTCGCAGTAGGTCTGGCTCGCCGCCGCCCGCTCGACATCGAAAATCGCCGGGTGGTTGCAGGGGATCTGCAATGCCTTGTACCCCAGGCCGGCGGCCCACTGCGCCATCCCCGCCAGGGTGTTGAACGGCGCCTGCGGGCCGATAAACTGCGCCAGAAAAATGCCCGGTCCCTTGATCGTTTTCATACCCCCTCCTGTAAAATTAGTGCGGCTCTTTCTCGTTGTACTGGAAAGAGAAAAGGAAAATCAGCGCGATAACCGCGGCGGCCACCGCCGGGATCCACCAGAAGGTCACCCAGGCCTGCGGCACGCTCTGGCCGGCCACCAGATGGTTATACAGCGCGCCGGAGATCTGCGAGCCCAGCAGCATGCCGATCCCGTAGGTGAACATCACAATCATGCTCTGCGCCTGGCCTTTGACCTTCTCGCCCGCCACGCGGTCGGTGTAGATAAAGCCGACGACAAAGAAAAAGTCATAGCACACGCCGTGCAGCAAAATACCCAGATAGAGCAGGAAGCGCCCCTCTTCGCTGACCCCGAGGGCGAAAAAGGCATAGCGAACAAACCACGCCGCCATGCCGATAAGCAGCATGTATTTCACCCCGAGGCGACGGAACAGCAGCGGGATCACCAGCATAAAGACGATCTCTGACATCTGGCCGAAGGACATCGCGGTGCTGACATCCTTAACGCCGGCATCCGCCAGATACGACGCGGTATAGGCGTAATAGGTGCCTAACGGCACGGAAATTAAGGTGGCGCAGAGGGAGAAAATCAGGAAATGGCGGGTTTTCAGCAGCGCGAAGGCGTCCGCGCACAGCAGATCGCGAAACTGAACCGGCATGCCTTTGGCCGGCGCCGGGGTGTGGGGCAGCGTCAGGCTGTAGAGCGCCAGCGCCACCGAACAGAGCGCCGCCACGGTGAAGATGCCGGTGGTGTCAGAGATGCCGGTCACCCCGATGCAGATCCCGGCGATAATCCAGCCGATGGTGCCGAACACGCGGACCACCGGAAAGGTTTTATCGACGTTAGCCAGGCTGTGGAAGGCGATATTGTTGGTCAGCGCCAGGGTCGGCATATAGCACAGCGTATAGCCGAACAGCAGGCCAATCAGCAGCGCGCCGTTCTGCGCCACCAGCGCCTGGGGGACAAACCACAGGATCGCCGCCCCGGCCAGGTGCATCACCGCCATCACCTTCTGCGAGGCGAAAAAGCGATCCACCAGCATCCCCAGCACAAAGGGGGACAGGATGGAGGCGATCGGCCCGGCGGAGAACGCATCGCCGATCAGCAATGACATCTCATAGCGGGTCATCACCAGCCCCAGGGTCACCGACCAGCTGCCCCAGATAAAGAACTGCATAAACATCATTAACGACAGCCGCGGCACCAGAAAACGGTGGCTCACGCGGACACTTTCCCGACCTTCTGTTGTTGTGACCATGTTGCTCGCCCTCAGAAAAGTAATCGATTACAAAATCGCTCAAAACAAAAGTAATCGATTACAAAAAGAAGATCGCCAGGCAAATGCCCCACCTGCGAAGAGGATCACAATAAAAAGCCAGGCAGCCCCGCCGGACGGCGGGGCATCTCGCTTACGCCGGGCGGCGCAGCAGTTTGAAGGCGATAAACAGGAACAGGATCCACACCGGCAGCAGGATCGCCGACAGGCGCATCCCGTCGATAGTGCACATCAGCGCCAGAATCAGCCCAAGGAAAGCAATGCAGAAGTAGTTGCTGGTGGGCGCCAGCAGCGCTTTAAACTTCGATTCACGCCCTTTGCGGCGCTGGGCGGCGCGGAACTTCAGGTGCGCCATACAGATCATGATCCAGTTCAGCAGCAGCGTCGCCACCACCAGGGCCATCAGCAGTCCCAGCGCTTCATGCGGCAGCAGGTAGTTCAGCACCACCACCAGCGAGGTGATAATCCCCGAGAGCAGCAGAGAGTTCACCGGCACGCCGCGCTTGCTGACGCGGGCGAGGAACGTCGGCGCATTGCCCTGCACCGACAGGCCAAACAGCATCCGGCTATTGGAGTACACGCCGCTGTTATACACCGACAGCGAGGCCACCAGAATGACGAAGTTCAGCGCGGAGGCCACCAGATTGCTGTCGAGATGATGGAAAATCATCACGAACGGGCTACTGTCGGATTTGACCTCCACCCACGGGTAGAGCGCCAGCAGCACCACCAGCGAACCGATATAGAACAGCAGGATACGATAAACCACCTGGTTGACCGCTTTTGGAATGCTCTTTTCCGGGTTTTGCGCTTCGGCGGCGGTGATGCCGATAAGCTCCAGCCCGCCGAAGGAGAACATGATCACCGCCAGCGACAGAATAAGTCCGTGCCAGCCGGTGGCGAGGAAGCCGCCGTGTTTCCACAGATTGTCGAACCCGGCTTTGCTGCCGCCGTGGCCGCCGAACAGCATCCACAGGCCGAAGGCAATCATGCCGATAATCGCCAGCACCTTGATCAGCGCGAACCAGAACTCCGCTTCGCCATACAAGCGTACGTTGACCAGGTTGACGGCGTTAATAATGATGAAGAAAGCCGCCGCCCAAACCCAGGTGGGCACGTCGGGAAGCCAGTACTGCATATAGATCCCGGCGGCGGTCAGCTCCGCCATCCCTACCAGCACGAACATCACCCAGTAGTTCCAGCCGGAGAGAAAGCCGGCGAACGGCCCCCAGTACTTATAGGCAAAGTGGGCAAAGGAACCGGATACTGGCTCTTCCACCACCATTTCGCCCAGCTGGCGCATGATCAGAAAAGCGACAATCCCGGCCACGGCGTAACCCAGTAAGACCGCCGGGCCGGCCATTTGAATCGCGGGACCAATGCCGAGAAACAGGCCGGTGCCAATCGCGCCGCCAAGGGCGATAAGTTGAATGTGTCGGTTCTGTAAACCGCGATGAAGCGTCGGGCCGCTCTCTTCTACGGCATCCGACGACGTTGACGCGTCTTTCACGTCGTTCCCCTGTGTGTTTTTGCGAAGGGGCACCTTTTATCACTAAGGGGGGATTGTCGCAAGTTGCGAGGGGTTATGGCGGCGGCGACATTAACCTTCGCTTGCACGGACTCAGGCCGTGCAAGGCGCCGTCGTCGCCTGGCACATTCGCGGCTGTCCATCCGCTGTCCTTGCCCGGAGGCGCTGCGCTTACCGGGCCTACGCAGACGCCAGAAGCCCGGTTAAGGCTACCTCCACCGACAAAACTTAATAGCGCACCATCACCGACTTCAGCTCCGTGTAGTCATCGATAAACGCGCTGCCGAATTCGCGCCCGATGCCCGAGCCCTTCATGCCGCCGAACGGTACCGCCGGGTCGAGGAAAGTATGCATATTGACCCACACGATGCCGGCCTCAATGGCCTCCGAGTAGCGCAGCGCCAGGCGAATATTATCCGACCAGACGCTGGCCGCCAGGCCATACGGCGAGGCATTGATCCGCGCCAGCGCTTCGTCTTCACTGTGATAGCCGATAAAGCTGCACACCGGACCGAAGGTCTCCTCGCGCATCAGAGTGCTCTCTTCGCTGCGCACTTTAACCGCCGTCGGCTGCAGGAAATAGCCCTCCCCCGGCAGGGCTTCACCGCCGCAGACGATGGTATCGCCCTCGTCGCGCGCGGTCTGAATGAGCCGCAACACTTTGTCATACTGCTGGCGGTTGGCCAGCGGCCCCATCAGCGTGCGCTCATCCAGCGGCGATCCCGGCGCGAAGGCGCTGAGCTTATCTTTCAGCAGCGCCAGCACCGCATCCAGTTTACCCTGCGGCAGATAAAAGCGCTCCGCGGCGGCGCAAATCTGCCCCTGGTTCAGGTAGCCGGCTTCCAGAATGCCGTTGACCATCGCCTCCGGCGTCAGATCATCCAGGAACAGCGCGGCGTTTTTGCCCCCCAGCTCAAGGGTCACCCGTTTACCTGACGCACTGGCCGACCGCTGGACTTTCTCGCCAGTGGCCACCGAGCCGGTGAAGCTCACCTTGGCGCAGGCCGGATGGTTAATCAGCCGCTGAGCAATCTCGCCGCCGGCGCCGTTGACCACGTTAATCACCCCGTCCGGAATACCCACCGCTTTCGCCAGCTCCGCCACGCGCAGCAGCGTCAGCGGCGTATACTCGCTCGGCTTGAGAACAATGGTGCAGCCGCAGACCAGGGCCGCCGCCAGCTTCCAGACGGCAATCATGATGGAGAAGTTCCACGGCACGATGCCCACCACTACCCCCAGCGGCTGACGGCGAGTGAAGGCGGTATATTTCTCCCCGGCCATCGACGGCAGCGACACATTCAGGGTTTCGCCGGTGACTTTCCCCGCCCAGCCGGCGAAGTAGCGCAGGAAAGCGACCGATTGATCCAGCTCGAGCATGCGCGCCAGCGTGATGGTCTTGCCGGAGCAGAGACTTTCCAGCTGCGCCAGCGCTTCGCGATGCTCAACCAGGGCATCCGCCAGCTTCAGCAGCAAGGTTCCGCGCGCCAGCGTCGGCATTTCGCGCCACTGATTAAACGCCTGGCGGGCACTCTCTACCGCGCGATCCGCCTGGTCGCTATCCGCCGCGGTGACCTCGGCGATCGCCCGCCCGGTGGCAGGGTTGATCACCGCAAACGGCGCGCCGCGGCCCGCCTCTCGCTCACCGGCGATAAACTGCCCGTGCGGCTGGCGTAAAAAGGCGGTCACTTCCGCCAGTAAGGTTATCTCGCTCATCGTCAGTACCCGTTTTTTCAGCAACGTTGGCCCATCACAGCACGGCTTCCCGCCGCCGCCTATCGTTCTAAAGAACGTCATTCTTCCGGACGATATTCAACGCCCGCGCGGCGTGCTGTGATGAGGCACTTGAGCGAGGCAAGACCACAGGGTAACGCGATGAACATCAAAATCGATGCGCTGAACTACTACGGCGCGACGAAGAAATACCACCTCCATTTTCCGGCGCTGCGGGAAGATATTGAAGCCGACGTGGTGATTATCGGCGGCGGCTTCTCCGGTATTAACACCGCCCTTGAGCTGGCGGAACAGGGCATCACCAACGTGGTGGTGCTGGAAGCGCGCCATCTCGGCTATGGCGGCACCGGGCGCAACGGCGGCCAGGTGATGGCCGGTATCGGTCACGACATCGAAGCGGTGAAAAAGCACGTCGGCAAAGAGGGGCTGGAAACGCTGTTTAAAATCGCCAACCTTGGCGCGGGCATCATTCGCGAACGCATCCGCAAATATAATATCGACGCCGATTTCGTCCCCGGCTACGGCTATCTCGCTTATAACCAGCGGCAACTGAAAACGCTGCGCCAGTGGGAGAAGGAGTTTAAGGCTGCCACCCCGGATGAAGAGATCGAGCTGTATACCGGGAAAGAGGTGCAGCAGGTGGTGGGCTCCGAGGTCTACTGCGGCGCGCTGAAACATATGGGCGGCGGCCAGATCCATTCGCTCAATATGCTCCTCGGCTCGGCGCAGGCCGCCCATTCGCTGGGAGTGAAGATCTTCGAATCCTCGCCGGTGGTGGAGGTGAATTACGGCAAACAGGTGCGGGTACGTACCGCGATGGGCAGCGTCAAAGCCGCCAAACTGCTGTGGGCCTGCGACAGCTTCCTCAACAATATGGAGCCGGAGATCTACAACAAAACGCTGGTCACCTACTCCTATCAGGTATCGACCGAGCCGCTCTCCGATGAACTGATCGAGCGCATCAGCCCGCTGCGCGGCGCCTTCAGCGATATTCGCCCGGTGATTAACTACTACCGCGTCACCCGGGAAAACCGCCTGCTGTTCGGCAGCGCCACCCGCTTTGTGGAGTATACGCCGAACGATTTCGCCGCCTGGAACCGCACCCTGCTGGCGGAGGTCTTCCCCTATTTGAAGGATGTGAAGATCGATTTCGCCTGGGGCGGGCCAATGGCCTGTAGCGCCAACCTGTTTCCACAGATCGGCACGCTACGCGATCACAACAACGTCTTTTACGTCCAGGGGTACTCCGGTTTCGGCGTCACCCCATCGCACATCGTGTGCAAAATCCTCGCCGAAGGGATCAACGGCGGTTCAGACCGCTATCGTCTGCTGAGCAGCATCCCCCACGCGACCATCCACGGCCGTGACAGCCTGCGCCTGCTGCTGGTCACCGCCGGAAAATTGATGCATCAAACCGCCGGTTTCTGGAAAGGCCGGAGTTAACCAGGAGAACGCTATGCACGCTTTTAAACTTAAACACCCGGTGCCCGACCTGCAGCCAATCGGCAGCGTCAGCCTGCTCGGCGCGACGCCGACCGCCGGCGACCCGCAGGTGGCCGGGGCGATGATCTACGGCGAGCCGCAGGATGCCTTTACCTGCGGACTGTTTTCGTCCACTGAGGGGAGCTTTACCATGACCTATCCGTTTACCGAACACGCCACCGTGCTGGAAGGCGAAGTAGAGCTGACCGTCGCCGGCGGTGAACCGCAGCGCTTTGCGCCAGGCGATAGCTGGTTTGTTAAACAGGGCACCGAAGTGGAGTGGAAAATCCTGACGCCGCGCTTTGTGAAGCACTACCTGGCGAACGTCGAGACGCGCTAACGCGCTGATACTGCCCGGCGGCGCAGGGGGGGGACCCGGAGGCGACGCATTGCGCCTTCTCCGGGCTACCAAATCGCACAGCGCTGTAGCCCCGGTAAGCGGCAGCGCCACCGGGAGTTTTGAGGCCGCCAACACCGGCAGTTTCAGTCAGCATGGTGAATAAATTAAAGGCAGGCCGCGCGGATCGTAGGCCGGGTAAGGCGCAGCCGCCACCCGGCAGAAACAGGCGCAACGTGGCAAGACGGATGGCCCCGGTTTTCGGGGTCATCTTGTTTATCCACCCTCACATTCATGGACTGCGTCACAGAATCATGCGCCACCCTCCACCTTCCGGACGATATTCGTTGAGCAGGATGCCCGCCTAAATTATGACTATCCGGGAGTGGCGCTGGCTATTCCCTGCCCTACCCCATTATTGTGCAGAGGTTGACTATGTTTAGTAACAGACTTGCCAGCCATCTTGAGCGCGGCGTCGTCGGCTTCCCGACCACCCTCGCCAGCTCCGTCGGGCTGATTATGGCCAGCCCGGTGATCCTGACGGTGACCAGCGGCTTCGGCATGGGCGGCGATACCTTCGCGCTGGCGGTGCTGCTGGCCTTTATTATGATGCAGGCGCAGGTCACCACCTTTGCCGAGGCGGCGACGCTCATTCCCACCACCGGTTCGGTGTACGACTATATCTCCTGCGGCATGGGCCGCTTTTTCGCTATCACCGGCGCGCTGTGCGCCTATCTGATCGTCCATATTTTCGCCGGGACGGCGGAGACGATCCTGGCGGGCATTATGGCGCTGGTGAACTTCGAATCGATCAACGCCCAGATGGCCGCTCACCAAAACACCTGGATGGTGGGCGTCGGCATGGTGGTGATTTTCGGCCTGCTGAACGCCATCGGCGTGGAAATCTTCGGCAAGGTCGAAGTGGTGCTGACCTTCGGCATGTGGACCACGCTGACCATTTTCGGCCTGTGCGGCATTTTTATGGCGCCGGTGACTCATCTTTCCGGCTGGTTCGGCACACCGCTGAACGTTAGCGATATCAACGGCCTGTTCGGCTATATCGGCATGGCGATGTTTATGTTCGTCGGTTGCGAACTGGTGACGCCGATGGCGCCGGAGATCAAACAGGCCCACCGCACCATACCGCGGGCGATGGCGCTGGGCCTGCTGGGGGTCGCCAGCTGCATGTTTATCTACGGTGCGGCGATCAACCGCCAGGTGGAGAATACCGTGCTCGACGCGGCCAACAACGTCCATCTGCTGGATACGCCGATGGCGATCCCGGCCTTCGCCGAGCGGGTGATGGGCCACGCCGGCCAGTACTGGCTGGGGGTCGGGCTGCTGCTGGCGGGCTGCGCCACCATCAATACGCTGATGGCCGCCGTGCCGCGCATTATCTACGGTATGGCGCTGGACGGCGCGCTGCCCCGCTTCCTGACCTGGCTGCATCCGCGCTTTAAAACGCCGGTAATCGCCATCGCCATCGGGGTGGCGATCCCCTGCCTGCACGCCTGGTATCTGAACGGCGATCTGGACCGCATCGTGCCGCTGATCCTCGCCGCGGTCTGCGCCTGGGGCGTCGCCTATCTGCTGGTGACGCTGTCGGTGGTGATGCTGCGCATTCGCCGCCCGGACCTGCCGCGCGCCTACCGCTCGCCGTGGTTCCCACTGCCGCAGATTATCTCCAGCGTCGGCATTATCATCGCTATCGTCAATATCACCCCGCCGGGGATGGACAGTCGCCAGGTGCTGGTGCCGTTCGGCATTATGCTCGGCCTGACCGCCGCCTACGCCCTGTTCTGGACGGTGTGCGTGCAGCGCGTCAATCCGTTCAAGCCGCTGGTGGTGGAAGAGGTAGTGGAGCGCGCCATCAACAACTACGAAAAACAGACCCGCGGGGAGATGACGCCAGATGTCCTCCGTCCCCTGGTTTGAAACGCCGTTAATGAACGCGGTGCAGCGCGATCTGGCCGGCTGGCCCTGCGAAAAGCTGAGCGAGCGCAGCGCGCTGCTGCGCTTGAACAACGCCACCGCCGTGACCTTCAGCGTGCGTCAGAAGCGGCTGTTTATGGCCAGCATTCACAGCTGCGAGTTTGTCGTCGAGGGGCCGGTGACCCGGCCCGTACGCGGTAACATTCGCGCCCATCAATCCGGCTGGTGGAAACGCCAGCCGATCCGCTTTATCGGCGGCAAAGGCAGCGAGGCACTCGCCGGCTATCTCAACGGTTTTCCTAATCTCCAGCAGACCTTAAGCGAGCTGGACTACCGCCGCTTTTCGCTGACCTTTGACGGTCGCGGCTGGCGCTGCAGCATTGAACCCTGGGCCGCCAGCGAAGTGGTCTGTAAAATGCCGCCGCTGCGCCGTTATCTGCGGCTGGAAGCGCAGCAGCGGATGCTGCTGCTCAGCGTGCTGGCGATGACCGATCAGGCAGTAAGTCAGTGGATGCGCGGTGAAATCGTAGAAGAGAAAGCATTGACTTCCCCGCCATCACCGCGGGGAAGCTGAGGCGTTTTATAGCAGGCCAAACTGCTGCGCCAGCCGATCGAGAGCCTGCCTCTGGAACTGCGCAAACTCCGCCCGCGGCTGTTGTTGTTGAATAAATTCCCGCAGCGGATCCTGGACCTCGGTGCGGATGCCGCTCAGAGCCTCCATCACCGCCAGGCCGCAGAACGGCACGTAGGATTCGGCGTAGCCGCCTTCGTGCACCATCACCAGTTTCCCGCCGCACAGGCGATCCGCCGCCTGCTGGACCTGTTCAGTCATCGCCCGGAAGCTGTCGCTGTGCAGCTGCATGCGCGCCAGCGGATCCATGGCGTTGGCATCATAGCCGCAGGCGATGATAATCAGCTCCGGCTCAAAGCGCGCCAGCGCCGGAATAACGATGGTTTCCAGCGCATAGCGCCAGCTGTCATCCCCCGCGCCGGCCAGCAGCGGAATATTGATGTTGTAACCCTCCCCCGCCCCCACGCCGCGATCCTCCTCGCCAGAGTAGCCCGGCGGGAAGCAGCCGTCCTGATGCAAGGAGATAGTCAGCACGTCGTCGCGCTGCAGGTAGATGTGCTGGGTGCCGTTGCCGTGGTGAACGTCCCAGTCAATGATCGCCACCTTGCCGAGCCCGAGCAGCGCTTTCGCTCGCTCCACGGCAATGGGGATATTGGCAAGAAAACAGAAGCCCATCGACTGGTCCGGCAGGCAGTGGTGTCCGGGCGGACGCGACAGCGAATAGGCGTTATCCAGTTCCCCCTTCAGCACCGCTTCCACCGCCGCGCAGGCCAGCCCGGCGGAAAGACAGGCGATTTCATAACTGCCCGGCCCCAGCGGCGCCTCTTTGCCCAGCATGCCGCCGCCGTTATCGCTTATCGCCTTGAAGCGCTCCAGATAACTGTCGGGATGGATCCGCCGCAGGTCCGAAAGGCTCGCCGGCGCCGCGCTGCGCAGCGCCAGCTGCGGCGTCAGCCCGGAGACATCCATCAGGTTTTTCATCCGCCGTTTGGTCTCCGGCGATTCGGCATGACCGCCGCCGGCGGGTGGCTGTACCCACCCGCCCACCGGCAGCGTCACTGCGTGCAGCCCGGTACTGTGCCAGAAACAACGTTCATCAAAGAAGAAACCGGTTTTTCTTTTCACTCTATCCTCCCGTGGGCTAACCCTTCCCGGCGGCGGAAGCCGCCACAATTAAAATCAGTGACAGCAGCGCGCAGACACCTGCCGCCGCCAGCAGCGGGTCGGCGCTGGCGAAGTGTTGCAGTAAGGCCCCCGCGAGCGCCGGGCCGGCCGCCATGCCGCCGCCGATCACCAGATTGATGCTGTTCATCAGCCGACCGCTGTTATCGAGCCCGGCGACGCGGGCGAGAATAAAGGGCAGCACGAAGGTCCAGGTGAACTTAAACAGCAGCGCCGCGATGGCGTAGCGCGCCAGCAGCGGCTGGCCAACCAGCAGCCCGACGCTGACTATCAGCAGCCCATAGCCCAACCACACCGGTAAGCGATCGGCGCGCCGGGTGCCGCGCAGGGCCGCGCCGCCGGCGCCGATAATGCCGCAAACCGTCGCCGCCGCCAGCACCAGCCCCACCTGCGTCGGGCTCAGCCCCGCCGTGCTGCCGATGGTGCCGATAAAGGTCCACACTGCGCTGAGGCTGATATAGAAAGTGAGCACCGCCAGCACCGCCAGCGCCTGACGCCACAGCGCCGTCGACGGCTGCTGGCGGGAGGCAGAGAGCGGTTGAAAGCGCGGCGGGAAAGCGGAGACCAGCGGCAGGCAGCAGAGCATGATGGCGGCGAGGATCAGATACACCACCTTCAGGCCAAAGGTCGCGAACAGGCCGGGCAGCGCCAGCAGGCCAAGCATCCCCAACAGCAGTTGCCCGAGCACCCAAAAGGCGTAGACCCGCGACGGGTTCGGCGTTCCCGCCGCGCAGCTGATGCACAGAATCATCAGCGTGCCGCCCGCCAGTGAGGCGATAAAGCGCGCCGCCAGCAGCGTCTCATACTGGGTGACCACCGCCGAGGCGAGGTTGGCGGTCAGAAACACCGCCCCGGCCATCAGGGCGACCCGCCGCCAGTCGAGGCGACTCATCCACCACCACGCCGGGAGCGTCGCCAGGCTCATCGCCCCCAGCTCCGCTGAGAACAGCCAGCCTACCTGCCCGGGTTTTAGCTGCCATTCGCTGGCCAGCTGCGCCGCCACCGCCGGCGCGGTCATCAGAATACCCGGCGCAATAGCGGCAAAAATCACAATCGCCGCCAGCAAACGCAGGGACACCACCAGCCCGGCGGGCCGGGAAAGCGCATTATCAGTGACAGGTGTACTCGACATCGTAGGGCGTGCTCCGGTCAAAAAAGCCTCCCCCCGGAGGATCCTCCAGGGAGTGATACCCACAGGCATCAGGAAAACGCCGTGTTGCCACGGCGCGCGCGGGATGTGAAAGTCAGATCACAGATGCAGCGTACGCTGAGCAGCCGGCATCCAGGTTCGGGAAACCAGTTCGGTACGATTGACCACTTCGGTCTTGGCGAAGATATTGCGCAGGTGCGTTTTCACCGTCGAGAGCGAGATATCCAGCTGGCGGGCAATCAGCTTATTACTGGCCCCTTCGCGCACCATGCCGACGATTTCCCGCTCTTTGGCGGTCAGGATAGCGGGCAGGTCATCTTCTTCCTGCAGGCAGTCGCGGATCGCCAACTCCACCAGCGGCAGCACCGCCTGGGCCCGATGACGCTCTTCGCTGGAAAAAGGCACGTCGCGCATCAGCGAGATACCGGCGATGATCCGCCGCTCGCGGCGGATGAAGATCTCGGTCATGTCACGCACGTTATTCGGCAACATAAATTCATGATAATAATGCCGGTTGCGATCGCAGAGCCGCGGCGTCATCGCCGCCACGGTGGTGTTCTGGTGGCTAAAGTGCGCCGGTAAATGCGGATCCAGCGGCTGGAAGTTTTCCAGATATTGTTGGTGCGTATTATCGGAAATATTATGCAATATATAGTTTTCGGGTTTTAACCGGTTATTTACTCGATAAAACACCGCTGAAGTCAGTGGAATTAGCTGAGAAATAGTCTGTAAACAACGGGCTATTATCGCATCATTACGGCTGGCTTTTAACAAAGCAGACATGATAGGGCCTCCCCGTCGAGATGATGGTGCATGACACATGGATGACTACCGATAATTGAAGCATACATTTCACATTTAAGTAACACAATCATTAACATATTAACAATGTGATAGCCGTTACAAAATTTTCAGCAATGCATTGTTATATAAAGCATTTAAAAAACACACTCGCCATGCCTTACGATAGCGGCGTTAAAACATAAACAAAAAAGATTAATACCCGGCGTACCTGCCTCTGGTGATAAAAAAACCCTATCCCGGACGCGTCTCTCTCATCCTTAAGAACGATGGATTTCTGTTTTTTTTCACTTATACCCTTAACAGGATGCCATTAATTTTCGCCGCGGCTTAATCATGTGATTACGCCTGACCCGCTGTTGCCAAAATAATAGCAACAGCGCCGGTCATTAACCGAGGATAAGCCGATGCTGAATATCGCCGCCCTGCGCCAGCAGCAAATTCCGCTGGCCGCTGAGCGGCGCTCGCCGGTGCCGTTTCATATTCTGATGAAGCCGATTGGCCCCGCCTGCAATCTCGCCTGCCGCTACTGCTATTACCCCCAGGATGAAACGCCGGTCAACAAGTTGGACGAGGCGCGGCTGGAGCAGTTTATCCGCCGCTACATCGCGGCCCAGCCCGTCGGCGCGCGGGAAATCAACTTTGTCTGGCAGGGCGGTGAGCCGCTGCTGGCCGGCCTGAGCTTTTACAAAAAAGCGCTCGCCCTGCAGGCGCGTTATGCCCCCGACGGCGTCACCATCAGCAACAGTCTGCAGACCAATGGCACGCTGATCAACGACGCCTGGTGCCGGCTGTTCCGCGAGCATCGCTTTATTATCGGCTTGAGCCTCGAAGGCAGCGAAGCGCTACAGGACCAGCATCGTCCGGATAAACGCGGGCAGGCTTCCTGGTCGGCGGCGCTACGCGGTATCGCCCTGCTCCACCAGCATCAGGTGGAGTTTAACCTGCTGGTGGTGGTGCATAACGAGATGGCGGCCCACGCGGCGGCGATTTATGACCGGCTGGTCAGCCTCGGCGCGCGCTATCTACAGTTTCAGCCGCTGATGAGCGAAGGCGCAGCGTTGCGCGAGGGCTATCAGCTGAGTGCCGATAACTGGGGGCGTTTTATGGTCGGCATCTGGCGGCAGTGGCAGAAGCGCTGCGACAAGGGGCGGGTGTTCGTCATCAATATCGAGCAGGCGTGGGCGCAGTACTTCACTCACACCAGCGGCAGCTGCGTGCACAGCGCCCGCTGCGGCAGCAATCTGGTGATGGAGCCCGACGGAGAGCTCTACGCCTGCGACCATCTGATCAACGCCGAACATCGGCTGGGCCGCCTTGACGACATGACGCTGGCGCACGCGGTCGACGCCTCGGTGCAGCTGCCTTTCGGTCAGCAGAAAAGCCTGCGCCGCGAATGCCAGACCTGCGCGGTCAAAATGGTCTGCCAGGGCGGCTGCCCGGCGCATCTGAACGCCGCGGGCAACAACCGCCTCTGCGGCGGCTACTACCGCTTCTTTAGCGAAATTCTGGCGCCCGTGCGCCCCTTTTCCCGCGACCTTCAAGGGCTACAAGCCTGGCGGGCCGCGTTTGTCGGGGCCGCGCATCCGGCGTAGCCCATTGCTCTGAAAGTGATACCCGCAGAAACAGGAGAATCCGTTGTGAATAAAACAGCCATGGCCGCGGCGGTCAGTGTGATCCTCGCCGGTGGCGCGCACGCCGCCCAGCAAGAGCGTCCGAACGTCATCGTGATTATCGCCGATGATATGGGCTACTCTGACATCAGCCCCTTCGGCGGCGAAATCCCCACCCCCAACCTGCAGGCGATGGCCGAGCAGGGGATGCGCATGAGCCAGTATTACACCTCGCCGATGTCGGCCCCGGCGCGTTCGATGCTGCTCACCGGTAACAGCAACCAGCAGGCCGGGATGGGCGGTATGTGGTGGTACGACAGCACCATTGGCAAGGAGGGCTACGAGCTGCGGCTGACCGACCGCGTCACCACCATGGCCGAGCGTTTTAAAGACGCGGGCTATAACACCCTGATGGCCGGCAAGTGGCACCTCGGTTTTGTTCCCGGCGCCACGCCGAAGGACCGCGGCTTTAACCACGCCTTCGCCTTTATGGGCGGCGGCACCAGCCATTTTAACGACGCCGTCCCGCTCGGGACCGTTGAAGCCTTCCACACCTACTACACCCGCGACGGCGAGCGCGTCTCCCTGCCGGACGATTTCTACTCCAGCGAGGCCTACGCCCGGCAGATGAATAGCTGGATTAAAGATACGCCGCCGGAACAACCGGTCTTCGCCTGGCTGGCCTTCACCGCCCCGCACGACCCGCTGCAGGCCCCCGACGAGTGGATCAAGCGCTTCAAAGGCCAGTATGAGCAGGGTTACGCCGAGGTCTATCGCCAGCGCATCGCCCGCCTGAAAGCGCTGGGAATTATCCATGACGACACCCCGCTGCCGCACCTTGAGCTGGATAAAGAGTGGGAGGCGCTGACCCCGGAGCAGCAGAAATATACGGCGAAAGTGATGCAGGTCTACGCGGCGATGATCGCGAATATGGACGCGCAGATCGGCACCCTGATGGAGACGCTGAAACAAACCGGACGCGATAAAAACACCCTGCTGGTCTTTTTAACCGATAACGGCGCCAATCCGGCGCAGGGTTTTTATTACGAATCTACCCCGGAATTCTGGAAGCAGTTCGATAACCGCTATGACAACATCGGCCGCAAAGGCTCGTTTGTCTCCTACGGCCCGCACTGGGCCAACGTCAGCAACGCCCCCTACGCCAACTACCATAAGACCACCAGCGCCCAGGGCGGGATTAACACCGACTTTATGATCGCCGGTCCCGGGATCACGCGCCACGGTCACATCGACGCCTCGACGATGGCGGTGTACGACGTAGCGCCGACCCTGTATGAATTCGCCGGTATCGATCCGAATAAATCGCTGGCGAAGAAGCCGGTGTTGCCGATGATCGGCGTCAGCTTTAAGCGCTATCTCACCGGCGAAGTACAGGCGCCGCCGCGCGGGAAATACGGCGTTGAGCTGCACCATCAGGCGGCGTGGGTCGATGGTGAATGGAAGCTGCGGCGGCTGGTGCCGCGGGGCCTCACCGCCGGTGACGCGCCGTGGCAGCTGTTTAATCTGCACGACGACCCGCTGGAGACCCATGACGTCGCGGCCCAACATCCCGATCGGGTCAAAGCGATGAGCGAGGCCTACGAGGCGTTCGCCAGACGCACCATGGTCACCAGGGCGCAGGGCAAGATGATCGATTACGTCGGTATTGACAGCAAAACTGGACGCTATCTGGCGGTCGATCCCGCCACCATGAAGCCGGTTCCGGCGCCGCAGGCGATCCCGGTGAGCGAGATCCATTAACCCCGCGGCTATCGTTCTTCCGGGCGATAGCCGGGAGCTGACGCGCTTTTTAAGGTAATCGGAAACCCCATTACAGGAGAGAGCGAATGGCGAGAGTCGTGGTGATCACCGGCGGCGGAACCGGAATTGGCGCCGCCTGCGCGCGGCTGATGCGCGCCGCGGGCGACCGGGTGTTTATTACCGGACGGCGCGAGGCGCCGCTGCAGGCTGTCGCCGATGAGACCGGTGCCACGGCGCTGATGGGCGATGCCGCCGACGGCGAGGTGTGGCGCCAGCGGCTGTTGCCGGCCATTCTCGACCAGAGCGGCGGTGTTGATGTCCTCATCTGCAGCGCCGGCGGGATGGGCAACAGCCCCGCCGCCGAGACCAGCGACCGCCAGTGGCGCGAGGCGCTGGACGGCAATCTCACCAGCGCCTTCGCCAGCGTTCGCGCCTGCCTGCCCTCGCTGATTACCCGCCGTGGCAACGTGCTGTTTGTCGCCTCCATCGCCTCGCTGGCCGCCGGTCCGCAGGCCTGCGGCTACGTCACCGCCAAACACGCCTTAATCGGCCTGATGCGCTCCGTCGCCCGCGATTACGGTCCCCAGGGGGTGCGCGCCAACGCCGTCTGTCCCGGCTGGGTCACCACGCCGATGGCGGATGAAGAGATGCTCCCGCTGATGCAGGCGGAAGGGCTATCGTTGACTGAGGCTTATCAGCGAGTCTGTCGCGACGTTCCGCTGCGCCGCCCCGCCAGCCCCGAGGAGATAGCCGAGGCTTGTCAGTTTCTCTGTTCGCCGCAGGCCGCCATCATCAGCGGCGCCACGCTGGTCGCCGACGGCGGCGCCAGTATCGTCGATGTTCCCACTCTGGCGTTTGCCTAACGCCCTACTCTGTTCAGGAGCCCCTATGACTTCAGAAGCCGTATTTATCCAGGTCGGCGCGCTGGCCGATGGTTTTGCGCCACACGGTAATTTACTCGCCACCGCCAGCCTGCCCGCAGGCGAGCGCTTTACCTTTTATGTCGCCGGAAGTGAGCCGCAGCAGCTGGTTATCGAAGATGAGCAGACGCTAAGCTGGAACGGCAAGCGCGCCCCCTGGCGGGCGACCGCCCTGCGCCCGGATATTCTGTTTATCGACTTCCTTGACCCGGAGCGGAATAACGCCAGCATCAGCGCGGTATGCAACCTGACGCAGCGCAACGCCACCCTGGTCTACGGCCAGCTGCCGGACGAAGCCGCCGCGCGGCTGGACGCTTTCAGCCGGGTAGAGCGAGGCCTGCCGCTGACCGCGGTAGAAGCGCGCTTTGTCTTCGCCCGCCTGGATGCGCAGCCGGGGCCGCTGCCGGGCTTTACCACTGCGCTGGTCGGCATGCGCAATCAGTACACCTACAGCCCGACTGAGCGCTATGAGCACATCTATCTCAACGATAATTTTTACGCCTGGCAGTGTCTGGACGGCGTGGAAAAGGGGCTGGCGGATGTCGATCGCTGCCACTATGTGCAGGTGGCTGAGGATCTCTATTTGTTCGTCTGGCGGGAGAAAATCATTCCCACGCTGGGGGTGATCCTGATCGATCTTCAGCAGATGCGCACCGACGGCAAGATCATGGGCTATCAGGGCAGCGACTTCGGCGCCCTCAGCAATTTCCCGGTCGGCGCCAGCGCGAAGATCCTCAACCTCACCCGCCATCAGGAATAAAGGGGCGCCGCCGGGCACGCTTTCAGGCCCCCTGCCCGTCATGTTGCCGGGTGGCGGCTGCGCCTTACCCGGCCTACGGGGTCCTCTCACAGGCTGACACATCGTAGGCCCGGCAAGCGCAGCGCCGCCGGGCGATGACAGCAGGTACGGAGCCGCTTTATGCCGGGTGGCGGCTGCGCCTGACCCGGCCTACAGGGTTCGTGCGACCTGTCCTTGATTTACCCACTTGCGCGACTGAAACTGCCAGTGCTGGCGGCCTCAAAATCGCTGAGACGTTCCCGGAAGGCCGGGGCAGCCCGCATGGATGCGGGCTGAGGGCCGTGTTTTGCAGGGACGCTGCCTCGGCCCGACCCGAAGCCTGCAGGGAAAAGTCGAAGGTACCGCGCAGCGGCGATTTTGCTGGCCGGAGCCCGGGGGTACAGGGGGCGGCGGCGACTGGCCGCCCCCTGTGCGCTCCCTGCGCCATGAAAGACATAACGCAGAAGACATATCGGGAGCGCAATCTGTCCGGAAATAACATAGAAGTTGTAGCCCTGCCAGGCGCATTGCAAACAGGGAAATTGACGATTGTGCCGTTATTTCGCCGGGTGGCGGCTGCGCCTTACCCGGCCTACAGGTCCCTATCACAGGCTGATACATCGTAGGCCCGGCAAGCGCAGCGCCGCCGGGCGATGGCAGCGGGTACGGAGCCGCTTTATGCCGGGTGGCGGCTGCGCCTTACCCGGCCTACAGGTCCCTGTCACAGGCTGACACATCGTAGGCCCGGTAAGCGCTGCGCCACCGGGCGATGATAGCGGGTACGGAGCCGCTTTTATGCCGGGTGGCGGCTGCGCCTTACCCGGCCTGCGGTCCGCGCCATTTGTCCACCCTCTCCCCGCCGGGAAGAGGGCGTGACTCAGGCGCTAGCGCTGTCCAGTCGCGCCACCTGCTCCGCGCTCAGGCTCAGCGCCGCCGCGCGGGCAAAACTTTCCACCTGGGCCACGCTGGTGGCGCTGGCGATCGGCGCGGTCACCCCTTCGCGGCCGATCAGCCACGCGAGGGCCACTTCCGCCGGCTTCGCCCCCAGCTCCTCCGCGACCGCCACCAGGGTATCGATAATCCGCATCCCGCGCGGATTCAGGTACTTACCAATCCCCCCTCCGCGCTGGCTCTGCGCCAGGTCCGACGGCTGACGGTACTTACCGGTTAAGAATCCCGAGGCCAGGCTGTAGTAGGTCACCACCCCGATATCGCGGCTGACGCAGAGATCGCACAGCGCGCCTTCAAACGCGGAGCGGTGATAGAGGTTATATTCCGGCTGCAGCACCTGCCAGGCAGGCAAGCCGCCCTTGCGCGCCACCTCCAGCGCCCCCGCCAGCTGCATTGCATCGAGGTTAGAGGCCCCCATCGCGCGAATTTTCCCCGCCTGTTGCAGGCTGTGGAAAGCCTCCAGCGTTTCCGCTACCGGGGTTTGCGGATCCGGCCAGTGAGAAAAGTAGAGGTCGATATAGTCGGTATTGAGGCGGCGCAGGGAGTCGTCTACCGCCTGCTGGATCCAGGCTTTGCTGAGTCCCTTATGGCCGGGAAGGCCGAGATCGGAGCCGACTTTGGTGAAGATTTTGACCTTATCGCGCATGCCGGGACGCGCCTGCAGCCAGCGGCCAATAATGGTTTCGGATTCGCCGCCCTGGTTGCCCTCTGCCCAGCGGGAATAAACATCCGCCGTATCGATAGCGTCAAAGCCGTGGTCAACAAAAGCATCAAGAAGGGCAAAACTGGTTTTTTCATCAATGGTCCAGCCAAAGACGTTACCGCCAAACACTAACGGGGCGATGGAAAATCCGGTTTTGCCCAAGGGACGTGTCATCATGCCGAGTACTCCTTAGCTTATATTCTGCTTCCCTCAGGTAACCACAGGGGTCAGGAGAGGAGGTCGATTGGATAATCAGAAAAGGAATCTTACGGCGGGCGATCCATGCCCGCGGGTACACTCAGACATTATGTCCCGGAATAAACATCAAAGCTAAAATATTTGCTGGCTAATTTTTTATAGGTGCCGTCGGCAAGGATCTTCGCAATCGCGCCGTTTATTTCCTGACGCAGCGCCTCATCGTCTTTACGTAAGCCGATAGCCGCCCCGGCGCCAAACAGCGTATCATCCTGCAGATGGCCGCCGACAAAGGCGAATTCCTTACCCTGCGGCTGCTGCAGGAAGCTGTAGTCGGCCATCATGCCGGAGAGCACCGCGCCGTCGATGCGCCCGGACTCCAGATCGCGCACCACGCTATCGGCCCCCTGGTAGGCCACAATGTTGATCCCCTGCGGACGCCAGTGCTGATTAACGTAAGTCTCCTGCGCCGAGCCCTGCTCGACGCCAATGGTTTTGCCCTTCAGCTGGTCCGGCGTATTGCCTTTCAGGGTATTTTTACGCGCCACGAGGAACACCGGCCCGTTATACAGCTTGTCGCTAAAGGCAATCTGCGCTTTACGCTTCTCGGTCATGTACATCCCGGAAAGGATGGCGTCGAATTTCCGCGCCTTCAGCGCCGGGATAATGCCGTCGAAATTGCTTTCCACCCACACGCATTTCGCCTGCAGCTGCTGGCAAATGGCGTTGCCTAAATCGATATCAAACCCCGCCAGCTTGCCCTGCGGATCCTTCCATTCAAACGGCGCGAAGGTCGGGTCGACGCCAAAGCGGATCGCCTTTCCCCCTTCGGCCAGCGCCGACGTCGACGCCATTAACGCCAGCCATAGCAGTAGTGATTTTTTCATTCCAGTTCTTCTCCAGAGGTTAACGGCAGTGCTTTTCCACCAGACGGGCGAACAGCGTCGCGCCGGTGGTGATAATGTCATCGTTGAAGTCGTAGCCGGGGTTATGCACCATGCAGCCGCCTTTCTCCCCCTTCTCGCCGTTGCCCAGCAGGAAGTAGCAGCCCGGACGTTCGCGCAGCATAAAAGCGAAATCCTCGCTGGCGTTCATCGGCGAGACCGACTCCAGCACCCCTTCGCGGCCAAACACCTCCAGAGCCAGCGCCCGGGCGAAGTCAGTCTCTTCAGGGCTGTTGGTTAATACCGGGTAGGAGTCGTAAACCTCCACCGCACTGCTGGCGCCATAGCTTTTAGCGGTAAATTCGCTGAGCTCGTGAATACGTTTGATCAGCAGGTCGCGGATTTCCGGCTTCATCGCCCGCACGCTGAGCTCCATCACCGCGCTCTCCGGAATGACGTTGGAGGCGATACCGGCCTGGAAGGTGCCGACGCTGACCACCGCCGTTTCGCCCGGCGGCACGTTGCGCGCCACGATGCTCTGCAGGGCCATCACCAGCGCCGCGCCGGCGACGATCGGGTCGACGGTGCGCTCCGGATGGGCGCCGTGACCGCCGTAGCCGGTAAGGGTGATTTTGACGGTATCCGCCGAGGCCATAAAGTTGCCGGCGTAGAAGCCCAGCTTGCCCACCGGCAACCCCGGCATGTTGTGCAGACCGAAAATGCGTTCGCAGGGGAACTGCTCAAACAGGCCGTCTTTAATCATTAAATCGGCGCCGCCGATAGCCTCTTCCGCCGGCTGAAAAATCAGATGCACCGTGCCATTGAACTGACAGGCCGGCGAGGCGATGTATTTCGCCGCCGCCAGCAGAATGGTGGTATGGCCGTCATGACCGCAGGCGTGCATTTTCCCCGATACCGTACTGGCCCAGGGTAAACCGGTGGTTTCCTCGATCGGCAGTGCGTCCATATCGGCGCGCAGGCCGATGGTGCGCGGCGAATCGCCTTTGCTCAGGCTGCCGACCACCCCGGTCTTGCCGAGGCCGCGCGTCACCTGATAGCCCCACTCGGTCAGCTTGCTGGCGACCAGTTCGCTGGTATTAAACTCTTCCAGACTTAATTCCGGATTGGCATGTAAATAATGACGCAGAGAAATCATTTCCGCTTCCGTCGCTTTAATATCTGGAATTACATAATCACTCATGCCGCTCTCCGGGAAATATCGTAAGGACTTAACACGGTATCGTGGTGAAAACTTTATGCAAGCAGGATTTCTAATATCGGAAATGACGGCATCTTATTTAATAATGCGTTCGCGGCAGTGTAAAAAGCATTCGAAACGGTGAAATTTAAAAATAAATGTTTATTTTATGGAGGATTAACCGTTATTTACCCTACTATTTCCGGCCGTATTCAGATTTAAATAAAAAGACTTCTATGAGATTACAGACGCTTTTCCTCGTCGCCATGACCGCGCTGGCGGGCTGCAGCGCGCAGGGGGATACCGCCAGCCAGCAGCGGGCCAGTATTCAGAAGATGCGCAACGAAACCCTCAATAAACTTTACACCCTGCAGCCCGAGGCCCGCAGCGATATTCAGCATGCGAAGGGTTATGCGGTCTTCGCCAACAACAGCAGCAAGATCCTGCTGTTCGGATTTGGCAGCGGCTACGGCGTGGTGCGGGATAAGGCCACCGGGAAGGACACCTATATGAAAATGGCCCAGGGCGGCGCCGGCCTGGGGATGGGGATTAAACAGCAACGCACGGTGCTGGTTTTCCATGATAAAGCGGCCCTGGAGACCTTTATCCGCCAGGGATATATGGTCGGCGCCGATGCGAACGCCGCGGCGAAATATGATGACAAAGGCATCGCGCCGATCGCCGCCTCCGCGAACGGCGTAGCGAAGGACACCTCCTCGCTGCCGTCAAAAGTGAACGTCTATGAAATCACCGACAAGGGGCTGGCCGCCCAGGCGATGGTCAATGGCTATAAATACTGGCCGGATGACGAACTGAACCCGTAGCCCCGGCGGTGATCCATCGCCGAGTCAGGTGTTCCCTGCCCGGCGTTGGGAGACGTGCATTTAGTGGCCGAGGGCGCCGCTCACCAGAATCGAGGTGATGATCCCGGTCGCCGCGGCGATCAGCACATAGTTACCGTCGATATAGGACCAGTGATGGCCCTCCGGCGGGGGCGGCAGGCCGCGGTCGCTCCAGTCACGGACGCGATACTCATCGCCACGGAACGGCGCCGGAGCCGGGTGGCCTTTGCGGAAATCGTTACCGCGCCAGGCGAAATGGTCCTGCTCATGCCGTGCCTGATCGCGCTTGTCATGCCCGTCACGATCCGGGCCACGCTGGTCATGGTCACCCTGACGATGCGCGTCAGGTCCGCCCTGCGGCGCATGCCCATGATGATCCGAACCGTTCTGCCACACCGTTGGCTGCCCCGGACGATGGCCGTCGTTTGGGCCATCGGCAAAGGCCTGGACGCTCAGCACAGTGGATAATATTACCGCCAGAGAAATCATCTTTTTCATCGTACACCTCCTGATTGAAGTTCTTTGTAACGGGAAAATGTGAAGAAAGAGTGAGTATCCGCTTAACCAGGACGATTCCTGGCATCTGGGGTTTCTGCTGTCGGGGAAGGCATTATGGGGGAGTACGAGCAATAAAAAAGGCCGCTCTCGCGACCTTTATTCAGACTGCTATCAGGACTTACTCAGTCACTTTATTTTTTAACTCTTCAGCGCCGGTTTTGGTTTTATCCCAGCCCTTTTCTGCGCCGGATTTGGTGGCGTTCCAGCCTTTTTCGCTGACCTCTTTGGTCTTATCCCAACCTTTCTCAGTCCCTTCTTTGGTCTTGTTCCAGGTCTTCTGCGCGCCTTCGCTCACCTGGCTGCCGACGCTATCCTGTTTGCCTTCGGCCGCATGTTTCGCCTTCAGCTGCTGCTCTTCGCCCTCGTGCTGGGCCTGGTGCAGCTTCTCTTTAGCGGTGTTGGCGTTGGCATTGGCCGCCGCGACGGTATCATCTGTTGCATGTGTTGTCGCAGCAAAAACCGGAGCCGCAACCAGAATAGCCGATAACGCAATCATTGCTTTTTTCATAATATCCTCTCTCACGTGTCGTGTTATGAGTCGTATTCAGGATGGCACAACGAACCGGGGATGACATTAGGAATTAGCCTGAAAAACGTCTTCGACCTGCAACCATGGCAGAAAATGCTGCCGCTGCGCGCCCTGTCGGCGTTGGCATAATTTCCAACATGTTTGTTACATTTCGTGAAATTTGCGCTTGATATACTTGCCGTTGACGTTTACTCGAGAATAATTCTCAGAATCATTATATTTATAAATTGGCAAACGGAACTCATTTTATGGCAAGAAAATCAGTAAGATCGCTGTTGCTTACTGCGCTGATCGCGACTCCCTTCTTCAGCTATGCAACCCAATATCCTCTGACGGTTACTGACCTCGACGGCCGGCAGGTCACCCTGGCTAAAGAGCCGCAGCGTATTATTTTGCAGGATGGCCGCGACATTATGACCCTCGCCCTGCTGGACCGGGACAATCCGTTTAAGCGGCTGGTGGCATGGAATAATCTGGCGAAAAAGCAGGACGTTGCCACCTGGCAGATGCTGAAAACGACGTGGCCGCAGTCGGCCACGATCCTTGACATGGGCTTCAGCGACAAGGGGAATGTCGATCTTGAAAGCGTCATCGCCCGCCAGCCGGATCTGATGATCGCCCAGCTGCGCGCCAGGCCAGCGCTGATGGAGAGCGGCGTCATCGACAAGCTCAGCGCCCTGCACGTTCCGGTGCTGTTTGTCGACTATGAGATCGACCCGGCGAAAGATACCGCTCCCAGCATCGACCTGCTGGGCAAAGTCCTCAACCGCGAGAGCCAGGCCAAAGCCTTTACCGATTACTATCGTCAGCAGCTGCAGTCGATTCGCCAGAAAACCGCGACCATCACGCCGAAGGCCAACGTCTTCGTGGAAGCGCTGGCCGGCAACAGCGACGCCTGCTGCTTTACTCACGGCCACAGCGGCTGGGGCGGGCTGGTGGAGGCGGTCGGGGCGAACAATATCGGTTCGCAGCTGCTGCCGGGCGCCTCCGGGTTCGTCTCGCTGGAGAAAATCATCAGCATGAAGCCCGACGCCTGGATAATGACCGGCTCGAAGCGCGGAAACAGCCAGGTGCTGCCCCTCGGCTATGAGGTTAAGCCGGAGGCGGTGAAAGCCCAGGCGCAGACGCTGCTGGCGCGACCGGGGGTCAGCCAGATCCCGGCGGTGCAGGAAAAGCGGGCCTATGGCGTCTATCACCACTTCTATAACCATCCGTGGAATATTGTCGGCATGGAATATCTGGCGAAAGATATCTATCCGCAGGCCTTCCGCGATCTCAACCCCGATGAGACTTACCATTATATCGTGCGTCACTTCACCGACCTGCCGGACCAGCCGTTCGTCTTTTCCTGGCAGCAGAGCGAGTAATCCGGCATGCGTTTAACCTCCGACTCCGTGCTCGACGAGCTGCCCGCCGGGACTTCTGGCGTGATGGATCATTATCGCCATATCGTGCGTCGCCGCCTGCTGCTGTTGCTGCTGCTGGCGCTGTTGATTGTCGCGTCGCTGCTGTTCGATTTTATGCTCGGCCCTTCCGGACTGCCGCTGCAGAGCCTGTGGCAGACGTTAACCGATCCGGCCAGCGCCGATCCGGGCATTCGCGCCATCGTCTGGGATATCCGCCTACCCTATGCGGTGATGGCGATTATCGTCGGTCTGGCGCTGGGACTGGCTGGTGCCGAAATGCAGACCATCCTCAATAACCCGCTGGCCAGCCCGTTTACCCTGGGCGTCTCCTCGGCTGCGGCGTTTGGCGCCGCGCTGGCGATTGTGCTGGGTATTGGTCTGCCTGGTATTCCCGGCCAGTGGTTTATCTCGGCCAACGCCTTTATCTTCGCCCTGCTGGCGGCCCTGCTGCTGGATGGCATTACCCGCTGGACCCAGGTGGCTACCTCCGGCGTCATTCTGTTCGGCATCGCGCTGGTCTTTACCTTTAACGCCCTGGTCTCGATGCTGCAGTTCATCGCCAATGAAGACACTCTGCAGGGGCTGGTGTTCTGGACCATGGGCAGCATCGACCGCGCCTCCTGGAGCAAAGTCGCCATCCTGCTGGTCGCCCTGGCGCTGGTGATGCCCCTGTCGCTGCGCAGCGCGTGGGCGCTGACCGCCCTAAGGCTGGGCGAGGACCGGGCCATCAGCTTTGGCATTAACGTTCGCCGTCTGCGCCTGACCACGCTGCTGCGGATCAGCATTCTGTCGGCGCTTTCGGTGGCCTTTGTCGGGCCAATCGGCTTTATCGGCCTGGTGGCGCCGCATATTGCGCGGATGCTCTTCGGCGAAGATCATCGCTTTTACCTGCCCGCCAGCGCGCTGATCGGCGCCCTGGTGCTCTCCCTGGCCTCCATCGCCTCGAAGAACCTGATACCGGGGGCCATTATTCCGGTGGGGATCGTCACTTCCCTGGTAGGGGTCCCGTTCTTTTTGAGCATTATTTTACGTCACCGGGGGCAAGTATGAGCGACCAGACGTTATCCGGGCTGTCGCTGTCTCACTTCAGCGCTGGCTACCCCAGACGCAAGGTGATCGAGAACCTGACGGTTCCCCATCTGCCGCGGGGGAAAATCACTGCGCTGCTGGGGCCAAACGGCAGCGGTAAATCGACGTTAATGCGAGCGATGGCGGGGCTGGGCCCCTGCCGCGGCGAGCTGCGCCTGGAGGGAGAAAATCTGCTGACGCAGCCGTTCTCACGTCGCGCAGAACAGGTGGTCTATCTTCCGCAGACGCTGCCCGCCGGCGTGCATCTGCATGTGCTGGAGTCGATTATCGTGGCCCAGCGCGCCGCCGGGGGACGCCACAGCGCCCAGCAGCAGGAAGAGGTGATGGCGCTGCTGCGACAGCTGGGAATTGCCCACCTGGCGATGAGCTACCTCGATCAGCTCTCCGGCGGGCAAAAACAGTTGGTGGGTCTCGCCCAGTCGCTGATTCGCCAGCCGCGCCTGCTACTACTCGATGAACCGCTCAGCGCGCTTGACCTCAACTACCAGTTTCACGTGATGGATCTGGTGCGCCGGGAGACCCGGCGGCGCAACATCGTGACTCTGGTGGTGGTGCACGACATCAATATTGCCCTGCGTCACGCCGACCACGTGCTGATGCTCAAAGCGGGCCAGCTGCTCGGCGACGGCACCCCGGCCACGGTCATCACCCCTGAGACCCTGGCGGCCGTCTATGGCGTGCGCGGCCGTATTGAACCCTGTTCGCAGGGGGTACGGCAGGTGATTATTGACGGGCTGGTGGACCGCGAGGCCTGACCGCGGCGCGGGGATGGTTGGTCCTCCCCGCGCCCGCCGGCTTAGTGATCGAGATAGATGTAGTTTTCCCAGCTCTTCATGCGGATCAGGATCTTCCTGATCAGCGACAGCTCTTTCAGGTGATCTGAGTAGACCGCCGCCTCGAGGGTAGCACCCTGCGGCAGGGCGTATTCGGCAAAACGTGGATCGGTCACCTTCAGCACCACCAGCGCCCGGCCATGGGTATTGAGCGCGTCCGTGGTCAGCAGTTTGCCCTGGCCCTGAAACTGACTCTCGCCAATCGCCGGCAGCACATCGGCCACTTCCCCGCGGAAGACGGTGCCCGGGATGGCCGGAAACATCAGCTCCGCGGGCTCGCCTTTGTACAGACGCTGCAGGGCGTTCTGGCGAAATGCCGCGACATACTCCCGTGAGGCGTCGCCCTCCACCGGCACAAAGGTCATCAGCGGCAGCATTCCCAGCGCGGTGGACATGGTGCCAGGGCGTAAGCCGACGGTGCTGACATAGCCGTCTTCCGGGGCGCGGACGACGGTGTTATCCAGCTGAAACTGCGCCTTCTGCAGCTGCGCCAGCAGGGAGGCCACGGTGGTATTTTTGCCCTTCACCACCGATTCCAGCGCGTTACGCGCCTGAACCACTTTCGCCTGAGCCGCGCTGACGCTGGCTTCATCGGCTTTCCACGTCTGCAGACGGGTATCGACCATTTGATCGGAGAAGGCGCCCTGGGCATGCCCCTCCCGAAAGCGGGCATACTCCCGCCGCGACTGGTCGCGCTGAGCCACCGCTCTGCTCAGCTCGGCCTCCGCCTGGCTTAACGCGGCGTTGAGGGAGAGCGCATCCTGGCTGGCCGCTTTAATCTGCGCCTGCAGATCGTCCACCTTTGCCTGGAACGGCGTCGGGTCGAGAGTAAACAGCACATCGCCCTTATGCAGCCTCTGGTTAGGCCTCACCGGTACGCTCTGCACCCGACCGCGCACCTGCGACACAATCGGTACGGTGCGAAACACCTGATTACCGACGTCGGTATAGGGGAAGTTGTAATTCATCCCGAAAATCACCGCGCCAATCAGGGCGATACCGCCGAGCACCGCCGTCGGCACGGTCCACTTATTGAGCGGGATGCGGAAGACTTTAAACACCACGATGCATAGCGCGGCGTAGGTCAGCAACATTAACGTTTCCATTATTTTGCCTCCTTCGCTTTCAGAAGGTCCACTTCGCGCTGCACCTGCTCCAGCCGCTGGACCACCGTTTCCAGACGCTGATGCAGCACCTGCTGGTCGTCGGCGATGCGGCGCATCCCCCATCCGCGGTCTTCGCGCCACAGCGTCGCCCAGATCCACAACAAGGGCCACAGGGCATGCAGGGTAAATAAGCTGACCCAGCCGGCATAATGAATCGCATCCTGATGAGGATGGCGCCGCTCTTTGGCGATTTCATAAGGAATATCGTGAATAACAATCACGCCATAAAAAAGTATTAAGGCCACGGCGATCAGAATCGCCAGCGCCACATAGTCCAGGGTCATAAAATAACTCCAGAGTGCAAGGTTAAATAAATAAAACGGCCAGATTCAGGCGTAGCAGGGCCGGGAGAAAACGCGCGCTTAGCGCTTTCCCCGGGCGGATTTTAGCGACGTTATGTCGGGGAGCCGACGAATCTGAATCAGAATTTCTCAGGAATAGAGCGGTCGATGGAAATCAGTTTGCCTTTTTTCACCGTGATATATCCCCCCTCGCGCAGGGCGGCCAGCACCTGATAAACATAGCTGCGCGAGAGATTGGTCCGTTTAATAATAAATGCCGACAGACTTTCATGTTGCCCGCCATCGATTTCACCGCGATATAAATAGCGCGACAGCATCGACTTAATAGTCTGAAAGCTAGTCTGGCTGCCGCGTTCGTAGTGGGCATCAAGGGCAAATATACCCATATAGGCCAGGATCGTGGTCAGCTCTTGCATATAGCCCGGCGACGAATGAAAGAATATCCGTTCAAAATCGCTGGCGGATATTTTCGCCAGCTGGCATTCGCCCAGACACTGATAATAGAGCGCCACCGACGGACAATAATGTTCCAGCAACCCTAACGGCATATGCGCGATAACAATCCCGATCAGGTTCTGCTCGTCACCAAAGGCCAGCGTCATTTGCCCCTGCAGCAAAAAATAGAGATAGCCCGGCTGCGGCAGAAACGGCTGGTCTTTACTCAGGCTCAGGGTTTCACTGCAGGCGATCACCGCCGGCAGGTGCGTGGTCAGCGTCAGCTTCTGGTACCGATCGTAAATATCGCCAAAACTGGGGTTCATCGCGCTACGCACTCCTTCACCTTTTATCACCGCGGCGGGGCTAACCGCGGCCTGTGGAACTATACCTAAGCGGGTCAGGAAGGAAAAGTCCAGATCTGGAGTGGCGAAATATTCCGCCTGGCTCACATTTTTCACCCTCGCCCCGCCCTTTCGTCCGCCAATCGTTCCGCTTGCCGCCAGGCTGTGCTTTAATTAGCTAAAACGGTTTAACAAAGTTTAGCTAAGAGGAACTAGTCCTATGAATGGTAAAATCTGGGTACTCGGCGATGCGGTCGTCGATCTCCTGCCCGACGGAGAGGGCCGCCTGCTGCAATGCCCCGGCGGCGCGCCGGCCAACGTCGCGGTCGGCGTGGCGCGGCTCGGCGGCGATAGCGGGTTTATCGGCCGCGTCGGCGACGATCCCTTCGGCCGCTTTATGCGTCACACCCTGGCGCAGGAGAAGGTGGATGTGAACTATATGCGCCTCGATGCGGCGCAGCGCACCTCCACGGTGGTGGTCGATCTCGATCGCCACGGGGAGCGCACCTTTACCTTTATGGTCCGCCCGAGCGCCGACCTGTTTCTTGCGCCTGAGGATCTTCCGCCGTTTGCCGCCGGTCAGTGGCTGCACGTTTGCTCTATCGCTCTCAGCGCGGAGCCGAGCCGCAGCACGGCATTCGCGGCGATGGAGGCGATAAAGCGCGCCGGGGGCTATGTCAGCTTCGACCCCAATATCCGCAGCGACCTGTGGCAGGATCCGCAGGAACTGCGCGACTGTCTCGACCGGGCGCTGGCCCTCGCCGACGCCATAAAACTCTCGGAAGAGGAGCTGGCTTTTATCAGCGGCAGCGACGACATCGTCAGCGGCATCGCCCGGCTGAACGCCCGCTACCAGCCGACGCTGTTGCTGGTGACCCAGGGCAAAGCGGGGGTGCAGGCCGCGCTGCGCGGGCAGGTTAGCCACTTCCCTGCCCGCCCGGTGGTCGCCGTCGATACTACCGGCGCCGGCGATGCCTTTGTCGCCGGGCTGCTCGCCGGACTCGCCGCCCATGGTATCCCTGACAACCTCGCCGCCCTGGCTCCCGACCTCACGCTGGCGCAAACCTGCGGCGCGCTGGCCACCACCGCCAAAGGCGCCATGACCGCCCTGCCCTACAGGGACGATCTTCAGCGCTCGCTGTGATCCCGTTGGGCCGGCTAACGGCCCACTTTGCTGGCGACATCACAATTCTTAAACCGGTTTAGCAATTTTTATTTTCACCGCATTACCGACATGTTTACCATATTAACTAAACCGGTTTAGCAAACGTTAGCACACTCACTGATTTACCTTTGGATGTCACCAACATGTATAAAAAACGGAAGTTAGCCATTCTTATTGCTTTGCTAACCGGCGCCGCCGCCGCCCATGGGCAGACAGACCTGAACAGCATTGAAGCGCGTCTCGCCGCCCTGGAAAAACGTCTGCAGGATGCCGAGACTCGCGCCAGCACTGCCGAAAGCCGCGCCGCCTCGGCGGAGCAGAAAGTTCAGCAGCTAACCCAGCAGCAGCAACAAACCCAGGCCACCACCCAGCAGGTGGCCAAACGCACCACCCAACTGGAAGAAAAAGCCGAACGGCCCGGCGGCTTTGAGTTCCACGGCTACGCCCGCTCCGGGGTGATCATGAACGACTCCGCCGCCAGCACGAAATCCGGGGCCTATATGACCCCCGCCGGAGAAACCGGCGGCGCCATTGGTCGTCTGGGCAACCAGGCCGACACCTATGTGGAAATGAACCTCGAACATAAGCAGACCCTGGACAACGGGGCGACCACCCGGTTCAAAGTGATGGTGGCCGACGGGCAAACCACCTATAACGACTGGACGGCGAGCAGCAGCGACCTGAACGTGCGCCAGGCGTTCGTCGAGCTGGGCAACCTGCCGACCTTCGAGGGTCCGTTCAAAGGCTCGACCCTGTGGGCCGGGAAGCGCTTTGACCGCGACAACTTCGATATCCACTGGATTGACTCGGATGTGGTGTTCCTCGCCGGGACCGGCGGCGGGATCTACGACGTGAAGTGGAACGACAGCCTGCGCAGCAACTTCTCGTTATACGGCCGCAACTTTGGCGATATCGCCGACAGCAGCAACAGCGTGCAGAACTATATCGTCAGCATGAATAACTTTGCCGGCCCGGTGCAGATGATGGTCAGCGGGATGCGGGCGAAAGATAATGACGACCGCCAGGACGCAAACGGCAATCTGGTGAAAGGCGATGCCGCTAACACCGGGGTTCATGCCCTGCTGGGTCTGCACAATGAGAGCTTCTATGGCCTGCGCGACGGGACCAGCAAAACGGCCCTGCTGTACGGTCACGGCCTGGGCGCCGAGGTCAAAGGCATCGGCTCCGACGGCGCGCTGCGTCCGGGGGCCAACACCTGGCGTTTCGCCAGCTACGGCACCACCCCGCTGAGCGATCGCTGGTTTATTGCCCCGGCCGTGCTGGCGCAGAGCAGTAAAGATCGCTATGTCGATGGCGACAGCTATCAGTGGGCCACTCTCAACCTGCGTCTGATTCAGGAAGTGACGCAGAACTTCGCCCTCGCCTGGGAGGGCAGCTATCAGTACATGGATCTGCAGCCTGAAGGCTACAACGATCGCCATGCGGTCAATGGCAGCTTCTACAAGCTGACCTTCGCCCCGACCTTCAAGGTCGGCAGCATCGGCGACTTCTTCTCGCGCCCGGAGATCCGCTTCTATACATCGTGGATGGACTGGAGCAAAAAGCTGGATAACTACGCCAACGACGACGCGTTAGGCAGCAACGGGTTCAAATCGGGCGGCGAATGGTCGTTCGGTATGCAAATGGAGACCTGGTTCTGAAGTGAACCCGGGCGACAGGGTAAGTAAAACATAAATATAAGGTTCGCGGTGCCAGCCATGGCCGGCGCCGCCCACGCCATATCATCATGCATTCAGAGGGTACTATGGATTTTGAACAGATTTCCCGCTCACTGCTTCCCCTGCTGGGCGGCAAGGAAAATATCGCCAGCGCCGCGCACTGCGCCACCCGGCTGCGGCTGGTGCTGGTCGACGACGCGCTCGCCGACCAGCAGGCGATTGGCAAAATCGACGGCGTGAAAGGCTGCTTTCGTAATGCCGGACAGATGCAGATCATCTTCGGCACCGGGGTGGTCAATAAAGTCTATGCTGCCTTTATCCAGGCGGCGGGCATCAGCGAATCGAGCAAATCCGAAGCCGCCGACCTGGCGGCGAAAAAGCTGAACCCGTTCCAGCGCATTGCCCGCCTGCTGTCCAACATCTTCGTGCCGATTATTCCCGCCATCGTCGCCTCCGGCCTGCTGATGGGACTGCTGGGGATGGTGAAAACCTACGGCTGGGTCGACCCGGGCAACGCTATCTATATCATGCTGGATATGTGCAGCTCGGCGGCGTTTATTATTCTGCCGATCCTGATCGGCTTTACCGCCGCCCGCGAATTTGGCGGCAACCCTTATCTGGGCGCGACCCTCGGCGGGATCCTCACCCACCCGGCGTTGACCAACGCCTGGGGCGTCGCCGCCGGCTTCCACACCATGAATTTCTTCGGCATCGAAGTGGCGATGATCGGCTATCAGGGCACGGTCTTCCCGGTGCTGCTGGCGGTGTGGTTTATGAGCCTTGTCGAAAAACGGCTGCGCCGCGTTATTCCTGACGCGCTGGATCTGATTCTCACGCCGTTCCTGACGGTGATTATCTCTGGCTTTATCGCCCTGCTGCTGATCGGCCCGGCCGGCCGCGCGCTCGGCGACGGCATTTCGTTTATCCTCAGCACGCTTATCAGCCATGCCGGCTGGCTGGCGGGCCTGCTGTTCGGCGGCCTCTATTCGGTGATCGTCATTACCGGTATCCATCACAGCTTCCATGCCATTGAGGCGGGTCTGCTCGGCAATCCGTCGATCGGCGTCAACTTCCTGCTGCCTATCTGGGCGATGGCCAACGTCGCTCAGGGCGGCGCCTGCTTTGCCGTGTGGTTTAAAACCAAAGATGCCAAAATCAAAGCCATTACCTTGCCGTCGGCGTTTTCGGCGATGCTGGGGATCACCGAGGCGGCGATCTTCGGGATTAACCTGCGCTTTGTGAAACCGTTCATCGCCGCACTGGTGGGCGGTGCCGCCGGCGGCGCCTGGGTGGTGTCGATGCACGTCTACATGACCGCGGTGGGCCTGACGGCGATCCCGGGAATGGCCATCGTGCAGGCCAGTTCGCTGCTGAACTACATTATCGGGATGGCGATCGCCTTCGCCGTGGCATTCGTACTCTCTCTGACGCTGAAATACAAAACGGACGCTGAATAATGTCATTACCGTCACGCCTGCCTGCGATCCTGCAGGCCGTTATGCAGGGCCAGCCGCAGGCGCTGGCCGACGACCATTACCCGCAATGGCATCTGGCGCCGGTCAGCGGACTGCTGAACGATCCCAACGGCTTTTGCCAGGTCGCCGGGCGTTATCACCTGTTTTATCAGTGGAACCCGCTCGCCTGCGACCACACCTATAAGTGCTGGGGACACTGGAGCTCAGCCGACCTGCTGCACTGGCGGCATGAACCTATCGCCCTGATGCCGGATGAAGAGTATGACCGCAACGGCTGCTACTCCGGCAGCGCAGTCGAGTGCGAGGGTACCCTGACCCTGTGCTACACCGGCAACGTGAAGTTCCCCGACGGCGGGCGCACCGCCTGGCAATGTCTGGCGACGGAAAATGCCGATGGCACCTTCAGCAAGCTGGGGCCGGTACTGCCGCTGCCGGAAGGCTATACCGGCCATGTACGCGACCCTAAGGTGTGGCGCCAGGACGGGCGCTGGTACATGGTCCTCGGGGCGCAGGATGTGCAACAGCGCGGCAAAGTGCTGCTGTTTACCGCCAGCGACCTGCGGGATTGGCGCCTGGTGGGCGAGATAGCCGGGCATGACGTTAACGGCCTGGCGAACGGTGGCTACATGTGGGAGTGCCCGGACCTGTTTCCGCTGGCGGACACCCACCTGCTGATCTGCTGCCCGCAGGGGCTGGCCCGCGAAGCTCAGCGTTTTCTCAATACCTATCCTGCGGTGTGGATGGCAGGCCGTTTCGACGCCGAACGCGGCGCCTTCGACCATGGCCCGCTGCACGAGCTGGACAGCGGATTTGAGTTCTACGCGCCGCAGACCATGCTGGCCGAAGATGGCCGCCGCCTGCTGGTCGGCTGGATGGGCGTCCCGGACGGGGAAGAGATGCATCAGCCCACACGCGCGCAGGGATGGATCCACCAGATGACCTGCGTGCGCGAACTGGAGTGGCAGTCGGGTGCCCTGTATCAGCGTCCGCTGCGCGAACTGACCGCCCTGCGCGGGGAAGCCCAGGGCTGGCGCGGGCAGACCCTGCCCCTCGCCCCGATGGAGCTGGCCTTTGACATCGCCCCCAACAGCACGCTGGGGCTGGATTTTGCCGGCGCCCTACAGCTCACCGTCAACCGCGACGGCCTGCGCCTGTCGCGCCGCGGCCTGCAGACGGCGGAGATGCATCATCGCTACTGGCGCGGCGAGGCGCGGCGGCTGCAGATCTTTATCGACCGCTCCAGTGTGGAAATTTTCATCAACGATGGCGAAGGGGTAATGAGCAGCCGCTTCTTCCCGGGCTATCCGGGGCAGCTCATCTTCAGCGGTGCGACGCCGGTGGCATTCTGCCGCTGGCTGCTGCGGCCATGCATGGTAGAATAAGCGTTTTGCTTTCAGGCTCCCGGGTGCTGATGAAAACCAAACGCGTAACTATCAAAGATATCGCCGAACTGGCGGGCGTCTCCAAAGCGACCGCCAGCCTGGTACTCAACGGTCGTGGCAAAGAGCTGCGCGTGGCGCAGGAGACGCGCGAGCGCGTGCTGGCGATCGCCCGCGAGCAGCACTATCAGCCGAGCATTCACGCGCGCTCGCTGCGTGATAACCGCAGCCATACCATTGGCCTGGTGGTGCCGGAAATCACCAACTACGGGTTTGCCGTTTTCTCCCATGAGCTTGAGACGCTCTGCCGGGAAGCCGGCGTGCAGCTGCTTATCTCCTGCACCGACGAAAACCCCGGCCAGGAGAGCGTGGTGGTCAATAACATGATTGCCCGCCAGGTCGACGGCCTGATCGTCGCCTCGTGCATGCACAGCGATGCCGACTACCTGAAGCTCAGCGAACAGCTGCCGGTGGTGCTGTTTGACCGCTCCCCCAGCGACAGCGCCCTGCCGCTGGTGATGACTGACTCGGTCACCCCAACGGCCGAACTGATCTCCCGCATCGCCCCTCAGCATGCGGACGAGTTCTGGTTTCTCGGCGGCCAGCCGCGGCTATCGCCTTCGCGCGACCGGCTGGCGGGATTCACCCAGGGCCTGGCTCAGGCGGGGGTTACGCTGCGTCCCGAATGGGTGATCAACGGCAACTATCACCCCAGCTCCGGCTACGAGATGTTCGCCGCGCTCTGCGCGCGGCTGGGACGGCCGCCGAAGGCGCTGTTCACCGCGGCCTGCGGCCTGCTGGAAGGGGTCCTGCGCTATATGAGCCAGCACCATCTGCTGGACTCCAATATTCATCTCGCCAGCTTCGACGATCACTATCTGTACGATTCACTTTCCCTGCGCATTGATACCGTGCAGCAGGATAATCGCCAGCTGGCCTGGCACTGCTACGATCTGCTCAGCCAGCTGATCGACGGCCAGGCGCCGGAGCCGCTCCAGCGCTATCTGCCCGCTACCCTGCAGTTTCGCCATGCCTGACGGCGCCGGCGGCGATTAGCGTTTTCGCCGGGCGCGCGCCGCCTGCCTCAGCGTCAGCAGCACGCTGGCGAGCACCACGCCGAGGCCAATTGTTACCTGCCAGCGGTAAGCCATCAGCAGCGAGGGCAATCCGCCGTCCGGCGCCAGCATCACGAGATTCCAGCCCGCCAGGCCGGCATTGCCGTTCAGCGCCCGGCTTAACATCCGCTGATGCGGGGCGAAGGGCTGAATGGTCTGGTAATGGCTGCCGAACAGCGGCGGCTGCATCTCCCGCGGGAATTGTGCCTGCACCTGGGCCAGCACGCTGGCCGGCAACGCATGCGATGCCGCCAGCAGATGCCCGTCGCCATTCACCAGCAGTAGCCGATAATGCCGCTGCCGGGCCAGGGTATGCAGATCGGCGCGCATCACCGCCAGCGGCCAGGTCGCTTCCCGCTGCGGAGCGGGGGTGTTCATCCGCTGTTCAAGGCGTTCCGCCACCCACCGCGCATCCTCCTCCAGCTGCCGGGTATGCATCTCACGGTAAACCTCTCTGGCCGGCAGGTTCACGCCCCGACTGAGGATCAGGATCGCCAGTCCCGCCAGCAGGCTGACGATAATGCCCTTTCTCCCCGGTCGCGAGAGCGGCGAGGATTTGATTAAGGATGGTGTATTCATACGACTCCAGAAACAGGGGGCAAGGCGTGGCCCCCTGGCGAATGGACAACAAAAGTCGCGAAACTGTACAGGATGCGCAGCGCGGGAAAAATAGACAGCCGGCGCCTGGCGGGACGTATTTTGTTTATTTCTGGACAGGGCTGGCGGCAACGACGCGCTTCGCCGTTGCCGCCAGTTGATAAGATTAGCGTTTTTTCCGGTTGCGGCGCATGTCGATGGTCACCGCCGCGACGATAATGATCCCTTTAATAATATCCTGCACGTAGGCATCGACGCCGACAAAGGTAAAGCCGCTCTTGATCAGGCCAAGGATCATCGCGCCAATCAGGGTGCCAGTAATGCGCCCCACCCCACCCATTAAGCTGCTGCCGCCGATCACCGCCGCGGCAATCGCGTCCAGCTCGTAGGACATCCCCATGCTCGACTGGCCACTGCTGACGCGCGCCGCCAGCACTACCCCAGCCAGCCCGGAGAGCGCCCCGGCGATGGTGTAGACGATCACCAGGTATTTATTCACGTTGATGCCGGACACTTTGGCCGAGGTCATGTTGCCGCCGATGGCATACACATATTTGCCATACCGGGTATGCTTCAGCGCAATGTGAAACACTGCGGCAATCACGAAGAAGATGATCACCGGCATCGCCCCCTGGCCTATCGCCGTAAAGCTGTCGGAGAGGAAGCTTATCGGATTGCCCTGGGTGTAATACTGCGCCAGACCGCGCGCCGAGACCATCATCCCGAGGGTGGCGATAAATGGCGGGATGCCGGTTCGCGTCACCAGGAAACCGTTGGTCAGCCCGCACAGCAGGCCGACGCCGATCCCCGCGCAAATCGGGATCACCGCCGGCAGGTTGACCAGCGCCGGGAACATTGGCGACAGGCTGTCGGAGGTTTGCGCCAGGCTCGCCGCCACCACCGCCGCGAGGGCGATAACCGAGCCGGAGGAGAGGTCAATCCCGGTGGTGATGATCACCTGGGTGACGCCGACGGCGATGATGCCGATGATCGCCACCTGCAGCACAATCAGCACCAGGCGGTTGGTATTGAGCAGGAACGACTGGTCGCGAACATACCAGCCGGCGATTTCAAAGGTCAGGGCAATCACCAGCATCACCACAAAGATGCCGGTATCTTTCGGCATTTTATGCCGCAAATTAGCGAAGAAGGAGGAACCCTCGCTGGCCGGAGCCGCCGTTAATTTCATATTACTCATTCTCTGTGCCTCAATGGGATGCCAACGACAAAATGGTTTCCTGGTCGGCTTCGTCTTTTTCCAGGATGCCGGTGATACGGCCTTCATGCATCACCATGACCCGGTCACTCATGCCAAGGATTTCCGGCAGCTCAGAGGAGACCATAATGACCGCCACCCCCCGGTTCGCCAGTTCACTGATAAGATGATAAATTTCCGCCTTCGCCCCGACGTCGATGCCGCGGGTCGGCTCATCGAGAATTAAGATTTTCGGTTGCGCTAACAGCCAGCGCGCAATCAGAACTTTTTGCTGATTCCCCCCGCTGAGGTTATTAATAATTTGATCCATCGTCGGCGTTTTAATATTGAGCCGACGGATTTGCTCCATGCAGTCTTCGGCCATTTTCACGTGCTGGACAAAACCGCTCTTGCCGATATATTCCGGCATTTTGACGATACTCATATTTTCCAGCACCGACAGCACCAGAAACAGGCCCGACTTTTTACGGTCTTCGGTTAATAACGCCATTCCCTTTTCAATCGCCACGGAGGGGGAATCAATGGTCACCGGCGCCCCGTCGATCAGCACTTCGCCGCTGTCGAAGCGTTCCATGCCAAACAGGCTTTCCATCACCTCGCTGCGCCCGGCGCCCACCAGCCCAGCCACGCCGAGGATCTCGCCGCGACGCACGGTAAAGCTGACATCATGGAACACGCCCTGGCGCGTCAGATTGCGCACCGTCAGCACCTCTTCGCCGATGGTGTTATTAAATTTCGGGAACAGCTGGGTTAATTCGCGGCCCACCATCTGGGTGATCAGCGACTGGCGGGTAAATTCGGTGGTGTTTTTGCTCCCCACCCAGGTCCCATCGCGAAAGACGCTGATCTCATCGGTGATAGCGAAGATCTCATCCATTTTATGGCTGATATAGATGATCGCTTTGCCCTGGGCCCGCAGGTCGCGGATGATGGTGAACAGGTGAGCTACCTCGCCTTCGGTCAGCGCCGAAGTGGGCTCATCCATGATCACAATATCCGCGTTCCATGAGACCGCTTTGGCAATCTCCACCATCTGCTGGGCGGCGATGCTCAGGTCGCCCACCAGCCGGTCGGCGGTTAAGCGAATATTCAGCTTATCCAGCAGCGCCTGGGTCTGGCGGGTCAGCTGGCCGTGGTCGACAAAGCCGTACTTCATCGGCTCGCGCCCCAGCCAGATATTCTCCGCCACCGTCATATGCGGCACCAGATTCAGCTCCTGGTGGATCATCGATATCCCCGAGCGCAGCGCATCCATGGTGTCGGTAAACTCAACCGGCTCTCCTTTCACGCGAATCGATCCTTTATCCGGGCGATAGATACCGATCAGGCACTTCATCAGCGTGGATTTACCGGCGCCGTTCTCACCCATCAGGGCGTGCACCGTTCCCGGGCGCACGCGTAATGAGACATTATCGAGCGCCTTCACGCCGGGGAAGAACTTACTGATACCTTCGGCTTCAAGGGCAAAAGCGTTCATACATCCACCTCCGTACCACAGGTTGGCCAGGATTATTTCTGATTACGATTGGTAAATTCAGCCATGTTCTCTTTGGTGATCAGCTGATACGGCACGTCGATGATTTTCTCCACTTTCTCACCGTTCGCCAGCTTGATGGCCGCGTCTACGGCGCCCTCGCCCTGGCCTTTCGCATCCTGGAAGATGGTGGCGATCATCTTGCCGCTCTTCAGCATCTGCAGCGCATCCGGGGTGCCATCCACGCCGGCGATAAGAATATGGTTCGGGTTTTTACCCAGCGCCTGCAGGGCGCCGATCGCCATTTCATCGTTGTTGGAGGCGATGGCCTGGATATCCTCGCCGCTGGTCATCCAGTTGCTGACCACGTCCACGGCGTCATTGCGGGTGAATTTCGCGGTCTGCTTCTGCACGATTTTGATGTTCGGGTATTTGGCGACAACCTCTTCCACCCCTTTGGTGCGGTCGCGAGTAGATTCATTCGCCAGGTCGCCGAGCAGGATCGCCACATTGCCCTTACCGTTCATCGCTTTCGCCAGCGCTTCCATCTGCAGACGGCCGGCGAGAATCGAGTCCGACCCCACATAGGCCATCTTGTCGGTCAGCTCCGCCTGCGGGCGACGGTTCACAAATACCAGCGGGATCCCGGCCTTGGTGGCCTGATCCATGATCGGTTTCACCGCATTGGTATCCACCGGGTTAACGATAATGGCGTCCACCCCCTGGCCGATAAAGTTCTGCACCTGCTGCAGCTGCTGGGAGACATCCCCTTTCGCGTCCTCGATCTGCGATTTCACCCCATCTTTTTTCATCTCTTTTTGCATCGAGGTACGCAGGATCGTCAGGAAGTTATCGTCAAACAGCGCCATCGAGACGCCAATGGAGACATCTTTTGCCATAACCACCGCAGGCAGCATGCAGGCTAACAAAGAGGCAACAATCGTTTTCTTAATATTCATAGTTGATCCTTGATTTTGTAGGTACGCCGGTGAATGAAACAAAATGAAAAATTAATTTCAGTCAGGTTGCGACAAATGTCTGTTGTGACGGCGACGGCGCTGCGGGGTTTTCCGCATTTCGCCGTGATCGGAATCACAAATAATGGCTGTTTTATCATCACTTTTTTGAAACATCAGTCCATTTATGCCACACCGTGAATTCCAGACCATTTATTTCATTAACAAGACATTTGAAACTTTTATAAGTAAATAACTGAAATGAAAATTTTAAAACTATGCAGTAACAGAATTTTGACAGACATCTAACATTGCTGCATAAATGAGCGAAAAATGAGAGGCAGACAACGCTTTAAAGCGATCGCCCCCGGCGGGGTTGGCATTTACCCGCCGGGGAAATCCGTGTTGTCAGGAAGGGAGGCGCCGCACGCCTTAGTCCACGTTCTCGGCGCTGTAGAGGATAAAGTCGACTTTCCCGTCGGCATAGGTTTGCGGCTGATAGCCGGACTCCAGATGGCGCAGCATCAGGTCGATCGCCAGCTGGGCGTGCTGGCGGGTGTTCTGATCGAGCGTTAACGCCAGGCTGCCCCGGGCCAGCTGCTGGCGGGTGGTATTGTAGCGCTCATGGGTGATCCAGCAGACGTCGCTTTCGCGGCGGTGGCGAGCCAGCGCCTCGGCAATCTGAGTATTGCCAAGCCCGGTGTTATAGATCCCGACAATATGCCGGCTGCGGCACAGAGCCTGCTCCAGCAGGCGGGTGATCTGCTCCCGCCGCTCCTCGCCCGCCAGCACCTCATTAAGCTGCAGGTGGGGAAAGCGCTGGCTCAGCACCTCGCGAAACCCCTGGATGCGCAGGCGATGCGCGCTGTAATCCTCCCGGCCGCTCACCATCAGCACCTCCCCGGGCCGCGGCGTCATTCTCCCCATCATTAATCCCGTGGTGCGGCCAGCCTGCAGCTGATTGATCCCGACGTGGCAGAGCCGGTCGGCGCCGGGCAGATCCGTCGCGAGGGTGATGACGGGGACGCCCGCTTCCCGGCAGCGGCGCAGCGCGTCATGCACCACTGGGTGGTCATTGCCGAAGACGATGATCCCCTGACGCTGCTGGCAGCTGCGCATAATGCGCCGGGCCAGGGTCGCCGGCTGCGACTCCGGGACAAAGGTGCGGTGCAGGGTCAGACGGCGATAGCCGAGGCTATCCGCGACGGCGGCGAAATCCTGCGCCAGCTGCGGAAAAAAGAACGAGTCATTGCTGCTGAGAAAGAGCTCAATCTGCCAGGGAAAGCGGTGCTCCTCCGGCAGGATCCGCTTCAGCCCCGCCTCCCGCGCCGCCTGCAGCACTTTGCGCGTGGTCTGCGGCGATACGCCGCCGCGTTCGTTCAGCACCCGGTCCACAGTGGCCACGCCGACGCCAATCTGTCTGGCCAGCATCGCCAGTGACATGTTTTTCATCGCCCCTCTCTTCAATGATGGAAATACATCAAAACGGCAGTGTCAGTGAGTTTAGCAAACCGATTATGGTGGCACCGTCCCTTCGCCATTCTGGAGAAAAATAATGAATTGCAAACGTTTTGCCCTGGTAGGCAGTGGTTTTATCGGTCAGGTTCATGCCGCCAGCCTCGCCCGTCATGACGGGAGCGAGTTGACGATGGTAGCCGATGTCGCGCCGGAGCGCGCCCAGGCGCTGGCCGCCCGCTATGGCGCCCGGGCGGTGACGGTGAGCGAGGCTCTCCGTAGCGACGCCATCGACGCTGTGCTGATCGCCAGCTCGACCCCGTCGCATGCCGAACTGCTGGAAGCCGCCGCCCGGGCGGGCAAGGCAGTCTATTGCGAAAAACCGATCGACCTCTCCCTGGCGCGCGCCCGCGAGGTGGTGGAGCGGGTGCTTCCCCTGAACGTGCCGGTCACCGTCGGCTTTAACCGGCGCTTCGACAGCAGCCATCAGCAGCTCCGCCGCCAGCTGGAGCAGGGCGCGATCGGTCGGGTGGAGCTGGTGCAGATGGTCTGCCGCGCCTCCAGCATGCCGCCGCTCGACTATCTGCGCAGCTCCGGCGGTCAGATGCGCGATCAGGCGATTCACTTCTTCGACCTTCTGCGCTTTCTCACCGGCGATGAAGTGCATACCGTGGCGGCGATGGGCGCGGCGCTGGCCCTGCCGGAAATCGCCGAATTTGGCGATGTTGACACCTCCATCCTGATGATGCAGATGCGCGGCGGCGCGCTGGCGCAGCTGGACAACACCCGCCGCACCGGCCACGGGTATGATGAACGGATCACCCTGCTGGGCGCAGAGGGCGCGCTGGAGTCCGGTAGCCAGTCGCCGGTGGGCCCTACCCTGTGGCGCGGCAATCAGCGCATTGAGCCAGGCCTGTGGCCGGACTGGTTCAGCCGTGTGCAAGGATCTTATTACCAGCATCTTGACGCCTTTATCCGCGCTCTGAATGGCGAAACCGTGGCCGACCTGCCCGGCCTGGTGGACGGCCTGCAGGCGCAGGCGATTGCCGAAGCGGCCGTTCAGTCTCTGCAGCGCGGCCAGTTTGTCGCCGTCGACGACTGTCGATGAGGGGTTGCGTGGCACCAGCTATCAGGCTCTGAACCTGCCTTTATGCCGGGCGGCGGCAACGCCTTGCCCGGCCTACATAACACAGGCATTAATCTGCTTTAATATCAAATGGTTGCATAGATACCCCAGGCCCGCGCAAGCGCAGCGCCGCCGGGCAAGGACAGCCGGCACCGTGCGCGTCCCGCTGCCGGGCAATGGCGGACACGCTCGCGCTGCCTGCAAACCAAAGCCCGGCCGGCCCCTTAGCGTTCTTCGTTAAACACCGCGCCCACCTGGCGCCGCACCTCATCCATCACCTGCAGATTCTGCAGCACCCGACTGAGCGGCCGCAGCGGCGAGTCCTGCAGCCCCTGACCGACGCACCAGGCAAAATGCTCCGCCTGCCAGAACAGCTGGTCGTAGCGATTGCGCGGCTCTTCCCAGCGCAGCGCCTGCCCGCCCTGGCTGGCAGCGAGGGTGAACCCGCCGGGGGCGTAAAACTGACCGTCGATCGTCAGGGTCGCCTGGCGTCCGGCCACCACTGCCCCGCCCGGCGTGTTGCTGAACAACGTCGTGTTTAACAGCCCCTGCATCCCGTTCCGCCAGCTGAACAGCATCGACGTCTGGCCGTTAAGCCCCTCTGCCGTCGCGCTGCCGCGGGCGACTATCTCCTGCGGCATGCCGCCCACCATTAGCGCAAACGAGGTCAGATAGCTGCCGAGATCCATCATCGGCCCGCCGGCAAGGTCGGCATTAAAGATGCGGTGGTCGGTAGTGAAATACTCGCCGTGATCGGCCAGCAGAGTATGCAGGTCGCCGAGCACCCCATCCTCCAGCAGCTGGCGGATCACATCATACTTCGGCGCGTAATCGCACCACATCGCCTCCAGCGCCAGCTTCCCCTGGCGGGCGGCTTCGGCCTGCAGTTCACGTCCTTCGCCAAGGTTGAGCGCGAAGGGCTTCTCAATCAGCACGTGTTTGCCCGCCTTCAGCGCCTGCATGCCGTCGGGAAAGTGATGGTTGTGCGGCGTCGCAATATACACCGCATCAATATCCGGACGCGCCAGCATCTCCGCCACATGGCCGTAAGCCTGGGGGATCCCCCATTCCGCAGCTACCCGGTCGGCCTTCGCCTGGCTGCGGGAGGCAACGGCCACCACCTGCTGCCGGCTCTGGGTTTTCAATGAGTGCACAAAGCGCTCGGCGATCCAGCCTGGACCGATGATGCCCCAGCGCAGGGAGGGAATGCTCTGCGCCGCCGGGCGGCGCGGGGTCGGTAATTGTGAGGGAAACATAACGGCTCCTTAATCCTTAACCACGTTAACCCAGCGACGGCTGACCATTGAGGCTTCAATCGCCGACAGCACGCGCTGATTCTGTAAACCAAATTCAAAGCTGGGATAGCAGTCGTCGTCCCCGCAAATCCCCTGCACCAGGTCATGCACTTCAATCACCTTGACGTCAAAATAGCCCAACCCACCGCCGCCAAAATCGAAGCCGAAGAAGCCGGCATAGGCCGGGATCTGGCTCCCGGCATACAGCGTTTTAAAGCCGCGGTCGTGTTTGTCATCGCGGAAGCGATAGACCTGCAGTTCGTTAAAGCGCTCCCCGTCCATATACAGCGTGCCTTCGGTGCCGGAGACCTCCCAAAAGACGCCGAAGATGCGCCCGGCGGCGATGCGCGAGGCTTCAATCACCCCCGCGGCGCCGCTGTCAAAATTGACCAGACACTGAACCTGATCGTCATTTTCCACTTCCCGCCACTCGGCATCGGCCGCGACCCGGCTGGCATACCCGGCATCGGTCTGCGGTACCGGACGCTGGCGCAGACAGGTTTGCGCGCTGGCGGTCACTTCACGGATCCCGCCCATCAAAAACTGGGCGACGGACAGGGTATGGGCGCCGAGGTCGCCAAGCGCCCCGCTGCCGCCGAGGGTTTTCGAGCAGCGCCAGGACCAGGGCAGGTTCGGGTCGTTATAAAACCCCTGATCAAAGGTGCCGCGAAAGCGCACCGGTTCGCCAATATCGCCCCGTGCGATAATCTGCTTTGCCAGCAGCGCCGCCGGGGTTTTGATGTTATTAAAGGCCACCATGGTCTTCACCCCCGCGCGCCGGGCCGCCTGCGCCATCTCCTGCGCCTGCTGCTCGTTAACCGCCAGCGGCTTCTCGCAATAGACATGTTTACCCGCCGCGATCGCCGCCATCGCCATCGTGTAGTGCAGATGGTTCGGCGAGGTAATATCCACCACGTCCACCAGCGGATCGTTCACCAGTTCGCGCCAGTCACCGTAAGCCTTCTCCGCCCCCAGCTTCACCGCATGACGTTCGGCCAGCGCCTGATCCTGATCCGCCAGCGCGTAAAGATAGGGGCGCTTCGGCAGATCGGGATAGAACATGGCCGCGCGACGGTAAGCGTCGGCGTGCGCCTGGCCCATAAAACCGGAGCCGATGAGACCAATATTTAACCGCGCGCTCATGATGCGTGCTCCTCTGATGATGAAGGGGACGAGAAATGGTGTGCCAGCCAGGCGAAGGCGCGGCGGGCGGTGGCCAACGGCGGCGCCATCGCCGGGTCCTGCTCGGCTTCGATAATCAGCCAGCCGCGGTAGTCGCTGTCGCGGGCAAAGTCGAGGATCGGCGCATAGTCGATGCAGCCGTCGCCAGGGATGGTAAACAGCCCCGCGCGCACTGCCTCGTTAAAGCTCAGGTTTTCGCGATACAGGCGCCCCAGCACCTGCGGACGGACGTCTTTCAGATGCAGATGGCGTATACGGTGACCATATTTTTCCAGCACGCGCGGGATATCGACCCCGGCGACGAAGGCGTGTCCGGTATCAAACGCCAGCCCGACGTTGTCATGGGTCTGTGACAGAAACCGCTCCAGCTCGTCGTCGTGCTCCACCAGCATCATCAGGTGATGGTGATAGGCCAGCCGCAGACCGTAGTCCCGCAGCAGCAGGTCGGCAAAGGTATTCAGCTTATGGCAATACGCCGTCAGACTGAGGCGGCTTAACGGCGGTGAGAGCGAGATCGGCTCATCAAGCGGCGTTTCACCGGGCAGCTGCCCGCACTCGCCATAGACCATGACCCTGGCGCCGAGCTGCTGCAGGAGCTGCGCGTGGCCCCGCACCGCCTCCAGCTCCGCTTCCACGCTGCGGTCAGCCAGTAAGCCGCTGTACCAGCCGGACGCCAGCCGCAGGTCAGCCGCCGCCAGCAGAGGCCCCAGCGTCTCCGCCTGGCGGGGAAACTTGCGCCCTAACTCAATGCCCTGAAATCCCGCCTCCCGCGCCTCGCGCAGACAGGTGTCGAGAGGGATATCGCCGCCTAAATCCTCCAGCACATCGTTGGTCCAGCACAGGGGGCTAATGCCCCACTGCAGGTGCTCTGTCGCCATGTTTATCTCCTTTTCAGCCAGTCGTCTGGTGTGCCGTCACTATAAGCAGGCGACGACCAGCGATGAAAACGGAGAAATGATGGAAATCCATCATTGCCGCGGGCGGAATATCCGTTGTCGCCAGTAGCCCTGAAAAATTAATGGAAATAATGCTTGCCGCAGGCTTATTTTGCAGATAAAAATTACTGGCTTAATAACCCGTTCCAGAGGTTATCCCTTTCATTCGAAATATGATGATAGCAATATGAAAAAAACTCAATACCGCACCAGCGCGGGCTTTAGCCCTGCGCCCAGGCCTGGCCTGCTGTTATTTGCGTAAGTGACAAATAATCGCTTTTAAAACATCAATTACTTAACATTCTCTCTGCAATAATATGACAAGCAGCGGGAAGATACGGTGATAAATAAAATCAGGGTAATGATGTTTTTACAAATAAATAACCCTTCGCCTTTCTGCTCATTATTTGACAGGAATGGCTGCGGTTATATTTATTCTGACGCCCCCGGAGAATACACCAATGTGTATCAACCTTTATGACAATGCGCGCCGCTATCGCAATGAGAAACAATAAGATGAATAAGACCTGGCTTTTCACCACCCTCACCCTGGCGCTGGTCGCCGCCGCGCCGGCCCACGCCATTAGCGCGAAATACCGGGAGCAGCTTGAACGCTCCGGCTGTACGCAGATGACCGACGGGACCACCTGCGATATTCATAAAACCAAAGCCGAGAATGCCGCCGCCGCGCAGCAGGCCAGCAGCGGCTTCGGCCCCTGGCTGGGCACCTGGTATGTTTATACTGAATATGGCGATAAAATTGATGAGATTACCGTCACCGCTAAAACGGTGAAAACTCATGGTCATCTGGTGGAGGACGCGAAAGCGAGCCAGGGTAAGCTGACTTTCCGGGTGAAAAACTCAACCTTTACTCTCAACGACGCCTTTAACGGCAACTGGGCAAACGGCAGCCAGCGCGGCACGTTGCAAAAAATAGAGTAAACTCCCTGCTCCCCGGCGGGGGCACACCATGCCGATAGACTGCGGTGACCGGTTCGTCCGGCCAGGCAAGCAATGTGATGTGACTCATGCGGGGAGACCTCCCGGCGCGGGCCGGGAGGGAGTGCAACAGATTACTTCTGCGGACGCATGGCCGGGAAGAGGATTACGTCGCGGATGGTATGGCTGTTGGTAAACAGCATCACCATGCGGTCGATACCGATGCCCAGACCGGCGGTCGGCGGCAGGCCGTACTCCAGCGCGGTGACGTAGTCTTCGTCATAGAACATCGCTTCGTCATCGCCCGCCGCTTTGGCGTTGACCTGATCCTGGAAACGCTGCGCCTGATCTTCCGCATCGTTCAGCTCGCTAAAACCGTTACCGATTTCGCGGCCGCCGATGAAGAACTCGAAGCGGTCGGTGATTTCCGGGTTCACGTCGTTGCGGCGCGCCAGCGGGGAAACTTCCGCTGGATATTCAGTGATAAAGGTCGGCTGGATGAGGTGCGCTTCCGCCACTTCATCGAAGATTTCGGTGACGATGCGCCCCAGACCCCAGCTTTTCTCTACCTGAATGCCGAGAGATTCCGCCAGCGCTTTCGCCGCGTCGAAGTTATCCAGATCCGCCATGTTGGTTTCCGGACGGTGTTTCTTGATGGCTTCGCGCATGGTCAGTTTTTCAAACGGCTTGCCGAAGTCAAAAACCTGGTCGCCATACGGCACCTCGGTTTTGCCCAGAACCGTCTGCGCCAGGGTGCGGAACAGCGACTCGGTCAGTTCGATCAGGTCTTTGTAGTCCGCGTACGCCATGTACAGTTCCATCATGGTGAACTCTGGGTTATGACGTACCGAGATCCCTTCGTTGCGGAAGTTACGGTTGATTTCAAACACGCGTTCGAAACCGCCGACCACCAGACGTTTCAGATACAGTTCCGGCGCGATGCGCAGGTACATATCGAGATCGAGCGCGTTGTGATGAGTGATAAACGGACGGGCGGACGCGCCGCCAGGGATCACCTGCATCATCGGGGTTTCCACTTCCATAAAGCCGCGGGCCACCATGAACTGACGCATGGTCGCGAGGATCTGCGAGCGGATGCGGAACGTATGGCGCGACTCTTCGTTAGCGATCAGATCCAGATAGCGCTGGCGATAGCGGACTTCCTGATCCTGCAGGCCGTGGAATTTATCCGGCAGCGGGCGCAGGGCTTTGGTCAGCAGGCGCAGCTCGGTGCAGTGGATGGAGAGTTCGCCGGTTTGCGTTTTGAACAGCTTGCCGCGGGCGGCGATGATGTCGCCGAGATCCCATTTCTTAAACTGTTCGTTGTAGACGCCTTCCGGCAGGTCATCGCGGGCCACGTACAGCTGGATACGGCCGCCGACGTCCTGGAGGGTGACGAAGGAGGCTTTGCCCATCACGCGGCGGGTCATCATCCGGCCGGCCACCGCAACTTCAACGTTCAGGGAAGCGAGTTCATCGTTATCCTTCGCATCGAATTCAGCGTGCAATTGGTCAGAGGTATGATCGCGACGGAAATCGTTGGGGAAAGCTACGCCCTGCTCACGCAGCGCAGCCAGTTTTTCGCGACGAGTTTTCAGTTCATTATTAAGGTCAATGGCCTCATCGGCACCTTGTGCTTGTTGTTCAGACATATGGGTTCCTCATAACCTTGCTTTCAAACTAGCTTCGATAAATTGAACCAGGTCACCCTTCCGCGCGGCCTGTCTCCGGCTTTACACCGAAGAACAAGAGTAACGAATCTGGCTTCACTTCAAGCTGATCTCACTCAGCTATGCCTTCACTAACGGTATTTTTTATCGTTGGCTTCCGCGCCTGCCAGAATATCCTCCTCCTGTTCACTACGCTGTGCAAGGAGCGGCTTTGCGCTCCGCTGTTGATGGGATACCCCCGGTCGCGCTGCGCTTACCGGAGCGATAAATCGCGCTGGCCGATAGCCCGCCGGGACGCGCATCAGGCGCCGCCGCCGGGAAGTTCGCCAGCCGCCGCGCGGTGTTTGCCGACGCTACAGGCTGCGGCAAAGGCGATAATCACCATCACCGCCACGCAGCCGAGGGTCCATTCGCCCATCTGCGAGAAAAAATGCTGATAGGCGGCAATCGCCGTATCGCTGATTTGCGATTCGGTGGTCTGCTGGGCGACCACGCCCGCCAGCCAGTTGGCCACCGCGCCGGTGGCCAGCATGTAGATCCCGGTCAACACCCCGGTGACGCCGGGCATGTTCAGGCGGGTGATTTGCGCCATCGCCACCGGGTCGATAAACAGTTCGGCAAAGCCCATCATCGCCAGCCCGGCGACCATCATGCCCATCGAGGCCTGACCGTCAGCGGCGCCGTGGCGGGCATTAAGCGCCAGCAGCATAAAGCCGCCGCCCATCAGCAGCAGGCCGAAAGCGAATTTCAACCAGACGCGCAACACCGAACGTACGCTGCCTTCCGGGCGCATCAGCCACGCCAGTACCACGCCGGCCGCCATCACCGCCACCGCATTAACCGACTGGAACAGCGCCGTCGGCACCTCCCAGTTCAGCAGGCGGCGGTTAACAAAGTGGTCGATAAACAGGCTAATCGAGCTCCCGCCCTGCTGAGCCAGCACCCAGAACAGCGTCCCGGCAAGCATCAGCAGGACGATCTGCCATAGCGCGCGACGATGCTCGGGCGCTTTGATCATGATCCGCGCCACCATCTGGGCGGCAAACAAGCAGACGATCGCCAGCAGATAGCCGGACCAGTTGTTTTGCAGTAGCAGTGTGAAGAACACCGGCGCAAGGCACAGCATCACCAGCAGCCAACCCCAGGTCGGCAGCACGAATTTCACCGCCCGCAGCGCCGGTTTATCGACGCCGCGGGTATGCCGGAAATGGCGGCTGCCGCTTAAGAAAATCATCAGTCCGATGAACATACCGATTCCCGCCAGGGCGAAGCCGATATGCCAGCCGTACCACTGGGCCGCCAGCCCGCAGGCGATGGGCGCGGCGATGGAGCCGACATTGCCGGCGGCGTACAGCAGCGAAAAGCCGCCGTCGCGACGCGGATCGTCGTGGGCGTAGAGTTCGCCAAGCAGGCAGCTGATATTGGATTTGAACAGGCCATAGCCGCAGATAATGATCGCCAGCGCGACGTACAGGCTCCATGCGGAGGTCGACTCAACGCCCAGCACCACGTGGCCGAGAGTCATCAACAGCGCCCCGGCAATCACCGCCGTGCGGTTGCCAAGCAGGCGGTCGGCAAGCCAGCCGCCGAGAATAGGGGTAACGTAAACCAGAGATGCGTAAGCGCTGAACAGGCTGATGGCGTGGCTGTCGTCGAAGCCAAGCTGGTGGGTGAGGTAGAGGATGAGTAAGGCGCGCATGCCGTAAAAGCTGAAGTACTCCCAGATCTGGATCGCAACGATGTAGTAAATCGCGCGCGGCTGTGAGGGTGTTTTCATGTGTTCTCCTTGCAGCGTGAAAAAGGGAAGTGGCAAGCCACTTCCCTGGTGTGCGTCTATTACTTGTTATTCTCTTCTTTCAGCACTTTAACGGTGTAACGACCATCGGCCTGACGATAGGCGCCGTGGATATCGGTTTCGAAGCCCGGGTAGTGGGCGCCGATTTCGCACAGCATCTGCAGGAACTCCAGCACCGGACGGCTCTCTTCGGTGATCATTTCACCCGGCATCACCAGCGGCACTCCCGGAGGATACGGCAGGATCATGTTGGCGTTGACGCGGCCGACCATCTCTTCGAGGTACACTTCTTCCGTCTGACCGTGCAGCTCTTTCTGGAACGCGGCATACGGGGTCATCACCATCGATGGCAGCACTTCGAAGGCGCGGAACATCAGATCCGGCAGGTTGTGGTGCTCAATCAGTTTGTGAATGTTCTGCGCCAGGTCCTGAATACGCATGTTCTCATAGAATTCAGGATCTTCACGGTACAGCGACGGCAGCATGTTTTTCACCCGCAGGTTCAGGTCGAACGCGCGTTTGAAGTCGGTCAGCGCACGCAGCAGGCTCAGCGCTTTGGTTTTGTCGATACCGATGCTGAACAGGAACAGCAGGTTGTACGGACCGGTTTTCTCCACCACGATGCCGTGTTCGTCGAGATATTTCGCCACGATGCTTGCCGGAATACCGAAGTCATCCATGGTGCCGTCTTTCTTCATCCCCGGAGTCAGCAGCGTGACTTTGATCGGGTCGAGGTACATGTGTTCGTTATCGATGTTTTTGAAACCGTGCCATGCACTGTCGGAGCGCAGCGGCCAGCATTCAGGGCCGTCGATATGTTCCGGCTGCCATACGTCGAAGAACCAGCCGTCAGACTCGCCTTTCAGACGTTTGATCTCTTTACGGAACTTGATGGAACGTTCGATAGAGCCGTCGATCAGGCGCTTACCGGCGTTGCCTTTCATCATCGCTGCCGCGGTTTCGGTGGACGCCACGATCCCGTAGTGCGGAGAGGTGGTGGTGTGCATCATGTAGGCTTCGTTAAAGGTCTCTTCGTTAACGTCGCCTTTCACGTGGATCATCGACGCCTGAGAGAACGCCGCCAGCAGTTTGTGCGTGGACTGGGTTTCGTAAATCACTTTCCCTTCGACGCGGCCGCCGCTCATCCCGCATTTGCCTTCATAGATCGGCGAGAAGTTGGTGTAAGGCACCCACGCGGAGTCAAAGTGGATGGATTTCACATCCAGGGTTTTCTTGATGAAGTCAGTGTTGTACAGCAGACCATCGTAAGTCGAGTTGGTGATCACCGCGTGTACCGGCCAGGTCGCGTTCGGCGTCTCTTTCACACGCTTGGCAATAGTCGCGTGCTGGAATTCGCTCTGCGGGATACCGCCGAGGATGCCGTAGGCGTTACGGGTCGGACGGAAGTAGATCGGCGTAATGTCGCTCATCATCATCAGGTGAGTCAGCGATTTGTGGCAGTTACGGTCAATCAACACGGTGCTGCCGGCCGGCGCGGAGTACATACCGACGATTTTGTTGGCGGTAGAGGTGCCGTTGGTCACCATATAGCTGCGTTCAGCGTTGAATACGCGAGCGATATACTCTTCCGCTTCTTTGTGCGGGCCACTGTGGTCCAGCAGGGAACCCAGTTCAGAAACCGAAATCGAGATATCGGATTTCATGGTGTTGGAGCCAAAGAAATCGTAGAAGATGCTGCCTACCGGGCTTTTCTGGAAGGCGGTACCGCCCATGTGGCCCGGGGTACAGAAGGTGTATTTGCCTTCACGCACATATTTGAACAGCGCTTTGGTCAGCGGCGGCAGAATGGTGTCGATATATTCGTCAGTGTTCTGTTTGATTTTGTTCGCGATATCTTCCGCAGCGCCCAGCGCATATTCGAAGAAGCGAACCTGCATGCGCAGATCGTTCAGGCTAACGTCCAGCGTGGAGTAGGTGTTAGCGAACGCATACAGCGGCATGTACTCGTTCATTTTGCTGATTTCTTCGCACAGCTCGAGATTGTATTTATCCCAGTCGAAGATCACGCCGCACAGACGAGAGTTGTTTTCGATCAGTTTTAATAAGTCGTCACGGTCGTTCGGGTAGACAATGCGGAAGTCCAGGCGTTCGAGAGCACGATGCAGTTCACGGATGGGTTCTTCTTTGAAGTAAACCCCCATGTGATTCATGATTGCAATAACGTTCATAGTCAAATCTCCAGATGTAGAAAGCCCCTCCCGTCGCGCTATGACAGGTGATGGAAGGAGCCTCAGGAAAAAGGGTTACTGATTAGTGCGCGTTAGCGGGGCTGTTGCTATCCGATGTGTTGTTCTGGCGCTGGTGCATTTTGCGACCGTAGAACATCAGGATAATCAGGCTAACGATAAAGGTGCCGGCCAGTTCGAAGGAGCTTGCGCCCATCAGCGCGATGAAGCAGAACACGCAACCCAGTACCGAACAAATCAGGCTGACAAAGTTACGGATGTTGATGCCTTCAAAACGAATCAGGTCAACACAGGAGTAGAAGTAAGGCAGCATGGTCAGCAGTACCGCGATACCGGTCAGTTCGCCGAACAGGTCAGAGGCTTTACCACCGGCGGAGTTCATCAGGGTAATCAGCACCATCAGCGCGGTCATTTTCACTGCGGCCAGCAGCAGGCCTTTTTTCGGGATACCGTTGCTATCAACTTCGCCATACACTTTCGGGAAGTTGCCGTCGTTGGCGGCGCGGACACCGGCCTGGCCAACCAGCATCATCCACGAGCCCAGAGAAGTCAGGCAGGCAAAGGCGGTGAAAGCGGATACCATCGGCGCAGCCCAGCCGCCGAGAATAGTAGAGGCGCTAATCGCGAACGGCGCACCCGACGCGGCCATCTGAGAAGCAGGATACATACCGGCGATAACCTGAGTCGCGGCGATATAGACGATACCGGCCATCGCAGTACCCAGCATGGTAGCCAGCGGTACGGTACGTTTCGGGTTTTTCACCATCCCGGTACTCACGGCGGCGGATTCTACGCCAACGAAGGCCCACAGGCAGAGCAGGATACTTTTAATGACCGCGTGGCTATCGGTGGAGCTGGAGGTGTTCCAGTTCGCCTGATAGGTAGCGACATCAAACCAGTGCCAGCCGACGACCGCGGTCATCACCACTGGAATAAGCACCAGCACCAGACCAATGGTGGTCAGACGGCTGACCCAGGTCCCGCCGAGCATATTAACGAAAGTAAAGATCCACACGATGGCAATACAGGCAATCCCTGCTGGCACCGGGTTATTTAAAATGGGGAAGAACGTAGACAGATAAGAAACCGCGGTAATCCCGATAGCCAGGTTACCAATCCAGTTTGCATGATAATAAAGCACACCGGTCTGGAAACCGAATGCCGGAGATATTTCTCCTGCGTAAGCAATTGGGCCACCCTGCTGCGGGTTTTTAGTGGCCAGTCGGGCATAAACATAAGCCAGAGACATCGCACCAATAATTGAAATTACCCAGCCCCAAATGGCAATACCACCGATGCTGGCCAGGTTCGCAGGTAATAATGCAATACCGCTCCCCATCATATTACCGGCGACGACACCGGTACAGGCAAATAGCCCGATCTTCTTGGCAGAACTCATGGTTGTTTTTCTCCTAAGTTTATTTGGGAGGTACAGATCATGATACAGAACCATTAATTGACCCGACCAACTGCCAACAAGATTACTGATTTGTACGAGATAAGTCCTAAAGATAAAGTGAAATAACAACAAACATCAGACAAATGATATTTTGACCTTTTTCGCTTAACATATAAACATGACAACAGGGTGTCAGAAAAAGATAAACATTGTTGTTTTACATGCACTTAAACCAGATGCGGTGTGTTGCCGAACTGTTATTTAAAGCCTCCTGAATGCTAAATACAAATAACAACATGAGGCTTCATGAGAAACATAAATTTAACCTCATCATGCCCAAAACCTTGCACACGATGAGGGTTTACTTATTCTGAAGAGAGGAAATTATCGAGATACGGAACCACCCGGTTGACCGACGTCTGGAAAACCCCGTTTTCAATCCAGTACAATGTGTCTCCCCCGGGGCGTAAATTAAACGCCGTAATGTAAGAATCCGCTGCCAGCCGGTTCTCACCTTTCATCTCATAGACTTTGCCTAACAGCACATAATTCAGCCACGACATCTCTAAATCGATCGCACTGTTAATCGCGGTATTCGCTTCATCGACTTTGCCCTTCCCCAGCAAATCCACCGCTTTTATTTGATAATAAATCGCCATGTCTTTAATACCTGGCATCTCCCCTACCCGTTCAACTTCGCTATAGAGGGCTGCCAGCTGTTTATCATCCAGCGGCTGTTGTGAATGACGTAATACATCCACCAGCGTCTTTTCGGCATACGCGTAAATAAAATCAGGCGCCCGCTTAATCACATCATCCAGCAGGCTGCTGGCCTTGCTTAATGAGTCAACATCGCCCTTCATTAACAGCTGATGCGACTGGTAGAAATAGGTTAACGCCACGCTTTGCGAGGGTTGATACTGCCTGAGCATCGCCTGCATCCGCGCCGGCCACGGCTGCGTCAGGGCATCCGACAGGCTGTTCATCAGATCGTTCTGGATGGTGAGCTGGTTGTCATTGGTCACAAAGTAGCGCTTATCGAGCATCGTCGAGCTGTCGGCATTATCCACCAACTGGACCGACATAAAGCACTGCTGCGCCCGGTAGTGGCGCTGATTGACGAACTCAATGGTTAGCGTTTTACCGGAACTGCTCGGCTCATTGATGTTGTAGTCCGTTTTGTCATGCACCATAAAGGTCGAGAAGGTGTTCAGCGAGGTGGTGATCAGGCTGGCCAGGCCGACCGCGTAGGAGTGCTGCGACGACCAGTTGGTGCAGGAGTTACCATTCACCAGGTGGATATCGATATCGCGCGGATTAAGCAACAGGCGCGCCTTGTTGACCGGCGGCCGCGATTCCATGCTCGACAGCGCCACCAGCGCCACGCAGGTGCCCAGCGCCAACAGGAACAGTCCCCACACCAGGGCGGTGGTGAGCCGTTTACGCACTGACGGCGCACTGGCCACTGTCGGAGCGGGAGCTGGCACGGCGGGATCGGCGGCGGAGACGGGCGCATCGGGCGGCGCACCGGCAGCCGGCGGCGCGGTCGCGGCGACCGAAGGCGAAGGCGTCAGCGCCTCCATCTGTGGGGCGAGTTCCTCCCCTTCTTCGGTGCACCAGATCACCGGCACCGTGAGCTTATACCCCCGTTTGGGTACCGTCGCGATGTACTCAAGGCTAACGTCGTCGCCGTCTTTGAGCGACTTGCGCAGTTCAGAAATACTCTGCGTGACGACGTGGCTGGTCACAACGTTCCGGGTCCAGACGTTTTCGATAAGCTCGTCCCGACTAAGCACTTCCCCCGGATGGCGAGCGAAAAAGACCAGAAGGTCGATTAAACGCGGTTCAAGGGTAAGCTGGCGCCCCTTCCTGCTGATTTGGTTTACAGAGGGGGTTACCAGCCATTCACCGACGCGAACAACAGGTTGTAGCATACAAGAAAGCCCCAGACAAAAAGGGAAAGGCGCGATGATAACACATTTGTCCTACCTATTTTTGCCAGGGGTCACTCCCTCAGGCATTAGGTTGGAATTCGCCTTTTAGCGACAATAAAAAGCAATATTTCATTAACATCGTGATCATCAAATTCATATATAGCGATAAAAAACGTTTTCGCTTCCGCTTAGCCGTCGGAACGTGGGCAGCGGAAAAAAATAAGCCCGGAGGCGTAATGCGCTCCAGGCTCAGTCAGTGGCGTGCCGTTATGGCACGCGGAAGAATCGATTATTTATACACTTCCGCTGTGGCTTCAAAGTTAGGACCATGCTCACGCGCAGCAGTAATCACGTAGTACTTTCCGCCTTTCTCATCGGCCAGCTTGGAGAGCTGATCGTGCAGATCGGAAGGTGAAGAGAACTGCCCACCTGACGGCCCCACCGAGATCGGTCCGACCTTGGTCAGTTTAAAGTGTTTAGCTTCTTCTTTGGTGATCAACTGCGCGGCGGACGCGCCAAACGCAACGGCGGAAAGGGCTAACGCGACTATCACTTTTTTCATCCTGCAATCTCCTTGGAATGGGCCTTAGATCAGGCTCTTTCAGTATAGACGGCGATTTAATAAGCGTGCTACCGGTGCGCTGATTTTTTGGCCGCAGCGTTCAGTAACGCGGCGGCACCCCTTCCGGGCGGGTCTTAAAGCGCCGGTGCAGCCACATATATTGTTCAGGCGCCATCAGGATGCACTGTTCGATAATCTGGTTCATCCACGCCGCGGTAACCTCGGCGCTGGCCAGCGGCGGCGTGCGCTCCGGCGTCAGGGAGATCAGCTCATATCCCATACCGTTGGGTTTGCGTCGCGGAACAAACGGCACAATCGTCGCCCCGGACATCTTCGCCAGCATCCAGGTGCCGGTGGTGGTCGCCGCCTGCTCGACAGCAAACAGCGGCGCAAAAACGCTGCTGGCCGGCCCGTAATCATGATCCGGCGCGTACCAGAGGATCTCTCCCTCTTTCAGCGCCCTGACCATGCCTTTCAGATTTTTTCGATCCAGCATGGTCTTGTTCGAGCGCAAGCGTCCCCAGGTCTGCAGCCAGTCAATCAGCGGGTTATCATTGGGCCGGTAGACGCCGATCCCCGGGGTAAACATGCCATACATTCGCGCCCCCATCTCGAGGGTCAGAAAATGGATACCGATCAGTAAGATGCCCTGCTTTTGTTCCAGAAGTTCGACCACCTCGTTTACGCCGCTGGTCTCGGTCCAGCGCGCCACCCGGTGCGTCGGCCAGAACCAGGCCATGCCGGTCTCCATCAGCCCCATGCCCAGCGATTCAAAGTTTTTCACCAGCAGTGCCTCACGCTCGGTGACGCTCATCGCGGGAAAGCAGAGTTCGAGATTACGTCTGGCAATCCGTGCGCGGCTTTTCATCACCCGCATTGCCAGCCGCCCGAGCGCAGTGCCCAGTCGGTAGATCACCGGATACGGTAATTGCACCAGCAGCCATAAGAGGCCAATTCCCAGCCATAACAGCCAGTAACGCGGGTGCAACAGCGCGCGGGAAAATTTGGGTAAATTTGACATAGTAATCCTGTTAATTCACTCAATAATAGCTGAGCAAAAACCGCGAAATAAAGTAGCGGATCCTGCCGGTTGTATTTTTCCAATTCGTGCGGTAACACTAAGACACAAAGCACGATATTATACGTTGTTCAATCACTAATTTCAGTATTGCGATTGCGGCTACTCTATTATTAGCCACATCGCGTAAAACTTCTTTTTTTATGCATAAAAAAATAAACCAGACCTCTACAGCGCGACTGGTTGCCCAAAAAACAAACAGCATATTTTCTCATCGCCTGTTGCATTGGCCCCGTGGTTGCTCTGCAGCACGGAGATAACATGCTGCGCGGCGGGATGTTCAACGTCATTTGTGACGCCTTCATGCGGTTATTTGTGACTCGGGCAAAGGTTAAGCATCGACATTGCGGATCCTTTTCCCAGATATGCTACGTTTACAGCGCTCATTCGACGCAAGTGCCTTTGCCGACGTCGTCGCTTTCAGAAGCCATAGTGAGAAGGAACTATGACAATGAATTATCAATTAGTGAAGCAAGTCAGAGAAAATAACATATTAAGAAAAAGCTTCATTGACCTTGCCGTTAAGACTTTCGACCTGTCTTTTGAAGAGTGGTATCAGCAAGGTTACTGGACCGACGCCTATATCCCCTACGCCTTTGTCGAACGTAATAAAATTATCGCTAACGCCTCGGCCAACATCATCGATCTGCGCTGGCAGGGCGAGCCCCGGCGGTATATTCAGATTGGTACCGTGATGACCGAACCGGACCACCGCAATAAGGGATTAGCCGGCCAGCTTATCCACCATATTCTGCAGGACTGGCAGCAGGAGGCGGACGCCTTCTTTTTATTTGCCAATCCCACCACGGTGGATTTTTACCCCAAATTTGGTTTCACCCGCAGCGAAGAGCATCAATATATTATGCCGGTCGCTCCGCGCGCCGGTGATTTTCGCAAACTGGATATGGACAGCGCTGACGATGTCGCCCTGCTCCGCCATTACTATGAAAAATCCAACCCGTTCTCACCGCTGCGGGTGGAGCACAACTTTGGCCTGCTGATGTTTTACTGCTCAGCCTTTATGAAGCATTTCGTTTACTATTCGGCAAAAAATGAGGCGGTGGTTATCGCCATGCAAAACGGTCCGGTCCTGATCTGCTTTGACCTGTTCTGCGATGCGGGCAAAAGCCTGTCGACGCTGGTCAACGAGCTGGCCGATGACCATGTTTACCAGGCTATCCTCGGCTTTACCCCCAATGAAGACCGGCTCGGCGAGTACGAGAAGATTGAGGGAGAAGATATCCTCTTTGTCTATGACCAGAAGGAAAACTTGTTTAAAGACAGGAAGTTGATGTTTCCTTTACTGGCGCATGCCTGACGGCGCTGTGCCGCCAGGCAGATCAGTTATAGGTCACCACGAAGGTCGCGCTGGCGTTCGCTTCGCCCGCTGTCACTGCGGGCCCGTTGACCGCTCGCCGCGTCGGGAGACGTAATCCCGATAGCCCTCGCCAACGTAAATCTGCCGTGGCCGGTAGATGGTCAGCGGCGCCTGGTGCATCTCGTTCCAGTGCGCCACCCAACCGACCGTCCGGCCGACCGCGGTGACCACCGCAAACATCGACGAAGGCAGATTCATCGCCTTGAGGATCACCGCGGTATAGAAATCCACGCTTGGCGACAGGCCATTGTCCACAAAGTAGGGATCGGTCAGCGCCACGTCCTCAAGGGCCATCGCCACCTGCAGCAGGCGGTCAGACATGCCTACCTCCGCCAGCACCCGATGGCTGGTTTCACGCAGGATATCGGCGCGCGGGTCACGGTGACGGTAGCGTGAGTTGCCAAAACCGAGGCGGCGAAATGCCTGCGGGTCGCGCTTTGCCTGACGCAGAAACGCCGGAACCTGATCGACGCTTTCAATTTCCTCCAGCATCCGCATGCTCGACTCATTGGCGCCGCCGTGCATCGGTCCCCATAATGATGCCAGCCCGGCGGCGACGCAGGCGAATAAGTTCGCTCCGGAGGAGCCCGCCGCGCGCACCGTGGTGGTGGAGGCGCACTGCCCGTGATCGGCATGCAGGACCAGGATCTGGTTCATCGCCTGCTCGATAACCGGATTGAGGACGTACTTTTCGGCCGGGATAGCAAACAGCATCTGCAGGAAATTTCCGGCATAGGAGAGATCGTTGCGCGGATAGGCGGCGGGTTGTTCAATGGTGTACTTGTAGCTCATGGCGGCGATAGTGGGCATTTTCGACAGCAGCCGCGTGGCGGCCAGCGCCCGATGCTGCGGATTTTCCACGTCCAGAACATCATGATAGAACGCCGCCAGCGCCCCCACCAGAGCACACATCAGCGCCATCGGGTGCGAATCGCGGCGAAAGCCGCTGCACATGCGGGCTATCTGCTCGTGCACCAGGGTATGGCGGGTGATGGTCTCGCGAAACGTTTGATAGCTGGCCTCATCCGGCGCGTCGCCCCGCAGCATGATGTACGCCACCTCGAGAAAATCACACTGGCGAGCCAGCTGATCCACTGGATAGCCGCGGTGCAGCAGCACGCTGTTTTCCGTATCGATCCACGAGATCGCCGACTGGCATCCGGCGGTGTTGGCGAAGCCGGGGTCGTAGCTGCAGAATCCGGAGTGATTCAGCTCGCGTATGTCGACTCCCACATGGCCCCGGGTTCCCGGCACCTGCGGCAGGGTGATGGGCGTCGGTTGCCCGGCAATAGAAAGCGTTAACGGTGTGGTGCTCATCCTGTCAGTTCCCCCAGCAGCTTATCAGCGACCTGAAGTCATTCTTCAGGCGGAAAGACCAACATAACCAATGTGATGCAGCTTATTCATTGATGTCATCACTATAACTCTGACAAAGAGGATATTTTGCTGGCCTTCCCGGGGAAACAGGCCATCTTTCCCCACCCCATCGTCGGATAGCGGCACAAATCGCCAAGGATAAAGGCGATCAGCGCTGTCAAAATTTACGCTGAGTACAGAAAGGATGAAGAGGAGCTACCATGAATTTTGTGCTGTCGATGACGCTTATCTGCATCGCCATCGCCTGGCTGATGATGAGCCTCCTGCCGGTGTAGGCGCAGCGCTTTCCGGCCCGCCAGAGATTTATCCCTGGTATTGACCTTTCCTCACGGTCTGCGTATCTGAGGATTTCCCACCCTGCCAGCGATGTCCGGCGAGGCCATTAACACGTAAAAGAGGAAGAGACCGGGCGTTAGGCGTGGAGGTCGTTGTGCGGGGAAAGGGTGACGCCTGCGGGAGACGCGCAGGCGTTGGCTGGATAGCGGCTTGGGTCATCAGCTGCCGCGGTAGGTAGAGTATCCGTACTGACTGAGCAGCAGCGGGATATGCAGTTTTTGATTTTGCTTTGTGACATTGAAAATAACAGGAATCACCGGGAAGAACGTATTCATGTTTTGGCTTTTAAAATAGTCACCGGTTTTAAACGTCACTTTATAAACCCCCGGCTCCATATTTTCCGCCTGCGGATAGAGCGATTTAATCCGCCCATCGGCATCCGTTTTGCCGGTGGCGATATGCTGCCAGCTCTCCCCTTGCTGCTTATCCAGCTCAATCGGCACCCCCGGCGAAGGGAGCCCGGTTTGCTGATTAAGAATGTGTACGCTGAGCGTGCCCTCTGGCGCCGCCAGCGCGCTGAAGCTGAGAAGGGAAATTACGGAGGCGATAACTAATTTCATAATCGTGACCTTTTGGGCAAGTGAAAGTGCCCTAACTATAGTCAGGGCGGCGGGGAAAAAAATTAAACTTTTTGTTATCAGATTGAGTTGATGGGTACTGTCTCCACACACAACACGCTGAACCGGTTTTGTCGTGAGAAGAGGGAGTGTCTTATGTGTGAGTAACCCCGTGCTCTTCGTAACAGGATACGTGGCACTTAATCCGTCAGAGAGGGGAAAAATATTAGCTGGGGTCAAATATCACAAGGTTAAATAATATATGCCGTGGCCTCTGCCGCCTCTAACAGAACAGTGCTTACTGCAAATGGCCTGCCGTATTCGAAATAATCATTTAATATTATTTAACCTACAATTCCAGTGTAAGTAATCACCTGGTTCAGATAATGATTATTATCATTGATTCTCTTGTCGCCACGCCTTTACCATCTCCTTTGTTACCTCTTTCTTGTAGCAAATAGGTGAGTACCCACCAGCTTTGCTCCAGGCACTGCGGCCACCGCACGAGCTGCCGTTCCGGGCGGTATTGAAGGGACAGGCACAGGTACCGGGATAGGATGCGACAGAGTCATCAATAATTCTTTGCCTGACCTGATCATCGCTTAAGGAATTCGATTTGGCGATGGAAATATCTGATGCAAAGACACACACAACAGCGAATACGGAGATGGCGACGAATTTGATGTTCATTTGGATCTTTCCAGGCAGTGGATGAACATCGAGGGTATGCTTTCAAATAGTGTTCAATATTGATCTTTAACAACTGTACTTCACGGCAGCTTAAAATGCGATACTTAACCCAGTCAGACATAACCTAAAGCTATAATGACTATTAGCCTGTTACCGGCAACATATTTTCACATTCCTGCAGAGCGCTTATTCTGCACTCAGCTATAACCAGCATTAACCATTCTGTTCGATATTGCAGAGCCGTAATGCTGTACTCTCACTGGCCATCGTCCGACAGATACTGCAAGACATTAGAATCATCGAAATGGTCCGTCGCTATGCTCACCTGGCGCCGAACCACCTGACTGAACACGCACGGAAAATTGACTCGATTTTTGCAGAAGATGTCCCACATATGTCCCACAAGGAAAAATCAGCGACTGGAGGAAGTAATTAAGTGATTGATTATTAATGGCCCCTACAGGATTCGATATAAACACATAACAAACTGATTTTATTTAACTATGCGGGTTACAAAAATCACACATACCCCCAAATGTACCCCCATATATTTTTCTGTGGGTGAGAATTGACTATTTATCGTACAATTTGGGGCTCACGGCACCTTCTCACATGTCGGTAATATCCACCGGTACAAAATCACGCCCAAATTTATGTGCGGAAAAATTTCTCTATATACATGCAAAATGTGTTGGTTCGGTTGGTTCAGTTGCCTCAAAACGTAAAGTCCATTGTTTTATTTGGATATTTAGCAAAAAAGTGAACCAACACCACCAGATTTTGAACCAACATTTACCGCACTGAGCCAACATTGCATCCAAACCATAGAGAGAATCCAATGAAAATGTATCTTATGGACCTGAAACAGGTATGTGAAGCTACCGGGTTTCGAAAGACTGCTATCTTAACTGGATGAAAAAAGGTACTTTCCCTCACCCAGTTAAGATAGGTCGTAGCGTTCGCTGGCCATCTGACGAAATTGAGGAATGGATAAATGGGCATATTTCTCATCGAGATAATGGTGCCGACTAAGCTGGTTTTACCTGCGAGACAGTCCCTCCCCCCCTGGGGTGACTCTAAAGGTGCGATTTCCGTATTTTTAACTAACAACAGGGTAACTAACGATTGCCCTGTTCGTCTGAAAGATTCCCTCTTACATCCGGGATATTACCGCATGTACGGGCCCACCATTAGTAACCGGTCAACCATGAGAATGACCTGCACAAAATGAGGCTCTCAGAAACATCAATGGGTCGGCTATTCGCCGGGGTATAGCTGATGGTTGGGATCGAGCCACACGACGTAAAACACATTGCCAATGAAAAAACCGTGTATGCGCCCATGCTCATTGCGAGATATTGCGAACTGATAAGGCGTATAGCTCTGGAACTGCTCGTTAAGGTGAGCAAAGCCGTTAGGTTCGGAGGTCGTTTCCCACTCGATACAATGCGATTTGAGAGCCGCATTTCGGTTTGTCGTGAACTCAAGCGGCGTCAGACTTGATATATCTTTGAGTCGCTCCAGTACCTTGCAAAAGTAAGCGGTCGCCTGTCCTGCAAAACCAAACTTAGCGTGCGCGGGGTCAATGTACTGGAAAGAAAAGCTAAGCGTTGACGTGGTAGGGTTGGGTGTTCCGGCGACGATTTGGTTACCCGCCGCCGGGATTTTACTCGCTTTAATCTTTCCTTTAGCCACGTTCAGGCATCCATCATGCCGCGGTAGAATTTAGCGGTGACATCTTTGTCGATATCATTTCGACACGGAACATCGGATGGTATCCCTGCGCGAGCCAATAGCCAAGGTTCTTCCTGGTGGGTCATCTGCTCCAGCTCATAAGCCGAGTAGCCGCCAAAGACTTTATAAATCTCGTCCAGATGCTCGGTAACGTCCTTAGTGAGTTCCGGGCATTTTATTTCACCGGTGATCGGCTGCCACTTATAGTCAGCAAACCGAATGTACAGATCCCTTGCCACGGGGCCATGTACCCACGCCTCAAACCGATCGGCGATAAGCTCTTCGCCATCGTTCAGAGCCATGTACCAGGCATCTGCGTAAAACACCATTTTCTGCAGTTTCAGCGGTGTCATAACATCCCCGTGCTCTTGAGCAAAGCACAGCAGATAGTCCGCCACGCTGTTTAGGGTTGCAACTGCCATGATCCAATCTCCTGCCGTTTATTATCGTCTATAACCATCTATTTCTGTCAATAGTCGCATATAACCCAGAATAATGCGCGCTGTAAAGTGCGGCCTGATGACTGCTGGTGATAGCTCACATCTCATCGGAGTTTGGTCGAAACCGATAGCCGCCAGCCAAGGCAGAAGTGACACTCAATAACACCAGTTGACGTGCGCGAACTGCGCAGGCGCAGAGTTGTGAGCTACTGCCGGTGGCCCGCAAACCTCGTTTTAAGCTTAACAACTCTTAACAATGAAAGCGCGTCACTTACCTGTGCGGTCGCTGGTGGCCTTTATTTGAAAAGTTAAACGGGGGCGATCAACGCCGGGGAAAAGGTCACCATCACCGGGCACCAAGCTGAGCAGCAGACACTATCGCATTACCACCAGTATTGTTGTAAATCTGAATAACAGCGCTCTCTGTCACCCTGCTGCCGGCACCTTCTTTAGATGCCATCGCCGAAATAAGTTTTGCCAGTACTTTCGGGTCGTTAAGGTTAAGTTGCTGACGTTCATTAAACCCAGTAGTTCTTACGACATGACGGATATATTCTTGAGTGTCGTTTTCCTTTGACGGAGCCCAGCGTTTGGAAATTTCATCAATCGTATTGATACCGCGGGCACCATAAATCTGAAGCTGCTTAGTCGCCGCTAACACGCCCTCATCCAGCGTAGGGAACACGGCGAACTTACCGCTTTTGGTATTATGAGTATCGTACCCATAAGCCGAACGCAAATTACCGGGATTATTGAACCGATCGGCGATAGTGCGAGATTTATCCGCGATGTCGGCAGGAGCTGAAAAAATGGGGTTTAATTGTCCAGAAACAAACACCGATTTAATCGTGCTCCATGATGGAGCTAAGAACTCTTTCATCGCTGGGCCAACACTTCTCGGATCAAATCCAGTCTTATCCTTTACCCATTCGGCAGCGGAGTTTGCACTACCCTCCGATTTATTCATCCAGTCATTAAATGTTTCACCCTTAAGAAACTTAATGACGTTATCGACAGTTACGCCCATTTCCCTGATATTTGTCATAAACTGGTTAACATCGTTAGTGAAATCCGGGGATGCGAGATAATTACTGAACTTCTCTATACCACCAGCAAGCCCATCAATCCACTTCCCGAGATCAGGTGATTTAAGAACCGTATCGATCGCGCCGGATAACGCATCTGACAATTTACTCAGTTGCGGCGCCATAGGACCAAGGCCGATTACAAAGGCCCTGTTAATGCTTCTTTCGCTTAGCTCAATCTGATTAATGAACTCCGTCCATTTTCTGTTTTGCTCATCAGTAATGTTTAATCTTTCAGCATCCTTCTTCGCCCTTCGCTCCATCGCATCAATTTCTTCATTGCTCATATTTTTGAAGCGATTAAGGTCTTCAAGACTGAAGAAGTTGGTCAGGCCGTGCGCCTGCGCACCCTGCAGTGTGCTGCCGTTCTGCACGAAGATATCGCGCGCGTTGCGGATCATCTGCGGGAGCAGTTTGGCCGGGTCCTGGTCGGGGTTGTTAATCCCCATCGCCTGAAACGTCCAGCGCTTAGACAGGTCCATTTGAGAATCACGGATAGCGCCCAGCGTACCTGCAGGATTCCCAATTGCCCTCCTGTAGTTGGCTTCTATGGCACTCAGTCTCCCTGCCGACGTACCGATCCCCAGGGACATAAATCTCTGCTGAGCTGCCCCAGCTCCCAGAGTATTGATACCAAACAGGCTACCTACGCCGAGAGCGCCGGTAAACAAGCCAACAATGCTACCCCATGACAGAAGACTAGCTGTCGCTTCACTGATGTGCCCTGCCAGCGATTTAGCGTCTTTCGTCGCATCGCTGAGGAAGCCCTTCGCAGAGCGAGTGCTTTTGTTGAATTCGTCCTGCTTTTTCTTCGAGTCTTCCAGGTTGGTATTGAGCCGATCGATACCGCTGTTGATGGTCAGAATGGCCTCGGCCACGGCATTAAACTCCGCGCCTAACTCCTTCGCCTCACCTTTGGCTTTTTCGGTTTGTTTGCTGCTTTCGCCAATACCAACGGCAGCTACCCTCCAGGCTTCCGGTAAATCATCCAGCGCGCTCTGGTATTCGCGAAACCTTTCCATAAACGCGACAAACTTGTCGTCATTTACGTCAATGTCTACGATCGACTTAGCTACCATTGAACTCACCTCAATTAGGTAATGATAAAAATTAAGAACAAACGCCGTCAGGCATGCACTCATTAGAAAGGGACGCTAGTGCTTTATCCACGAGTCCTCGAGCGATTTCATGGATAGTTGGCGCAACGCCGATACCTGATTGCTGGCGCTGCTTTTCCTGAATTTTTCTGATTGCCTGAATCTGTGCTTCGCTGAGCAAGACAGGTTTGACGGACTGTTTCGACATGGCCACCTCCTGATATTTATACAGCCATTATAATTTCACATATTGAAATGATCATTACCTGCATTGCAATTATTGAAAGAATAATTTCGATCGTTACCAGAAGGAGAATTGATTGTTTTATAGACTTTTGGCGAGTACTTGACGAAGATTGCATAATGACTTTTCGCTGCTGAGTCTCAACTTAACAAGGAAGACCTGATGCCCTTACCTGAACGCATGAAACCAGCCAAAATCAGCCGTCAGAAACTAAAGGAACTGGCGGATATGGCCAAAGAGATACTGTCGCAAATTGATAACGGCGCCGGCGAAGATGATGAAGGGCTAAAAGCGATGATTAATGACTGGAACAGGCAGGTCGTTAATCCGTATGAATTCTCTGATTTCCGTGACTTTTCCTCATGGACCGACGCAAAGAACTTTACCCGGATGGCATTTAATCAGGAGAAATACGTTGCGGATTTAACCTGGGATGAACTCGTTCAGATAATTAGTTTCGTGTGCAATGCTGAAGGCAAGGAATCGGAACAAAGCTACGCGCTGGGATTGCTGGAGAAAAACTTTGATGCCAATCCGTCCGATCTCATCTACTGGCCTAATGAATGGTTCCAGGATGAAGACATGCTTCATGTAGATTTGACGCCTGAAGAAATAGCCGGATACCTGATGGCAAGATCTGGCCGGCTTCTAAGCGATGCGCCACAAATCGACCTGAGATACCCGCTACCTCCCGGCGCAGCAAGTTAACGCTAAGAGATATCACCCCTGATGTGCCTATACATAGCCAGAACACGTCAAACCAGCCTATAGATAGGCAGGACACACTGTTCCTGCCATACATAGCCAGAACAAACCGTTTCTGCCTATAAATAAAATATGGGCATTTTGATGAGGCTTTTGATTTTACATATAGCGTTGAAACTGACACGCAGTGATGACCACCAGCATGAACAGAACGACGAGGACAACGCCCATCACCCTGCACCTTGTAAAGAATGCCACTCCTGCAGAGAGACCAATTAACGCCAGGGTGACTGGCCAGATAGCAATTGCTGACAAGTGGGCCGCTATCAGGTAATCCTTTGTCAAACCTTATATCTCTTTTTCTTTCAGGGCTTTTGTAACTACCGAACACATAACAGGCTAATTAGCAAAACATAATCAGAGCCCTGTGATAACAGGGCTCGCATTTTTCTGGTTATTCAAAGAGAGCTTTTTTTCGCTGCTTCAACCTCAGTTTCACAAACATCATAGTTATTGAAATTATACTGAAGGAAGATATATCCTTTATCAGAACTGTTTGCTCTAGCTTCGATCGATACGGAAGTTAATTTACTTTTTAGTGGAGCCTCTGCAGTTCCTTTCCACTCAGCTGACAAATATCTTTCATGCTTATACAATCCCATCATCCAGTCTCTGGGGTCTTTCCATATTGAACCAGCCAGAAGGAAGTCATTTTCCTTGGCCTTTCCATAGATAGAAGATAGTGACTCCATGAGATCTTTAAATCTTGACTTGATAGTAAAGCCATAACTATCGGTATCAATATCTTTCCCAAGAGCTCTTATTTGGCATAGCCCTACTGTTGGAGATATCAACAGCCCATACGCCTCAAAGCCAGCATTCATTTTGGGTAAAGAGTTAGCCGTATAAAGATTGACATTATTCGCCATTGGCTCAAGCTCTTCACCAATCATGTCTTCAATATTTTTCTTAGACAAACCGGCCTCTAAACCGAATGGTCCTTCACCTGGTGGAAGTAACGGCGTTCTGGTGGAATGGGGTTCTGCTTTGTCTGCTTGTTTTTCTGTGATTGCTTCGTTTGCTTGCTCATTAGGTACTTTCACTTCAGCTAACCCATACGTTGCCGAAAGGTATCTCTGTTGAAGCATCGCCCTTGTTTGCTCCTGCGTCGCAATAGCAGATAGTTTCAGTGCCTGTAGCAGACCACCACTGTACTGACTTGCATCTTTCTTAGCATCGGCAATCTGTGTATCAAGGGTTTCAATTTCAGTTTTTAATGCCGCCGCTGCTTCAGGATTTGGTTTAACACCGCTAACAGATATCTCAATCTTAGCCCCCGACTCAATCGCGTTAATACGCTGCTCCAAAAGGGCTTTATTAGTCCCTAAGACTTCAAGTCTGGCTGTTATAAGATTTCTAATTAATCCGCCAGTATACTGCCCCTGCTGTGATTTAGCCTCGACAATTTCTTGTTCAGCCTTAGCTAGTTCGCTACGGAGACTTGCAACTTCCTGCTTCTGCTCCGGGGTTAAATCCTTTGGCCCACACCCAGCCAAGAGGCTAGTGGCAATAACGCATGCTAAAAGTGTCTTTTTCATATCCCTAATCTCATTATGTCAGCTCGGATTTATCCTAACATCAATCGAAGCAGCAAAAAATCACCACCAATTCCTGTAGTAGGTAGAAGCGAATGGATCACCGTGTCGATGTAGCACGGAGTTAACACGTATCCCTGATAAATACACAGGTATCGCCCCTCCTGATTTCCATCTAATATTGAGCTATATCATCTGCATACCCTGTACGCCTAGCTCTGACAGTTCTTCTGCGCCAGTCTGTGAAGAGGTGTCATACCCCGACACTGCAGGTCGCATGAAGGATGCTGGATCTGTTTATTGAGTATCGGCTTCAAATGCCCATGATTGCTGGGTTTCTTGTAATGCGTTTTCTCAGTGGGTACACCCTTGTGTACACGGTATTTTGAGGTGCTGCCTTTGGCTGCTCATTTTATGCTCTCATGCTTGCTGTTCTGGCCTCTTATCTTTTGCGCCTTATTGTATGATACCTCTATCCCACAATAAGGAATCAGCCAGCCATGAGAATGACCAGCCGCAAAAAAGAGATACTCAGCTACTTTGAGCCGGATAACCTCGAATGGGTGACGGGTGAGATTGGTGCGCCGCCGTTCGATGTGTCGGGCGTGGCCTACCTTCTTCATGGCATGGCGTCGTTCGATAAGCGCCACCAGCTAGAATCAACCCGGCGAACTCTTGAAAGTATGGTTGCTGGTGGGTTGCTTGAGCGGGTGACAGTGTACGAATCCCGGCAGATAAAAAGCGGCGGTGAGACTAGCGCAACGGTCGTGCGCTACGGTTTACCCGGACAGTGTGCCGTTGTGCGTGATAATGGCGGCGCTGATAAAGCGATTGATGGGGAATGCTGGCGGGTCAGTTAAGAGCCTGCAATCTGTCGTTAATGCTGTTCAGGTCGTAAACCCGGCGTTCAATATCCAGCATAAGGAAATTGCGTATCTCGGCCTGTTCAGGATTATCAGATTCTCTGGCCTGTAAGAGCAATTCATTGTAACCATGCAATCCCCCCGAATTTTCCGCCGGGGTAGTCCCCCTCCCACGCAAACAGCTAACAGGCTGGATGCTGGTATCATGTGTTTGCTTCTCCAGCACAATAAGGCAATCCCACCAGTCGCCAAAGTCATACGTGTAAACCAGCTTGTCACCCTCATTCTGGATCGCCGCCCATAGTGGCGTGATTGCCGCATTATCCATGCTTTCACCCTCACCCCATACGCGATACTCGCTACCTAGATCACCTTTACGGCCTTTCTCGAACATATACAGATGTTCGTCATTCCAGCCAAAAGCCAACTGGATCACCGCGTGAAGTTCACTAAAGGGGATTTGCTCTGGAACCAGCACACGCCGCCATATTGGTGGTTTGCTGTCTCGGATGGTTATCTTTAGCTGGTACATGCAAATCCTGAATAAATGCGAATCGGAAGGATAACGATACTGACGCACTCACAATTCTGTAAAGGTGAATAAAGGTAATTTGCTTAATAAGCATAAGTTACATGCGGAATAATCCCGTATCTACCTGCGCGGCGCTGGCTTCTTCCACTGGTAGGCAGGCGCTCGCATCATCTCCCCGAACCGTTTGCGCCGGGCTGTATCAGCTTCAATAATGCGCTCCATTTCCCGAACCTCTGCCGGGGTAAGCTGGTGGCCTTCATGCTCCAGTTTAGCGGCTGTGATTGCGGCTATCTGGCGTGGGGTCATTTCACCTTTCCTTTGAAGGTAGCAATTTAGCTACTGCTTGCATTGGTGTAAGAGCCACCATCGTATCACTCAGGGAACTGTAGCAATTCTGCTTGGTACAAGCGGATTACAATATTGATCTGCCCATGATGAACTATCTTTTTATCAGTAACCTTTTCCCATAGGGATGGAATATCCATATCATGGCCTGAAAGAAGCAATTTAGCGGCATCAACTGCATATCGCTTATTCTTTGCCCCTCGTTTTAAGCCATAACTATTTGCTGGAATCCCTTTTACCATCCCTTCTGAACATAGTCCGATGAATGCTACTTTTGGGCATCCTTCATCATAAACACTCAATGTGTTGATGGCATTGCCCCATGCCGAACGAATGTCTGGGCTATCCTTCCCAGAGCAATCGGTAACAACCATTAAAGCGGCTTCCGCGTATTTATTCATGGGTGACTCCAAAGATTAATATTTCTATCCAGATGATAACAGGTTGTAAATCGCTTAGGCTCACATCGCCTCACGCTACAAGTGGCGGCGTAACCCTTAGTGTAACCTTAGGGCAATCCCGGCAAATCCTTACCATTATTACCCGCACAAACTGGCGTAATGATGCTTGTCGCTGGGTCGCTGGGTCGCTGTTTTGCGTACTAATTACCGCAACCCTGAATATTTTAGACGGCTTACACCACGATTTGGCTTCCAGCCCACTACTGGCGCGGGTCTCGCCTCATATGGGCTTTGATTCTGTCCTGAACAGTCCAGTATTTCAACATCGGTGACTATACGGATTGCTAACATGCGCCGCTTTTTTTAACCCTTCGCAGATCCCGCCTTGCTTGCATTGAAACGGATCTCGCTAATCTCAGCTCAAGCCGTGCGATTCTGTCGGCATGTAGCCCCATGAGTCCGTTAATCAATGTCATCTCGCGCCATTCTTCTGTTCCCGGCGTCGGATTATTCACCAGTAATAGCCCGTATCTCTCAGCCAGCATGAGGTTTCTTGCACGATTTCGCACCAGCGGAGAAAGCGCCTCTCCCCCCTCAAATGGGAAGAATGCCCGCCGACTGCGTTCGCCATGTTTGACGGCATTAGTATTGCCCAACGGTGCGCCTGCGCCTTTCCGCTTGCCACCCCATCCCGATCTTGATTGTTGGCTATTTTTTTTCATTTAACGGCTCACTGTGCGCATTTTTGTGCGCAAAAACCTTAACAAACCCTAACAATACTTTAATAAAACTGTATATCTAACTTCCTCCATCTACTGCGAACGGATAGCGCCCAAGCCAGAAATATCAAGCCTCTCCACCATTTTGCGAATGCGCAATTCGCGCTTACAAATTACTGCGAATTCGCAATTTCTGTACGCAATGCCACCGTTAGCATTCGTCAGGTAGTACGCACGTTGAATACGCAGTTTTGCTGCGCACCTGGCTGCGTACTGCGTACCAGTGGAACGAACCAGATATTTAGGACGTCCTGAATCAGGATTTGGCTTCCAGCCCACTACTGGCGAGGGTCTGGCGCTGCTAGGGTTTTAAATATGTACTAAACAGTACTAAATTTTCCGCCGTTTTTGTGCGAACGTTACTGCGAACCATCGCCCCCGCTGGTGGTCTGCCGTTGCCTCTTGCCGCCGTTTAACCGGAAGGAGTTACCGTTCGGTTGCGCTATCCCCATGCGGTGCTGAGTTTCGGTGACAGCTTTATGCAGGTCGCCAAAGTTCTCAGCCTTCACGGGCGGTCGCTTCACGTTATCCAGACACATATCATGGCGCTGCTTTACCCATTCCCGATCATCGTCCTCGGTGCATAACAGCATGACTTCCTGCCAGCGTGTAGCTGCCCTGCGATACAGCCCCTTCGCTTCCAGCTCCTCGGCCTTACTGTCCTTTATCATGTGCGTTCCCTTTATCTCTGGCCTTCTCCACCAGCATGGTAGCGGCCTGTTGCTGTTCTGTAGTGACCTCTCCGCATGGTTGCCCGGTCAGGTCGAACCGTGGCCATCAGTAGAAAGCGCTTTCTGATATGGAAAGCGGCGGGCATATGGCGACAATGCCGCTTTCAGTGACCCCTGTCAGCGTGTAGCGGCCCTGCGGTAAAGCCCTCTCTCCTCCAGAGACTCGGCGATCTTTGGCATTTTTAATCACCGGTAAATTCTTTCTCATCAAAGGAGAAATTACGTCCGCTTGTTGAATAAAATAAATTCAGAAGCATACCTATTTTATTATTGGGAACATGGCTCGCATGTTCTGTCATCTTGGCGAGCGCGATTATTTCCCACCAGTAACGCTTCACCATCTTTAAAGATATGTCGTAAGCTCTGTTGTAAAGACTATCGCACTCGTCCTGTGTCGATCCTCTCGCCCGGCATTCCTTCAGTATTTCGCTTATATCGCTGGCATCACCTCTGCCGCCCTTTTTAAGTAATTCCTCCGGGTCATCGCCTGAATACACGTGCTCCGCCATCACGCCGGAAAAACAGATAACCAGTCGCGGAATAACTGCGGATGTACCGCGTGTGTAATTACATACGGCCGCGCAGTCCTCCACCTCTTGCCCGTGGCTTAACCTGGCTATTCTGAACTCATCAGCTAGTGCTATTTGAATCTGCCGTGATCCACTTAACCACGCAGCCAGTGCATGGCCTGCCTCATGGATGGCTATATTCCTTTTCCACAGCGGTTTTTTACTTAACTGAATCACAGTATCGTTTTTCATATTGTCCCCGTTCAAAACTGAACATCATCAAACGGCGGGCGCTGGTCAAAATCATCAGGGGTGTTATATAGCTCCCATCCCGGCGCGGATTGCGTTTCGTGGCCCCTGCTGGCTCCGCTTGCTTTGACTGACTCGGCCCACTTCCCGCCGGGGCGTACCGTTCTGGCGGTGATCACGCTGTCGGCTACTACCTGATAGCCTTGCTGTGTACCGCCATCCTTGCCCGCCCACTGATTGACCTGCATCGCTCCGGCAACACTGACTAAATCGCCTTTAACGTGTCCTGCCAGTGCGTCGGCCTGTTTGCCGAATGCCACCACGCCCAGCCAGAAAGTAACCTCTCCGTTATCTGCCGCATTACAGGGCGGAACTACCGCTAGGCGGGCCATAGCCATGTTTGTACCTTTCCCGGTTGTTCGGGTCTGTGGGTCGGCCACCACCGGCCAAATGCTGAAATTTGAGCTGTCATAGCTGGAATTCTCTCTGATGTTCTGTATCTGATTCAGTGCTGGCTCAAAATGGCTCAATAATGCATATACCCGTTAATTGCCTTATGCTCAGACACCAGCAAGCACTTCAGCAAATGCGCCACATCGTCTTCTGCTGATACAGCCATTTTATTGATTTCGGGTATAACAACACCCGCGGGCGCGGGTGTTGTTGAAGAATTAGTAAGAATTATGATACCGCTGATAATTCTTTATCGTTCGCTATTTCTTCGCCAATTTCTAGTGAGCGGTAATATTGTAATGCTGCGGGGTCCGCAACATATTCAACCTTACCGTGATGTTCCTCCACACATTGGATTATCTTACTCAAGTCTGTCTTAAAGAATTCTTTGCGCAGATTCACCTTATTCATGCGTTCACTACTAAGTTTGTTATGCAAAGCGTACTCAAGAGCTGGCGCATCATCACAGCTAATCATTGCATGCACATCGAACTCAAACGGCACGCTTGCACCGCTCAATTCGCTAACACGATCTAGCGGTTCAAGTCGGCGAGTCATGCCTATCTTATAGACATTTTCACCAAATGAACCAATGTTAGAAATAACATAAACATGCCCCTGCTTGGTCATCTGTGCCATTGATTTTGCCCGTTCATACTGCTTATGGACATCTTCAATCTCTTGCTCTAACTGACGGCGGGTTTCTTCAAGCTCCTGGCGATGCTCTTCATCTGCGGCCAACAGGGCCTCTTCGACGGCTTTTCGCCGAGCCTCGAGCTCTTGTTCTTTGGCTTCAGCCTCTTGCTGTTGCCTTTCAAGTTCTTCTGCGCGCTGGCGTTCTTCACGCATTTGTCGTTTTATTTCATTCTGAGCCTCGCGCTCATCCTGAGCGGCTTGAAGCTCCAGCACTTTATCTCGAAATTCTTTTTCCACTTCCTTCCAATCAGAACGATCGCGCAATTGGAAAAAATCATATTTAGCTATCAGTGTCTGATATATCTCTTTTTCTCTTCTGATATCTTCAAGCTTTTTCTCAAAATTCTTCAACGTCACAGAAGCAAGGAGAGTCTTACGCTTATAGCGATAGGTATCATCGAGAACCTTCTGTATTTCCTCCTCTGCTGATTGATGTTGCTCACGAAATACGTTCTCAAAATCAAAAGCAAAATCAACGGCTTTACCGAGGATTTCTTTACTTTTTATTCTATTTAACTCGATAATCTGTCTGAGCTCTTTTTTCAGATTGTCGTGTTCAATTTCGCGAGCAATATCTTTATTTTTATACTTTTCAATCGTATCTTCTTTTTCCTCAATCTCAGCCGCAAGAGATTTCTGACTTCTCAACTCAAGATACTCAATAACTTTTTTATGCTTATTAATCAGATATCTATAGGTTATATAAGCACCAATGGCGCCCCCCACACCTAAGACGATCAATATCGGATATAGCGCTTCCATCTCCCCTTCCCCCAGAGTCAGCAATTAGAATCATCTGAAATATACAAGATCTCGAATCCGAAGTTCCACATTAACCACCCATTTGCAGTAAGTTTGCAATCTGGTTAGATGGGACGGACCAATCACCTCATAAACCAAGCGCCAGGATATCTAAAACTGTCTTAGTGTTGGTTCAAAATGGTAGTTTGTTGCCTCATTGTTGGTTCATTTTTTAAACATGAAACCTTATTAAACATATACATATAACCACTGAGGCAACTGAACCAACTGAACCAACACCTAAACTACACACATGAAAAAATGCTTTTACTCTGGCTGGTCATCGTCCGGCAGATACTGCAGGACATAAACCCGAATTTGTCGCCCATCAATGCGTGGAGACTTTCTCTGGAAACCGCGGCCAGACGTCGGCGGCGTTAGCATGCCAGCTTTCTTCAGGACTTCTGCAAACTGACGAGTGTTAAAGCCGCGGGCGATCTCCCCTTCGAAGGCTGCCGGGAAGGTATAGAACACCATCGGGTCAGTCTCATGACCGCCCTTCTGCCGGTATCCCGCCATGTTGGAGATGGGGAGACTGGTCGGGTCATACGGGAACGGTGCAAAGCGGCTCATGCCGTAAGCGTTCAGGAATGCCTCTGTCTGCTCAATAATTTGCTGATGCTCTTTGTTGCCGGTACCGAATTCACGCAGCCAGGCGTTATAGCTGTATTGGATAGCATCCCGACACGTTTGCTCATCCCAACCAGTAACCACGCCACCCAGCAGTAAAGCGGCCTCCAGAATGGCGAACCTCGCCCCTACACGGTGAACCTGTTCCCCATAGTCAGCAGGGATTAGACTTCGCCATCGGGCTTCACACTCACGAACGGCATCAATCGCCTGCTGCTGGTGGTCTGAAAGCCATCTAATCCACTCCCGCCCGGCAGCGCCATGATGGTGCTGGTAAGCGTCTTTCAGCGCGTCGGCGTGATCTTTCCCTGTCTGGTGCTCATGAAAGCGCACCGCCTTACTCAGCGGGATATTCAGCAGTCGCACCAGTTGCCCCGCTTTTGTCTTGCGTCCTGCGGTGGCGATGAACGTTTCTAAATCCATTTCCCCGGTGCTGATTGCCACGGTGCGCCAGCGTTTCAGATCCCGGTTGCCTCCTTCCTTTGCTCCCTGCAATTTCCCCACGCCGTTAAACAGGGCATAGGCAGACTGAGAAACGCTTATCGGGTCTGCGCCCTGTCCGACTTCATCCAGCGGCATCAGCCCGTCATTGTGGGCGGCGGCCTCGTTTATCAGCCCCAGCGCCGTCCCGTACCACGTCAGGCGCAAGGCATCAGGGTTTCCGTATAGACTGCCCGCCACGTTCTGCGCGGTTGTTTTCCCGGCGCTCGATTGTTCATAAAAATGAATCCCGAATCCGTCACGATCTGCCACCCCGATTAATGGCGCTGCCAGTGCTGCGGCGATGCCTGTCATCATGGAGTAGTTGCCGTATGCCAGCCGCGCAACACTGTTACGCCAGCTTTCCGACGTTCCTGCTACGGTATACCCGGCAGCGGCTGAACTGCGCCCGCTGAACAAAACAGGCCGCTCAGGTGTGCCGATGATTTCCCCGTCCGGCATGATGTATGCCCCGCACTGCCAGCCTGTAGCATGAGCAACGCGCCACAATTCACGCGAGCCGCTCCGCTGTAGCCAGTCGGCAAGAATCGCCCGTAAGCTGTTTTTCGTGGTGACGTTGACGCCACCAGCTTTCAGGGTGCGCCAACCTTCACGCTCGCCAATATCAGCCAGCGGGATAGCCGCTGTTGTCGGTATGCCTGCACCGAATGCCAGCCATGAGATAATAAGATACTGATCTTTGTCGTCGCGTCCCGTGCCGATAACCTCCAACGGTGAACATAACCAGCTTTCAGTGTTGATGATCTCCCCGCTTTCCTTGTCCACCTTCGGCGTTACCCAGAAAACGCCATCTTTTCGGCTCTCAATGTGGGGTTTTAGTGGGTCTTTCTCTGGATGGTCAGTTTTACCGCCCTCAATGGCCTGCAATCGTGGTTTCACGGCTTCCCCCTGAATCTGATACAGCGAATCACTAAATGCGGCTGTGGCGGCTTTCAGCCCGTTTTGCTGGTGGTGGTCGTTCCAGTCGGCTTTGTAGTCTGTCGGCGGCAGTGCCACCCATCCAGCCACGGACAAGGCGGCTTTCTCTGCGGCCTCCCTGCCTGTATTGGCTTCTCCGTTTTGGTGGTGGTCGTTGTCTGCGGCGATGATTATTTGTGCCTGTGGATACATCCGGCGCATCACTTCGGCAACGGGTAGCAGGTTGCCCGCGTCAATTGCTGCCACTGCCAGCGCGTCCGGGCGCATCAGGTGAACTGAAAGGGCCGTCGCCAGCCCCTCGGCAATTAAAACGCTCTGCGGCGATTCTGGCGCGTTTACGGCGTGATATGCCCCGCGCTTTGCCGAACCTGTCAGAAGTCGCTTTTCCCCCTGCGGGGTGATGGTCTGCGCGGCTGTGACTTCGCCGGATTCATCCACCAGCTCCAGCAATAACGAACCATCCGGCATTATCGGGTAATTAAACCCGGTCAGCCCTTTTGATTGCAGGTACTCAGCTTCGCCCTGTATGGCTCTCTGGCGCATTCCGGCATACAGACGGGCAAACGTAGCCCTTCGCTGCTCTGCGTCCTCTGCGGCCTTTTTCTGTCGCTCCTGCTCATGCCGCTGGCGGTCTGCTTCCAGTTGCCCCCTTCTCTGGCTCGCTGCCGTCGGGTCGGTTTCTGTCTCCCGGTAATCAATACCCAGCACATCAGCGGCAAGCTGTGCCGCCTCCGTGGTGTCGCAGTTGTTCACCTTCTTAATCAGGTCTAAGCCATCGCCCGCGCCGCACTGGTTGCAGATAAAGCTACCGCGCCCGTTGTCGTCGAATCTGAAACGGTCTTTCCCACCACATGCAGGGCAGGGGGCATGACGGCGCGATGAATCAGGAACGTCGATAGACAGGCCAGCCAGCACATAAGGCCATTTACCAGCGGCGGCGCTGGTCACTTCGCGGATAATGTCGATATTACGCATTCGTATTACCTCCCTCAGTGCGCCGCTGGCATTTCAGGCAAGCCGTTTTCATTCAGATCAGCAATGAATCCATCATGCAGCTCTGCCAGCGTTTCACGTCCGAACGGGGTCAGCTCGCCGCGCTCCGTGTCGATCATGGCCTGATAAAAAACAATGGCGTTCGCCGTTCCCTGCTCAATGCCGTAGCGCTCAATCATTGCGCCCTCGATGTTATTCGCCATCGCCAGACGTTCCGCGAACGGGTAAACCACAATCCCCGCTGTGCCATTTGAATAAAACGTCACCAGCGACGATTTGCCGTCAGCCTCCGTGACGGTGATTGTGCCGTTTTCGCGCTTCATCTCAGAAATGAATGTCGCAGCAATCAGCCAGCGCCACATGGTGACGTTATGCTGCGCGGTAAAGTCGAACCAGCCACGCGCCCCGCCATCAGCAACGGCAAAATGTATGGCGTATCCGATATTTGGCGTATCGTCGTACTCTCCGGCATCAAGGCGGTTTACCGCGCTCTCGTAGCTGATAAGAGCAAACTGCTCATATCCCCCGGCATCATTGCGGGTCATGATATTGACGCCGTGCGGTGTGGCTTCGGCGTGTAATACGTCGTCATTTCCCGGTGTGAATTTCTCTACGTTGCTCATGCTTTGCCGTCCAGACTCAAATCCATATCAACTAACTCGCCTTCTACTGAATCCATCAGCTCGGGGATACCATCCAGAAGGGTAATGACTGCGCCAATAAGATGATCCGTGCCGCTATCTTTTTTAATCGGTGCTTCAAGCCAAAGAGAAAGAACTTGCTGCGCTTGCTTGATACGGCAGGCTGAATCAATCAGGGATAACTTGCTCATGCGCTGCCCTCCCGGTACTCACGCATCTTCGTTAGTTCATCAGCCAGGCGATTAACTTTGCGCTCGGTTCTAATGGTTGCGCATCTCAACTCGGTGATTAATGTCGCAAGTCTGGCGCCATAAAGCGGATTGGCGGCACGTAATGGCCCGTCCAGATAAAGGGTCCATAACTCAAGCAATTCACTGGCATAGCGCACCGCTGCCGTTGCGTCACCTGTCGGGATTGTCTCTGGTTCAATTACGGCGACTGTATTCATGCTGCCACCTCACGAATGCGGTTAATCTGGATGTGGGACAGGCGTTCATTTCTGGCCTGATTTAGCGCCTCAGCTTTGGCGCTGATAGTGCTGCGGGCGTCAACGATATAAACGAACTCGACTAGCTCGCCGCTCCGGGTGGTGGCGCATCCTGCAACACGGAAGTAATTAAGCATGTGCGCCCCCTGTGCGAATGCGTCCGGCGAAAAAGCAAACGTGATCCCGCGCCAGAATGCGGCGGGCTTCCTGCTCAGTCTCTGCGGCGATATGGTGAATTTTGGCGGTAATTGTCGGCATATCGCGGCGAACTGCTGCGATAATCCAGATAAATTGCGGTTTTTGGGTAGGGGTAGTAGCCAGCATGTGGCAGCCTCCGATAACTGGGGATTAAACCCATCACCGGAAACGCCAATTTCACTGGTGATGGACTGGACAGGGTTGGCGTAACCGGCGTTATCGGAAACCGGCGCTTCCGTAGAAGCCCCCGCCCAGCCCACCATAATTCTGATGCAAGTACGGAATGACACCGAACCGCTGAAAAAAGGGTGTACTGAGCTAACGACACAAAAAAAGACGCTTGGCGCGTCATGTATCGCCGACAACTTTACCAGGACGCCAATCCCGGCACCAGATTTTGCTGGTGCGCTATAACCATAGACCGGGATGGCCGGGCACATCAAGCCCTTTTTTATGGACTCGCAAAACTCTTTGCTGCAGGTGTGACATCCATCGCGCGTACTGGTCACGAAACTCGCCTCTAACGTGCCCGAAAATTCGCGTGTGACGGTCCGGCAATTCGCTAACGTGTCCTTAAATTCTCGCGTACTGGTCTCAAAATCCCACGCGGCGCGGCCGTCAGAGGTAGCAATATGATTCATCCCACCAGCGATACGTGGAAAATAATTCTTCTTATTAGTAAATAGAAAGCTAAGTTTTGCTAAGGTTTTAAAGCCTGAGCATGGAGGCATCAGGCCAGCCAGAGAGAGGCTTTTACCATGGGCGGCGGTAATCATTGCTTCACCTCCGTGTACTCCTTCATGAAGCGCTCAATGGGCTGTACGCATGGGAACTGATAGCCCTCGCGATAGAACGTCACGCGGTTATGCGCTACAGCGGTTACGCTCACCATCTGGCCGTGAGCGTCTCGGTAGGAGTGATTAGGCAGCGGTGCGCTGGTGGGCTTATTCATCGTTAGCCCCCAGACGTTTAGCCAGCCAACGCTGAGAGAGGCGGGTTAATTCCGCTTTACGCTGGGCGTACTCCATACCCATATCGATCAACGTGATGTTGGTGCTCTCCAGATAGCTGAGGTGCTCCAGTTGGCCGGCACTCATGCTATCGCGAGGTTCGCCGTCTATACCGTTCACCTGCGCCCACTGCTTAGCGGTCATGCCACCCAGCACGATGCGGGCGATCATGTTGCTTTCGTTGCTGTAGTGGCGGCCTTGCGTCTCTTTCCCCTGTTCTGCGCGAGCAGCATCCAGAGCAGCGCACATCGGCTTAAAGAGGTTGGCAGCACCAATGCGGGCTTTGAGGTGACGGCGGTACTTCGCGGCGATTTCTGGCGCACTCAGCTGTAACGCTTCCTCGCACTGGATGAAATAGCGGCGGACGGCGCGGCCCTGTTCGTTGCGTTCAACCATTGCCACTTCTTTAGCCATGTTCAGCGAGAGAAGGTAATCATGCTCGATTTGCTGGCGAAATTTTGCGCTCCCCGAAACGGGTGAGCTCAAATTTTCAACGGTGATGTAATCTACACCTGCGGCAAAACCATACTGACTAATGCGCCCTTTAATCCAGGTGGTGAAGTCTCGACCCACGCCCAGCGCTTTATGCAGTGCTCTAGCGCTCGCCATATTGGTTTCGCGCCCGCCAATCTGACCGGAAATAACAGGGACAACAGCGGCAAAGTCGTTACCGTTAATTACGCCCTGGTTAACGTCAGGTTGAGGGGCGGCCTCCGAATTGAATCGGCTTTTTTCGATTTTCATTTGTCAGGCTCCGTTATGCGGCGGTGAGGTTGTCCGGGTAGAGGTTCAGAATGTCGGCGATATCCTGCTTAGAAAGGCCATTGTAACCACCAGCGGCAGCATTGCTGTTTACCAGTTGAATAACTTTTAGAACGTCACCGCGCCCGGTAAAGCGGTAACGGAGGTGTGAGCCGATGCCGTCAGGGTTCTTTTCGTCGATACGTTCTAACTGAATATTAAGTCGACGCTCAATTTCACTAGCGTAGTTCCTGCCAGACGAAAGGCGGCAGTAACGCAGAATATCGTTTTCTGTCCATCCCTCAAAGCCGGTACGCAACATATAAACGCGGGCACGATGCTTTTTTGGGGTACGCTTAGGTACTTGTACAGGGCTGGTGGTCAGCGTAATATCAGAGGTGCGAATATCTGAGTTAGCCGCCTGCTTTTCGGGGCGGTTTTTCTTTTTCATTACACTACCTCACCACGCGATTCGGCAATGCGCTGATTAATCCACTCGTCAATTTCGCTTTCAATGAATGCGATCGAGCGCGAGCCAATTTTAATTGCGGCGGGAAAACGCTGTTCACTCATAAGACGATACAACCACGCCTTACTGTAGCCAGTGCGTTTCTGAACCTCAGAGAATCGGATTAATGATTTGGACATATTTACCTCGTAAAGTCTATTGCGGTTTACGTGGCATATGATTACACGAATAAATGCTATTTCTTCCTACCATTAGGCCTAATGGCTAGTGAGGAATGAATAACCCTAAGGGTAAGGGTTATTAAAGGTAAACTAGCAGTTAGCTTACCCTGAGGGTAGCTATATTAAACCCTTAGGGTAAGCCTTTTCGACTAGATACAACCCTAAGGGCTGGGGTGATTAGCCACGCTTGATGGGGCATGCAACCATTTCTATTGCTTTTGCTTGGGCATTGGAAAACCCTTTACCTTCAAGATCTTGAATAATTGCCACCTGATTCCCTCTGGTAGCTCTGTCATTATCAGGATCGTACATGTTCCATTCAGTGTTTCTTATCTGTATCGCCAGAAGGAGGGGATCATCTTTTCTGTATTTGCCCAAAAGAGTAGGTCTTTCACTATTTAACTTTTTGATTTTCTCTTTTAAGAGAGAAATCTCGCTTCTGAGGACGCTTATATCCTCTTCCGAAAATGTTTCTGGCTTCCTATTTTCTCCTGATGTAACAATATCCTCGATTGGAATATCAAGATTAACCCCTAATTTGTCAGCAATAGCCTTTAAGTCAGAACGACGGAAACCATATTTATCAAATTGAGTTGCTGACCAGTGTTCTTCTTTACTTTGCCCCCATCCACTCATTATCCGCTCTCCTATTGTTTATATTTATCAAAAAGGAATATCATCATCAAAATCCATAGGTGCTTCCGATGGAACAATCCTAGTCACGGCGGACGAAGTAAGCGCTGGAGGTAAAACCTCAGGCATCTCATCAAACTCATGAATTACATTCAAAAGGGAATGTAATGATGTATCAGATTCCATGTGGTTATCATCAACCCAAGTAGTTTCTATTGAACCAGCAACGCCCTTTTTAACCCACTCAGGCAGTCCTCCATTGGAGTCCTCAATATAAAGGAAATCGGCAATGTCCTTAAGGCTAACATGAGGCTGATAGAGATGAATTCTTGTTATGAACTCTCGAAGACTGATAAATTCTTTTTTCCGAGCCTTTAGCAACTCAGCAATGTCCAGCATTCCGCCACCTCGCGCCCCCTGATTTTGGCGGCTATGTCAGCCCGCAGAGGTGTACGGGTTTTCGGGGATCAGCCTAGACATAGCCTATTCTTTGTTCGTCTACCTAAGTCTACTATCGTCTGTATATACTGTCTATGCATCCAGTCAGGCGCGTTTCCCGAACGAGCCATGGACCACATTTTCACCATTCTCCAGCGCCTGCATATAGTCGGCATACCACTGGAGCATTTCCCGACGGCCATCCAGATACTGAGCATGGTTATATGTCCCGCGTATTGAGTTCTTATCGACGTGGGCCAACTGCGTTTCAATCCAGGCTGTGTTATATCCCTGTTCATGGAGGATGGTACTCATGGTGTGGCGGAAGCCGTGCCCGGTCGCTTTACCGTCATAACCGATTCGTTTAATCACCTGGTTGATGCTGGCCTCACTCATTGGCTTACCGGCATCATTCCGCCCCGGGAAAACATACTTCCCTCGCCCGGTAAGCTGGTGGATTTCTTCAAGCAGTTCGCGAACCTGAGTTGAGATAGGAACGAGATGTGGCCGCCGCATCTTCATTCGCTCTGCAGGGATATTCCAGATCCCCTTATCGAAGTCGATATCATCCCATTCAGAAGCACGGAGCTCAATTGTCCTGAGCCCAGTAAGCATAAGCAGGCGGGTAGCATTTCGAGTCACCACGCTGCCGCTATAGTCATTCAGAGCTCGCAGAAAGTCAGGTATTTGTTCAACCGATAAATGAGGGAAGTGTTTTTGCTTTGGTGCTTTTAGAGTACTGGCGAGATCGACCACGGGATTATGCTCTGCTCTGCCGGTGATGACCGCATAGGTGAAGATCTGCCGGCAGGCTTGACGTGTCTTTTTGAGCTTATCAAGTACTCCACGTTGTTCCATCTTGCGAAGAACAGCCAACATATCAACGGGCTTAATATCAGTGATCGACCGGGAGCCAATATAAGGAAAAATATCTTTTCTCAGATACTCCAGGATGTCGCTGGCATAGCCTGCTGACCAGTTCATCGATTTATGCTCATGCCATTCCAGCGCCAGTCTCTCAAAGCTATTTGATACGGCCATCGCCTTAGCATGTTTTTTTTCCTGCTTTTCCTGTCCCGGGTCACCACCAGCAGCCAGTACTTTTTTAGCCTCTGCTCGTTTTTGACGTGCATCGGCCAGCGAGACGTCAGGGTATACACCTAAAGCCAACGACTTTTCTTTACCTGCGACCCGGTACTTCAGCCGCCAGTATCGAGCGCCGTTGGGGTTCACCAAGAGGTAAAGGCCACCGCCATCAGACAGTTTATAGGGTTTGTCCTTAGCTTTAGATGTATCGACCTGGCGGGCTGTAAGCTTCACTTGGGGGTATCTCATTTCATTGAACAGGAATCTACCCCCAAATGCACCCCCACATGAATGTGGATTTCAATAGACCATAGTAGACGTTGAGATAATGAAATATTGGAGAATACCGCGTGTATGCTGGGTTGAGTAGACTTCAGGAGACGTTAAGAGAAGTGAGTATGGCACGCCCTACAGGATTCGAACCTGTGACCTACGGCTTAGAAGGCCGTTGCTCTATCCAGCTGAGCTAAGGGCGCCCTGAGAAGCGAGTGCTTCGCGGAGTGAAACGCCTGGAATTATACGGTCCACGTCGGTTGAGTCAATCCATTTTGCCAGGAAACTGTGGAGCTTATACGACGCTGGCGAAATATCCTCCACCAACTGTACAAGAAGCGTACCAGCGGGGCTCTTACGCCAGTAAATCGACTGAGTGGCCAGGCGCAACGCACCAATAACCATGTAATAACCAGGGTCAAAACAGGCTAAATTCGCCCCGGACAGGATAAAACAGCAAACGAGGACTGACAGCGAGGCCGGCTTCTGACAAAATATCCTCATCCCCCTTTCGTAAAGATACAGATGGAATCCTCTCTCTGATGGCAGCAAAAATTATTGACGGTAAAACGATTGCGCAGCAGGTACGCTCTGAGGTTGCGGAAAAAGTGAAGGCTCGCGTTGCGGCCGGAAAACGCGCCCCTGGGCTGGCCGTCGTGCTGGTCGGCAGCAACCCGGCCTCGCAGATTTATGTCGGCAGCAAGCGCAAAGCATGTGAAGAAGTGGGCTTCGTCTCCCGCTCTTACGATCTCCCGGAAACCACCAGCGAAGCCGAGCTGCTGGAGCTTATCGACACCCTGAATGCCGATAAGACCATCGACGGTATTCTGGTTCAGCTGCCCCTGCCTGCAGGGATAGATAACGTCAAAGTTCTTGAGCGCATCGCGCCGGATAAAGACGTTGACGGCTTCCATCCTTACAACGTTGGCCGCCTGTGCCAGCGGGCGCCGCGCCTGCGTCCGTGCACCCCACGCGGTATCGTGACGCTGCTGGAACGCTACAATATCGACACCTACGGCCTGAATGCGGTGGTCATTGGCGCCTCCAATATCGTTGGCCGCCCAATGAGCATGGAGCTGCTGCTGGCCGGCTGCACCACCACCGTCACCCACCGCTTTACCAAAAACCTGCGCCATCATGTCGAAAACGCCGACCTGCTGATCGTCGCGGTGGGTAAACCGGGCTTTATTCCTGGCGAATGGATCAAAGAAGGGGCGATTGTGGTCGATGTCGGCATTAACCGTCTGGAAAGCGGCAAAGTGGTCGGCGACGTGGTGTATGAAGATGCCGCTGAACGCGCCTCCTACATCACCCCGGTTCCCGGCGGCGTTGGCCCGATGACCGTCGCCACTCTGATTCAGAACACGCTGCAGGCGTGCGAAGAGTACCACGACGTTGAGGAGGCCTGAGATGGCGACATTTTCCTTAGGAAAACACCCGCACGTTGAGCTGTGCGATCTGCTGAAACTCGAAGGCTGGAGCGAAAGCGGCGCCCAGGCGAAGATCGCCATCGCCGACGGGCTGGTAAAAGTCGACGGCGCGGTGGAAACCCGCAAACGCTGCAAAATCGTCGCCGGTCAGACGGTGAGCTTTGAAGGCCAGAGCGTCACCGTCACGGCCTGACAGCGAAAAGGAAAACGCCCGCTTAAGCGGGCGTTTTTTTATGGCTTACTTCCGGCGCCAGGTGGTGCCCTGCGGGCCATCTTCCAGCACGATACCCATCTCGTTAAGACGATCGCGCGCCGCATCCGCCGCCGCCCAGTCTTTCGCTTTACGCGCGTCCAGACGCTGCTGGATAAGCGATTCAATTTCCGCCACTTCCGCGTCGTCAGCCTGCGCGCCGCTCTGCAGGAAGGCGTCCGGCTCCTGCTCCAGCAGCCCCAGCACCGACGCAAGCTTACGCAGGTGGGCCGCCATGGCGTTCGCCGCGGCCGCGTCCTCGGTTTTCAGACGGTTCACTTCGCGAGCCATATCGAACAGCACCGAGTAGGCTTCCGGGGTGTTGAAGTCATCGTCCATCGCCTCGATAAAGCGTGCTTCGAAGGCTTCGCCGCCCGCCGCGTCGACGGATTTGTCGGTACCGCGCAGCGCGGTGTACAGACGCTCCAGCGCCGAACGCGCCTGCTTGAGGTTCTCTTCGCTATAGTTCAGCTGGCTGCGATAGTGGCCGGACATCAGGAAGTAGCGAATCGTCTCGGCATCGTAATACTTCAGCACGTCGCGGACGGTAAAGAAGTTGCCCAGCGATTTCGACATCTTCTCGCGGTCGACCATCACCATGCCGGAGTGCATCCAGTAGTTGACGTACTCGCCGTCATGGGCGCAGGTGGACTGAGCGATTTCGTTTTCGTGATGCGGGAACATCAGATCGGAACCGCCGCCGTGAATGTCAAAATGGTTGCCCAGCTGTTTGCAGTTCATCGCCGAGCACTCAATATGCCATCCCGGACGGCCAGCGCCCCACGGCGACGGCCAGCTTGGCTCGCCCTCTTTCGACATCTTCCACAGGACGAAGTCCATCGGATTACGCTTGACGTCAACCACGTCGACGCGCGCCCCCGCCTGCAGCTGATCGAGATCCTGACGCGACAGCAAACCGTAGTTCGGGTCTGTCGGCACATCGAACATTACGTCGCCGTTATCCGCCACATAGGCATGGCCTTTGGCGATCAGTTGCTCGGTAATCTCGATGATCTCCGCAATATGATGCGTCGCGCGCGGCTCGCTGTCGGGACGCAAAATATTCAGGGCGTCAAAATCCTTGTGCATTTCGGCGATCATCCGATCGACCAGCGCGACAAAGCTTTCGCCGTTTTCATTAGCGCGCTTAATGATTTTGTCGTCGATATCGGTGATATTGCGCACGTACTTCAGCTTATAGCCGAGAAAACGCAGATAACGCGCCACAACGTCAAAAGAGACGAAGGTACGCCCATGGCCGATGTGACAGAGATCGTAAACGGTAATACCACACACGTACATGCCGACTTCCCCGGCATGGATAGGTTTAAATTCCTCTTTCTGGCGCGTCAGTGTATTAAAAATTTTTAACATCGAAGATTCCGTGTAGACGTGTGTGGGTAATGAAGCCTCTATAATACCCATAATTCAGACAGGACGCAGCACACATTGCAAGGTGCATCGACCCCCGCGGTTATGCTATAACACCCCCCTATATCTCACCCGACACCGGGTGCTGGCACCACACTCATCGGAACAGGATGCAAAAATGGTTACTTTCCACACCAATCATGGCGATATCGTAATCAAAACGTTTGACGACAAAGCGCCGGAAACAGTTAAAAACTTCCTGGACTACTGCCGCGAAGGTTTCTACGACAACACCATTTTCCACCGTGTTATCAACGGCTTCATGATTCAGGGCGGCGGTTTTGAACCTGGCATGAAACAAAAAGCGACCAAATCTCCGATTCAGAACGAAGCAAACAACGGTCTGAAAAACACCCGCGGCACGCTGGCGATGGCCCGTACTCAGGCGCCGCACTCTGCCACCGCGCAGTTCTTCATCAACGTGGTTGACAACGACTTCCTGAACTTCTCCGGCGAAAGCCTGCAGGGCTGGGGCTACTGCGTCTTCGCGGAAGTGGTTGAAGGCATGGACGTGGTTGACAAAATCAAAGCGGTTGCCACCGGCCGCAGCGGCATGCACCAGGATGTGCCGAAAGACGATGTGATCATCAAAAGCGTCACCGTCAGCGAGTAATTCGTGGCGACACTTTTTATTGCAGATTTGCACCTGCAAACAGAAGAACCGGCGATCACCGCCGGTTTTCTGCGTTTTTTACAGGGGGAAGCCCGTCAGGCGGACGCCCTGTATATCCTTGGCGATCTGTTTGAGGCGTGGATCGGCGATGACGATCCCAACCCGTTGCATCAGCAAATCGCTACGGCAATCAAAGCCGTCGTCGACGCCGGCGTGCCCTGCTACTTCATTCACGGCAACCGTGATTTTCTCGTCGGCCAGCGCTTCGCCCGTCAGAGCGGGATGATCCTTCTCGCCGAAGAAGAGCGACTGGACCTCTATGGCCGTGACGTCTTGATTATGCATGGCGACACGCTGTGCACCGATGACCAAGGCTATCTGGCGTTTCGCGCGAAAGTCCACACCCCGTGGATCCAGCGTCTATTCCTGGCTCTGCCGCTGTTTGTCCGCCGCCGCATCGCCGCCCGCATGCGCGCCGACAGCAAAGCCGCCAATAGCAGCAAATCAATGGAAATTATGGATGTGAATCCACAGGCGGTGGTTAACGCCATGGAGCGGCATCACGTGCAGTGGCTGATCCACGGCCATACCCATCGCCCGGCGGTCCATGACCTGCAGGCCAACGGCCAGCCCGCATGGCGCGTGGTACTCGGCGCCTGGCACAGCGAAGGTTCGATGGTGAAGGTGACGCCGGACGACGTCGAACTGATCCATTTCCCGTTCTAATTCCTGCGCGAGCACAATTCTGAAATCCCCTCTTGCCTGGACGGAGGTATGCTCCTGCCGGCATTGCGCATGCTAGTCTTCCACAACATCACTCTCAAGGAACGAGCATGAGCAGGAAAAAGTGGAGCCAGCCGCTGATCTGGGGAATGATCATCACGATCCTCAATCCGTTAGGGATAAGTTATATCGCCTTAATCGGCGTCGCTCTCGGCAACACGCTGACGTTTGTCTGGTGTGCGATGCTGGCGTGGGCTATTTATTTCTATGCCATTTATTTGCTCTGTACCCGCCCTCACGAGAGCCGACTGGTACAAATCTATTTACTGATGATGGGTACCCTGATGCTCCCCTGGGGGTTAGTACTGCTTATCACTTGTTGCATGAATGAGATCAAGGCCAATAAGCCGCGATCGTCGTCATCGCAGAGCGAGACAAAAGACGGCTAACCATGCACACGCAACCGTTTTCCTTGCCGGCAGTTCATGCTATTCTCTGTGGCCTCTAAAGCAGTGTGAAACACACCCACAGGAGTTTTAAGACGCATGTCTTCCCGCAATAATTCGGCGCGTATCGCCATCGTGATGGGGTCCAAAAGCGACTGGGCTACCATGCAATTTACCGCAGAAATTCTTGATGCCCTGAACGTTCCGTACCATGTCGAAGTGGTCTCCGCCCATCGCACGCCCGATAAGCTGTTCAGCTTCGCTGAAAGCGCCGAAAGCAATGGCTATCAGGTGATTATTGCTGGGGCAGGCGGCGCGGCGCATCTGCCGGGCATGATTGCGGCGAAAACCCTGGTGCCAGTGCTCGGCGTACCGGTTCAGAGCGCAGCCTTAAGCGGTGTCGACAGCCTTTACTCCATTGTTCAGATGCCGCGCGGTATTCCGGTCGGCACACTGGCCATCGGCAAAGCCGGCGCCGCGAACGCCGGTCTGCTTGCCGCGCAGATCCTCGCCCAGCATGATGCTGAACTCCACCAGCGCCTGAGCGCCTGGCGCCAGGCGCAAACCGATGAAGTGCTGGATAACCCGGACCCGCGGGGTGCGGCATGAAACAGGTATGCGTACTCGGCAACGGCCAGTTAGGCCGTATGCTGCGCCAGGCCGGCGAGCCGCTGGGCATCGCCGTCTGGCCGGTGGGGCTGGAAGCCGATCCGGAAGCGGTGCCATTCCAGCAGAGCGTCATCACGGCAGAAATTGAACGCTGGCCGGAAACCGCCCTCACCCGCGAGCTGGCCCGCCACCCGGCGTTCGTCAACCGCGACGTCTTTCCAATTATTGCCGATCGCCTGACGCAAAAGCAGCTGTTTGACAAGCTTGGTCTCGCCACTGCCCCGTGGCAGCTGCTGGCGGATAAAAGCGAGTGGCCGGCGGTGTTTGCCCGCCTTGGCGAATTGGCGATCGTTAAGCGTCGCGTTGGCGGTTACGACGGCCGCGGCCAGTGGCGTCTGCGGGAAAACGAGATCGATCAGCTACCGGCCGATAACTACGGCGAGTGCATCGTCGAGCAGGGGATTAACTTCTCCGGCGAAGTGTCGCTGGTGGGTGCCCGCGCCCATGATGGCAGCACCGTCTTCTACCCGCTGACCCGCAACCTGCATCAGGACGGTATTCTGCGCGCCAGCGTCGCCTTCCCGCAGGCCAATGTCCGCCAGCAGGAGCAAGCGGAAAGTATGCTGACGGCGATCATGAACGAGCTGAACTACGTCGGCGTAATGGCGATGGAGTGCTTCGTCACTGCCGAGGGACTGCTGATCAACGAGCTGGCGCCGCGCGTGCACAACAGCGGCCACTGGACGCAAAATGGCGCCTCCATCAGCCAGTTTGAGCTGCATCTGCGAGCGATTACCGGCCTGCCGCTGCCACCGCCAGTGGTTAACAGCCCGTCGGTAATGATCAACCTGATCGGCACCGATCTCAATTACGACTGGCTGAAGCTGCCGCTGGTCCACCTGCACTGGTACGATAAAGAGGTGCGCCCGGGTCGTAAAGTCGGCCACCTGAACCTGACCGACAGCGATACTGACCGTCTGAGCGCGACGCTGGAAGCGATCAAGCCGCTGCTGCCAGCGGAGTACACCAGCGGTCTGTTCTGGGCGCAATCGCAACTGGCGTAACGCCTCACCTTTGTCTTGCCGGGCGGCGGCTGACGCTTGCCCGGCCGATAAAAGCCCAGCTATTCAGAACTCGTCGCCCTGGCAACGCGTCGCCGTCCCGGGGCAGAATGCACGATATTCAGGCATCCTCACCGACAGTAGTCCCCCGTCAGGGCTTGATACAGGTTCCCGCCCGACCGGCGAGAGTCTCCTCAATGCGTGATAACGCGCCAATCCACGCCCGCTTGCCCCTGCGGCGAACATAGCTGCTGACTGCCGAAATTTTCGGCCCCATCGCGCCATCGTCGCGAGCAAAAGGCGCCAGCGCTTCCGGGGTCGCTTCACGGATCGGTCGCTGCATTGGGGTGCCCCAGTGTTCATATACCGCATCCGCATCGGTGAGGATCACCAGACCATCGGCATCAATCTGTTCCGCCAGTAGCGCTGCGGCCAAATCTTTATCGATAACCGCCTCTGCGCCCTGCCCGCTCTCGAGCACCGGAATGCCTCCGCCGCCACAGCAGATCACGACATGTCCCTCATTCAGCAGACGCTCAATCGAGTCGCTCTCCTCAATTCTCACCGGCCGTGGCGAGGCGACAACCCGACGCAAGTATTTGCCGTCGCGCTTCATCGTCCAGCCATACTCCTCTTCCAGCTGCTGCTGCAACTCAGGGTCATAGACCGGACCGATAAATTTCTCCGGCGCCGAAAAGGCCGGATCGTTCGATGCCACAGTAATACGCGTCATCACTGTCGATACCGGCGGTACCGACGATTCCTGCGCCAGGCATTGGGCCAGCATATAGCCAATCATGCCCTGGCTCTCCGCCACCAGCACGTCCAGCGGGTAAGGTTCGACGTCGCTATAGGCCAGATTTTGCAGCGCCAGCAGGCCTACCTGCGGCCCGTTGCCGTGCACAATGGCCAAACGGTAATGCTGCGCCAGACGCGCCAGCGCGGGAACGGCACTGTGAATATTGCGATACTGATTTTCTACCGTCAGCGCTTCTCCGCGCTGTAATAAAGCGTTACCCCCGAGGGCAACAACCAGCGTTTTCATAAAAGTCCTTACATTATTTGTTGCGCCAGCCAGAACCCCAGAAGCGTGTCGGCACCAGAGGTGTGCCCCATCGCCAGCAGGGCTTCGACGGCAGGTTCAATTCGTCGTCCGCACTGAAGCGCGTTAACAACATGCAGTAGCGGTGAAGCGAAGCATCCCTTACTGGCGTAGCGTAAATAGTTGACGCTGACCTGCGTTGTGGCGGCATGCAGATCGCCGGAGGCACGAAAGAAATGGTGTCCGCTGTTGCGCGACATCTGTCCAGAACACCACGCGGACAGCATCATGCCGATCAGCATATCGTCCATGCTCGGCGTCAGGCCTGGCCCCTTCCCCAGCCACAGCCGCCAGTCAACGGCGCTTCCGGCCAACGCAGAAGCAAAACAGTGGCGTAATTGCCGCAACTCAGGATGATGCGGCAGATGGATAGCCTGTGACAGCGGCCCGAACAGGCCCGTCTCTTCCGGGCGCTTCATGAGCGCTGTCGGTAGATAAGGGCCACCAGGCTGATATCGAGGCCGCAGGGAGCAGCGCCTTCGCGGTGGTAACAGCAACAGGTTATCGACCTGAATGCCGTCATCCCGTGCTATCGGCAGCCCCCCCGCCTTCAGCGCCGCGTGTAAACGGATAAAATCATGGTGACGTAATACCCATCCGCCGGGGCTCACGCCTTGTCCCCGATGATGCAGCGTCAGCAGCGCGCCGTCTGCAACATAGAGATTGATGGTGCGCTGCCAGAGGCCGCCGGTTCGCCATGCCTGGCGATGGTCCGGCGCGTCAATGCTGCCTGTTAGCGGACGGATCTTATCCATTGTGTGCCTCAGCTCACGCCCAGCTCGTCCGCCAGCGCTTCCAGCGCCAGTTCAAAGCAGGCCAGTGGGGCTCTGACGGTTCCGGCGCCAATCTGGCCGATCCCCGCCTCTTTATGCGCGATACCGGTGTTGATAAGCGGTGTAATGCCGGTTTCAACCACCCGGCGAATATCCAACCCCAGACAGGCGCCCTGGAAATCCCAGCCCGGAATTTGCAGTTGCATATTGCGTTCAAGGAAGATTTCCGCCATCTCCTCGGAGACCGATTTCGCCGCCTCCATCCCACCCGCGCCGACAAAGCGAGTCACGCCCGGCGCCGCGATCATCGCCGCCCCACCGATGCCGAAGGTTTCAGTGATGGCGCTATCGCCCATATCCGGGTTGGCCTGCTCCTGCGAGAAGCCAGTAAAAAACAGCCCCTGCGGCGTATTGACCGGCGCGGTAAACCAACGGTCGCCCAGCCCGCTGACGCGAATACCGAACATATCGCCGTTGCGGGTCATCGCGGTGACGATACTGCCCGCGCGGATCTGCGCCCCGGCATCCATCGCCGATTTACAGTAGGCCATCGCCAGGTTGAGGAAGAACTGGTCGGTAATGGCGAGGAAATCCATCACTTCAGCTATCTGCTGTTTGTCGTGATTTAGGCGCGCCAGATGCGGCGCCAGCGTGCGCATTAGCAGCGCGGAGGTGGCGATATTACGCTGGTGAAACTCATCCCCCATGGTGATGCCCTGCGCCATCATCGCCGTCAAATCGATACCGCGCTCCATCTGTTTCAGCGCTGCGCTAAGCACCGGCATCAGCACATCGCGCATCCAGCGCAGGCGCTGCTGCACATCTTCGCCGTAAGCGCCGAAACGCATCACCTTGCCAATCCCTTCGTTCAGGTTGCAATAGGCGCGGTTGCCTTCAGCGATGTTTTCCACCACCAGCATCGGCATGTTCGGCGAAGTAATGCCGCCCATTGGCCCCACGGCGTTAACGTGATGGCATGGGATAAAGGTAATTTCGCCGCTTTCCAGCATCGCATGGGCGGTTTTTTCATCCTGCGCCCAGCCTTCGAACAGGCATGCGCCAATGCAGGCCCCTTTCATTGGGCCGGTCATCGCCTGCCAGCGCATCGGCGGCCCGGCGTGGAGCAACGTTTTGTTCTGATTCAGCGCCCCGATTAGCGCACCTGCCGGCTTCACATCCAGCCAGTGCGGACGTGCATTCCGAATTCGTTCAATTACTGCCTCATTGGCCTGCGCCACTGATGTAAACATAGGGACCTCTTATTGCAAACGCTCTAATAAACGAGCCAGTTTTTTATTTCCTCCGGCAATCGGCGCCCACTGATAGTGAACAACCGGCGTTCCGGCGGACTGTAAATCGATCGCAAAACTGCGCAGACCGGCATTAATTACCGCCACCCCGTCCAGCAGACTGGAACGCGGTGCGGGCTCCGCCATCCGCTGAGGGCTAATCAGCGCAACAGCAAGCAGCGCGGCTTCCGGGAGGCTATCGACCACCACCACGCCGGCATCTTCCAGCTCGGCAATCTGACGGGAACGACACTGCGGGTCATTTTCGGTACCGGTCACGGTCGCGATAACGTGCAGCGGATGGCTTTCACTCCTCAATGCCCAGGCCCGCCGGCATGCTTCCACCAGCGATCCCGCCGGGTCGGCGGTGGCGCCATAGCCAATCACCACATCCAGCAGCAATACGCCCACCAGCGTTTGCTCGCCGAGTTCAGCAATCAGTTGGTTACGCAGGGAGGGATCAATCATCGGGTGTGGACGACCGACGGTGTAGAAATCATCGCCGAGGTCGACGACCTGGTGGCCCAGAGCGTTGAGCATCATGCCCTGCGGGTGATGCTCATCGGGAGTGATGTTCAGGCGCTCAGCCAGCAGCCCGGCGGATTCCGCCGCCAGCGTGCCGCCGGTGTATAAACCGCGGATATGCTTACCCGCGACTGCGGTCAGATTTTCCTGATGGCGTACCACTCGGGCTAACAGACACGCCAGCCGGCCGGCCTCGTCCAGCGTGCGGGCAAACCAGACGTTTTCATCACGGTTGACTGGCGAGACATAGCCAAGAAATAGCGCCACCACCGGTTTAGCACTGCGTTTCATTGCGTTAATTATCTTCAGGCGCACCGCCTCAGCAGGTGGCTTGGAAACAAAGGCCAGTACCTGGCTCTGCGCATCCTGGGTTAGCATTTCCAGCGCCGTTTGCGCACTAAGCCCCCCCACTTCCGCGCTCAGGTCACGGCCGCCGAGACCAATCGCATGGCTGATCCCTTCGCCGCCGAGGGCAATTTGCGAGACCAGTTCCTGGATACCGGTACCGGAAGCGCCAATCACGCCGATGTTGCCCTCCGGTGTGACGTTGGCGAAGGCCAGCGGGGTGCCGGCGATCATGGCGGTGCCGCAGTCCGGCCCCATCACCAACAATCCTTTGTCACGGGCGCGGGTTTTGAGGGCAATTTCATCTTCCAGGGTGACGTTGTCGGAGAAGATCATCACGTTTTTCTCGCTACTGAGCGCCTGATGGGCCAGCTCCGCGGCATATTCTCCGGCAACGGAAATTAAGGTCATATTGGCCTGCGGCAGTTTTTGCATCGCACTTTGCCAGCGGCGAACCACGTTCAGACTCTGACTTTGTCCGCTTCCCTGCGCCAGGGCGGATAAGGCGTCATCCAGACGGGCGATAATCATTTCCGTCACCGACGCATCTGCGCAATCGGTACGGATCGCCACGCAAATATCATTCGGCGTCGCCGTGGCAAAATCGTCATGCCAAAAACCGGTAGTTTCCAGCAGCGCTTTATTTGCCGGCGTGCCCATCATGACCGAAACATCGTCGACATTTTCTGACTCACTCAGCTTGCGTGAAATAATCATTAAACTGACTGAATCCTGAAAACAGCCCTTTTTAATAAAGGCATGGATCATAATAACTCCCCAATAATTGCACCCATTGCAATTGAATGAGCATGGTTAATCTGCCATCAGGCTAACGAGATGAAATTCTTAATGGCGTGACCAAAATCACATGAGGATTATTACCACAGGCTTTCAAACAAACCACCTGACATTAGCAGTGATTTTTTAATAAATCGATTACACGGCCATTTATGACAAATCCGTTACGATTATCAAATAAAATCTAACACTGGTCATTTAACTATACAGATCACAATTTCAGTTTCTTTTCCCCGTATTTTAATCAGCAGTCAGGCTCTACACCGTCGTTAAAAGGAAGACAGATGAAAGTCAGTCGGGAAACACTTCATCAGCTTATTGCTAATAAGCTGAACGCAGCAGGACTTACTCATAATCACGCGGATATTATTGCCGATGTGTTGGTTTATGCTGATGCCAGAGGCATTCATTCGCACGGCGCGGTTCGTGTTGAATATTATGCTGAACGAATTTCAAAAGGCGGCACCAATCGTCATCCCACCTTTAGCTTTGAAAAAACCGGCCCCTGCAGCGGCATTTTGCATGCCGATAACGCCGCCGGCCAGGTCGCCGCCAAAATGGGCATGGAACATGCCATTGAGATCGCCCGGCAAAATGGCGTAGCCGTAGTGGGTATCCGCCGCATGGGACACAGCGGGGCCATCTCGTACTTCACACAGCAGGCGGCTCGCGCCGGGCTGATTGGCCTCTCGCTGTGTCAGTCAGACCCGATGGTCGTCCCTTTTGGCGGGGCGGAGATCTACTACGGCACCAACCCGCTGGCCTTCGCCGCCCCCGGCGAGGGCGACGATATCATCACCTTCGATATGGCCACCACCGTCCAGGCGTGGGGAAAGATCCTTGATGCTCGTTCTCGCCATGAAAGCATTCCCGATAGCTGGGCGGTGGACAAAAACGGCGCCCCAACCACGGATCCCTTTGCCGTCCATGCTCTGCTTCCTGCCGCCGGCCCGAAAGGTTACGGGCTGATGATGATGATTGACGTCCTATCCGGCATTTTGCTCAACCTTCCTTTTGGTCGCCAGGTCAGCTCGATGTATGACAACCTGAGCCAGGGGCGTGAGTTAGGACAATTGCATATCGTGATTAATCCTGACTTTTTCTCCTCCAGCGCCTTATTTCGCCAGCACATTAGCGACACCATGCGCGAATTAAGCGCCATTACGCCAGCGCCTGGATTTAGTCAGGTTTATTACCCGGGGCAGAATCTGGATATCAATGAGAAAAACAGCGCGGTCAACGGGATCGAAATCGTTGATGAGATTTATGACTATCTGGTTTCAGACGCTTTATATAACCGCTCTTATGAAACCAATTCCCCTTTTGCTCAATAAAATAAGTAACAGGAGTTATGTATGACTCATTCTTTTCGACAGGCAATTGAAGAAACATTGCCCTGGCTTTCATCCTTTGGCGCCGATCCTACCGGCGGACTCACCCGCTTGCTTTATTCGCCGGAGTGGCTGCAGGCGCAGCAGGCGTTTAAACAAAAGATGAGCGACAGCGGGCTGGAAACACGCTTCGATGAAGTGGGTAACCTTTATGGCCGCCTGCCCGGTAGCCGTTTTCCCGACGACGTTATCCTCAGCGGCTCGCATATTGATAGCGTCGTCAACGGCGGTAATCTTGACGGTCAGTTTGGCGCGCTGGCGGCCTGGCTGGCGGTCCGCTGGCTAAAAGAGACCTACGGGGCGCCGCTGCGTACCGTGGAGGTGCTGGCGTTAGCGGAAGAAGAAGGCAGCCGCTTCCCTTACGTCTTCTGGGGCAGCAAAAATATCGTCGGCATCGCTAACCCGGCGGACGTGCGTGAGATTAAAGACGCCAAAGGCGTGGCGTTTGTCGATGCGATGAAGCAGTGCGGTTTCAGCCTGCCCGCCGCCCCGCTGGCGCCGCGCCGGGATATTAAAGCCTTCGTTGAACTGCATATCGAACAGGGCCGCGTGCTGGAAACCAACAAGCAGTCCATCGGTGTGGTCAACGCCATCGTCGGTCAGCGCCGCTACACCATTACCCTCAACGGCGAGTCTAACCATGCCGGCACCACCCCAATGGGCTACCGCCGCGACACCGTCCATGCTTTCAGCCGCATCTGCTGCGAATCTATCGCCAAAGCGAAAGCCCACGGCGACCCGCTGGTGCTCACTTTCGGTAAAGTCGACCCGCAGCCGAATACGGTCAACGTGGTGCCGGGTAAAACGGTCTTTACCATGGATTGCCGCCACACCGATGCCCTTGCATTAACGGCATTTACTGAAGTGATCGAAGGCGATATGCGGCGGATCTGCAAGGAAATGGATATTGGCATTGAAATCGACCTGTGGATGGATGAAGCTCCGGTTCCCATGGACAAGAGGCTGGTCGCCCAGCTCACTGCCCTGTGCGAAAAGGAGAAGGTGAATTTCCGCGTGATGCACAGCGGCGCGGGGCACGACGCGCAAATTTTCGCCCCCTGCTTCCCGACCTGCATGATCTTTATGCCGAGCATTAAAGGTATTAGCCATAACCCGGCGGAGAGTACGCATATCGACGATTTGGCGGAAGGCGTAAAAACGCTCGCCTTAATGCTGCACCAACTGGCCTGGACTGAATAAGGAAAAGATAATGGGATATTTAAATAATGTCGTGGGTTATCGCGATGATTTACTGGCCAGCCGTTCCATCGTGCGCCACGGTAATTATGCCCTGCTGACGCCGGACGGTCTGGTCAAAAATATTATTCCGGGTTTTGCTAACTGTGATGTGACTATTCTGTCGACGCCGAAATTAGGCGCATCCTTCGTTGATTATCTGGTGACGCTGCATGAAAACGGCGGCAATCAAAGCGGGTTTGGCGGCGAAGGCATTGAAACCTTCCTGTATGTCATAAAGGGGGAAATCACCGCCGGGGCGCAGGGTAAAACCTTTGCGCTGACCGAAGGCGGCTATCTTTACTGCCCACCGGGTGAACGGATGACGTTCAGTAATAGCCACTCAGCCGACAGTCAGCTATTTCTCTATAAGCGCCGCTATATTCCGACAGAGGGCCATGCGCCTTATCTGGTCACCGGCAACGTCAGCCAGCTGGAGCGTATTCATTATGAAGGAATGGAAGACGTTATTCTGATCGACTTCCTGCCAAAAGAGCTGGGCTTCGATATGAATATGCATATCCTCTCTTTCGAGCCGGGCGCCAGCCACGGCTATATCGAAACTCATGTGCAGGAGCACGGCGCCTATATTCTTTCCGGCCAGGGCGTGTATAACCTCGATAACAACTGGGTTCCGGTGAAGAAAGGCGACTATATCTTTATGGGCGCTTATTCCCTACAGGCGGGATACGGCGTTGGGCGCGAGGCGTTCAGCTATATCTACTCGAAAGATTGCAACCGTGACGTTGAGATCTGATTGCTAACAATCTGCGCTCGTTGGTATTGCCCGGCGGCGCTTTGCTTGCGTGTTCCTACGGGTACATCTCGCCGCTTTCGTCGGCCGGGTAAGGCGTCATCCGCCACCCGGTGAAATCCGGACACAACGGTAAAGGCGGATTTGTTACCCATCGCATAACATTCTTTTTTGTTTAGCTATGTTGGATTTTGCCACGGTGAGAACCGTGGCATTTTTTATTCAGGCGGGAATGTTCTGGCCGAGCTTGATAGCACAGGCAATATTGCGCGCGCAGGCATACAGATTTTGCTCACCGCGATCCAGCACTTCGGCAAGCGGCGCCAGCGCGGGCAGAATGCTGAATACCGCATCAATGCCATGCTGATGCACCGCTTCCACGCCGTCCCCCAGAACGCCAGCGATACCGATCACCGGGATGCCATGCTTTTTCGCAAGCCGCGCCACGCCAATCGGCGCTTTGCCGCCGACGGTTTGCGAATCCATTCGCCCTTCACCGGTAATCACCAGATCCGCGTCGCGCAGCGCCTCCTCCAGTTGCATCGCCTCAATCACGATATCGATGCCCGGCTTCAGCGCCGCGTTAAGGAATACGCAGGCCGCCACGCCCATTCCGCCCGCCGCGCCGCCGCCGACAATCTTCGTCACCTCCGCACCCGTTGCCATGAGCAGCACCTGCGCGTAATTTTGCAAACCGCGCTCGAGGGCAGCGACCATCTCTGCGCTGGCTCCTTTTTGCGGGCCAAAGACCGCCGCCGCGCCGCGTTCGCCGAGCAGTGGATTATCCACATCGCAGGCCACATCAATCCGGCATTTGCGCAGGCGCGGATCGAGGTCGCGTAAGTCAATGCTCGCCAACCGAGCCAGCACGCCGCCACCGAATCCTACGCTCTCGCCGCGCTCGTCAAGAAAACGTGCCCCCAGGGCCTGCGCCATGCCCATTCCACCATCTACCGTGGCGCTGCCGCCTATACCGAGGATAATATGGCGAACGCCGGCGTCCAGCGCGTGGCGAATCAACTCCCCGGTCCCGAAGCTGGTGGCCCGCAAGGGATCGCGTCTCCCGGCGGGAACCAGCATCAGCCCGCTGGCTGCCGCCATTTCAATAAACGCGGTTTGCCCGTCGCCGCTCAGGCCATAGAAGGCGCCTACCACCTCCCCCAGCGGCCCCATCGCCGGCAGCATCACCATTTTGCCGTCGGTCGCCTCAACCATTGCCTCAACCGTCCCCTCGCCGCCGTCGGCGATCGGCAGGCAGATGCACTCCGCCTGAGGGAAAATGGAGACGAAGCCCGCCTTAATCGCCTGAGCGCAGCGACTGGCGCTGACGCTTTCTTTGAACGAGTCTGGTGCAATAATAATTTTCATTGTTCATCCTTTTAATGTCATGACTTAATACGATCCCAGGGAATGAGATTCTCCATGGCTACCGCCAGCAGCACCCCGATTAGTAAGCCGTTACCTACGAGGGGTCTGATTGTCAGAGGCAACGTCTGGAGATAAGCCGGCGGTAGTCCCATCAAAAAAATGCCGACAAATAACGGTAGAGCCAGCCGATAGATATTTCGCGCGGTAAAGGTAATTTGCTTACTGAAAGATAAACTGGAATATAACAACGGCAGATAAGAGACCAGCATAACCGCACTGCTGATCGGTAAAGGCAGGGTGGTAAAAAAGTGGGTCAGCGGCGTAAATAATCCAACCAGCAGACAGCACAAGCAGCCGATAATAAATGGCCGGCGCGAGGTGTCGCCCGTTTGAGTTAATAAAGCTGTCGACGAAACAAACGGGGAAAATGGCACCACGTTGAGCGGAACCGTTATTAATGTTATCAAACCGGAGATCATAAAGCTGCGTCGATAGCGGGTATTACTGGCCCCCTGTTGGGGGTAAAAAACATCGGTGCTGCGAATGGCGCCATAGGTATTGGTAATATTAACCAGTCCCGCCAGCAGGGCGGTTAAAATGATGCCGGGTCGTAGCTGGCCGCCATAACCCAGCGGGAACCACTGCCAGTGAATGGGGCCTGAGGCTACCGTAGCGGGAGGTATGCGAAACAGCAGATACCAGCCTGCCCAGCCCGCCAGAGTGCCGATCAGCAGGGCGTAGCGAGCGATACCATCCGGGAGAAAAATGATCATTCCCAGCACCAGAATCATCACCGACAGCGCCAGGCAAAATGGCGCCAGCTGAATACCCGGATTAACCTGCGTCGAACTAAAGGGCAGCCCAAGCATGCCTTTAAAAAAGATAGTAGTCAGCTGCGCGCCCAGCAGCAGCATGAAAAAGACCATTACCGTTGGGCTGAAGAGCTTAGCCAGGCGATGGCCAATGCCGCTTACGCCAATGATGATGGTGAGCACCGCCGAGAAAAATATGCCGACAGCCAGGCTGGAGGCGATGCTGTCGAACGGCGTCCCCCGTGCGGCTTCGCCCACGGTGACCGTCAGAATGGTGCTCCACCACAGGCCCGTCGGTCCTTCCATAATCGCCCGACGATGTCCCAGTAACGCCTGTGCCAGACAGGCCAACCCGGTGGTGATAAACCCGTACTGGGTAAGCGTAATTAACGCGCTGGCAGGGAGCTGAAAAGCAGACTGTAATGTTGGCGGTACCACAACGGTGTTGCAGAAAATAAAGAAGAACCATTGAAACCCCGCCAGGGTGTTACGTTTATTTAGCGGCAATACCACCATGATGAAATCCTGAAAAAGCGCCTGCCGTTAAACAGGCGCTAAATATGGAATGGGGCGAGAAACGGTCCCCTCTCCCTTTTGGGAAGAGGGATAGGGTGAGGCGAAATGTACCCACCTATGCCCTCACCCCGGCCCTCTCCCAAAGAGAGAGGGAGAAAACCATCCCAACTGTTTATTCACCCGTTACTGCTGATGCTTAAGGATAAATTTCCCCTTCGGTGCGCGCGGGAAGCCCTGTTCGATGTCATAGATCACCTCGCCGCGCAGGATGGTTTTAGCAATCCGAGCGCCAATCTTGCGACCAACGTAAGGGCTGACTTTATGGCGATATTCGAGGTCTTCTGCTCGTAAGACGTAGCTGCTGTTCGGCTGAATAAACACCAGGTCGGCATCTTTACCCGGGGCAATGCGGCCCTTATGCTTCAGGCCGAAAATATCGGCGGCGTTGGTCGCCATCAGACGGGCAAACTGCGGCAGAGACATACCGCGTTTCTGCACCGCTTCATCAAACATCACGTCCATGCAGTTTTGCAGACCGGCAATCCCGCCCCAGGCCTGCATGATATTGCCAGCCTTCATCTCCGGTGGGCACGGCGAATGGTCGGAGACCAGGCAGTCGATTTCTCCGTTGAACAGCTTTTCCCACATGCCTTTCTGGTTTTCCGCATCGCGGATCGGCGGAGAGCACTTCGCCAGGGTACCAATCTCTTCGAACTGATCGGTATCGAGCACAAAGTAGTGCGGGCAGGATTCACAGGTGACGTCCTGCCCTTCCTGACGGGCGCGGGTCACTTCGGCGACCCCTTCCGGGCTGCTGACATGACACACGTGCAAGCGGCAACCGGCGACTTTCGCCAGATACAGAACGCGGCGAATGGCTTCCACTTCGGTGAAGACCGGACGAGAGGCTACGTAATCATGCGCCGTCACGCGGCCTTCCCTTTTCGCCTCTTCGCCCAACTCGTCGCAGATCAGCGCGTTTTCGCAGTGCACCAGCACGGTCTGCTTCATTTCGGCCAGCTTTTGTATGCCTTTGAAGAATTGCCAGTCGTTGACGTCGCGGAAGTCGTTATCGATCCCGCGGTCTCCGCAGGTGGCGACGAAGCATTTGAATCCCACTACCCCCACTTCATCCAGCTCATGCAGTCGGTCGAGGTTATAAGAGACCAGGCCGCCAAGCTGCGCAGCATCGATGGTCAATTTGCCTTTCGCCGCGTCGAATTTCAGCTCAATGGTCTGCCGGTCGACGGTGGCCGGTAGCTGATTCAGCGGCATTTCGATCATCGTGGTGATGCCGCCTTTTGCCGCAGCGCGGGTCCCGGTTTCGTAACCTTCCCAGTGGGTACGGCCAGGTTCAGAGATATGCGTATGCGCATCGACCATGCCCGGCGAAACGATCAGGCCCGTGGCATCCATGACCTGCTTCGCCTCGCCCAGGTGTTCACCGATAGCGGCGATTTTGCCGTCGTTCACCGCGATATCGACTACCCGGGATTCGTTTTCCAGAATAACAGTGCCGTTTTTAATGATTAAATCAAAAGACATAATAACTCCTTGTATGTGTACAGATGGGTCAGCCGCCATACTTCTGCTGCGACATTGCGTGCCGCAATAACAATGGCTTTGGCCGGTAATGCTTCATCCATGAAATAAACTTTCCTGGTTAAAATTAACTTAACTAACCGTATTTGGCCGTGTCAGATTATTGGGTTGCGCCCGTTTCTTCAGCAACGCGTACGCAACAAAAGCGACAATAACACCGACAAACCATGACACACGGGAGAAGGGTTCCAGCAAAGGAATAAACTTTCCACCGAGCGATAAAATGACCGCCACAATGGTTACCAGGAATGCGGTAACATTAAAACCATTATCAAAATATTTATAATCTCCTGGCGCGGTATAAAGTTCATCAAGATTTATTTGCCCACGCATAACGATGAAATAGTGCGCCATCATTACACCAATAACCGGCCCTAACATCCCGCCAATAATATCGAGGAAGAGATAAATACTGTCTTGATTCTCCATTAATTTCCATGGACAAATCAGCAAGCTAATAATACTGGCGATAAGCACGCCATTTTTATAGGTCAGTTTGGCTGGGGCGATCGCCGCGATCTGATAACCTGCCGGTATAATATTACCGGTAGCATTGGTGGAGATCGTGGTCATCAATATCACCAACACCGCAAAGAACGAGGCAAACAGGCTGTCCCATTTCTGCACAATATCCAGCACGTTCCAGGTATCCATACCATAGTGGATACTTGCCCCGGCGATAATACAGACGCCGGCGACCGCAAACAAAATATAGGCCACCACGAGTCCAAGCGTCTGACCAATAGCCTGCTCGCGAAATGAGCGCGCGTTCTGGGTGAAATCCGAGGCACTGACAGCCGGAGCGGCCCAGACGGCCACCACCGCGTTGATCACCACCAGGAACAAGAAACCGGTATGTTCCGCTTTTGCCACCCCGGTAGGCAGGTAGTCGAGGATCGGGCCGAATCCTACCAGCGAAATGGCCCAGATAGCCATGCCGCCGAAGACAATATAGATGCAGGGGTTGAGGATTGCGGTAAATTTATTCAGCACTTTTCCGCCACCAAAGCCAATCCCGACGTTAATCAACCAGAACACCAGAAAGGCGATCAACCCCGGCAACGACAGCCCCAGCAGCTTAAAATCACCGCCAAGCGTCAGAAACGCAGGCCATAATTTGCCTAATAAGATCAGAAATGCCAGCGATCCGGCGTAGCATTGCAAGCCAAACCACATAATCGCCGCGATACCGCCTCTGAGCAGTCCGGGCAATAATGCACCGCGTACTCCATATGAGGCTCTTAATATCATCGCGAAGGGTACGCCATATTTACTTCCGGCAGCACCATTAAACACCATGACCAGGGCAATAATAAAGGCACTTAATATTATCGCCATCATGATGCTAAAAGTGGAAAGTCCAAGGATAAAAAAACCACCCACCATCACATAATTTGGTACGTTGTGTACAGAACCCATCCACAACGTGAAATAATTGAATGTTTTCCAGTTACGCTGAGTGTCTGATTTCGGCAATAGATCATCACTATAGCCCCTGGTTTTGTATAGGTCTTGAGTTTGTTCCATAATTCCCTCTTAATACGCATCGGATTACGTTTGTAGGTTTAGCTATGTGGAACAACAATTTTTATTATTTATTTTTATTATACGGTGATGGTCTTTGACGGTATTTTATTCTTGCGCAAGGTGATCAGAGCAAAAAGTATCGTCCCGGTAACAACCAATCCGGCAGACATCACAAAACTAATTTCTTTCGATCCGGTCAGGTCGGAAATAAAGCCGGTGAGCGTCGGTGCAACTACCGCAGAACTCATACCAAAGAAATTAAATAAGCTGAAGGCGCGGCCTAACGTTTTCGCTGACGCCTGCTCGGAGACGAACGAGATAAGAATCGGATCAACGGCCATTTTGCCCAGCAGCCCGTACAGTACCAGGCTAATCATCAGCATGGTGGTATTCGGCGACAGAACGGTAAACATCAACATGGCCGCTGCGACTATCTCCAGCCCGAGAATAACTTTGACTTTACTGTCACGGAATTTATCCGAGAGATGGCTAAAGAACAGCGCGCCCGGTACCCCGACCACCGCCACCAGCGCGGAAGCAAAACCAATCGCCCCACCGTCAAACCCGCGTTCGGTCTGAAGATAAGAGGGCAGCCAGGTTACAATCAGATAGTAGCCGTAGCAGGTACAGAAATAGAGAAAGTACACGCTGCACAGTAATGGCGAGAACAGCGGCGCCGATTTCTCTTCCGCAACCGGCGCTGACGCCGCTGCGCTCGTTTTATTTTCCGCCGTGGCGGGTTCTTTCAGTTTGCGGCGAATGACCAGGGTAAACACGCAGAGCATCACCAGTAAAATCGCAGCGACGATAAACAACACATTTTGCCAGGCCATGTGCATGCTCTTGACCAGAATACTTGAGCCAATCAGGCCAATCCCCATGCCAATGGCAGAGCCGCTGTTGATGATGGCATTCGCCAGCGCCCGGCGTTCCTGCGGCACGTTGGCCGAGGAGAGCGAATAGGCGGAACTAAAGAAGGAGGCACAACCGGCGCCGGCCAGTAGCGAGCCGATATAAATCAGCGTCAGATTTCCGGCATTAGCGATACTCAGGGTACCGATAATAAATAGCGAAAAACCGCACATCAGCATAATTTTCTGGCCCAGTTTATCCACCAGAATGCCGCAGGGGATCTGCATGCCGCAGTAGGCCAGAAAATAGAAGCTGGCAATCGCGCCAATTTCAGCATTACTGACGTTACCCAATGACGCCTGAATCTCCGGATAAATCGGCGTTAACACGGTACGATAGATCCAAATTGCCACCCAGCCCAGACTCATTACCACGACTATTTGTTTCCAATAGTCGACACCTTTTTTATTGATCGTATCCATAAAGTCACCTGTGAGGTTCAAATAAAGCTGCCGATTTCGGCAGCTTTACGCTTATTATGCTATTTGATGATTTGCCATTAATTCCAGAGCCTGAATCAGAGACGAGTGATCTAATTCGCTGCCGCCATTCGCGGCACAGGTATTAAATAGCTCCTGACAGGTAGCTGTATTCGGCAGATTAAGCGCCAGGGCTTTAGCGCTCTGCAGAGCCAGATTGAGATCCTTCTGGTGCAGAGAAATTTTAAAGCCTGGATTAAAGGTGCGGTTAAGCATTCTTTCACCATGCACTTCCAGAATACGTGAGGAAGCGAAACCGCCCATCAACGCCTGACGAACGCGAGCGGGGTCCGCCCCGGCTTTAGAGGCAAAAACCAGCGCTTCGGACACCGCTTCAATATTCAGCGCGACGATAATCTGATTGGCGACTTTACAGGTCTGACCGTCGCCGTTTCCTCCGACGAGGGTGATATTTTTACCCAAAATCTCAAACAGCGGTTTTACGCGGGCAAAGATGTTTTCATCGCCGCCAACCATAATGGAGAGGGTGCCTTCACGTGCGCCAATTTCGCCGCCGGAGACCGGGGCATCAAGGTAATCGGCGCCCAGATCCCGCACCTGCTGCGCAAAACGTTTGGTTTCTATCGGTGAGATAGAGCTCATATCCACGATAATTTTGCCCTTCAGCGCCGCTTTAGCACAACCATGTTCGCCAAACAGCACCTCGGCAACCTGCGGGGTATCGGGTACCATAATAAAAATAATGTCTGACTGCTCCGCCACCTGTTCCGCGCAGGCCAGATGTTGTGCCCCGTGCTTGAGTAATTCATCAGCAACAGGCCCAATGGTGGTAACGTGCAGTGCGTGCCCTGCTTTAGCAAGACGGAGCGCCATCGGGGTGCCCATAATCCCCAAACCAATAAATCCCAGCTTCATAAGTGTCCTCTCACGATGTGTATTTCGATTTATCTGGGCAATAGCTATCCCTTCCTGTTGTCAGGAAATAAAATCCCTGAGTCTGGAATAATAAATACTGCCCAACGATAAATTTAAAATTAGCGGTAGCGATTAAACCAAGTCAGTCCCGCTTCGGTGGTGGTCAATGGTTTATATTCACAACCTACCCAACCGTCATAGTTTGATTTATCGATGAAATTAAAAAGATACTCATAATTAATTTCACCGGTCCCGGGTTCGCCGCGATTCGGATTATCGGCGATCTGTAAGTGACCAATACGATTAGCATATGTTTGCATCGTATGGGTTAATTCCCCCTCCATACGTTGCATATGGTAAATATCGTACTGAATTTTCAGATTATCATTACCCACTTCATCAATCAGCGCCAACGCCTGATGCGTGGTATTCAGATAAAAGCCCGGCATGTCGAAGTAATTGATTGGCTCAATTAGCAGTAGAATACCTTCCTGGGCCAGCGCGGCGGCAGCAAAACGTAAATTCGCCACCAGCGTTGAGCGAATATGTTCTTCGCGATAGCCCACCGGAGTTTTGCCGACCAGACAGTTAATTTTACGATTGCCCAGCGCTTTGGCGTAGCGGATTGCGGCGTCGACACCTTCGCGAAACTCCGCTTCCCGGCCTGGAATACAGGCGATGCCGCGTTCCCCTGCCGCCCAGTCGCCAGCGGGTAAATTGTGTAAAGTATGCTCCAGCTGGTTGTCGCTCAGCTTTTGCTTTAATAGCTCAGGCGCATAGTCGTAGGGAAACATAAATTCAACAGCGCGAAAACCACAGGCCGCCGCTTTCTCAAAACGATCCAGAAAATCATATTCCTGAAATAACATGGAAAGGTTGGCAGAAAAGCGCAACATAATGTCACCTCATTTATTCATATTTCATGAAACAAGTTTCGGTTGGTGCGTCAATGGCGCTATCGGCAACGTCTTCGAACTCCATAACGTTATCCAGTTCGCTGCCCATGGAGATATTGGTTACGCGCTCGAGAATCACTTCCACAACGACCGGCACGCGATAGGCTTTCATCCAGGCTTTGGCCTGCTCAAACGCTGGGGCAATATCCTCAGGCTTGAAGACGCGAATTGCTTTACAACCGAGTCCCTCCGCGACCTTCACATGATCGACGCCGTAGCCGTTTACTTCGCTGGAGTTAATATTTTCAAACGCCAGCTGAACGCAGTAGTCCATGTCAAAGGCACGTTGCGACTGGCGGATCAAGCCGAGATAGGCGTTGTTCACCAGGACATGGATATAGGGAATATTGAACTGGGCGCCTACCGCCAGCTCTTCAATCAGAAACTGGAAGTCGAAGTCGCCGGAAATCGCGACCACGTTGCGCTCAGGATCGGCAACGCAAACGCCCAGCGCGGCGGGAAGCGTCCAGCCCAGCGGCCCCGCCTGACCGCAGTTGATCCAGTGGCGGTCTTTGAACACATGCAGCATCTGCGCGGCGGCGATTTGCGACAGGCCAATGGTGGTGACATAGCATACGTCCCGGCCAAACGCTTTGTTCATCTCTTCATAGACGCGCTGCGGTTTAACCGGCACGTTATCGAAGTGGGTTTTACGCAGCAGCGTACGCTTGCGTGCCTGGCACTCGCTAACCCAGCTCTCGCGACGTGGCAGGCGACCCTCTTTTTGCATCTGCTGCGCAATGTCTACCAGCTGAATTAACGCCGCTTTGGCATCGGAGACAATGCCTAAGTCCGGGCACAGTACACGGCCAATCTGCGTCGGTTCAATGTCGATATGAATAATTTTGCGGCCTGCGGTGTACTTCTCGACCGAGCCGGTATGACGATTAGCAAAGCGGTTGCCAATCCCGAACACCAGATCTGAGGCCAACAGCGTGGCGTTGCCGTAGCGATGCGCGGTTTGTAAGCCGACCATTCCGGCCATCAGTTCATGGTCGTCCGGTATACAGCCCCAGCCCATCAGGGTCGGGATCACCGGGACATGGGTGATTTCCGCAAATTGTTGCAGCAGCGCGGCGGCATCGGCGTTAATCACCCCGCCACCGGCAACAATCACCGGGCGTTCCGCCTGGACTAACAGCGCCAGTGCCTTTTCAATTTGCGGACGCGTGGCGACCGGTTTATAAGCCGGCAGCGGCGAGTAAAGCTCAGGGTCGAATTCGATTTCTGCCACCTGGACATCATAAGGCAGATCGATGAGCACCGGTCCCGGTCTGCCGGAGCGCATCAGATGGAAAGCCTGCTGCAGCACGCCCGGAACCAGCGCCGCCTCACGCACCGTCACCGCCATCTTGGTGACCGGTTTAGCAATGGATTCAATATCCACCGCCTGAAAGTCCTCTTTATGCAGACGCGCGCGCGGCGCCTGGCCGGTGATGCACAGAATGGGAATCGAGTCCGCGGAGGCAGAATACAGAGCGGTGATCATATCCGTACCGGCCGGGCCGGAGGTCCCCAGACAGACACCGATATTACCGGCAGTCGCGCGGGTATAGCCTTCAGCCATATGAGACGCGCCTTCAACATGGCGGGCAAGAATATGGCGGATCCCGCCGTGCTTACGCATCGCAGAATAGAACGGGTTAATAGCCGCGCCAGGCACGCCAAATGCTGTGTTAACCCCTTCTTTTTCCAGAACATACATTGCCGCGTCAACGGCTCTCATTTTTGCCATTTTTACAACCTCACTGTATTGGAAAATTTTTCCAAATTTAAACATAACCAAAAAAGTCCCGCTCAAGAGAGCGGGTTGGATCGGCGATCAGTCGGCCTGGGGTTTAAGGCCCAGTGCGGTACTGATATTCCTTGCCGTCTCCCTTACCAGCTCGCCCTGGCTGACAAAACGGTCCGGGGTTAGCCTGGACGCAGGTCCGGAAATCGAAATTGCCGCTACCACAGAGCCCACATCATCGTAAACCGCTGAAGCAATACAGTTTAATCCTGTCACATGCTCCTCCTGGTCAATGCTGTAGCCGCAGGCTCGCGCCTCATCCAGATTTCGCTGCAGGACCGGCAAATCCACAATCGTCGTCGGCGTAAACCGCTGCAGGCCGGTCTTCACAATCACATCCACCAGCTCTTCCGCAGGGAGCGGATACAACAGCGCTTTCCCGGCGCCTGAAGCATGGAGCGGGAGTCGACTGCCGAGCGGCGCGCACATTCGCACCATCGACTTACACTCCTGCTGACCAATCAGCACCGCTTCGTTGCCGTTGCGAATCGCCACGTTGACTGTCTCCCCCGACATCAGCATCAGCCGCCGCATGAAGGGCCCGCCGACGGATAAAACGTCCCGGTTATGGATGTAGGCCGAGCCGATATTGAACGCGCCAAGACCGATATGCCACCAACCTAACTGGCTGTCCTGATAGACAAAATCCGCGCCTTCCAGCACTTTTAGCAGGCGAAAGGTGGTCGATAACGGTAAGTCCAGATTCAGGGAAATATCGCTAACCGACGAGCTGCCGCCGCTCTTTTCCAGGTATTGCAATATCGCGATCCCTCTCTCCAGCGCCTGTGCGCCTTTTTGCGCGGAAGGCTCCTGCTGGCCAGGCCTTCCACGCCTTCTCACTTCTGTCATACCTCGATTATCTCCGGCTCAAAACCTGAGCATAAATAGTGTGTAAGCGCCCACATGTTATGCAAGATAATCGACAGCGTCACGTGTAACCTCACGCAAAGCTCAGCTCCACGGTCGGGATCTTTACGACATCGCAGTTGTCTTTTCCGCCGCGATCGACGGTTAAAAAATCGGTTTCCGTCTGCCAGGCAAACAGCGGATGGTGCCAGACATTACGGTGGTAATTCACCCCCTGACGGCCATTTGAGATAAACGCACGCAGCGTGTTCATGTCCGGCTCATCGCCGCCTGCCGCGACCACCACGACAAAGGCCTCCCCCCGCATCGGCACAAACGCCTGGGTACCCAGCGGATGGCGCTCCAGTTCGGTGACAATAATCGGCAGCGCGGCGGGTTGCGCACGATTAATGCTGATGAGCGTACGATCCTGCTGTAACGTCTCCACCATCGCCAGATCGTGAAAACGCTGTACTTTTCCATCATTGATGTGAAAAAAATCCTGTCCTTCCGTTTCGATAACATCCCCATACGGGCGGAATGCATCTCGCGTCAGGGGCAATACTTCAAGCTTCATGAGCTGTTCCTTATTCATTTAAAACCGTTCCCCTTCCCAACGTTGAAGGGGGTAGAGAAGCTGCACAATCCACAGCCATCTAAGCGTGACAACACTATAAGTTGGAATAATTTTCCAAAATCTGATTTAAACCACATTATTGAAAAGGTTATTATGAAAAAATACTTAAAAATCATGGGTGAATTATTAAATAACGAGGAATATGGCGATGCTCGATCCCGAAACATTACGCACCTTTGTCAGCGTCGCTGAGACCGGCAGCTTCTCAAGAGCAGCGGAAAAACTTTATAAAACAACCGCCACCATCAGCTATCGCATCAAATTACTGGAGGACAACACCGGTGTCGCACTCTTTTCCCGCACAACGCGCAGCGTACTGTTGACGCCGGCCGGGATGCACCTGCTGGCGCAAGCCAGAGAGTGGCTGGGGTGGATTGATAGTATGCCCGGTGAGCTTCAGCAGATAAACGACGGGGTAGAGCGCCAGGTCAACATTGTGGTGAATAACCTGATGTACGACCCGCAGGCCATTGCCCGGCTGCTGGCCTGGCTCACCCAGCGCTACCCTTTTACGCAATTTCATTTTTCACGACAAATCTATATGGGCGTCTGGGATACGCTGCTACATGACGACTTCTCCCTGGCGATTGGCGTGACCGGCACCGAACCGTTAGCGGAAAACATGGCCGTCTACCCACTGGGTGAGGTGACCTGGCTCTTCGTGATGTCGCCGCATCACCCGCTAAGCCAGCAACCCGACCCGCTATCAGAGGCGCAATTGCGGCGCTATCCGGCGGTGAATATTGAGGACAGCGCCCGACGGCTGACGAAGCGCGTCGCCTGGCGTCTGCCCGGGCAAAAAGAGATAGTGGTTCCCGATATCGAAACCAAAGTTGCCGCCCATCTCGCCGGCGTCGGCATCGGCTTTTTACCGGAACCGCTCTGCCTGCCGCTTATCGCTCAGGGCAAGCTGATCGCCCGACACATTCCGACCATGCGCCCCCCTTCGCCATTGAGTCTCGCCTGGCGCAAAGATCATCATGGTAAAGCGGTGCAGGATATCGCCTCGCTGTTCAGCCATTCTGCGCCGGAAATAACGGGGTTCCTGACGCTATTCAGCAATACACCGTGAAAAATCAATCCTCCCGAGCGCTCACCGCGTACAATAGGAGAATTATCGCGTCGAGCGACGCGTCTGGATTGCCTAACGGTTTAAATGATGGAATCAGTACTAAAAAATATTCTGCAGATCCTCGCCAGCGATACGCCACTGATTGACGTACGCGCCCCGGTGGAGTTTAGCCAAAGCGCGATGCCGGCGGCGATCAACCTGCCGCTGATGAATGATGAAGAACGCGCCGCGGTCGGCACCTGCTATAAGCGCCAGGGGCCGGAAGCGGCGCTGGCGCTCGGCCATAAGCTGGTTCAGGGCGATCTGCGCGCCAGCCGGATCCGGGCATGGCTGGAAGCATGCGCCCGTTACCCGCACGGTTACCTGTGCTGCGCCCGCGGCGGCCAGCGCTCGCATATTGTCCAGCAGTGGCTGAAAGAAGCTGGCGTGGATTACCCCCTGATCGTCGGCGGCTATAAAGCGCTGCGCCAGGCGGCGATCCAGGCTACCGACGCGCTGGTACAGCGGCCGATCGTGCTGATTGGCGGCTGCACCGGCAACGGCAAAACCCAGCTGGTTTGCTCGCGACCGGACGGTATCGATTTGGAGGGCCATGCCCACCACCGCGGCTCTTCGTTTGGCCGCACGCTACAGCCGCAGCATCCGCAAGCCACCTTTGAAAACCACCTGGCGGTCAGCCTGCTCAAAAAAGCCGAACAGCAGACGCGCTGGGTGCTGGAAGATGAAGGCCATATGATCGGCGCCAACCATCTGCCGGAGTGCCTGCGCATCCGCATGGCGCAATCGCCGCTGGCGGTGGTGGAAGATCCGTTTGACGTTCGCCTCGAACGGCTGCGCGAGGAGTATTTCGATCGCATGTATCGCGACTTTATCGCCGCGTATGGCGAAGAGAAAGGCTGGCAGGCATACGGCGAGTATCTGCATCACGGCCTGTTTGCCATCCGCCGTCGCCTGGGGCTGCAGCGTTTTGCCCAGCTCACTGAACGCCTCGATGAGGCGCTGGCGCAGCAGCAGCGCACCGCCAGCACCGAGGCGCACTTCGCCTGGCTGGTGCCGCTACTGGAAGAATACTACGACCCGATGTATCGCTATCAGTTGGGGAAAAAAGCCGGGAAGATTATTTTTCGCGGCAGCTGGCAGGAGGTCGCCGCCTGGCTGGAGAAGTAATCGCATGCTCGATTGTCCCGGCTTGCGGCGTAAACGCCTTAGCCGGGCTACCGGTCGGCATGATTTGTAGCCCCGGTGAGCGCATCGCGACCGGGGAGATGTGACCGCTTAGAAGTCGTAGCGCAGACGCACCAGGTTCATATCGCCCAGATTGTCGGTGCTGGAGGTAAACACGTGCTCGTAGTCAACGCGGAAACCGTAATCCAGCTGGAAGCTAATCCCCAGACCGTTATCGATACGCTGGTAGTTGCGGCCATTCACGTACTGCAGGCGGTCGCCCATAAAGTACGGCTGAATAGATTTAACGGCATACTGATTGATCGGGAATTTATAGCCCGCAAAATATTCAATCCCCCAGGCGTCGCCGGCGAAGTAATTATGCACATCGGTTTTTTTGGTGGTGAGGAAGTTCTGATACCAGCCGCCGCCGAAGGAGAAGGTCCAGTTATCCGGGGTCCAGCTCAGCGCGGTACCGACGATGTTCTGGTCATAGGTTTTGCTGTCGGAAGTTGACGGGTCGCGCATTTCGGCGCGGGTGTAGTTCCACGCAGTCCCCCAGGTCAGATCCTTCATGATGTGGTAGTCCGCGCCAACAGAACCGCCGCCTTTACGTTTATAGCGCAGACCGTTACCCGGCAGGTATTCGCTGTCTTCGAACAGATAAGAGCCGTAAAGATCGACATCGCCAACGGTTTTCTTATATTTCAGCATATTACGTGAACGATAAGAACCATCGTAATCGCCGTTAATACCGTTGCCCGGGGCCTGGCCGATCATGTCGTAGTCCCAGATATCGGTTTTCACCCCCACCACATCATAGTAAATGCTGTTCTGCTGCCCGTAGGTTAACGTCCCCCAGGTATCGCTTTTCAGGCCGGTATACAGCATGCGGCGGGTAGTATTGTTCGCCCCTTCTGCGTAGTGGTTATCCCAGTCAAACAGCGCCGGAATGTTCACCCCCAGTTCGTAGTAGCTGATCCAGCTAATATCATCGAACAGGTAGTAATCCGCCGCGAAGCGGAAACGAGTGCCGCCGTCGAAACCGTTACGCTTATAGGAGCCTTTATCGCCATCGCCGGTCATCATGTTGAATTGCGGACGAATACTCCCGCCGACGGTAAAGTTAAGCCGGCTTAACGGATCGCCCGCCTGCGGATCTTGTTTCAGCAGCGTGATCTCCGCGTGAGAAGCAAATGAAGTGAACACCAGTGTTGCGCCGATCGAGATCGCCAGCGCTTTTATTTTATGTGCCATAGTTTTTCCTTGATTAATAAGCAACCTTATATTTACCAGCTGAATATTAACCGCGAATCAGTACAGCGTGTTGTCGGTTTTTTAATGTTTTGTGCGCTTAAAAATCAAGGAGTTATCAATTTGTGCGCTTAAAATAAAAGCGCCGCCAAAAACGGCGGCGCATCATCAAAATGCAATAATCTTACTGGCTAAACTGACGGAACAACGCTTTCCCTTTTAACAAACGCAGCCCCAGCCCGCCGCCGCACAGGGATAACAACACCGCCCCCGTCAGCGGCAGCATCACCCACAGCCGCCAGTCCGGCGTCCAGGGGAAATCAAAGACTTTCGTCTGCAGCATCGCCAGCGCCACTTCGGCGCCTATCGCCGCCACCAGGCCGGAAACCAGCCCCAGCAGGGCAAACTCCGCCCACAGCGTGGCGCGCAGCAGCGATTTTCCGGCCCCCAGCGTGCGCCAGACCACCAGCTCCTGATGACGCTGGCGCATACCGACCTGGACCTGCGCCAGCAACAGCAGCACGCCGCAGGCCGTGACCAGGCCCACCATCACCTCCAGCGCCCGGCTGACCTGGGAGAGCACCTGGCCGACCTGACGCAGGATGGCGCCGATATCCAACAGGCTAACGGTGGGAAACTCGCGGTTCAACTGGGTCAACATCGCGGGACCGTTATCCCAGCGGAAGCTGGTGAGCCAGCTCTGCGGCTGCCCGTCCAGCGCCCCGGAGGGGAAAATAAAGAAGAAGTTGGGCCGCAGGCTCTCCCAGTCGACTTTGCGCACGCTGCTCACCTTCGCGCTGAAGTCCTGAGTATCGCCGGTAAAGGTCACCGTATCGCCGATCTTCACCCCCAGTCGCTGCGCCAGTCCCTCTTCAATCGATACCTCGCCCGGCTTCGGCGGCCAGTTGCCAGCCACCAGTGGATTATGATCCGGACGCTGTTCGCTCCAGGTGAGATTAAGCTCGCGATTCAGCGCTTCGTCTTTGTTCCCGTCCGTGGAGTGGCCGTTGATCTGCGTCAGACGAGCCCGGACGATCGGATAAAATTCCGCCGCCCGCGTCTGGTGTTCGGCGAGGAAAGTCTTCACCGGCATTATCTGCTCAGGGGCGATATTGATCAGAAAGTAGTTTGGGCTCTCCGGGGGCAGCTGCTGCTGCCAGCGGTCGAGCAGATCGCCGCGCAGCACCAGCAGGAGCGCCAGCAGCATAAACGACAGGGAAAACGCCGCCAGCTGGCTGAGGGTCGACCACGGCTGGCGCAGCAGGCGGTTCACCGCCAGACGCAGCGGCAAGGCGCTGAGCGTCAGGCGTTTGAGCAGCCACAGCAATCCCCAGCCCACCAGGCCGCACAGCAGCGCCAGCACCACCGCCCCGGCCAGCACCGACCACAGCAGGGGGCTGCCGCCCATCAGCCAGGCCAGCAGGCCCACCACCACGGCGCTGACCGTCGGGATCCAGATTTTCAGCGGCCAGACGTTAGCCACCACGTCCTGGCGCAGCACCCGCAGCGGCAGGGTCGCCAGCAGCAGCCGATAGGGGCGCAGGCCCACCAGCAGGGAAATCACGCCGGTCGCGCCCACCGCCCACAGCCACGGCCAGCCGCTGGCCGGCGGGAGCGCGGCGGGCAGAACCGGTTTGAGCACCAGCAGCAGCAGGCGCTCCAGCGCTAGCCCTGCTGCCCCGCCGGTTATCAGCGACAGCGTCAATAGCAGCAGCCATTGGCCGACAATCAGCTTGCGCAGCTGCGCCCGTCCGGCGCCCAGCGTCTTGAGTATGGCGACCAGATCGTAGCGGCTGCGGCAGTAGTGGCCCATCGCCACGGCCACCGCCGCGACGGCCAGCAGCAGCGTCAGCAGCGCGGATAACAACAGGAATTGCTGCGAGCGTTCGAGGGATTTGCCCAGCGCGCTGTCGTCCTGGTCAAGACCAATCCAGCGATGCTCCGGGCCGAGTTTCGGCAGCAGCCACTGCTCATAATTGGCCAGCTGTTCAGCGTCGCCGGCGAACTTATAGCGCCATGCGACGCGACTCCCGGGCTGCACGGCGCCGGTCTTTGCCACGTCGGCCATATTCATCATCAGCCGCGGCGCCATCTGGAAGGGGTTGAACCCCGCATCCGGCTCCTGAATCACTTCCCCGGCAATGCGCAGCGTGGCGTCGCCAACATCAATCGTATCGCCGGTTTTCAGGTTCAGCAGCGCCATCAACCTTGGCGCCAGCAGCACGCTGCCCGCCTGGGGCTTCAGCCCCGGCGGCTGCGTCTCGAGAGTGCCATACAGCGGATAGCGGTCATCCACCGCCTTGACGTCCGCCAGCTGCGGCGTATCGCCCGCAAAGGTCATGGTGGCGAAGCTCAGCTGTTCGCTGACGCTCAGCCCTGACTGGCCCGCTTGCGCGATCCACTCAGCGGGCACCTCGCGCGAACTGCGCAGCGTGCGGTCGCCTGCCATAAACTCACGGCTTTGCTGGCTGAGGCCTTTCTCCATCCGATCGCTTATCGACCCCAAGGCCAGCACGCAGGCCACGGCGAGGCTTAACGCCAGCCAGACGATCAGCAGCGACGGCGAGCGCCATTCGCGCCAGAACCAGCGGGCGATCATGCTTCCTCCCGCAGCTGGCCATCCACCAGGCGCAGACGACGGTCGCAGCGCGCCGCCAGCAGCGGATCGTGAGTGACGAGGATCAGGGTGGTGCCGTGTTCGCGATTAAGCGAGAACAGCAGATCGGCAATTTTATCCCCGGTCTGGCGATCGAGGTTGCCGGTGGGCTCATCGGCGAACAGAATGGCCGGACGACCATTGAAGGCCCGGGCCAGCGCGACCCGCTGCTGTTCACCGCCGGAGAGCTGTGCTGGCAGGTGGTGCAGGCGTTTGCCAAGCCCCAGTTGCTCAAGCAGCGCGCGGGCATCGCCCCGGCTCTGGCTGTCGCTGGCGCCACGCAGCAGCGCCGGCAGCTCGACGTTCTCCAGGGCGTTGAGCGTCGGGATCAGCATAAACGACTGAAAGACAAAGCCGACGTGCTGCGCCCGCAGCGCCGCCCGCGCCTCCTCATCCATCCGATGCAGCGGTTTGCCCAGCATCGATACTTCCCCACTGCTGCCATCGTCCAGGCCGGCGAGGATCGCCAACAGGGTCGATTTACCGGAGCCCGACTCGCCGATCAGGGCGATGGTCTGCCGCGGTTTGACAACCAGCTCAACTCCGGTAAGGATGGAGAGCTGATGCTCCCCCTGACCGACGGACTTCTTAAGATGATGAACTTCAAGTATGTTTTCCGCTGGCATGTGCCTTTCCTGTTTTTGTTCCTGTTTACCTGCCGCGCGATGGCGGCGGATACGCTGCTGATCCTCGGCGACAGCCTGAGCGCTGGCTATCGGATGGCGGCCAACGCCGCGTGGCCTGCGCTGCTCAATGAGAAGTGGCAGGCGAAAACGCCAGTGGTGAACGCCAGCATCAGCGGGGATACCTCCCAGCAAGGGCTGGCCCGTCTGCCTGCGCTGCTTAAACAGCATCAGCCGCGCTGGGTGCTGGTTGAGCTCGGCGGCAATGACGGGCTACGCGGCTTTCCGCCGCAGCAGACCGAGCAGACGCTGCGCACCATTATTAAGGATATCAAAGCGGCCAACGCCGAGCCGCTGCTGATGCAAATTCACCTGCCGGCGAACTATGGCCGCCGCTATAATGAAGCCTTCGGCGCGATTTACCCGGCCCTGGCCAAAGAGTTCGCTATTCCTCTCCTGCCCTTTTTTATGGAGGAGGTGTATCTGAAACCCCAGTGGATGCAGGACGACGGCATTCACCCGAATCGCGACGCGCAGCCGTTTATCGCCGAGTGGATGGCGAACCGGCTGGCTCCCTTAGTTAATCATGACTCCTGAACGCCAGGGGTCGCTGACAGGTAAAGTTATGCAAAAAACGGTTTTAGTGACAGGCTGTTCCAGCGGAATTGGTCTGGAAAGCGCACTGGATTTAACCCGCCAGGGCTTTCGCGTGCTGGCGGCCTGCCGCAAGGCAGAGGACGTGGCGCGGATGCAGGAGCTGGGGCTAACCGGTATTTTGCTCGATCTGGACGACCCGCAGAGCGTGGAGCGCGCGGCGGCGGAGGTGCTTGCGCTGACCGATAATCGTCTCTACGGCCTGTTCAATAACGCCGGATACGGCGTCTATGGCCCGCTGAACACCATCAGCCGCCAGCAGATGGAACAGCAGTTTTCCGCTAACTTTTTCGGCGTCCATCAGCTCACCATGCTGCTGCTGCCAGCGATGACGCCGCACGGCGAAGGTCGCATCGTGATGACCTCGTCGGTGATGGGGCTTATCGCCAGCCCCGGCCGCGGCGCCTACGCCGCCAGTAAATACGCCCTCGAGGCATGGTCCGACGCGCTGCGCATGGAGCTGCGTCACAGCGGTATCAAGGTCAGCCTGATTGAGCCGGGCCCGATCCGCACCCGCTTTACCGATAACGTCAACCAGACGCAAAGCGACAAGCCCGTTGAAAACCCGGGCATCGCCGCCCGTTTTACCCTCGGGCCGGAGGCGGTAGTGGAAAAAGTGCGCCACGCTTTTATCAGCGATAAGCCGAAGCTGCGCTACCCGGTCACCCTGGTCACCCACGCGGTGGCGCTGCTCAAACGCCTGCTGCCAGCCCGCGCGATGGACAAAATTATCCACGGCTGAGTTGAAGCGCGGCATGCCGCCCCCATGTAAAACAGAAATCGACTAACGAGAAATGCCCATGTCCGAACAGAATATTGTCAACATTAGCGAAGCGAACCTGCAGCAGACGCTACAGCAGTCCATGAACGTCCCGGTGCTGTTTTACTTCTGGTCTGCCCGCAGCCAGCACTGCGAACAGCTGACCCCGGTTCTTGAACGCCTGGCCGCTCAATACAACGGCCAGTTTACGCTGGCGAAGGTCGATTGCGACGCCGAGCAGATGCTCGCTTCACAGTTTGGTCTGCGCGCCATCCCTACGGTTTATCTGTTCCAGAACGGCCAACCAGTGGACGGTTTTGAAGGCCCGCAGCCGGAAGAAGCGATCCGCGCCCTGCTGGATAAAGTCCTGCCCCGCGAAGAGGAGCTGAAAGCGCAGCAGGCCCTGGCCCTGATGCAGGAAGAAAAATACGCCGATGCCCTGCCGCTGCTGAAGGAAGCCTGGCAGCTGTCGAATCAGGACAGCCAGATTGGCCTGCTGTTGGCGGAAACGCTGATTGCTCTGCACCGTTCCGATGAAGCGGAAAACGTACTGAAGACTATTCCGCTGCAGGATCAGGATACCCACTATCAGGGTCTGGTGGCGCAGATTGAGCTGCTCAAACAGGCCGCCGACACGCCGGAAATCCAGCAGCTGCAGCAGCAGGTGGAACAGAATCCGGAGGACGCGCAGCTGGCCTCCCAGCTGGCGCTACAGCTGCATCAGGTCGGGCGTAACGAAGAAGCGCTGGCGCTGCTGTTCAGCCATCTGCAGAAGGATTTAGGCGCTGGCGACGGCCAGGCGCGCAAGATGCTGCAGGAGATCCTCGCCGCCCTCGGTACCGGCGATGCGCTGGCCGCCAAATACCGCCGTCAGCTCTATTCGCTGCTGTACTAATCCGTTGCCAGCCCCGGATAGCGCTGCGCTTATCCGGGCTACGCGAACGATGCGGAACCTAGCCTTAGTCGCCCGGGTGAGGCGTGAACGCCGCAACCCGGGATCGTTCACGGGCGCTTTTTCAGCTGCGTCACCACCAGCTGATGGCGGGCGTTGAAGAACTTCCGGTAGGTCAGATAGCCGGCGATAATCGTCGACAGGCTGGCGGTCGACAGCAGCATAAAGGTCACCATGATCTGGTACTTAATCGCCTTTACCGGGTCAATACCGGCAAAAATTAGCCCCGACATCATCCCTGGCAAGCTCACCAGCCCCACCGTTTTCGCTGAATCGACGGTGGGTATCAATGACGCGCGAATGCTGTCGCGGATCAGCCGCGCCGAGGCCATTTTCGGCGTCGCGCCGAGGCTCAGCTTCTCCTGAATCTGCTGCTGCTCGCTGCTGAAGCGCTGGCCCATATTGTTGTAGCACAGTCCCACCGCTACCATGGCGTTCCCGGCCACCATCCCGGCAATCGGGATCACCTGCATCGGGACAAAGGCTATCGAGCCAGAGAACACCAGCACCGCCAGCGTCAGCCCGGCGCCGGTGGTGATGGCGATAAATGACGAGACAAAAGCCTTATCGATATACTTGCTGCGCTTTTTGGCATTCCACGCCGCGTTAAAGCAGATAAACAGCACCATCAACAGCGTCAGAACCGCATGGTTGACGTTAAAGATATATTTCAGCACATAGCCGACGATAATCAGCTGCACGATCGCCCGGCAGATGCTCCAGAGAATATCTTTTTCCAGCGCCAGCTTTTCCCGATAGCTCACCAGAATAGCGATCAGCACCAGCACCATCGACAGCGCCAGCGATTCGTTCGTAATGTTATGCCCGTTCATGCTGTGCCTCCTGCATGTTTCTGCCGGCAGGTTGCAGCGTAATTACTTCATCGGCATGCGAAATTTCATTGCGATCGTGGGTGACCCATAGAACAGCGACCTGTTTTTCCGTCGCGTAGCCATGAATAATGTCATTCACATTCTGTTTATTACTGTCATCCAGCGCGCTGGTAATTTCGTCCAGCAGCAGCACGCGCGGCAGGAATTGTAAATTGCGGATCAGCGAGACGCGCTGCTTTTCCCCGCCGGATAGTTCATTAATCGATTTTTCCAGCATATTTTCGCCCAGACCAAAGCGCTGCAGGTCGGCCACCAGCGCCTGCGGATCCGGTTGTTTATTGCGGATCTGCCATGGAAAAATCAGGTTATCGTAAACCGAATCCCCGAACAGTGCCGGCGTCTGCGCACAGTAAGAGACCTGCTGGCGATACCTTTCCGGCGACAGCGTCGCGACATCGGCATTGTCGAAAAACAGGCGTCCGGAGGTCGGACTGAGCAGCGAGGCGATAATTTTTAGCAAGGTGCTTTTCCCGCAGCCGGAAGGCCCGGTAATCAACTTAAATTCCCCGGGTCTGAGCTCAAGATTGATATTGTGTAAAATAACTGCGTCGTCGGTCTTAAATCCCACATCCTCGAGACGCAAAAGCGCGTTATTTTCCTTCATGAGGCTTCCTGATTATTTTCTGAAACACCGCTAGTTTACCGCACTTTCCTTTCTCCCGGTGGTGGAGAAAGATATACTCAGTTTAAACACGCGCTATTTCTTTGTAGCGCTTCACCAGGCAACAAGACAGGAGGTTTTTGATGCTGATTTTTATTCCTATCCTTATTTTCGTCGCGCTGGTCATTGTGGCCGCGGCGGTGAAAATCGTCCCGCAGGGCTACCAGTGGACGGTGGAGCGCTTCGGGCGTTTTACCCAGACGCTGCAGCCGGGATTAAGCTTAGTCGTGCCGTTTATGGACCGCATCGGCCGCAAAGTGAACATGATGGAGCAGGTGCTCGACATCCCCTCACAGGAGGTTATCTCCAGAGATAACGCCAACGTCACCATCGACGCCGTTTGCTTTATTCAGGTGGTTGACGCGCCAAAGGCCGCCTACGAGGTCAGCAATCTTGAGCAGGCGATCGTCAACCTGACGATGACCAACATTCGTACCGTGCTCGGCTCGATGGAGCTGGACGAAATGCTCTCCCAGCGCGACAGCATTAACACCCGCCTGCTGCATATCGTTGACGACGCCACCAACCCGTGGGGGGTGAAAATCACCCGCGTCGAAATTCGCGACGTTCGCCCACCGGCGGAGCTTATCGCCTCGATGAACGCCCAGATGAAAGCCGAACGTACCAAACGCGCCTATATCCTTGAGGCCGAAGGGGTGCGTCAGGCGGAAATTCTGAAAGCGGAAGGTGAAAAGCAGTCGCAGATCCTCAAGGCGGAGGGCGAGCGGCAGTCCGCCTTCCTGCAGGCGGAGGCCCGCGAGCGTTCCGCTGAAGCGGAAGCCCGCGCCACCCAGATGGTCTCCTCGGCGATCGCCTCAGGCGATATTCAGGCGATCAACTACTTCGTGGCGCAGAAATACACCGATGCGCTGCAGCAGATTGGCGCCGCCAACAACAGTAAAGTGGTGCTGATGCCGCTGGATGCCAGCAGCCTGATGGGATCGATCGCCGGGATCAGCGAGCTGATCAAAGAAGGCGCTGGCGATCGGAAAAAATCATGATCGACATGATCCTCGCCCACCCTCATCTGTTCTGGCTAAGCCTCGGCGGGCTGCTGCTGGCGGCCGAGATGCTGGGCGGCAGCGGATACCTGCTGTGGAGCGGCGTCGCCGGCGTGGTGACCGGCGCCCTGACCTGGCTCCTGCCGCTGAGCTGGGAATGGCAAGGCACGCTGTTTGCCGTCCTCACTCTGCTGGCGGCGTGGCTGTGGTCGAAGTGGCTGCGCAAGCGCGTCAAACTGCAGCGTCCTGCCGATGCTCAACTCAACCAGCGCGGGCAGCAGCTGATAGGCCGCCGTTTGACGCTGGATGCCCCGCTGGTAAACGGCCGCGGCCACGTGCGCGTGGGCGACAGCTCATGGCCGGTGATGGCTGACGAGGACCTCACCCCAGGCAGTCAAGTCGAAGTGGTCGCCGTGGAAGGGATTACGCTACGGATCAGACCCGTCGTTCGTTAAGCCTGCGCCTTGCGATGACAGCAGCCGGAAAGATTATCGATAATCGGGCATTCCGCGCTGTCGTCGCCGGGACAGGATTCGGCCAGCGCCAGCAGGTGCGCGCGCATATTTTGCAGCTCGCGGATATGGTTCTCGATATCCGCCACTTTCTCCAGCGTGCGTTTTTTCACATCGGCGCTGTGCCGCGACGGGTCGTTGAACAAGGCCACCAGCTCGCGGCACTCTTCCAGGTTAAACCCCACCTGCCGCGCCTGGCGCAGCAGCGTCAGCTCATCGAGATGCTGCTGACTGTAAGTGCGGTAGCCGTTTTCGCTGCGCAACGGCGGCGTCACCAGCCCCTTCTCTTCGTAAAAACGAATCGCTTTGCTGGTTAAACCGGTTTTTTTCGCCACATCGCTGATATTCATTTTTTCTCCTTGACCTTCCCCTTGCTGGAAGGTATTAACCTTCTTAATACTCGATGAAAGAGTGGTTCTGGTCAATCGTTGACCGGAAAATTATTCAGGAGTTATTTATGTCTAACACTATCGACCTGACGCTGGATGGCCTCTCCTGCGGCCACTGCGTCAAACGCGTGAAAGAGAGTCTGGAGCAGCGTCCTGACGTTGAGCAAGCGGAAGTCACCCTCACTGAAGCCCATGTGACGGGCAGCGCCAGCGCTCAAGCGCTGATTGAAACCGTTAAACAAGCCGGATACGGCGCGGAGCTCAGCCACCCAAAGGCTAAACCGCTGGCAGAATCATCAATCCCGTCGGAAGCACTGACAGCGGCCACTCCTGAGCTTCCGGCAGCCCATGACGAAGATGACAGTCAACAGCTGCTGATCAACGGCATGAGCTGCGCCAGCTGCGTCTCCCGGGTACAGAACGCGCTTGCCGCGGTTCCGGGCGTCTCACAGGCGCGGGTTAACCTGGCGGAACGCACGGCGCTGGTGATGGGCAGTGCGTCCGCCGCAGAATTAGTGCAGGCGGTGGAGAAAGCGGGCTACGGCGCGGAGGCGATCGAGGACGATCTGGAACGCCGCGAACGTCAGCAGGAAACCGCCATCGCCACCATGAAACGTTTTCGCTGGCAGGCGATTGTCGCTCTGCTGGTCGGCGTGCCGGTGATGGTCTGGGGCATGATCGGCGATAACATGATGGTCAGCGACGACAACCGTTCGCTGTGGCTGGTCATCGGCCTCGTCACCCTTGCGGTGATGGTCTTCGCCGGCGGGCACTTCTACCGCAGTGCGTGGAAAAGCCTGAAAAACGGCACCGCCACCATGGATACGCTGGTGGCCCTCGGTACCGGCGTCGCCTGGCTGTACTCGATGAGCGTCAACCTGTGGCCACAGTGGTTCCCGATGGAAGCCCGCCATCTCTATTACGAAGCCAGCGCAATGATTATCGGTCTGATTAACCTCGGCCATATGCTGGAGGCCCGCGCCCGCCAGCGCTCCTCAAAAGCGCTGGAAAAACTGCTCGACCTGACGCCGCCTTCAGCCCGCGTGGTGACCCCTGAGGGAGAAAAGGTTCTGCCGCTCGCTGAAGTTCAGGCCGGCATGACGCTGCGCCTGACCACTGGCGATCGCGTTCCGGTTGACGGCGTGATAAGCCAGGGCGAAGCCTGGTTTGATGAAGCGATGCTCACCGGCGAACCGGTACCACAGCAAAAAGGCGATGGCGATGCCATTCACGCCGGCACCGTGGTGCAGGACGGCAGCGTGCTGTTCACCGCCAGCGCCGTCGGCAGCCAGACCACGCTGGCACGTATTATCCGCATGGTGCGCCAGGCGCAGAGCAGCAAGCCGGAGATCGGCCAGCTGGCGGATAAAATCTCCGCGGTGTTTGTCCCGGCGGTGGTCGCCATTGCGCTGATTAGCGCGGCGATCTGGTACTTCTTCGGCCCGGCGCCGCAGATCGTCTATACCCTGGTGATCGCCACCACGGTGCTGATTATCGCCTGTCCGTGCGCCTTAGGGCTGGCGACGCCAATGTCGATCATCTCCGGCGTTGGCCGGGCGGCGGAATACGGCGTACTGGTGCGCGACGCCGATGCGCTGCAGCGCGCCAGTGAACTCGACACCCTGGTGTTCGATAAAACCGGCACCCTGACCGAAGGTAAGCCGCAGGTGGTGGCGGTGAAAACTTTCGCTGGCGTTGATGAGATTACCGCGCTGCGTCTTGCCGCCGCGCTCGAGCAGGGCTCAAGCCATCCGCTGGCGCGAGCGATCCTCGATAAAGCCGGAGACAGCCCGTTGCCGGAAGTGAGCGGCTTCCGCACCCTGCGCGGCCTTGGCGTCAGCGGTGAGGCGGAAGGTCATCGCCTGCTGCTCGGCAACCAGGCGCTGCTCAACGAGCAGCATATCGCCACCAGCGATATAGAAAGCGAGATGATGGCGCAGGCCTCGCGCGGCGCTACGCCGGTGCTGCTGGCGGTGGATGGTCAGGCGGCCGCGCTGTTCGCCATCCGTGACCCGCTGCGCGAAGACAGCGTCGACGCCCTGGCGCGCCTGCATCGTCAGGGCTACCGCCTGGTGATGCTCACCGGGGATAACCCCACTACCGCGAATGCCATCGCCAAAGAAGCCGGCATTGATGAAGTGATTGCCGGCGTGCTGCCGGACGGTAAAGCCGACGCCATTAAGCGTCTGCAGAGCCAGGGGCACAAAGTGGCGATGGTTGGCGATGGGATTAACGATGCCCCCGCGCTGGCGCAGGCGGATGTCGGGATCGCCATGGGCGGCGGCAGCGATGTCGCTATTGAAACCGCGGCGATCACCCTGATGCGCCATAGTCTTCACGGCGTGGCCGATGCGCTGGCGATTTCGAAGGCGACCTTACGCAATATGAAGCAGAACCTGCTGGGGGCCTTTGTCTACAACTCGCTGGGCATCCCGATTGCCGCCGGGATCCTCTGGCCGCTGACCGGCACGCTGCTCAATCCGGTGGTCGCCGGCGCGGCGATGGCGCTATCGTCGATCACCGTGGTGAGTAACGCTAACCGCCTGTTGCGCTTTAAACCAAAAGAGTAAACGCTGCTGCAGGAAAGCGGACGCTGACAGGATCGGCGCCCGCTTTTTTTCCGGGACAAGAAAAGCCCGCCGGAAGGGTGACGTGTATCACCATATGCGCTAGCATGAATGCCTCACACTTCGGAGCGCGTATGGGCCTGTTAAACCGGATAAAAATGCTGTGGCGAGCCGCCGTCGGCTCGTCTTATTCCTGGCCTGCGATGGATATCGTCCTGCCCGGCGAACGCTATCTGCACCTCGTCGGCAGCATCCATATGGGCACCCGCGACATGGCGCCGCCGCCAGCGAAACTGCTGAAAAAAATACGCCAGGCCGATGCGTTAATCGTCGAGGCCGATATCAGCGGCAATGAAACCCCGTTTAGCAATCTCCCCGCTTATCCGCCGCTGGCGGAGCGCCTGAGCGACGCGCAGCTGAGCGAGCTACAAGCGCGAGCCGGCGAGCTGGGCCTGTCGGTCGAGCTGTTCGACAGCCAGCCGCTGTGGCAGGTGGCGATGGTTCTGCAGGCCACCCAGGCGCAGAAGCTGGGGCTGCGGCCGGATTACGGTATCGATTATCAGTTGCTGATGGCCGCCCGCGAGAGCAACATAGCGGTGATGGAGCTGGAAGGCGCCGACAGCCAGATCGCGCTGCTGCGCGACCTGCCCGATGGCGGAATGGCGCTGCTGGAAGATACGCTGACCCACTGGCGCACCAACGCCCGTTTACTGCAGGTCATGATCGGCTGGTGGCTGGAGCAACCGCCGTCGCGCGGTGCGGTATCGCTGCCGACGACCTTCAGCCAGTCTTTATATGATGTGCTGATGCATCAGCGCAATCTCGCCTGGCGCGAGACGCTGCTGGCCTTGCCGCCGGGGCGCTACGTGGTCGCCGTCGGCGCGCTGCATCTGTATGGCGAAGGGAATCTGCCGGATATGCTGACATAAAAAAATGGCCAATATTGCTATTGGCCCGTCAAAGAGGAATTTCATCATTATTATTATCCCGGGATTTGTATCCCGGATCGTCTGATTGTCGCTCAAAGTGACCATCACTGCCAACACTATTGCGCAAGATGGTACTATTTTTTAGACAACCTGCGGGCGTATTCTGACGTCACGCAAAACCGGTTGGTAAGAAGGATAGCTATGACTCCCGCCGTTAAATTACTCGAAAAAAACAAAATTCCCTTTCAGATCCACAGTTACGATCACGATCCCAATGAGACCAACTTCGGTGATGAAGTGGTGCGCAAGCTCGGCCTCAATGCCGATCAGGTTTACAAGACCCTGCTGGTCGCCGTTAATGGCGATATGAAGCATCTGGCGGTCGCCGTCACCCCGGTCGCCGGGCAACTGGATTTGAAGAAAGTGGCGAAAGCGCTGGGCGCCAAGAAAGTCGACATGGCCGACCCGATGGTGGCGCAGCGTATCACCGGCTATCTGGTGGGCGGTATCAGTCCGCTGGGGCAGAAGAAGCGCCTGCCGACGGTGATTGACGCCCCGGCGCAGGAATTTGCCACTATCTATATTTCCGGCGGCAAACGCGGGCTGGATATTGAGCTGGCGGCCAGCGATCTGGCGCAGCTTCTGGATGCGAAGTTCGCCGATATCGCCCGCCGCGATTGATAACACTATCCCGGATAGCGGCGCACGCGCCTTATCCGGGCTCCCCAACTCATAGCCACGGTAAGCGTAGCGCCACCGTGGAAATAGCTCACCCGAAACCCAGGCTTACTGCCAGCTCACCTCGCCTTTCGGCTCATAGGCGGCGGCATCCAGCGGCGAGTTCTTCTCGATATACTCTTTTAGCACTTCGGCATCGATAAAGCCGGTATTCACATACCCGGGTTTATCGGCGATGTTCGGGTAACCATCGCCGCCGGTGGCGTTAAAGCTCAGCGTCGCCATCCGATAGGTCTTCGACGGATCCACCGGTTCGCCTTTGATTTTCAGATCGTTCAACTTGCCGTCTTTGGCCACAAAGCTGACGTTGGCAAACTGCGGATAGGCGCCGGAATCCGGCTTCATCTGCGCGACGGCGGTCAGGTAATCCACCACCTCCTTGCCGCTCATATCGACATAGGTCAGCACATTGCCAAACGGCTGGACCTTCATCACATCCTTGTAGGTGATATCGCCCGCCTCAATGGAGTCGCGGATCCCGCCGCCGCTCATCACCGCGAAATCCGCATTACTGCGCGCCATCTGCGCCGCCAGCAGCAGGTGGCCCATATTGGTCTGCACGAAACGCACTTTACTGCGATCGCCCTCCAGATGACCATTCACGCTGCCGATCTTGACCTGCAGTTGCGCCTTACCTTTGTTCTGGAACGGCGTCAGCAGCGACATCATCTGCGGGTTCTCCGCGATCTGCGGCGTATACAGCACCCGCTCGCTTTGGCCGTTATCGTAAGTCACTTTTTTCTTCAGGTTGACCGGGATCAGCTGATAGTGCACCAGCTTCATCTCGCCGTTGCGGAACTCAAAATCGGCGCGGCCGACGTATTTGCCCCACTCATGCGCCTGGACGATCCAGATGCCGTTCTGACGATCCGGGGCGCACGGCGTCCCTGGCACATAGTCGACCTGCTTTTTATTTTCCGACGCCATGCACACCGGATCCTGCGAGTGACCGCCGACGATCATCGCCAGCGAGCCCGCGGGTAAACTCCGCGCCATCTCGACATCCCCCGGCGCGTTAGAGCCGTGGTTGCCGTTGTCATAGTGGCCCATATGGGTGGTGGCCAGGATCACGTCCGGCTTTTCATTCTGCTGCAGCTCCTGGATCACCAGCTTCGCCTCTTCCGCCGGTTTGCGGAATTCGATATCGGTGAAATATTCTGGATTGCCAATCTTGGCCGTATCGTCAGTGGTTAAGCCAATCACCGCGATTTTTAACCCGCCGCGCTTAAACAGCGCCCAGGGTTTGAACAGCCGTTCGCCGGTGCTTTTCTGATAAATATTGGCCGACAGGAACGGGAACTTCGCCCACTTTTCCTGCTGGCGCAGCACGCTCAGCGGATTATCAAACTCGTGGTTCCCCACCGCCATCGCGTCGTAGCCGATCAGGTTCATGCCGCGAAAATCGGGCTCTGCATCCTGTAAATCAGACTCCGGCACCCCGGTATTGATATCCCCGCCGGACAGCAGCAGAACGCTACCGCCTTCAGCCGCCACCTCTTTACGAATACCGTCCACCAGCGTTTTCTGCGCCGCGAGGCCATATTCGCCGTAGTCATTGCGCCAGAAATGGCCGTGGTGATCGTTGGTGTGCAGGATGGTAATTTTATAGGTTTTATCCTGCTCATAGGCCTGCGCGGACAGGCTGCCCAGCGATAACGCGGCGAATAACGCCAGCGCCACGCTGTGTTTTAAACAATGCATGCTTCACTCCCTGACTTAATCCCAAGTGCCGAAAGTATAGCGAGTTAGCCGCATTGACAAATATGTTTTCAGAATTGCGACTTCCTTCAAACCTTGTCAGCAGGTATGTTAGTTGGATAATAATTCCACCTGCATCCTCTATACGCCTTCGCGTTGTATGGCAGTGCGTTAGCCCGTTCGTCATATTTCCCATGCAGTAGCCGGGAAAATCAGGGCAGTCGCATGGCGTACAAATAACGAAAGCTATATAAAAAAGTGACGTGAACCTATGGCAATCAATCAGACCGCTCAACCCATGTCCGGCCCCGCTGCGCCGCCGCAAAAAGCGCGCACCTCGTTTGGCATCTTAGGCGCGATCAGCCTGTCCCATTTGCTTAACGATATGATCCAGTCGCTCATTCTCGCGATCTACCCGCTGCTGCAGGCCGAGTTCTCCCTTACCTTTGTGCAGATCGGGATGATCACTCTCACCTTCCAGCTCACCTCATCGCTGTTCCAGCCGGTGATTGGCTATATTACCGATAAACGATCGATGCCGTGGTCGCTGCCGGTGGGCATGTGCTTTACCCTCTGCGGTTTGATCCTCCTGGCGCTGGCTGGTAGCTTCGGTATGGTGTTGCTGGCCGCCGCGCTGGTGGGTACCGGCTCCTCGGTTTTCCATCCGGAATCGTCCCGCGTAGCGCGGATGGCCTCCGGCGGCCGTCACGGCCTGGCCCAGTCGCTGTTCCAGGTCGGCGGCAACTTCGGCAGTTCGCTTGGTCCGCTGCTGGCGGCGGTGATCATCGCCCCGTATGGTAAAGGCAACGTCGCCTGGTTCGTACTGGCCGCCCTGCTGGCTATCGTCGTGCTGTCGCAAATCAGCCGCTGGTACGCCGCACAGCACCGGATGAATAAGGGCAAACCGAAGCCGGCGATCGTCAATCCGCTGCCGCGCAATAAGGTGATTCTGGCGGTAGGTATTCTGCTGATGCTGATTTTCTCGAAATATTTCTATATGGCGAGCATCAGCAGCTATTACACGTTTTATCTGATGCATAAGTTCGGCTTATCGGTGCAAAATGCCCAGCTGCATCTGTTTGCCTTCCTGTTCGCGGTGGCCGCCGGGACGGTGATTGGCGGGCCCGTTGGCGATAAGATTGGGCGAAAATATGTTATTTGGGGCTCTATCCTCGGCGTGGCGCCCTTCACCCTTGTTTTACCCTACGCCAGCCTTGAATGGACCGGGATTTTAACGGTGATCATTGGTTTTATCCTCGCCTCGGCCTTCTCCGCTATCCTGGTCTATGCCCAGGAGCTGCTGCTGGGTCGTATCGGTATGGTTTCTGGTCTGTTTTTCGGCTTCGCCTTTGGCATGGGCGGCCTTGGCGCCGCGGTGCTGGGCCTGCTGGCGGACCATACCAGTATCGACCTGGTGTATAAAATCTGCGCCTTCCTGCCGCTGCTGGGATTCCTGACGATATTTCTTCCTGATAACCGGCAAAAAGCCTGATTATCCGGCGGCCAAAGTGTAACGTTGGCCGCCGTTACCCCTTGCGCCATCGGCCTGATGCGCGCATTCCTCCCTCGATTTTCCCTTCTGTGCCTTTTCATCCCCTAATTGCATTTTTTTGCACAATTCAAGAATTATTCATAAACAAAGTGAACGTTTTTGTCATAAACTATTACGCGGACAGGGTAGCAAAATGGACCGATTCACCACTGGAAAGGAGACGGAATGCACCACGCAACACCGCTAATCACCACCATTGTCGGCGGCCTCGTGCTCGCCTTTATTCTCGGCATGATTGCCAATAAGCTACGTATTTCTCCTCTGGTGGGATATCTCTTAGCGGGCGTGCTGGCCGGACCTTTCACCCCTGGCTTTGTTGCTGACACCAAACTGGCTCCGGAACTGGCGGAACTCGGCGTGATCCTGCTGATGTTCGGCGTCGGGCTGCATTTTTCCCTCAAGGATCTGATGGCGGTAAAGTCGATCGCCATTCCCGGGGCCATCGCCCAGATAGCTGTGGCGACGCTGTTGGGTATGGCGCTCTCCGCCGCCCTTGGCTGGTCGCTGATGACCGGCATCGTCTTTGGCCTGTGTCTCTCCACCGCCAGTACCGTGGTGCTGCTGCGCGCCCTGGAGGAACGACAGCTGATTGACAGTCAGCGCGGGCAGATCGCCATCGGCTGGCTGATTGTGGAAGACCTAGTGATGGTCCTGACGCTGGTCCTGCTGCCGGCAGTGGCCGGTATGGCGGAGAAAGGCAACGTCGGCTTCGCTTCCCTCGCCCTCGACCTCGGGATCACCATTGGCAAAGTGGTGGCCTTTATCGCCATCATGATGCTGGTCGGCCGTCGGCTGGTGCCGTGGATCATGTCGCGCAGCGCGGCCACCGGCTCGCGCGAGCTGTTCACCCTGTCGGTGCTGGCCCTGGCGCTGGGCATCGCCTTCGGCGCCGTGGAGCTGTTTGATGTCTCCTTCGCCCTCGGCGCCTTCTTTGCCGGCATGGTGCTTAATGAATCCGAGCTGAGCCACCGCGCCGCCCATGACACCCTGCCGCTGCGCGACGCCTTCGCGGTGCTGTTCTTTGTCTCCGTCGGCATGCTGTTTGACCCAATGGTGCTGGTCCAGCAGCCGCTGGCGGTGCTGGCGACGCTGGCGATCATTATCTTTGGTAAATCCGCAGCCGCCTTTTTCCTCGTGCGTATGTTTGGCCACTCGCCGCGTACCGCACTGACGATTGCCGCCAGCCTGGCGCAGATTGGTGAATTTGCCTTTATTCTCGCCGGCCTGGGGATGGCGCTTAACCTGCTGCCGCAGGCCGGGCAAAACCTGGTGCTGGCCGGGGCGATCATCTCGATTATGCTCAACCCGGTGCTGTTTACCCTGCTGGAGAAATATCTCGATAAAACCGAAACCCTCGACGAGCAGACCCTGGAAGAGGTGCTGGAAGACGAGAAGCAGGTGCCGGTCGATATCTGCAACCACGCGCTGCTGGTCGGCTTCGGCCGCGTCGGCAGCCTGCTGGGCGAGAAGCTGATGGCCCAGGGGATCCCGCTGGTGGTGGTTGAAACCTCGCGCACCCGCGTGGATGAGCTACGCGAGCGCGGGATCAGCGCGGTGCTGGGCAATGCCGCCAATGAAGAGATCATGGAGCTGGCGCATCTCGACTGCGCTCGCTGGCTGCTGCTGACCATTCCCAACGGCTATGAGGCCGGCGAGATTGTCGCCTCCGCACGGGAAAAATGTCCGAATATCGAGATTATCGCCCGCGCCCATTACGATGATGAAGTGGATTACATTATCGACCGTGGGGCCAATCAGGTGGTGATGGGCGAGCGGGAAATTGCCCGCGCCATGCTGCAGCTTCTGGAAACGCCACCCGCCGGTGAAGTGGTCACTGGCTGATGTACAGCCCTCTCCCGTCGGGAGAGGGACTCGCTTATCGATCCCAGTACGCCTCTTCCAGGCTGTCCTCACGTTCCGGCAGGCCGCGGGTTAAACGCGGCGAGTGCTGGTTCAGCACCTGATAGCTCACGCGGTTGGCATATTTACACACCTGCGCCAGCGAGGAGTAGGTCAGCCATTTGCATTTGTGTTTGCTGGAGTTGGGTACGTTATTGCGATGGTAGTTATTGGCGGTGATGTCATGCAGCAGCGCCGCCAGCGCGCCGTCGCCTGCGCCGTTGGTGTTCATGATCTTCTCCGGGCCGCCCATATACGGCGCGATGTGCGAATAAATACGCAGCGGATTGACGCAGTCCTGGTGACGCATCGCGCGACTGAATTCAAACTGGTTAAATTCCGGGATCGCCCCCGGCAGCAGCGGATGCTGGGTTTTACGCTTCGCCTCTTCTTCGGTGAAGCCCGCCATATATAGCCCCGCCGGTCCGGCGGTGCACAGCACCAGGTCGACCCAGTCCAGCGCTTTGTCCGCCGCCGACAGCGGATCGGCAAAACCGGTCAGCGCTTCCCCTTCCTCTTCATTCATCGCCAGAATCGAGACATGATCCTGCAGGAACTGCTGCCACCACGCCGGGTTATCGGCAATCACGTATTTGGTACCAAGAGTTAACACCACCGGCACATCATGCTTTTTGGCATACTCGATGGCTTTCATCGTCGCGTCCGGCATCGGCTCGCCCGGCTTGCAGCGTACCAGGTAGGAGGTCAGCACCAGCGCCGAGGCGCCAGCGATCACCGCTTCCGGAATGCTTTCCGGGCGCAGTTTGTTCATATGACCCGGGCTAATGGCGAAGGTGCGCTCGCCGCTATCGCCGATCAGGGTGAAGCAGCGGCCAATGGCGCCGTCAACGCCCTGCAGATAGTTCAGATCGGTACGGCTGGAGGTATTGCACAGGTAGCGATAGGCATAGCCGCCGATTTCGATATTACTGCACATGACGCCAAGCAGCACCGAGCGATCGTCCGCCAGCACCGAGTAGTTGTGCATGGTATTGCCGATCGTGCCGCCGGCAAACTGATGAGTAATAAGATTATTGCGCACCAGCTCCTGGTACAGCGCCTCGGCGACATCATCTTCAATCACCAGAGAGTGGCCCGCGCTCAGGCCGTAGCGCACGATAAACGCCTCATCCACTTTCGCTTCGATATCCACCAGCGTCTGGTCGATACCCACCACCCAGGAGACGCTGGATTCATTCTCCGGCTGAATTTGCTGTAGCAGCGGGTCGCGGGCGTTAACGGGAAAATAGTGTTTGGATTTGCGTTTACCGGGAAATTTCATAGTGGCGCTTAAATAACAGGGAACAAGCGGGAAATAGTAGCATATTCCCCGCCCTGCGCGCGATCAGCGATAAGGCGCGGTCAGATTGACCATCATCTCAATATGCGCGGCGTCCGCGTTAAGCGCCGGAATGTATTCATATTGCTTGCCACCCGCTTCGAGGAAGATTTCCCGGTTCTGGACGGCGATCTCTTCCAGCGTTTCGAGACAGTCGGCGGCAAAGCCCGGGCACAGCACCTGAATATGCTTCGTCCCTTTCTCGCCGAGCATCTTCAGCGTCTCATCGGTGTACGGCGTCAGCCAGGGTTCCCGGCCAAAGCGCGACTGGAAGGTCATCATCACCCGCTCCGGTGGCAGCCCCAGCGCGGAGACCAGTTCCCGCGTGGTATCACGACAGCGCTGAGGATAATCATCTCCCTGGTTGGCATAGCGCTGCGGGATCCCATGATAGGAAAGCAGCAGCAGATCCGGTTCCCCATGAACGGCAAACGAGGCGCGCACGCTGGCCGCCAGAGCATGGATATAGTCCGGGTGCCCGGCGTAATCGCGAATAAACGAGATACCGGGAATGGCGCGTTTTTTCGCGAGGATCCGCGCCAGCTCATCCCAGACGGCAGCCACCGTCGAGCAGGAATATTGCGGATACAGCGGCAGCACCACGATGTGCCCCACCCCTTGCGCCAGTAAATCATCCACCGCGCTGGCCAGCGACGGCGTTCCATAGCTCATGCCCAGCGCCACCGGGGTATCCGGCAGTCTGGCGGCCAGCGCCTGCTGCTGGCGACGGCTGTATACCATCAGCGGCGACCCCTCTTCCATCCAGACGGACTGATAGAGTTTAGCCACGCGGGGAGAGCGAATCGGCAGTATGACGCCGCGCAGCAGCGGCCACCATAGCAGACGAGACGTATCCACCACCCGTTTGTCGCTGAGGAATTGTCGCAGATAACGCTTCACCGCACCGGGGGTGGGCGCATCGGGAGTGCCTAAATTGGCCAGCAAGATACCTGTTTTCGTCTGATGCATTACCGCCTCTTAACCATTTGAATCGCAGCCAATTGTAGCTGAAATGGCGCTAAACGGAACCAATCATAGCAAAAGGTAGGAATGAGAGGAGTTCTCATCCTGCCGCAGCAGGATGAGAAAAGGCTTTATCAGCCGAGGATTTTTTCCAGTTCGGCGCGCACGTCAGCCACCGCTTTGGTGCCGTCAACTTTGGCGTATTTGGTGTTGCCCGCCTGCGCTTCTTTGGTGTAGTAGCCGATCAGCGGCGCCGTCATCTGATGATATTCCACCAGACGCTTACGCACGGTCTCTTCCTGGTCGTCTTTACGGGTGGTCAGCTCTTCGCCGGTCACGTCGTCTTTGCCTTCCACCTTCGGCGGATTGAATTTGATGTGGTATACGCGACCGGATGCCGCGTGAACGCGACGGCCAACGATACGGTCGACAATCAGTTCGTCCGGCACGTCGAATTCCAGCACGTAATCAACGGTAATGCCCGCTTCTTTCATGGCGTCAGCCTGCGGAATAGTGCGCGGGAAACCGTCCAGCAGGAAGCCGTTACGGCAATCTTCCTGGGCGATACGCTCTTTAACCAGCGCGATAACCAGCTCATCGGTCACCAGCTTGCCGGCGTCCATGATGTCTTTCGCCTGCTTACCGAGCTCAGAGCCGGATTTTACCGCAGCGCGCAGCATATCGCCGGTGGAGATTTGCGGAATACCGTATTTCTCCATGATGAACTGAGCCTGAGTTCCTTTACCCGCGCCCGGAGCGCCAAGCAGAATAATACGCATTACGAAAATCCCCTCAAAAGTCGATTCAATTTTTCAAAAACGCTAAACCATACCACCAGAACGGCGATGGCTCAAGGAAGGCGGTGCGGCTGAAACGGTTAATGGTGAGATATTTTATGCAATCCAATGTGAAATGCCCCGTCTGAGCAAATCGCTCAGACGGGGCATTTATCCCGTTCCCGGCGTCGCGTCGCTCGGCCGGGCTACTCGTTCAGGTTCGCGTCAGGAAGCCAGCAGCTGGTTCATACGGCGGATAAACTGGTTCGGATCTTCCAGCGTGCCGCGCTCGGCCAGCAGCGCCTGATCCAGCAGCAGTTCCACCCATTCGCCGAACTGCGCGTCATCCTGGGTATCGGCTGCGCGTTTCACCAGCTGATGCGCCGGGTTCAGTTCGAAGATGTATTTCACTTCCGGCGCCGCCTGGCCCGCAGCCGCGAAAAGCTTCGCCATCTGGGTGCTCATCTCGTCGGCATCGGTGGTGACAATCGCCGGGGTATCGGTCAGACGATGGGTCAGACGCACCTCTTTGACCCGGTCGCCAAGCAGGTTTTTCACACGCTCAACGAACGGCTCCAGCGCTTTTTCGGCTTCTTTGGTGGACTCGTCCACTTCATCCGCCAGCTTGTCCAGCGACTCGTCGGCTTTAGCGACAGACTGGAACGCTTTACCGTCGAACTCGGTCAGGTAGCTCATCATCCACTCGTCGATGCGATCGGAGAGCAGCAGCACTTCGATCCCTTTCTTACGCAGCAGCTCGAGGTGCGGGCTGCTCTTCGCCGCCGCATAGCTGTCGGCAGTGATGTAGTAGATCTTCTCCTGACCTTCTTTCATGCGCGAGACGTACTCTTCCAGCGACACGGTCTGCGCGGAGGAGTCAGTATGGGTGGTCGCGAAGCGCAGCAGTTTGGCGATCGCCTCCTGGTTGCTCGGATCTTCCGCCGGCCCCTCTTTCAGCACCAGGCCGAACTGTTTCCAGAAGGTCTGATATTTTTCGGCGTCGTCTTTCGCCAGCTTATCCAGCATCTGCAGCGCGCGTTTGGTCAGCGCGGTGCGCAGGTTGCGGGTCACGCTGCTGTCCTGCAGAATTTCACGGGAGACGTTCAGCGGCAGATCGTTGGAGTCTATCAGGCCGCGTACGAAGCGCAGGTAGTTCGGCATAAACTGCTCGGCGTCGTCCATGATGAACACACGCTGGACGTACAGCTTCAGGCCGTGTTTATGATCGCGGTTCCACATATCCCACGGCGCCTGCGACGGGATATACAGCAGGCTGGTGTACTCCTGCTTACCTTCCACGCGGTTGTGGCTCCAGGTCAGCGGGTCGCTGTAGTCATGGGCAATGTGCTTGTAGAATTCTTTGTATTCGTCGTCGTTAACTTCAGACTTGCTGCGAGTCCACAGGGCCTGCGCCTTGTTGATTTTTTCCCAACTGATAACGGTTTCGCCGTCTTTCTCTTCCCGTTTCTCAATCTCAACCGGCAGCGCGATATGGTCGGAATACTTGCTGATGATGGAGCGCACGCGCCAGTCGTTGAGGAAATCGTCCTCACCTTCGCGCAGATGCAGGGTGATTTCGGTCCCGCGATCGGCTTTGGTGATGTCGGCCACGGTATATTCCCCTTCGCCGGCGGATTCCCAGAACACGCCGTTCTCAGGTTTATCGCCTGCCGCACGGGTACGGACGGTCACTTTATCCGCCACGATGAAGGCCGAATAGAAGCCGACACCGAACTGGCCAATCAGCTGGCTATCTTTTGCCTGGTCGGAACCCATCGATTCGAGGAACGCTTTGGTGCCGGATTTGGCGATGGTGCCGAGATGGTCGATAACCTCTTCCCGGTTCATACCGATACCGTTATCGGCAATGGTCAGGGTGCGGTTGTCTTTATCAAACGAAACCCGCACGCGCAGCTCGCCGTCTCCCTCATACAAATCCGGCTGCGACAGCGCGCGGAAACGCAGCTTATCGGCCGCATCAGAGGCGTTGGAAATCAGCTCACGCAGAAAGATTTCTTTGTTGGAATAGAGGGAATGGATCATCAGGTGCAGAAGCTGTTTTACTTCTGACTGAAAACCACGAGTTTCTTGTCCTTTCATCTGATTCAACCTCAACAATGCCATTTTAAATGGGTAAAAAACCGTTGAGTGGGAGATGGGGACAGCGGGGAAATTTTTCAAGCGGAGGCGGCGATAGCCGCCTCCATTTGTTCAGAAAGTAATCTTGTGGCGACCGGCCAGCGAGTGGGACAGCGTGGTGCCGTCGACCATCTCCAGCTCGCCGCCCACCGGCACGCCGTGGGCGATTCGGCTGGCGTCGACGCCATACTGCGCGCACAGCTCCGCGATATAGTTGGCTGTCGCCTCGCCCTCAACGGTCGGGTTGGTGGCAAGGATCACCTCGGTGATCGACTCCGCCTCCAGCCGTTGCTCCAGGCGATCGAGCCCGATGTCATCAGGCCCGATGCCGTCGAGCGGCGACAGGTGCCCCATCAGCACGAAGTAGCGGCCGGAATACTGCCCGGTCTGCTCAATGGCGTAGATGTCCGCCGGACTCTCCACCACGCAGATCTGGCCGTTTTCCTGGCGACGCGGGTTGCTGCAGATATTGCACACCTCCTGCTCGGTGAAAGTGCGGCAATCGGCACAGTGGCCGATCTCCGACATCGCGCGCGTCAGCGCCTGCGCCAGACGCATCCCGCCGCTGCGATCGCGCTGCAGCAGGGTAAACGCCATGCGCTGCGCCGACTTCGGGCCGACGCCCGGCAGACAGCGCAGTGCTTCCATAAGCTGAGTTAACAGCGGGCTGGTTTGCATCAGAACGGCATCTTGAAGCCTGGCGGCAGCTGCATACCGGCAGAGACGGAAGCCATCTTCTCTTTCTGAGTCTCTTCGATACGGCGCGCAGCGTCGTTGAACGCGGCAGCCACCAGATCTTCCAGCATCTCTTTGTCATCTTCCAGCAGGCTTGGGTCGATCTCCACGCGGCGGCAGTTGTGCGCGCCGTTAATGGTCACTTTCACCAGACCCGCGCCGGATTCGCCGGTCACTTCCAGCTGAGCGATCTCTTCCTGCATCTTCTGCATTTTTTCTTGCATCTGCTGGGCCTGCTTCATCAGGTTACCCAGGCCGCCTTTTCCACCAAACATAGGCTTCTCTCTCAGTCAGTCATCATTAAAGGTACTGACTGCAAGTCAAACTTGCAGTCAAATGGGGCGAATACTCTCTTCATCCAGATCGGCGTCAAAGAAACGACGCAGGGTCTGAATGTTATTATCCGCAATAATCGCTTCGCGCGCCTGCGCGAGCTTCTCTTCATAAATAGCCTGCCGCCACTCCAGCGGCGTGCGCATCGCGGGATTATCGTCTTCCACGATGGTCAATTCAACGGGCGTACCGTACAACACCCCCAGCGCTTCAGCCAGCTTTTGCTGTGCGCCGGCGGAATTGAGGTGGCGCTGGCTGGAGCGCAGATGCAGACAGACGCGATTGCCCTCCTGCTCTTTCCACGCGTTGAGCGCCACCTGCTCGACCAGCTTCGGTACTGCCAACTGGCTCACTTCCGCCGCCCAGCTGTCGCGCTCGACCGCTTCAACGGCAAGCTTGGCCGCCAGCTCAGGCGTTTTTTCATGCTCCAGCGCTTTTTTCAGCGCTTTAGGCGTGGCGACTTCGACTTTGGTCTCTTCAACCACCGTCGTCGCCTTCCAGCGATAAGCCTCTTTCTTCGCCGGGGCCTGCTCCAGCGCCGCCGCGGCCGGACGAGCCTGGACGCGCTCGGTAATCGAACTCAGTCGCTCCAGCGCAGCGTTATTCACCGGCCGCGCGCGGGAAGCGGCTGCCGGTTCACTCTTTTTTGGGGTGGTTGCTCCCTGGCTGCGCTGTAGGTGGCTGCGGGCCGCCAGCACCTGGCTGGTGGTCGGCGGCAAACTCTGCGGCGGCTGTGGCGGCGGCGCTGCGGGGGAAACCGGCTGGCGCGGCGCGGGCGCGGCGGCCTGCGCCGGCTGCACCTCGGGCTCCGGCAGCGGCTTACGCGGATGAAACGCCAGGGCGCGCAGCAGCGTCATTTCGACGCCCATCCGCCGGTCCGGGGCATAGGGTAGCTCTTTGCGGCCAATCAGCAGCGTTTGGTAGTAGAGCTGAACGTCGCCCGGCGGTACGGTGCGCGCCAGTTCGCGCATCCGCACTTCGACCGCGGCCATGTCGGCGCCCAGCGCCGAAGGGGACAGCTGAACCATGGCGATGCGGTGCAGCAGGCTCTGCATCTCCACCAGCAGCGCCTCCCATTCAACGCCGCGCGCGGCGGCGTCATTGACGCCCGCCATGACTCGCTCGCCATCGGCGGCGACCAGGGCTTCAATCAACGACAGTGCCTGATCGTCATCGAGGGTGCCGAGCATGGTGCTCACCGACGCCGCCGTCAGTTGCCCTTCTCCACTCGCAATCGCCTGATCGGTCAGGCTTAAGGCATCGCGCAGGCTGCCGTCGGCGGCGCGCGACAACAGCTGCAGCGCGCGGGGCTCGAAGGCAATCTGCTCTTCGCCAAGAATATGCTCCAGCTGATGGCGGATCTGTTCAACGTCCAGCGCCTTCAGGTGGAACTGCAGGCAGCGGGATAAGATCGTCACCGGCAGCTTCTGCGGATCCGTCGTCGCCAGCAGGAATTTGACGTGCGCCGGCGGCTCCTCCAGCGTTTTTAATAACGCATTGAAACTGTGGCGCGACAGCATATGAACTTCGTCGATGAGATAGACCTTGAAGCGGCCGCGGGCCGGCGCGTACTGGACGTTATCCAGCAGGTCGCGGGTATCTTCGACTTTGGTGCGTGAGGCGGCGTCAATCTCAATCAGATCGACAAAGCGCCCCTGTTCAATTTCCCGGCAGTTATCGCACACGCCGCAGGGGGTGGCGGTGATGCCGGTTTCACAGTTTAACCCTTTCGCCAGCAGGCGGGCGATGGAGGTCTTACCGACTCCGCGGGTACCGGAAAAGAGATAAGCGTGATGAATGCGCCCTAACGACAAGCCGTTCGCCAGTGCGGTCAGCACATGTTCCTGGCCGACGACGTCAGCAAAGGTTTGTGGGCGCCATTTACGGGCTAAGACCTGATAACTCATGGGCTGGCTCTGAAACGCTGGAAGGTGAAATCACGAAGGGGTCATGCTATCACAGCCCCGCCCGATCGGCGAGGCTATGTGGAGGGATTTGCTTAGTGGCCCGGGAACGGCACCAGACTGAAGCAGTGGATCCCCAGCTTCTCCAGGCGCTGTTCGCCGCCCAGATCGAAGAGATTGATAATGAAAGCGGCATCCTGCACTTCGCCGCCGAGACGGCGGATCAGTTTGACCGTCGCGTCGATGGTTCCGCCGGTCGCCAGCAGATCGTCCACCACCAGCACTTTGTCGCCCGGTTTGATGGCGTCAACGTGGATCTCCAGCTGATCGGTGCCGTATTCCAGCTCATAGCTCTCAGCGATGGTTTCACGCGGCAACTTACGCGGCTTGCGTACCGGAACAAAGCCCACGCCCAGCGCCAGCGCAACCGGTGCGCCGAAAAGGAAGCCACGCGCCTCAGTCCCTACCACTTTGGTAATTCCCGCGTCTTTGTAGCGCTCGGTCAGCAGTTCAATGCTGAGCGCGTAAGCTTTCGGGTCTTCCAGTAAACTGGTGACATCGCGGAAAAGAATGCCCGGTTTTGGATAATCCTCGATACTCTGGATGCTGTTCTTCAGATATTCAAGCTGCTGTGCAGTTGCGGTCATAAGTGTATGCCTGATTGAAACGGTGTTACCCACGGGCGTGCAAAAGGGGCCAAAGAAACATTTGTTTAACCTTTGACCAGGCTTACCCGCGCTCGAAAACGCCAGAATTTACTGGCTGTCAGCAACAATTGCAACAGGCATTATTGCGCATCAGTGCTTTTGTTGCTTTGCGTCAACCACCGGAATGCGCCACATAAAGATCAGCAGACAGGCCAGAATGACCAACAGCATGATGCGCACCCACGTAAGCTTAACCAGCCACAGCGAAATAGCAAAAGTCGCCACGATCATGGCAATGGCGCGCGGTTTGGCGCCGCGAGGCATGGCGCGGTACTGTTGCCAGTGGCGAAGATAGCCGCCGAACCATGAGCGATACAGCAGCCACTGGTGAAAGCGCGGCGATGAGCGGGCAAAGCACCAGGCGGCGAGCAGAATAAACGGCGTCGTCGGCAGCAACGGTAAGAAGACGCCCAGCGTACCCAGCGCTACCGCCAGCCAGCCGATAATGGTTAAAATAACAGGTGGCATAATGCGAATCGTTATCAAACAGATACGGCTACTGTAGCACAGTTGGCTGATGGAGAATGGAGGGGGTTGGTGAAAACAGCTCAACTTTTACAAACGCTGAACAATCAGCTTAGCGAGCTGGCCGCGCAGGTGGCGCCGCTGGCGGAGCACGCGACCCTCAGCCCGCGCTTTGACCGCCAGCTCTTCCACACCCGCAGCACGCTGATGCAGGCCTATCTGGCGGAAGCCCAACACAACTTTCACCAGCTCCGCCAGGCCGTCGAGCGCCAGCAGTTGCCGCAGGTAGCCTGGATCGCCGAGCGTCTGGCGGCGCAAATCGCTGCGCTGCGTCGCGAAACCGCCACCTGGTCGCTGCGCAGTTGGGACCATGCCTCGCCAACGCTGAGCCGCTGGCAGCGCCGTCGCCTACAGCATCAGGAGTATGAGCGCCGCCTGCTGGCGATGCGCGACCAACGCCAGCGCCAGCAGACGCAGGCTACCAGCCTCGACGAGCAGCAGCGGCTGGCCAGGGAAGTCGAGGTCTACAGTGGACGGCTGGCGCGCTGCCGACAGGCGCTGGATAAGATTGAAAACGTACTGGCGCGGCTGACGCGCTAACAGGAGAGTCCGATGTCGCTGGAAAATGCCCCCGATGAGGTCAAACTGGCCGTCGATTTAATCATGTTGCTGGAATCACATCAGATCCCGGCGCAAACCGTGCTGGACGCGCTGGAAATTGTCAGGCGGGATTATGCAAACAAGTTAAAAAACGCGGAAAGCGCCTCGCAAACGCCGCAGAAGTAAGATGTTGCCCACGGCGGAGTGCTGGCAGAGTGGTCCTCTGCGCATGACGCCGATGGAGGCAATATTGATGGAAAAGGTCAGTCAAACCCCGCAAGATGCGGTTTTTCGCCAGATGCTGATGCATCAGGCGGTGGCGAAGGATTTCCTGCAGCTGTATCTGCCCGCGCCGTTTCTGGCAATCTGCGAGCTGGATTCGCTGCAGCTGGTCTCCGGTAGCTTTGTTGAAGAGGACCTGCGCGCCAGCTATTCCGATATCCTTTACTCACTGCGCACCCGCCACGGACCGGGCTATGTTTACGCGCTGATTGAGCACCAGAGTACCCCGGACAAGCTGATGGCGTTTCGCCTGCTGCGCTACGCGCTGGCCGCCATGCAGCGTCATCTGGACGCTGGCCACGACACGCTGCCGCTGGTGGTGCCGATTCTGTTTTATCACGGCAAGGTCAGCCCCTGGCCCTGGCCCCGCAACTGGCAACAGCTATTCGCCGAACCGGCGCTGGCGAAGGCGCTCTATAGCGGTGATTTTCCGCTGGTGGACCTCACCGTTATGCCAGATAATCAGATAGTCCGTCATCGGCGAATGGCCATGCTGGAGCTGTTGCAAAAGCATATCCGCCATCGCGATCTGGCCGAGCTGCAGGTGCCGCTGATCGCGCTGATGACGCAAGGCTATCTGACAGAAGCGCAGTTGAATACGCTGCTGCGCTATATGTTGCAGGCGGGTACAACGGAACATCCGGGGGCGCTGATCCGCGCGCTGGCGGCGCAGTCGCCCAGGCATAAGGAGCTGATGATGACCATTGCCGAATGGCTGGAAGAGAAAGGCCGTAAACAGGGGCAGCAGGAGGGCGAGCAGGAAGGTCGAGAAGCCGCCACTCGCAGCATCGCCGCCAGAATGCTGGCGCGCGGCCTCGAACGACAAATCGTGCGGGAACTCACCGGGCTTAGCGACGAGGAGCTCGCCGCGCTGGCGCCCTGATGCAGCAGGGGCGGCGTTGCGCCGCCCCTCTTCAGTTAAGACGCGACGGACGGAGCTAAATCGTCGCCCTTTCCATCCCGCTTCACTTCCGTGACTTCATCACCCTTTTCATTTCGCAGATGGACTTCCAGCTGGTTAAAGGCAATGTTGATGTCATTCTCCCGGCACAGACGGTCGATGGCGCGGTTGAGCTCATCCACCGTGTAGCTGCGATCGCGCAGTTCACGGACATACAGACGTAGTTCATGATCCAGCGTACTGGGGCCGAAGGTGGTGAAGAAGACCGCCGGCGCTGGCTCCTGCATCACTTTCGGATGATCGTGCGCCACCTTCAGCAGCACCTCCTTCACCTTATCCAGGTCGGAACCGTAGGCGACGCCGAGGCGGATCACCACGCGGGTCACGGTGTCGGAGAGCGACCAGTTGATCAAGCGCTCGGTAACGAACGCCTTGTTCGGGATGATCACCTCTTTGCGATCGAAGTCGGTAATGGTGGTGGCGCGAATACGGATTTTGCTTACCGTACCGGAGAAGGTGCCGATAGTCACCGTATCCCCGATGCGCACCGGACGTTCGAACAGAATAATCAGGCCGGAGACAAAGTTACCGAAGATCTCCTGCAGACCAAAACCCAAACCAACCGACAGCGCGGCCGCCAGCCATTGCAGTTTGTCCCAGGAGACGCCCAGCGACCCGAATACCGTCATCGCCCCAATGGCGATAATCGCATAGTTAAGAATGGTGGTGATGGCGTAGGAAGTCCCCTGACGCATATTGAGCCGCGACAGGACCAGCACCTCCAGCAGCCCCGGCAGGTTGCGGATTAGCGCCCAGGCAACCATCGACGCCACAATGGCAAACAGCAGGCTGCCCATCGTCACGCTGCGCACCACGCTGGCCCCCGCCTCGGTGCCGTTGTAATGCCAGAGGGTGATGCTGTCGAGATAGGCGAAAACGGTGATCAAATCCGACCAAATCGCCCAGAACATGACCGCGAACAGCGCGATCATCACCAGCATGGTGATGCGCAACGTCTGCTGGTTAACCTGTTCGAGAGCGATAGTCGGCTCCTCCTGCGGCTCAGCGCCTTCCGCGCCCTCCTTCACCAGATGCTGACGGCGCGCCAGCGCCCGGCGCCAGGCGATACGCCGCGCCGCCACGCTCAGGCCGCGCAGCACGGTCTGGTACAGCAGGTTCCAGATCATTACCAGATAAACCGTCTCGATCCAGCGTCCCGCCAGGCGCAGCGTGGTGTAGAAGTAGCCGGTCGCCGTCAGCACCATCAGGGCCACCGGAACGATAGACAGCACCGTGATCGTCAGCAGGCGCAGGCTGTGCGACTCTTTATCGCGCCAGCTTTCGCGGCACATCGGCCAGACCAGCACCGCGATCAGCAGTAAGTTGAAGAAAATCACCAGCTGCCCCAGCACATCGTCCATCAGGTTCAGCGGCGACAGCTCGGAAATCACCGACCAGAAATTCAGCGGCAGCAGCGCCAGGCTGACGCGGACAATCTGCCGCCGCCAGTGGCTGGTCAACTGCGCCGGCATATTAAAGTGGCTGACCGCCACGCCGTTCTTTTCCAGCACTTTCCAGCACAGGCCAAACACCAGCCAGAACATCGCCAGTTTTTTACTGTACGCCCACAGCAGTCCGCTGATATTTAACTGCATGGTGAGTAAGATCAGGCCAATCGCCAGAATCACCAGCACCACCGGTAAGGCGCGGATCAGGTCGATAAAGATCGCCTTCGGCGTATGCAGTTGGGTATCATTGCGTAGTTGGCCTACCTGAGAAGCCAGCTTCGCCTGATAATCCTTGAGCCACTGCAAACGCCAGCGGATCAGGCCGGCAATTAGCAGCAGCGGTAATCCGGCGAGGAAAGCGATAAATACCGCCGGCCACGCTTTTTCCCAGTTCACGGTGATTTTCATCGCCTTAAACTGACCTTTCAGCGCTTCCGGGAAGGCCTTAATCCACTCCCAGTCCATCGGTTTATTGCTGTTCACCCAGAAAATTTGCTGGGTCAGGATTTCTTTCAGGCTGCTGGAGACGCTCATCAGCTGCTGCTGGTTGATCTGCAGGTTGATGGCCATCATCAGCTGGTTCCCCAGCTGTTTATTGAACTGGTCAAGCAGCTCGCGACGCATGTCGATCACTTCCAGCAGCGCGGCGTGCACTTCATCGGTTACTTCAGCGCTGTGCCCCTCTTCCAGCTTAGCGACATAGGCATCGCTCTGGAACAGGGCGTCGCGCTGCTGGTTAACTTCAAACTGTTCAAGCCGCAGGTCGGCAATGCGATTAGTCATATCCTGCAGCTCATCCGCCGACGGCAGCGTCTGCTGCTGCTGATAAAGAATGCGCGACAGCAGGAGGCTGCCCTTGAGCACGGAAATTTGCTCTTTAATATCCCGCTCAGACTGCAGAGCGCGGTCGAGCCAGTTCTTTACCTGTATATTGCGCTGCACCAGCTGGTTGCCATTCTCCGTCGCCTGGATCAGCTTCTCGCTCAACTGGTGGTTAACATCCAGCTCCTGCTTGACCAGCGGGTTGGCCTGAATACGCGTGGTTTCATCCGGCGTGACCGCCTCCTGGGCGGTTTTCTCAGTCAGCGTCAGCCGCTTGCTGTTCACCGCCTCCTGCAGCAGCTGCAGCTGATGCTCCAGCCGGTTGCTCCAGGCGGTTACATAGTCACGCTGCTTCTGCAGGGTATCCTGCAGGATAGTGTTGCCTTCGAGGCTCTTACGCTGCTGCTCGATCTGCGCGTTGAGCAACGCCTGCTGGGCCTGCAGCAACACCTGCTGGGTCGGACGCAGAGTCTCATCGCCCACCGAGGTGCCATTCAGACGATTACGGATCTGCTGCAGCTGCTGGGAGGCGTTGTACATCGCATTTTGCACCCGTTCCGGCTGCGTTTGCAGGGAAACCAGCTGGCTGTTGTAGGTTGCCAGATCGTTTTGCGCATTCTGCAGATCGTCCAGCGTTTGGGTGACGCGTGATTCCAGCTGACGCAGGGAGAGCGTGCTCAGCGTCTTGCGCGTCGCGTCGTCGTTCGGGACATCGCTCAGGTTGTTAAGGTTATCCACCGCCTGGCGCAGCTTCGCCGGGGCTTGCTCGACCTGCTGGCGGAGCTGCGTCGTCTCGCTCTTGATGCGATCGATTTTATCCAGCGTTTCCAGGGTCTGGGTCAAATCCTGCTGGACCAGTTTATCCTGCGGAGTCAGTTCCTTTTGCTTGTTTAATGTGTTGAGCTGACTCTGCACCTCCGCCCGGTCAGGGAGGTCTGCGGCGCGGCCCTGAACTGGACTGAAAAGGCCAATAAAACAGAGCAGCATAATGGTAAAGATGAACGTGGCGCGTTGCCTGGAGATCGTGTGCAGCATAGTTAATATGAATGAATGCAAATGCCGGAGAATACCGGGGGTCGTCGCAAGCGCGCAGAATAGCACTTCTCATCGCTGGCGAATAGCGGCGGACCGCGCTAAAAATTCACGCTCATCCGCACGCTTCGTTAAGCTGGCAGGCTCTCCGGGCCGCGAAGCGTGGGGCAGAATTGATACATCTCCAGCAGGATGGCGACGTAGTCACGCGCTTCCGCATGCAGGTCGAACGAGTCGGGAGCAAACAGCCAGTTCTCCATCAGGCCTGAAAGGTAGCTGCGCATTAAAATCGCCGCTCGCCGGGTGAGTAAATTGGCAGGCAACAGCTTCGCCGCGATACACTCTTTTAAGGTTTGCTCGATACGCTCGTAGCTCGCCAGGGAGAGCTGCCGCTGGGCCTGCTGCACTACGGTCATTTCTCCGACGAATTCGCACTTATGGAAGATAATCTCCATCATCAACCGACGACGCTCTTCTGTCACTGTCGCTTCAAGAACATAGACTAATATCTCCCTGATAACTGAGAGTGGATCGTTGGGGAATTTTGCCCGATACTCAATTTCGAGATCGCTAATACTGGCGTCTGACAGCTCCCAAATTTCGTTGAATAAATCTGATTTATTCTTGAAATGCCAGTAGATAGCCCCCCTCGTTACACCCGCAGCTTTTGCAATTGTTGCCAACGAGGTAGATGATACGCCTTGCTGCGAAAACAGACGCAGAGCAACATCCAGAATCAGTTGCCGGGTTTCACGTGCCTGTTGTTTGGTTTTTCGTGCCATAGGTTAATGACTTTACAGAGGTTACGTTTACATACATTTGTGAATGTATGTACCATAGCACGACCATAATAGAAAGACTGTAGTGGGTTTGTGGTTGTTTGAGCCACTGAACATTTTGAAATTGGACACTCGAGGTTTACATATGAACAAAAACAGAGGGTTAACGCCTCTGGCGGTCGTTCTGATGCTCTCAGGCAGCTTAGCGCTAACAGGATGTGACGATAAACCGGCTCAACAAGGAGCCCAGCACATGCCGGAAGTCGGTATTGTGACGCTCAAATCCGCACCTCTACAAATAACCACCGAACTGCCAGGCCGCACCAGCGCCTATCGCATTGCGGAAGTTCGTCCTCAGGTCAGTGGCATTATTTTAAAACGTAACTTCGTGGAAGGTAGCGATATCCAGGCCGGCGTTTCCCTGTATCAGATCGATCCAGCCACCTATCAGGCCAGCTATGACAGCGCCAAAGGCGACCTGGCAAAAGCCCAGGCGGCGGCAAACATGGATCAACTGACGGTCAAGCGTTATCAGAAACTGTTAGGCACTAAATATATCAGTCAACAAGACTACGATACCGCCGTCGCGACGGCGCAGCAGAGCAATGCGGCCGTGGTCGCGGCGAAAGCAGCCGTTGAAACCGCGCGCATCAATCTGGCCTACACCAAAGTCACCTCGCCGATTAGCGGTCGCATTGGTAAATCCGCGGTAACCGAAGGGGCGCTGGTGCAAAATGGTCAAACAACCGCCCTGGCAACCGTTCAGCAGTTGGATCCGATCTATGTCGACGTCACCCAGTCGAGCAATGATTTCCTGCGCCTGAAACAGGAGCTGGCCGATGGCCGTCTGAAACAGGAAAACGGGAAAGCGAAAGTGGAGCTGGTGACTAACGACGGTCTTAAGTATCCGCAGGCCGGCACGCTGGAATTCTCGGATGTCACCGTCGATCAGACCACCGGCTCTATCACGCTGCGCGCTATTTTCCCTAACCCGGATCACACCCTGCTACCGGGGATGTTTGTCCGTGCCCGTCTGGAAGAAGGGGTTAACCCTGACGCCCTGCTGGTGCCGCAACAGGGTGTCACCCGTACGCCGCGCGGCGATGCCAGCGTCATGGTAGTGGGTGAAGGCGATAAGGTCGAAGTCCGCCAGGTCACTGCTTCTCAAGCGATTGGCGATAAATGGCTGGTCACTGACGGTCTGAAATCCGGCGATCGCGTTATCGTCACCGGCCTGCAAAAAATCAAACCAGGCGTGCAGGTAAAAGCGCAGGAAGTAGCTTCTGATGATAAACAGCAAGCCGCAGGCAACGCGCCATCAGAACAAACCAAGTCTTAACTTAAACAGGAGCCGTTAAGACATGCCTAATTTCTTTATCGATCGCCCCATATTTGCATGGGTGATCGCCATCATCATCATGCTGGCTGGGGGATTATCGATCCTCAAATTGCCGGTGGCGCAATATCCGACGATTGCGCCGCCAGCAATTTCCATTACCGCCATGTACCCCGGTGCTGACGCCGAAACCGTGCAGAACACCGTGACTCAGGTTATCGAACAGAATATGAACGGTATCGATCACCTGATGTACATGTCCTCGAATGGCGACTCCACCGGTACGGCGACCATCACCCTGACCTTCGAATCCGGTACCGATCCGGACATCGCCCAGGTTCAGGTTCAGAACAAGCTGGCCCTGGCCACCCCTCTGCTGCCGCAAGAAGTACAGCAGCAAGGGATCAGCGTTGAGAAAGCGTCCAGCAGCTTCCTGATGGTTGTCGGCGTTATTAACACCAACGGCACCATGAACCAGGACGATATTTCGGACTACGTGGCGGCCAACATGAAGGACCCGATCAGCCGTACCAGCGGCGTCGGCGACGTTCAGCTTTTCGGTTCCCAGTACGCGATGCGTATCTGGATGGATCCGAATAAACTGAATAACTTCCAGCTCACGCCGGTGGACGTGATCAGCGCTCTGAAAGCGCAGAACGCCCAGGTAGCCGCTGGTCAGTTAGGCGGTACGCCGCCGGTGAAAGGCCAGCAGCTCAACGCGTCCATCGTCGCACAGACGCGTCTGACCAATACGGAAGAGTTTGGCAACATCCTGCTGAAGGTGAACCAGGATGGTTCCCAGGTTCGTCTGCGTGATGTCGCCAAAATTGAGCTGGGTGGCGAAAGCTATGACGTGGTGGCGAAGTATAACGGCCAGCCAGCGTCCGGTCTGGGTATTAAACTGGCTACCGGCGCGAACGCGCTGGATACCGCCAACGCGATCCGCGCTGAACTGGCGAAGATGGAGCCGTTTTTCCCGTCGGGGATGAAAATCGTTTACCCGTATGACACCACCCCGTTCGTGAAAATCTCTATTCACGAAGTGGTTAAAACGCTGGTGGAAGCGATCATCCTGGTCTTCCTGGTGATGTATCTGTTCCTGCAGAACTTCCGCGCCACGCTGATCCCGACCATCGCGGTGCCGGTGGTCCTGTTAGGGACCTTCGCGGTGCTGGCGGCGTTTGGCTTCTCGATAAATACCCTGACGATGTTCGGGATGGTGCTCGCCATCGGCCTGCTGGTGGATGACGCCATCGTGGTGGTCGAGAACGTCGAGCGCGTCATGGCCGAAGAAGGCCTGCCGCCGAAAGAAGCGACGCGTAAATCGATGGGGCAGATTCAGGGCGCGCTGGTAGGTATCGCCATGGTGCTGTCGGCGGTATTTATCCCGATGGCATTCTTCGGCGGTTCAACCGGCGCCATCTATCGCCAGTTCTCCATCACCATTGTTTCCGCAATGGCGCTATCGGTACTGGTCGCGCTGATCCTGACGCCGGCGCTGTGCGCCACGATGCTGAAGCCGATTCAGAAAGGCAGCCACGGCGCGACCACCGGTTTCTTCGGCTGGTTTAACCGCATGTTCGATAAGAGCACGCACCATTACACCGACAGCGTAGGCAACATTCTGCGCAGCACCGGTCGCTATCTGGTGCTGTATCTGATCATCGTGGTGGGCATGGCGTGGCTGTTCGTTCGTCTGCCGAGCTCGTTCCTGCCGGACGAAGACCAGGGGGTATTCCTGAGTATGGCCCAGCTGCCTGCCGGCGCCACCCAGGAGCGCACGCAGAAAGTGCTGGATGAGATGACGAATTACTATCTCACCAAAGAGAAGGACAACGTGGAATCCGTGTTTGCGGTTAACGGCTTCGGCTTCGCCGGCCGCGGCCAGAACACCGGTATCGCGTTCGTCTCGCTGAAAGACTGGAGCCAACGTCCGGGCGAAGAAAACAAAGTTGAAGCGATCACCGGTCGGGCGATGGGCTACTTCTCGCAGATTAAAGACGCGATGGTCTTCGCCTTTAACCTGCCGGCTATCGTTGAACTGGGTACCGCGACCGGCTTTGACTTCCAGCTGATTGATCAGGGCGGCCTGGGACACGAAAAACTGACCCAGGCACGTAATCAGCTGTTTGGCATGGTGGCGCAGCATCCTGACGTGCTGACCGGCGTGCGTCCTAACGGTCTGGAAGATACACCGCAGTTCAAAGTCGATATCGATCAGGAAAAAGCCCAGGCGCTGGGCGTCTCCATCAGCGACATTAACACCACGCTAGGCGCTGCCTGGGGCGGAAGCTATGTCAACGACTTTATCGACCGCGGCCGCGTGAAGAAAGTGTACATCATGTCCGAAGCGAAATACCGTATGCTGCCTGAGGACATCGGCAAGTGGTATGTTCGCGGCAGCGATGGCCAGATGGTGCCGTTCTCCGCCTTCTCCACCTCGCGTTGGGAATACGGTTCGCCGCGTCTGGAACGCTACAACGGTCTGCCATCGATGGAAATTCTTGGCCAGGCAGCGCCAGGCAAGAGTACCGGTGAGGCGATGAGCCTGATGGAAGAGCTGGCGGGTAAACTGCCGTCGGGTATCGGCTACGACTGGACCGGGATGTCTTATCAGGAGCGGCTGTCCGGTAACCAGGCCCCTGCCCTGTATGCCATCTCGCTGATTGTCGTCTTCCTGTGTCTGGCAGCGCTGTATGAGAGCTGGTCGATTCCGTTCTCGGTCATGCTGGTCGTACCGTTAGGTGTGGTCGGCGCGCTGTTAGCCGCCACCCTCCGCGGTTTAACCAATGACGTTTACTTCCAGGTTGGCCTGTTGACCACCATCGGCCTGTCGGCGAAAAACGCGATACTGATCGTTGAATTCGCCAAAGACCTGATGGAGAAAGAGGGCAAAGGGCTGATTGAGGCGACGCTTGAAGCGGTGCGTATGCGTCTGCGTCCGATCCTGATGACCTCCCTGGCGTTTATCCTTGGGGTTATGCCGCTGGTTATCAGCTCCGGTGCTGGCTCCGGTGCGCAGAACGCCGTCGGTACAGGCGTAATGGGCGGGATGGTGACCGCGACGATCCTGGCTATCTTCTTCGTGCCGGTGTTCTTTGTGGTGGTTCGTCGCCGCTTTAGTAAGAAAACGGAAGATATTGAGCACAGCCATCAGGTTGAGCATCATTAATCTGCACTACTGAACAAAGGGCCGCCACCGCGGCCCTTTTTTGTTCATTACCGACAGGGCACATATTGCCATTGTTTATTTTTCGCGCTGCATTTAATATCTATTGATGTGTTGCAGACTATATCTATCGCGCTGTTTAGCCCTTAGGATCTTCTTACGCTCATTTACCAGGAATAATCCTAATATCATCATTCACGGCCGGCGGTTTCTGAACGCGACGACTGCCTGTCTTAAACCAATGATTGATAAGACATCTCTATTTTTCAGGCTGCGCGCCCGGGCCGCAGAAATTAATTCGTCTATTTTTAAGATAATTTCTCTCTGATAATTGTAATTTTTCGTAATAGCACGATGAAATCTCCTGGAGAGTGGATTATAGTTAAATCAGCAGGATTACTCAGTTAGTGTCAGGTCAGTTAGTCGTGTTCATCCCACAACGGTGTTTGTTAGTCGTCGTTTAAACCACTCAAAAGGGGATGCGTTATGGACGAATACTCGCCAAAAAGACATGATATCGCACAACTACGCTTTCTCTGCGAAACGCTGTATCATGACTGCCTTGCAAACCTGGAAGAGAGCAACCATGGCTGGGTCAACGACCCGACATCGGCTGTCAATCTCCAGTTAAATGAACTGATCGAGCACATTGCCACATTCGCCCTTAATTATAAAATTAAGTACGCTGAGGATAATAAGCTGATCGCTCAGGTTGACGAATATCTGGACGACACATTTACGTTGTTCAGTAACTACGGCATTAACTCTACGGATTTGCAAAAGTGGAAAAAATCCGGTAATCGGTTATTTCGTTGTTTTGTCAACGCCAGCCGGGAAAATCCGGCCAGTCTTTCGTGTTAGGATTATTACAATCAAAAGGTGGAATTATGTCTGATAAGCCATTAACTAAAACAGACTATTTGATGCGCTTACGTCGTTGCCAGACAATTGACACGCTGGAGCGCGTCATTGAAAAAAACAAATATGAACTTTCTGATAATGAGCTGGCGGTATTTTACTCAGCCGCCGATCATCGTCTGGCTGAACTGACTATGAATAAGCTGTACGATAAAATCCCGACGTCCGTCTGGAAATTTATCCGCTAATTAGTGCGCCCGACGCGGTCTGCTGACCGGATGGTAATCGCCAGCCTCAGCAGGACATCTTTGTGATAGTCATCACAGCATTCAGCAAACAGCAAACTTGTAACCGGTTTCTTTTTTATACTGTTGCGACCTCTAACGTCAGGTATAAGGAAGACCAATGAGTGAAGAAAAACGCAAAATGATCGCCGGTGAGCTCTATTTATCTGGCGACCCAACGCTTCGCGCCGATCGCCTGCGCGCCAGACAGCTGCTGCACCGTTATAATCATTCCGCCCCGAATGCGCAGGAAGAACGTCAGCATATTCTGGCCGAGCTGTTCGGTCGCGCTGGCGATGCGTATATCGAGCCAAGCTTTCGCTGCGACTACGGCTACAATATCTTTCTCGGCGCCGGTTTTTACGCCAATTTCGACTGTGTGATGCTGGACGTCTGCCCTATCCATATTGGCGATAACTGCATGCTGGCTCCGGGCGTCCATATCTATACCGCCACCCATCCGCTGGATGCTGAGGCCCGAAACAGCGGCCAGGAATATGGCAAACCGGTGACCATTGGACACAATGTGTGGATTGGTGGTCGGGCGGTGATCAATCCCGGGGTGACCATTGGCGATAATGCGGTCATCGCCTCCGGAGCGGTGGTCACTAAAGACGTTCCCGCCAGTACCGTTGTCGGCGGCAACCCGGCGCAGATCATCAAGCGCCTTCCGCCGCCGAATGCGTAACTGTTATGCTTTTCTGTAACTGATCTGTTACTTTCTCCGCAGAATACTGCAACATAAAATAACCTTCAGGCTGAGCCTGCCGCACCTGATCCATCGGGCGCACGGGGCGGGCTTATTGCAGAATTCGGGGACCAAGATGACAGAAATACAACGCCTGCTGACTCACACCATTGACGAACTTAACGTGCAGGAAAAACGCGATAATCGCCCGCGTTTTAGCATCAGTTTTATCCGCAACCATCCGGGCCTGTTTGTTGCCATGTATGCCGCGTTTCTGGCGACGCTGGTGGTCATGATGCGCTCTGAAACGCTGGTGGATTCGGTCTGGTTGTTGGTGGTGCTGTTCATCCTGTTCAACGCTTTTTTCTTCTTTGACGTCTATCCACGCTATCGTTACGAAGATATCGATGTCCTCGACTTTCGCGTGTGTTACAACGGCGAATGGTACAACACCCGCTTTGTCCCCCGACAGCTGATCGACCGTATCCTGCAGTCGCCGGACGTCGATAGCGAGCAGAAGGCACAGCTTAAAAAAATGGTCGACACCAAAGGCGAACTCTCCTTTTACGATGTCTTTACGCTGACCCGCGCCGGTACTGCGCAATAAGACGATTCAGCGTCCGCAGCGCCAGCGGATAGCGGGAAGCCGAAGTATTGCCATACCCCAGCACCAGCCCGCTCCGCCCCCGCCGCGGGTCGAGATAGAAATGACTTAGCGCAGCGGGCGCCAGCTGAAACTGACGCGCCTGCTGCGCAATCGTTCGATCGTCGATCCCCTCTATGGCCAACGTCAGATGGAGTCCCCCTTCCCCACCGAGGACTTCGCACGGCACGGTAATCTCTTGCGCCAGCGCCTCGCGCAGCTGTTGCTGACGTTTGCGGTACAGACGACGCATCGCTGCCAGATGACGCGCATAGTGTCCCTTCTCGATAAAGCTGGCCAACGCACGCTGTTCAGCGCGGTGCCCGCCGCGCAGCAGCGCGCCAATGGCCTCCTGAGCGGCATCCGCCAGCGCGGACGGCATGACCATAAAACCGATACGCAGCGCCGGAAACAGGGTTTTGCTGAAGGTGCCGAGATAGACCACCGGGGCATCCGGGACCATCCCCAGCATCGCCGGGATCGGCTCTCCGCTGTGGCGAAACTCGCTGTCGTAGTCATCCTCCACAATCCACGCGCCGTGCCGATGGGCATACTCCACCAGCGCCAGACGCCGCGCGGCGCTCATGACGCTCCCAAGGGGATACTGATGAGAGGGAGAGGTGAAAATCAGCCGGGGTGGCTCTGCCACGCCGTTGGCGATACACATCCCTTCACCATCGACGGCCATCCCACAGACCCGCAGCCCCGCTCGCTGGAAACCACTCCTGGCGCCCAGGTACCCCGGCTCTTCCAGCCACACGCTGTCGCCCGGGTTGGTCAACAGCGAGGCGCATAAGTTGACCCCTTCCAGCGCCCCCTCGGTGATGACGATCTGCCGGATATCGCACCGGATGCCCCGGGAGAGCGCCAGATGGCGGGCGATAGCCTCCCGCAGTTGGGGATCGCCCGCGGCCTCACCGTAGCCCAGCAGCGTGCTGCCTTCGTCGCGCAATGCCTTATCGATTAACCGCCGCCATAGCGGCAGCGGGAAATAGTTCACCGCCGGCATGCCAGGCGTAAACGGCAGCGCCGGCGAGTCACGGCGCATAGCGGCTGGCAGCCCCTGCAGCCGCTCAGACAGCACAACGGGTGGCGCGATTACCTCCTGCCGACGGCTAGCGGCGAGCGGCACCACCTGCGTCCCCTGACGGCTTCGCGTCAGGTATCCCTCCAGCGTCAGCTGCTCCAGTGCGGCATTCACCGTATTACGCGACAGATGCAGTCGACCGGCAATCACGCGCGATCCTGGCAAACGGCAGCTGGCCGCCAGGGTTCCCTGCAGGATGGCATGGCGCAAAGTGTGGTAAAGGGCGCGCTGCAGGGTTTCGTCCGTTCGCTGCCGCATCCCCTGCGTCACCAACCCATAAAACGCATCGTCCGGTATATTCATGTCGCCTCCTCGTGGATCCATAAAAACATACTCTAATGGCACTTTTTATGGAACCAGCCAGTACGTACGCTGCCTGTACATCCCCAATAAGGAAACCGCAATGTGTGAATACAATCAGTTTGGACAGGCGCTCGGCACCGCGCTGCCCGACTGGCAACCCCGCCCCTGGCCGACCCGGCAGATACTTCAGGGCAGCCGCTGTCGGCTCGAACCACTCACCCTCGCCCACGCCAGCGATCTGTTTGCTGCCCATCAGCTGGCGCCCGACGCCCGCAGCTGGACGTGGCTGCTGCGCGAACCGGAAACCAGCCTGGCTGAATTTAGCGCCTGGGTGGCGCAGGTTGCGACGCTGGCCGATCCGATCCATTTCGCCGTCGTTGACCAGCAGCGTGGAACGGCGGTCGGTTCACTGGCGTTAATGCGCATCGATGCCACCCATGGCGTGGTCGAGGTGGGGCATGTCCATTTCTCTCCGCTGCTAAGCCGAACGGCTATGGCCACCGAAGCGCACTGGCTGTTGATGCAGTATGTGTTCGAGACGCTCGGCTACCGTCGCTATGAATGGAAATGCAATAGCCTCAATACGCCGTCAGGCCGGGCGGCAAGGCGACTGGGATTTCAGTACGAAGGACGTTTTCGTCAGGCGCTGGTGAGCAAAGGACACAACCGGGACACGGACTGGTTTTCAGTGATTGATGGCGAATGGCCGCAGCTGGATAGCGCCATGCGCCAATGGCTGGCCGCCGACAATTTTACCGCCGACGGTCAGCAGCGCCGTCCCCTGGAAAGCTTCCGTTAACGACGTTTTTTGCGCCCCTGCACTGCTTTGAAGCGGGGGTTGCTCTTGCAGATCACGTACAGCCGCCCTTTGCGTTTGACCAGCTGGCAATCCGGGTGGCGCTGTTTGGCGCTGCGTAATGAGTTAACGACCTGCATCATGCCTTCCTTTTTGCATCAATGAAGCCGCCAAAGCGCTGGCGGAAACGGGCCGCGCTACCCTCGCTGGCGAACGTTTTTTGTTTGCCGGTGTAGTACGGATGCGATTTCGAGGAGACGTCGATCGTCACATACGGATACGTCTCACCGTCGAGCTCAATCACGCGTTCGGTGCGGATGGTTGAGCCAACTTTAAAATATTCATTGGCGCTGGTGTCGTGAAACACCACCGTGCGATAGGGAGGATGGATATGGGCTTTCATGATGACCTCGTCATTATGTTATAACATAACAATTAAGGTACGCCGTTCCACGACAAAGATCAACCATGGTCATATCAGGGGTAATAACAAAGAGGCGAGTTTCCTCGCCTTTGGCTTCAGGGCGCCAGACGGTGGGCGATAGCGCGAAGTTGCTCCGCGATGGCCTGAAGATCTTTCCCCTGCTCGACTCTGGCGCCGCTGGAATGGCGAATCACCAGGCGCGCCGGCAGGATGGATGAGGTATGCGCCGCACCGCTGGTACTGGCGAGGATCCGCCGCACCGCCTCTTTCCCCTGCAGGTCGAGGTCCAGCGAGACCGTACTCAATGCCGGATAGAAAAAGGAGCTTTCGTAGGTATCGTCATAGCCAATCACCGACTTCTCTCCCGGCACCGCCACCTGATGCTGATGGAAGGCGCTGAGCACCCCCAGCGCCATCTGGTCATTGCCCACCAGCACGGCGCTGAAATTAGGCGTTTCCCGCAGCATCTGCAGCGCGCCGGCGTAGCCGCTCTGCGCATCCCAGTTGCCGCGCAGGACGGTCACCGGCTTCAGACCGTAGCCATCCAGGGTCTCGAGCCAGCTTTTCAGCCGCAGTTTCGCCGATACGGAGCTGTCCGGGCCTGCCAGCAACGCAATCTCCCGATGCCCCATCTCATAGAGATATTTGACGCTGGCCCGGGTGCCGTCCGCCGGGTTAAACGAAACGTTAAACACGGAGCTGTAGGGATCAACGTCGAGAAACAGGCAGACGATATCATCATTGTCAGCGGCGATTTTCTGCGCCTGTTCAGTCTCCAGCGGCACGTTGATAATGACCTTATCCACCCGCTGAGACTTCAGCTCATTGATGGAATCCTGGATGCTTTGGTTGACGCTCTCATCAATCATTGAAATCAGGACCTGGTAACCTTCCAGATTGGCATAGCGTTTTACCGCCGCCGCCACCTGAGAGGGGGCATGCCAGGCCAGCGAAATCGTCACCAGTCCGACCGTCTGGCTCTCCTTCCCCACCAGCTGCTGCGCCAGCCGGTTTGGCACATAGCGCAGAGCCTCTATCGATTTCTCCACCTTGCGGCGCGTCGCTTCGGATACATTGGCAGATTTGTTGAGTACCCTGGACACGGTCTGGTAAGAGACGCCCGCATGACGAGCGACGTCTTCCAGAGTAGCGCTTTTAGACTTCATGGTCCGGTTCCTTATGTTGTTATCCCATGATTGTAACAGGGGCCATTTGAAAAAACGCTCACCGCTACCTCTCATCGCAAAATTACACCACAAAAAGTATTACGTTCACAACCAGGTTAATTGTGAATCACCTCACTCATCACAACAAAAACCAGCGTTATTATTTGCACTTAGTCACACAATAATCATATCTCATTTGCCTGAAGTTACATTTAGGCATTTTATGACATCAGTTATGTGAACGTAATACAAAACAATAAGAGGATAGAGATGAATACGACACTGCGCGTCCTTTCCACAGCATTAGCCGCTGCGCTAATCGCCCCTTCCGCCTTTGCGGCTACCGCTGCGATCCCGACCGTTGATTTTCATGGCTATTTGCGTGCCGGGGTTGGGGTCTCCGGCGACGGTAGCGAAGCGGAATGGCAAAAGAACAAGCTGGGCCGGTTGGGGAACGAATCGGATACCTATGGCGAGCTGGAGTTAGGCTCCGAGGTCTACAAAAAAGATGATGTCAGTTTCTATCTCGACAGCATGGTCAGCATGGTCTCCGATGGCTCTAACGATAATGAAACCACGCTGAACGATGACGCGCAGTTCGGCTTACGTCAGCTGAACCTGCAGATCAAAGGGCTGATCCCGGGCGATCCGAATGCGGTGATCTGGGGCGGCAAACGTTACTACCAGCGTCACGACCTGCACATCATCGATACTAAATACTGGAACATTTCCGGCTCCGGGGCCGGGGTGGAAAACTACACCCTTGGCCCGGGCGCCGTCTCGCTGGCGTGGATCCGCGGCGATGCCAACGACGTTGACTATCGCGTCGATGGCGACAGCAACGTCAATATCAACTATATCGATTTACGCTACGCGGGATGGAAGCCGTGGTCCGGGTCGTGGACCGAATTCGGCATCGACTACGCCATGCCGAACACCACTAAAAAACAGGACAGCTACGGCGGACTGTACGATGCCGAAAATGGCGTGATGCTGACCGGTGAAATCAGTCAGGATATGCTGGGCGGCTATAACAAAACCGTGCTGCAGTATGCCAACAAAGGTCTGGCGCAGAATATGGTCTCCCAGGGCGGCGGCTGGTACGATATGTGGAACTACGTGAACGACGCCACCGGCTATCGCGTGATTAACACCGGTCTGATCCCAATTACCGAGAAGTTCTCCATCAACCACGTTCTGACCTGGGGCTCGGCGGATGACATTACCGACTATACCGATAAAACGCGGATGCTGTCGCTGGTCGCCCGCGGGCAGTATCAGTTCACCGACTACGTGCGCCTGATTGGCGAAGTCGGCGGTTTCTATCAGAAAGACAGCTATAACAATGGCACCAGCTACAAACAGGCCGGTGAGAAATATACCATTGCGCTGGGCCTGGCGGACGGGCCGGACTTTATGTCACGCCCGGAATTACGTATTTTCGCGTCGTATCTGAATGATTCCGAAGATGGTAAACCGTTTGAAGACCAGACGGCGAATAATACCTGGAATTTCGGCGTACAGGTTGAAGCCTGGTGGTAATATCGCGCTGGTAAGACAAATACGTTATTTATATCTCCAACTGTAAGGTCATTAATTTCCCTCCGGTAATCATTATTGCCACTGCTGTCTTTGTCTTATTTTCGGGATAACCTGTTTTCAGGTTATCCCGTTTTATTTATTTCCGCGCAGCAAAATGGTCATCCAGCAATTGACGTAGCGCATCGGACTGCTTACCGAAAATAGCATGAACCTGCTGGCCAAGAATAATGACACCCAGCGCGCCCTGCTGCTGTAATGCGTCCGAGTCCACGGCTGCCAGATGACGAACCGTTACCCGTAGACGGGTAATACAGGCGTCCACTTGGGTAATATTCGCTTCACCGCCGAAGGCCTGAACCAACGCCTCGATTTGCTGTTTTTCCGCTTCGCTTAACGGCTGTGCCGGACGTGCAGGAGAGAAATAGTGCAGGAAAGATTTTAAACTCACCATCATAAACTCCAGGGTAATAGATACAAAAAAGCCTGCTCGGCAGAGCAGGCGTGGAGAAAAAAGGATTAGGCGTGGCGACGGAGAATACGGCAATCCCATGCTGACAGGGTCAGCGGGTCCGACACCGCCGCGTCGGTCAGGCAATCCCGATACCCTGACGGCAGGCTCAGGGTATGGCTTTGCGCGCTGTAGTTCTGCAGGAAGACAAACGTGCTCTCACCGTCGGTGCGCGCAGTGGCCACCACGCCGGGCGGTAAATCCGCCGCGATCGCCCGCGGTAGCGCCAGCTCCTTGCTCAGGGCGGCAAAGAAGTCGCGCTGGAAGGCCAAATCGTTGCGGGAGGCCACATGCCAGGCTTTACCTTTCCCGAAGCCGTTCACCGTCACCGCTGGCCTTCCGGCATAAAAATCATCCCGGTAGGTGGCCAGCGTCTGCGCGCTTTCGGTATGGATCAGTTCACAGAGATGGCGCACCTGATACGGGCCCTGCAGACCGCACTGATTCCCGGCCAGGCCCTGCACCAGATTAAACTCGCCGTCATTCAGGCAGTCGATCTCTTCCGCCCAGATGCCCAGCAGATTGCGCAGCGGGCCAGGGAAGCCGCCGAGATAGCAGAGATCGGATTCGTTGACGATGCCGGTCCAGTAAGTGGTCACCAGATGGCCGCCGCTGGCGACAAACGCCTCCGCCCGCGCGGCAAAGCCGTCGCGCACCATGTATAACATCGGGGCAATGACCAGCCGGTATGGCGTTAAATCAGCGTCGGCGTCAATCACATCGACGGCGATGCCCTGCTCCCAGAACGGACGGTAGTGCTCATTGACCGTCTTCTCATACTCCATCCCCAGATTGCGCGGTCCCTGGGCGTCATCGAGCGCCCAGCGATTCTGCTGGTCGAAGATAATCGCCACTTTCGCCTCGGTGCGACAGCCCCGGACCTCCGGTAGCTTGCTCAGTATCTCACCGAGTTTGCTGACTTCACGGCCAATACGGGTATCGATGTGCCCGACATGGTCGACCACCGCGCCGTGAAATTTCTCAACCGAACCGCGACTTTTCCGCCACTGGAAATACTGCACCGAGTCGGCGCCATGCGCCACCGCCTGCAGCGAGGAGAGAATATGCATGCCCGGTTTCTTCAGTTTGCTGGTCGGCTGCCAGTTAGTCGCGCCCGGCGTGGACTCCATCAGCACAAACGGCTGGCCGCCCTTCAGGCTGCGCATCATGTCGTGATACATCGCGGTGTAGCAGGCCAGCGCGGTTTCGTCTTTATCGCGGTGCCACATCGGATAGCTGTCCCACGAGATAAAGTCCAGCACCTCCGCCAGCTGCCAGTAGTCGTAATCGTAGAAATACTCCATAAAGTTGGTGGTCACCGGCAGGGCGGCATTCGCCGCCTTCAGCGGGGCGATTTCATGGCGGCAGAAATCGGTCACCTGGGCGGTATTAAAGCGATGCCAGTCCAGATTCAGACCGTGGATCGACACCTCGCCCTGCGGCGCAGGCGATTCAATCTGCGACCAGTCGCTATAGGTATGGCTCCAGAAGGTGCTCCACCAGGCCTGGTTGAGGTTCTCCAGGGTCTGATACCGCGCCTTCAGCCAGCCGCGAAAGCGGGCCTGGCAGAGATCGCAATGGCATTCGCCGCCATATTCATTGGAAATATGCCAGCCCAGCACCGCCGGGTGCGCAGCATAGCGCTCCGCCAGCAGGCTATTAATTTTCAGGGTCTTCTCACGATAGATCGGCGATGACATACAGTGGTTGTGACGGCCGCCGTGCAGGGCCGGCACCCTATCGCGCCCCACCCGCAGAACCTGCGGATAGCGTTGAGACATCCACGCTGGACGCGCGCCGCTCGGCGTGGCCAGAAATACATGAATGCCGGCGGCATACAGTTTATCGAGAATAGTATCCAGCCAGGCGAAATCAAATACCCCTTCGCGCGGCTCAAGTTTCGCCCAGCTAAATATGCCCACCGACATCACATTGCATTTTGCCTGCTGCATCATGGCAATGTCTTTATCAATAATGTCGGGGTCATTCTCCCATTGTTCCGGATTATAATCCGCGCCATGCAGCAGCGTATTAACCTTTGGATGTAAAGGTGCAAATTTATTCATAATAAACTTCCTGAAAAGAACGACAAATAATTAATTAAATACTTTTACCGACGGCAGTACTTTTCCCTGGCAGTCAAATAGCGCCTGATTTTCCCGCGCATTACCCTCTTTCCATTCGTCATGGATATATTTCATCCCCGCCGGGGTGGCCCAGGTATTTCCCGGCACGGCAATCCACGTCGGCTCCCAGTAAAAAATACCTTTGCCGCGCTGGTCGGGAACATCTATTACGGCCTGCATCAGATCGTGAATATAGCGATATTGCCCCTGTACGGTGGCGGGATAGCCCCCGTCCTTTTCCTCTTTGGCCTGAAAACTGTTTTCCGCGTTATCGCAGTTAGCCAGGGTATAGGCATAGGCCGCCTCGACGACAATGACATCTTTGTTATAGCGTTTGCTGATGTCATCCATATTGGCCTTCAGGGCGCTGATCGGCCCGTTCCAGTAGGTGTACATCGACAAACCAATCACGTCATAGGGCACATGACGTTTCTCTATTTCGTCAAACCACCAGCGGAAGGTATCGTTCTTGGTCCCTTCAGCCAGATGCAGCATGATTTTCACCTGCTCGCCATTGCGCAGATTCGCCTTCAGACCATCAATGGCCGCGTTCAGCAGCCCGGCCAGCCGGTCGAACTCGCCGCCCCCCTGCCCCCAGCTTTTCCCTTCCGGCCACAGCATACCGCCGTTGATCTCATTGCCGATCTGCACCATATCCGGCAGGACGCCCGCCTGCTTAAAGCGGGCGATGGTATCCCGGGTATAGTCATGAATCGCCGTTTTCAGCTGCGGATAATCCATCTTTTCCCAGGCCTTGGGTTTGAACTGCTTGCCGGGATCGGTCCAAAAATCGCTGTAATGGAAGTCGAGCAGCAGCTTCATTCCCTGGGCTTTCGCCCGTTTCGCCAGCGCCAGAGTAGTGGCCAGATCGTTATTCCCGCCGCCATAGCCCTCGCCGCTTGCCGATTGCGGATCCACCCACAGGCGGAGGCGAACATAGTTGACGCCGTTCTCTTTCAGAATGGCGATCGGATCCTTACGCTGGTTATTCTGGTCGTAGAAAATTGCCCCGTGCTTTTCGGCATCCAGCAGCGTGGAGATATCCGCGCCTTTAATAAAGTCCGCCGGCATACCCTGAAAGGCGCGGGTTTCAAGCGCGTCCGCTGCCAGCGAAGGGAGGGAAAAACTGCATGCCAGACAAACCGCAAGCCATGCGGGTGTAAATCTTTTCATGTGCTTATCCTTTAGTACTGCCCGAGGTCAGGCCGGAGACGAAGTATTTTTGTAACGCCAGATAGAGGATCGCGACCGGCACGGCAATCAGCACCGCCCCCGCCGCGTAGGTGGTGTAGCTGGCCCCCATTTTTTGCGCCACCAGGTTATACAGACCGATAGGCAGCGTGTATTTATCCGGGGTACGCAGGATGGTGCTGGAGAGGATGAAATCCCCCAGCGGGCCGGTGAAGGAGAACAGCGCCACCACCGCGAGGATCGGCCTCGACAACGGCATGATGATCTCAATAAAGATGCGAAAGCTACTGGCGCCGTCCATGCGGGCGGACTCATCCAGATCTTTAGGGATCGCGTCGAGATACCCCTTCATCAGCCAGGTGTTCATCGGGATCATTCCCCCGACGTAGATCAGCACCAGCGCCAGATGGCTGTTTATCAGGCCAAGCAGTTGCGACAGCACAAAGATGGCAATCAGCGCGGAAAACTGCGGGATCATCTGCAGCAGCAGGAACAGCATCAGCCCGTTCTGCCGCCCTTTAAAGCGGAAGCGGGAGAAGGCGTAAGCGGTAAAGCTGACGCTAATCAGGGTCAGCACCATGGTCAGAAAGCTGATTTTCATCGAGTTCCAGTACCAGGTGAGGTAATTCACATTGCCATTGAACAGATCGGCATAGTGCTGGAACGACAGGTTTTCCGGAATGATCGAGGTACTGAGCAGGCTATTGCCGGCGTTCAGCGACGCCCCGACGGTCCAGACCAGCGGGTAGATAATCACCACCGAGACCAGGATAACCACCAGCCAGGTAAGAGAGAGTCGTATCCACTTTTCGCGTTTAATACTAGGTGATTGAGCCATGTTGCTTCCCTTACGCCATGTCGTCATTTTTGAAGGATTTGGTGGCGCGGAACTGCCACAGCGCCAGGCCGACGACGAAGATCGACAGCAGGATAGTGATGGTCGCCGCGATGGCGTACTGCGACGAGGACATCGTCAGCTTATAGATCCACGACACCAGAATATCCGTCCCGCCGGCGTTAGATCCCGCCACCGCAGGGCCGCCGTTGTTAAACAGATAAATAATGTTGAAATTATTAAAGTTGAAGGTGTACTGGGTGATGATGATCGGCGCGATCGCGTACAGCACCAGCGGCAGGGTGATGGTGCGCAGGCGGGTAAAGGCGCTGGCGCCGTCCATCGTCGCCGCTTCATACAGATCGTCCGGGATCGCCTGCAGCACGCCGGTGGTCATGGCAAAGACAAACGGAAAGCCAAGCCAGGTCTGCATCATGATCAGCGCGGTTTTGGTCCAGAACGGGTCGGTTAGCCATGCCTTCGGACTGATGCCGAAGAATGACAGGATCGCGTTGTTAATCACCCCGAAGGAGTCATTGAACATCCCGGCAAAGACGAGGATAGTGACAAACCCCGGCACCGCCCACGGCAAAATAAAGATGGTGCGGATCAGCGGCTTAAAGCGCAGATCTTTTTGGTTCACCAGAATCGCCAACAGCACGCCCACCGTACACTGCAGGGTGGTCGCCAGCAGCGTCCACACCACGGTCCACTGCAGCACATCCAGAAAGGTGGAGCGCCAGATGGAGAGGGTGAAAATATTGACGAAGTTTTTCAGCCCCACCCAGTCCACCAGCTTCGCCGGCGGCGTGTGGTACAGGTTGTAGTTGGTGAAGGCGATGGCGAAACCAAACAGAATGGGAAAGATCACCACAAAGACCAGCAGAATAAAGCCCGGGGTGATCATCAGGTACGGGAAGCCGTCGCTCAGCAGCATCTGGTACTGCTTACGCACGCTGTTCAGCGCGACCCCTTCATCGCGTTTTTTGCCGTTCAGCCACGCGTCCCGCAGCGAGAGAAAATAGATCAGCACGCCAAAAGCGACGATCAGCACGCTGATAATCCCCTCCGCTAACAGGAAGATAGAGTTATCCCGGGGCACCTCTTCACCCAGGGTATAGAGCCCCCACAGCCCCTCGCGCAGGAAATCGTAAAAAATACCCAAAAAGCTGCTCAGCAGCACCAGGAAGACCAGCCCCTTCAGCCACTGGCGATGATAAAACTGGCCGAAACCCGGCACGATTGCCAGCAACAGGCCGCACCACGCATGGCGCCCGGGCCCGCGCGCGTCGCTAAAATTTTCGCTGGAATGGATGCTCACACTCGACTCCTTCTACAAACGGGAGGTCCCCCTCCCGCTCGGTGACTTCACGTGACGGTAAATTACTGATTGCTGGCCTGCATCGCTTCAATCTGCATCTTGATCTGTTTCACCGCATTATCGAGCGCGGCTTGCGGCGCCTGCTTGCCGGTGAGGCTCAGTTCAAGCGCGGCATTGGCCGGCCCCCACACTTCCCCCATCTCCGGAATGCCCGGCATAGCCATCGCCCGAGCCGACTGAACGGCGACGGCGCTGGCCTTTTCGTCATTTTTAATCACCGGGTCGTCAATCATCGCCTTCAGCGGCGGGATTTCGCCGGTGGCGACATAGCGGGCTTTTACATACTGCGGCTGGTTGATGAACTCGATAAACTGTTGCGCCAGCGCCTTGTCTTTACTCCAGGTCGATACCACGTAGCCCTTAACGCCGAGGAAGGAGCTCATTGGCTTGCCGTCCGGCAGGGTCGGCAGCGGCACCACGCCATAGTTGATACCGGCGGCTTCATACGGCTGGAAGGCCCAGGGGCCGTTGATCACCGCCGCCGCTTTTTTCTCGGTAAACAGCGAATCAATGGCGTTCAGCCCGTTATCGCCGAGGATCCCTGCGGGGAAGGCCTTCTCGGCATAGAATTTTTTCAGGAAGGTCACGGCTTCCACGGCGCCGGGCGTATTGAGCCCCACCTGCTGCGGATTAAAACCGCCGCCGTCGTTCTTCGCGAAGATATAGCCGCCCATCGGGCCAATCGCCCCCCAGCTGTAGTAGATCTGATCAAACTTGGCCAGCAGGCCGTATTTGTTCTGCTCGCGCTGGGTCTTCGAGTAGTCCAGCCAGGCCTGCAGACTGTCCAGCGGCTTGTCGATCAGGTCCTTGTTGTAGATAAGCACCAGGGTTTCCACCGCTTTCGGGATCCCATACAGCGCGTTGTCCATGCGGAAGGCGTTGATAGAGGCTGGCGTAAAGGCATCCTGTTTCGCCTGCTCAACGTTGAGCGGCGAGAGAAGTCCCTGAACGACGGCGCCGCCGAGCTGGTCATTCGGGATCACCAGCACGTCCGGCCCAATGCCCGCCGGGCCATCGAGGCGCAGCTTTTCCAGCTGCTGGGCATAAGGCATCTCCTGCAGATTGACCTTCACGTTGTACTGCTTCTCAAAATCGCTGACCGCGGTTTTGATGCCAGTGGATTTTTTAATGTCTTCCCAAACGTTGAGCTGCCCGGCGGCATGCGCCTGCAGGCTGGTAAGTTGCCCCGCCGCGAGGGTGGTAAGGATCAGTGCAGCAAGCGTGTTCTTTTTCATTATCAACCTCATGTGAAGGTATAACAATTTAATGGTTTTTTATTTGGCTTACGTCTGCCAGTTAGAAAAAAAATCATTTCAAACTGCCTTGTTACATAGAAAACAGACTCTGGTTCGCTTTTGTTATACGCTACGCTTTGATTGGGGATAAAACTACCATAAGCTGCCAGTTGTGTGATCATCCTTGCAGAAATGAAACGCCGCTGTATGGCGCAAAAACCGCGGAAGTTATAGTCAGGACATGATTTTAGCGCTGTTGAATATCGTCACGCTGATTTGTTACACGTAATACAAACACACTCAAATCAGCGACACGCCAACGGCAAACAACGGCTACTCACTTCGGGGAATGTGGATGTCCAATATACGACTGAGGAATGTCACCAAAAGGTTCGGCAGCACGGTGACGCTGCACCAGGTCAATCTCGATATTGAAGATGGCGAGTTTGCGGTCTTCGTCGGCCCTTCCGGCTGTGGAAAATCGACGCTGTTACGTATGATTGCCGGGCTGGAAGAGGTCAGTGACGGGGAAGTGCTGATTGGCGATGAGGTGATGAACGATGTGGTCCCCGCCCGCCGCGGCGTGGCGATGGTTTTTCAGTCCTATGCGCTCTATCCGCACATGACGGTGGCGGAGAATATGGGCTATGGGCTGAAAGTGAATAAAGTGCCGAAAGCGGAGATCCGTCGCCAGGTGGAAATGGTGGCCAAAACGCTGCAGCTCTCTCACCTGCTGGATCGTAAACCGAAGCAGCTCTCCGGCGGCCAGCGGCAGCGTGTGGCCATTGGCCGCGCTATCGTGCGTAATCCCCGGGTGTTTATGTTCGATGAGCCGCTTTCTAACCTCGATGCGGAGCTGCGCGTCGATATGCGCCTGCATATTGCCCGCCTGCACCAGGAGCTGAAGACCACCATGGTGTATGTCACGCACGATCAGGTGGAGGCGATGACGCTTGCCGATAAAATCGTAGTCATGAACTACGGGAAGGTCGAACAAATGGGTTCGCCGATGGCGCTGTACTACAATCCGGTCAACAAATTCGTCGCCGGTTTTATCGGCTCGCCAAAGATGAACTTTTTGCCGGCCACCGTCAGCGACTGGCAGGCAGAGCGCTTAACGGTCACCCTCGCCCAGGACCAACAGCTCACCCTGAACGTTGCCACCCAACCGCTGAAGCCCGGCGCCGCGGTCACGCTGGGGATCCGGCCAGAGCACCTCACGCCGGAAGTCTCCACCGGTACCGTGGTGGAGTTTCAATGTGAAGTGGTGGAGCGTCTGGGCAACAATACCTACCTGTTCGGCCAGTGCTACGGTCACGATAACGTCAAGATTCTGCTGCCCGGCGACGTCCATTTCCGCCCGTGGCAGAAGATTAATCTGGCCTTCGATGACCGCTTCTGCATGGTGTTTGATGAGAACGATCTGCGCATCAGCGCCGATATCACGGCGCCGGACGCGCACTAAGCCAACATATTGCTGTCATCTGCGCAGCGTATGCTGCGACTGAATGCCGGAAAACATCCTGCCCGGCATTCACACCCTCATTTTTATTCTGCTGCATCGGAATCATCCTTCTCTCCCGGCATCGCAGGCTATTGTGATGCCGGTTTTTTTTCCCCGCGCAGCGCGATTTCTCCCGCTGCGCGCGGTTTATCTTTCGCATATACTGATGACACCCGGCGAACGATAAGGACACAGGCATGAGGACCCGGCATCTGATGGCGCTGTTTACAGGAGTGCTGATACTGGCCATCATCCTGCCTATCTCGCTCAGCATCTGGCAGGCGGCGCGGCAGGCCAAAATGCAGTTCTATCGTGAGCTGGATGATTATTCCAACCGTATTGTCGTCCGCACGCTGCAGGTCGCCGATCAGGCCCGGGAAGCACTGCGGGAGGCCGACTCACACTCTGCCGCCTCCTGTAGCCCGGAGCATCTGCTCGCCCTCCGCCGGATCGCCTATACCCATCGCTACGTGCAGGAAGTGCTCTGGCTGGAGGATTCCGTACCGCAATGCTCCTCCCTGGAAGACCATAGCGTTGCGGTGACCTTCCCGCCACCGGATCACATTGCCCCCGACGGCTATCGCACCTGGCTGACCTCGATTAACGATCTTGGCCTTAATCACCAGATGACAGCCATGGCCAGCCGGCAGCATATGGTAATGATCGATCCCATCTCCTTCATTGATGTGGTGCCCGCCAGCGAGGAGAAGATCCATACCATGCTGTTTGGTTTGGACCATCTGAAAATGGTGATCAGCAGCCAGCCGCTGCCGGCGAAGGTCTGGCAACGGATTAAAGATCCGCACCTGAATATGCTGACCCTGGATAATACGGTCTACCGGATCCAGCGCATTCCCGAGCTGGGATCCGGCATTGTGACCTGGTCATCCACCCTGCCGCTACAGCAGCGTATTCGCCAGCAGCTGATCTTCTGGCTCCCTGTCGGCATCTTCACCAGCCTGCTTGCCACCTGGCTGCTGCTGCGCCTGCTGAGACACCTGCGTTCACCGCGCAACAGTATGCTGGACGCCCTCAATTCCCAGGCGATTCAGGTTCACTATCAGCCGATTATTTCATTGCAGGACGGGAAAATCGCCGGGGCTGAAGCGCTGGCGCGCTGGCAGCAACCCGACGGCACCTTTTTATCGCCGGATATCTTCATTCCCCTGGCCGAGCAAACCGGACTGATCACCCAGCTGACGGAAGATATCGTCAGGAAAATTTTTGCCGACCTGGGCCCCTGGCTGAGGCAGCGGCCGGAAGTGCATATCTCCATCAACCTGTCGGTGGATGACTTACGCTCTCCCACCCTACCCAAGCTATTACACGATCAGCTGCAGCACTGGGGGATCGCCGCGGAACAGATTATCCTTGAGATCACCGAGCGCGGGTTTGTCGACCCGGAGTCCACCATGCCGGTGATCGCACACTACCGCGAGGCCGGGCACCGCATTTCGATTGACGATTTCGGTACCGGCTACTCCAGCCTGAGCTATCTGCAGAAGCTGGACGTCGACACGCTGAAAATCGATAAATCCTTTGTCGATACCCTCGAGTACCGGCCGCTGACGCCGCACATTATTGAAATGGCCAAGGCGCTCAATTTGGCCACCGTCGCCGAAGGGGTTGAAACCGTAAGCCAGCGCGACTGGCTGAGACAGCATGGCGTTCAGTATGCCCAGGGGTGGCTGTACAGCAAAGCGCTGCCAAAAGAGTCGTTTATTCTGTGGGCGGAAGAGAACCTCCATGCGCATTAAGCGGCAGGCGGCCTGCGCAGAAGGTCAGCGGGCGCGGCCTCTTCGCCGCCCTCTGCCGGAGGCTACTTCAGATAGGATTTAATCACCTGCATCACCGTCTCCAGATCCGCCTCACGCTGCGTCTCGTCTGGCTCTTTCACCACATGGTCGGTGAGATGTCCCTGGATAACTTGCAGCATCATGCCATTGACCGCGCCGCGGATCGCCGCCAGCTGCTGTAGCACCTCAGCGCACTCATGCTCGCGATTAAGCATTTTCTCTAATGCGGTACTCTGCCCCTGAATTTTCTTCAGCCGGGTCAGTAACTTCTTTTTGTCTCTCACTGTGTGTGACATTACGCGATCCACCGTTTTTTTCTGTCCGGGATTACCGACCTGCGTGGTCAGCAACGCCTGCCAGCATACCATGATCCCTTTTATTAGCCGCTTTATCTACTGGGGGGTAGTATTTTACTACTGGGGGGGAGTAGGATAAACGCACTTTTGGCAAGGATCCCGATATGAACGATTTCACTTCCCTTCTGCAGCAGGGCAATGCCTGGCTGTTTATTCCCAGCGCAATACTGCTCGGCGCGCTGCACGGCCTCGAACCCGGGCACTCAAAAACAATGATGGCCGCCTTTATCGTGGCGGTGCGAGGAACCTTAAAACAGGCGGTACTGCTGGGGCTGGCGGCCACGGTTTCGCATACGGCGGTGGTCTGGCTGATCGCCATGGCCGGTCTGTGGTTTGGCCGCGGCTGGAACGCCCAAACCTCTGAACCCTGGTTTCAGCTGGTCTCAGGGATTGTCATTGTGCTGATTGCCTGCTGGATGCTCTGGCGCACCTGGCGCGAATCGCAGCCCCACACGCACCATGATCACCACCATGAACATGAGCACCACCACGAACATGATCATCACCACGAACATGATCACCACCATGACCATCACCATGCTTCCTCATCCGCCGCGCCGCTGGTGGCGGAGGAGTGGCAGGACGCGCATCAGCGGGCCCATGCCCAGGAGATCAACCGGCGCTTTGATGGCCGTCAGGTGACGACCGGGCAGATCGTGCTGTTTGGCCTGACCGGCGGGCTGATCCCCTGCCCGGCGTCCATTACCGTGCTGCTTATCTGTTTACAGCTGAAGAAATTCTCGCTGGGCGCCACGCTGGTGCTGGGCTTTAGCGTCGGTCTGGCGCTGACGCTGGTGGCTTCCGGGGCTATCGCCGCCCTGAGCATGAAACATGCCGCCCGCCGCTGGCCGTGGCTTAACGACCTCTCGCGCAAGGCGCCCTGGATCTCAGGTTTACTGATTATTGTGGTGGGGCTCTACATGATGCTTCATGGCCTGAGCGGCCTGTAAGCGATGAAAGGCCCTCTCCGTGATGAAGAGGGCGATGGGTTAATTCAGGAGACTATTTCCCGGGGAGGGCTGACCGCGTTGCGGTTGACGGGCTGACTGAACCACGGCAGGCACAGCTGGATAAGCGGTCCAATCGACAGCGCGTAAATGACGGTTCCGACGCCAAACTTGCCCCCCAGCAGACAGCCAATCAGCAGCACGGAAAGCTCGATCGCCGTCCGGATACCGCGCAATGACCAGCCGGTGCGAGCGTGCAGGCCGGTCATCAGGCCATCGCGCGGACCCGGGCCAAACCCCGCGCCAATGTACATCCCGGTGGCGATAGCGTTCAGCACAATCGCCACCACCAGCAGCGCACTGCGCGCCACCAGCGATTCCAGCGGCGGCAGGACGGCCAGCGTGGCGTCCGCCGCCAGCCCCAGCACGATCACATTGCTCACCGTGCCGAGCCCCGGCATCTGCCGGATCGGGATCCATAGCAGCAGCACCGCGGCGCCGGTCAGAATAATCACGGTCCCGAAACTGATCCCCAGCTGTTTAGCCACTCCAAGATGAAAGACGTCCCACGGATCGGCGCCGAGATTAGCATGCACGAAGAGCGCCGTGGACACGCCGTAGAGCACCAGACCGATATATAACTGCAGCAGGCGACGAAGCATATTTTTTCCTCAACATCATTGCGAATGCCCTCATCATCAGCAAAAATGGACTGATAATTAATGGCCAGTTTTGGAAAAGTGGATCGCTATGTCAGCCCGACGCTTTGGAACACAGTCCCTGGTACGCCTGCTCGGCAACTGGCAGGAGTCCAGTTCACGCACACCGCTATGGCGCCAGCTGGCGGAAGCGCTCCGCCTGCTGATCCTCGATGGCCGTCTGACGCTACAGACGCGCCTGCCCGGCGAGCGCGAGCTGGCGGCGGCCCTCAACGTCAGCCGGACGACCATCGCCAGCGCCCTCGGCCAGCTGCGGGAGGAGGGATTTCTCCAAAGCCGCCAGGGGAGCGGGTCGCGCATTGTTTTGCCGGAACGCCCTGCCGACCTGCCGCCGCCCTCTGCGACCCCCTCGACGATCAATCTCTCTACCGCCGCCCTCAGCGCCGGTCCGGAGGTCCATCAGGCCTTCCAGCATGCCATGACCCTGTTGCCGCCCTATCTCGCCCAGACCGGTTACGATCAGCAGGGGCTCCCGGTGCTACGGGAAGCGATTGCCCGGCGCTACAGCGAACGTGGCCTGCCGACGCGGCCCGATGAAGTGATGGTGGTCAACGGCGCGCTCAGCGCCTTCGCGCTGATCCTGCGTCTGTTCACCGGCCCCGGTGACCGGGTGGCCATTGATGCCCCGACCTATCCAATGGCCATCAGCGCCATTCAGGGCGCCTCCTGCCGGCCCATTGGGGTCGCACTCCCACAGCAGGGGTGGGACTGCGATGGATTCGCGGCGATCATTGCGCAGACCGCGCCGCGTCTGGCATGGCTGATGCCGGATTTTCACAACCCCACCGGGCGCTGTATGGATGCCCTCACCCGCCAGCGGGTCGCGGACATCGCGGCCAGGACGCGAACAACGCTGGTGATCGATGAGACCATGGTCGACCTCTGGTATAACGCCCCGCCCCCGCCGCCGCTGGCCTGCTTTAATCCCGACGCCGCGGTGATCACCATCGGTTCGGCCGGGAAAAGTTTCTGGGGGGGACTGCGCATCGGCTGGATCCGCGCCAGCACGCGAACAATCGCCTCGCTTATTCAGGCCCGCGACTCTCTGGACCTGGGTACGCCGCTGCTGGAGCAGCTGGCCTGCAGCTGGCTGCTGGCAAATGCCGCCACGCTGCTGCCGCCGCGACGGGAGATGCTGAAGGCGCGCCGGGACATGTGCGAAGAGCTGATGAAAGAGTATTTTCCCCGCTGGCGCTTTACGCCACCGGAAGGCGGGCTCTCTTTTTGGGTGGAACTCCCTGACATGCTAGCCACTTTGTTCTCTGCGCGTGCGGAAAGCCAGGGGATCCATATCGGCACCGGCACGCGGTTTGGTCTGGAGGGCGCGTTCGATCGCTATTTACGTCTGCCGTTTACGCTGCCGGATGAAGCATTGCGCCAGGCCTTCTCCACGCTACAACCATTGTGGCACAGCCTTGCAGAACAGCGGGAAAGTACGCGTTTGCGGAAAATAATATAAGAAAATATCGACGGGCTGGCTTCAGCCCGTCAAAAGTCCGTCATCCATGAGGTATATGAGATGTTTTTATAAAATTGCCTGGGTATCCTGCCATCTGGTTATGGCAACCCGGTGACGGAAATAAGGCAATTTCATTAATGCTGGCGCGGAATAGGAAACCCTTTCAAGGAAATAATAAAGCCATCTTCATCTTTTTTAATTTTAGCGCCGGTGTCACACCAGTCGGAGGCAATGCGAAAGAACTCATCACTACCGATATTCCAGTTCAGGCGAACGTGTTTCACGTATCCTGAGCGCAACATATCGCAGGCTTCGCTGTAGTTACTGGCTGTAGAGAATTGTTGTTTCATTTTTTCTTCTTCAGAAGTTTTCTTAATGCTTTGATTTCTTTAGGGGTTAATGGCGTCGCTTCCTCTTCGGTATGCTGGCTGTCAATGTCCTCTTCCGTCACCCCCGCCTCATCTGCTGACGCCTCCAGCTGAAAAGCCAGCTGCAGCAGCTTTTCCGTTGCCGTACCCAGGTTCTCGTTATTCACTTCCGCATAATGACGCAACTTCTCTTTTAACTCAGCGTCAATTTTTACATTCAAAACCACTGTGGTCATAGCTACGCTTCCCGTGCAATAAAATCATCATAATTAATACACGAAGTTAACATGCTGATCCAGAGATATATTTTATAGCATGGATCTGGCAACAAATTCCCACCAATAAGATGCGCTTTATTTATGACACGCAAATGACATTAATATTTCAGTAGCATTTCAGATTTATGACAAGTAAATATTATGGAATAAGTAGAGGGTGTTTTAGCAACTAAAAATAATATGTAATCTGTATTAGGAATAAATTCTGGCCAGCAGAGAAGACCGCATAAATACAAGGGGAAAATTACGAAGGCCGAAATGGGTGGGGGCCCTGCCAGCTACATCCCGGCACACACGTCGTCTGCTCTGGCTGCTTCCTTCCGGACCTGACCTGGTAAACAGAGTAGCGTTGCGGGAGAACCAACAGAGCCCCCATTGAGAGCGTTGTTACCCAACGCGCTGGCGCATTATCCCTGCTGACCTGGTGAATTGCAAGCACGCCCCGACTGCCTGCTGGTTTATTGCGCAATAATGCGAATAAAACCAGTCACTCACGCTCAACCTGTGAGATTGCGAGCGCGCGCTCAGCACACAGTCGGGATATCTACCATACTTAGCCATCTTGCGTCCCCTTTTATCATCAGCACCTTGTCTCGACGGTAATCGAATGACTGACTCATCACCACAGACCATCACTCTGCCTTTACCCGCCATTGAAGGGATGACCATCGCCTTTCAGGGGGTGAATTATCTGCGCCCTGAAAAAATGCTCGACTTCGTGACCATCAGTCAGGCGCCGGTGCGGGCGGTCACGCCGCTGGCGCTGCTCTATTCCACCGTCGGCGTCCTGCGCCAGGTGGAACTGCGCAAGCTACCGGTCTACATCAGCGGTCGGGTGGTATACCCCATATCGTCGCTGACCATGCCGGGCCTGCGCGCGAAGCTGATCATCAACGCGACCTCGCAGCGGTTAAAATTCCTTGAGAGCCTCATCGCCAGTTCACCTTCCGACAATGTCCATGGCATGCAGATCCTCGGCCTCGCTCTGACGTTCACCGTCGAACAGCCCGCCTGATCGGGCAGGCTGTACAGCCTGAAGATCAGCGCTTATGCTGGCGTTTTTCGGGTAACAGGACTGAATATGGATCCGCACGATACATTTCCCCAACGTGTCTGGCACATTGTGGCGTCGATACCGGAAGGGTATGTCACGACCTATGGCGATGTCGCCAGGCTGGCTGGTTCGCCGCGCGCGGCGCGCCAGGTGGGCGGTGTGCTGAAGCGTCTGCCGGAAGGGTCCACTCTGCCCTGGCATCGGGTAGTCAATCGCCATGGCGATATCTCCCTCACCGGCCCCGATCTGCAGCGGCAGCGTCAGGCGCTGCTGGCCGAAGGGGTGCAGGTCTCCGGCGGCGGCCATATCGATCTCCAGCGCTATCGCTGGGTTTACTGAAGACCAAAAAAAAGCCCCCATTCGGGGGCTTAGCGAGCTTACTGTGCGACAGGCACGGCGGTCTGCTGAACCGGAACCAGCGTCAGGTCGGCATGGGTGCCCCCCTGGTTGATCACCGTCTGCACGGTATCGGTAATGAACATCAGCTGGCCGTTAACCGTAATCGCTGCGCTCAACAGAATGCGGGCGTTCGGTTGAATATCTGCCGGGTTGTAAGGCAGTGCAAAGTTGAATGGCGCCTGCTTGCCTTCGGTACGCACCGCTTTTTGCGACAATACGCGGGCTGGCGCATCGGCCAGAGAAGCATCCGACAGGGTCACCGTCAGCACCGCATCCGGCGGCAAAGCGATTCTCTGGCGGATATTAATCGTCCCCGTGACGCTCGGCTGCTGCTGCGCCACGCTCAGCGTCGCAATACCGTAAGGGTCGGGTGCGGCCGCCTGCGTCGAAGAATTGTTCGAGTGGTGATTAGCACAGGCGGTCAGCGTCGCGGCGACGGCTAAGGCACTAAACATATAGGCAAATTTCATGATGTTCTCCTTATCATCCCTTAATACCCAGGAGGATGTTCCGCCGCTTCGCCGGCAGGAACTTTCGTGTCGTCAATAAGTGTGGCACAGATCGCAGATTTCTTCCTGTTGACCGGTTGTTATTCAGATTATTACACCCATCGGACCACTTGCGATTCCAGGTTATACTTTGCCACATTACGCGCGCGGCGCCGCCATTGTTAACTGAGGAAAAGTATGAGTCAGGCACTCTCTAACCTGCTGGCATTATTAGATTTGGAAAAAATTGAGGAAGGGTTGTTCCGTGGACAGAGCGAAGACCTGGGATTGCGCCAGGTTTTTGGCGGCCAGGTGGTGGGCCAGGCGCTGTATGCAGCAAAAGAGACCGTGCCCGTTGAACGTCTGGTGCATTCGTTTCACAGCTACTTTCTGCGCCCCGGCGACAGTCAAAAACCGATCGTCTACGATGTGGAGGTGCTGCGCGACGGCAACAGCTTTAGCGCCCGCCGGGTCGCCGCCATCCAGAACGGGAAGCCGATCTTCTATATGACCGCCTCCTTCCAGGCGCCAGAGCACGGCTATGAACATCAGAAAGCGATGCCGGCCGCCCCCTCCCCTGATGGGCTGCCTTCGGAAACCGACATTGCCCGCAAGCTGGCGCATCTCCTGCCGCCGCAGGTGAAAGACAAATTCCTCTGCGATAAGCCGCTGGAGATCCGCCCGGTGGAGTTTCATAACCCGATGAAAGGCCATATCGCCGAGCCGGTGCGTCAGGTGTGGCTGCGCGCCAACGGCGCCGTTCCCGACGATCTGCGCATTCATCAGTATCTGCTGGGCTATGCCTCGGACTTTAACTTCCTGCCGGTGGCGCTGCAGCCGCACGGCGTTGGTTTCCTTGAGCCCGGCATGCAGGTCGCTACTATCGATCACTCGATGTGGTTCCATCGGCCGTTTAATATCAATGAGTGGCTGCTGTACAGCGTCGAAAGCACCTCGGCCTCCAGCGCCCGCGGCTTCGTCCGCGGCGAGTTCTACACCCAGGATGGCACGCTGGTTGCCTCAACGGTGCAGGAAGGGGTGATGCGCAACCGCAACGCATAAAAAAAGCCTCCCCTACGGGAGGCTTTTTGCTACATGGAGAAGGGTTTTCTGTCAGGCGTTGTAAGCGTTTTCGCCATGGCTGTTGACGTCCAGCCCTTCGCGCTCCTGCTCTTCCGGCACGCGTAGCCCTACGGTCATATCCGCTACTTTGTAGCCGATAAAAGCGACGACGCCGGACCAGACCACGGTAATGCCGATACTTTCCAGTTGCACCAGCAGCTGATGGCCCATGGTGACGCCTTCCGCATAACCGACGCCGCCCAGAGAAGTCGCCGCGAAGATACCGGTCAGAATACAGCCGACGATGCCGCAGACGCCGTGAACGCCGAAGACGTCGCAAGGGTCATCCACACGCAGCCAGCGTTTCAGCGCAGTCACGCCCCAGATACCCGCCAGGCCAGAGGCGATACCGACGATCAGCGCGCCGCCGACACCGATATAACCACACGCCGGCGTAACGCCAACCAGACCGGCAATTGCCCCGGAGCAGGCGCCCAGCAGTGAAGGTTTGCCGCGCAGAGCCCATTCGCCAAAGGTCCACGCCAGGATAGCAGCGGCGGTCGCCACGACGGTGTTAACGAACGCCAGGGCCGCGATTTCATTCGCTGCGCTGGCAGACCCGGCATTGAAACCGAACCAACCCACGTAGAGGATAGCGGTGCCGGTGAACACCATCGGCAGGTTATGCGGTTTGAACGCTTCTTTGCCGAAGCCCACGCGTTTGCCCATCATATACGCGCCCACCAGCCCGGCGACCGCGGCGTTGATGTGCACAACGGTGCCGCCGGCGAAATCCAGCGCGCCATGCGTCGCCAGCAGACCGCCGCCCCAGACCATATGCGCAATCGGCACGTAGGAGAGCGTCATCCACACCACCACGAAAATCAGCACGGCGGAGAAACGGATACGTTCAGCCAGCGCCCCGACGATCAGCCCGACGGTGATGCAGGCGAACGAGCCCTGGAAGGCGACGTGGATATACTGATAGAAGGTGCCCATCAGCGCTTTCAGTTCAATATTTTTCAGCATCACCCAGTCAAAGCTGCCGAAGAAGCTGCCGCCGGTGCCGAAGGCCAGGGTATAGCCATAAATGACCCACAGTACGCAGACCAGGCCAAAGGTGACAATCACCTGCGTCAGCATGGAAAGAACGTTCTTACCGCGGATCAGGCCGCCGTAAAACAGCGCAATCCCCGGGATAGTCATAAACAGAACCAGCGCGGTGCAAATCATCATAAACGCGTTATCGGCTTTGTCCGCCACCGCAGGCGCGGCCATCGCCAGCCCCGGAAGAAGGGCTAATGCCCCCAGACCCGATTTCATTGTTGCCATTTTCATTGTTTCGTTCCCCATCACTGTGTGGTCTGGAAATTACAGTGCCGCTTCGTCAGCTTCGCCGGTACGGATGCGAATGACGCGCTGCAATTCAGCGACAAAAATTTTGCCGTCGCCAATTTTTCCGGTGTAAGCCGCTTTGCTGATGACATCGATAACTTCATCCAGCTGATCGTCGGCGATCGCCACATCAATCTTCACTTTTGGCAGAAAGTTGACGCTATACTCGGCGCCGCGGTAGAGCTCCGCATGTCCTTTCTGACGGCCAAATCCTTTGACTTCAGTGACCGTCAGGCCCTGAATGCCGATGGAAGACAAGGCTTCACGCACGTCTTCCAGTTTGAATGGTTTGATTACCACGGTAACCAGCTTCATAAGTCCCCTCCAGTCAGTATTCGGTAATGGCCGCAGCTAACACGATGGATATAAAGCAAGGGCTATGCCAGAAATGAAAAAAGGCCGCTGAGCGGCCCTTTGATGGCAAAAAACAGGCGAGAGGTCAGGCATTAGCCGGCGTAAAGGCATTTAACGGGCAAAAATGCACCACAGCGGTGCATTTGATGTAACGTTTTTGCACCACGACAGGCCGCCCAGCCTTCGCTGCCTGCTGGTGGTGCATCAGGCGCTGAGCGACTCTTCTCTGGCGCTGGCCGCCAGCTCTTCACCAGCCAGCTGTAGCTGATACATCTGCCAGTAGCGGCCTTTCGCCGCCAGCAGCTGCTGGTGGTTGCCCCGCTCGACGGCCTGACCACGATGCAGAACCAGAATGGTATCCGCCTCGACGATGGTCGACAGCCGATGGGCGATAACCACCAGGGTGGTATGCTGGCGAACCTTCGCCAGCGCCTGCTGGATCGCCTGCTCGGTACCGGAGTCGATGTTTGCCGTCGCCTCATCCAGAATCAGTACCTGCGGGGTGTCCACCAGCACGCGCGCCAGCGCCAGCAGTTGCTTCTGTCCGACGGAGAGATTATTGCCCTGCTCGCCCAGTTGGGTGTACAGGCCGTCGCTCATGCTGCGCGCCACCGCCGCCAGCTGCACCGCCTCCAGCGCTTCCCAGACCTGGGTTTCGCTGATGTCCCGGCCCAGCGCGACGTTGGCGTAGAAGGTATCCGCCAGCACCACCGGATCCTGTTGCACCATCGCGATGCCCCGACGCAACGCGCTGTGGCTAAGAGAAGCGAGCGGCCGGCCATCGATGCGGATCTCCCCGTGGGTTAACGGATAATAGCCCATCATCAGACTGGCGAGGGTACTCTTCCCGCTGCCGGTATGCCCGACCAGCGCCACAAAGCTGCGGGAAGGGATATCCAGCGTGATATCCTGGAGGACCAGACGATCCCCGCGGTAGGCGAAGGAGAGATGGTCGATTTCCACCCGACCGCTGCTCAGCGGCGCGTCATCGGCGCCCCACGCCTGGCGCGGACGGTCCATCAGTTCGAAAACGCGTTCGCCGGCGACCACCGCCTGCTGCAGCATCGACTGCTGGGTGGTCAGCTCAATGAGCGGCTCGTTAAGGCGCCCGAGATAGCTGATAAACGCATACAGGACCCCGACCTCAATCGTGCCCGCCGCGCTAAAGCCGAACAGCATCAGCAGCCCGCACAGCACCAGCGAGGAAAAAAGACTCAGCAGCGGACGCAGCAGAAAACCGTCGAGGCGTAGCGTCTGCATCCGCGCCAGGTAGTGGGCGTAGCTGGCCTCACGCATCCGTTCGCCAAAACGCGCCTGCTGGCGGAACTGCTGAATGACCCCCATGCCGTTGATCACTTCGTTAAAGCCATCGTTGATGTCGGCAAGCCAGGCGCGCACCCGGCGCACGATCGGCGTACTATAGCGCTGATAAATGATCATCACGATCAGCACCGCCGGGAAAATCGCGATCGCCACCAGCGCCATCCGCCAGTCGAGGCTAAACATCGCCACCAGCATCGCGCCGATCAGCGCCGCGCTACGCAGCACCGTCGCCACTACCGTCACGTACAGGTCGCGAATGACTTCCGTATCGTTGGTTACCCGGGAGATAAGCTGCCCGACCGGCTGAGTATCAAACTCGCTGAGCGGCTGATGCAGGGCGGCATCCATCACATCGCTGCGTAACTGCTGGACCACGCCAACCGCGGCGCGGTTAAACAGCAGCGACTGGCTATAGTGCAGTAACGCCGCCAGCAGCTGCAGACCGATATAGGCTGCCGCCAGGCCTGCCACCAGCTTCAGCGGCAGAGTATGTTTCGCCACCATATTGTCGATGAAATAACTGATAAGCAGCGGACCGCTCACCTCTGCCGCCGCCGCGATCCACATCATCGCCACCGCGATGGCCAGCGGCTTACGCCACGGTGAACCATAGGCCAGCAGGCGTTTAAGCGTCGGCCAGAGTTCGGTAAAGCTACGCATCCAGGACCTCCTCTTGCTCCTGGGGAACCTCGTCGAGCGCGGCCTCCAGCTGCTGATAGCGATACATGTCGCGATACCAGCCTGGCTGCACGGCCAGCGCCTCATGGCGGCCGCGCTGGGCGACATGCCCATGCTGCAGCACCAGAATTTCACTGGCCTCGGTCAGCGCCGACAGCCGGTGGGCGCTGATGATCACCGTCCGGCCCTCTCCCCACTGGCGCAGGTTATGCAGGATCTGGTGTTCGGTGCGACCATCCACCGCCGATAAGGCATCATCCAGGATCAGAATTTCGGCCTCCAGCAGCAGGGCGCGGGCAATAGAGATACGCTGTTTCTGGCCGCCGGAGAGCATCACGCCGCGCTCGCCCACTTCGGTATCGTACCCCTGGGGCAGACGCAGAATGTCGTCATGCACGCTGGCCAGCCGCGCCACCCGCTCAATCTGTTCCGGCGTCGCGTCCGGTTTTCCCAGCGCGATATTATTGGCGACGGTATCGGAGAATAAAAACGGCGTCTGATTGACCACCGCCAGCCGTTCGCGCCAGCTGTCGAGCTGCAGACGCGGTAGCGGCAGATCGTGAAAGCGGATCTCGCCGCTGGTGACGTCAAAATGGCGCTGCAGCAGGGCCAGAATGGTGCTTTTGCCGGCGCCCGTCGGCCCGCAGATGCCCAACATTTGCCCCGGCTGAAGGGTAAAATTAACCTGTTCCAGTGAAGGTTTGCTCGCCTGCGGATAGATGAAATCGCGGATAGCGACCTGCAGGACGCCGCGGCCTGCCGGCACCGTCTCGGTCCCGTCGTCCACCGCCGGCGCCTCTTCGAGCAGGGTGCGGATACGACCATAGGCCGCGCTACCGCGCTCCACGATGTTAAACATCCACGCCAGCGCCAGCATCGGCCAGATCATCAGGCCAAGGTACATCACGAAGCTGGTCAGCTGCCCCAGCGTCAGGCTGCCGTGGATAACCATCCAGCTGCCGCCGCCGATGGCCAGCAGGTTCGCCGCCCCGATGGCGATATAGATGGTAGGGTCGAAGCGCGCGTCAATTCGCGCCACGCGCATATTTTTCGCTCCGGTATCGGCCGCATCGGCGGCAAACTGCGCCGACTGGCGATCCTCCAGCCCGAACGCCTTAATCATGCGGATGCTGGTCAGGCTCTCCTGCGTGCGATCGTTGAGGCTGGAAAAGGCCGCCTGGGCGACGCGAAAACGTTCGTGAAGGGCATCGCCGTTGCGTTTGATCGCCAGGGCCATCAGCGGCATCGGCAGCAGCGCCAGCAGGGTGAGCTGCCAGCTAATCTGCGTCGACATCACAATCAACACCGCACAGCCCATCACCAGGGAATCCACCAGGGTTAACACCCCTTCACCAGCGGCAAACACCACCCGGTCCACGTCATTGGTGGCGCGGGCGATAAGATCCCCGGTGCGATGGCGCAAATAGAACGCCGGATGCTGGCGGCTCAGCTGCCGGTAAAAGTCTTCCCGCAGTTCGACCGCCAGCTGGTAAGAGGCGCCGAACAGCAGCACGCGCCAGACATAGCGCAGCAGGTAGACCATCACCGCGATCAGCACCAGCGCGCCGATCCACATCCACACCTTCTCCGCGGTGTAATGTTGTTGCGTCACGCCGTCGACCACAATGCCCACCACCTTCGGCGGAACAAGCTGCAGGACGGCAATAATGGCCAGCAGGGCAATTGCGCCAAGATAGCGGCGCCACTCCCGGCGGAAATACCAGCTGAGTTGTGCAAATAATCGCAAGCAGTAAAATCCTGATTTGTTATGGGTTACGGCGCAATACCGTTATTCGACAGGCAAGGCGGTGGTGTATTTTATCTGTTCCATGGCAAAACTCGAAGTGACATCCGACAGCCCCGGCACGCTGTTCACCAACCGTTTATAAAAGTCGTCATAGCGCTTCATATCGGCCACCTGCACCCGCAGCAGATAGTCATACTCCCCCGCCATCCGCCAGAAGCCGAGCACTTCAGCCATCTGCGTCACTTCGCTCACAAAATGGCAATACCAGTCGCTGCTGTGATGCTGGGTCTTGATCAGGACAAACGCCGTCAGCCCCAGCCCCACCTTTTCCGCATCCAGTAAGGCGACGCGCCCGCGGAGAATACCCTCATCCTCGAGTCGTTTCAGGCGTTTCCAGCAAGGGGTCGTGGTCAGATTAACGGCATCGGCCAGCGCCTGCAAAGAGAGGGTGCAATCTTCCTGCAGCAGCGCCAGCAGCTTACGGTCAATTTTATCTAACATAAGGCCACCAGAGAGAATAATTTACTCCCGCAATTGTAATTGAAAGGTCAAATAGCAACAATTTTTCCCGCACAATCCGCTAAGCTGGGCACAAAATGACAAACAGGAATCCGAGATGAATAGCGCCTGGGTAAAACACGCCATTAGTGAAATTAACGCCGACTATCAGCGTTCCGCCGATACACACCTGATTCGCCTGGCGCTGCCTGGTTTTCCGGGGATCCCGATTTATCTGAAGGATGAAAGTACGCATCCGACCGGTAGCCTCAAACATCGTCTGGCGCGGTCGCTGTTTCTCTATGGCCTGTGCAACGGCTGGATCAAAGAAGGCACCACGATTATCGAATCGTCTTCGGGTTCGACTGCAGTTTCTGAGGCCTATTTCGCCCGCCTGCTGGGGCTGCCGTTTATCGCCGTGATGCCCTCCTGCACCGCCAGACGCAAAATCGAACAGATCGAGTTCTACGGCGGACGCTGCCATTTTGTGCAGAGCGCCTGCGAAATCTACGCGGCTTCCGAAACGCTGGCGCGTGAACTGAACGGCCACTATATGGATCAGTTTACCTTCGCCGAGCGGGCCACCGACTGGCGCGGCAATAACAATATCGCCGACAGTATTTTCCGCCAGATGAGCCATGAGCCGCACCCGCAGCCGTCGTGGATCGTGATGAGCGCCGGCACCGGGGGGACCTCGGCGACCATTGGCCGCTATATTCGCAGCCAGGGTTACGAGACGCAGCTGATGGTTGTCGACCCGCAAAATTCAGTATTCCTCGATTACTGGCAGACCCGCGACGCCAGCCTGCGCAGCCCGATCGGCAGCAAAATTGAAGGCATCGGCCGCCCGCGCGTCGAGCCATCGTTTATTCCCGATGTTGTCGATGAGATGCTGCGCGTGCCGGATGCGGCGAGCGTGGCCACTGCTCTGTGGCTGGAAACGCAGCTTGGCCGAAAAGTCGGCGCCTCGACCGGGACCAACATGTGGGGCGTGCTGCAGCTGGCCGCGCGGATGCGCGAGGAAGGACGCACGGGTTCCCTCGTCACCCTGCTGTGCGACAGCGGCGAGCGTTATCTGGAAAGCTATTACAACCCGCAGTGGGTGGCGGCCAACATCGGCGATATCGCACCCTGGCAGGCGGAGATCGCCCGGCTGGTCGGCAGAACATAAAAAAAGCCAGATAGAATGCTATCTGGCTTGCTGGAAGGGTCTCTCTATTCGGGGGAATAAGGAAGATCAGGATTATCCAGCCAATGCGTTAAAAAATGGGAGACCGCCTGATGCCGGCAGTCGCCAATAACCGGGAGATGCGGCAGCTCGGCTTTCAGCTGCGGCATCGCGTTGCCCATGATGAACCCCCGCCCGACGCTGCGAAGCATCTCGCGATCGTTCATCGCATCGCCGAAGGCCATGCACTCCTGTAGGGAGAGTCCCAGGTGCTGGCTCAGCCTCGCCAGCGCCGCGCCTTTATTGCAGCCAACCGGCAGCACTTCCAGACAGTCCATCGCCGAGAAGCAGAGAAACGCGCGCTGGCCCAGCGCCTCATTCAGTTGGATCCGCAGGCGGCGCAGATCGTCATGATCGCCGCAGAAGCAGATCTTGGTGACATGATGCGCCGACATACGTTTCGGATCGCACAGTTGATAGCGAAACCCGCTGAAGACATGCGCCTTCAGCAGCTCAGGTCTTGCCTGGCCGGTGAACCAACCGCCGTCATTAAACACGTGCATGCTGGCCCGGGTATCCCATCGACTATGCAGCACGTCTTCCGCTACCTCGGGATTGAGATCCTGACGGTACAGCTCCTCCCCTTCCAAAGAGTGGATGCGCGTCCCGTTGCCCGTGATCAGAAATGCGTCCAGGGAAAATTCACCCATCACATGGTGCATCTCCAGCGCATGGCGGCCGGTGGCGAACGTCAGGGTGATATCGCGTTCCCGCAGCCGTTTCAGCGCGGTGAGCGTCTTTTCTCCGAGACGATGGTCCGGCATCAGCAAGGTGCCGTCCATATCAAATGCTGCCAGTTTTGCCATGGTGTTTTCCCCGATGTGTGATGGGCTTCGCTTGTGTTGCAGTATCACCTGGGATATACGGAAGTAATAGTGAATAGATAATATAAATTGTTCCGGGTTTATTGCGGCCCGGTGGGCGACAGCGCTTATGCGACTCTTACACCGTTTAAACCAGTACCAGCGGCTGTGGCAGCCCTCTGCCGGGGCGCCGCAGCAGGTCACCGTCGGCGAGCTGGCGGAACGCTGTTTTTGCAGCGAACGCCACGTCCGTACCCTACTGCGTCAGGCGCAGGAAGCTGGATGGTTAAGCTGGCAGGCCAGCTCCGGGCGCGGCAAGCGCGGCTTGCTCTCTTTTTACAAAACGCCGGAACGTCTGCGCAATGAGATGATGGAGCAGGCGCTGCATAAAGGTCAGCAGCAAAACGCGCTGGAGCTGGCGCAGCTGGCCCCGGTGGAGCTGAAAGCCCTGCTCCACCCCTTTCTGGGCGGTCAATGGCAAAACAATACCCCGACGCTGCGTATTCCCTACTATCGCCCGCTGGAGCCGCTGCATCCCGGCTTTCTGCCCGGACGCGCCGAGCAGCATCTGGCCGGGCAGATCTATGCCGGGCTGACGCGCTTCGACGAAGGTGACAATATGCCGATCGGCGATCTGGCGCACCACTGGCAGATCTCCCCTGACGGCCTGCGCTGGCAGTTTTATATCCGCTCCACACTGTGCTGGCACAACGGCGATGCGGTGGAAACCGCACAGCTGCGGCAGCGCTTACTGCTGCTGCTGGATCTGCCCGCCTTGCGGACTCTGTTCGCCAGCATCAGCCGCATCGATGTCACTCACGCCCAGTGCCTGACCATCACGCTGCATCGTCCTGACTACTGGCTGCCGTACCGCCTCGCCAGCTATTGCAGCGTGCTGGCCCATCCTGACGATCCGGCCATCGGCTGCGGACCGTTCCGCCTGAAGCGGTTTAGTCCGGAACTCGTCCGTCTGGAGAACCATCCCCGCTACCACCTGCGGCATCCGCTGATCCAGGCGGTGGAGTACTGGATCACCCCCCAGCTCTTCGATCGCGATCTCGGGACCAGCTGCCGCCACCCGGTGCAGATCACTATTGGCGATCGCGAAGAGCTGCATAACCTGCGCCAGGTCAGCAACAGCATCAGTCTTGGCTTCTGCTATCTGACCCTGCGTCACAGCCCTCGGCTTAGCAAAGCGCAGGCCCAGCGGCTGGTATCGATAATTCACCGCTCATCGTTGCTGGACACGCTGCCGCTCGACGAGGATCTGATTACGCCAAGCCATGAGGTGTTGCCGGGATGGTCCATCCCGCAGGGGCCGGAAAACAGCGCGGTGCCGCTGCCGGCCAGGCTCACGCTGCTCTACCATCTGCCGGTCGAACTCCACGCCATGGCCGAACAGCTGAGACAGCGGCTGGCTGTGCTCGGCTGCGAGCTGACGCTGCTGTTCCATGACGCCAAAAACTGGGAAGGCTGCCAACATCTGGGGCAGGCCGACCTGATGATGGGCGACCGCCTGATCGGCGAAGCGCCGGAGTATGCCCTGGAGCAGTGGCTGCGCTGCGATATGCTGTGGCCCAATTTGCTGACCGGGGCGCAATATGCCCATCTGCAGGCGACATTAGACGCGGTACAGGCGCAGCCGGAAGCCCGCAGCCGCAACGATGCGCTGCGCAACGTATTTAACAGCCTGATGGAAGACGCCATCATGACGCCGCTGTTTAAATACAACTATCGCATCAGCGCCCCGCCGGGAGTCAATGGCTTGCGCCTCAACGCCCGCGGCTGGTTCGACTTCGCCAGCGCCTGGCTGCCGGCGTCGACGTGACAGAGCTGGTGGTGGCGGGCGTCTGGCGCTACCATATCGCCTTTACTCATTTAGTCAGGAATTGCCATGAAACGCGCCGTAGTTGTCTTCAGCGGAGGACAAGATTCAACCACCTGTCTGGTGCAGGCTCTGCAACAGTATGATGAAGTGCATTGCGTCACTTTTGATTATGGCCAACGCCACCGCGCGGAAATCGACGTTGCGCGCGAACTCGCCCTGAAACTTGGCGCCGTCGCGCATAAAGTGCTGGACGTTACCCTGCTCAATGAACTGGCAGTCAGCAGCCTGACCCGCGATAACATTCCGGTACCGGACTATCAGCCTGATGCCGAGGGCATTCCCAACACTTTTGTCCCGGGGCGCAATATTCTGTTTTTAACCCTGACGGCCATCTACGCCTATCAGGTAAAAGCCGAAGCTATCATCACCGGCGTGTGCGAGACCGACTTCTCCGGCTACCCGGACTGCCGCGATGAGTTTGTCAAAGCGCTGCACCACGCCGTCAGCCTTGGAATGGCGAAAGACATACGCTTTGAAACACCGCTGATGTGGCTGAACAAAGCCGAGACCTGGGCGCTGGCCGACTACTGGGGTCAGTTAGATCTGGTGCGCCGGGAAACCCTTACCTGCTACAACGGCATTAAGGGCGATGGCTGCGGCCAGTGCGCCGCCTGCAACCTGCGCGCTAACGGGCTTAACCAGTATCTGGCCGATAAAGTCGGGGTAATGGCGGTGATGAAGCAAAAAACCGGGCTGACACAGGCATAGCCTCCGCAGAGGTATCTTCCAAAAGCTTCAGTTCAACTTCCCCGGTAGCGCTACGCTTACCGGGGCAAGGGGTTCATCACCTTCCGTGGGTCGAGGTGCGCCACCGCCCGGCACGCACGCACGCACGCGACGGTTGTCAGCGCAAGTTCATCTGGTCGAGTTTCTCACGCAGTTCCCCTTCCAGCGGCAGCGCCTTCTGGGTTTTCAAATCGATACAGACGAAGGTAATCAGCGCATCGGCCACCACCTCGCCGTTGGGGTTGAGAGTGACCACCTGGCTGAGCGTACCGCTTTTGCCGTTGAGTTGCTCCAGTTTGCTGCTCACCGTCAGCACATCGCCCAGGACCGCCGGACGGCGGTAGTTAATATTAATATTCACCACCACGAAGGCGATGTTTTTCTCGGTCATCCACTGAAATGCCGGACTCTTTTCCAGACCATCCCAGCGGGCCTCCTCAAGGAACTCCAGGTAGCGTGCGTTATTCACATGCTGGTAGACGTCCAGATGATAGCCGCGAACTTTAATTTGTGTCTGCATAGCATCAATGCCTTTCTGTTATTGTTGTTTATGAGGTAAGAGGTCACACCACTTGATGCAACCTCTTTATCCTGGCAAAAAATCACCGCTGTGCAAGCGCTGGCAAAAAATTTACAGCGTCAGATGGGATAAATTCCGCTCCACCAGCGCGCTGCCCATCCCCGGGACCTGCTTCAGATCATCAAGGGTTTTGAACGGTCCGTACTCCTCACGGTAGCTGACAATCGCCTGGGCTTTTTTCAACCCCACGCCATTCAGAGCCTGCGCCAGCTGTTCGGCGCTGGCGTGGTTAATGCTGACTTTGGTCGCCCCGTTGTCGGCCTCGCCGGGCTCCGCTTTCGCCTTCGCCGAAGAGGACGCCTGGACATGCTCTTTGGTTACCGCCGCTTTGCCGCTGGCGGGGGCAGCCAGCGCGCCCTGTGCGCCTACCGCGAAAACCAGAACGCCCGCGGCCATCAGTGCTTTTATTCCATATTTCATGCTGATATCTCCTTGTGTTTAGACAGCAAGGCTACGATAGCGTCAGTGCGGATGGCCGACAAAAGGCAAATCACAGAAATGGAAAGGGCCGCGAAAGCGGCCCTTGAGGATTACATGGTGTTGCGTATTTTTGCGAAACGACGCGAAATTACTGCTGCTGGTCGATGCTGTCGCCCAGCTTAATTTTCGCCGCCTTGCGCAGGTTGCTCATCAGCGCTTCGAAAGCGATTTGGGCATTGTTCTGGGTAATCCCCTGAACCATAGCCTTCTTCTGCTCTTCCGGCATGCTGCCTGCTTTCACTTCATCGAGCGCCACCAGCACCACATCGCCTTGCATGTTGCTGCCAACGCCATAGACCGGTTTGCCCTGCTGCGGCAGCGGCAGAGTAAATGCCAGCTGGCTCAGCGGATCCTGGCCGGTACGGGAAAGCGTCTGCGGTGCGCCAAAGCTCAGGCCAGCCGCCTTCATCGCCTCATCGCCTTTGCCGTCTTTCAGCGCCGCCAGCAGCTTATCGGCATCCCGCTTCGCCTGCTGTTCCGCTTTATTGTGCTTAACGATATCGCTAACCTGCGCCTTCACTTCGGCCAGCGGTTTCACCGCCTCGGCTTTGTGCTCGCTGATACGCAGAACAAAGGCGCGATCGCCGTCAACGGTAATGATGTCGGAGTTGCTGCCCGGCGCGCCGTTCACACCGACCAGACCGCCGTTGAAGATAGCGTCAGCGACCGGTTGAAAGTTCAGCTCTTCCGGCAGGTTATCGCGGCCAAACCAGCCGGTTTCCACCACCTGCAGTCCGGCGACCTGCGCCGCGCCCGCCAGCGATTCATTATCGTTGCTGGCCGCATCGCTCACCTTCTGCTGCAGCGCATAGTAAGCATCCAGCGCTTTCTCCTGCTTCACTTTCGCCGCAATGTCATTGCGCACGTCAGCCAGCGGCTTGACCTGCGCCGGCTGGACGTCGTCCAGACGGGCCACCAGGAAGCCAACCGAGGATTTGATCACCCCGGAGAGCTGGCCTTTCTCTTTCAGGCCGGCGTCTTTCAGCTCAGGCACGGTAGAGGCATCTTCCATCCACCCCATATCGCCGCCGTTGCGGGCAGAGATAATATCGGTCGATTTTTCTTTTGCCAGCGTGGCGAAATCGGCGCCTTTTTGCAGCTCGGCCAGTACCGCTTTCGCATCAGCTTCAGTTTTAGTCTGAATCACGCTGTAGCGATTACGCTGCGGCTGAGTGAACTGATCTTTGTGCTGGTCATACCATGACTGAATTTCTTCGTCAGAGGCGTTTTCCTGCATGCTGGCGGCATCCATCTTGATGTAGCTCACGCGGAACTGCTCCGGCGCCATAAAACGGGCCTGATTCTGCTGCCAGAAAGCGTTGATTTCCTCATCGCTGGCGGTCTGTTTTGCCGCCAGGGCGTTGACGTTGATGGTCGCTTCGCGAACGACACGCTGCTGAGACACCAGCGCCGCCAGTTGATCGGACTCGCCGGGCAGCATGAAGTCGGTACCCGCAATGGCGTTAATCAGCTGCTGCGTGGTCAGCTGGTTACGCAGCGCCTGGGCGTACTGATCGGTGGTCATCCCCATCTGGGCGACAATACCGCTGAAACGCTGGTTGTCGAACTTACCGTTCGTCTGGAACGCCTGGGTCTGGAAGATCGCCTGCTTCACCTGCTCATCGCTGATGCTGAGGCCCAGCTCGCGGGCATACTGATCCAGAAGCGACTCGTCAATCAGGCGGTTCAGCACCTGCTGGCGCATGGTTTTCATGTAGTTTTCGTTCGCCGCCAGCTCGGAGAACTGGTCGCCAAGCTGCTGCTGCATACGGTTACGTTCGCTGGCGACGGCGTTTTCAAACTGCCCACGGCCAATCTCCTGGCCATTCACTTTTGCGGCATAGTTTTTGCCACCGCCAATCAGGTAACCACTCACCCCGGTCAAAATGAACGAGACGATAATGATACCGAAAATAATCTTGAGCACGACGCTGTTGGCGGCCGTGCGTAGGTTGTCCATCATGGTGTAACAACGCTCCGCTGTAGATGACTTTAGCTCGCGCAGCATAGCACGTGATGGCCGCCGCGCGTGAGGACGTATTTTGACAAGAAAACAGGGTGATTGTCAGCCCACAAGTGGCGATAAACACACATAAAGTAGTCTGAAAAGGCAATAAAAAAGGCACATCTCACGATGCGCCCTTGTACTTCGTCACATTCCCTGACGGGAAAGCCGATCAGTTCACCGCGTCTTTCAGCGCTTTACCAGCACGGAAGCCCGGCACTTTTGCGGCAGCGATAGTAATTTCTTTACCTGTTTGTGGGTTGCGACCAGTACGGGCGGCACGTTCTTTAACAGCAAAGGTACCGAAACCTACCAGCGCAACGTCATCCCCAGCCTGCAGAGATTCAGTAACAGAAGCGATTAAAGCATCTAACGCACGTCCAGCTGCAGCTTTAGAAATGTCCGCACCCGCAGCAATTTTGTCAATCAGTTGAGATTTATTCACTGTTCTCTTCCTCTCTTTATAATTTATATCGCACCAGAGTCCTTCATAGTGCGACCGCGCAGCAGTTATATCAGGACTGTCATGCCCTTACAACAGCAGTTGTCGATGACCCCCCTGCCAGCGATCTAAGTTAGCTACACAAAAAAAGGCTGGCAAGTCCGAAATGACTTACCAGCCCTATTTTTATTAGCGCAATTTGCGCAGAATCACTATTTCGCGGTCACAACCTGCATGCCAAACGGTTCGTTTTGCAGCGCAAGTGTCAGAACTTCCTCGATTCGTTTCACCGGATGGATATCCAAATCAGCGATAACGTTATCCGGAATTTCTTCAAGGTCGCGTTTGTTCTCATCAGGAATCAGAACAGTCTTAATACCGCCGCGATGCGCCGCCAGCAGTTTTTCCTTCAGACCGCCGATCGGCAGCACCTGTCCACGCAGCGTAATCTCCCCGGTCATCGCCACATCGGCGCGTACCGGGTTGCCGGTCAGGCAGGAGACCAGCGCCGTACACATGGCAATCCCCGCGCTCGGACCGTCCTTCGGCGTCGCCCCTTCCGGTACGTGGACGTGAATATCACGCTTCTCGTAAAAGTCGGCGTTAATCCCCAGCTTGTCCGCCCGCGAACGTACCACGGTCAACGCAGCCTGAATCGACTCCTGCATCACCTCGCCCAGCGATCCGGTGTAGGTCAGTTTGCCTTTGCCCGGTACGCAGGCGGTTTCGATGGTCAGCAGATCGCCGCCCACTTCCGTCCACGCCAGACCGGTCACCTGACCGACGCGGTTCTCGCTATCGGCGCGGCCATAGTCGAAGCGCTGCACGCCGAGATAATCATGCAGATTCTCACCATTAATTTCGATGTGTTTCAGCGATTTATCCAGCAACAGCTGCTTAACGGCCTTACGGCACAGCTTGGAGATTTCACGCTCCAGGCTACGAACGCCCGCTTCACGGGTGTAGTAACGAATAATGCCGATAATGGCGCTGTCGTCGACGGTCAGTTCGCCTTTCTTCAGCGCGTTGCGTTCGATCTGCTTCGGCAGCAGGTGACGCTTGGCGATGTTCAGTTTTTCATCCTCGGTGTAACCCGAGAGGCGAATCACTTCCATACGGTCCAGCAGCGGCGCCGGAATGTTCATGGAGTTGGAAGTCGCCACGAACATCACGTCGCTGAGATCGTAATCCACTTCCAGATAGTGGTCGTTAAAGGCCACGTTCTGTTCCGGATCCAGCACCTCAAGCAACGCAGAAGCCGGGTCGCCGCGCATGTCGGAAGACATTTTGTCAATCTCATCCAGCAGGAACAGCGGGTTTTTTACCCCCACTTTCGCCATTTTCTGGATCAGTTTGCCCGGCATCGAGCCAATATAGGTTCGACGATGACCGCGAATTTCCGCTTCATCGCGCACGCCGCCCAGCGCCATGCGGACGTATTTCCGGCCAGTCGCTTTGGCGATAGATTGCCCCAGCGAGGTTTTACCTACCCCCGGCGGTCCCACCAGGCAGAGGATCGGCCCCTTGATTTTGTTCACCCGGCTCTGCACCGCGAGATACTCAAGGATGCGGTCCTTCACGCGCTCCAGACCATAGTGATCGGTATCGAGGATCTCCTGGGCCTGACGCAGGTCTTTCTTGACCTTACTGCGCGCATTCCACGGCACCTGCACCATCCAGTCGATGTAGCCACGCACGACGGTCGCTTCCGCAGACATCGGCGACATCATCTTCAGCTTCTGCAGTTCCGCTTCGGTTTTCTCTTTCGCCTCTTTCGGCATTTTCGCCGCGTCGATCTTGCGCTTCAGCGCTTCGTTTTCATCCGGGGCGTCGTCCATCTCGCCGAGTTCTTTCTGAATCGCTTTCATTTGCTCATTCAGATAGTACTCGCGCTGGGATTTCTCCATCTGCTTTTTGACGCGGTTGCGAATGCGCTTCTCAACCTGCAGCAGATCGATTTCCGATTCCATCATCGCCATCAGATATTCCAGACGTTCGTTGACGTCGGACATCTCAAGCACGGACTGCTTGTCCGCCAGCTTCAGCGGCATATGCGCCGCGATGGTATCCGCCAGGCGCGCCGGATCGTCGATGCTGTTCAGCGACGTCAGCACTTCCGGTGGAATCTTCTTATTCAGCTTGATATAGCCTTCAAACTGGCTGATAGCGGTACGAACCAGCACTTCCTGCTCACGTTCGTCAATCGCCGGCGAGTCGAGATACTCCGCTTTCGCCGAGAAATGCTCGCCATTATCAGACAGCGCAGAAATGCGTGCACGCTGTAGCCCTTCGACCAGCACCTTCACGGTGCCGTCCGGCAGCTTCAGCATCTGCAAAATAGACGCCACGGTTCCAACGGTGAAAAGATCGTTTACACCCGGCTCATCCGTCGACGCTTCTTTCTGCGCAACCAGCATGATTTTTTTATCATGGTCCATGGCCGCTTCGAGGCAACGGATAGATTTTTCCCGCCCTACGAACAGGGGTATGACCATGTGCGGATAAACCACCACATCGCGCAACGGCAATACGGGGATTTCAATGCGTTCAGAACGCTCAGGATTCATAGAGCTCTCTCTTAGTTTAAAGTCCGCCAGGTAGCCGACGACGCCACACTCCACTGCATCGTCGTTAATATGTAATCCAGTATATGGGGATGTATTCCACACATTCAACGGCGGGAATGCAGGAAAAATAAAAGGGGAGATAAAATCCCCCCTTTTTGTTAACTGCTTGAGTGAAATGGCTAATTATTCGCCAGATGCCTGCTGCGCTTCCGGTTTGCCGTAGATCAGCAGCGGTTTGCTCTGACCGGCGATAACCGACTCATCAATGACCACTTTTTCGACATCTTCCATCGAAGGCAGATCATACATGGTGTCCAGCAGCGCCGCTTCCACAATGGAACGCAGGCCACGGGCGCCGGTTTTACGCGCCATCGCTTTCTTGGCAATGGCATCCAGCGCTTCGTCGCGGAATTCAAGCTCTGCGCCTTCAAGGCTAAACAGCGCCTGATACTGCTTGGTCAGGGCGTTTTTCGGCTCTTTCAGGATCTGGATCAGCGCTTCTTCGCTCAGCTCGTTCAGGGTCGCCACGACCGGCAGACGGCCGATGAATTCCGGAATCAAACCAAACTTGATCAGATCTTCCGGCTCGACCTGGGCCAGCAGCTCGCCTTCGCTCGCTTTGTCGGACTTCGCTTTAACCGTCGCGCCAAAACCAATGCCGGAGCCGGTTTCCACACGGTGGGAAATCACTTTGTCCAGACCGGCAAACGCGCCGCCGCAGATAAACAGGATCTTGGAGGTATCAACCTGCAGGAACTCCTGCTGCGGGTGTTTACGCCCGCCCTGCGGTGGAACGGCGGCGACGGTGCCTTCGATAAGCTTCAGCAGCGCCTGTTGCACGCCTTCGCCGGAGACATCGCGAGTAATCGACGGGTTATCGGACTTACGCGAAATTTTGTCGATTTCGTCGATATAGACGATGCCGCGCTGCGCTTTCTGCACGTCGTAATCGCACTTCTGCAGCAGTTTCTGAATGATATTTTCGACGTCCTCACCCACATAACCGGCTTCGGTCAGGGTGGTGGCGTCCGCCATGGTAAACGGCACATCCAGCAGGCGCGCCAGCGTTTCCGCCAGCAGCGTTTTACCGGAGCCGGTCGGCCCGATCAGCAGGATGTTACTTTTACCCAGCTCTACGCCATTGCTGGTATCGCCATTGCGCAGACGTTTGTAGTGGTTGTATACCGCGACCGCCAACACTTTTTTCGCCTGTTCCTGACCGATGACGTAGTCATCAAGGTGGTGGCGAATCTCGTGCGGCGTCGGCAGCGCGCTGCGCTCGCGGTGCGGCGCAACTTCTTTAATCTCTTCGCGAATGATGTCGTTACATAAATCAACGCATTCGTCGCAGATATACACGGATGGCCCGGCGATCAGCTTACGCACTTCATGCTGGCTTTTGCCGCAAAAAGAGCAATACAACAATTTGCCCGATCCATCTTTGCGTTTATCTGTCATGAGTCCAAACCTCTTTTTAAGTTCTTTGTGCCGCACACGACGACGCAAATGCCATTCTCAGGCGCAAGCCGCCATATAGCGTTGTGCCGCCCTTCATTAGTATATACACAAAATCCTTCGCGCTACATCGCGGCGGTAGCGAAGCGACCGGCCGCCTGCCTGCCCGGCAAGCGTCCGGAAAAATGCCAACCGCTCAGCAAACGTGGCGAGAAGGATGAAGCGTAAAGCGGCACCCTTACGCCCAGGGCATCAATTACGATGGGTCAAAATAGAGTCGACCAGTCCGTACTCCACGGCTTCCGCAGCAGACAGGAAGCGGTCACGCTCGGTGTCACGCTCAATCTGCTCAAGAGACTGGCCGGTATGATGCGCCATCAGCTCATTCATGCGTCCTTTCACCTTCAGGATTTCACGGGCGTGGATCTCAATATCCGTCGCCTGCCCCTGATAGCCGCCCAGCGGCTGGTGGATCATCACGCGGGAGTTCGGCAGGCAGAAACGCTTGCCCTTCGCCCCGGCGGTCAGCAGGAACGCGCCCATGGACGCGGCCTGGCCCATACAGATGGTGCTGACGTCCGGCTTGATGAACTGCATGGTGTCATAAATCGACATCCCGGCGGTGATCACCCCGCCCGGAGAGTTAATGTACAGGTAAATGTCTTTTTCCGGGTTTTCCGCTTCCAGAAACAGCATCTGCGCCACGATCAGATTTGCCATGTGGTCTTCGACCTGGCCGGTCAGAAAAATGACGCGTTCCTTAAGCAGACGGGAGTAGATATCAAAAGAACGTTCACCGCGTGAGGTCTGTTCAATGACCATCGGCACCAGGGCCATATGGGGTGCAAAGTTGTCTCGTTCGCCACTGTATGACATTTCCGTCTCCTGGAGTAATTTTAAAATACCTGCTGCACTGATTGTAACCTTACGGACGGATTATCAGCCACAGTTTCTATCCGCTGAACGCGTCACCGCCTCTTCAACACGCGTGCGATTGCGGATGCAGTTGCCTCCCTCGGTAATGGGGATGGCGTTGCCATATTTCAAGCATAACAAGCTTTTGCTGTAACGCTATCATGGTAAATGCGTTTTAGCACCGTGCCTGAGGCTATCATTAGCTAAAAAAAAACCCGCCGCCTTTCGGCAACGGGTTTTTGCCCGAACCTTGAACAATCGCGGCGAAATTACGCCTGCTGGTTCATCAGTTCGTTGAAGGAAGTGGCTTTTTCAGACACTTTGGCTTTCGCCAGCACGGCTTCAACAGCCTGCTCTTCCAGCGCCACGTTGCGCATGTTGTCCATCAGCTCTTTGTTCTTGCTGTAGAACTCAACCACTTCTGACGGATCTTCGTAAGCAGAAGCCATCTCTTCGATCAGGCCTTTCACGCGCTCTTCGTCAGCTTTCAGCTCGTTGGTGCGAATCACTTCGCCCAGCAGCAGGCCAACCACTACGCGGCGTTTAGCCTGCTCTTCGAACAGTTCGCGCGGCAGTTCCAGAGCCTGTTTCTCGTTGCCACCGAAACGCTGAGCAGCCTGGCGACGCAGCACGTCGATTTCGCTGTCGATCAGAGCTGCCGGAACGTCGATGTCGTTAGCTTTAACCAGACCTTCGATAGCCTGAGACTTCACGCGGTTACGCACAGCGCCTTTCAGCTCACGTTCCATGTTTTTACGCACTTCAGCGCGCAGGCCAGCGACGGAACCATCTTCCACGCCGAAACGTTTGATGAATTCTTCGGTCAGCTCCGGCAGTTCACGTTCTTCAACTTTCTTCAGGTTGATAACGAACTTAGCCGCTTTACCTTTCAGGTTTTCTGCGTGGTATTCTTCCGGGAAGGTCACGTCGATGGTGAACTCGTCACCCGCTTTGTGGCCTTTGATACCGTCTTCGAAGCCCGGGATCATGCGACCCTGGCCCATCGCCAGTACGAAGTCAGAAGCTTTGCCGCCTTCGAACTCTTCACCATCTACGGAACCGGTGAAGTCGATGGTTACGCGATCTTCAGCGTCAACCGCGCCTTCTTTTTCTTTCCAGGTTGCCTGCTGCTTGCGCAGGGTTTCCAGCATGGTGTCAACGTCAGCGTCGGTCACTTCAACAACCGGTTTTTCTACTTCGATCGCTTCCAGACCCTGCAGTTCAACTTCCGGATACACTTCGAACTCTACCGCGTAGGTGAAGTCTTCACCCAGTTTGTATTCGCCCGGAACGTAGTTCGGCGCGCCGGCCGGATTGATTTTTTCTTTGATGATCGCGTCAACGAAATGACGGCTCATCAGGTCGCCCAGCACGTCCTGACGAACGGAAGCGCCATAGCGCTGAGCAACAACATTCATCGGCACTTTGCCTTTACGGAAGCCGTCAATGCGAACTTTTTTCGCTACGTTGACCAGCTCGCTTTTGACAGCATTCTCGATGCTGTCAGCGGCGATAGTAATCGTTACACGGCGCCCAAGGCCCTGAGTGGTTTCAACTGAAACTTGCATCTTGTTACCTCAAAAAAATCACAGTGCTCGGTCAACTCTGGAAGCGCGTGTAGGTGGCTTCGCAGAACCGGGATGCCCTCTTCAAATCAGAAACACATTCCCTGTCGTCAGAATCATCCCGAAGACATTCATATATAAGACGCGGCATTATAGCGGCATCACTTTTGTGAGTCGAGAACGGTTGTCGCCTGGTGCTGCGGCATTTTTCACATTTCCCGCTCAATTTTGTCCGCAAAAGCGCTGAGTTTGCGCATTTTCCAGGCAAAACAAAACGGCCCGTAGGCCGTTTTTGCTAAATCTGCAAGCAACATACTGGAAAAGCGCCAGCGGTTGCAAATGGGATTTCTAGGCGATGCTCCCCGCGCCGCGGCACGGCGGCGAGGCGAAAACCGTATCCTGTAGCGCTTCCCATTCTTTAATCGTGTAGGTGTGCAGCGCCAGGGCGTGCACCGTATTCGACAGCTCCTCGGTTAGCGTGCCGTAGATCATACGGTGGCGATTTAGGAAACGCTCGCCAGTGAAGCGATCGCTCACTAACACCACTTTAAAATGACTTTCAGAGCCCGCAGGGACGTTGTGACGATAACTTTCATCCACGACTTCGAGATACATCGGGTCGAACGCTGCTCTAAGTTTTGCTTCGATCTGTTCACGTATCATCATGAATTTTCTCCTCCGACAACGCTGAGATGCCGCCACTCCATTTAAATGTTAGCCGCTTTTACCGCTTCCATTAGGAGAAAACAACAAAAAATTAGCATTGTTCTGATATTTTCATTCAAAAGTATCACGTTTACTGGCTCTGGTCGCCAGATCCGCCGGGGAAAGAGCGATTAACCGTGGCGGGACGCTCAGAAAACCGCCAGGGCGATGGATTTACACGCGTTGCCACTTCCCCTTGCCGTTGGCAATGCTATGATGGCGGTAATTTTCCTTATAACAACACCATGCGTTGAGACCTGAACATGCTTAAGAAGATCCTTTTCCCGTTGGTCGCCATGTTTATGCTGGCAGGATGCGCCACGCCGCCGACCACCATTGAAGTATCGCCGAAAATCACGCTGCCGCAGCAGGATCCTAGCCTGATGGGCGTGACCGTCAGCATCAACGGCGCCGACCAGCGTCCGGACCAGGCGCTGGCGAAAGTGACGCGCGACAACCAACAGGTCACCCTTACCGCCTCCCGCGATCTGCGCTTCCTGCTGCAGGAAGTGCTGGAGAAACAAATGACCGCGCGCGGCTACATGATTGGCCCGAACGGCGCAGTCGATCTGCAGATCATCGTCAACAAACTCTACGCTGACGTCTCCCAGGGCAACGTGCGCTACAACATCGCCACCAAAGCCGATATCGCCATCATCGCCACCGCGGCAAACGGCACGAAGATGACCAAAAACTACCGCGCCAGCTACTCGGTTGAAGGTGCCTTCCAGGCCTCGAACAAAAACATCGCTGATGCCGTCAACAGCGTCCTGACTGATACCATCGCCGATATGGCGCAGGACACCAGCATCCACGATTTCATCAAGCAAAACGCGCGTTAATGCCACCACGAACCCGGCCTCCGCCGGGTTCGTGCTTTATGCTATGTCCAGTCACTACTTACGCATTTTTCAGCAGCCTAAATCAGCGATTTTGCTGATCCTCGGCTTCGCCTCCGGTCTGCCGCTGGCCCTCACCTCCGGTACCCTGCAGGCCTGGATGACGGTGGAAAACATCGATCTGAAAACGATCGGTTTTTTCTCGCTTGTCGGCCAGGCCTATGTCTTTAAATTCCTCTGGTCCCCGCTGATGGACCGCTACACGCCGCCGTTTCTCGGGCGCCGTCGCGGCTGGTTGGTGACCACCCAGGTCCTGCTTCTGCTGGCCATCGCGGCGATGGGTTTTCTCGAACCTGCCTCCCAGCTGCGCTGGATGGCGGCGCTGGCGGTAGTGATCGCCTTCTGTTCGGCGTCGCAGGATATCGTCTTTGATGCCTGGAAAACCGACGTTCTGCCAGCGGAAGAGCGCGGCGCCGGCGCCGCGATCAGCGTGCTGGGCTATCGCCTCGGGATGCTGGTCTCCGGTGGTCTGGCCCTGTGGATCGCCGACCGCTATCTCGGCTGGCAGGGCATGTACTGGCTGATGGCGGCGCTGCTGGTGCCCTGCATCATCGCCACGCTGCTGGCGCCCGAGCCAAGCGACGTTATCCCGGTTCCCCGGTCGCTGGAGCAGGCGGTAGCTGAACCGCTGCGCGATTTTTTCGGCCGTAACAACGCCTGGCTGATTCTGCTGCTCATCGTTCTTTATAAGCTTGGCGATGCGTTTGCCATGAGTCTGACCACCACCTTTCTCATCCGCGGCGTCGGTTTTGACGCCGGCGAGGTGGGAATGGTGAACAAAACCTTAGGCCTGTTCGCCACCATTCTTGGCGCCCTGTACGGCGGCGTCCTGATGCAGCGATTGACGCTGTTCCGGGCGCTGCTGATCTTCGGTCTGCTGCAGGGGGTTTCCAACGCCGGCTACTGGCTGCTGTCGATTACCGATAAGCACCTCTATTCCATGGCGACCGCGGTATTCTTTGAAAATCTGTGCGGGGGAATGGGGACGGCGGCGTTTGTGGCGCTGCTGATGACGCTGTGCAACAAGTCGTTCTCCGCCACCCAGTTCGCGCTGCTCTCGGCGCTGTCCGCGGTTGGCCGCGTGTACGTCGGGCCGATTGCCGGCTGGTTTGTCGAGGCCCACGGCTGGTCCGCCTTCTATCTCTTCTCCGTGGTCGCGGCGGTGCCGGGGATCGCGCTGCTGCTGCTGTGCCGACAAACGCTCGAGCATACCCAACGCACGGCAAGCTTTATACCGCGTAGCGAATATCCGCAGGCCTATGCGCTGGCGCTGGGGATCCTGACGCTGGGCTGCCTGCTGCTGGCGGTATGGCTGGGTCTGCTGATCCTCAACGCGCTGGATTATACGTCGTTCAGCTTCCTGTCCGGCCTGCTGGAGGTTGCCGCGCTGACCGCCGTTGGCGGTATTTTGTTCGGCGGCCTGCTCGACTACCTGGCGCTGCGTAAAACCCACCTGATTTAAGGACGCTGCATCATTATTAGCCGTTGTAATTACGAAACGTAATTATAACGGCTTATTAACGCTTTTATATTGCCCGCCGCGCTATTTGTTGTTTTGTGCGTTTTTGTTTTCTGGAAATTATTGACAGTTTTCATTCGATTCTTTAAATAATTTAACCGATTCAGCTACGCCGTTTTTATTTCACGTTTCCACAATGTCTTTTATTTGATAATTAAATGTTAAACAATTGTTCTAATTTTTGGGTGGTTATGCCCATTCGCCGCTAAGTACACCTTTTCTTATCCCTTTCGTTATCGATCCCACGAAAATCAGGCTTTGCAAGCGATTACGTAACACTACGTAACATATGTGACAAACCAAGCAGAAGCCGCTAACACAGAACTGACAGAGATCCAATCATGTTTACAGTAATGCAACCTTACCGTAAAATGCCCATACACTTTAAACGCCACCAGATCCCGTGGAATTGAGGTCGTTCAATGAGACTCAGGAAATACAATAAAAGTTTGGGATGGATGTCATTAATCGCAGGTACTGTATTACTCAGTGGTTGTGATTCTGCACTCCTTGACCCAAAAGGACAGATTGGACTGGAGCAACGCTCTTTGATTCTGACGGCCTTCGGCCTGATGATGATTGTCGTTATTCCCGCCGTCTTGATGGCAGTAGGATTTGCCTGGAAGTATCGCGCGAGCAATAAAGATGCGAAGTATAGCCCGAACTGGTCACACTCCAATAAAGTGGAAGCTGTGGTCTGGACGGTACCTATTCTGATCATCCTGTTCCTGGCCGTTCTGACCTGGAAAACCACTCACGCACTGGAGCCAAGCAAACCGCTTGTCCATGACGAGAAACCAATCACCATCGAAGTCGTATCGATGGACTGGAAATGGTTCTTTATCTATCCGGAACAGGGTATTGCTACCGTTAACGAAATCGCCTTCCCGGCGAACGTACCGGTACACTTCAAAGTGACCTCTAACTCGGTGATGAACTCGTTCTTTATTCCGCGCTTAGGCAGCCAGATCTACGCAATGGCCGGGATGCAGACTCAGCTGCACCTCATTGCTGACGAAGCTGGTACTTATGACGGTATCTCCGCTAGCTACAGTGGCCCGGGCTTCTCTGGTATGAAGTTCAAAGCGATTGCTACCCCGGATCGTGCAACTTTCGATCAGTGGGTTGAAAAAGCGAAACAGTCTCCGAACGCCATGGACTCTATGGCCGCGTTCGAGAAAGTGGCTGTGCCTAGCGAATACAACAAAGTGGAATACTTCTCTAACGTGAAACCGGATCTGTTCAAAGATGTTGTGAACAAATTCATGTCTCACGAGAGCATGAACATGTCCAAACCTGAAGGCGAGCATGCCGCTCACGACGGGATGGAAGGCATGGACATGAGCCACGCGGAAACCGCTCACTAAGGGGCCGAGGAAGAAAACGATGTTCGGAAAACTTACACTGGATGCAGTGCCCTACCACGAACCTATTATCGTGGTAACGGTGGCTGCGATTATCATTGGGGGACTGGCGCTTCTGGCAGCCATCACTTACTTCGGTAAGTGGTCCTACCTATGGAACGAGTGGCTGACTTCTGTCGACCACAAACGTCTCGGTATCATGTACGTTATCGTGGCAATCGTCATGCTGCTGCGTGGCTTTGCGGACGCCATCATGATGCGTAGCCAGCAGGTGCTGGCCTCGGCCGGGGAAGCAGGCTTCCTGCCGCCTCATCACTACGATCAGATCTTTACCGCCCACGGCGTTATCATGATCTTCTTCGTGGCGATGCCGTTCGTTATCGGTCTGATGAACCTGGTGGTTCCGCTTCAGCTCGGCGCACGCGACGTAGCCTTCCCGTTCCTCAACAACCTGAGCTTCTGGTTCACCGTTGTGGGCGTGATTCTGGTTAACCTGTCTCTGGGCGTCGGTGAGTTCGCGCAGACCGGTTGGCTGGCTTATCCGCCGCTGTCGGGAATTGAATACAGTCCTGGCGTAGGGGTCGACTACTGGATTTGGGCGCTGCAGCTCTCCGGTATCGGGACTACCCTGACCGGTATTAACTTCTTCGTGACCATTATCAAGATGCGCGCCCCGGGCATGACCATGTTCAAGATGCCGGTATTCTCCTGGGCATCTCTGTGCGCTAACATCCTGATTATCGCCTCTTTCCCAATTCTGACCGTCACCATCGCGCTGCTGACCCTGGATCGTTACCTGGGCACCCATTTCTTTACCAACGATATGGGTGGCAACATGATGATGTACATCAACCTGATTTGGGCCTGGGGTCACCCGGAAGTGTACATCCTGGTTCTGCCGGTGTTCGGGGTCTTCTCCGAAATCGCCGCGACCTTCTCGCGTAAGCGTCTGTTCGGTTACACCTCTCTGGTGTGGGCAACCGTCTGTATTACCGTTCTGTCGTTCATCGTTTGGCTGCACCACTTCTTCACCATGGGTGCTGGCGCGAACGTAAACGCCTTCTTCGGTATTACCACCATGATTATCGCGATCCCGACCGGGGTTAAGATCTTCAACTGGCTGTTCACCATGTATCAGGGCCGCATCGTCTTCAACTCGGCGATGATGTGGACTATCGGCTTTATCGTCACCTTCTCCGTCGGTGGGATGACCGGTGTGCTGCTGGCGGTACCGGGCGCAGACTTCGTTCTGCACAACAGCCTGTTCCTGATCGCGCACTTCCATAACGTTATCATCGGCGGTGTGGTGTTCGGTTGCTTCGCCGGTCTGACCTACTGGTGGCCGAAAGCCTTTGGCTTCACCCTGAACGAAACCTGGGGCAAACGCGCTTTCTGGTTCTGGATCATCGGCTTCTTCGTGGCGTTTATGCCGCTGTACGTGCTGGGCTTCATGGGGATGACCCGTCGTCTGAGCCAGCAGATCGATCCGCAGTTCCACCCGATGCTGGTTGTTGCAGCTTGCGGTGCGGCGCTGATCGCCTGCGGTATCCTGTGCCAGCTGATTCAGTTCTACGTCTCTATTCGCGACCGCGATCAGAACCGTGACCTGACCGGTGACCCATGGGGTGGCCGTACGCTGGAGTGGGCAACCTCTTCTCCACCGCCGTTCTACAACTTTGCTATCGTTCCTCAGGTTCACGAGCGTGACGCCTTCTGGGAAATGAAAGAGAAAGGTGAAGCGTACAAACAGCCTGCTCACTATGAAGAAATTCATATGCCGAAGAACAGCGGCGCCGGCATCGTCATTGCCGCCTTCGCTACGGTATTTGGTTTCGCCATGATCTGGCATATCTGGTGGATGGCGATCGCCAGCTTCATCGGCATCGTAGCGACCTGGATTATTAAGAGCTTTGACGAGGACGTGGATTACTACGTACCGGTTGCAGAAGTCGAAAAACTGGAAAAACAGCATTTCGATGAGATTAACAAAGCAGGGCTGAAAAATGGCAACTGATACTCTTGCGCATACTGCCCACGCGCATGAACACGGGCACCATGATACAGGACCGATGAAGGTATTCGGTTTCTGGATCTACCTGATGAGCGACTGCATTATCTTCGCTACGCTGTTTGCTACCTATGCCGTTCTGGTGAACGGCACGGCCGGCGGACCAACTGGCAAAGATATTTTCGAACTGCCGTTCGTTCTGGTTGAAACCGCACTGCTGCTGTTCAGCTCCATCACCTACGGCATGGCGGCTATCGCCATGTACAAAAACAACAAGAGCCAGGTGGTTTCCTGGCTGGCGTTGACCTGGTTGTTTGGCGCCGGATTTATCGGGATGGAAATCTATGAATTCCATCACCTGATCATGGAAGGCTTTGGTCCGGATCGTAGTGGCTTCCTGTCCGCGTTCTTCGCGCTGGTCGGCACCCACGGTCTGCACGTGACCTCCGGTCTTATCTGGATGGCGGTGCTGATGTTCCAGGTTTCACGTCGTGGCCTGACCAGCACTAACCGCACCCGTATCCTGTGCCTGAGCCTGTTCTGGCACTTCCTGGACGTGGTGTGGATCTGCGTGTTCTCGGTTGTCTATCTGATGGGGGCGATGTAATGAGTCATTCTACCGATCATAGCGGCGCTTCTCACGGCAGCGTGAAGAGCTACATGACAGGATTTATCCTGTCCATCATCCTGACGGTCATTCCGTTCGCCATGGTGATGAGTGGCTCCGCCTCGCATGCGGTTATCCTTGGCACCATTCTGGTGACCGCTGTAGTGCAGATCGTGGTACACCTCGTGTACTTCCTGCATATGAACAGCAAGTCCGATGAAGGCTGGAACCTGACCGCATTTATCTTCACCGTAATCATCATTGCGATCGTGGTTGTCGGCTCCATCTGGATTATGTGGAACCTGAACTACAACATGATGATGCACTAAGAGCGGCGAGTATGTTTAAGCAATACCTGCAAGTTACGAAACCAGGCATTATTTTTGGCAACCTGATCTCCGTGATCGGCGGTTTCCTGCTGGCCTCCAAAGGCCACATCGACTATCCGCTGTTCGTCTGGACGCTCCTTGGAGTATCCCTGGTGGTCGCCTCGGGTTGTGTATTCAACAACTACATCGACCGGGACATCGATCGTAAGATGGAACGGACGAAAAACCGGGTGCTGGTCAAAGGGCTGATCTCGCCAGAAGCTTCGCTGGTGTACGCCACCTTGCTGGGTATTGCTGGCTTTATGCTGCTGTGGTTCGGCGCAAATCCGCTGGCCTGCTGGCTGGGGGTGATGGGGTTCGTGGTTTATGTCGGCGTCTACAGCCTGTACATGAAACGCCACTCCGTCTATGGCACGCTGATTGGCTCACTCTCCGGCGCAGCGCCGCCGGTGATTGGCTACTGCGCAGTGACCGGTGATTTCGACAGCGGTGCGGCTATCCTGTTGGCTATCTTTAGCCTGTGGCAGATGCCTCACTCCTACGCCATCGCGATTTTCCGCTTCAAGGATTATCAGGCGGCGAATATTCCGGTGCTGCCGGTAGTGAAAGGTATATCGGTCGCCAAAAACCATATTACGCTGTACATCGTCGCCTTTGCCGTTGCGACCCTGATGCTCTCGCTGGGCGGCTATGCCGGGTACAAATACCTGGTCGTAGCGGCAGCAGTCAGCGTCTGGTGGCTAGGCATGGCGCTGCGCGGCTACAAAGTGGCAGATGATAAAGTCTGGGCGCGTAAGCTCTTCGTCTTTTCCATCGTCGCCATCACTGCGCTGTCCGTGATGATGTCCGTTGACTTTATGGTGCCGGATTCACATAGTCTGCTGGCTTATGTGAGATAATCACCCGCTCCAGTATGATATAAAGCCCCGTTTTTACGGGGCTTTTTCTTTTCTGTTTAATGTCTTTTTCCTTTCTCAATTCATACTTCCCTCCCCTCCCCCACACCGTTTTCGTAGCTACCCGCTAATAAATGAGGAAAAAATGAGCTTATACCAACCGGACGTCGCTCGCCCCGTTCAGCTCTACGGTGCTACCTTTCGCCTCGGGCTTACGCCCGTTTTGGAAATATTCAATACAAGGAATTGCAATGAAAGAGTTAACACTGAACGAAATGGACTACATCTCCGGCGGCTTTAACCTGTTCGGCGCGGCCAGCGGCTTCGCCAGCTTCGTCGCCAACTCGGGCATCGGTTTCACCTCATTTGTCCTCACCTCTGGCAACGCATTCGCCTCGTTCGTCTGCGACAGCACAATGGCGTTTGGTTCCTTCCTGACCGGTCAGTCAAATTGGGAAACCTTTGTGACCGCCGGTAAGGATAACTGGGGAAGCTTCGTCAATACCGCCGGCAACAGCTGGAACACCTTTGTCGATAACGCCGCCAGCGACTGGAGCAGTTTCCTGAACAAAGCATCAGCCTAAGCGACATCTTGCCGAGGGCAGCGCATCGGCTGCCCTGTTTACCCCACCAGCATCGCCTGCGCGCTGTAGAGCAGATCGAGATGATCACGGCATAACGCTTCTAGCGAGGTCCGCGATTGATGGCTGGTCAGACTTAGCGCTCCCCACCAGGTTCCTTCCCTGTCGGTTAACGGTACCGCCAGCACCAGCATGCCAATCTCAAACTCCTGTTCAATGGTGGCGTATCCCTGACGCCGCACCTGAGCGATTTTCTCCATCAGCGGCGCGACGTCGGTCACCGTATAGGGCGTGCGTTGTTCCCGGGTAATGCGCTGCAGAACCGCTTCACACTCTGCTTCCGGCAGCGAAGCCAGCCATAATCGCCCCCCGGCGGTACAGAAGATGGGCACCCGCTCCCCTAACCGAACCGACGTGGAGTTAAACGGCGTATGCCGGCTGCGGGCGATATAGACCAGTTCATCTTCATCCACCACCCCCACCGAGGCGTGCTCCTCGGTCCGGCTGGCGATGTATTCGACAATCGGCCGCACCATGCGGGGAAACTGCGCCGAATCGACGTAGGCCTGACCAAGCCGCAGCGTCTTCGGGGTAAGCCAGTAATAGCGCCCATCGGTTTGCAAATAGCGCTCATGCAGCAGCGTCAACAGAAAACGTCGTGCCGCGCTTTGCGTCAGGCCGCTCATTTTCGCCGCCTGAGCGACGGTGAGCTTTGGGCAGGTTTTAGAAAAAAGCTGGATGAGCGCCAACCCTTTTTGTAAACCGACGATCAGATCGCGAGGATGAATGGTGTTTTGCATATTCGCTCACATTTTTGCAACATCATTATCGATTTCCTGCGATTATCGCAGCGATGGTGCGATTAACAACCAACATGTCCGAATTCTGCGTTGTCGCTCCCAGCTTCCGCTGAAATACTTTCACAACATTCATTTAACAAATGAGGTTTGAAATGGTCAGTGGAACTACCCAGGTTGTCGCCGTGATTGGTCATCCGATCGCCCAGGTGAAATCACCGGATAACTTCAACCGCTACTTTGCCGAACAGCACATGGACAGCGTCATGATCCCGGTGGATATCGTCCCGGACGCGGTGGCCGCCTACCTCAACGCCCTGCGCGGCTGGCAGAACATGAGCGGCGTGCTGGTGACGGTACCGCATAAACAACGCGCCGCCGCGCTGGTCGACGAACTTACGCCGCGCGCTCGCCGACTCAACGCCATCAATGTGATCCGCAAGCTGGCGGATGGCCGGTTACAGGGCGATATGCTGGACGGCGTCGGATTTCAGCTTGCCGCCGAGGCACAGGGTTTTCAGCCGGCAGGTAAGCAGGCGCTGCTCTCCGGTTGCGGCGGCGTCGGCAGCGCCATCGCCTGGGGATTGTGCGAGGCGGGGATCCGCCAACTGGCTCTGCACGATCAAAACCCGGCCACCCGGCAACGCCTGCACGATCTTCTGACCGAGGCCTTTCCGGCGGTGCAACTGAGCACGCTGCCGGACAGCCTGCACGGTGTCGATCTGCTGATCAACGGCTCGCCGGCCGGCATGGCCGGGTTTGATGCACTGCCCCTACCCCAGGCGCTGCTGGAGACGCTCGACAGCGCCACCCACGTGGCCGACGTTGTCACCGCCCCGGTGATGACGCCGTTGCTCACCTTCGCCGCCGCCCGCGGCTGCCGGGTACAGACTGGGCCGGAAATGGCGCTGGCGCAGATGACGCTGATGGGCCAGTTTATCGGCGCCATCCCGTCGGCGCAGGGAGCGGCGGCATGAAAAGCTGGGATGTGATCGTCATCGGCAGTGGCGCCGCTGGCTTTGCCGCCGCGGTCACCGCCAGCTGCAAAGGGCTGTCGGTGCTGATGCTGGAGAAAGCCGGTCAGTTCGGCGGCACCTCGGCTATCTCCGGCGGCGCCGTGTGGCTGCACGATACCGACCAGGCGCGCGCCGAGGGCAAAAGCGGTAGCGCCGAAGCGATCAAAACCTATCTACGAACCATTATCGGCGAGGCCCACTACCGCGAAGATATCGCCGAGGCGTTTGTCCGCGCCGGGCGAGAGGCCCTCTCCTTTCTGGAGCGCGAGGGGGCGGTGAAATATAGCCTGCGCCCGCTCTCACCCGATTACTATCCGGATGAGCCCGGCGCCGTCGACGTCGGTCGGGCGCTGGAGGTGGTCGAGTATGACGGCCGTGAACTGGGGGACGCGTTTCGCGACCTGCGCTCGCCTCCGCCGGGGATGCTGCTGTTTGGCGGGATGATGGTCAACCGCGTCGACATTCAACATTTTCTCGATATGCGTCGCTCGCTGCGCTCCCTGGCCCATTGCACCCGGCTGCTGCTGCGCTACGCCCGCGACCGGGTGAAATATCCTCGCGGCACCCGCCTGGCGATGGGCAATGCGCTGATTGCCCGCATGGCGACCACGGCGCTGCGTAAAGGCATGAGCCTTCGGCTGAATGTCAATGTGCTGGCGCTGTGCGAATCGCAAGGCGCGGTCACCGGGGTAGAGATTGACTATCAGGGGCAAAAAGAGACGCTACACGCCCGCCGTGGGGTGGTGCTAGCCGCAGGCGGCTTTGCCGCTGGCGCGCTGGCGGCGCGCTATCGGCCTCACACCCGAGAGCACTTCACCATGTCGCCGCCAGCCAATGATGGCGCTGCGCTGCGTCTTGCGGCGGCACTCAACGCTCGCGAGGGAGCCGATCGCGCGTCCAACTTTTTCTGGGCGCCGGTATCGGTGCTGACCCGGGCCGACGGCAGCGAGGAGCGCTTCCCCCACCTGGTGACCGACCGGGCCAAGCCGGGGGTGATTGCCGTCAATCAGCGGGCGGTACGCTTCGTTAACGAGTCCAGCTCCTATCACCATTTTGCCAGCGCGATGCAGCGTGCAGCGGAGAATGCCCCCTGCTTTTTACTGTGCGACGCGCAGGCGATGAAGCGTTACGGCCTCGGGCTGGCGCGCCCGGCGCCGGTGAACAATGACGCCCTGATCGCCGCTGGCTATCTGCATAAAGCCGATACCCTGGCCGCGCTGGCGCAGCAGCTTGGGCTGGATGCCCACGCCCTGAGCGAGACGGTCGCCCGCTACAATCGTGACGCCGCGCAGGGTGTGGACCGTGAGTTTGCCAAAGGCGGCAACAGCTATAACCGGGCGATGGGCGATCCGGGCCGTCATCCTGACGCCTGCAACGCTCCCCTGCTCAGCGCGCCGTTCTATGCCATCAAACTCTATACCGGCGATCTGGGGACTTCTCGAGGTCTGGTCACCACCGCCGATGCCCAGGTCGTCAACGCTGAAGGCAACCCCATTGCGGGGCTGTACGCGGTGGGAAACGACATGGATTCGCTGATGGCCGGCACCTACCCGGGTCCCGGCATCACCCTTGGCCCGGGGCTGACGTTTGGCTACCTCGCCGCCTGCCATCTGGCGCAACCCGCCACCCACTAATCAGGAAAACATCATGATCTACGAAAAACGCACCTACACCATCAATCCGCTGAAAATGGCCGACTGGCTGGCGCTGTACCAAAGCGATGCCCTGGCGGTGCAAACTGACCATCTTGGCAAACTGATCGGCTTCTTTTTTACCGAGATCGGCGTGGTCAATCAGGTAGTGCACATCTGGGCTTACGAAAGCCTGGACGATCGCCTGGTACGCCGCGCACGGATGGCCCAGGACGAGCGCTGGCAGACCTTCTCGCGGAAAAACCGCGAACTGGCCGCCGTGGAGCGCCTCGAATCGGTGCTGATGCGCCCCACCGCTTTTTCACCATTGCAATAAGGAGTCCATCATGAGCGGGCCTGTGAAGGTGGATGTGCTGGTGGTCGGATCCGGCGCGGCGGGACTCTCTGCCGCGGTCACCGCGGCAGTGCACGGCGCCAGCGTCATGGTGGCGGAGAAAGCGTCAGTGCTCGGCGGGACCAGCGCCTGGTCCGGCGGCTGGCTGTGGATCCCCCGCAACCCGCTGGCGCGAGCGGAGGGCATCGACGAAGCGGCCGATGCCCCGCTGACCTATCTGCAGCATGAGATGGGGGGAGAAGCCGCCGACGTTCGCTTGCAGACCTTCCTGCATTACGGGCCGGAAATGGTGGATTTCTTTCATCAACGGACGGCGGTGAAGTTTCTGTCGGGCAGCACCATGCCGGACTTTCACGCGTCGCCGGGCGCGGCGAACGGTGGGCGGTCGGTCACCGCTCAGCCCTACGATGGCCGCCTGCTCGGCGACTGGCTCCACCGACTGCGCCCGCCGCTGGAGACCATCAGTCTTGCCGGGATGGGCATCGCCGGCGGCGCGGACATGGCGCATTTTTTCAACGCTACCCGCTCGCCGCGCTCTGCGCTGTATGCCGCCCGCCGCCTGCTGCGCCACGGCTGGCAGCGGCTGCGCGCCGGACGAGGGCTGCATCTGGTCAATGGCAATGCGCTGGTCGCCCGTCTGCTGCGATCCGCCCTCGACGCCGGGGTGCGTTTTCAGCTCAACGCCCCGGCGGTCAGACTGCTGCAGGGTCCGCAGGGAGTGTCCGGTGCAGTGCTGCGCAGCGACGGCGGGGAGATACTCGTCGAAGCGGGCGCCGTGGTGCTGGCCTGCGGCGGTTTTCCCCACGATCGGCAGCGCCTGGCGCAGGTGGTGCCTCATGCCGCGGAGGGTTACGGCCATTTCTCCGCCGCGCCGCCTGACAATCAGGGCGAGGGGATCCGCCTTGGCGAATCCGCCGGCGGCCAGTTCGATACCCGCCTGCGCCACCCGCTGGCCTGGGCGCCGGTGTCCCGCGTCACCCTCGCCAGCGGCCAGCAGCTGATGTTTCCCCATCTGGTGGAACGCGCCAAGCCCGGGGTGATCGCCGTCCTGCCTAACGGCAAACGCTTTGTTAACGAGGCCGACTCCTATCACGACTTTATCGCCGCCCTGCTGGCGGCGACGCCCGCGGGCGACACGCCGCAGGCCTGGCTGCTGGCCGATCGGCGCGCGCTGCGCCGCTATGGCCTGGGCCACGCCAGGCCCTTTCCGTTCTCCCCTACCGCCTGGCTGCGTACCGGCTATCTGCGGCGAGGAAACACCCTTGCCGAGCTGGCGAAGCGGTGCGCCATCGATACCGATGCGCTGGCGGAAACCGTTGCACGCTTTAACCATTTTGCCAGCACCGGTGAAGACATCGATTTTCACCGCGGCGCATCGGCCTATAACCGCGCGCAGGGTGACCATCAGGTGACGCTCGGAGCGCTGCGCGAAGGGCCGTTCTACGCGGTGCGCATTCTGCCCGGCTCGCTGGGCACCTTTAGCGGGTTACAAACCGACGAACACGCTCGGGTGTTGGATGGGCAGCAGCAGCCGATACCGGGCCTGTTCGCCATCGGCAACGACATGTCGAGCGTGATGCGCGGCTATTACCCCAGCGGAGGGATCACCCTCGGGCCGGCTATGACCTTCGGCTACCTGGTGGGCAAAAATCTGGCGGCAAACACAATAAAAACAAAGCAATAAAAACCAGGGACGGCAATACCCCTGGCTAACTTCACCTGCAACTGTACCGGAGCCCTTTATGAACATGCGTACCCTATCGCTCGCCGCGCTGAGCCTGCTCGATGTCCCTCCCCCCGAACAGGTGCGGATAGCGGCCAGAACCGGTTTTACCCACGTGGGACTGCGGCTGCTGCCCGCCACACCCGCCGACCCGGACTACGACATGCTGGGCGATACCCCCGCCGTCCGCGCGACCCTGGTCGCGCTGATGGAAACCGGCATCCGCGTCTCGGACGTGGAGATCGTCCGCCTCAGCCCGGGGTTTACCCTCGACGATCGGCTGCAGCGCTTTATGGAGACCGCCGCGCGGCTTGGCGCCGGACAGGTGTTAGTCGCCGGGAATGACGACAACCTGCAGCGCAGCGCCGACAACCTGGCCACTCTCGCTGCAGCCGGTCGCTCATTTGGCCTGACCATGAACCTTGAGCCGATGCCCTGGACCCAGCTGCGCACGATCGCCGATGCGCAGGCGCTGATCGCCGCCAGCGGGCGGGAAGATATCGGCATCCTGGTGGACGCCCTTCATTTCTGGCGCGCGGGGGAATCGCTCGCCGCCCTCTCCAGCCTGCCCGCGCATCATCTGAACTATATGCAACTCTGCGATGGCGCGGCGCAGCGGCCGGAAAGCGAGCAGGAGCTCATCCGCCAGGCCCGCTCAGCGCGCAACGTGCCGGGGGAAGGCGGTCTGGATCTTCACGGTCTGATGGCGGCACTGCCGGCAACGCTACCGGTCTCCCTCGAAGTGCCGCTGGACGGTGAGCATGGCGCCCTGCCGCCCCTCCAGCGGGCGCAATTACTGTTCAATGCCGCGCAGCCCTACCTGCGCTCCTGCGCATAAGGAATACGCTATGACACAGACTCAACGCCTGGATGTCAGAGAGTTAATTAACCGTAATCCTCTGAGCCGCTTTCAAAAGCAGATTATTTTTCTCGGCTTTTGCGTTATCGCTCTTGATGGGTTTGATATCGCGATCATGGGCTTTATCGCCCCGACGCTGAAGCTGGAGTGGGGGGTAAGCAACCACCAGTTGGGCCTGGTGATTAGCGCCGCGCTGATCGGCCTCGCGCTGGGCGCTATTTTCTCTGGCCCGCTCGCCGACTGGCTGGGACGCAAGAAGATCATCATCAACAGCGTCTTCTTCTTCGGCTTCTGGACCATCGCCACCGCCTTCTCGCACAACATTGAGCAGATGATGTTCTTCCGCTTTATGACCGGCCTCGGACTGGGCGCCGCGATGCCGAACATCGGGACGCTGGTGTCGGAATACGCTCCGGAACGCCAGCGCTCATTTATTATTACCGTCATCTTCTGCGGCTTCACCTTCGGCGCGGCGGCCGGAGGATTTACCGCGTCATGGCTGATCCCGCAGTTTGGCTGGCACTCGCTGATGGCGCTCGGCGGCATTCTGCCGCTGCTGTTTGCCCCCCTGCTTATCTGGCGGCTGCCGGAATCGGTTCGTTTTCTGGTGATAAAACAAGCGCCTGCGGCGCGCATTCGCGCCATCCTCAATCGTCTTTATCCCGGACAAATCAGCGACAACGTGACGTTTATCCTGCCGGCGCAGCCGGCGGCCGGGAATGCGATGCGCATTGTGCTCTCCCGCCAGTATGGCTTTGGCTCGCTGATGCTATGGCTGGTCTACTTTATGGGGCTGTTCCTCGTCTATATTCTCGGCAGCTGGCTGCCAACGCTGGTTAAGGAGGTCGGGCTTACCGTCAGCCAGGCGGCCGTCATGACGGCCATCTACCAGGCGGGAGGTACCCTCGGCTCGCTGTTTGCCGGCTGGCTGATGGACCGCATCAATCCCCATCGCGCGCTGGGGATGATCTACGCCGTCGGCGGCCTGTTTACCATGGCGATGGGCTACGCGGCGGGCAGCTTTGCCCTGCTCTGTATGCTGGCGTTTATCAGCGGCGCCTGCCTGAACGGCGCCAATACCGGCATGAACGCCCTCTCCGCCCGTTACTACCCCACGCAGGCGCGAGCGACGGGATCCAGCTGGATGCACGGCGTCGGGCGGATCGGCGCGATCCTCAGCGCCTTTGCTGGCGCTGAGATGATGGCGCTCAACCTGCCCTTCGAAAGCGTCTTTTTGATCCTCGGCATCCCGGCAGCCCTCACCGTCGCAGGCCTGGCGGCGAAGGGTATCTTTGCGGCCGGTAATCCTCCCGCCGCTTCGCCAGCCCCCGCATCTGTGCGCGGAGCGTAATGTCGTCGTCTTCCTCCGGTGCAATCTGCGGATTGCACCGCACGTTGAGGTTAAAAAGAAAATTTATTTCATCTTGCTCTGTAACGAAAAGCATTCCGCCACATTCCGGCCTGTACCCGTCGCCGTTGATTCCCCTCTCCTTTTCAACCCAGCGGAAAATAAACTTCTGCTTATTCGATCCCCTTCGCATATATGAAAAATAAATTCCACAATACAATTGAAACAGAACAAACATTTCCTTAAGTTTAGGTCAGTCTATCCGGATGCGCGTTGCCGCAGGCGTCGGCATTGAGCGCCTCGGAGTGCGAATGATTTCAAAAAGGAGAGCACCATGTTAAACGGTCTGAAACCCTTATCCCGTTCCCTGCGTTGGGGCATGGTCGGCGGCGGGGGAACCAGCCAGATCGGCTACAGCCACCGCTGTGCGGCGCTGCGTGACAATGTTTACACCCTAATGGCCGGCGCGCTTGACGTCGATGCCGAGCGCGGGCGCGCGTTCGGTGAGCAACTGGGCATCGCGCCGGAGCGCTGCTACGCCGACTACCAGACCCTGTTTCGTGAAGAGGCGCAGCGCCCTGACGGGATCGAGGTCGTCTCGGTCACCACCCCGAATAATACCCATTTCGCCATCACCAAAGCGGCGCTGGAAGCGGGCCTCCACGTCATCTGTGAAAAGCCCCTCTGTTTTACCGCCGAAGAGGCGCGCGAACTGGTGGACCTGAGTAAAAAACAGAACAAAATCGTCGGCGTCACCTACGGCTATGCCGGCTATCAGATGATCCAGCAGGCGCGGCAGATGATTGCCGATGGGCTGCTCGGCGAGATCCGCATCGTCAATATGCAGTTCGCCCACGGCTTTCATAACCAGGCCGTCGAGCTGCAGGCAGAATCCACCCGCTGGCGCGTGACGCCGAAGTTCGCCGGGCCCAGCTATGTGCTGGGAGATTTGGCCACCCATCCGCTGTTTGTCGCCGAAACCATGGCACCACAGCTCAATATCAAACGGCTGATGTGCTCCCGCCAGAGCTTTGTTCCCTCTCGCGCGCCGCTGGAAGATAACGCCTTTGTCCTGATGGAATATGACAACGGTGCGGTTGGCTCGATGTGGACCAGCGCGGTGAACAGCGGCGCCATGCACTCGCAAAAAGTACGCATCGTCGGCGAAAAAGCGAGTATCGAATGGTGGGATGAGCATCCTAACCAGCTCAGCTATGAGGTGCAGGGCGAGCCGGCGCGCATTCTGGAACGCGGGATGCCCTACCTGAGCGCAAACGCGCTGGCGGACGATCGCATCGGCGGCGGTCATCCGGAAGGGCTGTTTGAAGCCTGGGCCAACCTCTATCGCCGCTATGCGCAGGCGATTGACGCCACGGACCGTGACGATCGCGCCTTCCTGCAAGACTTCTGGTATCCGGACGTCGAAGCCGGTCTGCACGGTGTCTATTGGGTCGAGCAATGCGTCAAATCGGCTGATGCCGGCAGCCAGTGGGTTGACTTTACTTTACCTTAATTTTCCCCCTCGCCAGTGGAGTCCTCCTCCACTGGTTTATTGATTTTTACCAACTTGTCGCATCGCGCAACAGCCCCGTAATATCTGTTAAACAAACATTTATTTACGCTTCTTACCCCCCGCCGCTACACTAGGCGCAGTTTTTATATTGAGGTGGTAATGAACGATAACAAAATGACGCCAGGGGAACTGCGCGCGACCTGGGGTTTGGGGACGGTATTCTCCCTGCGCATGCTTGGCATGTTTATGGTCCTGCCGGTTCTGACCACGTATGGCATGGCATTGCAGGGCGCCAGTGAAGCGCTGATTGGCCTGGCGATCGGCATCTACGGTCTGGCGCAGGCGGTGTTCCAGATCCCCTTTGGACTGTTATCTGACCGTATTGGCCGTAAGCCGTTGATCGTCGGCGGCCTGCTTATTTTCGTGCTCGGCAGCGTCATCGCCGCGCTCACCGACTCCATCTGGGGCATCATTCTTGGCCGTGCCCTTCAGGGCTCCGGCGCCATCGCCGCCGCGGTCATGGCCCTGCTCTCCGATCTCACCCGCGAACAGAACCGCACTAAAGCGATGGCGTTTATTGGCGTCAGCTTCGGCGTCACTTTCGCTATCGCCATGGTGCTGGGGCCGATTATTACCCATCAGCTGGGTCTGCACGCCCTGTTCTGGATGATCGCCATCCTGGCGACCGTCGGCATTCTGCTCACCCTGTGGGTGGTTCCCAACAGCCAGAACCACGTGCTTAACCGCGAATCCGGGATGGTGAAGGGCTGCTTTAGCAAGGTGCTGGCGGAGCCGCGCCTGTTGAAGCTCAACTTTGGCATCATGTGCCTGCACATCATGCTGATGTCCACTTTTGTCGCGCTGCCCGGACAGCTGGAGGCCGCCGGCTTCCCGGCCGCCGAGCACTGGAAGATTTACCTGGTCACCATGGTTATCTCCTTCATCTCGGTGGTGCCGTTTATCATCTACGCCGAAGTGAAGCGTAAGATGAAGCGCGTCTTTTTGCTCTGCGTCGCCATCCTGCTGATTGCGGAGATTGTCCTCTGGGGCGCAGGAGGCTACTTCTGGGAGCTGGTGGCGGGCGTTCAGCTGTTCTTCCTGGCGTTTAACCTGCTGGAAGCGCTGCTGCCGTCGTTGATTAGCAAAGAGTCGCCGGCGGGCTACAAAGGCACCGCGATGGGCGTTTACTCCACCAGCCAGTTCCTCGGGGTGGCGATTGGCGGCGCCCTTGGCGGTTGGGTCGATGGTTTCTTTGATTCGCAGACCGTGTTTCTGCTGGGCGCCCTGCTGGCGATGCTGTGGCTGCTGGTGGCCAGCACCATGAGCGAGCCGCCCTACGTCAGCAGCCTGCGGGTAGAGGTACCGGACGGCGTGGTGGTCGACAGCGCGCTGCAGGCGCGTCTGCTGAATGCCAGCGGGGTTCATCAGGCGCTGGTGGTGCCCGAGGAGCGTTCGGTGTATATCAAAATCGACAGCAAAGTCACCAACCGCTTTGAGATAGAGCAGCTCATCAAAGGGGTATAAAAAAAGCGGGGAATTCCCCGCTTTTTGCTGTCTGTCGGCCGCCTTAGTCGCGGAAGTTTTTGAACTGGAACGGTTGTCCCAGATCGCCACCGCGCACAAGCGCCATCACCGACTGCAGATCGTCGCGGGACTTACCGGTCACGCGGATCTCTTCGCCCTGAATCTGGGCCTGCACTTTCAGCTTGCTGTCTTTGATCAGTTTAACGATCTTCTTCTGCACCGCGCTTTCAATGCCCTGCTTCAGCTTCGCTTCAACAAACCAGGTTTTACCGCTGTGTACGATATCTTCCGGCACGTCGAGGGAGGTGCCTTCAATGCCGCGCTTGAGCAACTTGGCGCGCAGGATATCCAGCAGCTGGTTCACCTGGAAGTCAGACTCGCTCAGCACTTTAATGGTCTTGTTGGCGTCGTTTAATTCAAACGTGGCTTCAACGCCACGAAAATCAAAACGCGACTCGACTTCGCGGCTCGCGTTGTCTACCGCGTTACGGGCTTCCTGAAGATCAACTTCAGAGACAATATCGAAAGATGGCATCTTTTCCTCTCCTTCCGTTTCTTTTGCGTTGCATAATACCTGCAACGCGGCATAACTCAACTTGTTATCCCGGAAGCTTAGCTGATTACGCAACGCTCGCGCTATTTTCCCCATGCTGCCCGACGACGCCGAAACCCCCTTTCCGTGCGACGATGCGAAAAGCGACGAGATAGACTTTAGTCATCAGCGCCTGGGGTAGCGGCAGATGAGGAGGAACAATGAAAGTAACCGTACTGGGATGCGGTGCACTGGGACAACTATGGCTGACCGCGTTGTGCAAACAGGGACATGAAGTCCAGGGCTGGCTGCGCGTGCCGCAGCCATTCTGTAGCGTCAACGTCATTGAAACCGACGGCTCGGTGTTCAACGAGTCGCTGACGGCCAACGATCCCGATTTTCTTGCCAGCAGCGAGCTGCTGATTGTCACTTTAAAAGCCTGGCAGGTTTCAAACGCGGTGAAGCACCTGGCCGCGATCCTGCCGGACACCACGCCGATTGTGCTGGTGCATAACGGCATGGGAACCGTCGAGGAGCTGCGCAGCGTGAAACAGCCGTTGCTGCTGGCCTCCACCACCCAGGCGGCGCGCCGCGACGGGAATGTCATCATCCACGTCGCCCAGGGCACCACGCATATCGGGCCGGCGAAAAGCTACGAACAGGACTACAGCTACCTCGCTGAAGTGCTGCAGAACGTGCTGCCGGATGTCGCCTGGCACAACAATATTTTCTCGGCCACCTGGCGCAAACTCGCGGTTAACTGCGTGATTAACCCCCTGACCGCGATAAAAGGGTGTAAAAATGGCGATCTGCGCGACTATCCGCAGGAAGTTGCGGCCATTTGTCGCGAGGTGGCGGCAGTGATGGAGCGCGAAGGTATTCATACCTCGGCGGAAAACCTGCTATTTTATGTCGAACAGGTGATTGAAAGTACGGCAGAAAATATCTCATCCATGCTGCAGGACGTTCGCGCCCAGCGGCACACGGAGATCGACTATATCACCGGTTTTCTGCTCAACCGCGCCCGCGCCCACGGCGTTGCCGTACCGGAAAACGCCCGCTTATTTGAACTGGTCAAGCGTAAGGAGAATGAATATGAGCGCGTCGGCACTGATTTGCCTCGCCCCTGGTAGCGAAGAGACCGAAGCGGTCACCACTATCGACCTGCTGGTCCGCGGCGGGGTGAAGGTGACCACCGCCAGCGTCGCCAGCGACGGCGGCCTGACCATCGTCTGCTCGCGCGGCGTCAAGCTGCTGGCGGATGCTCCTCTGGTCGAGGTGGCCGATGGCGATTTCGATATTATCGTCCTCCCGGGCGGCCTCAAGGGAGCGGAGTGCTTTCGCGACAGCCCGCTGTTGGTGGAAACCGTCCGCCAGTTTCATCTCTCTGGGCGCATTGTGGCCGCTATCTGCGCCGCTCCGGCGACCGTGCTGGTACCTCATCATCTGTTCCCGATCGGCAACATGACCGGTTTTCCAGCGCTGAAGGCGCAGATCCCCGCCGATCAGTGGCAGGATAAGCGGGTGGTCTGGGATCCGCGGGTGAATCTGTTAACCAGCCAGGGTCCAGGGACATCGATTGATTTCGCCCTGAAAATGATCGATCTGCTGGTGGGGCGCGAGAAAGCGTATGAGGTCGCCTCACAGTTGGTGATGGCCGCCGGCATCTATAATTACTACGAAGCCTGATAGCCGGTCCGCGCCGCGGACTGGCTCCCCCTTTTCCTGAGGAGTCGTAGCATGTCCCGTAGCGCAACCGATTCTCGCGATCTTGTTATCAGCCGCCTGCTCAGCGCGCCCGCCGCAGCCCTGTGGCGCGCGTGGGCCGACCCGGCATTACTCCGAACCTGGTGGTGCCCGAAGCCCTGGCAAACCGAGGTTCTGACCTTTGATTTTCGCGCCGGCGGGGCCTTTCACACCGTGATGCACGGCCCTGACGGTGAACGCAGCGATAACCCCGGCTGTTTTCTTGAGGTTATCCCGCAACAAAAAATCGTCATGACCTCGATGCTGACGGCGGATTATCGCCCCGCTGTTTCCCCCTTCGCGATGACGGCCATCATCACCTTTGCCGATGAACAGGGCGGGTGTAGCTATACGGCCACAGTGCTGCATGCCGATGATGAAACCCGCGAGCAGCATGAGCAGATGGGATTTTTCGAGGGCTGGAATATTGTCATCGATCAACTCAATGACCTGGCGCTGACCCTGCGCTAATACACTCCCCTGCCAATTGTAAAAAGGCCTTCCATCAGGGAAGGCCTTTTGCATCATAACAACCTGTTACGGGCGATAAACTTTCACGTTGCTGAAGCCCTGCTCGCGCAAATAAAGCGCCTGCAGACGGCTCATCACTCCGCGTTCGCACCACAGCAGCCAGGTTTTACTCTGATCGAGATCGCCAAACTTGGTGCTCAGCTTGTAGAACGGCAGAGAAACAACTTCAACCCCCTCGACCTTAAGCGGCTTGTCTTCCTGCTCGTCGATGGAGCGAATGTCGAGGATCGCGTCGTTGGCGCCAAAGCCGTTCACGGTTTCCACTTCCACCACCGTCTCTTCCGTCTGCTGGGCGATTTCGCGGATATCGATATTGCTCGCCTCTTCCACCACTTTATCGAGGATGCTGAAATCGAAGTGTTCTTCTTCCGCTTCAATCTTCGCCTTCACCGCCTTCACGGTCGGGCTCTTGGAGATCACGCCGCAGTACTCCGGCATCGTGCGGGCGAAATCTTCCGTACCGATCTCGCGGGCCAGGTCGATGATGTGCTCTTTATCGTGCGAAATCAGCGGACGCAGGATCAGGGTATCGGAGACGTTGTCGATCAGGCGCAGGTTGGTGAGAGTCTGACTGGAGACCTGGCCCAGCGCTTCGCCGGTGACCAGCGCCTGCACGCCGTAGCGTTCCGCGACTTTTGACGCGGCGCGGACCATCATGCGCTTGAGCACCACGCCCATCTGACCGTCATCCACTTTTTCGAGGATTTCGCCGACCACCGGCTCAAAGTTAATCGCCACAAAGCGAACGCGGTGAGAGCTGCCGAAGCGGTTCCACAGGTAATGCGCGACCTGGCGGACGCCAATCTCATGGGCGGCGCCGCCAAGGTTAAAGAAGCAGTAGTGCACGCGGCAGCCGCGGCGCATCAGCATGTAGCTGGAGACGCCGGAGTCAAAGCCGCCGGAAATCAGCGACAACACATCTTCCTGCGTGCCGATCGGGAAACCGCCGATACCTTCATAGCGGCCTTTCACCAGCAGCAGGCGATCGTTTTCAATCTCAAGATTGACGGTAACGTCCGGGTCGGTCAGCTTCACGCGCGCCGTTTCAATATGCTGATTCAGGCCGCCGCCGACGTAACGCTCTACCTCAATTGAGGTGAATTCATGTTTGCCGCGACGCTTCACCCGCACGCAGAAGGTTTTGCCTTCCAGCGCCTCGCGCCACAGCGGCAGCGTCTGCTCAAAAATATCGTGCAGCGAGGTGAACGGTACGTCTTCGACTTCCAGAATATGGTGGATGCCGGGAATACGGGTCAGCGCATCGCGAATAGCCGGGCGCTGATTTTCATCTTTCGCGCGAACTTCGATATGATCCCAATGGCGAACGACGGCCAGCGTCTCGTCATAGTTTTTGAGAACGTTACGAATGTTCCCGGTTAAGATTTTAATGAAGCGCAACCGCACAGATTGGCTTTTGATGGTGATTTCCGGGAACAATTTAATGATAAACTTCATGGCGACAATAGTTCGTTGGCAAGCCCGACGGGGCTTTAAGCAAAAGTTGTAAAGCAGCGCACACCGGTGCCTGCATCCTGGGCGCGGAGTATATCACCATTGCGCGTTATTTGCTTACACGCGTGACTTCGTTACCATACCCGGTATTGCCGTCGCGAAATAACAAGAGTCTATATTCACTATGCCAAAGAAAAATGAGGCCCCGGCCAGCTTTGAAACTGCACTGGGCGAACTGGAGCAGATCGTAAACCGTCTGGAAAGCGGCGATTTGCCGTTAGAAGAAGCGCTCAGCGAATTTGAGCGCGGGGTCCAGCTGGCCCGCCAGGGGCAAAGCCAGCTGCAGCAGGCCGAACAGCGCGTGCAGATCCTGCTGGCGGATAGTGAAGATTCCCCGACCACGCCTTTTACGCCGGACGCTGAATAAATGGATTTCCCGCAACAATTGCAGGCCTGTGTGGAACAGGCTAACGAGGCGCTGCGCCGTTTTATCGCGCCGCAGCCCTTTCAGAACACTCCGCTGGTGGAAGCGATGCATTATGGCGCACTCTTAGGCGGTAAACGCCTGCGTCCCTTCCTTGTCTACGCTACCGGCGAGATGTTCGGCGTGAGCCGCACCACGCTGGATGCCCCTGCCGCCGCGGTCGAATGCATTCATGCTTATTCTCTGATGCATGATGATTTGCCGGCGATGGATGATGACGATCTGCGTCGCGGACTGCCGACCTGCCATATTAAATTTGGCGAAGCCAACGCAATTCTTGCGGGAGATGCCCTGCAAACGCTGGCGTTCTCTATACTCAGTGATGCGCCGATGACGGACGTCCCTGACCGGGATCGTCTGGCGATGGTTTCCGAACTGGCGCAGGCCAGCGGCGTGGCGGGCATGTGCGGCGGCCAGGCGCTGGATCTACAGGCGGAAGGACAGCAGGTGAATCTGCAGGCGCTGGAACGTATCCACCGCCACAAAACGGGCGCGCTAATCCGCGCCGCCGTCCGCATGGGGGCGCTGAGCGCCGGCGAGCGCGGGCGTGCCGCCCTGCCCGCGCTGGATCGCTATGCGGAAAATATCGGCCTGGCCTTCCAGGTCCAGGATGACATTCTCGACGTGGTAGGGGATACTGCGACCCTTGGCAAACGTCAGGGTGCCGACCAGCAATTGGGTAAAAGCACCTATCCCGCCCTCCTGGGTCTTGAGCAAGCCCGGAAGAAAGCGCACGACCTGATCGCTGATGCCCGCCGTTCGTTAGATGAACTGGCCGCACAATCTCTGGATACTTCGGCACTGGAAGCGCTCGCGAATTACATTATTCAGCGCGATAAATAAACAATAAATGAGTCTCTGATGAGTTTTGATATTGCCAAATACCCGACCCTGGCGCTGGTAGATTCCACCCAGGAGTTGCGCCTGTTGCCAAAAGAGAGCCTGCCGAAGCTGTGTGATGAGCTGCGGCGCTACCTGTTGGACAGCGTCAGCCGCTCCAGCGGTCACTTTGCCTCTGGCCTCGGCACGGTGGAACTGACCGTGGCGCTGCACTACGTCTATAACACGCCCTTCGATCGCCTGATCTGGGACGTCGGTCACCAGGCCTACCCGCATAAAATTCTGACCGGCCGCCGCGACAAAATCGGCACCATTCGCCAGAAAGGCGGCCTGCACCCCTTCCCGTGGCGCGGTGAAAGCGAGTACGACGTGCTGAGCGTCGGTCACTCCTCCACCTCCATTTCCGCTGGCATCGGGGTGGCTATCGCCGCCGCGAAAGAGGATAAACAGCGGCGCGCGGTGTGCGTGATTGGCGACGGGGCGATCACCGCCGGGATGGCGTTTGAAGCGATGAACCACGCCGGGGATATCAAACCCGACCTGCTGGTGGTGCTGAATGACAATGAAATGTCGATCTCCGAGAACGTCGGGGCGCTGAATAATCATCTGGCGCAGCTGCTCTCCGGTAAGCTCTACTCCACCCTGCGCGAAGGCGGCAAAAAGGTCTTTTCCGGCGTACCGCCGATTAAAGAACTGCTTAAGCGGACCGAAGAGCATATCAAAGGCATGGTGGTGCCTGGGACGCTGTTTGAAGAGCTGGGCTTTAACTACATCGGCCCGGTGGATGGCCACGATGTGCTCGGTCTGGTCAGCACCCTGAAGAACATGCGCGACCTGAAGGGCCCGCAGTTCCTGCATATTATGACCAAAAAAGGCCGCGGCTATGAGCCCGCCGAGAAAGACCCGATCACTTTCCACGCGGTGCCAAAGTTCGACCATACCAGCGGCGTACTGCCCAAAAGCAGCGGCGGTCTCCCTTCCTATTCGAAAATCTTCGGCGACTGGCTGTGCGAAACGGCGGCCAAAGACAGCAAGCTGATGGCCATCACCCCGGCGATGCGCGAAGGTTCAGGGATGGTGGAATTTTCGAAGAAATTCCCCGATCAGTACTTTGATGTCGCCATCGCCGAGCAGCATGCAGTCACCTTCGCCGCCGGACTGGCGATTGGCGACTACAAACCAGTGGTGGCCATCTACTCCACCTTCCTGCAGCGAGCCTACGATCAGGTGATCCACGATGTGGCTATTCAGAAGCTGCCGGTGCTGTTTGCCATCGACCGCGCCGGGATTGTCGGCGCAGACGGCCAGACGCATCAGGGGGCGTTCGATCTCTCCTTCCTGCGCTGTATTCCGGATATGGTGGTGATGACGCCGAGCGATGAAAATGAATGCCGCCAGATGCTGTACACCGGCTACCACTACAGCGACGGACCCTGCGCGGTGCGCTATCCGCGCGGCAGCGGCACCGGCGCGACGCTGGAGCCGCTGGCATCGCTGCCGATCGGCAAAGGGGTAGTGAAACGCCAGGGCGAGAAGGTAGCGATCCTCAACTTCGGCACCCTGCTGCCGGAGGCCGCAGCGGTGGCGGACAAACTCAACGCCACCCTGGTGGACATGCGCTTTGTGAAGCCGCTGGATACCGCGCTGATCCTGCAGCTGGCAGGCGAGCACGACGTTCTGGTGACGCTGGAAGAGAACGCCATTATGGGCGGCGCCGGCAGCGGCGTGAATGAAGTGCTGATGGCCCATCGCCGGGCGGTACCGGTGCTCAATATTGGCCTGCCGGACGTCTTTATTCCGCAGGGCACTCAGGAAGAGATCCGCGCCGACCTCGGCCTCGATGCCGCCGGTATTGAAGCCAAAATCCTCGACTGGCTGGCATAATCGCCCCTCCCGCTCCTGCTATGCTTAAGGGATACCCTTGATGAATAGCAGGAGCGCACCATGCACTATATCCCCCTCGGCGATACTGCCTTACGTGTTTCCCGACTCTGCCTCGGCTGCATGACCTTCGGCGAGCCGGACCGCGGCAGACACGCCTGGACGCTTCCGGAAGAGAGCAGTCGCCCGCTCATCCAGCACGCCATTGAAGGCGGCATCAACTTCTTCGATACCGCAAACAGCTACTCCGACGGCAGTAGCGAAGAGATCGTCGGCCGCGCTCTGCGCGACTTTGCCCGCCGCGACGAGGTGGTTGTCGCCACCAAGGTCTATCACCAGGTCGGCGATCTGGCGGAAGGGCTTTCCCGGGCGCAGATCCTGCGCTCTATCGACGACAGCCTGCGCCGTCTCGGTATGGACTATGTCGACCTGTTGCAGATCCACCGCTGGGACTACAGCACCCCGATTGAAGAGACGCTCGAAGCGCTGGACGAGGTGGTGAAAGCCGGCAAAGCGCGCTATATCGGAGCCTCGTCCATGCATGCCCGGCAGTTTGCCCAGGCGCTGGCGCTTCAGCAGCAGAACGGCTGGGCGCGCTTCGTCACCATGCAGGATCACTACAACCTGATTTACCGGGAAGAAGAGAATGAGATGCTGCCCCTGTGCCAGCGTAACGGCGTGGCGGTGATCCCGTGGAGCCCGCTGGCGCGCGGCAGGCTGACCCGCCCATGGGGTGAGACCACCGCCCGGCTGGTCTCGGATGAGTTCGGCAAATCGCTTTACAGCACCAGCGAAGAGAACGACGCGCAGATCGCCGGGAATCTCGCGGACGTGGCGGAAGAGCTCGACGCCAGTCGCGCGCAGGTCGCCCTCGCCTGGCTGTTAAGCAAGCCCGGCGTCGCCGCGCCAATTATCGGTCCGTCGCGTCAGGAACAGCTCGATGACCTGTTGCAGGCGGTGGATTTGACGCTATCTCCGGAACAGATCGACAAACTGGAGGCGCCCTATCAGCCGCATCCGGTGGTGGGATTTAAGTGACGGGCGTGGTTTCCCCGACAGCATGGCGCTGCCGGGGAGAAGCGGTCAAAGCAGACCGATGGGCCAGTGATGGCCAATAACATACAGCACGCCGGCGGAGATCACGCCGGCGACGATATCGTCCACCATGATCCCCATTCCGCCGTGAATATTGCGGTCAAACCAGCGAATCGGCCACGGTTTCCACATATCGAAGATACGGAAAATGACGAAGCCGGCGGCCACCCACTGCCAGTCCAGGGTCGGCAGCGCCATCAGGGTGATCCACATCCCGACGAACTCGTCCCAGACGATGCTGCCGTGGTCATGGGTGCCCATATCTTTGGCCGTGCGATGGCACAGATAGACCCCGATACAGATGCTCATCATCACCACCAGCGAGTAGAGCAGCCAGGGGAGAAAAGTCATCAGATACCAGAACGGGATCGCCGCCAGCGACCCCATCGTGCCCGGCACCACCGGGCTTAAGCCGCTGCCAAAGCCGGTCGCCAGCAGATGCCATGGATTACGCATACTCAGGCGGCTAAGCGCCTCGTCTCGACTACGCAAAGTGATCGTATCCCTTTAAATCAAGCGTGACCGGCTTACCGTCGCGGATAAACTGCAGACCTTCGCTCTCCGGCGCAATCTGTCCGATACAGGTAAAACGCGCGCCAAGATGGCCAAGGGCCACGTCCAGCGCCCCACGGTTCAGTTCCGGTACGGTAAAGCACAGCTCGTAGTCTTCGCCACCGGCGAGCGCCCAGCGCAGCGCCTGCTCAGAATCAACCTGGCGTAGCATCGCGTCAGAGTACGGCATGGCATCAAGATCGATGCGCGCGCCGCAGCCGCTGGCTTTGAGAATATGACCCAGATCGGAGATCAGGCCGTCGGAGAGATCGATCGCCGACGTCGCCAGGTCGCGCAGCGCCTGGCCCTGCAGCACGCGGGGCATCGGACGCAGGTGACGGGCCAGCAAATAGTCGGCGTCAGTCGGCGTATCCACCGTCAGCCGGTTCTGCAACAGCGCCAGGCCGGCGGCGCTGTCCCCCGGGGTACCGGTGACATAGATCCAGTCTCCCGGCTTCGCACCTGAACGTTTCATAGCGCGCCCAGGCGGCACAAAGCCGTGGATACCCAGAGTCATGGCGAGCGGGCCACGGGTGGTGTCGCCGCCAATCAGCTGCATATCGTAGTAGTCAAGCTGGACAAACAGGCTGTCGCTGAAGGCTTCCAGCCAGGCTTCATCCACCTCCGGCAAGGTCAGCGCCAGGGTGAGCCACGCCGGCTCCGCGCCCATCGCTGCGAGGTCGCTCAGGTTCACCGCCAGGGCTTTATAGGCGAGGTCGGCCGGGTCGATATCGGGTAAGAAGTGATTGCCCGCCACCAGAGTGTCGGTGCTGATTGCCAGCGTTTTTTTCTCGGGAATATTCAGGAGAGCGCAGTCGTCGCCGATACCGGTCTCGACATCAAGACGAGCGCTTTTAACGCGATCAAAATAACGGGCAATCAGGGAGAATTCGCCACATGCCATACGTTATGCCTCAGCAAAATAATAAATAAGGCCGGGTTGCGAGACGACCCTCGCAAAACCCGGCCTGCAGTTTACTTCTTGTGGGGACGAATTACCGGAGCCGCTTTGTCCAGCACACCGTTGACGAACTTGTGGCTATCTTCAGCGCCGAAGGTTTTCGCCAGTTCGATAGCTTCATTGATGGCCACTTTATACGGTACGTCATCGCGTTTGGACAGCTCAAACAGCGCGATACGCAGCACCGCTTTTTCCACCTGACCCAGCTCTTCCAGCTGACGGGACAGGTAGGGCTTCATCAGGCCGTCGAGGTACGCGCTGTTAGTCGCCACTCCGGACAGCAGTTCGCGGAAATACAGAACATCAACATCTTTTACGTCCTGTTCCGCCAGGAACTGGTATTCGACATCAGCGATGTCGTTCTGGGACAACTGCCAGGAGTAGAGCGCCTGAACGGCACACTCACGGGCGCGGCGACGAGCAGCAGGTTTCACGGAATTCCCCTTACAAAAATCAGGCCTTGATGGCTTTCAATACGTTAATCATTTCCAGCGCGGTCAGCGCAGCTTCTGCGCCTTTGTTACCGGCTTTGGTGCCAGCGCGCTCAATGGCTTGTTCAATACTTTCAGTGGTCAGAACACCAAAGGCTACCGGGATTTCGCTGTCCTGAGCGACGTGCGCCAGGCCATTGCTGGCACCGCCTGCCACATATTCAAAGTGGGCGGTACCGCCGCGAATCACCGTACCCAGCGCGATCACCGCGTCATATTTACCGGTTTTCGCCAGTGCGCCAGCCGCCAGCGGCAGCTCATACGCGCCTGGAACCCAAACAACGGTGATGTTTTCATCTTTTACCTGACCAATGCGTTTCAGGGCGTCAATCGCACCTTCCAGCAGGCTGTCATTGATAAAGTTGTTGAAACGCGCAATGGTGATGGCGACGCGAGCGTCCGGGGTAGCAACGTTAGCTTCAATAATGTTCATACTCTTCCTTCGGGTTCATGTGCCCCGCAAGGGGGGCGGATTTTATCATATTATTCTGAGCGCTGCTTCCTAATAATCAGGAAAGCCTCACGCAGTGGTTAAATGCAGGCAGACATCCGGGCCAACCTGACGTATCTCATTGAATTTAAAATGGGGCGCCTGGCTCAGTTCTTCAAGCCCCGGCAGCGCGCATAATCCACGCGCCGCATTGCCTAACAGTTTAGGCGCAATATAGACGATAAGCTCGTCGACCAGCCCCGCCTGCAGCAGCGCCCCGGCAAGCGTGGCCCCCGCCTCCACCCAGACGCTGTTGATCTGCTGTTTGCCAAGCAGCATCATCAGCAGCACCAGATCGAGATGGCCGTTATGTTCCGGAACCAGCAGCGTGCGCACGCTGTCCGGCCACTGGCGCTCATCGGCGCCCAGGCGGGCAAACAGCGTTTCCCCCGCCTGCTGCACAATACGATGCTCAGGCGTGACGCGGTTCTGACTGTCGATCACGACGCGCAGCGGCTGGCGCAAATTCTCTTGGGGATACAGCGCCTGGGTATCGGCGCTCAGCTCCTGCCAGCGCACGGTCAGCGCCGGATCGTCCGCCAGTACGGTGGCGCTGCTGGTCAGAATGGCATGGCTCTGTGCGCGCAGACGCTGCACGTCGCGTCGCGCCTGCGGGGAGGTGATCCACTGGCTTTCGCCGCTGGCCATCGCCGTGCGGCCGTCCAGCGAAGCACCCAGCTTGAGCTGCACCCAGGGAAAACCGGTGCGCATCCGCTTCAGGAAGCCCTTGTTCAGCGCTTCCGCCTCGTTCATCATCAGCCCGTGGCTGACTTCAATACCGGCCTGCTGCAGACGGTACAAGCCGCGCCCCGCCACCTGCGGGTTCGGATCCTGCATCGCGGCGACCACGCGGCTGATGCCGGCGGCAATCAGCGCATCGCAGCACGGCGGCGTACGGCCGTGGTGGCTGCAGGGCTCAAGGGTGACATAGGCGGTGGCGCCTCGCGCCTGTTCCCCCGCCATCCGCAGGGCGTGCACTTCGGCGTGCGGCTCGCCGGCGCGATAGTGGAACCCTTCGCCGACGATCTCGCCGTCTTTTACAATGACACAGCCAACGTTAGGGTTAGGATGGGTGGTAAAGCGACCGCGGGCGGCGAGCTTAAGCGCACGCGCCATGTACATTTCGTCCTGCATGGCTTAGTCCTGTAAGCGGGCGATCTCTTCGCCGAATTCTTTGATATCTTCGAAGCTGCGATAGACCGACGCGAAGCGAATATAGGCGACTTTATCCAGTTTTTTCAGCTGTTCCATCACCAGATTGCCGATCATTTTGCTGGCCACTTCGCGCTCGCCGGTGCCGCGCAGATGGGTTTTGATATGGTTGACCGCCATTTCGACGTCATCGGCGCTGACCGGACGTTTCTCCAGCGCTTTCAGCATCCCACTGCGCAGCTTGTCTTCGTTGAAGGGTTCACGCACATCGTTACTCTTCACCACCCGGGGCATCACCAGCTCCGCCACTTCGAAGGTGGTAAAGCGCTCATTACAGACCAGACACTGCCGACGGCGACGCACGGAAGAGCCTTCCCCCACCAGACGAGAGTCAATCACTTTGGTATCCACGGCGAAACAGAAAGGGCAATGCATAGCGCGTCCTGACAGGTAGTTAAACTGAAGGGTAGTTTACCGCGAAGTGACCTGACTACAAAGAAAGAGCTTTTGAGACAAAGGATCTATGGGAGAGACAGGCGGTTTGGCTACCATTAAGCATCCTCTGCAAACGGAATCCTGACCATGACAAGACGTTACCTGAAACTCGCCATCGCGGGCAGCCTGTTTACCCTGACCGCTTGCGCCCAGCAAAGCGAAATCCGCCAGATGCACCAGAGCGTGAGCACCCTGAGCCAGGAGATGACCCAGCTCAATCAGCAAACGATCAAAATTACCCAGCAAAACGCGCTGAACGCGAAATCTACCCGCGGCGTCTATTTGCTGCCGGAGGCGAAAACCCCGGCGCGGCTGGAGAGCCAGATCGGCACCCTGCGCATGTCGGTGGCGAGCATTACGCCGGATGGCGACGGATCACGCCTGACGTTACGTATTCAGGGCGAATCCAACGATCCGCTGCCGGCCTTTACCGCCACCGTCGCCTCCGGACAGATCACCGGCACTACCCACAGCTATCAGGAAGTGAATGTTCAGGATCAGTTGATCAGCGCCCCGGCCAGCATCCTCGCACCCAGCGATGTCAACATCCCGCTGCGCCTGAACGTAACGCCGGACAAAGTCGGTTTTATTCGCGTCCACGATATCCAGCCCGCCGCCGCACAGTAAGCCTTTGCGCCGGGCTTTCCCCTGCCCGGCGACATCCTGCCCCGTCATTCTTCTCCACTTACAACTTTTCACAAGAGTTCATTAGAAATCGTTCTGCATCGCGATTTTCAGTAGCATTTTGTCAAGAAATGCATAGAATCGTGAACGCAATCGATTACGCATGTTCTGGTTATGTGAAACAACACGTATTTTTGTGAGCAATGATTCCTATAATAGACCCCCACAGAAAGACGAAATATTTAGAAACGCTTCGGCACTTCTTTTAACGCCTTCAGGCTCAATTTAAACAGTGGCATTACTATGAAAAAAACATTACTGGCAGCGGGTGCGGTTGTGGCGCTCTCCACTTCTTTTACCGCGGGCGCGGCAGAAAACGACAAACCGCAGTATCTGTCTGACTGGTGGCACCAGAGTGTTAACGTGGTAGGGAGCTACCACACCCGTTTCGGACCGCAGATCCGTAACGATACCTATCTGGAATACGAAGCGTTCGCCAAAAAAGACTGGTTTGATTTTTACGGCTATATCGATGCTCCGGTGTTCTTCGGCGGCAATAGCACGGCAAAAGGTATCTGGAACAACGGTTCTCCGCTGTTTATGGAGATCGAACCGCGCTTCTCTATCGACAAGCTGACCAACACCGATCTGAGCTTTGGGCCGTTCAAAGAGTGGTATTTCGCGAACAACTATATCTACGATATGGGCCGCAATGATTCCCAGGAGCAGAGCACCTGGTATATGGGTCTGGGTACCGATATCGACACCGGCCTGCCGATGAGCCTGTCGTTGAACGTCTACGCCAAATACCAGTGGCAGAACTATGGCGCGTCCAATGAGAACGAGTGGGACGGCTACCGCTTCAAAGTGAAATACTTTGTGCCGCTGACCGACCTGTGGGGCGGTTCGCTGAGCTACATCGGCTTCACCAACTTCGACTGGGGTTCTGACCTCGGCGATGACAACTTCTACGATCTGAACGGGAAGCACGCGCGCACCAGCAACTCCATCGCCTCCAGCCACATCCTGGCGCTGAACTACGCGCACTGGCACTACTCGGTAGTGGCCCGTTACTTCCATAACGGCGGCCAGTGGGCTGACGATGCCAAGCTGAACTTCGGCGATGGCGATTTCAGCGTCCGCTCAACCGGCTGGGGTGGTTACTTCGTGGTTGGTTACAACTTCTAATTGCTGAAACGGCAAGACAGCGCCCGGGCCATCCGGGCGTTTTTATTTCTCCCACACGTCGCACCGAACCTTGCGCAGAAAATCATTTAACGAGCGGTCGGCGCACTCGCTGAATCGACGCTCGGTCGCCCTGACCGCCAGACAGCGGTCGAGGCGAAAGTTGCGATAATTATTGCGCAGCTCACACCAGGCTACCAGCAGCCAGCGCTCCCCCCAGAAAAACAGCCCCAGCGGCAGCACGTCGCGCTCGGTCACCCGACCGGACTCATCCTGATAGCGCAACGCCAGCACCTGCTGGCCGGAGACCGCCTGATGAATGATGTCAAAGAAGGTTTTGGCATAGCGATGGGCGCCGAGATCGGGGGCAAACAGGCGGGTCTGCTCCGCCTGGCGCCGGCGCGCCTCCGGCAGGATCGCCAGCATCTTCTCCTGAGCGGATTCCAGCGATTGCGACAGCGCCTCGCCGCCCCAGGTTTTCAGCAGCCGGATCGCGGCGATCAGCGCTTCGGATTCTTTGGTGGTCAGCATTAGCGGCGGCAGATCGTAGCCCGCCAGCAGCCGGTAGCCGCTACCCGCCTCCCCCTCCACCGGCACGCCGGAGAGGGAGAGATCGCGAATATCGCGATACACGGTGCGCTCCGACACGCCCAGCCGCACCGCCAGCAGCGAGGCGGTGGTGAGCCGCCTGCCGCGCAGGATCTGCACAATCTGAAATAAACGGTCGGCGCGTCGGGTCATGTTTCAATTCACAAAAAGTTCAGGTTAAGCCGGTTGGTGCAGGCCGACGCGGTTGCCCTCGCTGTCAGTAAACAGCGCGATGGTGCCAATATTATTCGGCAGCGTCAGCGGCCCGAAAACACACGCCCCACCCGCCGAGGCGACGCGGTCGAGTGTGGCGGCAAGATGGTCTGTATGCAGGTAAATAATAGCGCCCTGCGCTGAAGGCGCGATACCCTCAAATTTGGCCAGCGCGCCGCCGGGGGCCGGGTCCTGATGCGGGAACACCGCCAGCTCGGCGCAGTCCATGGTTTCGCGACGCAGCGTCACCTGCATCACCGGCTCATAAAACGCGACGGCGCGATCCATATCGGCGACCGGAATTTCAAACCAGTTAATCACGTTATTCATACTTCCTCCTGCTCGTTATTGAGTTCAAAAGGAGTGTATGGGAGGGCTCCTGACAGCATACTGTCAGCAGGTTTTGTCGCGGGCAAAAAAAATCCCGGCCGCCTGGGCCGGGATTGCTTTATTTCAACTGAACCGTATTACGGCAGAATTGACGGCTGGTCCGCCCCTTCTTTTTCCACCTTCTGCTGCAGCAGATGCTCGCGCTTCATGCCCAGCTTCAACGCCAGCGCGGAGGCGACGTAGATAGAAGAAGCCGTACCGATGGAAACACCGATCAGCATGGTCAGCGAGAAGCCTTCCAGAATCGGGCCGCCGAACAGGAACAGCATCAGGATCACCATCAGGGTGGTCCCGGAGGTGATCAAGGTACGGTGCAGCGTCTGGGTCAACGACACGTTGAAGATCTCGTACGGCGTACCGCGGCGGATCTTACGGAAGTTTTCACGGATACGGTCCGATACCACGATACTGTCGTTCAGCGAGTAGCCGATAACCGACATCAACGAGGCCACAATGGTCAGGTCGATTTCGATATGGAACAGCGACAGCACGCCCATGGTGATCACCACGTCGTGCGCCAGGGCGATAACCACCCCCGCCGCCAGACGCCATTCGAAGCGGAAGCCGACGTAGATCAGGATACAGACCAGCGCGGCAATCAGCGCCAGGGCGCCGGTTTGCGCAAGGTCCGCACCGACGCTCGGGCCGACAAACTCAATGCGCTTCACCGCCGCGTTCTGGCTGGTCGATTCGTTAATCACCGTCACGACCTTACTGCCCAGCTCCTGGCTGCCGTTGGCGTCATGCACCGGCGGCATACGTACCATGATGTCGCGGCTGCTGCCAAAGTTCTGCACCTGCGGCTCTTCAAAGCCCGCTTTTTGCAGGGAATCGCGCATCTGGTCGAGATCGACCGGCTTCTCAAGGGTAATTTCGATCACCGTACCGCCGGTGAAATCGAGCCCCCAGTTAAAGCCGCGGACGCCGATGATGGCGATCGACACAATCAGCAGAAAACCTGAAATGCCGAAGGCCCAGTAGTCCCAGCGCATAAAGTCCCAGACTTTACGGCCGTGGTTCAATTGTTCAACAGTATATTCCTGTGCCACAACGCACTCCTCAGATAGACAGCTTTTTAACGCGCTTGCCGCCGTACAGCAGGTTCACGATGGCACGGGTGCCGACGATAGCGGTAAACATTGAGGTCGCGATACCGATACCGGTAGTAATCGCAAACCCTTTAATGGCACCGGTACCGACCGCGTACAGGATGATCACTTTGATAAGCGTCGTCACGTTGGCGTCGAAGATCGAGCTGAACGCGCCGCGATAACCTTCGTCAATCGCCTGCTGAACGGTACGCCCGTTGCTCAGCTCTTCTTTGATGCGCTCGTTGATCAGAACGTTAGCATCGACCGCCACCGCAAGGGTTAACACGATACCCGCGATGCCCGGCATGGTCAGCGTCGCCCCCGGGATCAGGGACATAATGCCGACAATCAGCACCAGGTTGGCAATCAGCGCCGAGGTCGCAATCAGACCGAACTTCTTATAGAAGAGGATCATGAACAGGATGGAGACCACCAGGCCGGCCAGACAGGCTTCCAGACCCTGCTTGATGTTCTGCATACCAAGGGTTGGGCCGATAGTCCGCTCTTCGACGATCTGAATCGGCGCAATCAACGCGCCGGCACGCAGCAGCAGCGACAGCTGGCGCGCTTCGTTCGGGTTGCTGATACCGGTAATACGGAAGCTGTTACCCAGACGCGACTGGATGTTGGCGATGTTAATCACCTCCTCCTCTTTCGCCAGGATAGCGCGACCGTTGGCGTCTTTCTTACCGCTGTCTTTATACTCCACGAACAGGGTCGCCATCGGCTTGCCGATATTGTCCTTGGTGAAGTTGGACATGATGTTACCGCCCGCGCTGTCCAGCGAGATGTTGACCTGCGGCTGGTTGTACTCATCCATGCTGGAGGTCGAGTCGGTGATATGGTCACCGGTCAGGATCACCCGCTTGTACAGCACCACCGGCTGGCCTTCACGCGTCTGCTTCACTTCCGAGTCGCCCGGTACGCGGCCAGAGGCGGCGGCGGACTGGTCAACGTTAGTATTGACCAGACGGAACTCGAGGGTCGCGGTCGCGCCAAGGATCTCCTTCGCCCGCGCGGTATCCTGGATACCCGGCAGCTCAACGACGATGCGGTCAGCGCCCTGACGCTGAACCAGCGGTTCGGCGACGCCCAGCTGGTTCACACGGTTACGCAGAATGTTAATGTTCTGCTGAACAGCGTACTCACGGGCTTCTTTCAGGCGCTCATCGGTCATCACCGCTTTCAGGCTGTTGTCACCCTGAGAGGAGATCACCAGATCGCGATGGCGAGGGCTGAGATAAGAGATAGCCTGGTCGCGCGCCGCGCTGTCGCGGAAGACGATGCTCAGACCGTAGTTGTCTTCCTTGCGCACGGTCGCGTAAGGAATGCCTTTGTCGCGCAGCTCGCTGCGCAGGCTGTCGATGTTCTGTTCCTGCAGTTTGCCTAACGCGGTGTCCATGTCGACTTCCATCAGGAAGTGCACGCCGCCGCGCAGATCAAGACCCAGCTTCATCGGTTCGGCATAGAGTGCCGCCAGCCAGCGTGGGGTTGCCGGAGCAAGGTTTAGCGCCACGACGTATTTGTCACCCAGCACGGTAAGCAGCGCTTCACGCGCGCGCAGCTGGGTATCAGTGGTGTCGAAGCGCGCAAGAATAGCGCCCTCTTCCAGTGCCACAGACTTCGCGGTAATTTTTTCTTCTTGTAAAGTTTTCTGGACCTGGATCAGCGTTTGCTCACTGGCGGCGACGCCGCGCGCGCCAGTGATTTGAACAGCCGGATCCTCACCATACAGGTTGGGAAGCGCATAGATCAGGCCGACGACAATGACGACGACCAGCATGACATACTTCCACAAAGGATAACGGTTTAACACGGCAGTTCCCTTTGGGAAAAGTTAGATTACAGCGCCTTCATGGTGCCTTTCGGCAGAACGGCAGCAACGAAGTCACGTTTGATAACCACTTCAGTGGTATCGTTCAGCGCGATAGCAATGTAGCCAGTTTCCGCTACTTTGGTCACACGACCGACCAGACCGCCGTTGGTCAGCACTTCATCACCTTTGGCGATGGAGTTCATCAGGTTCTTATGTTCCTTGGTGCGCTTCTGCTGTGGACGCAGGATCATGAAGTAAAAAATCAGACCGAACACCACCAGCATCAGAATCAGAGACATCGGGCTGCCCTGCGCCGGTGCACCCGTTGCCGCTACCGCATCAGAAATAAAAAAGCTCATTGAAATTCCCTCATTATTAAAATTAATCAACGTTCAAAGGAGGCACGGTGCGCCCCTGACGTTGGTAAAAATCGGTCACGAAGCTCTCTAATTTACCCTCTTCGATAGCCTTGCGTAAACCAGCCATTAAACGCTGATAGTAGCGCAGGTTATGAATGGTATTGAGACGCGCGCCCAATATTTCGTTGCAACGGTCAAGGTGATGCAAGTAAGCGCGTGAATAATTGCGACATGTATAGCAATCACACTCGGCGTCCAGCGGCGCGGTATCGCTTTTGTGCTTCGCGTTGCGGATTTTCACCACGCCGTCGGTGACGAACAGGTGGCCGTTACGCGCGTTGCGCGTCGGCATGACGCAGTCGAACATATCGATACCGCGACGTACCCCTTCCACCAGATCTTCCGGCTTCCCGACGCCCATCAGGTATCGTGGTTTATCGGCCGGGATCTGCGGGCAGACGTGCTCCAGAATACGGTGCATGTCTTCCTTCGGCTCGCCGACCGCCAAACCGCCGACAGCGTAGCCATCAAAGCCAATCTCTACCAGACCTTTCACCGAGATATCACGTAAATCTTCGTAAACGCTGCCCTGAATGATGCCGAACAGCGCATTTTTATTGCCAAGGCTATCGAAACGGTCACGGCTGCGCTTCGCCCAGCGCAGAGACATCTCCATTGAGCGCTTGGCGTAATCCCAGTCCGCCGGATACGGCGTACATTCGTCGAAGATCATCACGATATCAGAGCCGAGATCGTACTGAATCTCCATGGATTTTTCCGGATCGAGGAAAATCGGATCGCCGTTGATCGGGTTGCGGAAATGCACGCCCTGCTCGGTGATCTTACGGATATCGCCAAGGCTGAACACCTGGAAGCCGCCGGAGTCGGTCAGGATCGGTCCTTTCCACTGCATAAAATCGTGCAGATCGCCGTGCAGCTTCATGATCTCCTGACCCGGGCGCAGCCACAGGTGGAAGGTGTTGCCGAGAATAATCTGCGCGCCGGTGGCTTCCACCTCTTCCGGCGTCATCCCTTTGACGGTGCCGTAGGTGCCAACGGGCATAAAGGCCGGTGTTTCCACCACGCCGCGCTCAAACACCAGGCGACCGCGGCGGGCGCGACCGTCGGTGGTATCCAGTTCAAATTTCATGCTTGCTCCTGCGTCAGAAAAACAGTCCGACGTTTTCATACTCGCCACGGAATGATTCCTTGGCTAAAAAAATGCGTCATGGCGTCCAAAAAGCCGGCGGGCCGGCCTCTTCAGGGACGCTCAGAAATAGCCTGCGGATTGTACGTGATAAACATCGCATCCCCGTAGCTAAAAAAGCGATATTTCTGCTCCACCGCTACCTTATAGGCGTTCATGGTGTGCTGATAACCCGCAAACGCCGACACCAGCATAATCAATGTGGATTCAGGGAGATGGAAGTTGGTTACCAGCGCATCGATCACCTGGTACTGATAACCCGGGTAGATGAAAATCTGCGTATCGTCGAAGAACGGCGCAATCAGGGCGTCTTTCGCCGCCTGCGCCGCGCTCTCCAGCGAGCGTACCGAGGTGGTGCCCACTGCGATCACGCGATTGCCGCGCGCCTTCGCCGCCAGCACCGCATCGACTACCTCCTGCGGCACTTCCGCATATTCAGAGTGCATGGTGTGCTCTTCAATGCTGTCGACGCGCACCGGCTGGAAGGTACCCGCGCCCACGTGCAGGGTGACAAACGCCATCTCAACGCCTTTGGCGCGCAGTTTATCCAGCAGCGGTTCGTCGAAGTGCAGACCAGCGGTCGGGGCGGCTACCGCGCCCGGCCTGGTGCCGTAGACGGTTTGATAGAGCTCGCGGTCAGCGTCTTCATCCGGGCGGTCAATGTAGGGCGGCAGCGGCATATGGCCAATCCCGTTAAGGATCTCCAGCACCGGGCGCTCGTCGTTAAATTCCACTTCAAACAGCGCGCCGTGACGCGCCAGCATGGTGGCCTGAATGCTCTCGTCGTCGCCCAGCAGCAGCTCGGCGCCCGGCTTCGGCGCTTTCGAGGCGCGAATATGGGCGAGGATGCGCTTATCATCCAGCATCCGCTCCACCAGCACTTCGATCTTGCCGCCGCTGGCCTTACGACCGAACAAACGCGCCGGGATCACCCGGGTGTTGTTAAACACCAGCAGATCGCCAGGATTGAGCTTATCGAGGATGTCGGTGAAGGTGCCATGCGTCAGCGCGCCCGTCGGCCCGTCCAGGGAAAGTAAGCGGCAGCTGCTGCGCTCAGGCATCGGATAGTGGGCGATCAGAGATTCGGGTAGTTCAAAAGCAAAATCGGTAACGCGCATGACGGTAACTCAGACTGAATAAAGAGGCGGGTAGTCTAGTGCCGGGGCGTTCTGCCTGCAACCTTTACCCCTCCGGACGAATGACATAATCTATATTCCAAATCATTCCGAATGCCGCCATGCGGCAGCCGAATGCATCACCGGTGGCAGAGGGCCGCGCGCGGCCAGACAGCACGCCATTCGGGCACCGGGGCTGCCGTTCAGGGCGACGCGCAGCGCTACACCGCTCACTCTGCTCGCCATAAAGTATTTAAAGGATGTCGTCGCTATGAATTTTCTCGCCCACCTGCACCTGGCCCATCTCGCCGACAGTTCGCTGCCCGGCAATCTGATGGCCGACTTTGTGCGCGGCAACCCGCAGGGCGACTATCCGGCGGCGATCGTCGATGGCATCTATATGCATCGGCGAATTGACGTGCTGACTGACAACCTGGCGGAAGTCAAAGAGGCGCGGGAGTGGTTTCGCCCGCAGACCCGCCGCGTCGCCCCCATCACCCTCGACGTCATGTGGGATCATTTCCTGTCGCAGCACTGGGCGCAACTCTCCCCTGACCTGCCGCTGGACGAGTTCGTGCGCTACGCCGAGCGGCAGATCGTGCCGATCCTGCCCGACTCGCCGCCCCGCTTCGTCAATCTCAATCAATACCTGTGGTCGGAGCGCTGGCTGGAGCGCTATCAGGAGATGGATTTTATTCAGCGCGTGCTCAATGGCATGGCCAGCCGCCGCCCGCGTCTCGAGGCGCTGCGCGACTCCTGGCAGGATCTGGATACTCACTACGACCGGCTGGAGGGGCAGTTCTGGCGCTTTTATCCGCAGATGATGCGTCAGGCGAAAAACAAACAGCTGTAATCGCTGCGACATTGATAGGTAAAAGCTGGCTGAACGATTGTCAGCGCCTCTTTGTGTTATTGGCGGACAGGCTCTATACTTGCCCGCGTTGCGTTCCAAATAACCTTAGTAATTACAGGAGAATCAAATGGTTCTGGTCACTCGTCAAGCGCCGGATTTTACTGCAGCCGCTGTGCTGGGTAATGGTGAGATCGTTGAGAAATTCAATTTCAAACAGCACACCAACGGTAAACCTACCGTTCTGTTCTTCTGGCCGATGGACTTCACCTTCGTTTGCCCGTCTGAGCTGATCGCGTTCGACAAACGTTACGAAGAATTCCAGAAACGCGGCGTGGAAGTGGTTGGCGTTTCCTTCGACTCCGAGTTCGTGCACAACGCATGGCGTAATACCCCGGTAGACCAGGGCGGTATCGGCCCGGTTAAATACGCGATGGTTGCCGACATCAAACGTGAAATCCAGAAAGCTTACGGTATCGAGCATCCGGACGAAGGCGTAGCGCTGCGCGGCTCCTTCCTGATCGACGCCAACGGCGTGGTTCGCCACCAGGTGGTTAACGACCTGCCGCTGGGCCGTAACATCGACGAAATGCTGCGCATGGTTGACGCGCTGCAGTTCCACGAAGAGCACGGCGAAGTCTGCCCGGCGCAGTGGGAAAAAGGAAAAGAAGGTATGGCTGCCTCTCCGGAAGGCGTGGCAAAATACCTGACCGAAAACGTCTCCAGCCTGTAATCGACACACGTTTTTATAAAAGGCCCGCTCAAGCGGGCCTTTTTTGTTAGCGGCGTCAAAATTTAAGAAAATGACCCGCTGATATTTGTGACCAGCAATACACTTCTGCTGAAAAATTTCGCTCTGCCTCTCATTTTTTCTCTGTCAAATTTCAGCGTTAAATCTCAACCATTTCATAACACACTGAAAAACAAATAAATTAATTATATGATTTTCAGCCAGCACTTTGCCGTCGATGTGATCGCCATCAATATTTAAAACCGCGGATGTGATCTCATCCATCATTTTTATCAATGTATTTGGTCATGATTTTACTCAGGAACAGGAATACGTTCAGGAGAAGAGAATGGATATTATTTTTGACCCGACGTTAATCGCCCTGAAGCAGAATATTTCCCATGCGGAGGAGGCCATCGAACTGGCGGGTTCATTACTCGCCAGGCGCCAGATTTGCAGCGCCGAATATGTCAACGAGATGCTGACAGTATACGAGGATTTTGGCGCCGCCATCGTGATAGATGACGGGATTGCCATGCCGCACGCCCGCCCGGAAAAAGGGGCATTGCAGACCGGATTTTCGCTTGTCACCACCGCCACACCAGTGACCTTCGGCCACGATGAGTTCGATCCGGTTACCGTCGTCATCGCGATCGCCGGCGCCGATGCTGACAGTCATATCAAAATGATCCAACTGATTGCCTCGCTGATCGAGTCAGATATCGTGACTTTTCTTCAGCAGGAAAATGACGTGAATTCAGTCTTACATTTCATCCAAAAACAAATGGAGTAGTCATTATGTTAGTTATCAGAACGGTTTGTGGTAACGGTATTGGCAGTTCATTGATGGCTGCGAATAATGTGAAGAAGATCTGTGAAGAATTAGGTATCAAAGCGGACGTCGCTTCGGTCGATTTTGCTAACGCCGTCGGGGAAAAAGCCGACCTTTACGTCACGATCAAAGAACTGGCAAATCAATTTCCGGCCCACTGTCATGTCGCCATTATTCGCAGCTACGTCCATAAAGCAAAAATCGCCGAGGATATTACCGACGCGCTGATGAAAATTGCTGCGACTCACTCTTAATCAGCATAGAGGGAACGACCATGCAGGCTATTCTTAGTTTCTTAACGGAAATATTCAGTCAACCCGCTTTTTTAATGGGGCTTATCGCCTTCGTTGGCTTAGTGGCGCTGCGCTCCCCCGGCAACAAACTCCTTACCGGCACATTAAAGCCGATTTTAGGCTATTTGATGCTGAGCGCTGGCGCAGGCGTTATCGTTGCCAATCTCAACCCGCTGGGCGGTATTATCGAAGCTGGATTTAATATCCGCGGCGTTATTCCTAACAATGAAGCCATTGTCTCCGTCGCCCAGAAAATGCTGGGCGTGGAAACCATGAGTATTTTGCTGTTGGGCTTTATTTTCAACCTGATCATAGCCCGCTGCACCAAATATAAATATATCTTTCTCACCGGCCATCATTCGTTCTTTCTCGCCTGCCTGTTCTCCGCCGTCCTGCAGGCGGCGGAGTTCCAGGGCTGGATGTTGATCCTGATCGGCGGATTCCTGTTGGGCTCATGGTCGGCCATTTCCCCGGCCATTGGCCAGCGTTACACCAGGCAGGTAACCGAAGACGGCGGGATCGCCATGGGCCATTTCGGCTCCCTGGGCTACTACCTCTCGGCGTGGATCGCCAGCCGGACCGGCAATCCGGCAAACTCCTTCGCCGATACCGAAATCTCAGAAAAATGGGGTTTTCTGCGCGATACCACCGTCACCACCGGTATCGTGATGTTTGTTATCTACTTCATCTGCAGCGCTGTCGCCGGATCGGCGTACCTGAGCACCATCACCGACCAGAATATGCTGATCTTCTCCGTGCTGACCGGTCTGCAGTTCGCCGTTGGCGTAGCCATTGTCTACAACGGCGTGCGGTTGATCCTCGGCGATCTGGTGCCGGCATTCCAGGGCATCAGCCAGAAACTGATCCCGGACTCCATCCCGGCCGTTGACTGCGCGGTGTTCTTCACCTTTAGCCCCACCGCGGTGGTGGTGGGATTCATCAGCTCCTTTGTGGGCGGTCTGGTCGGGATGCTCATGCTCGGCGGACTGGGCATGGCGCTGATTATTCCCGGCATGGTGCCGCACTTCTTCTGCGGCGGCACCTCCGGGGTCTTTGCCGACAAGCTGGGCGGTAAGCGCGGGTGTATCATCGCCGCCTTTATCGGCGGGATCTTCCTCGCCTTCCTGCCGGCGATGCTGCTGCCGGCGCTCGGCAACCTCGGGTTTGAAAACAGCACCTTCGCCGATTTCGACTTCGCAGTGTGGGGCATCATTATCGGTAACGCGTTCACCCAGTTTGGCCAGGTCACTATCTACCTGATTTGTCTGGCGCTGCTCGTCGCGCTGCTGGTGCCTTTCTGCTTCCGTCAGGTACGGGTAGTGGGCAACACGCTCAGCTATGAGGAGCTTACTGCCAAGCAGAAAAATGAATAAGCGAGGTCATTTTTCCCTGCGGGAAGGTCACGCTTCCCGCCGCTGACAAATAATCAGGAGTGGTTATGGCTATTTTGTCCATTGGATTTGCCTGTTTCGATCAGTTTTTCTTTCTCAATGAATGGCCCCAGGAGAATACCAAAAACTTTTGTCATGATTTTATAGAAAGCGGCGGCGGCCCGGCGGCCAATGCGGCATGGCTGCTGGGATTATGGGGTGAGGAGGTCTATTACATCGGCCATCTGCATCAGGACCTTTACGGTCAGCGCATTATCGATGAGTTTGCCGAAGCGGGGGTGGATACCAGCCAGGTGGTTTTCTCCGATGACATGATCACCCCGCTGGCCTCGGTGCTGGTCAATCGCTTAACGGGTTCGCGGACGATTATTACCCGCAAGATGCAGACACCGCCTTCCCTGACCTACGATCAAAAGCTCAAACTGGACGACCTCGCCGAACGACTGATTGCCGCCGAGGAGCCGGTCACCATTTTAATTGACGGCCATGAGCCGGAAATCAGTGAATATTTAATTAAGAAACTGCCGAACGCCAGAGTGGTGATGGACGGCGGGTCACTGCGCGCCAGCAATATAAAACTCGCAGCCTGGACCGACTATTTTGTAGTGAGCGAACATTTTGCCCGCGATTATATGAGCTATCGCTCGCTGAGCACCGAAGCAGAAATTAAAGCGGCGCTGATTGAGCTGAATAAAATTTGCCGCGGTGAAGCATTTATTACCCTTGGCGAAAAAGGCTGCGCTTTTTTAAAAAGCGGTATGCTGCAGATCGTTCCTTCCTGGCTGTGCAATGCCGTTGATACCACCGGAGCCGGAGATGTATTTCACGGTGCCTTCACCTATGGCGTCCACTACTCATGGCACATAGATAATATTATTTTATTTGCCAGCCTGACCGCCGCCATTTCTATTGAGAAAAAAGGGGTACGGGAATCTATGCCGGACCTGGCGGTCGTCCACCACTCGTTAAATAACTACGAGAGAAACTTAAAGCAATATTTTGAAGAATAACTGCATTTAATAAATATCAAGAGGTGAATATGTTAGTGTCGATGAAGGACATGCTTCAGCATGCCCTGCGGGACGGCTACGCCGTCGGTCAGTTCAACATTAATAATCTGGAATGGGTCGGCGCCGTATTAAGCACTGCCCAGCAGTGCCGCTCACCGGTTATTTTGGGCGTGTCCGGCGGCACGGTTAAGCATATGCTCGGGTTAAAATGTATTCATGACATCGTAGTTAACGCCATGGAGTATTTGCATATTGATGTTCCGGTGGCGCTGCATCTGGATCATGGCACCTCCCGGGAGGCCTGCGAAGCGGCGATCGCCGCCGGCTTCAGTTCCATTATGTTTGATGGCTCGCATCTGCCGTTCAGGGAAAACCTGGCCATTACTCACCATCTGGTGACGCTGGCGCACAGCAAAGGTATCTCCGTGGAGGCCGAACTGGGGACTATCGCCGGCAGTGAAGACGGCATTGTCAATTCCGAAGTCATCTACGCCGATCCGCAGGAGTGCTATACCCTGGTGACAGAAACCCAGGTGGATTGCCTCGCCGCCGCGCTGGGCTCCACCCATGGCCTGTATAAAGGCAAAGCCCGACTGGGATTTACCGAGATGAAAGCCATTGCCGAGCGGGTGAAGGTTCCGCTGGTGCTGCATGGCGGCACCGGTATTGCCGATGAGGATATGCGCCGGGCGATTGCCTGCGGCACCGCCAAGATTAACGTTAATACCGAAAATATGTACGCCTGGTGCCAGCAGGTGAAGGCGATCTTTGCTGCCGATACCGGGCACGATGTGAACGATCCGCGGAAAGTGATCGCCCAGGGACTGCAGCCAGTACGCGAAATGATTGCCCGCCGCATGGCGCTTTTTGGCTCACAGCAGCGCTATTGATGCGTGAAAGGTGGCTGAGACCTCCGCCCTTAGCAACCGGGGCGGAGGCGTCAGGCATCAGAAGGCAAAGCAGGAGCAACCCAGCACGCCCCAGAAGGCCTGCTCGTCGGAGACCGGGATCGACGATTTCCGCGCGATATCATGCTGATGGCCGTGGACACCGCAGCTACCGCAGCACTGGTGCATCTGGACTATGGCGCCAATTTTGGCCGCCGCTGGCGGAGCGGAACGGTAATGGCCCGGGACCTTCACCACCGGCGACCACTCCGGCAGCACCGGGATCGGCGGCGGCGCCAGCGGCGAGAAGTGACCGGCGGCGTACACCACTTTGCCATCAACCACCGTCAGCACCGACTCAATGCCTTTGATCTCCTCTTCCGCGACGCTGAAATAGTCCTTCGACAGCACCACCAGATCGGCAAGCTGACCGGCGGCCAGACGGCCCTTTTTACCCTGCTCGCTGGAGAACCAGGCGCTGCCCGCCGTCCACAGCTCCAGCGCGACATCGCGCGGCAGGCGGTTGTTGTCGTCATACATCGCCATCCCGCCAACGGTGCGCCCGGAGACCAGCCAGTACAGCGCGGTCCACGGATTATAGCTGGCGACGCGGGTGGCATCGGTCCCTAACCCTACCGGTACGTCCAGCTCCAGCATTTTCGCTACCGGCGGCGTATGTTTCACCGCCTCTTTGCCGTAGCGATCGACAAAATATTCGCCCTGGAAGGCCATCCGGTGCTGCACCGCAATGCCGCCCCCCAGCGCCTTCACCCGCTCAATGTTGCGCTCGGTAATGGTCTCGGCATGATCGAAGAACCAGTGCAGGCCATTAAACGGAATGTCACGGTTCACCTTCTCAAACACGTCCAGCATCCGGCTGATGGACTCGTCGTAGGTGGCATGCAGGCGGAACGGCCAGCGATGTTCCACCAGATGGCGCACCACCCGCTCCAGCTCATCTTCCATGCCTTGCGGCAAATCCGGCCGCGGCTGCAGGAAATCTTCAAAATCCGCCGCCGAAAACACCAGCATCTCGCCGGCGCCGTTGGCGCGATAGAAATCGGTTCCCTGCCCCGGCTTCAGCATATCGGTCCAGCGCTCGAAGTCCTCCAGCTCCTGCTTCGGTCGCTGGGTAAACAGGTTGTAGGCGATGCGCACGGTCATCTGATCTTTTGCGTGCAGCTGCTCGATAATTTCGTAATCTTCCGGGTAGTTCTGGAAACCGCCCCCGGCGTCGATGGCGCTGGTCAGCCCCAGTCGGTTCAGCTCGCGCATAAACTGACGGGTGGAGTTCACCTGCAGATCCAGCGGCAGCTTCGGCCCTTTGGCCAGGGTGGCGTAGAGGATCATGGCGTTTGGTTTGGCAATCAGCATCCCGGTCGGGTTGCCGTGGCTATCGCGGACGATCTCTCCGCCCACCGGATCCGGCGTCTCTTTGCTATACCCCACGGCTTTCAGCGCCGCGCGGTTCAGCAGTGCGCGATCGTAGAGATGTAGCACAAACACTGGCGTATCGGGCGCCGCGTCGTTTAGCTCTTCCAGGGTCGGCATCCGTCGTTCGGCGAACTGGAATTCGCTCCAGCCGCCGACCACCCGCACCCACTGCGGCGACGGTGTGCGATCCGCCTGATCCTTAAGCATTCGCAGGGCATCGGCCAGCGAGGGCACGCCCTCCCAGCGGAGCTCAAGGTTGTAGTTCAACCCTCCGCGGATCAGATGCAGGTGAGAATCGTTGAGGCCCGGGATCACCGTATGCCCTTTGAGATCGACGATCTGCGTTCCCTCGGCGGCAAAGCTCATGATCCGATCGTGGCTTCCGGTGGCAACAATTTTTCCGTCGGCGATGGCCACGGCTTCCGCCAGCGGATTCGCACGATCGAGGGTATGAATCTGGCCGTGGGTCAGAATCAGTGTGGCAGTTTGCGACATAACACACTCCTTGGGGAGGCTGACTCAGTTTTTCTTCAACCAGCCAGCAAACAGGCGGGTCACGATGGGCATCCAGAACCAGACCACCAGCGCAACCACGCAGGCATCATTGATCAGGTGCAGCAGCAGGCTCCCCTTAAGCGACGGCAACAGCATGCCGGTCACCGTCGGCACCAGGTTGGTGCTGGGGAAAATCACCAGCAGGGTGATCAGAAACTGTTTCCAGCGCCGCGGCTGGCGCACATTCGCCACCGGCGGGGTAAACCAGAAGGCCGGTTCGGTCCGCACCTCCGTCCGATCGCCCTCCGTCAGCAGCGGGGCAATTTCCGCCACCAGCTGACGACGGGTTTCCGACTGCGTCCAGGCATAGAGATGCTCCAGGGTGTCGAAGCGGATAATCACGCTCCACAGATTCTGCCCTGCGGCGGGCCGGATCACATTCGCCCCGAGATGGCCGGGAAACTCAGCCGCGATGGGCATGATTTTGCCGAGCCACTCTTCGTAGCGCTGGCCGTGTTGCGGATCGAGCAGATGGCTGATGACCAGGGTCACCGATTTTTGCTGCGCCATAAAGATTCCTTGCTTCAGGGGAATGGCAGGATGATTCTCGCCATTAGCCATAGATGACCATACACAACGTCATTCATGCTGCGTCGAGGCGGCAAGCCGGCACGTCCCGGGAGCTGACATAAGTCAGTGACCGGGGCGGGCAAACCCAGCTAACAAAGAGGCAGCCTGAAGGGTGAAGTGTATTTAAGCTTTACGCTCTGGCGCGCCATGCACCATGGTATAAGCGTAATCCACGCCCATCCCGTAGGCGCCGCTGTGTTCGCGCACCAGGTCCATCACCGCATCGTAAGTCGCTTTGCGCGACCAGTCGCGCTGGTACTCCAGCAGCACCTGCTGCCAGGTCACCGGCACCGCGCCCGCCTGCACCATCCGGTCAATGGAGCGCTCATGGGCGTCGACAGAGGTACCGCCGGAGGTATCGGTGACCACATACACTTCGTAGCCCGCCTCCAGGGCCATCAGCGCCGGAAACGTCAGGCAAACTTCGGTCCACAGAGCGGAGATCACCAGCTTTTTACGGCCGGTCGCTTTCACCGCCGCAACGAAGGCATCGTCTTCCCAGGAGTTCATTGAAGTACGCTCAATCGGCTTGACGTCAGGATGCACGGCCAATAATTCCGGCCAAATATAACCGCTGAAGCTTTTGGTCTCTACGGAAGTGTAAATCACCGGTACATTAAAAATTTTGCCGGCTTTAGCCAGCGCCACGGTGTTATTTTTGAGGGTCTGGCGATCGATATTCGCCACGCCGAATGACATCTGTGGCTGATGATCAATAAAGATAAGGGCGGAATTAGTGGGATCGAGCAGTTCACGAATAGACATTAAATACCTTCTTAATCAATTAGTTAAAAAGATGACATGATGGTTAATGCGTCGTGTAGATCCTGACTGATAAAGCATGGTGAGTATAGCCAGTTATTTCTAACAAGTTATTAAAGTTTTTTGTGGTTTATATTTTGTCAGCGGTTAGTATTTACTCATGCCAGCGTTCATCAAAATTTTACGGCAAACTGTTCTGATTTATTCACTGGCATTGATTATTGCGCTTAGGTACAACAAGGGGAAATTAATGAATGGAAACTCCTGATGCGCGTAAACTTTGATGTTCTGATGATCCTTGATGCGCTGGACCGACACGGATCCTTCGCCACCGCCGCAGAGTCGCTGTATAAAACCCCCGCCGCTCTGAGCTATATGATCCAGAAGCTGGAGAGCGATCTGGAGATCGTCTTGTTGGATCGTTCCGGCCATCGGGCAAAATTTACTGATACCGGGCGGCTGATGCTGGAGAAGGGGCGACAGCTTTTAAGCGCCGCCAAAGATCTGGAAAAGCAGGCCCAGCAGCTGAGCGCGGGCTGGGAGCGAGAGCTGGCGATCGCCCTCGACGCCTCGTTTCCCTTTTCGGCCCTGCTGCCGCTGATCGCCGAGTTCTACGCGCAAAACCCGCAGACCCGGCTGAACTTCAGTCATCACACCCTCGCCGGTTCATGGGAAGAGCTGACCCACCATGGCGCGGATATTATCCTCGGCGCCATCAATGAGCCGCCCACCTCTGCCGAGTGGTCATGGCAAACCCTCGGCGCGCTGGATAACATTTTCGTGGTCGCCCCGGCCCACCCGCTGGCCGGAGCGGAAACGCCGCTCAGCAATAAGCAGCTCAGCCAGCACCGGGCGGTGGTGATCCGCGACAGCGCCCGCTATTGCCATCCGCTGAACAGCAATCTGCTTGATGAACAGCCGCAAATCGGCGTCGATGATTTCGCCAGCAAAGTCGAACTGCTGTGCGCCGGGCTGGGCTGCGGCTTTCTGCCGCGTCATATCGCCCGCCCGTGGCTGGAAAAAGGCTGTCTGGTGGAGAAAAGCGTCGCCGGCTGGCGGGAAAAAGATATCACCTACATGGCCTGGCGCAGCGGGAATGACGGACTGGCTCAGCGCTGGTGGCGGGAGGCGCTCCTCCGCGACGACCTGCTGAGCCAGCTCTATCGTTAACGACCGGACCAGACGCAGGCGGAGATAGCCGGGAGCGTCAGTACCCCGTCATGGAAGGCGCCGGCGCCCTCCTGCAGCGTCCAGGCTCCCACGTCCAACAGCGGCGAATCCTCGATAACCACTTCGCAGGCTTCGCCGCGGTTAATCGCCACCAGTACCCGCTGCTGTTTGTAGACGCGGACAAACACCACCACGTTATCCTCGGCGTAAATCACCTGGCAGCCGCCGTAGCGCAGCGCCTGGTGGGCTTTACGCAGTTTCGCCATTCGCTGATACAGCGCCAGCAGCTGGGTATCCTGCAGCGCCGGATCCCACGGGAACGGTTTGCGGCAGAACGGATCGTTATTGCCATCTACGCCCACCTCATCCCCGTAGTAGATACACGGTACCCCGGGCCAGCTGAACAGCCACACCACCGCCAGCGGCAGACGCGCTACGTCTTTGCCAAGGAGAGATTTAAAACGCGCCGTATCATGGCTGTCGAGCTGGTTGAACATCCGCAGCTGCTGCTGATGCGACAGCCCGGCGCGATAATTATCCATCCACGCCATACAGGTCTGGGCGTCTATCTTCTGCGGATCGTAAGAGATATCGGTATTGGCGAGGAATCCCCAGATCGGGAAGGTGAAGCCGCGGTAGTTCATTGCCGCATCTTCGGCATCCGCCTGCAGCCACTGGCGCGCGTCGCCAAAATGTTCGCCAAAGACAAAGGCTTCCGGCTGCGTTTGTTTCGCCGCCTGGGTGATGCCGGCGATATGCCGCAGGTTATTCCGCGCCCCGCCGCCTTCGCCCAGCATGTGCACCACGTCCAGACGCCAGCCGTCCATACTCCACGGCGCCTTCAGCCAGTGGCGTACGATGCTGTCCTCGCCGGCATAGATCTCGTTGACCAGGCTGGTCGACCGATAGTCGAGCTTCGGCAGACTGGCATAGCCCAGCCAGTTGTGCGCCTGCCCCTCCCCGGAGAAGGTAAACCAGTCGCGCCACGGGGAGTCCGGATGGTGGCCGGCGCCGCCGCTGCCCTGCTGGTGGCGATCGAACCAGGGATGGGAATCGCCGGTATGGTTGAACACGCCGTCGAGGATCATGCGCATCCCCGCCCGCTGGGTGTTGTGGCGCAAGCGGAGCAGCGCCGCGTCGCCGCCAAACTGCGGATCGACGCGCCGATAATCCTCGGTGTCGTATTTATGCACGCTGGGGGCGGCGAAGACCGGGTTCAGATACAGGGCGGTGACGCCGAGCTGCTTCAGGTAAGGCAGTTTTTCGCTGATGCCGTCGAGATCCCCGCCGTAGAACGTCGACCCGCCCGCCTCGCCGGTAAGCGGTTCGTCCCACGCCTTGCGCACAATCTCCCGTCCCGCCGCGTGATGGTAATAGACCGCATCCTGTTCGGCGTCACGCGCAGCGCTGCGGGCAAAGCGATCGGGGAAAATCTGGTAGAAAACCTGATCGGCCACCCACTGCGGGCCGGCGTCCGGCAGGTCGACGGCGAACTGCTCCAGCCTGGCCGGCGGGAAACGGCTGAAGCCCTGCGGCGTAAACCAGCGCTGATGGTCGGCCCACAGTAGCTTAAAGCTGTAGCGGCGGCGCGGCTGACCGCTGGCGAGATGGATTTCACCGCGCCATGCCACTACACCCGGCCTCGGCGCCTGGCGGAGGCGCTGCATCGGCAGCGACAGCTCTTCGTTATCTTCTTCCGCGCGCAGCGTGATCCGCTGCGGCAGCGACTCACCGCTCAACCACAGGGTAATAAACAGTCGGTCCTGTTGCACCTTGATAAAGGGTGCAACCGGAAGGTGCCATGCCTTCAACATCGTGAATCCTCATTGTGCAGAATGGGCACACCTTGCCATAGCCGTCAGGCGCAGAACTCATCGTCACAGGATTTTTTGGGGGAGGATAACGGGGGAGGACGCGGGTCGGCAAGCCGCCCCGGTCGCGCGATGCTGACCGGGGCGATGTTGATTACTGTGCCTGCGCCAGGCGGCGCTCACGACGGGTCTTAAAGACCCAGCCCAGCAGCAGCAGCGCAATCCACGCCATACCGACGTACAGCGAGATGCGGGTGTCCGGATGATAGCCGATCAGGGCGATAATAAACGCCAGGAACACCAAGCCGACAACCGTGGTCGCCACCCCGCCGGGGACTTTGAATTTCAGGGCTTTGACCTCCTCCGGCGACAGACGGCGGCGGAAGGCAATCTGCGACAGCAGGATCATAATCCACACCCACACGGTGGCGAAGGTGGCCAGCGAGGCGATCACCAGGAAGACGTTTTCCGGCATGATGTAATTTAGGTATACCGCAAACAGCAGCGCAATGGTCATCACCATCACCGTCACCCACGGAATACCGCGACGCGAGGTTTTAGCAAACACCTTCGGCGCGCTCCCCTGCTCGGCCATGCCGTGCAACATACGGCCCACGCCGAACACGTCGGAGTTAATCGCCGACAGCGAGGCCGTCAGGACCACGAAGTTAAGAATGCTGGCCGCGAAGGTAATGCCCAGATGCTGGAAGGTCAGTACAAAGGGGCTGCCGTCGGTACCCACCTGGTTCCACGGATAGATAGACATAATGACAAACAGCGTGCCGACATAGAACACCAGAATGCGCATCGGCACCGAGTTGATAGCGCGTGGAATGGATTTCTCCGGATCTTTCGCCTCGCCGGCGGTAATACCGATGATTTCGATACCGCCGTAGGCGAACATCACCATCTGCAGCGACATCACCATTCCCAGCCAACCGTTGCTGAAGAAGCCGCCGTTGCTCCAGAGGTTATGAATGCCCGTCGGCTGGCCGCCGTTGCCGATCCCCCAGATAATGATGCCGAACCCGGCGAGGATCATAATGATGATGGTGGCCACTTTGAAGAACGAGAACCAGAACTCCAGCTCGCCAAACACCTTGACGCTCATCAGGTTGACGGCGCAGATGATGAGCACCACGCTGAGCACCCAGATCCAGTGCGGCACCGTCGGGAACCAGACGCCCATGTAGATACCGAAGGCGGTGACGTCGGCGATGGCGACGATCAGGATTTCAAAGCAGTAGGTCCAGCCGGTGATATAGCCCGCCAGTCCGCCGAGGTTTTCCTGAGCATAGCGAGAGAATGAGCTGGCGGAAGGGTTATGCACCGACATCTCACCGAGCGCGCGCATAATGATATATGCCGCGACGCCGCCGATAATGTAGGCCAACAGTACGCTGGGTCCGGCCATTTTAATCGCGTCGGCTGAACCGTAAAAAAGCCCGGTGCCGATGGCGGAACCCAGGGCCATAAAGCGGATGTGCCGGGTGCTTAGCCCGCGCTTAAGCTTGTTACTACTTTCCATCGTGGTTTTTCAATGCCGTTTAACACAAAAAATAAAAAACCACGGAACCCGAAGTCCCGTGGTTAAACGCTTGTCCTCAACGCCGGTTAGTGCGCGCTGGAGGTCACCTGACGTCCGGCGGCACGGTCCCAGATCACCGCGAGGATTGCCATCACGGCGGTCGGCATCAGCCAGGCCAGACCTTGCTCCGCCAGCGGCAGACGCGCGGTCCAGGCCGGCAGGATAGCGGCAAACGCCGATGACTTAATCCCGTCAATGATACCAAACATCAGACTGATAAACATGGCCGGCGCGATAACACGTGACGAATTATGCCACCAACTGCGGGTAAAGCTTAATACAACCAGTGCGATACACGGCGGATAGATAGCGGTCAACACCGGAATCGACACCTGAATCAGGTGGCTCAGACCAAGGTTGGAGACCGCCATCGAGAACAGGCCGAGGATGAAGACCAGCGTGCGATAGGAGAACGGCAGATACTGGGCAAAGAACTCAGCGCAGGCGCAGGTCAGACCCACCGCCGTCACCAGGCAGGCGATGAAGATCAGCGCCGCCAGCAGGAAGCTGCCCGCCCCGCCGAAGGTATGCTGCACGTAAGCGTGGAGGATTGCCGCGCCGTTAGCGGACTGGTCCACGAGGGTGGCGCTATCAGAGCCCAGACGGAACAGCGCCAGATACAGCAGGGTCAGACCGACGCCTGCCATCAGGCCCGCCCAGACGGTGTAGCGGGTCAACAAACGCGCTTCGCTGACGCCGCGGGAGCGTGCGGCATTGACAATCACGATCCCGAACACCATCGCGCCGAGGGTGTCCATGGTCAGGTAGCCGTTGACGAAGCCATTGGAGAATGGCGCGGTACGATACGCTTCCATCGCGTCGCTGATCGGGCCCGCCGGCCAGACAACCGCGGCGACCGCCAGCACAATCAGGGCGATAATTTTCAGCGGCGCAAGGAAATTTCCCACCGTATCCAGCAGTTTGCCCGGATAGAGTGAGACCAGGATCACCAGCGCGAAGTAGATAACGCTGTAGATCAGCAGCGGCAGCGGGCCGTCGCCGGTCAGCGGCGCAATCCCGACCTCAAAAGAGACGGTCGCGGTGCGCGGGGTCGCGAACAGCGGTCCTACCGCGAGATAACACACCACCGCCAGCAGGATACCCGCCACTTTACCAATCGGGGTGCTCAGGCTTTCAACGCCGCCGCCGACTTTCGCCAGCGCCACCACCGTCAGCACCGGCAGACCCACCGCAGTGATCAGGAAGCCGATCGCCGCCGTCCAGACGTGCTCGCCCGCCTGTAAGCCAACCATCGGAGGGAAAATAATATTGCCTGCGCCAACGAACAACGCGAAGGTCATAAAGCCCAACGCTATGATGTCGCGAGATTTTAACTGATGGGTCATAAATTCATTACTGCCTGTGGATGTGGTGTTGTAAAAAAATGGAAAAATACCGCGCTACCCTCTCAGGGACGATACAGCGGCGATTGCCGGTAAACTCAGCGAGATATGCTCCCGAAGCGGCGTGGGAAAGAATTGTTTTTGGTATTACCACGCAAAAGCAGTCTGTCATCGACTGCGCAGGCGCAATTTAAACGCTTATAACGTTTTAAAGCAAGGCACGATCGCAAAAGCAGATGATTATGCTGGTTATCAGTTTCACACCAGAATCATTTACCATATTGATGGAAAACCCGTGGCTTATCATGCGAACAAAAAAGCAGCGCACGTTCATTAAATAGGCGAGGGGAAAATGACTGCCAATGAAAATGACCAGCCGAAGCTGGTCATTGGCAAGATAAGCTGACAGTGCGCCGCTCAGGTGTCGTTTCTGGCAATTAATCGTTCCGGGAGCAGGAAGCTAAAACGGGTTCCCTTGCCCACCGTACTCTCTATTTCCAGTCGGCTGTCATGATGGTTGACCGCGTGTTTGACAATCGCCAGCCCCAGGCCGCTGCCCCCCGTTTGCCGGGAGCGGGCTTTATCCACCCGATAGAAACGCTCGGTCAGACGTGGAATATGCTCCGGGGCAATGCCTGGCCCATTATCTTCGACGCTGAACAGCGCCCCCTGCGGCGTTCGCTGCCAGCTGACGCGAATTTCAGTGCCCGGCGGGGTGTGGTTCACCGCGTTATAGACCAGGTTAGAAATGGCGCTGCGCAGCTGCTCCTCGTTGCCCAGCACCTTGAGCTGCTCATCGACGGTAAAAATCAGCGTCTGCTTATCCTGGCTGAGGGTCTGCGCCTCGCGCTCCACCACCCGCAGCATCATCGGCACGTCGATGCGGTCATTCATCGCCAGCGCCGGCGCGGCTTCAATACGCGACAGCGTGAGCAGCTGCTTCACCAGTCCCTCCATACGCTGGGTTTGCTCACGCATGGTGTGCAGGGCCTTTTCACGGGTCGCCCCTTCCAGCACCTGCTCCTGCATCATCTCCAGATAGCCTTGCAGCACCGTCAGCGGGGTGCGCAGCTCATGGCTGACGTTAGCGAAGAAGTTACGCCGCGCCCCTTCCAGTTGATGCATCTGCGTCACGTCGCGCGCCACCATCAGCCACTGCTTGTCGCTGTAGGGCATCACGCGAATTTCCAGATGACGGGCATTATTCAGCACCAGATTGAGCGGTTTTGAAAAATCACGCTGTTTCAGGTAGGTGGCGAATTCAGGATAGCGCAGAAGGTTAAGAATGTTTTGCCCACTGTCGTCCGGCCAGCGCAGGTTTAAAATCTGCTGCGCCAGGCCATTACACCAGAAAATGGCTCCCTCCTCCGTGGTCAGGACCACCGCGTCCGGCAACGATTCCGCTCCACTGCGGAAGCGTTTAATCAGACTTCCCAGCTCACGTCGACGCTTTTTATTACGCATCTGCATCTGGTGCAGACCATACAGCAGCGGCTCCCAGCTGCCGCGGCCGGGCGGAGGGGTCATGCTCCGGTCCACCCACAGCCACCACGACAGGCGCATCAAATTCCAGAAATGCCAGATCAGCAAACCGGTCACTGCCGCCAGTAAAAACCACGGCAAATGACCCACAAACGCCCCCAGAATCAGGGCCGGAATACACGCTAAAAAGAGCTCCAGCGCCAGCCTTTTCCATGACAGCCGTTCCAGCACGGGTCACACTCCTGTCAAAATTCAGAAACGGGCGGAGAAACGATACCCCGTGCCGCGAACCGTTTGCACCATCCGATCATGGCCACTGTGTTCCAGCGCTTTGCGCAGGCGACGAATATGGACGTCCACCGTGCGGTCTTCCACATAGACGTTGGTTCCCCAAACGTGGTTCAGCAGCTGCTCGCGGCTGTACACCCGCTCCGGATGGGTCATAAAGAAATGCAATAATTTAAATTCCGTTGGCCCCATGTCCAGCGGACTTTCGCCGGTCATCACCCGGTGCGATGAGGGATCGAGGCTCAGCCCCTGCATTTCAATCACCTCTTCCACCGCCATCGGCGAAATACGGCGCATCACCGCTTTGATTCGCGCCACCAGCTCCTTCGGTGAGAAAGGCTTGGTAATGTAGTCGTCCGCCCCGGTCTCCAGGCCGCGAACGCGATCCTCTTCTTCTCCGCGCGCGGTCAGCATCACCACCGGAATATCCCGGGTCATCGCCTCGCGCTTGAGCAGCTTAATAAACTGCAGCCCAGAACCGCCCGGCAGCATCCAGTCAAGGAGAATCAAATCAGGCCAGGGTTCATTGAGTTGATTCACCGCGCTGTCATAATCTTCCGCTTCGACAGGCTGAAAGCCATTTTGCTCCAGAACAAAGCAGACCATTTCGCGGATTGGAGCTTCATCTTCAACGACCAGAATTCTTCTCGCCATTATTTACCCTGTGTTTTTTAGCCATCAGTATAGAAGTGCGGCGTCATTATGCGTCACTTTTGTGACAGATTTATGAAAAAAATGACCGTCTGATGATCGGGTATTTTGAAGCATGACGCGGACTTACCCCTCTCCGACAAATGGTATACTGCCGCTCATGCTTTTTTCGCTAGGGAAGATTTATGCGCATCCTTCACACCTCCGACTGGCACCTGGGCCAGAATTTTTACAGCAAAAGCCGTGCGGCCGAACATGACGCCTTCCTGACCTGGCTGCTGGCCCGCGCGCAGGAGCATGAAGTCGACGCCATCATCGTAGCCGGCGATATTTTTGATACCGGATCGCCGCCGAGCTACGCTCGCGAACTGTATAACCGCTTTGTCGTCCAGTTGCAGCAGACCGGCTGTCGCCTGGTGGTGCTGGCGGGCAACCACGATTCGGTGGCGATGCTCAATGAATCCCGCGATATCCTCGCCTTTTTACACACCACCGTCGTGGCGAACGCCGGCTGCCCGCCCATTGAGCTGCCGCGGCGCGACGGCACCCCTGGGGCTATCTTCTGCCCGGTGCCGTTTTTACGCCCGCGCGAGCTGGTCATCAGCCAGGCCGGCCACTCCGGTCGGGAAAAACAGCAGCAACTGCTGCACGCCATCAGCGACTATTATCAGGAACAGTATCATCAGGCCTGCGCGCTGCGCGGCGATCGCCCGCTGCCCGTCATTGCCAGCGGCCATCTGACCACCGTCGGCGCCAGCAAAAGCGATGCCGTTCGCGACATTTATATCGGCACGCTGGATGCCTTCCCGGCGCAGCACTTCCCCCCTGCCGACTACATTGCGCTGGGCCATATTCACCGGGCGCAGGTGGTCGGCGGCTGCGAGCACATCCGCTACAGCGGCTCGCCGCTGCCGCTGAGCTTTGATGAAACCGGCAAAGCGAAATCGGTGCATCTGGTGAGCTTTAGCGATGGGCGACTCAGCGCCGTGGAAACCCTCGAGGTGCCCGTCACCCAGCCGCTGGCGGTCATCAAAGGCGATCTGGCCGCCATCACCGCCCAGCTGGAGCAGTGGCGCGGCGTTGAACAGGACCCGCCGGTGTGGCTGGATATCGAAATCACCACCGAGGAGTACCTGCACGATATTCAGCGTCAAATTCAGGCGCTGACGGAGGATCTGCCGGTGGAAGTATTGCTGGTGCGCCGCAGCCGCGAGCAGCGCGAGAAAATACTGCTCAACGCCCAGCGGGAGACCCTCAGCGAACTGAAGGTGGAAGAGGTGTTCGAGCGCCGGCTGGCGCTGACCGAGATTGACGATGAGAAGCGCGCCCGGCTGCACGAGCTGTTCGCCCATACGCTGCATACGCTCACCGCGGAGGACGAAAACGCATGAAAATCCTCAGTCTGCGTCTGAAAAACCTTAACTCCCTGAAAGGGGAATGGAAGATAGACTTTACCGCCGAGCCGTTCGCCAGCAACGGCCTGTTCGCCATTACCGGCGCCACCGGCGCCGGGAAAACCACCCTGCTCGACGCCATTTGCCTCGCGCTTTACCACGAAACGCCGCGCCTGAATAAAGTCTCCCAGTCGCAAAACGACCTGATGACCCGCGATACCGCCGAGTGTCTGGCGGAGGTGGAGTTTGAAGTGAAGGGCATCGCCTACCGCGCCTTCTGGAGCCAGAACCGGGCGCGTAACCAGCCGGATGGCAACCTGCAGGCGCCCCGCGTCGAGCTGGCGCGCTGCGCCGACGGCAAAATCCTCGCCGATAAGGTCTCGGATAAGCTGGAGCAAACCGCGACGCTCACCGGCCTCGACTATGGCCGCTTCACCCGCTCGATGCTGCTCTCCCAGGGACAATTTGCCGCCTTCCTGAACGCGAAGCCGAGCGATCGCGCGGAGCTGCTGGAGGAGCTGACCGGCACGGAAATCTACGGTCAGATTTCGGCGATGGTCTATGAGCAGCACAAAGCCGCTCGCCATACGCTGGAGAAGTTCGAAGCCCAGGCGGCGGGCATCGTACTGCTGACGGAGGCCCAGCAGCAGGCGCTGCAGGAAAGTTTGCAGGTGCTTACTGACGAAGAGAAAGCCCTGCTGGCGCAGCAGCAAAACCAGCAGCGGCAGCTCCAGTGGCTAACGCGCCGCGACGAGCTGGCGCAGCAGCAGCAGCAGGCGGTCAGCGGCCAGGAGCAGGCCCGCCAGGCGCTGGCCGACGCCGCGCCGGCGCTGGCGAAGCTTGAGCTGGCCCAGCCCGCCGCCCAGCTGCGCCCCCTGTGGGAGCGCCAGCAGGAGCACGCGGCAGGCCTGGAGCAAACCCGCCAGCGAATCAATGAAGTAAATGCTCGCTTACTTGCCAGCACGGCGCTGCGCGCGCGCATCCGCCGCAGCGCCCTGCACGCTCAGCAGCAGCGGCAGGCTGAACTGACCGATCTGGCGCAGTGGCTGGCGGCCCATGAGCGATTCCGCTTGTGGGGCCAGGAGATTGCCGGCTGGCGGGCGCAATTTTCGCAGCTAACGCGGGATAAACAGCAGTTGACGACCCAGACCAGCCGCCTGGCCGCGCTGCGCCAGAAGCTGACCGCGCTGCCAGCCAGTCCTCTGTCGCTGAGCGCCGATGACGTTGCGGCGGCGATAGCGCAGCAAACCCAGTCGCGACCGCTGCGCCAGCGGCTGCTCTCCCTGCATGAACAGCATCAGCTGCTGCGCAAGCGTCTGCGCCAGAACGCCGAAAGCGTACAGCAGGCGCAGGCGGAGCAGGCAAAACTCAACGCTACCCTGGCGCAACGCCGGGCGCAGTACAAAGAAAAAAACCAGCACTATCTCGACCTGAAAGCGCTCTGCCAGCGGGAAGAAACGATTAAAGATCTGGAAGATTACCGCGCCCGGCTTGAGGCGGGTAAGCCCTGCCCGCTGTGCGGCTCCTGTGAACATCCGGCGATTGAGCAATACGCTTCGCTAACAGTCACGGATAATCAGCGCCGCCGCGATGCGCTGGAAAAAGAGGTCGCCGCGCTAAAAGAAGAAGGTCTGCTGATCCTCGGGCAGGTCAACGCCCTGACGCAGCAGCTCCAGCGTGAGACTGAAGCGGCCGGGCGGCTCGCTGAGGAAGAGCAAGCGCTCACTAAAGCGTGGCAGGAAACCTGCGCCTCTCTGCAGGTCACGCGGGATATTGCGCAAGAGATAAACGACTGGATCCAGGAGCAGGAGCGCTACGAGCAGCAGCTCTACCAGCTCAGCCAGCGCCTGATGCTGCAGAGCCAGCTCAACGATCAGGAGGCGCTGGAGCGCCAGGCTCTGCAGCAGCTGACGGCCACGCGCCAGGGGCTGGAGAGCGCCCTGCAGGCCCTGACGCTGACCCTACCGGAAGAAGGGACAGAATCCGCCTGGCTTAACGCTCGCGAAAGCGAATTTGCCCAGTGGCAGGCGCAACAGACCCGGCATGGCGCCATTCAGGAGCAGATTGCCGCCCTGCAGCCGCTGCTCGAGACGCTGCCAGCCAGCGACGAGGCAGAGGCTGAAGCTGAAGCGGAACCGGCGATCCCCGACAACTGGCGCGCGATCCACGAAGAGTGCCTGGCGCTGCACAGCCAGCTTGTCGCCCAGCAGCAGCTGGAGACCGAAGAGAAGGCGCGCCTGGACCAGTCGCAGGCGCAATTTACCGCCGCCCTGGCCGCCAGCCGCTTTAACGATCGGCAGGCGTTCCTCGCCGCGCTGCTGGACGACGAGACCGCCCAGCGGCTAACGCAGTTAAAACAGACGCTGGAGCAGCAGCTTCAGCAGGCGACGGCGCTCTGCGAGCAGGCGACCCGGCAGCAGCAGGCGCACCTGGCGCTGCGTCCGCAAGGGACGGACGCGGACATCCCCGCCCTGCAAACTCAGCTGCACGACCTGGCCCAGCGGCTGCGGGACAACACCACCCGCCAGGGCGAGTTCCGTCAGCAGCTCAGGCAGGACGCAGAGAGCCGTCAGCATCAGCAGGCGCTGGGGCGGCAGATTGCAGAGGCGGCGCAGCTGGCGGATGACTGGGGCTATCTCAACTCGCTGATCGGCTCCAGCACCGGCGATCGGTTCCGCAAATTCGCCCAGGGGCTGACGCTGGATAATCTGGTCTGGCTGGCAAACCAGCAGCTTAACCGCCTGCACGGGCGCTATCTGCTGCAGCGCAAAGCCAGCGAAGCGCTGGAGCTGGAGGTGGTCGATACCTGGCAGGCCGACGCCGTGCGCGACACCCGCACCCTCTCCGGCGGCGAAAGTTTCCTCGTCAGCCTGGCGCTGGCCCTGGCGCTGTCAGACCTGGTGAGCCATAAGACGCGGATTGACTCTCTGTTTCTTGATGAGGGCTTCGGCACCCTCGACAGCGAAACGCTGGACACGGCGCTGGACGCGCTGGATGCCCTCAACGCCAGCGGCAAGATTATCGGGGTGATCAGCCACGTGGAGGCGATGAAAGATCGCATTCCGGTGCAGATCAAAGTGAAGAAGATAAATGGCCTGGGCTACAGTCGGCTGGATAGAGCGTTTGCGGTGGAGTGAGGTCTGAGTCATTACGATGTTCCCTCACCCTAACCCTCTCCGGGGGGAGAGGGAACCGTCCGGCGCTGGTTTTCCGTTTCGCACGCTGTTGCGATTACCCCTCTCCCCGCAAGAGACCGGGGGTTCCTGCCACACCCCCAACCACCGACGCCGCCTTCCCCCTCTCCCTCCGGGAGAGGGCCGGGGTGAGGGGGAGTGGTTCAGGTCCCCTGCAGCGGCCACAGCCATGCCGCGCCGCGTACTCCACTGGAGTCGCCGTGCATCGCTTTACGGATCGGCGTTTCACACTCGCCGCCAAAGACCCACTGTTTTACCAGGTCCGGCACCGTCTGATACAGCCGCTCGACGTTGCTCATCCCGCCGCCCAGCACGATGACGTCCGGATCGAGGATGTTGACCACGTGGGCGAGCGATTTCGCCAGCCGCTGTTCATAGCGGCTCAGCGCCAGTTCGGCTTTTTCGTCACCTTCCCCCACCAGGCGCATAATCTCGCTGCCGCTTAACCCCTTGCCGCTCAGCCGCTGATAGTCAGTGGCAAAGCCGGTGCCGGAGATAAAGGTTTCGATACACCCCTGTTTACCGCAGTAGCAAGGCACTTCCGCACGGTAGCGTAGCTCATCGTCGTTCATCCACGGCAATGGGTTATGTCCCCACTCGCCGGCGTTACCGTTGCCGCCGATATGCGCCCGCCCGTTAAGCGCTACGCCCGCGCCGCAGCCGGTGCCGATGATCACCGCGAACACCGTGTGCGCCCCCGCCGCCGCGCCGTCCACCGCTTCCGACACCGCCAGACAGTTGGCGTCGTTAGCCAGCCGAACTTCGCGGTCAAGACGTAGGCTGAGGTCCTTGTCAAAGGGCTGGCCGTTGAGCCAGGTCGAGTTGGCGTTTTTCACTACCCCGGTATAGGGCGAAATCGAGCCCGGGATCCCCATCCCCACGGTGCCACGCTGTCCGGTCGCCTGCTCGGCCATCGCCACCAGGGTAGCGATAGTCTCGATGGTTTGCCGGTAATCCTCCCGCGGCGTGGGTAACCGATGGCGAAACAGCTGCTCTCCCTGGTCGCTCAGGGCTATCACTTCGGTTTTTGTACCACCTAAATCAATACCAATACGCACGCTCAGCTCCTCACCCCGATTAACAATGCAAGCATAGCGACAATTCGCTATCATGCCCGCCTGATTTAACGACAAAGCCGTGGAAATTATCATGCTGTGGTTCAAAAATTTAATGGTTTACCGTCTCAGCCGCGATATCGAATTGCGCGCCGAGGAGATGGAAAAACAGCTGGCCGAGCTGACATTTACCCCTTGTGGCAGCCAGGATATGGCGAAAACCGGTTGGGTATCGCCGATGGGATCGCACAGCGACGCGCTGACGCATACGGCGAACGGCCAGATCATTATCTGCGCGCGTAAAGAAGAAAAGATCCTGCCGTCGCCGGTGATCAAGCAGGCGCTGGAGGCGAAGATCCAGAAGCTCGAAGCCGATCAGGGGCGCAAGCTGAAGAAGACTGAGAAAGATTCCCTGAAAGATGAAGTGCTGCACTCGCTGCTGCCGCGCGCCTTCAGCCGCTTCAGCCAGACGATGATGTGGATCGACACCGTCAACGGCCTGATCATGGTGGACTGCGCCAGCGCGAAGAAAGCGGAAGATACCCTGGCCCTGCTGCGTAAAACCCTCGGCTCGCTGCCGGTGGTGCCGCTGACCCTGGAGAATCCGATCGAGCTGACGCTGACCGAGTGGGTCCGCTCCGGCACCGTAGCGCAGGGCTTCCAGCTGCTGGACGAAGCCGAGCTGAAAGCGATGCTGGAGGATGGCGGCGTGATCCGCGCCAAGAAGCAGGATCTGGTCAGCGACGAAATCGCTGTGCACATTGAGGCCGGGAAGGTCGTCACCAAGCTGGCGCTGGACTGGCAGCAGCGTATTCAGTTTGTGATCTGCGACGACGCGTCAATTAAGCGCCTCAAGTTCTGCGATGAATTACGCGACCAAAACGAAGATATCGATCGGGAAGATTTCGCCCAGCGCTTTGACGCCGACTTTATCTTAATGACCGGCGAACTGGCTGCCCTGATCCAAAGCCTGGTGGAAGGGCTCGGCGGCGAAGCGCAGCGCTAAGCGCCGCTTTCTTTCCTGCCTGGCAGGAAAGAAAAATACAACCCGGCGGCAAGCGCCGGGCGTTACGCTGACTTACAGATAGCGGCACAGATAGGAGGTTGGCTCAGCCACCTGCAGATGGAATTCGCTGTTGCCTGGCACATTGAAGGCTTCGCCGGCGGCGTAAACTTTCCACTCAGTCTCACCCGGCAGCAGGACATTCAGCGCCCCGCTGACCACCGTCATCTCTTCCGGCTGCGCCGTACCAAATGTGTATTCTCCTTCCGCCATCACGCCAACGCTGGCGCGACCGGTACTGTTGCTGGTGAAGCCAATGGATTTCACTTTTCCGTCAAAGTATTCATTGCTTTGAAGCATAAACAAGCCCTTCTGATCGTCGTTGAAAGGCTCAATATAGGGGGCGCTCCTTGCCCCTGTCACGTGAAATTAACACATTAGACTAATAGTTCTGCCGCCAGTCGGGAAACCAGCACATTCGACAGCAAAACCGGGACATCAAGGGCTTTTTGTAACACATCGCGATGATGCTGATAGTAACCGAGACAGTCGAGGACCAGCACGTCGGCCCCCTGCTCCAGCAGCGCTTTACCGGCGGTTAACAGCTCACTGTCGCTACCGGTAAACGGGTTGGCCAACGCGTAGTACGGTGACTTCTCCAGTGAATGCCACTTTTGTCGCTGCATGGGCATGATCTCTTCCACCGGCACGATCACCCCGACCTGGTGCCCATCGACGATCGACGCCACCAGCGGCGGAATGATCCGCTGCGGCTCGAGGAGGATCGCGTGGTGGGTGGTAAAACCGGTCAGCTGTTCGGAGCTGAGCAGCAGGATCACATCAAAATGCTGTCGATCCAGCATGGCGATCACGCTGCGAACATCACGTTCAATTTTTTGTCGCGACACCATCACCAGCTGGTTATCGCTGAGCAAGGTCAACAGACCCTGTTCGCCGTCACCCACGGCGTACTCTGCCATCACGTCGTCACGCGTCATCTCGCCCAGCAGGCTGATGTGAGCGATCTGTTCTTCCCTGATATGTTCGGTCAGGAGCGGTAATACTCCCGCCAGCGGCACAACGCCGATGGTCAAAATTGCCATCGTTGCACTACTCATATCATGTACCTTTTCACTACCACTGCTTCAACACAGGCTTACCACACACAGCATTCGCCCCCCTGGTGAGTAAAAATCAACCGTCGAGAAGCGTAGCAGCTCCACGCCGCGGTTGAATGTAAAGATTACCGGGCAGCGGCGGCGTGCCTGAAAAATCCGTGTGTTAGAAATTCATTAGTACGACTGATAAATAAAAAATGTGAGATACGCCCGATATTGCCCGCAGGACAGGCAATCCGGGCTCAGGGGTTAAGACTTGTCGGGATCTTCATAACGCCGCTTGGCATCCACGGCTTCCTGCTCGGTAGGATGTTCGCTGATTAGCGAATCGGGCTCAGGATAGTCCGCGCGGAGTTGATACCAGGTCACCGTCTGACCCTGAGGACCTTTCTCTACCGCAACCACGCGCGCTTCTCTCGGATATGGGGGTCTGTTTGGCATAGTTCTTCCTTCTTCCGGTATCAGAACTATCAAGTATAGGCGCCCCTCGCCGCCTTAATGTAAGTAAATTCTTAACTTACCGGAGCTGCCGTCGCGCCGCACAGCATGGTCATAATTTGCTCCACCACCCGATCCGGGGAGGCTGTAGCATCGACAATATGATGGGCAGCATCACGGTATAACGCTTCACGCTGCGCCAGCACCTCGCCCACTTCCTCACGCACCGGTTTCCCGGTGAGCGTCGGCCGTTGTTCGGCTTTCGGGTAGGCTTCCAGACGGTCAATCAGCGCCGACACCGACGCCTGAAGATAAATCACCACGCCATTCTCCCGCATAAACTGACGGTTACATTCCGCGAGGATGATGCCGCCGCCGGTGGCGATCACCGTATTCGGCAGGGTCACGGCCTTTAGCGACAGGGTCTCCAGCTCGCGAAAGCGCGCCCACCCTTCCGCCTGCACGATCTCCGCCACCGTCCGCTGCTCATGGGCCTGCAGCCGATGATCGGTATCGGAGAACTGAAAATGTCGCGCTCGCGCCAGCGCATGGCCGACGGTGGTTTTACCGCAGCCGCGTGGCCCGATGAGAAAGATTGGCTGTGTCATAACCGAAGACCCCCTGGTTCCGTCTGTCGCAAAAAAAGGAAAACGAAAGAACGTATTATCGCTGTCTGTTCCGCAACGTAGTCGTAAAGAAAACGTTACACAACTTCTTTACACCCCATCACCGCAGTGAGACAAAGGGCTCTTAATGTAAACTTATCATTGCATTTGGTGTTTAACCAGCTTTACTTTTCTGCCTGGCGTTATTTTTTATCCACTGCTGGCGTAAACGGTAACACATTTATGCATAGCTTTACGAAGCAACATATTTACAACATCGTGTTTCAGACGCACCCTGATGCCTATTCGACAGTGTGACAGAGGAATGTAACATGCAATCTGAAGAACAACGCCTTATTGATGGACTGTTTTCCCGGCTGAAAGAGGCTGAGGCGCACAGTGCATCGCGCGATGCCAGCGCCGAGGAGCGGATTGCCCAACACGTGAGCGCGCAGCCGGCGGCCCCCTACTATATGGCGCAAACCATCCTTATCCAGGAAGCCGCGATTAAACAGCTCAACGATCGCATCCAGGCGCTGGAGAGCCAGGTCAGCCAGCTGCAGGCGGCGAAGCCCAGCAGCGGCGGTTTCCTCTCCGGCCTGTTTGGCGGCGGCGGCTCGTCACGCGGTTCTGACCCGATCCCGGGCGCGGAGCAATACGGTCGCCCGCAGGCCAGCTCACAGCCGCAGTATGCCCCACAGCAGCAGCAGCAGAGCTATGCCCCGCAGGCTGCCGCACGCGGCGGCGGCTTTATGGCGGGCGCGCTGCAAACGGCCGCAGGCGTAGCGGGCGGGGTGGTGCTGGGCAATATGCTGACCAGCATGTTCAGCGGCTCGCACCCGCAGGAGATTGTGAATATCATCGAAGAGAAGCCGCAGCCTGATGCTGACGCCCCTGCCGCACAGGAGACCGCCGCGGGTGACGATCCGTTCCGTCAGGGAGACGATCAGTTCCTTGCCGACAACACCTGGAACGACGACTTCGACGCCGGCTTTGGCGATGATGATATTGGCAGCGATGACGACAGTTGGGTTTAACCCTGCTGACGTTTAACCGCCAGCAACCACTTCTCCAGCTCGGCGGCAAACTGTTGCCGATCGCGCTGCGATAAACTATCCGGGCCGCCGGTCTGAACGCCGCTGGCCCGTAATGTCTCCATAAAATCCCGCATCGTCAACCGCTCGCGGATCGTCGCTTCGCTGTAGCGCTCTCCGCGCGGATTAAGCGCCGCCCCGCCCTTCGCCAGCACCTCCGCAGCCAGCGGAATATCGGCGGTGATCACTAAATCCCCCGCCGCGCACTGACGGACGATTTCGTTATCCGCCACGTCAAAACCCTGCTCAACCCGCAGGGTGCGGATGAAACGCGACGGCGGTACGCGCAGCGGCTGGTTCGCCACCAGCGTCAGCGGCGTCTGGGTCCGCTCTGCCGCGCGGAACAATATCTCTTTAATCACGTTCGGACACGCGTCTGCATCCACCCAAATGGCCATGCCAGCTCCTGTTACCTGCAATAAGTGTCGCCAATGTTACCTGCTTTTCTCCCCCATGAAAGCGCCAGGATGATAAGCTAATCAGATCGTAACGAAAAAAGCAGAGGGGAATGGTGATGGATAAGAAAATTGGCTTTATCGGCTGCGGCAATATGGGTAAGGCCATTCTGGGTGGACTGATCGCCAGCGGCCAGGTACAGCCGGGACAAATTTGGGTCTACACCCCGTCGCCGGACAAGGTTGCGGCTCTGCGCGACCAGTACGGCATCAACGCCGCCGATAGCGCCCAGGAAGTGGCGCAAATTGCCGATATCGTCTTCGGCGCGGTGAAGCCGGGGATCATGACCAAAGTGCTGGGCGATATCGCCTCCAGCCTGAATAAAGAGTCGCTGGTGGTCTCCATCGCCGCCGGCGTCACGCTTGACCAGCTGGCGCGCGCGCTCGGCCACGATCGCAAAATTATTCGCGCGATGCCCAATACCCCGTCGCTGGTTAACGCCGGCATGACCTCCGTTACGCCAAACGCGCTGGTGAGCAGCGAAGATGTGGCTGAAGTGTTGACCATTTTCCGCTGCTTTGGCCAGGCGGAGCAAATTGCCGAGCCGATGATCCATCCGGTGGTGGGTGTGAGCGGCTCCGCGCCGGCCTATGTCTTCATGTTTATCGAAGCGATGGCCGATGCCGCCGTTCTCGGCGGGATGCCGCGCGCCCAGGCCTACAAATTCGCCGCGCAGGCGGTGATGGGCTCTGCCAAAATGGTGCTGGAGAGCGGTGAGCATCCGGGAGCGCTGAAAGATATGGTCTGCTCTCCTGGCGGGACCACCATCGAAGCCGTGCGCGTGCTGGAAGAAAAAGGCTTCCGCTCCGCGGTGATCGAAGCCATCAGCCAGTGCATGGAAAAATCAGAGAAACTGAGCCGCTCCTGAAGCTGAGCTGGCGGGCTGCAAGCCCTGAGAGGTCAAAGAACAAGGGAGCGCGTGCGCTCCCTTTTTTTCAGGCTTTCTTCAGGCAGCTACTCATGAAGGTACTGCGTTCATCGCCCTTCAGTGATTTTGCCGAAGCCGCTTTGTTGCAGTCGCTCATCTTCTGCTGTTGAGGCGTGAGGGGCTTTCCTTGCGAGGTCGTGGTCTCTTTTTTGAGGCACTGACTCATAAAGGTTTTGCGCTCCTCCCCTTTCAGCGTTTTGGCTGACGCTTGCTGATTGCAGTCCGTCATCCTTTGCTGCTGAGGAGTGGGCGTTTTTTCTGCCGCGCCAACCGCGCTGATAAAGATCAAGCCAAACAGTAGGGTCATCAGTAAGGTTATTTTCATCGCACCATCCTTCTGTGAGTGGATCGTTGTAAGTCTGGACGCAGATAGAAAAAAAACCAGCCGGTGACGCGATTTCGCCACCGGCAGCGACTTATTTCAGACTCAGGGCAGCTTTCATAGTTGAGAAGAGGTCGGTCTGATCGGTCAGGCCGACGACGTTAGCCGCATGCGGACCGTAGGCCGCAATGCGCAGCTGGGTGCCGGTGTGCTCCATCGACTCTTCCTCTGAGTTGCCGTAGCTCATGACCATCACTGCGCCATCGTGAGTATTCAGAGCCTGAGTCAGGCCCGGGGCTTTGCTATCCGCCGGGATGATCTGGCTGGCGTGCGCATGGTCGGCGGTGACGATCACCAGGGTATTGCCGTCTTTTTTGGCAAATTCCAGCGCCTTCTGCACCGCCTCGTCGAGATCAACCGTTTCGCCGATCTGGCCGCACGGATTCGCCGCATGATCCTGCTTATCGATGGAGGCACCTTCCACCTGCAGGAAGAAGCCTTTCTCGTGGCGGCTCAGCAGGTCAATCGCTTTCTCCGTCATCTGCGCCAGCGTCGGCACCGAGGCGTCGCGTTTCGGGTTTGGGGTACAGGTTACCGGCGGCTTATCGATATTACCGTGATAAGACGCCTTGGGCCCTTCCCAGCGTACCGGCATATTGCCGTCGGCGAAGAGTCCCAGCAGCGGTTTATCCTGGCTGGCTTCCGTCGCGGCGGCAAGAGAGGCCGCGTCGGTCACAATCTGGTAGCCGCGCGCTTCCGCCTGCTCACGCAGGGTTTTGCCCTGCCACTCGCCCGCCGTCGCCGTTTCGGCAAAAGTCTTCGCGCCGCCGCCCAGGGTGACATCCGGCCGGGCGTTCAGCAGCTGTTCGGTAATGGAGCCTTTGCCCCCTTTCTCCAGCGCATTGCTGGGGCATTTTTCGCTGGTGACCGTAGGGCCGTAGCATTTACGCGATGTCACATGCGCCACCAGCGCCGCGGGGGTGGCGTCCTGCAGCTCGGCGGTAGAAACGTTGCCGGTGGCCAGGCCCGCCGCTTTCGCCAGCTCGAGGATGGTCTGATGCGCGTTCTCATGAATATCGACGCCCAGCGCGCCGTTATAGGTCTTCACGCCGGTGGTCCAGGCGGTGGCGGAGGCCGCCGAGTCGGTGACGTAGTCCGGTTTACCGGTTTTTTTATCCAGCGAATAGTGCGTGTACTGCCCGGTTAACGGCAGGGCGTCAATGCCTTTAAAGAAACCGCCCGCCCCTTCCGCATAATTTCGCGCAGCGGTAATTTCAGAATCGCCCATCCCATCGCCAATCAGCAAGATAATGTTTTTGGCCGGCTTATTGATTATCGAGGCGCGCAGCGCTTCGGTTTGATCGCCCGTTAAACGACGCGCGCCGCCGGGAGTAGTGATATCTCCCTGGGCAGCGCGATTTTCCAGAACCGGCGCGGTCGTGGTTTCCGCATGAATAACCGGCGAGCCCAGCAGAGGCAGCAGGGCAATAAACAGGGCGCTTAATTTCACTTTTGTCATCTCCATGTAAAAAATACTTAAAAAAACAAAACGTGGGAGACTTTATAAAAGGGAGATGACAGAAAAATGACGGCATCCTTGTCGCGTCGCAAAGATTAGCTACGAGGATGCCGCAACAGCTTCTTTAGATATTGCTGCAGCAGGATGGCATCCTGGTCGTTGACCGGCGGACAAGGCGTCACCTGGTCTATCGCCTGCTCAATATCCTGAATCAATGCCTGCTGGGCATCATGCTCCATATGGCGCAATAATGCGGTGACCACGATCTCCAGCGCTTCAACCTGCACCGTCAGTTCCTTTGCTTCTTCTTCTTTTTGCGCCAGTTTAACCAGTAACTCAGCAATGAGATTCTTCATAGCACCAGTTCCTTATGCGAGGCCTGTTTTTCGATTGAGATGTCATACCTGATGACGGACCCCAGAATTACTTAAAATAAGAATCGTCGCAACACCCAATATACAGCGAAACGTTTTACCACAACAAAATACCACTATAAATAGTATTGTTTAATCACAACCGGGTCTGTTTATAACTAAATGACGTCGGAAATAATAAAATGGAATAGCGCTCACGCAATGGCGATAACAAAAAGTAATGGTAAATCGACCGACGTTGAATAACGCTGACGGTATTGCGTTAAATACCGTCAGCAGAGGTTCAGGCATTCGCCCGGCGGGTACGGCGCAGCATCCATGCCAGTTGCCAGAGGTTAATGAAAACGATAATGGCGGTAGCAATAAACACCCAGCGGAAGCCGGCCATCGCTGATACGGAAGCGCCAATTAGCGGCCCGGCGACGTTGCCAAGATACATAAACGACTGGTTATAGCCAAAGATGCGCCCGGTGACGCTGTCGCTGCTGTATTTCAGCAGCAGGGTCTGCACCGCCGGAAGCATCGCGCCATCGGCAAAGCCGAGCAGAAAACGCAGCGTACCTAATTGCAGCGGGGTGGTGACAAAGGACATGGCGAAGAACATCACCACCGCGCAGCAGAGCGTCGCCAGCAGGATCCGTGAGGTGCCGATGCGGTCGCCAAGCTTACCCAGCCGTGGCGCAGAGATCAGCGCCGACACCCCGGGCACCGCGGCGATCATCCCGGCCAGAAAAGCGATATTGTTGCTGTCCGGCGCCATCGACTTGATAAACAGCGCCAGAATCGGGCCGATTGAGCCGTTGCACAACTGGATCACCAGAGTGGTGAAAAAGAGGCTGATCACCAGCCCCGGATAGGGCAAGGAGGCAAAGACCTGTTTCCCGGTGAGACGATCGCTTTTGCTGACCTGCGGGCGAACGCCCTCTTTAATCAGAAACAGGGTCACCAGAAAACTGATGGTCAGCAGGATCGCCGTAATAAAAAAGACCATTCGCAGCCCGACGTGGTCCGCAAGGAAGCCGCCCAGCAGCGGGCCGCCGATCACGCCGCTGATTTGCGCCGTCGACAGGGTGCTCAGCGCCCAGCCGCTGCGCTCGCGCGGCACCTGGGAGGCCACCAGCGCCATGGCGTTAGGGATATAACCGGAGGTTAAGCCCATGATCGCCCGCAGAATAAACAGCTGCCAGACGTTGGTGGCGAAGGCCTGCAGCAAAATGGCGATCGCCATTCCCAGCGAGGCGCGCAGCAGCATCAGCTTGCGACCTTTGCGGTCCGCCAGGCTCCCCCACATCGGCGAGACGATCGCCGAGACCAGGAAGGTGACGCTGAAGGTCAGCCCCGACCACATCGACAGCGCTTCATGCGAGGTGACGCCCAGCTGGGAGACGTAGAGCGGTAAAAAGGGGAGAATTTGACTGATCGCCAGGCCGGTAAAAAAGCAACCAAACCAGACAGAGATAAGATTAACCTTCCAGGATTCCATAACTACGCGTATTCATTAATGATTTGCCAATTATTACCTAGCTTAGCAATTTCATTGCACTGGTGTACTACCATAGATGCGCTGGCGGTGAGTTTGGTGTTTTATGACTGCGCATGAGAGGCTGACGAAGCATTTTCTGGTCATTCAGGCTGCTCACAGGGCTTTATGCTCAAAAGCAGAAGCCCTGCCCGCGCATCCCAAAGTGAAAATGGTTGGCGTGCGCCGCGTTGTACTCCGGCCCCAGGGCGTTGCCGAAGTAAGGGCAGCTGTTGCTTAACAGCGCCGCCAGCCAGGGGTGAGAGCGATCGCTGCGCCAGCCCTGCAGGACGCTGATGCGTCTGCCGTCCGTCAGGCGGAAGCCGCTAACATCAAGGGCATCCGCCGTCGCGTGTTCACTACGCCGCGCCTGTTCCCGATGGTAGATATTGCGGCAGGCGAAGCTGCCGAGATGATCGATCTGGCGCAGATCGCTGGCCATCAGCTGACGGGTTAGCGGCTTCGCCTGTTGCTCGACGTACAGCGCGCTGCTGAGCGCCAGCGGGCAGCTGGCGAGGAAACTACTGCTCAACTGCACCGAGCCAAAATTAGCCACCCGCACCACGTTACGCAGCGGGCAGGCGCCCTCGCTGTCGGCCACCGGCTGGCTGGCGATGAGCCGCCGGCGGTTGGCCTCCGCCAGCAGGGAGGCGCACTGGTCGGCCGTCAGGCTGCGCAGCTTGAACGACGTCAGCCAGCCCGGGGGATCGTCAAGGGCCAGCGGCGCCAGCGGATTCAGGTGTGGCGGCAGATAGCGATATCCCACAAGGCCCGCGCCGAGCAGCCCGGCCAGCACCAGCAGCGTCTTTCCTCTCACGCCCGCTCCCGTCAATTGATCAGGTAAATATTATGGCAGGCAGGCGGCGGTTTCACATGGTATGTTATGCCCTTTGATGTAATCTGGATGGAAGTTGAAATGGCAAAGATGAGGGTTGGGATCGTTTTTGGCGGTAAGTCGGCAGAGCATGAAGTGTCGCTGCAGTCAGCGAAGAATATCGTGGAAACGATTGATAAATCACGCTTCGATGTGGTTCTGTTGGGGATTGATAAACAGGGGCTATGGCACATCAACGACGCCGGCAACTACCTGCTCAACGCTCAGGATCCTGCCCGCATCGCCCTGCGCCCTTCAACGGTGACCCTGGCGCAGATCCCGGGCCGCGAGGCGCAGCAACTGATTAACGCCGAAAGCGGCCAGCCGCTGGCGGCCATCGATGTAATTTTCCCCATCGTCCACGGCACGCTGGGCGAAGACGGTTCCCTGCAGGGGATGCTGCGCATGGCCAATCTGCCTTTCGTCGGATCCGATGTGCTGGGCTCTGCGGCCTGTATGGACAAAGATGTGACCAAACGCCTGCTGCGCGACGCCGGTCTCGCCGTCGCACCGTTTATCACCCTAACCCGCGCCAACCGCGCGCAGTTCAGCTTTGCCGATGTCGAAGCGAAGCTGGGCCTGCCGCTGTTCGTTAAGCCGGCCAACCAGGGATCGTCGGTTGGCGTCAGCAAAGTTAAAAACGAAGAGCAGTACCATCAGGCGGTGGCCCTGGCCTTTGAATTTGACCATAAAGTGGTGGTGGAGCAAGGCATTAAAGGGCGGGAAATTGAGTGTGCGGTGCTGGGTAACGACCATCCGCAAGCCAGCACCTGCGGTGAAATTGTCCTCAACAGCGAGTTTTACGCTTACGACACCAAGTATATCGACGACCAGGGCGCGCAGGTGGTGGTCCCGGCCGCTATCGCCCCGGAGATCAACGACAAGATCCGCGCTATCGCGGTGCAGGCTTACCAGACCCTGGGCTGCAGCGGCATGGCCCGCGTCGACGTCTTCCTCACCGCCGACAACGAGGTGGTGATCAACGAGATCAACACCCTGCCGGGCTTCACCAATATCAGTATGTATCCGAAGCTGTGGCAGGCCAGCGGCCTCGATTACACCAGTCTGATCACCCGCCTGATTGAGCTGGCGCTGGAGCGCCATGCCGCGGACCGGGCGCTGAAAACCTCCATGAACTAAAACGCGTTTTACCCCGCCTGGCAGCGGCGGCCTCAGGCCTCTTCTGCCGGGCGGCGGCGGATCACAAAGCCCGCAATCCAGAAGCTTATCACCCAGGTGACCAGACCGACGGCGTAGGATTGCCAGCCCTGAGTCTCAAACCCCAGCAGCCCCACCACGCCATTAAGAATAAAAATTAACCCCAGCGCCACCGCGTAATAGTGCCAGTCGCGGCGAATTTTATCAGTGAGCTTCATGCGGCCTCCAACAGCAAAAAACGCATCTTCGCATAGCCGCCCGCGGCGGTCTGTAGCGATATGGAGAATGTTGCTGGATTGCGACGCCGGTCTCCCTTTTCCCTTCCTGTGGCGCGGTTAACACAACGGCGAAAACAGGATTATTCCTGGAGGGCAATTACCAGCAATCTGATACTGGCGACGGCGTCGCACTGCCAGAATACCTGCCATAGAGCTGGAGAAAAAACCAGCAGTACAGAGGTGGGAGGGCCTATGGCTGAATTCAGTTTTTCAAAATCGCTTTTGGGAAATAAAAAAAGAGGGGCGCTGACCGGCAGCCATGTCGCCTACGGGCTGTTCGTGCTGATCTGCTGCTGGGCCGGCGCGCAGATGCTCAGCATGCTGATCCACGCCCCGGGGGTGTTTGAGCGCCTGATGCAGGCCCAGGACGCCAGCCGTCCGCAGGTCGACATCAGTCTCGCCGTTGGCACCCTCTTTGGCCTGATCCCTTTCCTGGTCGGCTGCGCGTTCATCGGGCTGCTGGCGATCATTGTACGCTGGCGTCGGCGCCGTTAACGCCGCGCCATACAGCTTGCCCGCCGCTCATCGACCCGTTTCGCAAACCACGCCGTCGTCAGATTACGGGTGATTTTCGGACTCTCAAGCTGGATCCCCGGCAACATCTCCCGCGGCAGGGTTTTGCCCGCTTTTTTATCAGCGAGACGGAAAACCTGTTGATAGAGGTCGGTCTTCTCAAACGCCAGGCTGTCGCCCTTTTTCAGCTGGCTGTGGATCTCGCTGTCGCTCATCCCCAGCTGGCCCGCCAGGCGACGTACCGCCAGCTCGGTGCTGCCCGGCTCGTCGCTGTCATAGCGGATAAGGTCGCCGTCGAGCGCCAGTTTCACCCCGCTGGCTTTCACCACCGCGTTCTGGAAGGCGGCGTTACGGCTGGCATACCAGCCGGCGTTAAAGTCGGCAAAACGGTACAACGGCACGCTGTAGCTGGCCGGGTAGTTCAGCAGATGATAGGTGCCAAACCACAGGCCGCCGCGCAGGCTGAAGACCTCCTGGCGCACCGTACCGTTCATTTTCCACGGGTAGCCGGAAGTATGCTGCTCAGCAAAGGCGATGCTGACCTGCATTGGGCCGCCGGTGTGCACCGGGTTCAGGGAGCCGAACAGCTTCTGCCCCATCGGCACCATCCCGATAAAGTCATCAAAAATAGCGCTCAGCTGCTTTTCCGTCTTCACGTTGTCCAGACGGTCGCTGTAGCTTTTGCCGTTTGGCGAGGTGATCTTCAGCGCGGTATGGACCAGAAACAGCGGAATGTGCATTTTTTCCGCCCGGCGGTCGATCTCCTGCCAGGCGATTTTATTCAGCCCCGGCACCACCGGATCGGACTGATAATTGGACTCCTGCTGCGCGACCGCCAGCACCGAGCAGACGTTCTCTTCCGTCGGCGCCAGCTTCTGGCTGTCAAAGGCGGTGGCGATGGCTTGCGCCCAGGCCTCCCGATCCTTGACGCTGGCGGGCATTTTCTGCCGCACCACCGACGCCACGTCAACGGGCTTCTCACCCTCTTTCAGCACCGGCGCCTGCTGGCTGGTACAGGCGCTGAGCACCACGGCCGCCAGCAGCGTCAATGAACCGGGTATAATGCGCGATAAACGTGCGGCCATCCTGCTTCCTTGTCTTGATTAACGTAATGTCGGGATCGCTTCCTGCAGCGGCTTGCCGTCCAGTTCGCGCTCAAAGCTGCGCAGACGTTTGTAGATGGACATCAGTTCCACCAGCGTCGTCCACGAGCTGATCAGGTACTGGAACGAACCGCGCACCTGGCCGAAAACGTTGGTAATTTGCGTCATCAGCCCGAGGGTAATCGTACCGGCAACGATCGACGGAAACAGCAGGAAAAGGCCGAAAACGTTATCCACCTGCAGATAGAGAATGCGGGCGATATTGAAGTACATATAGTGAAAATAGAGACGGAAATAGTTGCGACGCACCGCGCTGAACAGCTCGCGCACCGTCGGCGGCGTGGCGCGGGTTTCATCGTCCTCGCCGTAGACCAGCTCTTTACGATAGGCCGCTTCCACGCGCTGGTTTTTAAATTCCAGACCCGGCAGCTTAATCCCCACCACCGCCAGCAGGCCGGTCCCCATCAGCGACCAGACGATCGCGGCAATCACCAGGCCATACGGCAAGTGACCGACGATGGGCAGGTCCGGAACGTGTTCGGAGAGCGTCACCAGCACCGGCAGGAAGGCGATCAGGGTCATCACCGCGTTGATAAAGCTTACGCCCATATCTTCCAGGGTGGAGGCAAAGCGCATGGTATCTTCCTGCACACGCTGCGCGGCGCCTTCGATATGGCGCAGATGCTGCCAGTGGGCCATGTAGTGTTCGTTCATCGCCGTGCGCCAGCGGAAGACGTAGTGGCTGACGAAAAAGTTGTTCATCACGCCGATGATCACCGCGATGAGCGCGATGCCGAGAAAGATGCCGATCTCATGATAAAACTGGTTGATACTGACCTTATGCGGGGTGGCCAGCGCGCTCTGGATCAGATCATAGAACGGCGCATACCAGGCGTTGATCGCCACCCCCACTTCCACCAGAAACCAGGTGACGAAGATGATGAGCGACGTGCCGAGAATCGACCAGTACTGCCAGCGATGCGGGCAGTAGACAAACCAGAACAGCGCAAACACGCCGACGCAAAACAGATAGTAAGCGTAGAACACCAGATAGTTGAGCGACCAGAAGCGCGCCGCGCTGATCGCCACATCCTTCGATGCCCCGGTGACCCGCAGCAGCCAGTCGCCGCCGCCCGCCTGCCAAAAGATCACCGCCAGCAGCGACCAGATAAAGGCAGAAATAAAAAACGGCCCCGGTTTGGGGAAAAAAGATTTAAACATCATTGTCTCCTGCTAACTTCTTATCGTTCTGCTATTGCTGTATACGACGCATACGTCGGCCGCCGCGTGAAAGCGCTCTCGCGGGGCAGACGGATGATAAGACCGGATATCAACAGCTTAGTTCTGCTGCCAGGCGTGCAGAATTGTTTCTGTGGGTTTCACCTGTAAAGGATTGCCAGGAACGGTCAGCGTACGCCACACCTCATTGTAGTGGGCGATCAGCGTCGCGGCCTGCGCGGCGGGGCGGTTGGCAGTGGTGTGGGCATCTTCCGCGATAACAATGCCGTACCCGCGGCTGGCGCCGTTTTTAATGGTGGTGTCGAGGCAGTAGTCGGTGGCGCAACCGCAGATGACGAACTGCTGAATGTCGTGTTCCCGCAGCACCCGCTCCAGCGAGGTGTGGTAGAAGGCGTCGCAGGCGGTTTTGGTGACATACAGCGCGCCGGCCGGCTGTTCCAGCTCAGGGAGCAGGGCGAAGCCTTCGCTGCCGGCTTCGAGGCCGCCGGCCTCATCATGCTGAATAAAAATCACTTTATCCGCCGCGCGCACCAGACGATTAATTTGCGCGACGCAGCGCTCGCGCGCCAGACGCGGCGTGGCGAACACGCCGTTTTGCATATCCACGACCATCACTACCCGTTGAGCCGGCATTGTTTTCTCCCGCAAACCTTCAGCCAAACGGTCATCATACGCGCCGGCGAAAAAAGCCGGTATCCGAAAGCGTAAAAAAGTCTTTTTTACGCACCGTTACCTTTTTCCTGCAGGAATGTCGTGAATCCCGCTTTGTTCTGCGCCACTTCGTAGTATAAATACCCTCTTCTTTTTTATTTATTTAATGGATGATCTCCGTTGAAACGTAGTTTGCTCATTTTTGCTGCGCTGTGCGCGGCGTCGTGGACCTCGGCGCAGGCCGCACAGCCTACCGTTGACCCGGTTTTCGCCTCGGATGTGGTCGATCGTTACGCCAATCATATCTACTACGGCAGCGGCGCCACCGGCATGGCGCTGGTGGTGATCGATGGCAATCAGCGTGTGTTTCGCAGCTTTGGCGAAACCCGCCCGGGGAATAATCAGCACCCGCAGCTCGACTCGGTGATCCGTATCGCCTCCCTCAGCAAACTGATGACCAGCGAGATGCTGGTGAAGCTGCTCGACCAGGGGGTGGTGAAACTCAACGATCCGCTGAGCAAATACGCTCCGCCGGGCGCCCGAGTGCCTGACTGGCAGGGAAAACCAATCACTCTGGTGAATCTCGCGACCCATACCAGCGCCCTGCCGCGCGAACAGCCTGGCGGCGCCGCTCATCGTCCGGTGTTTGTCTGGCCAACCCGCCAGCAGCGCTGGAACTGGCTCTCAACCGCCACCCTGAAGACCGCTCCCGGCTCGCAAGCGGCCTACTCCAACCTTGCCTTCGATTTACTGGCGGACGCGCTCTCCACCGCCGCCGGCAAACCTTATCCGCAGCTGTTTGAAGAGCAGATCACCCGGCCGCTGGGGATGAAGGACACTACTTTTACCCCATCGCCGGATCAGTGCCAGCGGCTGATGATCCCGGAGAAAGGCGCCAGCCCGTGTAACAACACTCTGGCGGCGATCGGCAGCGGCGGCGTCTACTCGACGCCGGGGGATATGATGCGCTGGATGCAGCAGTTCCTGTCATCCGATTTCTATACCCGCAGCCAGCAGGCCGACCGGATGCAGACGCTGATTTATCAGCGTAACCAGCTGACTCGGGTGATCGGTATGGACGTGCCTGGCCGCGCCGACGCGCTGGGGCTTGGCTGGGTGTATATGAAGCCGAAGAATGGCCATCCGGGGATTATTCAGAAAACCGGCGGCGGCGGCGGGTTTATCACCTATATGGCGATGAATCCGCAGGCTAACGTCGGCGCTTTTGTGGTAGTGACCCGCTCGCCGTTAACCCGTTTCAACAATATGAGCGATGGCATCAACGATCTGGTCAGCGAGCTGAGCGGCATGCAGCCCAACATGCAGACGGCCAGTCAGTAAGCCCGGGGGAGGTTTCGCCGATGCGACATAACGATCGTTTTGGCGAAACATCCCGCTGCCATTTCAGTTACACTACCCTCTTTCATTTCACAAAATCAGGCAAACCATGACAGATTTAATCACTCGCCCCCGCCGCCTGCGTCAATCCGCTGCGCTGCGCGCCCTGTTTGAAGAGACAACACTGAGTTTGAACGACCTGGTGTTGCCGATCTTTGTTGAAGAAGAAATTGATGATTACAAAGCGATCGAGGCGATGCCCGGGGTGATGCGCATTCCGGAAAAATATCTGGCGCGCGAGATCGAACGCATCGCCAATGCCGGCATTCGCTCGGTGATGACCTTTGGTATTTCTCATCACACCGATGCCACCGGCAGCGATACCTGGAATGAAAATGGTCTGGTGGCGCGTATGTCGCGGATCTGTAAGTCCACGGTGCCGGAGATGATCGTCATGTCCGATACCTGCTTCTGCGAATACACCTCCCACGGCCACTGTGGCGTGCTGTGCGACCACGGGGTGGATAACGACGCGACCCTGGAAAACCTCGGCAAACAGGCCGTTGTCGCTGCCGCCGCCGGCGCGGATTTCATCGCCCCTTCCGCCGCGATGGATGGTCAGGTGCAGGCGATTCGCCGCTCGCTGGACGCCGCCGGCTTCACCAATACGGCGATCATGTCCTATTCGACCAAGTTCGCCTCTTCCTTCTACGGCCCGTTCCGCGAAGCGGCTGGTACCGCGCTGAAGGGCGATCGTAAAACCTATCAGATGAGCCCGATGAACCGCCGGGAAGCCATTCGCGAGTCGCTGCTCGATGAAGCCCAGGGCGCCGACTGCCTGATGGTGAAACCGGCGGGCGCCTACCTGGATATTCTGCGCGATATCCGCGAACGCAGCGATCTGCCGCTCGGCGCGTACCAGGTCAGCGGGGAGTACGCGATGATCAAATTCGCCGCCCAGGCGGGCGCTATCGATGAAGAGAAAGTGGTTCTGGAAAGCCTCGGCGCTATCAAACGCGCGGGCGCCGATCTGATCTTCAGCTATTTCGCCCTCGACCTGGCCGAGAAAAACATCCTCCGTTAAGCCTCCCTCTCCCCGGTGGCGCTGACGCTTACCGGGGCTACCAAACCTCATCTCCGGTGCGCTGTATTTATCGCGACCACCACACCGTAGCCCGGATAAGGCGCTTGCGCCGCTATCCGGGGACAGGCGCTAAACAATATCTGTAGCTAAAATTTTGCACGCCGCTTTCCATCTTCTGCGCGTTCTTCTTGGCGTACCGGATTTCGCCTTCTAACGTGTTAAACCACATCATAAATACCGAATTCCAGGAGATCCTGTGGTGGCTTATCGACGTTATTACATTAAAGGGGGAACCTGGTTCTTCACCGTTAACCTTAAAGACCGTAGAAGCATGCACCTAACTGAAAACATAGAATTATTGCGCTACTCTGTCGCCGTAGTTAAACAACATCGCCCCTTTATTATTGATGCCTGGGTGGTGTTGCCTGAACATCTGCATTACATCTGGACACTACCTCATAATGATGACGATTTTTCTTCACGCTGGAGAGATATCAAAGGCTGTTTTACCAGAACGTTAAAACGACAACCCCTCTGGCAACCGCGCTTTTGGGAGCATGCCATACGCGATGAAGATGATTACCGCCGACACGTTGATTACATCCATATCAATCCACTTAAGCATGGCTGGGTCACCCGAGTGATCGATTGGCCATTTTCAACCTTTCATCGCGATGTCCAGCGCGGGCTATATCCCCCAAATTGGGCTGGCGATAGCTTTGATCTTAGCTGCGGTGAACGCCGATAGCCTCTCCCCGGTGGCGCTGACGCTTACCGGGGCTACAAATCGGCGCCAACCGTAGCCCGGATGAGGCGTTAGCCGCTATCCGGGAAACCTCGCTTGCTGCGACCGAATCTTCACCCAACTGTAATCTGAACGACATCTCTACCTTCTACTGTCTGGGCAGGACGGAGGAGGAGCCACTATGTTTAGTCTCGACAACGTACTCGATGACCTGTGGCCTCAGGCGAGGCCCGCCCCCTGGCAAAAGAAACTGTTAAAAAAGCTATTTTATGAGGAAGAGTTTCAACAATTTGCCGACCGTCACCGCCACCTGAAGGGGCTTGATACGGTCGAACAGGTGCTGGAATACCTCAATATCCGCTGCGCCATCCCGGCGCACGATCTCGAACAAATCCCCGAATATGGCCCGCTGGTCATTATCGCCAACCACCCCACCGGCACCCTCGACGGCCTGGCGCTCCTGTATGCGGTATCCCGCGTGCGACGCGACGTCAAAGTGGTCACCAACCGCATGCTCACCCACCTTGAGCCCCTGAGCTCGCTGTTTATCCCGGTAGATAATATTCATGGCCGCACCGCTAAAACGGCGCTGCAGCAGATGGACCAGCAGCTACAGGCTGGTGGGGTGCTTATCTTCTTCCCGGCGGGGGAAGTCTCTCGCCTTACCCGTCGCGGCATCCGCGATAAAAAATGGCACTCGGGCTTTATTAAGCTGGCGGCGAAATATCGCGCCCCGCTGCTGCCGGCGTGGATTCATGCCCACAACAGCGCCCTGTTTTACGCCAGTACCCTGGTCTCCGATAACCTGCCGCTGCTCCTGCTGATGCAGCAGATGTTTCGCCGGCGCAACAGCAGCCTGCCGGTGCGCATCGGCCAGCAGATCCCCTGGTCGAGCTGGTTCGATGCCCAGTCCAGCGCTCGCGAACTTACCGGCCGCTGCTATCAGCACCTTGAACAGCTGCGCAAAGGGCTGCCCGGGCAGTTCAAAACTGAAAGCGCCATCGCCCGCCCGGAAGATCGGGCGCGGCTCAAACGCGAACTGCACAAGGCCGAATGCCTGGGCCGCACCGCCGATGGCAAAGTGATTTACCTCTGGCAGCGCAACGGTCAGGAGGAGGCGCCGTTGCTGCGCGAGCTGGGACGCCTGCGGGAAATCGCCTTCCGCGCGGTTGGCGAAGGCAGCGGCAAACGGCGGGATATCGACAGGTATGATGACGACTATCTGCATCTGATTCTGTGGGATGAAGAAGACCTCGAGATCGTCGGCGCTTACCGCTTTATGCCGACGGCCATACAGCTGGCAAAGCGCGGCCTGGAGGGGATCTACAGCTCCAGTCTGTTCCACTACGACGGGCGAATGGACGACATCCTGCAGCACGGCATTGAGCTGGGGCGCAGCTTTATCCAGCCGCGCTACTGGGGTCGACGCGGGCTGGACTACCTGTGGTCCGGCATCGGCGCTTATCTGGCGCGCTACCCGCACTATCGCTATCTGTTTGGCCCGGTATCGATTTCTGGTGGGCTGCCGCCCGCCGCTCGCGATCTGCTAGTGGCGTTCTACCGGCTGTGGTTCCCGGCGACGCACCCGCTGGCGGAGTCCCGTCGCCCTTATCCGGCCTCGCTGCCCGACGTGCTGGCGCAGTTTGGCGGGGAGGATTACAACGACGACCTGGCCCGGCTGAAGTCCCTGCTCGGCAACCTCGGCTGCGCGATCCCGCCGCTGTATAAGCAGTACTCGGAAGTGTGCGAGCCGGGCGGCGTGCAGTTTATCGATTTCGGCAGCGATCCGGATTTCAATAACTGCGTGGATGGTCTGGTGCTGGTGGATTTGACCTATCTGAAAGCGAACCGCTATCAGCGCTATATTGGCGCGCATCTGGGTGCGCAAAAATCGGCATAAAAGCTTTTTCCCGGCTTGCGGCGCGTTGCGCCTTAGCCGGGCTACGGTTCACCGTTTCCGACGGATCGGTAGCCCGGAAAAGGCGCGTCAGGCGCCGCCTCCGGGAAGCTACGGGCAATGCAGCATCCGCTTTTCTCCGCGGCTCGCGGCTGATGCCTTAACCGGCTACAAGCCTTACCCCGCCCGGTAATACGGCTTATCGCCGAGGATCGTCGCCCGGTGCATGATCCGCCGCTGCGGCAGATAGTCGGCGTTGGCGTAATGCTGCGTCACCCGGTTATCCCAGATAGCGACATCGTTCGGCTGCCAGCGCCAGCGCACCTGAAACTCCGGTTTGGTGATATGGGCAAACAGGAAGCTCAGCAGCGCCGCGCTCTCTTTCTCGGTCACGTCGACAATCCGCGTGGTAAAGCCTTCATTAACGAACAGCGCCTGCTTGCCGGTCACCGGGTGGGTACGCACCACCGGGTGCAGCAGGGGTGGATGCTTCGCCACCGCCTCCTGCCAGCGCCGATGCTCGGCTTCCGTGTGGTTGTACTTATACTCCTGGAACGATTTACGGAAATCGTGTTCCGCATGCAGGCCGCTCAGCAGCTGCCGGAAGGGTTCTGACAGCGCTTCCCAGGCGGCAATGCCGCTGGTCCACAGAGTATCCCCGCCGGTCGCCGGCAGCTCTTTCGCCGCCAGAATGGCGCCGGCGGGCGGCGTGTCGATAAAGGTGACATCGGTATGCCAGTTGTCATTATCCGGCGGATTATCGTTGTGGGTATCGAGGACGATAATCTCTTCCACGCCAGGGGCGTGAGGGTAGACCGGATGAATATGCAGGTCGCCAAACCGCAGCGCCAGGTCGCGCTGTTGCGCCGGGGTGATATTCTGTTCGCGCAGGAATACCACCTGATGACGCAGCACCGCGTGATACAGCTGCTCAAACTGGTTGTCGCTCAGCGGACGGGTTAAATCCGCCCCGGTCACCAGCGCGCCAATATACGGCCCCAGCGGGGTAATGCTCAGACGTTCACTCATTGTACTTCTCCATGCCAGGGCGTCAGGCGGCGCTGCAGCGCGCGCAGCCCCAGTTCCAGTAAAAAGGCGATAATGGCAATGACTGCGATCCCCGCCAGCACCACATCGGTGGCGAGAAACTCGCCGGCGGACTGCACCATAAACCCTAACCCACGGGTGGCGGCGATCAGCTCAGCGGCCACCAGCGTTGACCAGCCCACCCCGAGACCAATGCGCAGCCCGGTGAGGATCTCCGGCAGCGCGCCGGGCAGGATCACCAGCCACAGCACCTGCGCCCGGCTGGCGCCCAGCGAACGGGCGGCGCGAATCCGCACCTGCTGCGCGCTTTTCACCCCCGCCAGCGCCGACATCGCTACCGGGGCGAAAATCGCCAGGTAGATCAGCAGGATCTTTGACGTTTCACCAATGCCAAACCAGATCACCATCAGCGGTAAGTAGGCCAGCGGCGGCACCGGACGATAAAGCTCGATCAGCGGATCGAGGATCCCGCGCACCGTTGAGTTGAGCCCCATGGCGATCCCCACCGGTACGCCGATCAGCACCGCCGCCAGCAGCGCGATAACGATCCGCGTCAGGCTCGCCGCCAGGTGCTGCCAGAGCGTCGCATCCATAAAGCCCTGCGGCCCGGCGATGGTGATAAGCTTCTGCAACACCTGTCCTGGCGGCGGCAGAAACAGCGGGCTAATCAGCTGCAGCGCCGCGACCGCCCACCAGACGGCCAGCAGCACCGCCAGGGTCGCCACGCTGAGGGTAAGCTGACGGGAGAGCGGCCAGCGCCATTTCAGCGTCGTCTGACGCGGTTTGTCGTTCAGTACCACGCTCATGAGAAAGCCTCCCGTTGGTCAAACACCCGGCTCAAAATGTATTCCCGCTGTTCAATAAACCGCGGGTCGGATTTGATGCTGCGGCAGGATTCGCCCGCGACAAAGCGACGGCTGAAATCAAGCGGCAGCCGCTCCACCACCCGTCCCGGCCCCGGCGACAGCAGCACCAGCTCGGTGGCCATAAAGATGGCCTCTTCAATGTCATGAGTGATCAGCAGCACCTGTTTGCCGGTCTCATGCCACAGTTTCAGCAGCAATGTCTGCATCTGCTCGCGGGTAAAGGCGTCAAGCGCGCCGAAGGGCTCATCCAGCAGCAACAGCTGCGGATTCGCCGCCAGCGCCCGGGCGATGCCCACCCGCTGGCGTTGACCGCCGGACAGCTGCCAGATAAAGCGTTTTTCCGCCCCTTCGAGACCCACCTTCTTCAGCATCTGCGCCGCCGCTTGCCGGCGCTGCGCTTTATCCACGCCCGCCAGCTGCAGACCCAGCGCCACGTTATCCTGCACATTGCGCCACGGCAGCAGACCTTCATTCTGGAAGACCACGCCGCGCTCTGCGCCCGGCCCGGTCACCCGCTGACCTTCGAGAGTGATGCTGCCGTGCTGATAGGGCACGAATCCGGCAATCAGGTTCAGCAGGGTAGTTTTACCGCAGCCCGAGGGCCCCAGCACCACCAACAGCTCCCCACTCTCCAGCGTCAGGTTGATATCCGCCAGCGCCGGTTTACCGCCGTAGTCGGCGGAAAGATGCGAGATTTGCAGCATCGCCGCCTCCTTTACTTCACAAAGCGGTCAGTCACGTACTGACGATAATCGGTTCCCGCCGCAGGCACTTTGCCCTGCTCTTTCAGGAAGCGCGCGGTATCCACGATGGCCTGATTGACCGGCCCGTTCAGCGCCTGCGCCTGCTCAGCGGCGGTGAGATAGGTATTGCCCTTCACCAGCCCCGGGACATCGGCTTCCGGCACCCCACTCAGGCGCGCCAGCTTGCTGATGTTGTCCGGCTGTTTCAGCCATGCCTCCGGGTTGGCGATGTAGGGCTGCTGGGCGTCGATGGCGCTTTTAGCGAACGCTTTGACAATCTCCGGATGCTGCTCGGCGAAGTCCTTACGGACCACCCAGACGTCGAGGGTCGGCGCGCCCCACTCCCCAACCTGCGCGGAATCGGTCAGCACCTTGCCCTCTTTTTCCAGTTCATTAACCGCTGGCGCCCAGACGTAAGCGCCATCGATATCCCCGCGCTGCCAGGCGGCGATAATCGCCGGCGGCTGCAGGTTAATAATCTGCACCTGGCCCGGCTTGATGCCCCAGTGTTTGAGCGCCGACAGCAGGCTATAGTGGGTGGTGGAGATAAACGGCACGGCGATGCGCTTGCCGATCAGATCTTCCGGTTTGGTGATGCTTTTCTTCACCACCAGCGCTTCGGAGTTGCCGAGCTTTGAGGCAAGCAGGAACACTTCAATCGGCACCTGCTGGCTGGCGGCCACCGCCAGCGGGCTGGAGCCGATATTGCCGATCTGCACATCGCCGGAGGCCAGAGCCCGCACCACGCTGGCGCCGCTGTCAAATTTCCGCCAGTCGACGGTCGCCCCGCTGGTTTTGGCGAAGGTGTTGTCCGCCTGGGCGACTTTCGCCGGCTCAGCGGAGGTTTGATACGCCACGGTAACGTTGACCGCCTGCGCCTGGAAGGCGGCGACGGCCAGCGCCGCCAGAAGAGTAATTCGCGATGTGAATGCCATAATGTCTGCTTCCCCTGAGTTGTTATAGGTGCAGTATTTCCGGCATCAGGATGGAGATGAAGTAATTAAAAATTCTGGCTAATAGCGAATCGTTTTTAGAACAAAAGCGGGAAAGGATAGTTGATTTTGAGCGATTGGTTGGTGGCAGATGGTTGGCGCCGGGTGGCGGCTGCGCCTTGCCCGCCCTACGGATCGCGCAAGGTGTAGGCCGGGTAAGCGCAGCGCCACCCGGCAAAAAACTCAGCGCTTCGCGTTAAGCTCAGCAATATCCTTCGGCGTGGTGCGGCAGCAGCCGCCGATCAGCTTCGCCCCGGCCGCCAGCCACTGCGGCAGATAATCCGCCAGGCTGGCGCAGGCTTCGCCATGATGATGCCAGGTCTTGCTCACCGCATCATAATGCTCGCCGGAGTTAGGATAGACCACCAGCGGCAGCGCCGTCAGGCTGTGCAAATGCGCCAGCGCCGCGGGCGTATTTTCCAGCGCGATACAGTTGATCCCCACCGCCACCACCTGCGGGTTATCCGCCAGGGCGGCCATCACCTCGCGCAGCGGCGTGCCGTCGCTAAGATGTTCGGCGTCGCGCAGTGTGAAGGAGTACCAGGCGCGAGCGCGGGGATACTCCTGCAGCAGGGCCGCCAGGGCCTGGATCTCGGCGAATGACGGCAGGGTTTCACAGGCCAGCAGGTCGGCGCCCGCATCCAGCAGCGCTTCGACGCGCGGCCGGTGGAAGGCCTGGAACTCTGCCGCGCTGCGCTGATAATCGCCGCGATACTCCGAGCCGTCGGCAAGAAACGCGCCATACGGCCCCACCGAACCGGCGACCAGCAGCGTGCCGGCCTGCGGGTTCTCGGCGAGGTACGCCTCGCGCGCTTTGCGCGCCAGCTCGACGCTTTTGCCGATCAGCGCCCGGGACTGCGCGTCATCCAGCCCGCGTGCGGCAAAACCCGCCGGGGTGGCCTGATAGCTGGCGGTGATCGCCACCTGCGCCCCGGCGCGAAAGTAGTCGAGATGCACATCGCGGATCAGCTGCGGGTTCTCCAGCAGCACTTTCGCCGACCACAGGCTGTCAGCCAGATCGCAGCCGCGGGCCTCCAGCTCGGTGGCCATAGCGCCGTCCAGCAGCACGAAAGGCTGGGCGGCAAGCAGGGCGGTAAACGGATTAGTCTGCGACATGTTGGGGCTCCTGAGTCATTTTCCGTGAACGAGTAAGATACCAGGCACCATAGCACAGGGCCACAAAGGGGATCCCGCACCACAGCGCAATTCTCTGGCTCGGGTCAAAAGCAAGGCCCACGCAGGCCACCAGGCACAGCACAAAGCCCAGAATCGGCACCACTGGATACCAGGGGGCGCGATATTGCAGGTCGCTCAGCGCCTTACCCTGCTGCAGATGGCGGCGGCGGAACATAAAGTGCGAGGCGCAGATGCTCAACCACACCGCCACCACCGCAAAACCGGAGATCGCCGACAGCGCCACAAACACCGTGTCGGGCGCCACCACGCTGGAGAACAGCGCCAGCACGCCGCCCAGCATACTCACCGACAGCGCGGTCACCGGCACGCCCCGTTTATTGACTTTGGCAAAGCAGGCCGGCAGCGTCTTCTCGTTCGACAGCGACCAGAGCATCCGCCCGGAAGCGTACAGGCCGGAGTTGGCCGCCGAGAGGATCGCCGTCAGGATCACGAAGTTGAAAATATCCGCCGCGTAAGGGATACCCACCTTTTCAAACACCAGCACGAAGGGGCTTTTCTCCACCCCCGCCTGCTGCATCGGGATCAGCGCCGCCAGCACAAACACGGTGCCGATAAAGAAAATAATCAGCCGGGCGATGGTGGTGCGGATGGCGACCGGAATAACCTTATGCGGGTTTTCCGTCTCCCCGGCGGCAATGCCGATAAGCTCCGTCCCGGAGAAGGCGAAGTTCACTGCCACCATGGTCATCAGGATCGGCAGGCCGCCGTGCGGGAACCAGCCTTCGGCGGTGATATTGCGCAGGCCCGGCGCCGGGGAGCCATCCTGCATCGGAATGATGCCGAAAATGGCCGCGCCGCCGAGAATAATAAACGCGATGATGGTGATCACTTTCACCAGCGAGAACCAGAACTCGCCTTCGGCGAAGAAGCGGGTCGAAATGATGTTAAGGCCGAAGATCACCGCGCAGAACACCACGCACCAGATCCAGACCGGCACCTGCGGGAACCAGTACTGCATACAGAAGCCGGCGGCGGTAAAGCTCGAACCCAGCGCCACCGTCCACGTCAGCCAGTAGAGCCACGCCACGGTATAGCCCGTCGCCGGGCCAAGGTAACGCGCCGCGTAAACGTGGAAAGCGCCGGTCTCCGGCATCGCTACCGACAGTTCGCCGAGGCACTGCATCACCAGCCAGACCACCAGGGCGCCAATCAGATACGCCAGCAGCGTCCCGGCCGCGCCGGTGGTGGAGATGATATAGCCGGTATTAAAGAACAGGCCGGTGCCAATCACGCCGCCGAGCGACAGCATGATCAGATGACGCGTTTTCATGGTGCGCTTGAGTTGCCCACCTTGTTGTTGTGTTGTGCTTTGCATTTTATTTTCTCACGCCAGCCCGCTTGCCCGGGTCATGATGCGTATAAACGTATAGACATCTAAACATCCAAAAGAAGAAGTGTTATACCGTGCCGCCGCTGAAAAAGCAAAGCCGCTGCACCAGGTCGCGCGCCGACAGCGTGCAGCCTGCCCCATTTTTGCGCAGCGCCGACCGGCGCTCCCCGAACTGGCGCCTCATCGCGACGGACAACGTTCTGGCACTCTCTTTGCAGCCTGTCGTTCAGAACCTTTCTATCTGGCGAGGCAACACGTATGACAGAGCACACCACCACCTTAAAAAGAACGCTCGGCAGTTTTCGTTTATGGGGGATCGCCGTCGGACTGGTGATATCCGGGGAGTACTTCGGCTGGAGCTACGGCTGGTCGCAGGCGGGCACGATGGGGTTTATGGTCGTCGCCCTCGCGGTCGCCGCCATGTACTGCGCCTTTATTTTCAGCTTTACCGAGCTGACCACTGCCATCCCGCACGCTGGCGGCCCTTTCGCCTATGCCTACCGCGCCTTCGGGCCCACCGGGGGCTTTATCGCCGGTTTTGCCACTCTGATTGAATTCGTCTTCGCCCCGCCGGCCATCGCCATGGCCATCGGCGCCTACCTCAACGTGCAGTTTCCGGCGCTGGATCCGAAATGGGTCGCCTGCGGCGCCTACCTGATCTTTATGACGCTCAATATCCTCGGCGTCGGCATCGCCGCCACCTTCGAGCTGATCGTCACCCTGCTGGCCATCTTCGAGCTGCTGGTGTTTATGGGCGTAGTCGCCCCCGGCTTCTCCTGGAGCCATTTCACCACTAACGGCTGGGCGGGCGCGGAAAGCTTTAGCGGCCTGGCGCTGCCGGGGATGTTCGCCGCCATTCCGTTCGCTATCTGGTTCTTCCTCGCCATTGAGGGGGCTTCCATGGCCGCCGAAGAGGCCAAAGATCCGCAGCGCACCATTCCCCGCGCCCTGGGCGGCGGCATTCTGACGCTGACGGTGCTGGCGATTGGGGTGATGGTCTTCGCCGGCGGCGTCGGCGACTGGCGCGCGCTGTCCAATATTAACGATCCTCTGCCCCAGGCGATGAAGACGGTCGTGGGCAACGGCAGCGGCTGGCTGCATATGCTGGTGTGGCTGGGGCTGTTTGGCCTCGTCGCCTCCTTCCACGGCATCATTATGGGCTACTCGCGGCAGATCTACTCCCTCGCCCGCGCCGGCTATCTGCCCGCCGGTCTGGCCACCCTCAATCGCCGCACCCGCACTCCGCATCTGGCGATCCTCGCCGGCGGCGTGGTGGGCATCGCCGCGATTTTCTCCGACTCGCTGATCACCATCAGCGGCATGCCGCTAACCGCCTGCATCGTCACCATGTCGGTATTTGGGGCTATTGTTATGTATATCACTTCCATGGCGGCGCTGTTCAAACTGCGCCGTAGCGAGCCGAAGCTGATCCGTCCGTTCCGCGCGCCGCTCTACCCGCTGGCACCGGCCTTTGCCCTCGGCATGGCGGTGCTCTGCCTGGTGGCGATGGTTTGGTATAACCTGCTGCTGGCGCTGATTTTCGCGGCGATGATGCTCGGCGGCTACCTGTGGTTTCGCAAAACCGCAGCGGCCCGTGAACGGGCGCCAGTGGATCCTCAACTGCGAACGGTCTCCTGAGGAGGCGGCATGTATAAAACCACGCTATCGGGCCAGGTATGGCGCTTTGATAGTCTGAAAACGCTGATGGCGAAAGCGTCGCCGGCTCGCTCCGGCGACGCCCTGGCGGGGGTTATCGCCCACTCAGCCGAAGAGCGGATGGCGGCGAAAATGACCCTCGCCGAGGTGCCGCTGACCGACATCCTCGACAATCCGCTTATCCCTTACGAGCAGGACGAAGTGACCCGCCTGATCCTCGACACCCACGATGCGCAGGGCTTTGCCGCCCTGCGTCACCTGACGGTCGGCGATTTCCGCGACTGGCTGCTGGACGATGCCACCGATACCGCCACGCTGCAGCGGGTCGCCCGCGCCATCACCCCGGAGATGGCGGCGGCGGTAAGCAAGCTGATGCGCAATCAGGATCTGATCCTCGCCGCCAGCAAATGTCAGGTGGTGACGCGCTTTCGCAACACCATCGGCCTGCCCGGCCACCTCAGCGTGCGCCTGCAGCCCAACCATCCCACCGATGACCTGAAAGGCATTGCCGCCAGTATGCTCGACGGGCTGCTGTACGGCGCCGGGGACGCGGTGATCGGCATCAACCCGGCCAGCGACAGCTTACCGGTGCTGGCGCAGCTGAACGTGATGCTGGACGATATTATCCAGCGCTTCGCCATTCCCACCCAGTCCTGCATTTTGACCCACGTCACCAATACGCTGCAGCTGATTGAGCGCGGCGCGCCGGTGGATCTGGTGTTTCAGTCGGTGGCGGGAACCGAAGCGGCCAACAGCGGCTTCGGCATCAATCTTGCCATGCTGCAGGAGGCCCGCGAAGCGGCCCTCAGCCTCGGTCGCGGTACCCTCGGCAACAATGTGATGTATTTTGAGACCGGGCAGGGGAGCTGCCTGTCGGCCAACGCCCACCACGGCGTCGACCAACAGACCTGCGAGGCGCGGGCCTACGCCGTCGCCCGCCACTTTGAACCGCTGCTGGTCAATACGGTGGTCGGCTTTATCGGTCCGGAGTATCTCTACGACGGCAAGCAGATTATTCGCGCCGGGCTGGAAGATCACTTCTGCGGCAAGCTGATGGGCCTGCCGATCGGCTGCGACGTCTGCTATACCAACCACGCGGAAGCGGATCAGGATGATATGGACACCCTGCTGACCCTGCTGTGCGCCGCCGGGCTCACCTTCCTGATCGGCGTGCCCGGAGCGGACGATATCATGCTCAATTACCAGAGCACCTCGTTCCATGACGCGCTGTACGCCCGTCGTCTGCTGGGCTTAAAGCATGCCCCGGAGTTCGCCGACTGGCTGGCGAAGATGCAGATTATCGATCCGCACGGCGCGCTGCGGCTCACCGACGCCCGTCATCCACTGTTGTCCGTCCTGCCGCAAGGAGCCTCCGTATGAACCGTCCCGACGCCTGGAACCCGCTGCGTGAATTTACCGATGCGCGGATTGCCCTGGGGCGCAGCGGCGCCAGCCTGCCGACCCGCGAAGTCCTCAACTTTGGTCTGGCCCACGCCAGAGCGCGGGATGCTATTCATCAGCCGTTCGCCAGCCAGCAGCTGGTGGCGCCGCTGGCGGCGCTCGGCCTCGACGCTCTGACGGTGCATAGCGCCGCGCCGGACCGTCACACCTATCTGCGGCGTCCGGATCTCGGAAGGCAGCTTGCCGACGAAAGCCGCGCCGACCTCGCCGCCAGCGGCGTCCGCCCCGCCGACCTGCTGCTGGTGATCGGCGACGGCCTCTCTTCATGGGCGGTAGAGCGCCAGGCGGTGCCGTTGATCCGCGCCCTGCTGCCCTACCTGCAGACGCTGGGTATCGGCCTGGCGCCGGTGGTGCTGGCCCATCAGTCACGGGTGGCGCTGGGGGATGATATTGGCGAAACCCTGAAAGCCCGCGCGGTGGCGATCCTGATTGGCGAACGACCGGGTCTCTCCTCGCCGGACAGCCTCGGCGTCTACCTCACCTGGCAGCCGCATCGGCAGCGGCTGGAGTCGGAGCGTAACTGTATCTCCAATATTCGCCCGGAAGGACTGAGCCATGACGCCGCCGCCTTTAAACTGGCCTGGCTGCTGGAGCAGGCTTTTTTACGACGGCTTACCGGCGTGCGCCTGAAAGATGAAAGCGATAATCCGGCGCTGCATGGGAAAATAAAACCGTTGCCCCCTTTAAAATAATAAGTCACGTGAGCCACAGAATAGATTGTTAATATTACCGGGCGCACCTGAATATTATATTCGGGTGCACGCTGAAATTTCCCGGCGGCGCTTCGCTTGCGCGGGCCGACGAAAACCGTTTAACCGGTATATTGCCTGTTTTCAGGCCGGGGAAGGCGCCTGTCGCCACCCGGCAAAATGCGTTCACCGTATCAAAAACCGTGTGGTCGCCAGCCTTATGCCCTTGCCTGCAGGTAATAAGAATATTGCATGAGTAAAAACGAAACGGACGTTGTAAGGTAATTCAGCGCATTAAAAATACCTGTCATACTTCAAGTTGCATGTGCGTTGGCTGTCAGTCACTTACTTCTGTAAGCGCCTGGGGACTCGCTCACTTGCCGCCTTCATGCGACTCGAATTATTTAGGGTATATATCTCGTTATCTATTCAACATAACAGCCAATAATTCGCCGGATAAGCTGGCGCATTATTCCTCAATGTTATGCAGTCATTGATGGTTAAAGATAAATAATCGACCGACGGAGAAATACCCATGAAATCGTTTTCCGGGAAAGCGTCTTTAATGGCCACGCTGGTTGCCGCGCTGGTCGGCGCCAGCAGCGCGCAGGCAGCGGAAATTAAAATCGGGGTGGTATTACCCCTGAGCGGCGCCCTCAGCGGCTATGGCCAGCCGTCGCAGAAAGGTCTGGACATTATTCAGGCCATCACCCCGACGTTAAAAAATGGCGATACCATCAAGCTTATCGTCATCGATGATAAAAGCGACAAAGTCGAAGCGGCCAACGCCATGCAGCGCCTGGTCTCCAGCGATAAAGTGGATGCCGTTATCGGGGAAGTCACCTCCTCCAACACCCTGGCGATGACCAAGATCGCCGATGACAGCAAAACGCCGCTGGTCTCCTCCACCGCCACCAACGACCGCGTCACCCGCAACCATCCCTACGTCAGCCGGGTCTGCTTCTCGGACAGCTTCCAGGGGGTGGTCGGGGCCAATCTGGCCTCCCGCGATCTGAAAGCCAAAACCGCCGCCATCGTGTTTGACAGCAGCAACGATTACTCCGTCGGCCTGGCGAAAGCGTTCCGCACCCAGTTCCTGAAAAACGGCGGCACCATTCCCATCGAGGTCCAGGCCCCGGGCGGCAGCAAGGACTTTAAAGCCCAGCTGGCGAGCGTCAAGGCGAAGAATGTCGACATGATTTATATGCCGATCTACTACACCGAAGGGGCGCTGATTGCCGTGCAGTCTAAACAGCTGGGGCTCAACAAACCGGTGGTGGGCGGCGATGGACTGGCCGCGGATCAGGTCTTCTTCGATGTCGGTAAAGACGCGGTCAACGGCTATATGACCACCGATTATTACTCGCCGAACGCCAAAGAGCAGACCCCGGCGGGGGAAACCTTCATCAAAGCCTGGGAAGCCAAATACCAGCAGCCGACCCATACCTGGGGCGCAATGGCGGCGGATGCCTATAACGTCATCGTCAACGCCATGAACCAGTGCAGCGATCCCCACGATCGGGTCTGCGTAAATGAAAAAATCCGCGCCACCAAAGATTTCCAGGGCGTGACCGGCACGCTGACCTTACAGAACGGCGATGCCATTCGCAGCGCGGTCATCAACGAAGTGAAAGATGGCAAGCTGGCGTTTCGTACCGTGGTTAACCCTTAAGTTGTGACGAGGCTACAAAATGGACGGCGCCATTTTTCTCCAGCAAGTGGTCAATGGAATGAGTCTTGGGGGCATGTACGCCCTGATTGCCATCGGTTATACGATGGTTTATGGCGTGCTGCGGCTGATCAACTTCGCCCATGCGGACGTGATGATGGTCGGCGCGTTTAGTACGCTGTTTTTATTTTCTTCGGTTGGGCTACCCTTCGGGGTAGCCGTTTTCCTGACCCTCGGGCTGTGCGGCCTGTTTGGTATGCTAATTGACCGGGTCGCCTATCGTCCGCTGCGTCAGGCCTCGAAAATCTCCATGCTGATCACCGCCATCGGCGTCAGCTTCTTCCTCGAAAACCTGTTTAACGTGCTGTTCGGCGGCAGCTCGCGCTTCTTCTCCGCCCCGGACTTTTTCAACCAGACCCGGGCCTTTGGCAGCGTCATCATTACCAACGTGGCGTGGATTGTGCCGCTGATCACCGTCCTGCTGCTGCTGGCGATCCTCTGGCTGCTGTACCGCACCCGCTATGGGATGGCGATCCGCGCGGTGGCCTTTGACGTCAACACCGTGCGCCTGATGGGCATTGACGCCAACCGGATCATCTCCCTGGTCTTCGCCCTCGGCAGTAGCCTCGCGGCGCTCGGCGGCGTGTTCTACTCCATCAGCTACCCCACTATCGATCCCCTGATGGGCGTGCTTATCGGCCTGAAGGCCTTTGCCGCCGCCGTGCTCGGCGGGATCGGCAGCGTCACCGGCGCGGTGCTGGGCGGCTTTATCCTCGGTTTTACCGAAGTGGTCGCGGTGGCGATCTTCCCCGAACTGGGCGGCTATAAAGATGCTTTCGCCTTCCTGTTCTTGATTCTGGTCCTCTTGTTCCGCCCAGTCGGTATTATGGGCGACGAACGTCTGGAAAGGAGCCGTTTCTGATGCTCAACGCGACGACGACTGCCGGGGCGCAGCTGCGCAACCTGGCCATTATTGTCATCTGTATCGCGCTGCTGGCCGGAATCAACGTGGTTTTCAATGACTACATTGTTCGCGTCATCAGCACCATTTTTATCTTTATGATCCTCGCGGTCAGCTACAACCTGATCAACGGCGTGACCGGCCAGCTGTCGCTGGAGCCGAACGGCTTCGTGGCGGTGGGCGCCTACGTCACCGCCCTGCTGATCCTCTCCAGCGACAGCAAGGTAGACATGTTTGAAATGGCCGCCCCCAGCCCGTGGATCCTCAGCCTGCACGCGGGTTTCCTCCCCGCCCTGCTGATAAGCGGCCTGTGCGCGGCGGCACTGGCGGTGTGCCTCGCCGTGCCGGTCTTCCGGGTGCGCGGCGACTACCTGGCCATCGTCACCCTCGGCTTCGGGTTTATCATCAAGATCCTCGCCATTAACAACCCGCAAATCACCAACGGCGCCATCGGGCTGAACGATATTCCGCAGCAGCCGCATCTTCTGTTCTGGTGCGGGCTGTTCGCCCTGCTGGCCACCGGCATGATCCTTCAGCTGGTGTGGTCGAAGTATGGTCGGATGATGAAAGCTATTCGCGACGACGAAGATGCGGCGATCGCCATGGGGGTCAACACCTTCCGCATTAAAACCTGCGCCTTCGCCACCAGCGCCTTCTTCGAAGGGATCGGCGGCGGTCTGCTGGCTTCCCTGCTGACCACCATTTCCCCGGGGCTGTTCGACTTTATGCTCACCTTCCAGCTGCTGATTATTATCGTCCTCGGCGGACTCGGCAGCACCACCGGCGCCCTGCTCGGCACCGTGCTGGTGGTCGGCAGCGGCGAGTGGCTGCGCTTTCTCGACCAGCCGCTGCAGTTCTTCGGTCACGATCTCGGCGCCTATCCGGGCCTGAGAATGGTGGTCTTCTCCCTGCTGCTGCTGATTATCATGCTCTTCGCCCGCGAAGGGCTGCTGGGGAAAAAAGAGATTTGGCAGACCGGAAGAAGGAGCGGCGGCTATGGCGGAAAATAAAATCATCCTGCAGGTGCAGGACGTCACCATGCAGTTTGGCGGCCTGCGGGCCATCGACAACGTCAGCTTCCATGTTGACGAGGCGGAGATCTTTGGCCTTATCGGCCCGAACGGCGCGGGTAAGACCACCCTGTTTAACGTCATCACCGCCAACTATAAGCCCACCAGCGGCAGCGTCACCCTCGCGGGCGCCTCGCTGAAGGGGCTGAAGCCCAACCAGGTGGTGAACGCCGGGATCGCCCGCACCTTCCAGAATATCCGGCTGTTTAACTCTATGACGGTGCTGGAGAACGTGATGGTCGGGCTCGACCGGGCCAGCCGCTATTCGCTGCTGGAGGCGGCCCTGCACATTGGCCGCTACTTTCCGGCCGAGCGGGCGGCGAAGGCCAAAGCGATGGCCATTCTGGAGGATATCGGCATCGCCCACTTCGCCCATATGCAGGCCACGAACCTGAGCTATGGCAACCAGCGCAAAGTGGAGATCGCCCGCGCGCTGGCCACCGCGCCGAAGCTGCTGCTGCTCGATGAGCCGGCTGCCGGGATGAACCCGAAGGAGACCGAGGATCTGGCGGAGCTGATCTTCCGCATGCGCCATGACTATCAGCTCAGCGTCCTGTTAATCGAGCACGATATGCCCTTCGTCAACCGCCTGTGCGAACGGGTGATGGTCCTGGAGTATGGTAAGCCATTGTTCAGCGGCCTGATGGCCGAGGCGATCCAGCATCCGGACGTCATTTCCGCTTATCTGGGAGAAGCCAATTATGCTTAACGCCCGGGAACTGAAGGTTTTTTACGGCGTGATCCAGGGGCTGAAGGGCGTCGATATCGACGTCTATGACCGGGAGATCGTCACCCTGATCGGTAGCAATGGCGCCGGTAAAACCTCCACCCTGAACGGGATCGTCAACCTGGTGCGCTCCAGCGGGCGCGTCAGCTTCCTTAACGACGATATCTCGCGCAGCCAGACCCACCAGATCGTGCGCCGCGGGTTGGCGCTGGTGCCGGAGGGACGCCGGGTCTTTACCAACCTGACCATCGAAGAGAACCTGCGCATGGGCGCTTACAATAATCTCGCCGGCTACACCCGCCTGCGCGATCGCATGTACGCCCTCTTTCCACGGCTCAAGGAGCGGCGCCATCAGATGGCAGGCACCATGAGCGGCGGCGAGCAGCAGATGCTGGCCATCGCCCGGGCGCTGATGAGCGAGCCGGTGTTATTGATGCTGGATGAACCGAGCCTCGGGCTGGCGCCGAAAATTGTCGGCGAGCTGTTCGGCATCATTAAGCAACTGCGCGAAGAGAATATGACGGTGCTGCTGGTGGAGCAGAATGCGACGGCCGCGCTGGCGATCGCCGATCGGGCGTATGTCCTGGAGAATGGCCGGATCACCTTGTCAGGCGCGGCGCGGGAGATGCTGACTAATCCGGAAATTAAGCGGATGTATCTGGGGGGATAGGCATGGTCAAAACTGCCTGGGCTGCGGCGGCGCCTCCTGCGAGGCCGCAACCTCAGGCAGTCTCTTGCTACACAAAGCACACCTCGTTCCAGTAGGCTTCTCGCGTCCTGCGTCGCTCAGTATGTCTTATCATGACGGAACCACCGGGTTTCCACGTTGCCAATGTCCACGCCGTAAAGGCTGGCCACCGGCAGGATCGCCTCCATGACGCGTTGGGTATCTTGCTGTCCGGCTTCACCGTTGGACAAAAAAGCCAGCCAGCCCGTTAACCGTTGCCACAATGCCACTTTCATTTTCTCCTCTGTCGGGAAGCGTATCGCCTGGGTCTATTTCAACCACAGTTGGCCGGGCGCGGGAAATATTAATTCCGAATTTGCAATCCTGGCTGGCGCATATTACTCCCGGTCCTTTTCCCCTCACCCTAACCCTCTCCCTGAGGGAGAGGGAACCGTTCGGCGGTCGTTGTCGCACCGGGAAAACGCCAGCGGCGCATAAAGAATACCCACAGGTTTGTTAAGTTCTTTTTGGTTATAGATAAGAATTTTTTCTTCTTTGCCGCCGACGGGGAATTTGTGGGAGCGTGATGTCCACAAAACAAAACAGGGATTCAGGGGAAAAACTATGCGCAACAAAACCACAAAAATCGCACTGGCGCTGGGTATGCTGCTGCTCGCCTCGCAGGCGCAGGCCGACCAGCTGGCTGACATCAAAGCTGCTGGCGTCGTGAAAGTCGCCACCTTTGACGCCAACCCGCCGTTCGGCTCCGTAGACGCCAAAACCCACCATATCGTCGGCTACGACGTCGACTTTGCCCAGGCGCTGGCGAAAGCGCTCGGCGTCAAACTCGAGCTGGTGGCCACTAACCCGGCCAACCGTATTCCGCTGCTGCAGTCCGGCAAAGCCGACCTGATCGTCGCCGACATTACCATCACCCCGGAGCGGGCCCAGGTTATTGATTTCTCAACGCCGTATTTCGTCACCGGCCAGCAGTTCCTCGTGCCGGCCGGTTCTCCGGATAAGCTTGATGAGTACAGCAAAGCGCGCATCGGCGCGGTGAAAGGCACCACCGGCGAACAGGCCCTGCACCAGCGTTTCCCGCAGGCTCGCGTCCTCTCCTATGACGATATTCCGCTGGCCCTGACCGCCCTGCGCAACGGCAACGTCCAGGCCATCACCCAGGACAGCACTATCCTTGCCGGTCTGTTGGCGGAAGCGCCGGATAAAGCCAAGTTTAAAATTCTGCCCGATCTGCTCAGCAAAGAAGAGATTGGCGTGGGCGTGAAGAAAGGCGAACCGGCCCTGCTGAAAGCCGTCAACGATGAGCTGGTGAAGCTGGAGAAAACCGGCGAAGCCGCGAAAATTTACGATGTCTGGTTTGGCCCTGCCACTAAAACGCCGCAGCCGCGCGCCTTTACCATAGAAGCGAAATAATATGTTCTCGGGTTTATTCTCCCACTCCGTGGCCCCGGCCGCGGATTTTTCACGTCTGCAGCGCGCCAGCATAACGTTTCGTGAGGTAGCCAAGCGCTACGGCGATCATCAGGTGCTTAACGCTATCAACCTGCAGGTCGAGCCCGGCGAAGTGGTGGCGATCCTCGGTCCTTCCGGATCGGGAAAATCGACGCTGATCCGCTTGATCAACCAGCTCGAATCCTTAAGCGGCGGCGAGATCCTGATCGACGGTAAACCCACCAGCCGGCTGAGCGGCAGCGCCTTGCGCCAGCTGCGTAGCCGCGTCGGCTTTGTCTTCCAGCAGTTCAACCTTTACGCCCACCTGACGGCGCAGGAGAACATCACGCTGGCGCTGGAGCGCGTCCACGGCTGGGGAAAAAGCGCGGCTCAGGAGCGGGCGCTGGCGCTGCTGCGCCAGGTCGGGCTGGAGGAGAAAGCGCAGCAGATGCCGGCGCAGCTCTCCGGCGGCCAGCAGCAGCGGGTGGCCATCGCCCGCGCTCTGGCCTCCTCGCCGCAGATTATCCTGTTCGACGAGCCCACCTCGGCCCTCGACCCGGAGATGATCGGCGAAGTGCTGCAGGTGATGAAAAACCTCGCCCACAGTGGGATCACCATGCTGGTGGTGACCCACGAGATGCAGTTTGCCCGCGAAATTGCCGACCGGGTGGTGTTTATCGACGGCGGCGACATTCTCGAGGTCGCCCCGCCGGCTGAGTTTTTCGCCCATCCGCAGCATGCCCGCGCGCGGCGTTTTCTGCAGAAGGTGCTGGATCCGCTGCACCAGGAGAGCCTCGAGTGACGCCGATGCTTGACTGGCACGGCGTCCTGAGCGGACAGCCGTTGCAATGGATTATCTCTGGTTTTCTCACCACCGTCTGGGTCAGCGTCGCCGGGATCCTGCTCGCCACTGCGCTGGCGGTCCTGCTGCTGGCCCTGCGTCTCGGCGGCGGCCGCGTGGGGCGCGGGCTGGTGGCCGCGTGGGTCTCGCTGTTTCGCAATACTCCGCTGCTGGTCCAGCTGCTGTTCTGGTACTTTGCCGCCTGGAACCTGCTGCCGCTGGCGGTGAAGGACGTGGTAAACGACGAGCACGCCTGGTCCATTCTGCCGGGCAATGTCTGGTGGCTGACGCCGGAGTTCCTCTGCTCGATGTGGGGGCTGGGGGTCTTTACCTCCGCCTTTCTGGTGGAAGAGATCGCCTCCGGACTGCGCGCCGTCAGCCACGGGCAGCGGGAAGCCGCGCTGTCGCAGGGCTTTACCCCGTGGCAGGAGCTGCGCTTTATCCTCCTGCCGCAGGGACTGGCCAACGCCTGGCAGCCGATTGTCGGCCAGTATCTCAACCTGATGAAACTCTCATCGCTGGCCAGCGGCATCGGCTTTGCGGAACTGACTTATCAGGTGCGGCAGATTGAGAGCTATAACGCGCACGCCCTGGAGGCGTTTGCCGTTGGCACCGCGCTGTATCTGGCGCTGGGGGTGGCGATGGGCGTGGCGCTAACGCGTCTCGGCCCGGGAAGAAAACGGCAACGGAGCGCCCAACATGAACGCTAATCTGGCGGTGATCGCCGATAACCTTGATTACCTGCTGTGGGGCCGGCTGGCGGAGGGCCAGCCCGGCGGCGTGGCCCTGACCCTGCTGATGGCCATCGGCGCCACCCTGCTGGCGCTGCCGGGAGGCATTGCGCTGGCGGGGCTGGCCTGGCGCTACGGCGGGCTGACGCGACGTCTGCTGTTCCTGTGGGCGGAAATTATCCGCGGCATCCCGCTGATATTTGTCATCTTCTGGCTGTGGTATCTGCTGCCGATGCTGACCGGCGGCGATCTGCCCGGCGCGGTGACCGTGACCCTGGCGCTGGCGTGGTTTACCGCCGCCTCGGTGATGCATTCGGTGCTGGCCGGGCTGCAGTCGCTGCCGAAAGGACAGTATGAGGCGGCGCTGACCCAGGGGTTCGCCCCCGGGCAAACGCTGCGCCTGGTGCTGCTCCCGCAGGCGCTGCGCAACGTTCAGCCGTCGCTGGTGGGGATCTTTATCGGCCTGCTGAAGGACACTTCGCTGGCGTTTATCGTCAACGTCCCGGAGCTGACTACCGTGGCCGGCCAGGTCAACAACCGGGTGCAAATCTATCCCCTGGCGATCTTCGTCTTCACCGGCGCGGTGTACTACCTGCTGTGCTGCGGTCTGAGCCTGCTGGCCAGCCGGCGCTTTACCCGCCGCGCGACCGCCGGATAAGGCTCACTCCGCGGGACGGGGCTTCAGCGGACAGGTATCGCTGATCTTAATAAATTTGTCGTTATAGACCAGATAGTGGTTCCCCGGCTGGCGCAATGCCGGCTGGCGAACCACGTCCCCGGGACGCAGATACCACGCGTCGCCCTCCTCTTCGGTCGAATCGCACCCGGGTTTAATCAGCAGCTTAAACCAGGTATTGCCGGTGTTGCTCACCGTCCCGGCCGCCTTATCGAAAGACCATTTAAACTGTACCTGCCGCGGGCGCACCACCAGGATGGTATCCATCACCACCACTGGCTCCATGCTGACTTCGCCGCCGGTCGGGCTGCGCCTCGTCAGGTTACGGGTGGGAATTTCACGAAACGAGACCCGATAGTAGCGCTCGCGGTTATCCCGCGGCCCATGATAATAAAATTTGAAATATTCGCTCTCCCCGGCCTGCAGCGCCAGCTGGCGGGGGGCGAACAGCAGTTCGCCATCCACCGGCCGGGAGCGCACTTCGCTGCCGCCAGGGCGGTCGATGGCGCTGACGGTGATCCGGTACAGCCGCGCGCTTTTATTGTTATTGACCACCCGTTTGCTGGCGAAATCCGCTTCAGCCGGCAGGGAAAAGGTCAGATTGCCGACCGAGATCGCCTGCGCCAGCGGCGCCGCCAGCAGGCAGCTCAGCGTCAGCAGGGCCTTAGTTAATGTTGCGCCACGTCGCCTGGACATGAATCTCTCCTGAAGCGCTGACTTCGCCAAACCAGCCGTTATCGTCTACCGTCCGCAGCGAAATGGCGTTATCCATCGGAATCGAAAATTTCACCGTGGTCTTATCCATCTGCCCCACTTCGCCGGAGATATCGGTCCACGGCGTGGTCAGCCACAGCGCATCGGTCATGTCCCGCCAGCTGTCATCGCACCCGGCGTCGTAGGTCTGCGTCGCGCCGCTGCGGGTGATAAAAGAGAGCGTCGCCGGGAACGGCACTTTCGCCGTACCGTCATCGGAGCTGAAGAGACAGTAGGAGCGCCCACCAATCACCTGCGCCGGTCCGGTCACTTTGATCAGCACTTCGTCGGCGGCCGTTTTACCGCTGGTGGTGACGATGTAGCCGAAATCGAGCGCCGGTTCACCACTGCCGACATACCCCTCCCGCGACGGCGCCGAGGTATATTCGTCAGAGATAATGCTGATGCTGAAATCACGGGGCTTGATAATCAGCGTATTGGAGGTGGAAAACTCATACCAGCCTGACTCCGGCGAGGTGGTGTTCTGGAAGCGAAAGTTGAACAGATCCTTGGTATTGATATCGCTGATCCCGAGATTCACCATCTGCTTAAAGAAGTTGCTGGAGAAGAACACATAGATCGCATCTGAGCTCTTCATCTCGTTGAAGGTGTAGTAATAGGCGGTATTGCTCACCGGCTTCCATGAGCTGCCGTTGAGGCTGAACTGCATATCATACGCCCCGACGGCCGAGGCCAGCGACGAGTTGGCGATCGCCGGGAAAATATGGATCGACGTATTGCTTAACCCATTGGTCTGCAAGGTATAATTGACCATCTTACAGCTTAATCCTGAACGGCTGCCGATGGTCTGCGTCCGGCAGTCGGCGTTCCCTTCCCCAAGGGTTGGCACGCCATCGCTGTTGATAAACACCTCCGCCAGCGAGTGGGTGTTAATCAACCGCAGGTTCGCGGCTTTGGTGTGGGTGACGTTGCGCACATACCAGTTGCCGGAAGCCTGATCCTTACAGCGCGCGCCGCTGCTGGCGTCGTAGTTCACCGAGGTCTGACAGGCATTGATGGTCATCGTGAAGCTGCCGCCGACCGGCATCTGTTGCAGATACTGATAAAACGCGTCCGACATCATACCGTGCATCCACTTCGCGCCGCCGCTGGTCACCGTCGCGCCATAGAACCCGCTGGCGTCAGTGGTCTGCGGCAGGATCAGGCTGGTGGCCATATCGCACCCGGCGTACCAGTTGATGCAGCGCAGGCCGGTTAAGGGGTGCGAAACCGGCGAGTTTTCCAGCCACATATCAAACTTCCAGTTGGCATTGAGCCCGGTGTTGTAGCCGTTATCGATATAGCCGAGACTCTGCTGATAGATGGTCCCGGAGCCGGTGTATTTTAAGCCGGTCCAGCGGTTGGCGCCGGTCATGCGCGGATCCAGCGCCCCGCCGGGAGTGACGAAAAAGTTGTCGTCGGAGTTGTTTTCCACAAACACAAACTCGCGCGCCGGCGCATCCGACCAGGTGGTCTTGGTCACCGCCGCCCTGAGCGCAGCCGCCGGCCAGAGCAGCGCGAGGATCGCCAGGGCGATTAATGGGTTAACTTTCATTCTCTTCTCCTGTCTGCTGCACCGCCGCCCACGACGAGAGGCCGCTGCAAACCACATCCCCCACCCACACGGCGCCGCGCGCCTGGCTGAGCTCCAGCGCCACTTCGCAGGTTTTATTGCCGCCGTAGCTGAAATCGATCGTGGGGTATTTCTTATCCACATCCATAACAAACTCGCCGTTTTCATCGGTGCGGGTACGGCCGATATGGTTGTTAATCCGCGCATTCGCCAGCAGCGTGCCGTCTTCCGCCCGAATACGACCGGAGACGGTGACCATCTGCTTCACCTCTGGCTCAATCACCGCCACGTTGCCGGGATAGAGAGTCAGATGACTCTTGCGCCCGCTGACGATGTCGTAACTGTCGAGCGAGTTTTTGCTGTTCTGCAGCTCCACCTCATAGCGGCCATAAGGCGAGAGCGGCAGATAGTTACGCTTACCGCTGAGCGGGAAGATCCGCCCGTTGACCCTGGCGCTGATTTGACCATCGTCCTCCAGCCCGGTGTTGAAGATCACCCCGGCGTTGCCGTCGGTTCGTCCGCTGGCGGCGATATTTTTGCCCTGCCAGCCGACGCTGCCGCTGGCGGTGAGGTTGGTGTTGACGTAGCCGTCCGCTGCGCTGTTGACGTTCAGCGTGCCGCTGGCGTAGCGGGCGTCGAACTGGGCATACGCCCCGCCGCTGAGGGTTTTGTCATCCCCGGTATCGCCGGAGATGGCCCGCGACAGATTGGCGCCGATGGTGCGAATGGTGCCTTCATCAAACTGTTTACGCGCTGAGAGGTTAGCCATGGTGTAGCCGTTCTGATGGGTCATCCCGGCGCTGAACCAGTTGCCCAGCGGCAGCGACAGATCGAGGGCGATATATTTCCCGGTGTTGGCGCTGCTGTCGCCATTGTTATAGCGCTGGATCCCCGCCCGCAGGCCAAGCGAGCCAAAGGCGCCGCTGTAGACCGTCTGATAGTAATCCGCGGTGTAGTAATGGCTGTTGTAGCGGCGATCATCGTTGTAGCTCACGCTGAACGTTCCCAGCTTCGACCACAGCGCATTCAGGTTGAGGGTGCCGCCGATCGCCCGGTTATCGGCATCGCTGCGCCGCAATTGATCGCCAATGTGGGTTCTCTCCTGGTTGACCCACACTGAACTAAAGCCCCCCGGCAACGTGGCGCTGATGCTGCCGACGCTGCTCCACGAGCTGTCGCTGGCCAGCATGTTTTGCAGGTTAACGTTGATCGCCTCGCCCAGCGGCAGCGTCAGGCGAGTTTCTCCCACCGCCTGGTTGTCGTAGCCATAGCCCGTTGCCGCCCAGCTCAGGGTGCTGAGCGACCCGGAGGCCGAGAGGCCCGCCAGCCAGCTCTCTTTCGCCGGCCGGGTCTTTTTTCCGCTCTCCGACCAGCGATCCATATGAAAACTGCCGCCCCATACCTGCCACGCCAGCGGCGCGCCGGCGCCGCGTCCCCGGCTGAACAGCTTATTGACCCGCTGGATGCGTTTGCTGACCACCCGCCCGTTGACGATCACCTCCACTTCCACGTCGTAAATACCGTACGGCAGGCCGCGGGTATCCACTTCATGGTTGCCCATGGCGAAGTTCTGGACGCTCAGCAACCGGCCGTCGCGGGTGAGATGCACCTCGCCCGCCGCCGGTAAAAAGGCAATCACCGGCGTGGCGGACTGGCTGTTGTCGAAGACGGTGGAGCTGGCCTGGTTCCCCCAGGAAAGGCCGTAAATCTTGCCCGCCGAAATAGCGGTCATCGGTCCCAGAGACTGCAGGTTCCAGGTGTCAAGCATCCCGCCGGCAAAGCGGTGGCCGGCGAAATCGCGTTCATACATGGCTTTATATAATTCACTGTCCTGCTGACCACTGCCGATGCCGTACAGCGAGCCGTCGAGCAACACGTGATACTCACGCAGCGCCGTGACGTTGTTCAGCGACAGGTAGCTGGAGGTGTTGCTTCCGCCGTTGCGCATCTGGTTGTTATAGACGCCGAGGTTATAGCTCAGGTTGCTGCTCAGGGCGTTGACGCTCGACTGGCCGATGTCTTCGCTGCGCGAGCGCAGCACAGTGCCCAGCGCCTCGCGCTTGACCACCAGCTGCAGCAGCAGCTGGCGCAGGCTGAGATCCAGCTGCGCGCTGTCGGTCAGAGTAATGGTGAGCGCCTCGCTGAACGGGGCGTTGGCGAGGCCGATCAGCTGCTGTCGGGTCTGTTCGCTGACGCTGGCGTTACCCTCATTGTCCTCCAGCCGGATCTGCCGAACGCGCAGCTGGCCGCCGTCCAGCCAGATAAAGGCGCTGCCGATCCGCTGATCGTCCCGGGTGTCCTGGCTGCCGGCAAGATGAATATAAAGAGGAACGCTCATGCCGTCCTGCAGCGCCTGGCTGAAGGCCTGCGGAATAATCACCCCGCCAATCTGCTGCGCGCCTGGGGCCGCCGCACTGGTGTCGGGCTGAATGAACAAAAAAAACATGCCGAAGGCAAGCCGCGTTTTCAGTCCTGGGGAAATCCGTTGTAGAGGCATCGTCGTTATCCATCTGCACAGCTGTCTATTTCACGGGAACAAACTGCTCACCCTGCCAAAGTGCAACCCGTCCTTTTTTATCCGCCGTGTCAACGCGCGTAAAACGGCGTGATTTACCCGGCATCAGGTAGTAGTTCTCTTTGCACTCCTTACCGTCGGCGGCCTTCAGGCAGGGGCCGTAGGCGAGGATCCGCAGCGTCGCATTCCCGGTGTTGGTCAGGGAGCCGTTGGCGTACTGAAAGCGGTAGTTCACCTGCCGGGGCGCCACCACCAGGATGGTGCCGATGCGAGCGGAAGCGGTGGCCACCGCGCTGCGGGTGGCGTTATCGCGCTGGGCATCGCTGAGCGCCTGGTCGAACCAGACAATGCGGTAGTAGCGCTCTTTGTTATCCGCCGGGCCTTTGTAGAAGAAGCGGATCACATCGCTGGCCTGGGCGGGTAGCAGCAGGCTGGCGGGAGTGAGCAGCACCTCATCCGGTTTATCCATCGGGATAACCTGTCCGTCGTCCAGCGGGGAAGAGAGCCTTTCGAGATGGATATTGATCAGGCGGCCGCTGTCGGTGCTGTTCTTGATCGTTTTGCTCAGTGTGCTGCTGCCGCTGTTCATAAACGATGAGATATCGCCGACATCCAGCGCCTGCGCCGGCGATACTCCGGCAAGCAGCAGCCCGAGGGCCAGAAGGTGCTTTTTCATAACAATTCCGTCCGTGAAAAAAGCAGGGGGAGCCCCCCTGCTGGCGCATCACAAGGATCAGCTGGTCCAGGTGGCGTCGAACTGTACGCTGACGTCGCCGCTCCAGATCCCTTCCGGCAGGGTGCTGTAATCGGTCACGGCGGTGGTGCCGTCGGTGGTGCCGCTGATGATCGAGAAGGTGAAACCATCCTGCGCGGTGGTACGGCCGCTGGCGTTGTAGCCGTTAGCCAGCGCGCTGAGGTTGCCGCCCAGAACGTTGTTGGCGGTATCGATCATCACGGTATCACCGGTTTTTTCAACCGCTGCGCCGTTATAATCCACGCCCACGCTCAGCGTGGAGCCGGAGGTATCCAGCTGGGTTAAGGTGTTGGTGATAAGACGCGAGGTCAGCTTAAAGGCGGTCGCCGTTGCGTCACCCTCAATCGCCACGTCAAACAGACCTTTCTGCGAGTTAAAACCTTTCACGCCTTCGGCATACTGGAACGCCAGGCTGCCGAGCGGGGTGACCACCAGCTTGCTGGTGGTGTCTTTTTTGGCGGTCGCAGACCAGGTCGCTACAGCCTGAGCCGTTACGTCAGCAGCCTGCGCCACGCCCATACCGGTAAACGCCGTTACCAGAGCTATTGCCAGAACCTTTTTTTTCATCGCTTTTTCTTCCTGAGTTGAATTAAGGACATGATGTCCCGGTGAACCATTCAAAAATTAACTTGCCTGGGTGTTACTGAACTAATTTGTATATTTTGGAATACAGCTTGGCCTCGGCATTGCGCCGATGGGTATATACTGTCTTCACGCTACAATTTTCAATTCTGGCGATCGATTTCGGCTGCATGCCCTGGGCGGTCATGCGGATAATTTTCATTTCCCGGTCTGTAATTTTATCTTTCTTAATATCTTTACGGAGAAACCTGCCATTAATCACATAGGCCAGCTCTTTTCGAATATCGCGACTCAGGCCAACATATACCACGCCGCGAATATCGCTATTGTAATACCAGTAATTCGCTAAGGCTTCTGACTTCCTGGCCGCAATTAATACGACCTGTTTCCCCTTTACCGCGGATAGCCATTCGCTGTCGCGCCTGATAAACTCGTTTAACGAAGCCGTATTGAGATTGATAAACACGAAATCTTTTCTGATTTTCTCTAGCGACAGATAAATTAACTCGTCGATATCTACAATCAGTTCAGACAATCCTTTATAGAAGTAGGAGTCATCGGCAGACCAAATATACTTATCGGAACAGCTTTTATATTCCATATAGTTTTTAACCTCATAGTCCTTGAAGTAATCATTTTTAAAACGTCACTGCTTGCCAGGCCTATAAAGTTTACTGGCGTATTCGATTCCTTTAGTAAATCGCCATTAAATAAGACACGCATTACTTATCAATATTGAATAAGCGGGGTTAAACTATAATTATTTTCTGCTTGGCGTTGAATTTAAGTTTTTTCCTATGGAGTGTCAACATGCGGGAAGGCAATGAATTTCGCGCCCAGGTCAATATTTACAAAAACTGAAAATATCTCATTTTTGAGCGCAAGAAAAAGGTATTTATTTTCATAAGGTTATTAGCAATATAACCCTCAATTCTTAGCTGAATTTTATATTACCCAGGATCTTCACCCTATTATGTTAGGAATATTCTTAATGAAGAGCAGAATGCAGTTGTCAAATAAACCAAATTTATTCAAAAATAAAGAATATAAGTCTAAAAATCAGCAATAACCAGGATGATTCACCAATACATAAGACTCATAAATAGATTAACCTGCCGCACAAAATAGTTATATATATGTTAATTTTGCGGAATGATGAATGCTAAACAAAGGCAGAAGCATTATCTATTCGATTAAACAGACCTCATTAGCAAGATAAAACGAGTTTTGCCGATGGGTTCCTGCCGTCACGGGGACGCCAGTCTCCGCGTTCCCGAAAGCATAGCCGCTTTTCGGCGCTTCGCCAGCGTACCACGCACGGTGAACCGCTCACCGCCGCCCTTTCCCGCCTGTTCACGGTTTGTTCGCAATACCGTCATCGAAATTTCACATAAAGACCTATTAATAGTGGCCAGTTAATGACGAACCTGGACACTCTTATGAACAGCTCTCTTGCCGCGGTGGCCGAAACTGATTTCCAGCCGTTCACCGAACTCAATGCCGGCCGGCAGCGGAAGGTCTTAAGCGTGCGTAATCTGAGTAAAGCTTATCAAGCCCAGCACAAGGTGCTGGACGGCATCAGCTTTGATCTGCACGCTGGCGAAATGGTTGGCATCATAGGCCGCTCCGGCGCCGGTAAATCGACGCTCCTGCATGTCCTCAACGGCACCCACAGCGCCAGCGGCGGAGAAATTCTTAGCTACCCGGAAGTCGGTACCCCGCACGATGTCTCACAGCTGAAAGGTCGCGCGCTCAATGCCTGGCGCAGCCACTGCGGAATGATTTTTCAGGACTTCTGCCTGGTGCCCCGTCTCGATGTGCTCACCAACGTCCTGCTGGGCCGCCTCAGCCAGACTTCAACCCTAAAATCGCTGTTTAAAATCTTTCCTGAAGCTGACCGGGCGCGCGCCATTGCGCTGCTTGAGTGGATGAACATGCTGCCGCACGCGCTGCAGCGGGCGGAGAACCTCTCCGGCGGGCAGATGCAGCGGGTGGCGATCTGCCGGGCGCTGATGCAAAACCCCGGTATCCTGCTGGCCGACGAGCCTGTCGCCTCGCTGGATCCGAAAAACACCCAGCGCATCATGGATGTGTTGCGCGAAATTAGCGAGCAGGGCATCAGCGTGATGGTAAACCTGCATTCGGTAGAGCTGGTGAAGACCTACTGCACCCGGGTTATCGGCGTCGCCAGCGGCCAGCTTATTTTTGACGCTCACCCCTCCCGGCTGACGCAGGATGTGCTGCAGCGGCTGTACGGCGATGAAGTTAGCCAATTGCATTAATTTCACTCACACGGGCAACATAATGAAAAAATCTATGACTGGCGCAGTTCGTTTATCCGCAATGGTCGCGGGCATGATGATGGCATGGCAGGCAGCGGCGGCGCAGCCGAAAGAGCTGAATCTGGGCATTCTCGGCGGCCAGAACGCCACCCAGCAAATCGGCGATAACCAGTGCGTGAAGGCCTTCCTCGATAAAGAGCTGAACGTGGACACCAAACTGCGCAACTCTTCCGACTATTCCGGGGTGATCCAGGGTCTGCTGGGAGGGAAAGTCGACGTGGTGCTGAGCATGTCTCCCTCCTCTTACGCCTCGGTTTATCTTAATAACCCCAAAGCGGTGGATATCGTCGGTATCGCCGTGGACGACAAAGATCAGTCTCGCGGCTACCACTCGGTGGTGATTGTCAAAGCTGACTCCCCGTATAAAACGCTGGACGATTTAAAAGGCAAAGCCTTCGGCTTCGCCGACCCGGACTCCACTTCCGGGTATCTGATCCCTAACCATGCGTTTAAAGAAAAATTTGGCGGTAACGCCGACAACAAATACAACAACACCTTCTCCAGTGTCACCTTCTCCGGTGGCCACGAGCAGGACATCCTCGGCGTGCTGAATGGCCAGTTCGCGGGCGCGGTCACCTGGGCCTCGATGGTGGGCGATTACAACACCGGCTACACCACCGGCGCGTTCAACCGCCTGATTCGCATGGATCATCCGGATCTGATGAAGCAGATCCGCATTATCTGGCAATCGCCGCTGATCCCGAACGGCCCGATCCTGGTGAGCAATGCGCTGCCAGCGGACTTTAAAGCGAAGGTCGTGGCGGCGGTGAAAAAACTGGATACTGAGGATCACGCCTGCTTTATCAAAGCGATGGGCGGTACTCAGCACATCGGCCCGGGCAGCGTGGCTGACTTCCAGCAGATTATTGATATGAAACGCGAGCTGGTGAGCGCGCGTTAATCCTGCCTCAACGCCGCCTGCTTGCCCCAGGGTAAGCGGCGGCGCTACGTTGAAGATCCCCGACGCATGAAGACGACCCACACCGAATTTGAACGCTATTACCAGCAGGTACGCTCGCGGCAAAAGCGCGATGCCGTCTGCTGGTCGCTGCTGCTGCTGGCGCTCTATTTTGCCGCCGGCAGCGCCGCGGAATTTAATCTGCTGACTATCTGGCACTCGCTGCCCCATTTCTTTGACTATATGGCAGAGACCATTCCGCCCCTGAGCGCCGGCAACCTGTTCGCCGACGTGCAGACCAAAGGCTCGCTGGCCTGGTGGGGCTATCGCCTGCCGATCCAGCTGCCGCTGATCTGGGAAACTCTGCAGCTGGCGCTGGCCTCAACCCTGGTGGCCGTCGCCATTGCCACGGTTTTCGCGTTTCTTGCCGCCAATAACGCCTGGTCCCCGGCGCCGGTGCGCTTTGCCATTCGCGTGCTGGTGGCGTTTTTGCGCACCATGCCCGAGCTGGCGTGGGCGGTGATCTTTGTGATGGCGTTCGGCATCGGCGCGATTCCGGGCTTTCTGGCGCTCATGCTGCATACCGTCGGCAGCCTGACCAAACTGTTCTACGAGGCGGTGGAAAGCGCGCAAAACAAACCGGTACGCGGCCTGGCGGCCTGCGGCGCATCCCCGCTGCAGAAAATTCGCTTCGCCCTGTGGCCTCAGGTGAAACCTCTGTTTCTCTCCTATGGCTTTATGCGGCTTGAAATCAACTTCCGCTCGTCGACCATTCTCGGGCTGGTGGGCGCGGGCGGCATCGGCCAGGAGCTGATGACCAACATCAAGCTCGACCGCTACGATCAGGTGAGCATCACCCTGCTGCTGATCATTCTGGTGGTGTCGGCGCTGGACATGCTGTCCGGTCGTCTGCGCCTGTGGGTACTGGAGGGTAAGAAATGAGCGTCTGGCACATGCAACCGGATCTCGCCGCCAGCCGGCGGCAGCATAAGCAGCTCTATCAGGTCCAGGGGCGCTACCTGCGCTACGTCGGACTGGTGGCGCTGGCCTGCCTGCTCTATTACGTCTGGTTTTTTCTGCAGTTCGGCATCAGCGGCGAACAGCTGACCACCGGCCTACAGCAGATTGGCCGCTATCTGGCGCGGATGTTCGTCTGGCACGACTTCTGGAACTGGCCGTTCGGCTATTACTTCACGCAAATCGGCATCACTCTGGCTATCGTCTTCGCCGGGACGCTCACCGCCACGGTGCTGGCGCTGCTGCTCTCCTTCTTCGCCGCCCGCAACATCATGCGCGGCGTGGTGCTGGGGACCCTCGCCCTGCTGATGCGCCGCCTGTTTGATGTGCTGCGCGGGATCGACATGGCTATCTGGGGGCTGATTTTCGTGCGCGCGGTAGGCCTCGGGCCGCTGGCCGGGGTGCTGGCGATCATCATGCAGGACACCGGCCTGCTGGGACGGCTGTACGCGGAAGGACACGAAGCGGTGGACCGCTCCCCCGGGCGCGGACTGACCGCCGTGGGCGCGAACGGCCTGCAAAAGCATCGCTTTGGCATTTTTACCCAGTCGTTCCCGACCTTCCTCGCATTGAGCCTGTATCAGATTGAATCCAACACCCGCTCCGCGGCGGTGCTGGGCTTCGTCGGCGCCGGCGGTATTGGGCTTATCTATGCCGAGAATATGCGCCTGTGGAACTGGGATGTGGTGATGTTTATCACCCTGCTGCTGGTGGCGGTGGTGATGATCATGGACACCCTCTCCGCCTGGCTGCACCGTCGCTATATCGGCGGCGCCGTGGTGCCGCTGTATCAGGACGAACGCTAGCGCACCTTTGTGCCGGGTGGCGGCTACGCCTTACCCGGCCTACAGGATCCTCTCACAGGTTCACACGCCGTAGGCCCGCGCAAGCGCAGCGCCGCCGGGCGAGGGCATCAGGCACGGCGCTGCTTTTATGCCGGGTGGCGGCTGCGCCTTACCCGGCCTACGGCCCGAGCAACCAGTCATTAATTTACCCACTTGCGCGACTGAAACTGCCGGTGCTGGCGGCCTCAACATCGCTGAGACGTTCCCGGAAGGCCGGGGCAGCCCGCATGGATGCGGGCTGAGGGCCGTGTTTTGCAGGGACGCTGCCTCGGCCCGACCCGAAGCCTGCAGGGAAAAGTCGAAGGTACCGCGCAGCGGCGATTTTGCTGGCCGGAGCCCGGGGGTACAGGGGGCGGCGGCGACTGGCCGCCCCCTGTGCGCTCCCGGCGCCGTAAGTGACATAACGCAGAAGAACTAACCGGGAGCGCAATCTGCCCGGCATTAAAATAGAAGTTGTAGCCCTGCTAAACGCAGCGCGAGCAGGGACATTTCCGGTTGCGCCGATATTTCGCCGGGTGGCGGCTGCGCCTTACCCGGCCTACAGGGCCCTCTCACAGGCTCACACCCCGTAGGCCCGCGCAAGCGCAGCGCCGCCGGGCAATGACCGCCGGCACGGAGCCGCCTGTATGCCGAATGGCGGCACACGCCTTATCCGGCCTGGAACGACTGAACCCGCAGAAATATTTATCCGCTCCGCTATTCCAGCCGCCAGCTCAGCACCGGCCAGCCGTATCCGGCACCGGCCGCCTGCAGCTGCGGACAGGGATTGACCAGCCGCACGCGATCCGCATGCAGGCACAGCGGCAGATCGTTAATGGAATCGGTATAGAACGTCACCTCGCCGTTATACTGCGGATGCGCCTCGCGCCACTGCGCCAGACGCGCCACCTTTCCCTGCTGATAGCTGGGGATCCCGGCAATGACCCCGCTGTAGCCGCCGTCGACCATCGCCACGTCAATGCCCAGCGCCTGATCGATCTCCAGCGCGGCGGCCACCGCCTGCACCAGCAGGCTAACCGAGGCGGAGATAATCAGCATCTGCTCCCCCTCGGCCCGCAGACGACGAATGAGCTCCCACGCCTGCGGATAGACCCGGGGCAGGATCGCCTCGCGCACGCAGCGGGCCACCAGCGCATCAACGTCCGATTTCGGTATTCCGGCCAGCGGCGCCTGGATCAGGGCCACATAATCGGCGATATTCATCTCTCCCCGGTCATAATCCGCCATCAGCTGCGCCTCGCGGGCAAGATACCCCTTCTGCGTCGCCAGCCCTTCGCGAACCATAAACTGGCTCCAGACCGTACTGCTATCGCCCTGTATCAGAGTGTTATCGAGATCAAAAATCGTCAGCGTGTTGCCCATGGTACTTTCCCTTACTGGTCAAAATAAGCTGCCGGGAGCATGCGTAAAAAAGATGACAGGAAAATGAACCGGACGCCGCAGCGCCCGGCTCGTCGTCAGCCGGCGCGGACCTTGCCGGTGCGGAACACCAATACGATCCCGCCGACGATCGCCACCATACCGACCATCGCCGCCGCCGGCAGCCGGTTGCCCAGCAGCAGATAATCCAGCAGCGCCGTGATCGCCGGCACCAGATAAAAGAGGCTGGTGACATTGACGATATTTCCCGCGCTCAGCAGACGATACAGCAGCAGCTGGGCGACCACCGAAATCAGCAGCCCGAGAAACAGCACCGGAATAATCAACCCGACGTTAACGGTAAACCGGAAGCCGCTGACCGGGGCGATCAACAGGCACAGCCCCAGACTCACGGCATACTGCAGCGGCAGGACATCCGCCGGCGACTGACGGCTGCGCTTTTGCCACAGCGCGCCAAAAGTCATCAGCAGCAAAGCCGCCAGCGCAAACAGGATCCCCGCCATCGCCATGGGCGACGCCGCCAGGCTGCGCCATACCAGCAGCACCAGCCCCGCCAGGGCAAGCAGCAGCCCCAGCAGCCGCCGCCCCTGCAGGCGGTGCTCCACCACGCAAAGCGTGAGGATGGGCTGGATCCCCATGATGGTGGCGATAAGTCCCGGCGTCACGCCGTTGGCCATCGCCTCGAAGTAACAGACCGAATAGCCGCCAATCAGCATCAGGCCGGTGGCCGCGGTCTGCAGGCGGGTGCCCGGCGCGGGCAGCCAGCGCCGACGGACGATGGTCAGCGGCGCCAGCGCGACCAGGGCAATCAGAAAACGAAAGACCAGCAGCGCCATCGGCGAGGCGTTGTCCAGTCCCCAGCGGGTGAAAATGGCCGCACTGCCCCACAGCAGCACAAAAATGGCCGTTGTCGCCTGCGAGGCGAGCAGAGAATAGCGAACGTGCATAGCATGCTCCAGAACGTCAAACACAAGGTATCAAGCGTCATACCGGCAGGTAAGCGCCTGCTAAAGACGGCGCTAAGCGCCGAAAACAACCCGGTCTGGAGGGGGAGGCGGTGGGCAGAGCGTGGCGAAGCGATGATGAGGCGCAGACGTCATCCACCCCGCGTCGAAAGCGGCGCCGGGCAAAGTCTCACCAGAGATGGCGTAATGCGTCATGGAATGCCTCGTGAAATGTTTAATCAGAATCCTGGCACAGGCCGTTCGGAAGTGACAACTGCCTTTTATGGGTGATCTCTCGGCTGGTTGTTTATTTTTAATCGTAAATAAACGTAAAGGCGGCCTCGGCTTATTCAGCCGTTCTTTTTAATCGGCTATAAAACAAAGCAGTCTGCTTGCTACTTCGAAAATAACGATATGAAGCCAAAACTGACGCATGCTCTCTTGTTAATTCCTTTTTTGCTGTTGGCAGGATGCTCCTCCTCACCGAAACAGGCAAAACATACAAAATCTCATGCGGATATGACCATTGATAGCGAATCGGACGATCTGATCCCGGTGGTGGCGGCCCTGCATGATCAGATGCACACCTGGCAGGGAACCCCCTATGAATGGGGCGGTACTGAACAAAGCGGCGTCGACTGCTCGGGTTTCGTCTGGCGCACGCTGAAGGATCGCTTTAACCTGCCGATGGAGCGGATCACCACCCGCGAGCTGCTGCACATGGGCGTGCGGGTCAATAAGCGCGATTTACGTCCCGGCGATCTGGTTTTCTTCCGCACCCGGGCCGGCATGCACGTCGGCTTTTACGATACCGATCATAATTTCCTTCACGCCTCGAGCAGCCAGGGCGTGATGCGTTCTTCACTGGACAACCCTTACTGGGAATCGGCGTTCTATCAGGCGCGCCGTCTGCCGAAGGAGTATAACGCGCAGATCACCATGAACAGCGACACCCTGCATCTGGCGAAGAACCGCCGCTAAAAAAAAGCCGCAGCCTGGGCTGCGGCGGGTGGTTCTGAAGTTGATCAGAACTGGTAGGTCATGCCCAGCGCGACGATGTCGTCATCGTTGATGCCGAGTTTGTTATCGCTTTTCAGCTGGTTGATTTTGTAATCCACGAAGGCGTTCATGTTTTTGTTGAAGTAGTAGGTCAGGCCCACGTCAATGTAGTTAACCAGATCTTCGCTCCCCACCCCTTCGATATCCTTCCCTTTCGACAGCACATAGCCGAGGGACGGACGCAGACCGAAGTCGAACTGGTACTGCGCCACCGCTTCAAAGTTTTGCGCCTTGTTGGCAAAGCCGCCGCTGATCGGGGTCATCTTACGGGTTTCAGAGTACATGGTCGCCAGGTAGATGTTGTTGGCGTCATATTTCAGGCCGGTCGCCCAGGCTTCCGCTTTCGAACCCTGGCCGCGGGCCAGAAGGTTCTGATCGTTGGTACGGTCGGAGCTGGTGTAGGCTGCGCTGACGGCGAAGTCGCTGCCGCCGAAGTCATAGCTTAACGAGGTGCCGACGCCGTCGCCGTTCTGTTTCTTCGCTTCACGGCCTTCGTTTTTACCCTGGTACTGCAGGGTCAGATCCAGACCATCCACCAGACCGAAGAAATCGGTGTTGCGGTAGGTCGCCAGGCCGCTGGCGCGCTTGGTCATAAAGTTATCGGTCTGAGCGGATGAGTCGCCGCCGAATTCCGGGAACATATCGGTCCAGGCTTCCACGTCGTACAGGGCGCCAAGGTTACGGCCATAGTCGAAAGAACCGTAGTTCTTCAACTTCACCCCAGCGAACGCCAGACGAGTCTTCTGGCTGGAGTCGCTCTCGGTTTTGTTACCCGAGAATTCAGATTCCCAACGGCCATAGCCGGTCAGGTCTTCGTTAATCTGCGTTTCGCCTTTAATACCGAAACGCACGTAAGTCTGATCGCCATCTTTGCTGTCATAATCGCTGAAGTAGTGCATGGCTTTGATCTTGCCGTACACATCCAGCTTGTTAGCGTTCTTGTTATAAACTTCCGCTGCCTGCGTCGCCGTTGAAGCCACAAAGCCCATCATCATTAATGCCAGAGTACTCTTTTTCATTATTCAGTCCTGGTGATTTATTTATACGCGCTATTCAATTGCGGGCTCTCGCCCATCAAAAACAGGAGTTTTTTAACGCCGGCATATTAAATATTTATGACAATGTGGAACTTTTTATAAAAAAGAGTATTTAAATGTATCTGACATATTTTTGTCACATATCCTCTCCAGAATGCCCGATCCCGCGCAATAAAATGGCGCGCCCGCCGCCCCGGGTGTTGGCAAGCGGGCCGACTCCTGCTACAACATCAGCTCGATATCGATATTCCTTTTGAACGGCAGAGAATCATGAGTGAAAGCCAGACGCTGGTGGTAAAACTGGGCACCAGTGTTTTAACAGGCGGGTCCCGTCGCCTGAACCGCGCCCATATCGTCGAGCTCGTGCGCCAGTGCGCACAGCTGCACGCCATGGGACACCGTATTGTCATCGTGACCTCCGGGGCCATTGCCGCCGGGCGCGAGCACCTTGGTTACCCGGAACTGCCCGCCACCATCGCCTCCAAGCAGCTGCTGGCGGCGGTGGGACAAAGCCGTCTTATCCAGCTGTGGGAACAGCTGTTTTCTATCTATGGCATTCACGTTGGCCAGATGCTGCTGACCCGCGCCGACATGGAAGACAGAGAACGGTTCCTCAACGCCCGCGACACCCTGCGCGCCCTGCTGGATAACAGCATCGTCCCGGTCATTAACGAAAACGACGCCGTCGCCACCGCGGAAATCAAAGTGGGCGATAACGACAATCTCTCCGCGCTGGCCGCGATCCTCGCCGGGGCGGATAAGCTGCTGCTGTTAACCGACCAGCCTGGCCTGTTCACCGCCGACCCGCGCAGCAACCCACAGGCGGAGCTGATTAAAGACGTCTACGGCATCGACGACGCGCTGCGCGCCATCGCCGGCGACAGCGTCTCCGGACTCGGCACCGGCGGCATGGGCACCAAGCTGCAGGCCGCGGACGTCGCCTGCCGCGCGGGGATTGATACCATCATCGCCGCCGGCAACCGCCCGGACGTCATCGGCCACGCGATGGAAGGCCTGCCGGTAGGCACCTGCTTCCACGCCCAGGAGTCTCCGCTGGAGAACCGTAAGCGCTGGATCTTCGGCGCGCCGCCGGCCGGTGAACTGACCGTCGATGCGGGCGCGACCCAGGCGATCCTCGAAAGAGGCAGCTCGCTGTTGCCAAAAGGCATCAAAATCGTCAGCGGCAACTTCTCCCGCGGCGAAGTGATCCGCATCCGCAATAGCGAAGGACGCGACATCGCTCACGGCGTCAGCCGCTACAACAGCGATGCGCTGCGCCTTATCGCCGGCCAGCACTCGCAGCAAATCGATGCCATTCTGGGCTACGAATACGGCCCGGTGGCCGTCCACCGCGATGATATGATCATCCGTTAAGGAGCTGAAAATGCTGGAACAAATGGGCATTGCCGCCAAAGCGGCCTCCTGGCAGCTGGCGTTACTCTCCAGCCGGGAAAAGAACCAGGTGCTGGAAAAGATCGCCGATTATCTGGAAGCGCAGACCGACGATATTCTGCGCGCTAACGCGGAAGATTTAGCCGAAGCTCGCGCCAATGGTCTGAGCGAAGCGATGCTTGATCGCCTCGCGCTGACCCCGGCGCGCCTGAGCGGTATCGCCAGCGATGTGCGCCAGGTGTGCAATCTGGCCGACCCGGTCGGCCAGGTGATCGACGGCGGGCTGCTGGACAGCGGTCTGCGTATTGAGCGTCGCCGCGTCCCGCTGGGGGTGATCGGCGTGATTTATGAAGCGCGTCCCAACGTGACGGTCGACGTCGCCTCCCTGTGCCTGAAAACCGGCAACGCGGCGATCCTGCGCGGCGGGAAAGAGACCTGGCGCACCAACGCCGCCACGGTGAAAGTGATCCAGCAGGCGCTGCAGGAGTGCGGTCTGCCGGCCGCCGCGGTACAGGCCATTGAGAGCCCGGATCGCGCGCTGGTGGGCGAAATGCTGAAGATGGATAAATACATCGATATGCTGATCCCCCGCGGCGGCGCGGGCCTGCACAAGCTGTGCCGCGAGCAGTCAACGATCCCGGTGATCACCGGCGGGATTGGCGTATGCCATATCTTCGTTGATGAAACCGCCGAGATCGCCCCTGCGCTGAAGATCATCGTCAACGCCAAGACCCAGCGGCCGAGCACCTGCAATACCGTTGAAACGCTGCTGGTGCACCGCAACATCGCCGATACCTTCCTGCCGGCGTTGAGCAAGCAGATGGCCGAGAGCGGCGTCACCCTACACGCCGCCCCTTCCGCGCTCCCCGCGCTGCAAAACGGCCCTGCGAAGGTCGAGCCGGTGAAGGCGGAGCAGTATGACGACGAATATCTGTCGCTGGATCTGAACGTCAAAGTGGTGGCTGATATGGATGAGGCTATCGCCCATATCCGCGAGCATGGTACCCAGCACTCCGACGCCATCCTGACCCGCACCCTGCGTAACGCCAACCGCTTTATCAATGAAGTGGACTCTTCCGCCGTTTACGTGAACGCCTCCACGCGCTTCACCGACGGCGGCCAGTTCGGCCTCGGCGCGGAAGTGGCGGTCAGCACCCAGAAGCTGCACGCCCGCGGCCCGATGGGGCTGGAAGCGTTAACCACCTATAAGTGGATTGGTTTCGGCGACGATACTATTCGTGCGTAAATGAGAACGGGCGATGCAAAAATAGGCAGTTGATTCTGCTGACTATTGACGCATCGCCCGCTAAGTTCTAACCTTTTGCCTCGTGATTCACGCTCGTGAACACCTCTTGCAGGGCCGATATAGCTCAGTTGGTAGAGCAGCGCATTCGTAATGCGAAGGTCGTAGGTTCGACTCCTATTATCGGCACCATTTCAACTTCCCCCAACGTCCGTATTTATCCGTAACTACCCTGATTTGTAACGATTTTACTGTTCTTCAGTCCATCGCTGCCCTTAATTTTCAAGTAAATCATATACTTAATATATTTAGGATTGTGTATATGTCCTTGTTCGGTCCTGGATTCCTATACACACGCCTTTCAATGATATGCAGATTCACTGCACTAAGCCCAAAGATAAACCCTATACGCTTGGGGATGGGCAAAGCTTGTCATTGCTTATAGAACCTAATGGAAGCAAAAGCTGGCGGTTCCTCTATCGCTATGTCGGTAAGCCCAAAATGATCTCGCCTGGTGTGTATCCGACAATCAACCTTGCCGATGCTCGCTCTCATCACGACGATACCCGAAAGCTGGTCGCGGAAGGAAAGAACCCGAATGAGGTTCGAAAAGAGCAAAAGCTGGCTCTGCAAAGAGATTTAGAGAACGCTTTCGAAAAGATAGCCAGAGAGTGGCATCAACTTAAATCTGCTAAATGGTCGGCAGGATATGCATCAGACATCATAGAAGCGTTTTAAAAACAACACTTTCCCTTATGTTGGAACAAGGAAAGTGGGAAAGATAAAACCGCTGGAGCTGCTTAACGTACTGCGTAAAATTGAGAAACGTGGTGCGTTGGAGAAAATGCGGAAAGTGCGTCAGCGTTGTTCTGAAGTGTTTCGCTACGCAATTGTAACGGGTAGAGCGGAGTACAATCCTGCGGCAGATCTTTCCAGCGCTCTCGAAGTACACCAATCCAATCATTTTCCGTTCCCAAAAGCAGATGAGCTACCCGATTTTCTGCGTGCCTTAGATAGATACACAGGGAGTCGACTTGTCCAGATTGCTACAAAATTACTGATGATCACAAGTGTAAGAACCTTCTAATTACGTGCAGCATTATGGCAAGAATTTGATCTTGATTACGCAATTTGGAAAATTCCTACTGAAAGGATGAAAATGCGCAGGTCACATCTTGTGCCATTGTCGACTCAGGCGTTAGATTTACTCAATGAACTGAAGATCATGACTGGGAACTCTCGTTATGTTTTTCCGGGGCGGAACGATCCGAGTAAGCCAATGAGGGAGGCCGCTATAAATCAGCTTATAAAGCAGCTTGGGTACGGTGGCAGACTTACCGGTCATGGGTTTAGGCATATGATGTCAACAATTTTACATGATGCTGGCTTTAATTCTCAATATATTGAATTACAGCTTGCTCACGTTGATAGTAACCTAATTCGCGATACATATAATCATGCAACATTCATTGAAGAAAGAAGAAAAATGTTTAACTTTTTCTCTTCAACGTTATTTTTGAGGGAAATTTAAATGAGAATTGAAACTGTTTATATCAAAGGATTTAGAAATTACTGTGATGCCGTTATTAATTTCAATGAAACCAATTTGATTATAGGCGCAAATGATGTTGGAAAAACCAACCTATTATATGCAATTAGATTATTACTTGATAAAAGTCTGTCTGAATTAGATCTTGAACCAAAAAGTAATGACTTCCATGTAAGTTCGGCAGGTGAACAGGTTGAAAATATAGAAATCACTATCAAGTTTATAGATGTTAGTGAAGATGCTGTAATATCTAAGTTAGGAGGATATATTAGCGATAAAGGGGAAACTTACATTAAGTATTTTGCTTCATCATTAACTATGAATTACAAGATTTTACTTAGCCATGAGCATAACAATTTTGATGAGGTCCCTAATAGGTTTTACTTAAAGTGTTTAAGTCTAAGGTATATAAATTCGCAGAGAGATCTTGAAAAATATATTAAAATTGAAAAGAAACATCTTTTAAGATTAGCGCAAGAAGTTCGTAGTGAAAAGGATACTGAAAATGACGGTGTGGTTTTTACTGAATTAAATAAACTGCTTACTGAAGTGAATGAGAAAGTTAAAGGAATAAGTTATGTTGCATCAGCAACGGAAGAGCTTAACGAAGAACTTAGGAAGTTATCATATATTCATGATCGATTAACAGTTCAACTTGATACTGGTGCAATAGGAATTGATCAGTTTATAGAAAAATTAGAATTAAGTGCAAATACAAATGGGAAGAAACTAATGCTTGGAGGAGATGGATTTAATAACCAAATCCTTCTTGCGTTATGGAAAGCAAAGAGCGTTCGCGAGCATGATGTTGAAAGCGAAGTAGTGATATATTGTATAGAGGAACCGGAAGCACATCTATTTCCTCACCAGCAAAGAAAATTGGCGGCCTATTTAATCGATAAACTTCCAGGCCAAGCAATCGTTACAAGCCACTCACCCCAAATTGCAGTGAATTTTCAACCTGATTCAATCATAAAACTATACTATGATGATGGAGAAACTCTAGCCGCAAGTAATGGATGTTCTGACTGTATTAGCTCAGCATGGGATGGAGTGGGATACCGGATGAGTATTATTCCGGCAGAGGCATTTTTTGCCAATGTGGTTTTTTTGGTTGAGGGACCATCTGAAGTAATTTTTTACACTGAATTAGCAAAAGCACTAAATATTGATCTTGATTATTATAATATCAGTATTCTTTCTGTTGATGGTATCCAATTCGAAGTTTATGGAAAAATATTAACAGCTCTAAATATTAATTGGGTCGTAAGAACAGACAATGATGCTTCAAAAGTACCCCATAAGGATGAATGGCAATATGCTGGTATAAATAGGGCATTAGCAATATGTGGAAAGAATAAAGAGCCAAACTCAAGTGTTCCTATAGATAGTAAGGCTTTGCATGATAAGTGGGGAATCATTTCTCCAATAATAAATCCTTTCGGTGTTTATATATCTTTTTTGGATCTTGAAGGAGATCTTACTAATGACTTCTCGAAGCATGTTCTTGATTATACAGGTAAGGATAATCAAGATGATGCAGCTGATTATTTGAGAGGCAAAAAAGCTATACGTATGCGTGAGTTAATTAAAGAGAAAAAAGATATTTTAATTGACTTGAAGGATAAAGATATAGCTAGACCTCTAATACATACGTTGAAAATTGCTAGAGGTGAATCATGAACTTAACTAAGGAACAGTTAGATGCAATTAATTATGATGGGAATTTGGTTATAACTGCATGCCCAGGAAGCGGTAAAACAACAATACTCGCTTATAAGATTGCCACTTGTTTATCCTATTCCAAGGATTATCAGGGAGTTGTTGCGTTGTCATATACGAATAAGTCCAGTGAGGAGCTAAAAGCTAGATGTAGAAAATTGGGAGCAGAGTTAAATTCTAGCTTCTTTGGAACTATTGATAAGTTTTTAATTAATGAAATAACTTTACCTTTTTTAAGGCAAGTCTGGGGTGGAAACGAAAGAGATCTCGAAATAGTGAAGTATACAGATCTTCCTCAAGAATTAAAAGATAAAACAAATAAATATTTTGAACGAGGCGATTTTCATTCTAATACTTCATTTGATGGCATGGATTCTCTGAAGGATGTTTATTTAAAGGGGATGGTAGTTTTAGACTTTATTCCTCATTTGGCTTTTTATATAGTTAGAACATCATACTCTTGCCAGCGGTACTTAATGGCAAAGTATATTAGTTTCTTTGTCGATGAGTATCAGGATACAGGTTATTTTACTCATCAGGTTTTCAAGTTCATACCAACGTTAGGGATGCCTCTTACTATCGTTGGTGATTTGGACCAATCAATTTACTTGTATTCTCACCGTAGTTCGGATTCACTAAAATATTTCATGAGTGACAGTGGTTTCTGTCATAAGGAAATCACAGTAAACCACAGATGTCACCCATCTATAGTGAATTACGCTAATAGAATTAAAAATTTCGAATGTCAATTGACTTCGTGTGATGAGATTTTTGTTTATAGAAAATGTGTTGATGGGAATCAAATTGATATAGCCAAGTGGATTGGTGAAATCCTTGATAAGGTAAAAAATAAATTCTCTATATCTGATAATAAGGAAATTGCTATATTGGTGAGAAGCAATGCTTGTGCGGAGCTAATTTCTGATAATCTAGTTGTTTCTAATAGGGCTTATTTAGATAATGAATTGACAAAGTCTGGTGGTAAAGTTTCTGGCCTCGTCAATGATTTATTATGTTACAGGTACAACTCAAATAAAACTGCCCAGTCTATTGTGGAGGGGGTTTTGGGGAACAGTATCAAAAGGAGCGAGGCTACTCGTATTCGTAAGGCTATTAAGCAGGTTAGAAGAGCTACAGACACTTTACTTATCGACGTAATAAATAAAGTTGTAGTCATCCTTTTAGGGACTGAGCTTGAGCAGCATCATAAGTTTGCTCTTTCAGAGATATTGGTTACTCCGAGGATGCAAAATAATTATTTGGATGTTAGAAGTGATGAAGTACAAATAATGACATTGCATAAGTCTAAAGGTCTTGAGTTTGACTTTGTTTTTCATTTGGATCTGTATGATTGGATTTTGCCTAAAAGAGTTTTCATAGATGGAAGTTATGATGTTGTATTCGAAAATGAACAGCAATGTACAAATCTTCATTACGTAGGGATTACACGAGCAAGAAAAGGCATTGTGCTCATACATTCAACGAAACGGTATAATGGTTCAGGTGATATTAAAAATGGGGCTCCATCTCAATTTCTTTTGAAACCAGGGTTGGATGGTCTTTATAAAAAATTAAATTAAAAATTACGTGGCGCGCAATGCTCTCCCCGCCACGCCTGCCCGCTTTATAGGGCGGTTTTAATGCAGGTGCATGAACCGGCTCAGGCCGCGCCGGTACTGGCGTAGTGAGGGTAATAAAATACGGGGATTTGCATGCAAAACCATGCACCTTATGGATGCATGGCTTTTTTCGGGAAAAATAGCGGAATTTTCGGGGATTTTTTCGCGCGCTACCGTGCAGCCAGTTCTGCACGTCGGCGGGTGTAAATCAGGTTCTGTGCCGGGGTGAACTTCTCGCGATTATCATCCCGCGAGGCCGCGTCAGGCCTGAATCCGATGGCCGTTAAAATATCGAGGTCCTGCGCGGAATAATTAGTTTTTTCATCCGGGGCCAGCCACACCGACAGGGCTTTACGCAGATAATCAACCGAGTGCTGCATGGCGCTCTGTTTTACTGCGGGAAGCTGTTCGTTATACCCATATCAGAACCCTTACTCAACACATATTCCGGCGGTGATTCTGGCCGTGAACAATAACCCGATGCGCTTCACCGACCGCAGCAGCGGTGTGTCACGCCGCCGGGTGATTATTCACTTCCCGGAGCAGATTGCCCCGGAGGAACGCGACCCGCAGCTCAGGGATAAAATCGCCCGAGAGCTGGCCGTTATCGTGCGCCAGCTTATGCAGAAATTCAGCGACCCGATGGCCGCTCGCGCACTGCTCCAGTCGATGCAGAACTCTGATGAGGCGTTGAGCATCAAGTGCGACGCCTACCCGACGTTTGATTTTTGCGGCTATCTTGAGGCGCTGCCGGAGCCTGACGGGATGTATATGGGGACGCCAATATTCTCCCGCGCCAGCCGTGTCTGTACCTATATCACGCCTTTCTGGTGTATATGCAGGCACACAGTTACATGAATGCGCTCAGTCTGACCATGCTCGGCAAGTGACTCTCAGCCATGATGAAAGAGAACAGTCTGAATTACGATATACACCGCACAAATCATGGCATGCAGACCAATCTCGCCCTCAGGGAGGAAAGCAACGCCGACTAGCTGCCGAAGTTCGATGAACCCACCGCGACATAACCTATCCGGACCGGCATTGCCGGCCTTTTTTTACCGGGAAACAGAGCAGAGTGAAAGTAAAGTGTTCACTGCTCACTGAGCATTCGCCAGCTAACATTATGAAATAAAATGGTAAAAAAGCAGATTGAAGAGTATGAACAGTTTTTCCAGAAAAAACTTTTCCCCAGAAAGCTAACAGATCGCTCACTGCCAGAGGCGGCCCCAAACATTGGAAAAAAATTCAGTACATTTCTTCCTTTTGTTGACTCAAACTACTGGTTGAATTTCTTGGTGTATGGTATGAATAAAATCTAGCTTGGTGGGCGTTTGTTTATAAGGAAATATATGGCGACTAGTTACATTAGCGAACATAGCGCTGAGTACTATTTAGTACCAGCACTAAAGACGATTTTGCAGGAAAAATATATCCATGTTGCTCCAGTCTTCCCATGGATATCTCGAGAGTTTAATAAGATCTCAATGCAGCTTCATAAAAATGACCAGTTTCACGTGATAGTAATGTTTCCACGCAGGCCAAAACTTGATAGTCCATACAGTGATGAGATATATGTCACTATTAATAGAGAGCTTGAAGTATTTAACAAAGTTGGGAGAGAAATAGGAGTACCAGTGATAGCCGGTTGCCCTAATGCTATAGATCTATGGGATTTATCCAACTGTAAGAATTACGTATGGATTAATCTTTCACATTGTGATTATCATGAATACTTAAATCCAATAAGTAAGCTAAAACAAAATGGATGTTTGCTAGATAAAGAGGACATTTTATCCCTTGTAAGGAACAGTGCAATTTTTGACTTTGCGTCTTTTGTAGATTTCTTCCGAGCTGCAAAAGAAACTCAACCTTACAGGATGTATGGCAGCCCATATAAGCCAGTATACTTTCTGATTAAGACACACTAAAAAATGACAATGCGATCGCTTTCATCGGCTCATTAACTCAGTGTTAATCCCCTCAATGTGTTCACAGCAGACTAGAACGTTAGTACCTATAAGCTTGCAAAGGTGGACAGAAGAACAGATCAATCTCGCACTCAGGGAGGAAAGCAACGCTGACTGAATACCTCGGTGCGACGAAACCACAGCAATATCATTTACCTATGTTCTCCTCCCGGAAAACAGTACCACTCTACATTAAGATAAAAGCCTCTCTGGGTTTACACCAGGGTTAGTTTTCCCCCTGCGGCCAACGCCCTTAAACTCAATGTTCTTATCGCTGAGTCAGAGCATCAAAACTGCCGTCACTGTTCAGAGAGAGAAGCCCAATGGTCTCAGAAATGCCGGGATTATCCATGGCTCATAGCCTCGTAACGTAAGCGGCGATGAGCAATGACGTCTGTATAATATTTTGCGCCCAGCCCTCCCTGTTCAAACCGTTAATCCAGTAATTTCATCTCCAGCGCCCGGCTCATCGCTTGAGTGCGACTATTCACTTTAAGCTTCGCGTAGATGTTTTTGATATGCCATTTGACCGTCTCGGCAGAAATAGCGAGGGAGCGAGCGATTTCTTTGTTCATCTGACCTTCAGCGATCAGTTGTAATATCTGCAACTCTCGCTCGCTGAGTTCCCCATGAATATCGGGGCTCCCACTATTAAACGGTGTTCCTCCTGCAGAAGCGCGCTTGTCTGCCCAGGGACCTTGCACTCCCCTTTCCTCTGTACAAGCCGAAGAGGTTTCATTCATACCGGTAAGCAAAGGTTGCAAGGTATCGCCAGCGTCAAGAAAGAGGCCTTTGAGATGCTGTTGTTCAGCCAGCTGCACTACTGGCTGAAATGTCGTGCGCGCTGCCGCAGTTTTGCCACTGTGCCACAAGGCTAATGACCAGAGCGTACGCAGACGCGCTGCGGTTAACCTGTCCCCCCGGCTTTCCTGATCGGAGACCATCTCAGCCAGTAGAATGCAGGCTTGCGGCGCCAGGCCTCTGGCGAGAAGAAGCCGGCTGCGGCTAAGGGATGCAGACATAACGATAGCGCGTTGGCAGGGATGTTCGGCATCCATTCTGAAGCTGGCGGCCATTTGTTCAAGCTGTCGCTGCAGTTGCTCTGCGCCTGTGAAATTGCCGCGCTGCAGTCGCACCCTCACCTGCTCGGCTAACATCATGGCCTGGAGCCGTTGCCAGCCGCGAGACACCGCAAGACGCTGCGCATGCTCCAGCAATCGCTCGGCCTCATACGGCATATCGCCGTCCAGGGCCTGACGCGCGAGATAGGTATAGCAACGACTCAGCGCGTCGGGTGGACTGAATCGGTCGATGAATTCGAGCCGGTCGGCTAACAGATGATCGGGCGAGTCCCCCCTCTGACAGTCATAGGCTATCTCCGCCAGCAGCGGCGCCAGCGTCGCGCCACTGGTCGACTGGGTACCGGTATAACATTCAGCCTGACGCAACGTTTTCTCTGCATACCACCCGGCTTTTCCCAGATCGCCCTGACAAAGATGGCACTGGGCAATGATAAACGCGCGATAAACCGAGACAAACAGATTATCTAAAGGACTTTCCGGAGAGGGCATATGCTGTTGAACCTCCAGCGCGTCGTGATAGCGCTGGTTAACAACATGGCAATAGCTGAGAATATTGCATATCAGACCATCAACCCAGGTGTCACCGCAGGGCACTTCGGCCAGCAACGGCTGAACAACAGCCAGACTCTCCGGGATGTTTTCCGCAAAGGCTTCGCAAATTGCCCGCACAACGCGCAATTTACACCAGGTGCTGCGAGTTAAATCCTCACGATGATGAAGTACCATCTGATCGAGGTTATCAAGCAGCTGCCTCGACTCATCAAAGTGGAAATAATGCGCCAGTGCCCAGGCCAGGTTAATTTGCAGGTCAATGCGCGAAGGATCGGTGCTGGGCGGTAAATGATGCATCCATGAGATCAGGGTATCGATATCCCCTTCTTCCGCCAGTGACTGAGCGCTTGCGCCATCCTGCACGGGGCTATGCACCGGCTTGCCTGCGCTGAGCGCATGGCGTACCGCCTCAGACCACAGCTTCTGTTCGACGAACCAATGACTGGCTAATTCATGTAGCTGTTTGCGATCAATAGCGTTGTTCTGCTGCAGCATAGTCCGAAGATTTTCCTGCAACAGAGGATGGTAGCGGAACCAGTAGCCTTGTTCGTCAAGGGCTGACAAAAAAAGGTTGTGTCGCTCAATCCATGCCAGCATTGCTTGACTGTCATCTCGTCCAGTCACTGCATTGCATAGTTCGGCATTTAACCGACTGAGGAAGGACGTTTTCACCAGGAAATCGAGAACCTCTTCCGGCAGCGGATCCAGTACCACCTCTTTCAGATAGCGGGCAATGGATCGTGTTCCTCCATGCATATTGCGCAACAGATGCTCGGGATCATGCTGTAATTCTGCCGACAATGAAGCGATCTTCATCCCTGCAATCCAGCCCTCTGTCACGGACTGTAGCCGCTGTGCATGGTGGTTGCTGAGGGGTAGCGCAACCGTGCGGCTAAAATAGTGTTTTGTTTCTTCGAGCGTGAATTGCAGGTCTCGATCATAGATCTCCACCAGTTGGTCCTGGGCCTGCAGTTGGCTCAGCGCAAGATTCGGGTGGAAACGGCTGCCAATGATCAGATGCAAGGCGGCAGGCGCATGCTTGATTAAATACCCCAGCGCTTCATAGACCCCACGATCGTTAATCACGTGGAAGTCGTCGATAATCAGGTACACGTCATGCGGGCAGTAGTGTAGCTGATTAATGAGCCCGGCCAGCAGTTGCTCGGAGCTGGAGAGCTTCTGTTCTTCCATGTCACGCCAGAAATCGGCGTCCCAGTCAGCATAGAGTGGACGCAATGCTTGCAGCAGATAAGGAATAAACTGCCATACGTCATCATCATCCTCATCGAGGCTCAGCCAGGCGATACGTTCCCCCTGCGCGACCATCTGCTGATGCCATTGCGCCAACAACGTGGTTTTGCCAAATCCAGCGCCGGCGCAAACAACGCCCAGCCGACACTGCTGAACGGGACTGAGAAGCTGAAGCAGCCGGGGGCGCTCCAGCAATTGTATCGAGGAGCGAGGCGGGACGAATTTGGTCAGGATTAGCGGCAAGCCTCGCGTCAGCCGCAATGGCCCGGAGACCAGTGAGGGTGATTGGCGACTTTCTAAATCCGATGGCTTCATCCGTGGTTATCTACTCGCTTTGTTTTTTTTCAATTGTACGCCAGCCCCCGGGATGACATGGGACAGCCAAACTTTATTACTACACAAAATTTAGAAAGTTTGACCTCAAGCATGAAAACCCCCACCTACCCCCCCATGAAGGTGGCTTCGCACTCCCTTTAACCGCTCGTAGATTCATTGCATGGGTGTGGCCAGGGTTATCCGCCCTGTCTGTTGGCCCCGCCTGGGTGACCTTTATTGAGGAGAATTAAACGATGCTCAGCAAACAGGCGTTATTGCAGGCTTACCGCAAGATGCGGGAGATCAGGACCTTTGAAGAGCGGTTGCATCAGGAAAATACCAGCGGTGATATTCCGGGCTTCATTCACCTTTATACCGGTGAGGAGGCCATCGCGGTGGGGGTCTGCGAAAATTTAACGAGCGCAGATTTCATTGGTTCAACACACCGTGGACATGGCCACTGTATTGCTAAAGGTTGCGACATTCACGACATGATGGCCGAAATATTCGGTAAGGACAGCGGGTTATGTCGCGGTAAGGGCGGGTCGATGCACATTGCCGATCTGTCGAAAGGAATGCTGGGAGCGAACGCTATCGTTGGGGGAGCCCCTCCCCTGGCCATCGGCGCCGCGCTAACGGCAAAGACGCTAAAAACCGGCAACGTCGGTGTCTCTTTTACGGGCGATGGGGGTTCTAATCAGGGCCTGGTCTTTGAAGCCATCAATATGGCCGTCGTGCTCCAGCTTCCAGCCGTCTTTATTTTCGAGAACAACGGTTACGGCGAAGGGACCGGTCACGACTACGCCGTGGGCGGGCGTGATATCGCCCGACGCGCCGCTGGCTTCGGCCTGCCGGCAGTGACCGTCGATGGCACCGATTTCTTTGCCGTTTATGAGGCAACCTCAGAGGCGGTCAAGCGTGCGCGAGAAGGCGGTGGCCCAAGCGTCATTGAGGCCAAAGCCTTCCGCTGGCATGGTCATTTTGAGGGCGATCCCGCGCTATACCGCGCGGAAGGTGAAGTGCAACGCCTGCGTGAACAACATGATCCGCTGAAGATTTTTACCGCTAAGGTCAAGCGACAAATCACCCAGGAAGAACTAACGGCGATTGACGAGGAAGTAGAAGCCCTGGTCAACGATGCCGTATTGAAGGCCCGGGCCGCTGCCTACCCGGCTCCGGAAGACCTGCTGACAGACGTGTACGTCTCATACTGAGGGTGATAACTATGACAATAAAAACCTATCGTGAAGCGGTCAAGGAAGCCCTGGCCCAGGAAATGGAACGCGATGAACGCGTGGTGCTGATCGGTGAAGACTTACGTGGCGGTCATGGCGGAAATGCGCCCGAAGAGGCGAAGATAGAAGCCTTTGGCGGTGTGCTTGGGGTCACTAAAGGGCTGTGGACGCAGTTCGGCTCCAATCGGGTGATCGACACGCCCATTACCGAGTCGGCTATTATCGGTATGGCGGCCGGCGCCGCAGCGACGGGTCTGCGGCCGGTCGCGGAATTGATGTTCATGGATTTTTTTGGCGTGAGTCACGATGCGCTGTACAACCAGGCGGCTAAGTTCCGCTACATGTTTGGTGGCAAAGCCAGGGCCCCGCTGGTGATGCGAGGGATGATCGGCGCGGGGTTTTCCGCCGCGGCCCAGCATTCACAGTCACCCTATAATATCTTTGCCACCACGCCAGGGCTGAAGGTGGTAGTGCCCTCGACGCCTTATGACGTCAAGGGTCTGTTAATCCAGTCCATTCGCGACGACGACCCGGTGGTATTCTGCGAGCATAAAATGCTGTACGACCTCAAGGGCGAGGTACCGGACGAGATCTATACCATCCCGCTAGGTGTAGCCAACTACACTCGCGAAGGGGAGGACGTCACCATCATTGCGCTGTCGGCAATGGTGCATAAAGCCAACCAGGTGGCGGACAAGCTGGCCAAAGAGGGGATCTCGGTCGAGGTGGTCGACCCGCGAACCATTTCGCCGCTGGATGAGGAAGGTATTCTGGAATCGGTGGCGTCCACGGGGCGGGTCGTGATTGTCGACGAATCCGCTGCACGCTTCGGTTTTGCTCATGATGTCGCGGCGCTGATTGCGTCCCAGGCATTCCATTACCTCAAAGCGCCCGTTCTGCTGGTGACGCCGCCACACACGCCGGTCCCGTTCTCCCCTGCTCTCGAAAAACTCTGGATCCCTGGCGTAGAACGTATCGAAGCCGCCGTCCGTCAAGTGCTGGAGGATTAACCTATGAGCGAAATCAAGACGCTTGAAATGCCAAAGTGGGGGCTTTCCATGGAGGAAGGCTTGCTCGCTCGGTGGGCAATCCAGGAGGGTGACAGCTTCACCCCAGGGCAGGAAATCTGTGAGATTGAAACCAGTAAAATCGTTAATGTGCTGGAGGCACCCTTTGCCGGTACGTTACGTCGGATAATCGCCCGCGAGGGTGAGACGCTTCAGGTAGGCGCCGTGCTGGCCCTGGCGGCTGACGCTTCGGTCAGCGATGCTGACCTGGACGAATTCGCTGCCACTCTGGCTACGGCGAAATCCGCAGCCCCTGGCACGGAGGCTGCCGCACAGGCAGGCGCTAAGCCACCTTCCGTTGTTTCGCCGCCATCCAACAGCCCCGAGCCCCCCGTTGGGCAGACCGACATCCCCGTCAGTCTGCAAGGCGTGACCGATGTGACTCAGGTTAATGCCACGCCCCATGCGTTAAGACAGTCTGCCCGCTGGGGTGTCGACCTGAACAAAGTCCGCGGCAGCGGGCGCGGGGATCGTATCTCTGTTTCTGATCTGGAAAGCGCGATCGTTGCCGCCGGCGGTCGTCTGGCCTCTCCGACGCCCCCCGTTCGTCGCAGCAAAGCGCCCCGCTCGCATGCCGATGATAGCCAGGTATCGGCTACCCCGCTGGCGCGCCGTCTGGCCGGCAAACTGGGTATCAACTTACATGACTGCCGAAGCAGCGGTTCACGCGGTCGGGTGAGTCGCGATGATGTGCTGGCCGCGGCGTTGTTACTCGACGAGCACCCGCAGACCAGCCCTGTGGAGGAGAGTGCCCCGGCACCCTTTGAGAGCATCCCGATGTCCGGTATGCGGCGGGCTATCGCTTCTCGCCTGCAAACGTCCAAGCAACAGTCTCCCCATTTCCGTTTGAACGTCGATCTCGATCTGGAACGACTGTTAGCGTTACGTCAGGACATTAACCGCGAAGTACCCGGCGTCAAGATTTCGGTTAATGACCTGTTGGTGAAGGCCTGCGCCCTGGCTTTGGTGGCCGTGCCTGACGTCAACATCCAGTTTGATGAAGCGACACAAAGTATCCGCCGCTTTGCGGATGCCGACATTTCGGTGGCCGTTGCGCTGCCTGCCGGGCTAATTACCCCTATTGTTCGCTCGGCGAACCGGAAATCGATTAGCGACATATCGAACGAAATTCACTCGCTGGTGACCAGAGCCAAAGCGGGCACGCTGAAGCCGGAAGAGTTCCAGGGCGGGACCTTTAGCGTGTCAAATCTGGGAATGCTCGGCGTCCGGCAGTTTGACGCCATCATCAATCCACCGCAAAGCGCAATCCTCGCCATTGGCGCCGGCGAGCTCCGGGCGGTAGTACGCGACGGGCAAATCGTCGCGCGCCAGCAAATGACGGTATCGCTATCCTGCGATCACCGGGTCATCGATGGCGCGGCAGGTGCGGCTTTTCTCCGGGAACTCAAGCGACTGATTGAAACCCCGACCTTGATGTTTATCCAGGAGACGAGCTATGCACGATAAATACGATGTGCTGATCATCGGCGGTGGTCCTGGGGGATACGTTGCCGCCATCCGTGCCGGTCAGCTAGGGCTTCGTACCGCATTAGTGGAAAAACAGCATCTGGGCGGCATCTGCCTGAACTGGGGATGCATTCCAACCAAGGCGCTGCTGCATGGCGCTGAGGTTGCGCACACTATCACCCATGCCAGTCAGCTGGGCATCAGCGTGGGCGAGGTGAACGTCGATCTGCAAAAACTGGTGCAGTTTAGCCGTACCGTATCGCAACAGCTCACCGCAGGGGTTGCGTACCTGTTGAAGAAAAATGGCGTGCAGGTCATTGATGGCACCGCGCGGCTGCGCGGCAAGGGACAAATCACGGTCGAGGATGCACGCGGTGAAGCGCGCGATTACCGGGCCGATCACGTGATCCTGGCAACCGGCGCCCGGCCACGCGCATTACCAGGCATCACGCCAGATGGCGAATATATCTGGACCTATTTCGAGGCGCTGCGGCCTAAGCGATTGCCCAAATCGCTCTTAATCATCGGTTCAGGGGCGATTGGCGTCGAGTTCGCCAGCCTTTATAACGATCTGGGCTGTAAAGTGACGCTGGTCGAGCTAGCTTCGCAGATTTTGCCAGTGGAAGATGCCGAGGTGTCTGCAGCAGTGCGTAAGTCATTCGAAAAACGCGGTATTCAGGTCCATACCCAGACCCTGGTGACGCAAGTACAGCTCACCGATACCGGGGTGCGCTGCACACTGAAAAACACCGGCGGCGAATATTCCCAGGATGTCGAACGTGTGCTGCTGGCGGTCGGCGTACAGCCGAATATTGAAGATCTTGGGCTGGAAACGCTGGGCGTTGAGTTAGACCACGGTTTTATCAAAACGGACGCGGCTTGTCGCACTAACGTATTCGGGCTTTATGCCATCGGCGATGTAGCCGGCCCGCCGTGTCTGGCGCACAAGGCCAGTCACGAAGGCGTGATCTGCGTTGAAACCCTGGCCGGTGTCGAAGGCGCCCATCCGCTTGATCGCGACTATGTGCCCGGTTGCACTTATGCCCGGCCTCAGGTTGCCAGTCTGGGCCTGACGGAATCGACGGCTCTGGCAAGGGGACGGCCCGTCAGGATCGGTAAGTTCTCTTATCAGAGCAATGGTAAGGCGCTGGCCAGCGGCGAGACAGAGGGTTTTGTGAAGACGATTTTCGATGCTGAAACCGGCGAGTTGCTGGGCGCGCATATGGTTGGCGCACAGGTCACGGAACAGATCCAGGGCTTTGGCATCGCCCGTCACCTGGAGGCCACAGACGAAAGTCTCCTGTCGATGATCTTTGCGCATCCGACACTTTCCGAAGCGATGCATGAATCCATACTCGCGGCCTGCGATCAACCGTTGCATCAATAAAAAATAAGGGAGGCGATAGCTGTGCGATACGGAGTAAGTTTCCCGTTATCCCTCCCGCACTCCCCGGCAGAAGATCCCCAACAACGGTTACGGCAGGATCTATTGATCTGAAACGCTAAGCGCCATGCGTAAATTCTGTATGTTTAGTAGACAATCAAACGACAGGAGGAGCGATCTATGACACAGCACGAAAGTTTTTGCCAGGCCTGCGGAATGCCGATGTCCGCACCTGATGCGCAAGGGGCCAGCGATAAATATTGCGCGTATTGCAGCGACAGCGACGGTAATCTGAAATCCTGGGAAGAGGCCGTATCCGGTCTGGCGGCTTTTCTCGACTCCTGGCAAAAGGTGGGCGTAGCGGAATCACGGAAACGGGCAAAACGTTATCTGACGGCGATGCCTGCCTGGGCGCACAAAGCGGATGAGTAATTTGCCCGGGCGGCAGGATGAAATCAGTAGGGACAGATCGCCATGCCGACAACATTGCTATAGCGTTTTTGTACGCCATCCGGACAGGAATAAATGCGCGTTGTAGATGACGACCTGCAGGCATAGGCATGCATGGATGCGATCTTCATGCGGATGAAATAAACGCCTGGCGTTCTCCCCCTTGACCGGATGCGTTATTGCCTGGTTTTTAAAGGTTCTGTTTCTGTATTTAACCCGGCACTTCTCATGGAATACAACATATTGATGTGATGAATCTCTCATTTCAACGATACCAACTGGACAATAAGTTATCGCGTGTGTTAGTTATTTAATCACGCAAGAGAACAGATTTAATTTAAAAAAGTTAAACCTTTCTCACTTTGCTAAAAAATTGCATTGATAATGCTTTGGAATCCCGAACCATTATCAAAAGGGTATGTGAACAGAAAGCCCTCAGAGACGCGAGTCTCTGAGGGCTTTTTTTTTGTTTTTTTATCTCAGGAGTAAATAAATGTCTAAAGAACGTCGTCTCTCAAGAATATTCGCAAAAGATGGTAAATCCGTGACCTTAGCGCTGGATGGCTACTATTTTTCCACGAAAACAAATGGTATTGATAATACGATAAATCAGCTCCCTGCTCTGGTGGAACACGGCCTGGATTGTGCGCTCGTCACGTACGGCATGTTGAAGAATTATCGGGAAGCATTAAACAGCGTTCCCGTTGTCTTACGCGTCGACAGCACGGTCAGTATCTTTGACAATACCGTTCCCGATACTACCCCCGTTTTTTCCGTCGAAGATGCGCTTAAAGTCGCTGCCGAGGGCGTGGTCTGCATGACCTTCCCCGGCGCCTTCAATGAAGAAAAAACCCACATTATGGCGATGCAACTCGCGCAGGCAGCGGATCGCTGGAACGTACCGCTGATTGTCGAATCGCTCCCGTATGGTTATCCCGTCACCAGCGATGATTCTAACAATCCGGCCATCATCGCTGCATCGGCCCGCGCAGCGGTGGAGCTGGGCGCGGACGTCATCAAAACGCGTTTTACCGGTTCACCAGAGGACCGACTGATCGTTGAAGCTGCTGGCGTGCCGGTGCTTGCCTTAGGAGGGCCAAAAACCGGCATCGACGGTTACTTCAAATTTGTTCAGCACTGTATGCAGATGGGTGCGAAAGGCGTGGCTGTGGGACGAAACATTACCCAGGATCCGCAGCCGGCGAAAGTGGTAGCAGGCCTGAATGCCATCATCCATGAAAACGCAACAGCGGAAGATGCATACAGCCTCTACATGGCTAAATAACATCGGAAATTAATATGATTTCGAATAACACCATCATCCCTTCCATCAGGAAGTATAAATACTTTGAAAAAGCATTATCCTGCCAGTCAGAATATGTGCTGCTATCCGAAGCGAATATCGGCAATCTGCAGTCGCTGATTGGCAAATGCCATCAAAGCGGTAAGAAGGTCCTCGTTCACCTTGAATTACTGGGCGGCTTTAAACCGGATCAGGCGGGGATCAATCTGCTGAAAAATTATTACAAGGTTGATGGTGTTATTTCTTCCAATCTCTCCGCGCTACGCTACGCCAAAAAGGAGGGATTGCTGACCGTATATCGGGTTTTACTTATCGATTCGCGATCGCTTGATCAGTCGCTCGATATTGTTAAACACAGTCCACCGGACGCAATTGAAATCTTACCTGCTGAATATGCCTGCCAGTGTCTGGAGTTGATTAGCCGAAATTTGAAAGGCTTTGATGTGGTATTCATCGCCGGAGGCTTTGTTAAGCGCAAATACCTTGTAGATAAAATATTCCATGCCGGATTTAAAGGGATAACCACCAGCGAGCCCGGCTTATGGTAACCAATAAGGAGTCCACGCGAATGAAAGATGAATACGTCATGGGCATCGACAATGGTGGAACCGTCACCAAGGCAGCCATCTATGACCGTAAAGGACAGGTGCTCGCCATCGCCTCAAAATCCACGCAGATGCTGACACCCCGGGAATTCCACACAGAGCGCAGTATCGATGAGCTGTGGGCCGCTAATGTCGAAGTGATTAAAAAAGCGATTGCGCAATCAGGTATCGACGCCAGCCAGATAAAAGGAGTGGCCATCACCGGTCATGGTAACGGTCTGTATCTGGTCGACGAAGAAGGTCACCCGGTGCGTAACGGCATTATATCCACCGATAGCCGGGCAAAAGAGTACGTTGAGAGATGGCAACGCTCGCCAGAATTCCTTACCGACATTTTGCCAAAAACAATGCAGTCCATCTGGGCCGGACAACCTGTCGCCCTGCTGGCATGGCTGAAGGACCTCGAGCCCGAGACGCTGCAAAAAGCGCGTTATATTTTTATGGTCAAGGACCTGATCCGTTTTTACCTGACCGGCGAGGCTTTTCTTGAGCTGACCGATATCTCAGGGACCAACCTGATCAACGTACGTGACTGCCAGTATGACGATGAACTACTGGCATGGTGGGGACTTGATGAACTGCGGGACAAATTGCCCCCCATCAAACGCTCAACAGAATGCTGCGGAAAAATCACTGACGACGTGGCCCGTCTGACCGGTTTATGCGCAGGTACGCCGGTTTCTGGCGGGGTGTTTGATATCTCGGCCTCTTCCATTGCCTCGGGGATTAACAGTCTCGATAAGATGGCGATCGTCACCGGCACCTGGAGCATAAACGAATACGTTACCGACCACCCGGTTATTGATAAAGATCTGTTTATGACCTCCATTTATCCCATTGAAGGTAAATGGCTCATCACCGAGGCCAGCCCCACCTCCGCGAGCAACCTGGAGTGGTTTATTAACAACTTTATGGAGAGCGACCGGAAAACCTCCGCCGAACAAGGATCGTCGGTCTATGACCTGTGCAATAAGCTGGTTTCATCAACGACGCCGGATGAAAGTCACCTGCTGTTCTTTCCGTTCGTGTTTGGCTCTAACACCATTCCCGACGCCTCGGCCGGCTTTATCGGTGTCAACAGCTTCCATAAAAAAGCCCATTTTCTGCGGGCGATTTATGAGGGCGTGGCCTTCAGCCATCTCTACCACACCGAGCGCTTACGCAATATTAACCCAAAGTTAAGCCGCACTATTCGTATTGCTGGCGGCGTCACGAACTCCCCGGTCTGGCTGCAGATATTCGCCGATATCTTCCAGGCCACGCTGGAAATCGTTGACGTCAAAGAGCACGGGACCCTGGGTACCGCGATGACCGCCGCCGTCATGGTGGGCTGGTTTGCAGAGGTATTTGCTGCCTCAAACGACATGGTCCATGTCTCACGCACCGTCTCCCCTAATCCGGAAAACCACCGGGTCTACCAGACCAAATACCAGCTTTATAAAAACCTGTTATCAGAAATGCAGTCGCCGTGGAAAAGCTGCAGCAACTACATCGCGCACTAAGTGAGGAAAAAATGGATCTGAATTTAACGAATCGTACGGCCATCGTGACAGGCGGCGCAACCGGCCTGGGGAAAGAGTTTGTTCTTTCTCTCGCCAAAGAAGGCGTCAATATCTGCTTTACCTATATGCGTGAGGAAGAGCATCCCGAACGGCTGATCGAAACGGTGAAGGCCAGTGCGAACGTAGAGATCATTGCGGTCAAAACCGATCTCTCTGACGAGCAGAGCCGGGAAAATCTGTTTGCCACCTGTATCGACAGACTGGGCAAAGCCGACATTCTGGTGAATAACGCCGGGATCTGGCTGAGCGGCTACGTCACCGAGATCAGCCCGCAGGACTGGGATCTGGTGATGAATGTCAATCTGAAAGCCATCTTCCATCTCAGCCAGCTGTTTGTAAATCACTGCCTGCAGCATGACCAGATGGGCAGCATTCTGAATATTACCTCGCAGGCCGCGTTCCACGGCTCCACGACGGGACATGCGCACTACGCGGCAAGTAAGGCCGGCCTGGTCGCCTTTGCTATCTCTCTGGCGCGGGAAGTCGCCAAACAAAAAATCAATGTGAACAATATCGCCGTCGGGATCATGGATACTGCGATGATCCGTAAGAACATTGAGCAAAACCCTGACTATTACGTCAGTCGTATTCCGGTGGGCCGCGTGGCCCAGCCGCAAGAAATTGCCGACATCGGAGTCTTCATGGTTTCTCCTAAGACCAGCTATATGACGGGAGCAACTCTGGACGTTACCGGCGGTATGTTGATGCGTTAATCTAGGGAGAATCATTATGAAATGTCTGGCAATTGCCGATCTGTTTATCAATGCAGCGATGATGGAATCAGGCCTGAAAGCGCTCAGGGATAAGGGAATTGAAGTGGAAATACGCGAGTGGTCACATGACTCCGTTGAGAAACTTCAGGAAGATAATCTGCGGGTTGAACAGGAAGGAGCAGAAGCGGTGGCCTTACCGGAAGCGCTGCTTCAGGGAACGGATGATATTGACATCCTGATCACTCAGTTTGCCCCCGTCAATACTGCGGTGTTCGATAAACTACCAAAGCTGAAATATGTAGGCGTGCTCCGCGGTGGCGTGGAAAACGTGAATCTTCAGGTGGCGAACGCCCGGGGCGTTGAGGTGATAAACACACCGGGGCGTAACGCTCGCAGCGTCGCCGAATTCACGGTCGGCATGATCCTGGCGGAAATGCGCAATATCGCCCGTTCACACGATGCCCTGCGTGACAAATACTGGCGTAAAGACAGTCCGAACCATCAGGCGATCCCGGAACTTGGCGGAAAAGTCGTGGGGCTGGTTGGCCTCGGTCATATTGCCCAACTGGTCGCGGGATTTCTCAGCGGCTTTGGCACGGAGATTATCTTTTACGATAAGTACGTTGCAGGCCATGAACGTTATGAGAAAGTCGATTCTCTGGACGAACTGGTACAACGCGCCGACGTTATCTCGTTACATGCTCGCCTGACGCCGGAAACCGAAAATCTGATTAACGCACACCATTTCGCGCTGATGAAGCGCAGTGCCATCATTGTTAACACGGCACGCTCCGGGTTAATCAATGAAAAAGAGATGATTGATGCGCTCAGATCCGGGCAAATCATGGGCGCCGCGCTTGATACCTTTGATGACGAGCCACTCCCTGACGACAGTGCATTCTATACACTGAATAACGTGACCATTACGCCGCATATTGCCGGGAGTACCATTGACGCATTCAGTAATTCGCCCAAACTCTTCGCTGAGATCCTTTTAAAGAAACTCAGTTAAATACTAAAAGAACCATTAAAGGTATTAACAGGGCCCAATGGGCACGGGTTAACTCGTGCCCAATTCGCCCGCCTTTTAAGGAATCATTATGGATATTATCAACAGCATTATTAGTCTGGGGGCATCAGTAATGATGCCAGTAATATTCTTTATTATCGCGCTTTGCTTTGGCGTTAAAATCGGTACGGCATTTAAAGCAGGAATGCTGGTAGGCATTGGTTTTGAAGGGGTGGGGCTGGTGATTGGCCTGCTGCTGACAAATCTGGGCCCCGCATCGCAGGCGATGGTTGAGCGTATCGGCCTGCAGTTAACGGTCGTTGATACCGGTTGGCCTACCGCATCGACCATTGGCTGGGGTTCGCCGCTGATGCTGCCCGTCGTGGTGGGCTTTATCGTCATCAACCTGGCTATGCTTCTGTTGAAATTAACCAAAACGGTGAATATCGATATTTTTAACTACTGGATTTTCCTGATCATGGGGTCTGTGGTCTATGCCGGAACGGGAAATTACTGGCTTTCGGTCGGTATTACATTCGCTATTTTTGTGTTGACGCTATTGGCGGCAGATTTAACGGCTCCATATTTACAAAAAAACTATAATCTTAAAGGGATATCATTCCCACATCTTACCTGTATAGCTTACGTGCCGTTTGGCATTGCCTGTAATTACATCATTGATAAGATCCCGCTTATCAATAAAATCAATTTCGATCCGGAAAGTATTAATAAAAAATTCGGCGTTTTTGGCGAGCCTCTTACCCTGGGATTTGTGCTGGGACTGCTGTTGGCCTTCCTGGCGGGATATGACGTTTCTGCTGCCGTTTCACTGGCCATTAAGGTTTCAGCCGCCATGCTGCTACTGCCTAAAATGATTGAAATTCTGGTGCAGGGATTGTTGATTGTCCGTGATGCCGCTGAAGCAAAACTGAAGGCTAAATTCCCGGGGCGCGATTTTTACATCGGGATGGATACGGCGTTACTGATCGGTGAACCTTCGGTACTGGCGACCGGTCTGCTGTTAATCCCTATGGCTGTGGTGCTGTCTATCATTCTGCCCGGCAACCGCGTACTGCCCTTTGTCGATCTGGCTTCATTAATGTTCCTGCTGGCAATGGTCACGCCGTTCTGTAAACGAAATATGTTCCGCATGTTCATAACCGGAACCCTGATCGTGACCTGCATCCTGTATGTCGGGACGGACATTTCGCAAGAATACACTCAGGCGGCGGTGAACTCGCATATTCCAGTGCCGGAAGGGATGGCCGAGATCACCAATATCGTCGGCGGCGCCACGACGCCTGTCGGCTGGCTGGCCGTCAAGTTTGGCGAGTTTTTTAGCGCCACACCTTAGTACAAAACCACACAAGTAAACAGAGGGCAAACTGCTGCCCTCTGTTTCTTCCTCTTATACTGTGCACTGAATAGCTGGCTCAGCTACGCCCCTGGTTTGAACATCTGACCAGCGCGTCCGCCCCCTGCGCGGCGAGGTGGTTCATTTCTTTTGTGCCCCCTCCTCTTTTCAACCCAACCTGCTATGCTCCTTCTTTCATTATTCTCTGGAGATCCCGATGCTGACCATCTGGGGCCGAAAAACCTCCTCTAACGTGCAGGCGCTGATGTGGTGTGTTGGCGAGCTTGGGTTGGACTATCTCCGGTTCGACGTGGGGCATCGCTATGGCGGTACCGACAGCGAGGCGTTTTATCAGCTCAATCCCAATCGTACGGTGCCAGTGCTGCAGGATGACGAAAATCCGCCGCTGTGGGAAACCGGCGCGATCCTTCGCTATTTAGCCAGTCGCTACGCCGACGACGCCTTCTGGCCGGGCGAACTGCTGGCTCGTACAGAGGTTGATCGCTGGGCCGAGTGGTCAAAGCAGAATATCGCCCTCGGCTTTACGGCGCCGGTGTTCTGGCGCGTGGTGCGCACGCCCGCCGCCGAGCGGGATCCGCAGGCCATCGCCGCGGCGGTGACGGCCCTGGAGCAAAAGCTGGCGATTGCCGAGGCACGTCTCGCCGGCAGTCGCTATCTGGTGGGCGATACCTTCACCCTGGCCGATATCCAGTTTGGCCATGTGCTGTACCGCTACTTTGCCATCGATATCACCCGTCGTCCCCTCCCCCACCTTGCGGCGTATTATGCACGGCTAACCGCACGGCCCGCCTTTCGCCAGCACGTCATGGTCAGCTACGACGAGCTGAAGGTCTGAAAATGGTCGGTAGCGCCTCCTGACGCTACCGACATACCGGTTAACGCGCCATCAGGACAAACACGCCCCAGCCGAGATATTCCCGGGTCCAGGTGACGTGGTGTAGCGGCGCAGTGGTCAACTGCTGGCGAACCTCCGGCGCGAAGTCATCGTGCGGATTGGCCTCCAGCCAGCGGCGCATCGTCAGCCATTTCGCCGCTTCATAACGATCCCAGCCCTCCTGGTCGGCCAGCACCATCTCCACCACGTCATAGCCCAGTTCGCCAAAGTGAGCGACCAGCGCCGGCAGCGTCAGGAAGTCATCGGGTGACTGCGCGCCGCAGGCAACCGCTTCTTCCGCCGTGGCGGGGCGTTTGCGCCACCATGGCTCGCCGATAAGCAGCATGCCGCCTGGGTTAAGACTCTGCTTCAGTAGCGCAATCGTGCCTGCCACTCCGCCGCCGATCCACGTTGCCCCCACGCAGGCGGCAATATCGCACGGCTGACTGGCGACATACCCGCTGGCATCCTGGTGTATGAAGGTCACCCGGTCGCTCATCCCGAGCGCTTCTGCCCGGGCGGCCGCCTGCTGACTGAATAGCAGACTCATGTCCACCCCGGTGCCGACGATCTGATGATCGCGCGCCCAGCTACAGAGCATCTCGCCGGAGCCGCTGCCGAGGTCAAGAATGGTGGTGCCCGGCGCCATTCGCAGCGCCCGTCCCAGCGTGGCGTACTTTTCCGGGGTAAAAGGGTTATGAATACGGTGTTCGCTTTCACTGATAGTAAAAATGCGAGGGATATCGATCATGGGTGTTTCTCCTTGAGAGCCATACGCCCGGGCAGCGACCCTGCCCGGGTCGCTGTATCAGCGGTTGTCCGCCTGTGCGCGAACGTTATTCAAACCGGTGGTGTTGATCCGGTACGGCTGGCCATTCACCGACTTAATCAGCTTTTTGGTTTTGAGCTTTTTGAAGACCGCGAGGGTACAGTCGCTCAGCAACAGCCCTTCCCGGGTGTAGCATTCGACGGCGGTAATGCGGCCGGAGGTATCGCGGACGTGCGCAATACGGCCACCTTTGGCGAGTACGTGTAAGGTCCGTTGTTCCTGACGGGATAAATTCATACTGAAACCTGTTCATTATCATGTGCGAAAACATGCCTACACCCGCAGGTGTGTGCGTAAGGTTTAAGCGCAGCGATAATCAGTCCGGCCTGGGCAGGTCGGGAAGCTGATTATCTGATAATGACATTCTCCAGCATCGAAGCCTCGGTGAGCATTGAAAGGTATTTACCGGCTGAATATTAACACCTTCATCTGGTAAGGGTATTGTGCAGATTAAAAACTGTGACCGGTATTACGATTTCCCGTCAGCCTACCCCCCATTTTTTGCGCTATCCGCCGCTCGCTCTGCTCCTCAACTTTCACCACCACCTTATCCCCCTCCCGCATTGTTAAATAATTGTTGTCAGATCACAAAATGGAAACAAAAAGGCCATTTCGTACGCATTTTATAAAAATGTAGATATTTTTAATTTATGGCTACGAAATGAACATCACCCTGACCTTACAGCGAGGAACGATCCTGATGAACGCCCTGACCGCAGTAAAACCGACACCCGCGCCGTTAGCCCAGCAATACCCTGGCTTTACCGTCTCCCCTTCCGCCCAGTCGCCGCGCCTGCTGGAGCTCACCTTTTCCGCGGACACCACCACCCAGTTTCTGCAGCAGGTCGAGCAGTGGCCGGTGCAGGCGCTGGAGTACAAATCTTTCTTACGCTTCCAGGTGGGCAAGATCCTCGACGATCTGTGCGGCAACCAGCTGCAGCCGCTGCTGATCAAAACATTGCTCGATCGCGCGGAAGGCGCGCTGCTGATCAACGGCGAAGGGATCGATAACGTCAGCCAGGCCGAAGAGATGGTCAAGCTGGCCACCGCCGTCGCCCACCTGATTGGCCGTTCCAACTTCGACGCCATGAGCGGCCAGTATTACGCCCGCTTCGTGGTAAAAAACGTCGATAATTCCGACAGCTACCTGCGCCAGCCGCACCGGGTGATGGAGCTGCACAACGACGGTACCTACGTCGAAGAGCAAACCGACTACGTGCTGATGATGAAGATCGACGAGCAGAACATGCAGGGCGGCAATTCCCTGCTGCTGCATCTCGACGACTGGGAGCACCTCGACGAATTCTTCCGCGACCCGCTCGCCCGCCGCCCGATGCGCTGGGCCGCGCCGCCGAGCAAAAACGTCAGCAAAGATGTTTTCCACCCGGTGTTCGACGTCGACCAGCTGGGTCGCCCGGTGATGCGCTATATCGACCAGTTCGTCCAGCCGAAAGATTTCGAAGAAGGCACCTGGCTGAGCCGCCTCTCCGACGCGCTGGAGACCAGCAAAAACATTCTTTCTATACCGGTGCCGGTAGGCAAATTTCTGTTGATTAACAACCTGTTCTGGCTGCACGGCCGCGACCGCTTTACGCCGCACCCGGACCTGCGCCGCGAGCTGATGCGCCAGCGCGGCTACTTTGCGTATTCCACGAATCATTACCAGACTCATCAATAAGGGTTTTCAGGCGAAGGAATTGAGCGGATGTATGATTTCGTGATTATCGGCGGCGGCATCATCGGCATGTCGACCGCCATGCAGTTAATTGAGATTTACCCGGACGCCCGCATTGCGCTGCTGGAAAAAGAGTCCGGCCCGGCCTGCCATCAGACCGGCCACAACAGCGGCGTGATCCACGCCGGGGTGTATTACACCCCCGGCAGCCTCAAGGCGCAGTTTTGCCTCGCCGGCAACCGCGCTACCAAGGCCTTTTGCGAGCAGAACGGCATCCGCTATGACGTCTGCGGCAAGATGCTGGTCGCCACCTCGCCGCTGGAGATGGAGCGGATGCGCGCCCTGTGGGATCGCACCGCCGCCAACGGCCTGCAGCGGGAATGGCTGAGCGCCGGGGAGCTGCGCGAGCGCGAACCGAACATTACCGGGCTCGGCGGGATCTTCGTCCCTTCCAGCGGCATCGTCAGCTACCGCGACGTGGCGGCGGCGATGGCGAAGAACTTCGAATCGAAAGGCGGCGCCATCGTCTACAACGCCGAAGTCAGCGCCCTGAAAGAACACGCCAGCGGCGTGGTCGTCCACACCCGCCAGGGCGGCGAGTATGAGGCCTCGACGCTGATTACCTGTTCCGGGCTGATGGCCGATCGACTGGTGAAAATGCTCGGCGTCGATCCCGGGTTTATCATCTGCCCGTTCCGCGGGGAGTATTTCCAGCTCGCTGCGGAGCACAATCAGATCGTCAACCATCTGATCTATCCGATCCCCGATCCGGCGATGCCGTTCCTCGGCGTCCACCTGACCCGCATGATCGACGGCAGCGTCACCGTCGGCCCCAACGCCGTGCTGGCCCTGAAGCGCGAAGGCTATCGCAAGCGCGATATTTCGCTGGCCGATACCCTGGAGATCCTCACCTCGCCCGGCATTCGCCGGGTGCTGCAAAACAACCTGCGCTCCGGGCTGGGCGAAATGAAAAATTCGCTGTGCCGAAGCGGCTATCTGCGGCTGGTGCAGAAATACTGCCCGAGCCTGACATTGCGCGATTTGCGCCCGTGGCCGGCCGGCGTGCGGGCGCAGGCGGTGTCGCCGCAGGGCAAACTGATCGACGATTTTCTCTTCGTCACCACCGCGCGTTCCATTCACACCTGTAACGCGCCGTCGCCGGCGGCGACGTCGGCTATCCCGATCGGCGCGCATATCGTCAGCAAGGTGCAGACCCTGCTGGCCAGCCAGAGCAATCCCGGACGCACGCTGCGTGCGGCACGTAGCGTGGAGACACTACACGCCGCTTTTACCCGTTAACCCCCTGAAGACAGGAAGCGATTATGCAACTCAACGAAATGACTCTGTTTCGCCAGCAGGCGCTGATTGATGGTCAGTGGCGCGATGCGCCCAACGGCGACGTGATTGCGGTGACCAACCCGGCCAACGGCGAGCAGCTCGGCAGCGTGCCGAAAATGGGCGCTGACGAAACCCGACAAGCGATCGAGGCCGCTAACCGCGCCCTTCCCGCCTGGCGCGCCCTCACCGCCAAAGAGCGGGCGAATATTCTGCGCCGCTGGTTCGATCTCATGCTGGAGAACCAGGACGATCTCGCCCGTCTGATGACCCTCGAACAGGGGAAACCGCTGGCGGAAGCCAAAGGCGAAATCAGCTACGCCGCCTCCTTTATTGAATGGTTCGCTGAAGAAGGTAAACGCATTTACGGCGACACCATTCCAGGCCACCAGGCCGACAAGCGCCTGCTGGTGATAAAGCAGCCCATCGGCGTCACCGCCGCCATCACCCCGTGGAACTTCCCGGCGGCGATGATCACCCGCAAAGCGGGCCCGGCGCTGGCCGCGGGCTGCACCATGGTCCTGAAACCGGCCAGCCAGACGCCGTTTTCCGCGCTGGCGCTGGCCGAACTGGCCAATCGCGCCGGGATCCCCGCCGGGGTGTTCAACGTCGTCACCGGCTCAGCCGGCGCGGTCGGCGGCGAACTGACCAGTAACCCGCTGGTGCGCAAGCTCTCCTTTACGGGCTCGACCGAGATTGGCCGCCAGCTGATGGAGCAGTGCGCGAAAGACATCAAAAAAGTCTCCCTGGAGCTGGGCGGCAACGCGCCGTTTATCGTCTTCGACGATGCCGACCTCGACAAAGCCGTCGAGGGGGCGCTGGCGTCGAAGTTCCGCAACGCCGGGCAGACCTGCGTTTGCGCCAACCGCCTGTACGTCCAGGACGGGGTATATGAACGTTTCGCCGAGAAGCTGCAGCAGGCGGTGGAAAAACTGCGCATTGGCGACGGCCTGCAGGACGGGGTCACCACCGGCCCGCTGATCGACGAGAAAGCCGTCGCCAAAGTTGAAGAACACATTGCCGACGCCATCGCCAAAGGCGCGAAGGTGGTCACCGGCGGCAAACCGCACGCCCTGGGCGGCAACTTCTTCCAGCCGACCATCCTGGTCAACGTTCCCGACAGCGCCAAAGTGGCGAAAGAGGAGACCTTCGGCCCGCTGGCCCCGCTGTTCCGCTTTAAAGATGAAGCCGACGTCATTGCCCAGGCCAACGATACCGAGTTCGGCCTCGCCGCCTATTTCTACGCCCGCGATCTGAGCCGCGTTTTCCGCGTCGGCGAAGCGCTGGAGTACGGCATCATCGGCATCAATACCGGCATTATCTCCACCGAAGTCGCCCCGTTCGGCGGCGTTAAGGCCTCCGGCCTCGGCCGCGAAGGGTCGAAGTACGGTATCGAAGACTACTTAGAAATCAAATACATGTGTATTGGCCTTTAACAGGAGTGTCGGATGAACAGCAATAAAGCATTAATGGCGCGTCGCAGCGACGCGGTCCCGCGCGGCGTCGGCCAGATCCATCCTATCTTCGCCGAGCGCGCGGAGAACTGCCGGGTGTGGGACGTCGAAGGGCGGGAATATCTCGATTTCGCCGGCGGTATCGCGGTGCTCAATACCGGCCACCTGCATCCGCAGATTGTCGCCGCCGTGGAGGACCAGCTGAAAAAGCTGTCCCATACCTGCTTCCAGGTGCTGGCCTACGAGCCCTACCTGGCGCTGTGCGAAAAGATGAACCAGAAGGTGCCAGGTGATTTCGCCAAGAAAACCCTGCTGGTCACCACCGGGTCGGAAGCGGTGGAGAACGCGGTGAAGATCGCCCGCGCGGCAACCGGGCGCAGCGGCGCTATCGCCTTCACCGGCGCCTATCACGGCCGTACCCATTACACCCTGTCGCTGACCGGCAAAGTGAACCCTTACTCCGCCGGTATGGGCTTAATGCCGGGCCACGTCTATCGCGCCCTCTACCCGTGCGCGCTGCACGGCGTCAGCGATGACGAGGCGATCGCCAGCATCCATCGCATCTTCAAAAACGATGCCGCGCCGGAAGATATCGCCGCCATCATTATCGAGCCGGTGCAGGGTGAAGGCGGATTCTATGCCGCCTCCCCGGCCTTTATGCAGCGCCTGCGCGCCCTGTGCGACGAGCACGGCATCATGCTCATCGCCGATGAGGTTCAGAGCGGCGCGGGCCGCACCGGTACCCTGTTCGCCATGGAGCAGATGGGCGTCGCGGCGGATATCACCACCTTCGCCAAATCCATCGCCGGCGGTTTCCCGCTGGCGGGCGTCACCGGCCGCGCGGAGGTGATGGACGCCATCGCCCCGGGCGGACTGGGCGGCACCTACGCCGGCAACCCCATCGCCTGCGCCGCTGCCCTGGCGGTATTGCAGATTTTCGAGCAGGAAAACCTGCTGGAAAAAGCCAACCAGCTCGGCGATACCCTGCGCCAGGGCCTGCTGGCGATTGCTGAAGATCATCCGGAGATCGGCGATGTCCGCGGTCTGGGAGCGATGATCGCCATCGAGCTGTTTGAAGAGGGCGATCACAGCAGACCGAATGCAAGACTCACGGCGGATATCGTCGCCCGCGCGCGCGACAAAGGCCTGATCCTGCTCTCCTGCGGGCCGTACTACAACGTACTGCGCATCCTGGTGCCACTGACCATCGAAGAGGCGCAGATCGAGCAGGGGCTGAAGATCATCGCCGACTGCTTTACCGAGGCGAAACAGGCATAAAACAACAGATATGCGGACACGAAGTACGTTAGTAAGGGAATGAAGACGAGACCTGCAAAACAATAATTATACGCGTGCCCCGGCGCGGGAATGTCGGGGCGCTCTCCCAGGTGACACACTTCGAGAGGGTAAATGATGGGGCAACTGTCGCAATCACAGGATTTAGGGGCGGGACTGAAGTCGCGCCACGTCACAATGTTATCTATCGCCGGGGTGATCGGCGCGAGTTTATTTGTCGGATCCAGCGTCGCCATTGCCGAGGCGGGCCCGGCGGTGCTGCTGGCCTATCTGTTTGCCGGGCTGCTGGTGGTGATGATTATGCGTATGCTGGCCGAAATGGCGGTCGCCACGCCGGATACCGGCTCCTTTTCCACCTACGCCGATAAAGCCATCGGCCGCTGGGCGGGGTATACCATCGGCTGGCTGTACTGGTGGTTTTGGGTCCTGGTTATTCCGCTGGAAGCCAATATCGCGGCGATTATTTTGCATTCATGGGTGCCGGGCGTCCCGGTGTGGTTGTTCTCCCTGGTCATCACCCTCGCCCTCACCGGCAGTAACCTGCTGAGCGTCAAAAACTACGGCGAATTCGAGTTCTGGCTGGCGCTGTGCAAAGTGGTCGCTATTCTGGCGTTTATCGTACTGGGCGCGGTCGCCATTACCGGTTTTTATCCCTATGCCGAGGTGAGCGGCATTTCGCGTCTGTGGGATCACGGCGGCTTTATGCCCAACGGCTTCGGCGCGGTGCTCAGCGCAATGCTGATCACTATGTTCTCGTTTATGGGCGCGGAGATTGTCACCATTGCCGCCGCCGAATCAGATACCCCGGATAAACATATCGTGCGCGCCACCAACTCGGTGATCTGGCGTATCTCTATTTTTTATCTGTGCTCGATCTTTATCGTCGTCGCCCTCATCCCGTGGAATATGCCGGGGCTGAAGAGCATCGGCTCCTACCGCTCGGTGCTCGAGCTGCTGCATATTCCCTATGCCAAGCTGATTATGGACGGCGTGATCCTCCTGTCGGTCACCAGCTGTCTGAACTCGGCGCTGTATACCGCTTCGCGGATGCTCTACTCCCTGAGCCGCCGCGGCGATGCGCCGGCCATCATGGGCCGGACCAACCGCAGCAAAACGCCGTACGTGGCGGTGCTCCTCTCCACCGGCGCGGCATTCCTCACCGTGGTGGTAAACTACTACGCGCCTGCCAAGGTGTTTAAATTCCTCATCGACAGCTCCGGCGCCATCGCCCTGCTGGTCTATCTGGTGATCGCCGTTTCGCAACTGCGGATGCGCAAAATCCTTCAGGCGCAAGGCGGCGAGATCCGTCTCAGAATGTGGCTCTATCCGTATCTGACCTGGCTGGTGATCGCCTTTATCACCTTCGTGTTGGTGGTGATGCTGTTCCGTCCGGCGCAGCAGCTGGAGGTGATCTCTACCGGCCTGTTAGCATTGGGAATTATTTGTACGGTACCGATTATGTCGCGCTGGAAAAAGCTGGTATTGTGGCAAAAACTGCCGCTGCAAAATACGCGTTAACCCTCTTCCCGGCGCCCGCCGGGAAGAGTATTCAGGAGTAAGAACATGACCGCCATTTCCCAGGCGACGGCCATTGACGGGTACCGTTGGTTAAAAAACGACATCATCCGCGGGGTCTACCAACCCGATGAGAAGCTGCGGATGAGCCTGTTGACCTCGCGCTATGCCCTGGGGGTCGGTCCGCTGCGCGAGGCGCTTTCGCAGCTGGTGGCCGAGCGGCTGGTGACGGTGGTCAATCAGAAAGGCTATCGGGTAGCGCCCATGTCGGAACAGGAGCTTCTCGATATCTTCGACGCGCGCGCCAACATGGAAGCCATGCTGGTGCGCCTCGCCATTGAGCGCGGCGGCGATGAGTGGGAAGCCGAGCTGCTGGCTCGCGCCCATTTGCTCAACAAGCTGGAGTCGTGCGAAGCGAGTGAGCACTTACTCGATGAATGGGACCAGCGCCATCAGGCATTTCACACCGCCATCGTCGCCGGCTGCGGTTCGCAGTATCTGCTGCAGATGCGCGAACGGCTGTTCGACCTGGCGGCCCGCTACCGCTTCATCTGGCTGCGCACCACTGTGCTGTCGGTGGAGATGCTGGAAGATAAGCATGTCCAGCATCAGACTCTGGTGGACGCTATTCTGGCGCGCGACGCTGAACAGGCCAGCGCGCTGATGCGCGAGCACTTACTGACTCCGATCCCGATTATTCAGCAGGCGATGGCCGACAAGCTGCAGCCGCAGGTAGTGTGAGTCAGGCGGCGGGGTAGAAAGTACGGGGATGCCGGCAACGTCTTCGTCACGCTCCTCCACGCCGCACGGGCGTGGAGAAATCGTATCCGTAGATCAATCAGGCCCGCAGACGAACCGGCTCGCTGAAATCGTCGGCCGGTTCCAGCTTCAGATTAAAGGTGGTCAGCAGTGCTGCCGCGCGCTCGTGAAACTCGCGCAGCGTTTTTTCCAGTCTGTCGCTCACTTCCGGGTCGTCAATGTCGACCGCCTGCCATGACCCTTCTTTATTGAACAGACCAAACTGGTAGCTATAGGTAAAACGTGACTCTTGTGCTTCCATTTCCATCCACCAGCCCCAGAATTCACGCTTCTCCGGCGCGGGCTTAACATTGACGCAAACTGCCAGGCAATCGAAAAAGAAACGGTTGTCATGGCACTGCTCTTCGCGAATGTAAGGCCCTAGCGCCGTGAATTTCTTGATCAACTTACTTTTCAGGTGTCCACTCGGTAACGTCATTGCGATCTCCTTTAGTGATGCAACTGTTTTACCAAACCAATAGAATTTAGCAATAAATTAACCAAATCTATGATTGATCCAGCGGGCGATCTGTCGCAATGCGTGATCAAAATTGCGATACACCGGGTTAAACGGGATCTCCAGCAGTTTGCCATCGGCAGATGACGAGGTGATTAACCGCGACTCCTCTTCAGGGCTGAACGGATCATCCTTCCAGAAGCCGGAGAGCATCGGCGTCGGGCAACGGCGCCCCAGCAGTCCCTGGGTTTTGAGCGAATAGCGATTGAGCTCCACGCGCAGCGCTTCATCGGATGCGTCATGCATGCCCAGCCGCGAGGCCAGCACGTCGAGGTACATCTCCGGCACGCGCCCCTGATGCAGGGGATCCACCAGCAGACCGTGGACCACCGGCCCCAGACAGGCTACGGCCTTCAGCCGCTGCGGCTCCAGGTAACCGAGACGCACCGCGATATTGGCGCCAAAGCGGAAGCCGAAGGCGGCGACCCGGGTATGGTCAATCCACGGCACATTTTCCAGATGGCGCAGCGCGTGCTGATGCAGCAGGCTGGTGTCCTGATTCAGCGTCCATTTTGATGAGAAGCCGATGGAGGGCATATCAATGGTCAGCATGGCAATGCCGAGCGGTGAGAAGTAGTTTTCATACAGGTTGTAATAATCGGTCTGCAGCGAGTCCAGCCCCCCGCACATCAGCACCGTCGGAAACGGCCCCTCGCCTTTCGGCATATGCAAAAAGCCGGTTATCGGCGAGCCGCCAGGGATAGTAAACTCCAGCTCGCGCAGGGCGCCAGGCAGTCGCTGGGCGGCCTCTTCATACGCCCGGTTGGCTAAAGCCTGCGCCTGTTCCGCCAGCTCATCGCCTTTGATATGCGGATAAGCGGCAATGCTGTACAGGTTCGAAGCATGCAGCCAGTGGCGGCCGCTCAGCAAAGGATCGGCTTCCTGCCCGGCCTTTTGCTGCCACTGCATGGCTTCTTTCGCCCACTCAAAAATCCAGTTGCCGCCGCGATAGCCGATAACGGTATCGAACAGCTCGGGATCGGTTCGTTCGGCCTCGCTCATCACAATGCGCGCTTGCACATCGAGGATCTCCTGCGGGGTTACGCCGCGCCAGATCCACATTAAGCGATTGATCAGACGGTACCAGTGATCGACGTGATTGCCGCTCAGCGCTGACTGCATCGCCTGGGGTTTTCCGGCAGAAAACCGGCGCACCAGCGTAGAGGTTTCGGGATGTTTGAAGCGAGGTTTAAACAGCGTTTCGCTAAGGTTAGCCTGTGACATGTGCAGTCTCCGTCGTAGTGCCACTCCGGATATTGTAACCTGCTAAAGGATAAAAAAAACCACGCCCGGCAAGCCGGGCGTGGTAAATAGCACTGTCCTGAAGAATTAACGACCTGCGATAGGCGGTACAAACACCACGCCCATATCCCACGGCTGTTCAATCCAGGTATCCTGCGGAATATCAACCACGTAATCATCCACCAGCGGACGGCCTGCCGGTTTGGCGAAAATGGTGACAAAGTGCGCTTTGGGATACATTTCGCGGATCGCCACAGCAGTCCCGCCGGTATCCACCAGATCGTCGATAACGATAAAGCCTTCGCCATCGCCTTCCGCACGTTTCAGCACTTTCAGCTCGCGCTGGTTATCATGGTCGTAGCTGGAGATGCATACGGTATCAACATGACGAATGCCCAGTTCACGCGCCAGTAACGCTCCCGGTACCAGTCCGCCGCGGCTAACGGCAATAATGCCTTTCCATTGCTCAACCGGCAGCAGACGGCTGGCCAGTTTGCGGGCGTGAATCTGCAACATGTCCCAGGTGACGACGTATTTTTCGCTCATGTGAAGTGTCCCAGCCTGTGTAATACGGCTTAAATAATGTTCGAGGGGGAAAATGGTTGCGCGAGATTATAGAGATCTGACGCACTAAAAACCAGTGTTAAGCGGTTTGCGCAACGCTTTTTGCGTTGTTTACACTACCTGCGGCGGTGGAAAGTGGTATTCTCAACCCCATCGCGCAAGCCCGGGCTTGTTGTGTATTTTAACGCTAACCCTCGTCCTGCAACCGCTGTATGCAGGAGTCTGTAAGGAGACTTACCGTGTCTGAACTGTCTCAACTATCCCCGCAGCCGCTTTGGGATATTTTTGCCAAGATTTGCTCCATCCCGCACCCGTCCTATCACGAAGAACAGCTCGCCGAGCACATTATGGGTTGGGCAAAAGAAAAAGGCTTACACGCGGAACGCGACCAGGTTGGCAACATTCTGATTCGTAAAGGCGCGACTGCCGGTATGGAAAACCGTAAGCCGGTAGCGCTGCAGGCGCACCTCGATATGGTGCCGCAGAAAAATAACGACACCGTCCACGACTTCGCCAAAGATCCGATTCAGCCGTACATTGACGGCGAATGGGTGAAAGCGCGCGGCACCACGCTGGGCGCGGACAACGGTATCGGGATGGCGTCCGCACTGGCGGTACTGGCCGACGACAGCGTCGCTCACGGCCCGCTGGAAGTGCTGCTGACCATGACCGAAGAAGCCGGCATGGACGGTGCCTTCGGTCTGCAGGCCAACTGGCTGCAGGCCGATATCCTGATCAACACCGACTCCGAAGAAGAAGGCGAAATCTACATGGGTTGCGCCGGCGGGATCGATTTCACCTCTAACCTGGCGCTGACACGCGAAGCGATTCCGGCCGGGTTCCAGAGCTTTAAAGTCACCTTAAAAGGGCTGAAAGGCGGCCACTCCGGCGGTGATATTCACCTTGGTCTGGGTAACGCCAACAAGCTGCTGTCGCGCTTCCTTGCCGGCCACGCCGATGAGCTGGATCTGCGTCTGGTCGATTTCAACGGCGGCACGTTGCGCAACGCCATCCCGCGTGAAGCTTACGCTACTGTCGCCGTCGCCGCGGATAAAACCGATGCGCTGAAAGCGCTGGTGAATACTTACCAGGCGCTGCTGAAAAACGAGCTGGAGGCCAAAGAGAAGAACCTGGTGGTGCTCGTGGAAGCGGTCGATAACGACAAAGCGGCGCTGACTCAGGCTTCCCGCGACACTTTCATCCGTCTGCTGAACGCCATGCCGAACGGGGTTATCCGCAACTCTGACGTGGCGAAAGGCGTAGTGGAAACTTCGCTGAACGTCGGCGTCGTCACCATGACCGATGACAACGTACAGATCCACTGCCTGATCCGCTCGCTGATCGACAGCGGCAAAGACTACGTGGTCAGCATGCTGGATTCTCTGGGTAAGCTGGCGGGGGCGAAAACCGAAGCCAAAGGCGCTTATCCTGGCTGGCAGCCGGACGCCAACTCGCCGGTAATGCACCTGGTGCGCGAGACTTACCAGCGTCTGTTCAACAAGACGCCGAACATCCAGATCATCCACGCCGGTCTGGAATGCGGTCTGTTCAAAAAACCGTATCCGGAAATGGACATGGTCTCCATCGGGCCAACCATTACCGGTCCGCACTCCCCGGATGAGCAGGTCCATATCGAGAGCGTCGGCCAGTACTGGACGCTGCTGACCGAGCTGCTGAAAGCCATTCCGGCTAAATAAGCCCCACCACCGGCGGCAGCCCGCCGCCGGTTTCTCCCCCTCACCTTAGCGTCCCACGCTTTCCATCCGGTAGTTAATAAACCACTCCCCGCGCGCCGCCACCCGCTGCTCAGCCACCACCTTAAAGCCATGGGCCGTAAAACAGGGTCTCGCGGTAATGCTGGCGTCCACCGTCAGGATTTGCGCAGGATACTGAGCGCAGAGCGCCTCGATAAGCGCGCCGCCGATACCCTGCCGGCCGTGATCCGGCGAGACAAAGAGCAAATCGATATGCGTCCCGATGGCGGTGATAAAGCCAACCGGTTGATTCTCTATCTCCGCCACCAGCCCGTTTGCATCAGCCAGCTTTTGCCGCCAGCGCGTCTCATCCACCTGCGCCCAGGCCGCGATCTGCGCCGGAGTATAGTCCCGGCAGGCCGTTTCCCGCACCGCGCGCAGGAATATCCGACAGAGCAGTGGTAAATCGTTGTCGCGGTAAGGACGAATGTGCATGGTTAAATCCCTAATAAAAGCTGCCTTTCCAGCTGCGGATCGAGCAGCGTCACGTGGAGCCCAACCAGGCGCACGCCACGTCCGCCGCGGCGCTCATCCCAGGCCTTGTGCGCGGTGGCAATCAGATCCGCTTTGTTCAGCCGCGGCCAGACGTGCTCCTGGGTGGTCAGCTGGAAGTCATTGAATTTCAGTTTAATCCCCTGACGGGCGATCAGCAGGTCCGGTTTAACCTTCGCCAGCCGGCGCTCCAGCTCCGGGTAGAGGTTTTCGATTATCGCTTCGCACTCCGGCCATTCGTGAATATCTTCCGCCAGGGTGCGCTCCACGCCCACCGACTTGCGCTGCCGGTCGTTATGGATTTCCCGCTCATCAATCCCGTGGCTGCGCTCCCACAAAATACGGCCGAATTTACCGAAACGCTTAAGCAGCATGGCCAGATCGCTGTTCTGCACATCGCCACAGGTACGCAGGCCCATATTTTCCAGCTTCGCTGCCGATACCTTCCCGACGCCGGGTATTTTCGCCAGCGGCAGCGCCCGCACAAACTCAGCCACCTGATGGGGAGCGATAACGAACTGGCCGTTGGGTTTATTCATGTCAGAGGCGATTTTGGCAAGAAACTTTACCGGCGCGACCCCCGCCGAGGCGGTGAGGCGCAGCTCCCGTTCAATGGTTTCGCGGATCTCCTGGGCTATCAGGGTGGCCGACCCGTGACAATGCACGCTGTCGCTGACGTCAAGATAGGCTTCATCCAGCGACAGCGGCTCAATGCGCGAGGTGTAGCGGGAGAAAATTTCGCGGATATGGTTCGAGGCTTCTTTGTAGGCATCGAAGCGGCCGGGAAGCAGTGTGAGATGCGGGCACAGCTTGAGCGCTGTCGCCGTCGGCATAGCGCTGCGCACGCCAAACTTGCGCGCAGGATAGTTCGCGGTACTAATCACGCCACGCTGTACCCGACTGCCGCCTATTGCGAGGGGGATATCGCGCAACGCCGGGTTGTCGCGCATCTCCACCGCCGCAAAGAAACAGTCCATATCGACATGGATAATTTTACGCATCGTCAAACTCAACACTGTATACCCATACAGCATAGCAAAACTCGCTGCGAATTTGATGCTTTTTTTATTTCATCGGCTAAAAAAGCGGTCAAAACATAAAAATGCAATGAATTATGTTTATTTTCATAAAGTTAACCAATGAATCTGGAAGGTGTAATCATGAAGAAAATACTTACCGCACTTTGCCTGCTGGCCACCGCCGGCGCCTGGGCAGCCCCACAGCTGATTGCCCACCGCGGCGGCACCGGCGATGCGCCGGAAAATACCCTGCCAGCGATCAAGCTGGCGCTGGAGAATAACGCTGAGGCCATCTGGGTCACCGTGCAGTTAAGCCGCGACGGCGTGCCGGTGCTCTACCGGTCAAGCGATCTTTCCGCATTGACCAATAGCGAGGGCAAAGTTTCCAGTTTGACCGCCGCCGAGCTGGCGAAAGTCGATGCCGGCTGGAAATGGGGTGATGACAGCCACCCCTGGAGTGGCAAGCTGGCCACCATTCCCACGCTGCAAGCCGTTTTGCAGCAATGGCCGCACACGTTCTTCTACATCGACATTAAATCTCCTGATGCCGACCCGACCGTGATGGGCGAGCGCCTGCTTGCGGTGTTAAAAGCCACACACAGCCTCAATCGCGTACGGGTCTATTCCACCGAAGACCGCTATATCGCCGCGCTGCCGCCGGCTATTCCCCGCTTCGTCACCCGTAGCGAAACCCGCACCAGGCTCGCCAGTATTTCGCTCAGCCATCAGTGCCAGCCTGCCAGCCAGCGCGAAGGCGAACAGTGGTATGGGCTGGAGCTGAAGCGCAAGGTAGAGGTGGTGGAGAAATTCACTCTTGGGGAAGGGGTCTCCCCGGCGACGCTCACCTGGGATAAAGAGGCGATGGATTGCTTCCGCTCGCAGGGCAAAGCGCACATTATCTTCTTCGGCATCAACAGTGCGGAAGATTACCGCACGGCGAAGGCGCTGGGCGCTGACGGCGTGATGGTCGATTCCCCGGCGCAGGCGAAAAGCTGGCAGTAAGAGCGCAAAGGGATAAAAAAGGCCGCGAAAGCGGCCTCACATTGCTGGCATGTTGTTGCCGGGTGGCGGCTGACGCCTTACCCGGCCTACAAAACCGAAGCAGCAGACCCGGCAAGCGCAGCGCCACCGGGCACGGAGCCGCTTTATGCCGGGTGGCGGCTGCGCCTGACCCGGCCTACAAAACCGAAGCAGCAGGCCCGGCAAGCGCAGCGCCTCCGGGCCAAAATGGCCAAAGATTACAAAATACGCCGCTGCTGGCGCTGCGCCTCGCGGGCGAGACGTTTCTTACGCGCGTCGCAGGGCTCAGGACAGTCGCAGACTTTCTCCAGCCCCAGCGAGGAGATCCCCCCGCAGCTGCCCTGAATGCTCTTGCGCTTCACCAGGTAGCCCAGCGACATCCCGAGGATCACCAACGCAAAAATCACAAAGGTTGCGACAAACACCGTCAGCATCGTCAGCCTCCAAAGTCGTCGAGCAGAATATTCTCGTCCTCGACGCCCAGATCCTTCAGCATCTTAATCACCGCGGCATTCATTACCGGCGGCCCGCACATGTAGAACTCGCAGTCTTCCGGCGCCGGGTGATCGCGCAGATAGTTCTCGTACAGAACGTTATGGATAAAGCCGGTATGCCCCGTCCAGTTATCTTCCGGCAGCGGATCGGAGAGCGCGACGTGGAAGGTAAAGTTCGGGTTATCCCGCGCCAGCTGTTCAAACTCATCATCGTAGAACATCTCGCGCAGCGAGCGCGCTCCGTACCAGAAGCTGATTTTGCGTGTGCTGTGCAGGCGCTTGAGCTGGTCGAAAATATGCGAACGCATCGGCGCCATCCCGGCGCCGCCGCCGATAAACACCATCTCGGCGTCGGTTTCTTTGGCAAAGAACTCGCCGAACGGCCCGGAAATCGTCACCTTATCGCCCGGCTTCAGCGACCAGATATAGGACGACATGATCCCCGGCGGGGCATCCGGCACCTTCGGCGGCGGCGTCGCAATGCGCACGTTGAGCATAATGATACCCTTCTCTTCCGGATAGTTAGCCATCGAGTAGGCGCGCAGGGTCGGCTCTTTCACCTCAGAGACGTAGCGGAACAGGTTGAACTTGTCCCAGTCCGAGCGGTATTCATCCGGAACATCGAAGTCAGCATAGGCCACTTTATGCGGCGGGCATTCGATCTGAATATAGCCCCCCGCGCGGAACGGCACCACCTCCCCCTCCGGGATCCGCAGCTTGAGCTCTTTAATGAAAGTGGCTTTGTTATCATTGGAGATAACTTCGCACTCCCATTTTTTCACACCGAAGATTTCCTCCGGTAGCTCAATCTTCATGTTCTGCTTCACCGCGACCTGGCAAGCCAGACGGCAGCCGGCTTTTGCTTCACGTTTGGTAATATGCGAAAGCTCGGTCGGCAGGATATCGCCGCCGCCCTCTTTGATAGTCACCCGACACTGGCCGCAGGAGCCGCCGCCGCCGCAGGCGGAGGAGACAAAAATCCCGTTGCTCGACAGCGTGTTCAGCAGCTTATCCCCCGCCGGGGTACGGATCTGCTTATCCGCTTCGTTATTGATCTCAATAACCACGTCGCCCGCGTTCACCAGCTTTGAGCGCGCTGCCAGGATAAGCCCCGATAGCACCAGCACAATCAGCGTGAACATCACGACGCCAAGAATAATTTCCATACTTATTCGCCCTTATAGCTGCACGCCGGAGAAGGACATAAAGCCCAGCGCCATCAACCCGGTGGTGATAAAGGTGATCCCTAACCCGCGCAAGCCGGCAGGCACGTTGGCGTACTTCATCTTTTCGCGGATCCCCGCCATCGCCACAATCGCCAGCATCCAGCCGATGCCGGAGCCGAAGCCGTAGACGATGGATTCCGGGAAGTTGTAATCACGCTGCACCATGAACGACACACCGCCAAAAATCGCGCAGTTAACTGCAATCAGTGGCAGGAAGATCCCCAGCGCGTTGTATAGCGCCGGGAAGTACTTATCGAGGATCATCTCGAGGATCTGCACCAGCGCGGCGATCACCCCGATAAAGGTGATGAAGTTCAGGAAGCTGAGGTCCACCCCTTCCACCAGCGCGCCGTCGCGCAGCACCAGGTTATACACCAGGTTGTTGATCGGTACGGCAAGACCCAGCACCACCGTCACCGCAACGCCGAGGCCGAAGGCGGTGGAGACCTTTTTCGACACCGCGAGGAAGGTACACATCCCGAGGAAGAAGGCCAGCGCCATGTTCTCAACGAACACCGCGCGGACAAACAGGCTAATGTAATGAGCCATCATCGATTACTCCTTTTCCTGCTGTTCAGGCTTCCAGCTACGCAGGGCCCAGATCAGCAAACCGATAATGAAGAACGCGCTCGGCGCCAGCAGGAACAGGCCGTTCGGCTGATACCAGCCGCCGTTCTGCACCGTCTCCAGCACCGTGATCCCGAACAGCTTGCCGCTGCCGATAAGCTCGCGCAGGAAGCCGACGATAATCAGGATCGCGCCGTAGCCGAGACCGTTGCCGATACCGTCCATAAAGCTGGCCAGCGGCGGCGACTTCATAGCGTAAGCTTCGGCGCGGCCCATCACGATGCAGTTGGTGATGATAAGCCCGACGAATACCGACAGCTGCTTGGAAGTCTCATAGGCGAAAGCCCGCAGTAGCTGATCCACCACGATAACCAGCGAGGCGATGATCGCCATCTGCACGATGATGCGCACGCTGTTGGGAATGTGGTGGCGGATCATCGAGATAAACATGCTGGAGAACGCCGTCACCAGGGTTACCGCAATGGTCATCACGAAGGCGGTTTCCAGTTTAGTGGTGACCGCCAGCGCGGAGCAGACGCCCAGCACCTGCAGGGCGATGGGGTTATTGGCGATGAGCGGGCCCACTAGCACGCGCTTCACCTCTTTCATATCGCTCTGTTCAGCCATTGTTCAGCCCTCCTTCACGCACCTTTTTCAGGAACGGACCAAAGCCCAGTTCACCCATCCAGAAATCAAAGCTGTGCTGTACGCCATTTGACGTCAGCGTGGCGCCCGATAAGCCATCAACCGCATGCAGGTCACCAGCGCGCGCGCCGCCTTTGACCACTCTCAGCGCCGGCATGCCGTTGTCATCCAGCACCTGCTTGCCGACAAACTGCTGGCGCCAGTTCGGGTTCTCCACTTCGCCGCCCAGCCCCGGCGTTTCGCCCTGATCGTAGTAAGTAATGCCTTTTACCGTGCGGCCATCGACGTCCAGCGCCACGAAGGCATACATCATCGACCACAGGCCGTTGCCATAAATGGGCAGCACCACCTGCTCAATCTTCTGCTGCGCGTCACGCACCAGGTAAATTTCCGCGAGGTTGCTGCGTCGCTTTATACCAGCCGGATCCTGGCTGGCGTCCAGCGCCATACTCTGTTGCGGATCCTTCAGCGCCTGGGCCTGATTGAATTTTGACGGGTCTTTCTCCAGCAGCTCACCGGTCGCCAGATTCACCAGTCGCGGCGAAATGCGCGCCGCGAAGGTGTCGGCGACCGCATCAGCATCCATGCCGGGCTGCATCAGGCCGGACACCGCCAGGATATTACGCTGCTTATCCAGCGCCCGCTGCGCCTGCTGGCGGGATTTCAGCCCGACGGCCGAGCCCGCTACTACGATGGAGCAGACCAGACAAAGCACCAGCACCACCAGCAGCGTTTTGCCGATGCTATCGTTACTTTTCTTCTCAGCCACGCGACTTCCTCCGCTTAATATTGGCCTGCACCACCAGGTAGTCGAACAGCGGTGCGAAGAGGTTGGCAAAGAGGATCGCCAGCATCATCCCTTCCGGATAAGCCGGGTTCACCACGCGGATCAGCACGCACATCACGCCGATCAGCACGCCGTAACTCCATTTCCCTTTATCAGTAAACGAGGCGGATACCGGGTCCGTCGCCATAAACATCATGCCGAAGGCAAAGCCGCCGAGCACCAGATGCCAGTACCATGGCATAGCGAACATCGGGTTGGTGTCGGAGCCGATAACGTTAAACAGGGTGGCGGTGGCGATCATGCCGATCATTACCCCGGCGACGATGCGCCAGGACGCGACGCGGCCAAAGAGAATGATCGCGCCGCCGATCAGGATCATCAGCGTTGAAACTTCGCCAATCGAGCCCGGAATATTGCCGAGGAAGGCGTCCATCCAGCTCACCGGGATGCCTGTAGCGACGTTAACCAGCGCTTCACCGCCGCCGCTGGCCCACTGGGAGAGCGGCGTCGCGCCGGAGAAACCGTCCGCTGCCGTCCACACCAGGTCGCCGGAGATCTGCGCCGGATAGGCGAAGAACAGGAACGCGCGCCCCGCCAGCGCCGGGTTGAGGAAGTTGCGCCCGGTGCCGCCGAAAATCTCCTTAGCGATCACCACCCCGAAGGAGATCCCCAGCGCCGCCTGCCATAGCGGCAGCGTGGGCGGGACGATCAGCGCAAACAGAATCGAGGTGACAAAGAAGCCTTCGTTGATCTCATGTTTGCGCACGATAGCGAACAGCACTTCCCAGAAGCCGCCGACGATAAAGACGGTGATATAGATAGGCAGGAAGAAGACCGCGCCTAAGGTCATCATGCTCAGCCAGCCGGCGTCGGCGCTGAAGCTCACCCCTAACCACTGGGCGACGCTGTAGTGCCAGTTGTTGGCGATCGCCTGCTGCAGTTGTTCGGCGCCGTAAAGCTTATGCAGCGCCGGAATGGTCTGCAGCCCAACGTTGTACATGCCCCAGAACATTGCCGGGAATACGGCAAACCACACGAGGATCATCATCCGCTTGAGGTCGATGGCGTCGCGCACGTGCGCCGCGCCGCGGGTGACCTGGCCTGGAGTGTAGAAGATGGTCGCCGCCGCCTCATACAGCGGGTAATATTTTTCCAGCTTGCCGCCGTGCGTGAAATGCGGCTCAAGTTTTTCAATCAGATGCTTTAAGCCCATCTCTTATCCTTCCTGCTCAATCCGGGTTAAAACGCTGCGCAGCGCCGGGCCATATTCATACTTCCCGGGGCAGACGTAGGTGCAGAGCGCCAGATCTTCTTCATCCAGCTCCAGACAGCCCAGCGCCTGAGCGCTGTCGGTGTCCCCGGCCAGCAGATCGCGCAGCAGTATGGTCGGCAGGATATCCAGCGGCATCACCCGTTCGTAGTTGCCGATCGGCACCATCGCCCGCTCGCCGCCGTGGGTATCGGTGGAGAAATGAAAGCGCTTGCGCTTGAAGAAATGGCCAAGCGTAGTGCGGGTTATCGAGAATTTCTCTTTGCCCGGCATCACCCAGCCGAAGAGCTCTTTTTCCCGCCCTTCTTTGACCACGCTCACCTGCAGATGGAAGCGCCCAAGGAAGGCGTGGGGGCCGTGGGCGCGGGTACCGCTGAGCACCGAGCCGGAAATGACGCGGTTTTCCCCCTCCTCCAGCTCGCCCGCCAGCAGATCGTCCAGACTGGCGCCCAGCGTCGTTTTGACCAGCCGCGGCGACTTCACCTGCGGGCCGCCGAGCGCAATCACCCGCTCGCAGTTCAGCTCACCTTCAAGGAAAAGCTTACCAATGGCGATCGCGTCCTGATAATTGAGGTGCCAGACCTGCTTATTCAGGCTCACCGGCTCCAGAAAGTGAATATGCGTTCCCGGCAGCCCCGCCGGGTGCGGCCCGGTGAACTGGTTAAAACAGACCTGGCCAGCTGGATGACCGCCGAGCTTACCGCCGCTGGGCTGGCAGACGTGGACTTTCCCGTCGGTCAGACGCGTCAGCACGGTAAGGCCGGCGTCGAAAGCGGCCCGTTCGGCCAGAATAATCGGCTGCGGCTCCGCCGCCAGCGGATTGGTATCCATGGCGTTAACAAAGATAGCGGCCGGCACGCTGCCCGGGCGCGGCGTTTTACTGAATGGCCGGGTGCGCAGCGCCGTCCACAGGCCCGACGCCAACAGCTGCTGCTGCACGGTGTCGCGCGGCAGTTCAGCCAGCGCGTCCGCGGCGTAACGGGTAAACGCCACCGCGTCATTGCCCTCGATATCAATCACCACCGACTGCAACACGCGCCGTTCACCGCGGTGGATCGCGCTGACGACCCCGCTCGCCGGGGCGGTAAAGCAGACGCCGGGGATCTTTTTATCTTCGAACAGGATCTGACCTTTTTTGACCCGATCGCCTTCTTTGACCGCCATGGCGGGACGCATGCCGACGTACTCTTCTCCGAGTAGCGCGACGCGCTTCACCGCTGGCGCGGAAGAAATCTGCTGTAATGGCATGCCAGCTATGGGCAAATCCAGCCCTTTCGTGATTTTAATCATATCGTTAGCAGGTATCCGTAACCTCAACCCCGACGCAGGCCGGGGCCAGCTTATTGACAGAATGGTAGAGAAGAAAGGGCAAAACGGCGCCAGTAGCGCTCAGGACGGAAGAGAAGCATCCTTTCTTACTCTGGTGATGAACCGGCGCAAGTGTAACATTTCGTGAGCGGCGGCTGTAGCGCAAGGGGCGATAAGTGCTTCTAAAATGCGAGCTATTGCGCAAAGTTCTCACTGTGTTTTCGTCGCCGTCAGGGTATAAAGTGAGGCGGAATTGTAAACGCCGCCACGTCGCCCTTGCGAAAAAATGCCGTGATGCTAATGTGAGCGCTCTAAATCCAGAAAACTCTGATTTCGGGTCTCTCTTGCCGTCCTGGCAATGTGGCTATTTTGTTTTATCAAGGAACAAGCAGTATGCGCAAAATCGCATTATTTATTGCGATGCTTCTGCTGCCGTGCGTGTCATTTGCCGGGCTGCTCAGCAGCAACAGCCCGACGACGCCGGTTAGCAAAGAATATAAGCAGCAATTAATGGGTTCACCGGTTTACATTGAGATCTTTAAAGAAGAGCGCATGCTCGACCTTTACGTCAAAATGGGTGAGACCTACCAGCTCCTCGACAGCTATCGGATCTGCAACTACTCCGGTGGCCTGGGCCCGAAACAGCGCCAGGGCGATTTCAAGAGCCCGGAAGGGTTCTATAACGTCACCCGCAGCCAGCTCAAACCCGACAGCCGCTTCTATAAAGCGATTAATATCGGCTTCCCGAACGCCTACGATCGCGCCCATGGTTATGAAGGGAAATACCTGATGATCCACGGCGACTGCGTTTCTATCGGCTGCTACGCCATGACCGACCGCGGGATCGATGAGATCTTCCAGTTCGTGACCGGCGCCTTAGTCTTCGGTCAGCCAAGCGTGCAGGTGAGTATCTATCCGTTCCGCATGACCAATGCCAATATGGAACGCCACAAATACTCCTACTATGCGGATTTCTGGAAACAGCTAAAGCCTGGCTATGATTATTTCCAGCAGACCCACAAACCGCCGATCGTATCAGTGACCGACGGCCGCTATGTGGTGAGCAAGCCGCTCAGCCACGAGGTTGTCCAGCCGCAGCTGGCCTCAAACTATACGCTCCCCGAGACAAAATAACGCCCACTCGCCTGGCATGATCTTATGCCAGGTTTCATTGGCCGTAAGCGGCTGCGTGGCGATAACCGTGACCACATCGTTGGGTGTGGTCTCGCGTTGAAAGTCGATCTCCACATCCTGGTCCAGCAGTTTTGCCACGCCGAACGGCGCCCGCCGGGTGATCCAGTGCAGGTTGGTCGAGCAGAACGCCATCACATAGCGTCCGTCCGACAGCAGCATATTGAACACCCCTTTCTCACGCAGCTCCCCCGCCAGGGTGGCGATATACTTAAATACGCCCAGCATATTGCCCGGCGTACGCGGGTAGCGCTCGGTTAAGCGGTGCAGCAGCCAGCAGAAGGCCTTTTCACTGTCGGTTTCACCTACCGGGTGGAAATTGCCGGTTTTCAGCGATTTATAGCCTTTGAGCTGCCCGTTGTGCGCGTAGGTCCAGTTGCGCCCCCACAGCTCGCGGGTGAACGGATGCGTATTCTCCAGGGCCACCATCCCGCGGTTGGCCTGGCGGATATGCGCGACGACGGAACAGGACTTAATCGGGTAATCCTGGACCAGTTTCGCGATCGGCGACTGAAAGCTCGGCTGCGGATCTTTGAATGTGCGACAGCCTTTGCCTTCATAGAAGGTGATGCCCCAGCCGTCTTTATGCGGCCCCGTCCCGCCTCCGCGCTGTACCAGCCCGGTAAAGCTAAAACAGATATCTGTTGGCACATTGGCGCTCATCCCGAGCAGTTCGCACATAGATCACCTCACCATCACAAATCACGACGGCGCCGAAGCGAGGCCGCCGTCAACAGTACACACTCACCTGCCTGTTAGCCTTTCGCCATCTCTTTTTCGATCAGCATAATCAGGATATGGATCACTTTGATGTGGATCTCCTGAATGCGGTCGGCGTAGCCAAAGTGCGGCACGCGAATTTCAACATCGGCGCTCCCGGCCATCTTACCGCCGTCTTTACCGGTCAGGGTGATCACTTTCATCCCCTGCGCCCGCGCGGCTTCTATGGCCTTGATAACGTTGCCGGAGTTGCCGGAGGTGGAGATGCCAAGCAGCACATCGCCCGCGCGGCCGACGGATTCAACGTAGCGGGAGAATACATACTCATAGCCAAAATCATTGCTCACGCAGGAGAGATGGCTGACATCGGAGATCGCAATGGCCGGATAACCCGGGCGGTTTTCGCGATAACGTCCGGTCAGCTCTTCCGCAAAATGCATCGCATCGCAATGGGAACCGCCGTTACCGCAGGACAGCACTTTACCACCCGCCTTAAAGCTATCCGCCAGCAGGACAGCGGCACGCTGGATAGCATGGATATTGGCTTCGTCCTGCAGAAAGTTAGCCAGCGTTTCCGCGGCTTCGTTCAGTTCGTTACGAATAAGATCCTGGTACATGAGGATAATCCTTCAGTATGAGTGGAATAACCCTGGCAGTGTACCGGATAGCCGCCGAAGCGAGAAGCAGCAGGCAGCGTTATCCCCCGCCCTTTTGATTTTATGTGCCGCTTTTGCATACAACAATGTGAGCAAGGTTGTAATTATTTTGTAAACACATTGCTAAATAAAAAAGCATGCACTACAACCAATACATCACAAGTGGTCAGACCTCCTACAAGCACAGGGAGCATTTCTCTATGATGATTTTGAGTATTGTTGCAACCGTTGTTTTACTCGGTGCGCTCTTCTATCACCGGGTCAGCCTGCTGCTCAGCAGCGTGATCTTGCTCGCCTGGACCGCAGCGCTCGGCGCGGCCGGTCTGTGGAATATCTGGCTGCTGCTGCCGCTGGCGATCATTCTGTTGCCGTTTAACTTTGCGCCTATGCGTAAATCCATGATTTCCGCACCGGCGTTTCGCGCTTTCCGCAAGGTGATGCCGCCGATGTCGCGTACTGAAAAAGAAGCCATCGACGCCGGGACCACCTGGTGGGAAGGGGATCTGTTTCGCGGCAACCCTGACTGGCACAAGCTGCATAACTATCCGCAGCCGCGTCTGACCGCCGAAGAGCAAGCCTTCCTCGACGGCCCGGTGGAAGAAGCCTGCCGGATGGCCAACGACTTCGCCATCACCCACGAAATGGCCGATCTGCCGCCGGAGCTGTGGGCGTATCTGAAAGAGCATCGCTTCTTCGCGATGATCATTAAGAAAGAGTATGGCGGGCTTGAATTCTCCGCTTATGCCCAGTCGCGGGTGCTGCAGAAGCTCTCTGGCGTCTCCGGCATTCTGGCGATCACCGTCGGCGTCCCGAACTCACTGGGGCCGGGCGAGCTGCTGCAGCATTACGGTACCGAAGAGCAGAAAAACCATTATCTGCCGCGTCTGGCGCGCGGGCAGGAGATCCCCTGCTTCGCTCTCACTAGCCCGGAAGCGGGCTCTGACGCCGGCGCCATTCCGGATACCGGCGTGGTCTGCATGGGTGACTGGCAGGGCCAGCAGGTGCTGGGTATGCGCCTGACATGGAACAAACGCTACATTACGCTGGCGCCTATCGCCACCGTGCTGGGACTGGCGTTTAAACTTTCTGACCCGGATCGTCTGCTGGGGGGAGAAGAAGAGCTGGGCATCACCTGCGCGCTGATCCCGACCTCCACCCCGGGCGTGGAAATTGGCCGTCGTCACTTCCCGCTTAACGTCCCTTTCCAGAACGGCCCAACCCGCGGCAAAGATATCTTCGTGCCGATCGATTACATCATTGGTGGGCCGGGGATGGCCGGTCAGGGCTGGCGCATGCTGGTTGAATGTCTGTCGGTGGGACGCGGTATTACTCTGCCGTCCAACTCCACCGGCGGCCTGAAATCGGTGGCTATGGCGACCGGGGCTTACGCCCATATTCGCCGCCAGTTCAAAATCTCGATCGGTAAAATGGAAGGGATTGAAGAGGCGCTGGCGCGCATTGCCGGTAATGCTTATGTAATGGACGCTGCGGCGTCGCTTATCACCTACGGCATTATGCTCGGCGAGAAACCGGCGGTGCTCTCCGCGATCGTGAAATATCACTGCACCCACCGCGGCCAGCGCTCCATTATCGACGCAATGGATATTACCGGCGGGAAAGGCATTATGCTGGGCGAAGGCAACTTCCTCGCCCGGGCCTATCAGGGCGCGCCTATCGCCATCACCGTGGAAGGGGCGAACATTCTGACCCGCAGCATGATGATCTTCGGTCAGGGTGCGATTCGCTGCCATCCGTACGTGCTGGAGGAGATGGCCGCCGCGCAGAACAACGACCTGAACGCCTATGACAAGCTGCTGTTCAAACATATCGGCCATGTCGGCAGCAACAAAGTACGGAGTTTCTGGTTGGGCCTGACCGGCGGACGCACCAGCAGCGCGCCGACCCGCGACGCCACCCGTCGTTACTATCAGCAAATGAACCGTCTGAGTGCCAACCTCGCGCTGCTGTCAGACGTGTCGATGGCGGTACTGGGCGGCAGCCTCAAGCGTCGCGAACGTATCTCCGCGCGTCTGGGGGATGTGTTAAGCCAGCTGTATCTGGCCTCGGCGGTGCTGAAACGCTATGACGATGAAGGACGCAATGAAGCCGATCTGCCGCTGGTTGACTGGGGAGTGCAGGATGCGCTGCACCAGGCTGAACAGGCCATCGACGATCTGCTGAAAAACTTCCCCAACCGTCTGGTGGCTGGCGCAATGCGGCTGGTCATCTTCCCGACCGGGCGTCATCATCATTCGCCGTCGGATAAGCTGGACCATAAAGTCGCTAAAATTCTGCAGGTGCCCAGCGCCACCCGCTCCCGCATCGGTCGCGGTCAGTACCTGACGCCGAGCGAGCATAACCCGGTTGGTCTGCTGGAAGAGGCCCTGCTGGAAGTGATGGCGGCCGATCCTATCCACCAGCGGATCTGCAAAGAGTTGGGTAAAAACCTGCCGTTCACCCGTCTGGATGAGCTGGCACACAACGCGCTGGCCAAAGGATTAATAAATCAGGAAGAAGCCGCTATTCTGACCCGAGCAGAGCACAGTCGCTTGCGCAGCATTAACGTCGACGACTTTGCGCCAGAGGAGCTGGCAACCCAGCCGGTAAAGCTGCCGGAAAAAGTTCGCAACGTTGAAGCCGCATAATAAAGCAACAACCACATCACAGGCCGGGCGGGGAATTTTCCCCGCCTTTTTTTCGTCTCGCCTTCACCCGTGGTTCCTGTTAGTAGCATTTTTTTAACAAAATATTCCGCGGACCGCCGCGAGGCTGATAAGGTGTTACAGTTAACCTAACCCCCTCATGAGAATGGAGTTGACCATTGTGCCTGGCCTGAAAATTACGCTGTTGCAACAACCGCTGGTCTGGATGGACGGCCCTGCTAACCTGCGCCATTTTGATCGCCAACTGGAAGGGATTGTCGGGCGCGATATCATTGTTTTACCTGAGATGTTTACCACCGGCTTTGCGATGGAAGCGGCAAAACAGTCTTTACCCGAGGCCGAGGTGGTGGCGTGGATGCATGCCCGGGCGGCGCAAACCCAGGCGTTGATCGCCGGCAGCGCCGCGCTGCAAACTGAGCGCGGGGCCGTTAACCGCTTCCTGCTGGTCGAGCCTGACGGCACAGTTCATCATTATGATAAACGGCACCTGTTTCGTATGGCGGATGAACACCATCACTATGAGGCCGGGGACAAGCGCGTGGTCTTTGAATGGCGCGGATGGCGGATCCTGCCGCTGGTCTGTTACGACCTGCGCTTCCCGGTATGGTCGCGTAACCTTAACGATTATGATCTGGCGCTGTATGTGGCGAACTGGCCGGCGCCGCGCTCCCTGCACTGGCAGTCGCTGCTGGTCGCCCGCGCTATCGAGAACCAGGCCTACGTCGCCGGCTGTAACCGGGTCGGCACCGACGGCAACGGTCATCATTACCGCGGTGATAGCCGGGTTATCAGTCCCCAGGGGGAGATTGTCGCCACTGCCGATCCGCATCAGGCCACCCGTCTTGACGCCGAACTGTCGCTGAGCGCCCTCCAGGAATATCGTGAAAAATTCCCCGCCTGGCGCGATGCCGATCCTTTTACTCTGGATTAATCCCCCTCCGCTTTCTTCCCCCTTCTGCGGGAAAAGAAAGCGGAATTTCCTCTTGCAGCGCCCAACAGAATATTTACAGGGCGCCTTTCATTTCTGTTCTACACTCATTAAAAGACCCCACAACCAAACGGGCGGAGATCATTTTCAATTCACTTCTGCTTTGTAAATCATGAGTTTTCTATTGCCAGCTTGTTTTGTTGAACCCGGCTGAGCGTTGGCGTATGAATATTTAATGAGCGTAATGGAAAATGGATAATAATAATCTTCAGTTAATAGAAAAACGGCTGGTCACCCGCTTTCTCGATATGTTTATTCGGTTCGGTCTTATTCTGGCGCTGGCCTCATTCTGTTTTACCGTCTTTTCTCCCTTCGTCAATATGATGCTCTGGGCGTTGATTCTGACCGTGGCGCTCTATCCTTTACATCAGTATTTTGCCAGACTGTTAGCGGGAAAACAGGGACTGGCGTCGGTGGCGCTGGTGCTGTTAGGTATTTTACTGATTGTTATCCCCACGGTGCTGATGATCACCTCGCTGGCGGAAAGCGCCAGCGCCATGATTGACAAGATGGGTAGCCAGAGCTTTACCATTCCCCCGCCCTCTTCACGAATTGCCTCTTTACCGATCGTTGGCGAGCGGCTTAGCGCCCTGTGGATGCGGGCTTCCGTGGATCTCCCGGGACTGCTCAGCAATTACCGTTCGCAAATCGGCGATATTGCCAAACAGTTTCTCAGTATTTTGGCCAGCATGGGCGGCGGACTGATTGGCTTTATTATTTCGTTTATCGTCTCGGGCATTATGATGGCCTGGGGCGCCGCGGGCGCCATCAGCGCCCAGCGTATTGCCATCCGTATTACCGATGAAAATAAAGGCGTGACCCTCACCCGCCTGTGTACCAGCACCATCCGCGCGGTCGCCCAGGGCGTCATCGGGGTGGCATTGATCCAGGCGCTGCTGGTGGGTGTGATCATGCTGATGGCCAGCATTCCCGCCGTCGGGATCTTCTTTATTCTGGCCCTGATCCTCGGCATTGCCCAGGTGCCGGTGATCCTGGTGACGGCCCCGGCCATTGCGCTAATGTGGAGTCTCGGCACCCACAGTACCGGCATGGATATCTTCTACACCATCCTGCTGATCGTCGCCGGCATGGCCGATAACGTCCTCAAACCTCTGCTGCTGGGGCGCGGAGTCGACGCGCCAATGCCGGTAGTGCTGCTGGGCGCCCTCGGCGGAATGGCCTCTAACGGCATTCTCGGTATGTTTCTCGGCGCCACCCTGCTGGCCATCGGTTATCGGATCTTCATGACCTGGGTAAATGAAGGGCAACCCGCTCTGCCGCAGGATAAATAACCTCAAGGGAGCGTTACGCTCCCTTAATTCATTCCATAAACATTCGTACCGCGCACCAGACCAGCAGCAGCGCCAGCAGCAGATTTAACCCTCTTCCATGGCGTTCGAACACCGGCTGAAACAGATGACCGGCCAGCGCCCAGCAAAGATTGCCGGCAACGCCTATTACTGATAGCAACAGGCTTATCATCACCAGCCAGAATGGCTCGCGAGTCACCGGCAGAACAAAGGTCGACAGGGCCGTGATGCCGTACAGGATAATTTTTACATTCACAAACTGCAGCCCCAGGCTGGCCCAGAAGCTGACAGGCCGCTCCTCCTGCCCACCGCTGGCCGGGTCGCTGCGCGCAATGTGCCAGGCCAGCCACAGGATATACCCTGCGCCGACCCAGCGTAGCAGGGAGGTTATCCCCTCATCCAAGGTAACGAGAGTGAACGTCAGCCCGGCACAAATCAGCATGATGATCACAAACCCCAGGCTCATGCCGGCCAGAACCCGCATGCTCCGTCGAAAGCCGTGCGCGGTGACGCTGCTCAGCGCCAGAATATTATTCGGCCCGGGCGTCAGGGCGGTGATCAGGGTGTAAGTTAAAAAGGCGCTAATCAGGGTAGGTGTCACGTGTTTTCTCCTCTTGACTGGCAGACAGTACCCGAAGCTGATAATTTAAAAAAATGAATGTTTTTTCATTCTGAATTCGAGAATGTCGATATAAAGAGGAAATATGGATCTGCGACGCTTTATCACCTTCAAAACGGTTGTCGAAGAAGGATCCTTTCTGCGCGCCTCGCAGAAACTGTGCTGCACCCAGTCCACCGTAACCTTTCATATCCAGCAGCTTGAGCAGGAGCTTGCTATCCCGCTGTTTGAGAAAATTGGCCGGCGGATGTGTCTCACCGCCGCGGGTAAGAATGTCCTGCCGCACGTCTACGATCTGACCAAAGTGATGGCGTCGATTCGCCAGGCGGCGCGCCAGGACGATGAACCCAGCGGCGAACTTCGCGTCGCCACTGGTGAAACCCTGCTGGCGTACAAAATGCCGCCGGTGCTGCAGCGTTTTAAGCAACGCGCCCCGAAGGTCCGCCTGTCACTGCAGTCGCTCAATTGCTACAGCATCCGTGATGCGCTGCTCGCTGACGAAGTCGACCTGGGGGTGTTTTACCGGGTTGGCAACGATGATGCACTCACCATGATGGAACTTGGCCCGCAGCCGCTGGCGCTGGTCGCGTCAGTCGATCAGGCGCCGGTCGACTTCCTGCGCCCGCGGCAGCATATCCCATTGAGCTTTATCATCAACGAGCCCCAGTGCGTGTTCCGGCAGATTTTTGAAAGTACCCTGCGCCAGCGCGGCATTACCATGGAGAACACCATCGAACTGTGGAGTATTGAAAGCATCAAACAGTGCGTGGCGGGCAATCTGGGGGTGAGCTTCCTGCCGCGCTTTGCGGTAGAGGAGGAACTCAAACGCGGGACGCTGGTCGAGCTGCCGTTCAGCGAGACGCCGCTGACGATCCATGCGCTCTGCGCCCATCACGCCGGGAAAGCAATCAGTCCGGCGATGCGGGTATTCATGCAGTGTATGCAGGAGGAACAAGAGGCGCGCTGAAATTCGGCGACGAAAACGACGAAAGCCTGAATCATTGCTGATTCAGGCTTTCTGAATAGTGGCGGAACGGACGGGACTCGAACCCGCGACCCCCTGCGTGACAGGCAGGTATTCTAACCGACTGAACTACCGCTCCGCGTTGTTGTTCCGTTGGGAACGAGGCGAATATTACGGATTCCCCTCTACCCCGTCAACGCTTTTTCTACCGTTTTGAATCGTTTGCTGCAAAAATCGCCCAACCGCCTACTTTTAATCCATTTTAGTGGCTATCAGGCACGCCACAGGCAGCTTCCGCCTTTCTTTTGTACCAGATCGAGGCGGGATTCATGGTTCACCAGTTCTTCATCAGAGGCATAAACTACCCGTAACTGGCTGGCGGCGCGGACGACGCGCTGAATGCCCATCTCTCCCGCCTGCTGCTGGCTTTCGCCTTCCATAGAGAACGCCATCGACGTCTGGCCGCCGGTCATCATCAAATAGACATCGGCAAGGATCTGGGCATCGAGTAATGCCCCGTGCAGCGTACGCTTGCTGTTATCTATTTCGTAGCGCGAACATAACGCATCCAAACTGTTGCGCTTGCCGGGAAACATTTTCCGCGCCAGCGCCAGACTGTCGGTGATTTTACAAAAGGTCTCGGTTTTTCCGATGCCGCGGTTTAGCTTACCGAACTCGTAATCCATAAAACCGATATCAAACGACGCGTTATGGATCACCAGCTCCGCGCCGCGAATGTAATCCATAAATTCATCGGCAACATCGGCAAAGGTGGGTTTATCCAGCAGGAATTCATCGGCGATCCCGTGCACGCCGAATGCCTCCGGATCCACCAGCCGATCGGGCTTCAGATAGACATGGAAATTGTTACCGGTCAGGCGGCGGTTGATCACCTCCACGGCGCCGATCTCAATGATCTTGTGTCCTTCGTAGTGCGCCCCGATCTGGTTCATACCGGTGGTTTCGGTATCGAGAACAATCTGGCGCGTAATTGCAGTGCTCATAGCGGTCATTTATGTCAGACTTATCGTTTACAAATCGATTTCAATTACAGGAAGTCTACCAGAGATGCTCAAACAGGTAGAAATTTTCACCGACGGCTCTTGCCTGGGAAATCCAGGACCCGGCGGTTACGGCGCCATCATGCGCTACCGCCAGCACGAAAAGACCTTCAGCGCCGGCTACCGTCTGACCACCAATAACCGCATGGAACTGATGGCGGCGATCGTCGCTCTCGAAGCGTTAAAAGAGCATTGCGAAGTGGTGCTCAGCACCGACAGCCAGTATGTCCGCCAGGGGATCACCCAGTGGATCCACAACTGGAAAAAGCGCGGCTGGAAAACGGCAGAGAAAAAACCGGTAAAGAATGTCGACCTCTGGCAGCGGCTGGACGCCGCGCTTGGCCAGCATAAGATCAAATGGGAGTGGGTGAAGGGCCACGCCGGCCATCCAGAAAACGAACGCTGCGACGAGCTGGCCCGCGCGGCGGCCTCCCATCCCACTCAGGACGACATCGGCTACCAGCCGGAGAGCTAATTCTGCCCCTTGCGCCACTGCCGGGTGGCGCCTACTGCCGGCCGCAGCTGGGTTTTCGCTTTCCCTGACTTCATCGGATTAAGGGTGAGCGGAATGGTCCGTTTGCGGGCGACAATCAATTGCAAACAGCCCAGCGCCGGCAGATGGGTGCTCAGCAGTTTGCCGCCATGCCGCGACCAGGGTAAAACCTGATAACGCCCATAATGCAGCACTTCAAAGTTGAGCAGCGACAGCCAGTCCAGCTGGCGCATCAGCGTAAACATACGGCTGTTGTACGGCGTGCCTTTACGCAGGACCGGCACCAGTTTACGCAACCCCATCAGGCTCACCGGATTAAACCCGGTCAGGATCATCCAGCCATCATCGATCAGGACGCGATCGGCCTCCCGCAGCAGGCGATGCGGATCGCTGCACCACGGCAGGGTATGCGCCAGCAGGCAGGCGTCGACGGACTTTTCGGCAAAGGGCAAATGCAGCGGGTCGGCCCGGACCTGCATTGGGTTTCCCGCCAGCGAGACATTCACCTGGTGCGAGATGGCGCAAGCTTCGGTATTGATTTCCGCGCTCAGATTGCCAATCTTAAGCAGATGAAAGCCATATAATTTAGCCAGCCATGGCTTCATCTGCTGTTCAAGCGTTTCGCGATAGTATTCGCCCCACGGCATACTGGACCAATGCTCAGGCGCTGTCACTGTATGAGGTATCCTTGCCGGCTTCATTGCCACCTTCCGCTACGCTTTAGAGGTAATTTATGAATCTTATCAGTATTCCCGCGTTTCAGGACAACTACATCTGGGTTCTCATTGAGAATCACGGCCGCTGCATCATCGTTGATCCGGGCGAGGCCGCGCCGGTTCTGGCGGCAATCGAGGAAAACCAGTGGCAGCCCGAGGCCATTTTACTGACCCATCACCATCAGGATCACGTCGGCGGCGTAAAACAATTACGTGAAAAATTCCCCTCTCTGGTGGTTTACGGGCCGGCAGAAACCCAGGATAAGGGGGTTACTCAGGTAGTAGACGATGGCGATCGGTTGTCAATTCTGGGTCACGATTTTTCCATTTTCTCCACGCCAGGTCACACATTAGGACATATCTGTTACTACAGCGAACCTTATCTGTTTTGCGGCGACACAATGTTCTCCGGCGGCTGCGGAAGGCTGTTCGAAGGCACCGCAGAGCAAATGTATCAATCATTTATGAAAATTAACGCCCTTCCTGCAGAAACCATTATATGTTGCGCACATGAATATACGTTAGCGAATATGAAGTTTGCGTTAAGTATCCTGCCTGATGATAGGGACATAAACGATTACTATCATAAAGTTAATGAGTTACGTGCAAAAAAACAAAAGACACTACCCGTAATTCTGAAAAACGAGCGGCGTATAAATTTATTTTTACGCGTAAATGATGTTGATTTAATTGATAAAATTAACAAAGAAACAAAATTGCAACACTCTGTGGCGCGATTTGCGTGGTTAAGGTCAAAGAAAGACGAATTCTGACATTTAATTCTTGTCATCGGCTAACTTCGCCGTTATCCTTGGTCGTCTTTTAAGCAACTATTGACACACACATGAAGGCACGAGCGATATTATTCGCCTCTGTCCTGCTGGTGGGGTGCCAGGCGTCTAAGCACGATGGCACCGTCGAACAGCGAGCACAGAGCCTTTCTGCGGCTGGTCAAGGGGAAGCAGGCAAGTTCACAAGTCAAGCGCGCTGGTTAGATGATGGAACCTTCTACGCGCAAGACCAGGATCTGTGGACTTCCATAGGCGACGAGCTAAAGATGGGAATACCGGATAACCCCCGGATTCGCGAGCAAAAACAGAAGTACTTGAGAAATAAGAGCTATCTCCACGATGTAACTTTACGGGCAGAGCCGTATATGTACTGGATAGCCGGGCAGGTTAAGAAACGTAACATGCCAATGGAACTGGTATTACTACCCATAGTGGAGAGCGCTTTTGACCCACACGCGACGTCTGGCGCCAATGCCGCAGGCATCTGGCAGATCATTCCGAGCACAGGGCGCAATTATGGTTTAAAACAGACCCGCAGTTACGATGCGCGTCGTGACGTTGTCGCATCGACAACCGCGGCGCTGGACATGATGCAACGTCTGAACAAAATGTTCGACGGCGACTGGTTGTTAACGGTCGCGGCATATAACAGCGGCGAAGGTCGGGTCATGAAGGCAGTGAAAGCGAACCGTTCGCGTGGCAAACCCACCGATTTCTGGTCGCTGTCTCTGCCGCATGAAACGAAAGTCTACGTACCGAAAATGCTGGCATTGAGCGACATCCTCAAAAACAGCAAACGTTACGGCGTAAAGTTGCCTACGGCTGATGAAAGCCGTGCGCTGGCGCGCGTTCGCCTCGACAGTCCGGTTGAGATTTCTCAGCTCGCGGATATGGCCGGTATGCCGGTCAGCAAGCTGAAGACCTTCAACGCCGGCGTAAAGGGGTCAACGCTGGGCGCTAGCGGGCCAAAGTATGTCATGGTGCCGCAGAAGCACGCAGCCCAACTGCGTGAATCGCTGGCCTCTGGCGACATTGCCGCCGTACAGCCGACGCAGCTCGCGGATAATACGCCGCTGACCAGCCGAAGCTATAAGGTGCGTTCCGGCGACACCATTTCCGGGATTGCTTCCCGTCTCGGTGTGACGACCCGCGATCTGCAGCAGTGGAATAACCTGCGCGGCTCTGGGTTGAAGGTTGGACAAAATCTGGTTATCGGCGCCGGCAGCAGCGCGCAGCGTCTGGCGAATAACAGCGATAGCATCACCTATCGCGTTCGCAAAGGTGACTCGCTGTCGAGCATCGCCAAACGTCATGGCGTTAATATTCGCGACGTCATGCGCTGGAACAGCGATACCGACAATCTGCGGCCTGGCGATCAGCTAACCCTGTTTGTGAAAAACAGCGATCGACCAGAGTCCTGATACGTCAGGGTTCGATAAAAAGGCACCGACTTCCCCCGGTGCCTTTTTTGTTGTCTGTATTAAACCGCTTTATGCGCTTCAAACATGATGGTATCGCTGGTAAAGGAACCATCCTGCTGTAACTCAAAGTAGGCTTTCACCTCCGCCGAGGCGCTCTGCTGGTATAAACGAATCGCCTCCACCAGCGGCTCAGGGGTACGCATCCGCGCCACCCACGAACTGAATTCCAGCGGCAGGCGATCGGTCAACAGCCGATTAATCACCAGGCCCGCCTCCGTCGCCAGCGTCAGCCACTCGCCGCTGGAAAAATTACGCACGTGCGAGGTATCGCGCAGTGCTTCCACGGTCTGCAGCCAGACATCACGCACCGCATGGCCCGGCGACATCACGTCCATCACGATCATCACCCCACCCGGCTTGAGAACACGCTTCACCTCGCGCAGCGCCTGGCCAACGTCATGCCAGTGATGAGCGGAATAGCGGCTGATAACGATATCAAAGCTGGCATCAGCGAACGGCAGCGTTTCGGCATACCCCTGCTGGGTCACGATATTGCTAAAACCTTTTTCCTTTGCCGCGGCGGCAACGACCTCCAGCATCTGGCTCGATAAATCATAGGCGGTAACCTCGGCAACCTGTCCCGCCGCGGTAAAGCTGGCGTGCCCTGCCCCGCAGCCCATATCCAGCACTTTCGCCTGCGGAAAATCAGCCAGACGTTCCGCCAGCCGCTGCAGATCGCGACCAGAGGCATGTACGGCGCTGGTCAGATAGGCGCTGGCCTGGGAGCCGAACTGCTTTTCAACGTTGTCATGGTGAGAGCGTGTTGTCATGTTGTCTTGTCCTTACGGTTTTTTGAGTAATAAAAGGCAGCACTATGCATGCACAGGCCTGCCCCATGGCAGGCCTGACCAACCTTAAATTAATCAGGCTTGCCGGGACTGAATTCGACTAGTAGCGGGTTGTGGTCGGAGGCGCGGGTTACCAGCACGGAAGCATCGTGCACGCTTAACCCACGGTAGAACACAAAATCGAGCGGGCGACCAAACGCGCGACGGCGCTGGTCGTCAGAGAAACGAACTTCACGCAGCGACATCTCGCGTGCAAAGCGGTACAGGGCGTTCATCCGCGGGCGGCTCCAGGCATTGAAGTCCCCGGCCATAATCACCGGCCCGCTGTGATGGGCAATCTGATCGCCAATCGGCAGCAGCTGTTTGCTGTAGACGTCGACGCCAAGGCTGAAGTTGACGGCATGGATATTGACCACCATTAACAACCGCGCATCGGGCAGCGGATAGACAGTCACTAATGCTGATTTAGGCAGACGCAAAATTGGTTCACGCTCGCGCAATGGGCAGCAATAGATAGGATGGGCGGAGGCCAGCGTCATCACGCCGGAAGGATGCTGCGGCAATACCAGCGCCGGCACCTGATCGGCGGCCAGATAGTTTGAAGTCGCGAACCTGACCAGTTCTGGGGTGGTTTGCGCCTCCTGCAACAGGACCAAATGCGCATCTTTGCCGAAATTTTTGAGGACCGACTGCCACTCTGCACGCTGCTGCTTGAAGATATTCCACACCAGCACGCGGATCTTCTCATCGCTGCTTAACGGCGTGCCGGCGGGATAAACCGGACTCACGCCCGCAAACGCCCCCGGAGGCAATATTCTCTCCGCAGGTTGTCCGGCGACATAGCGCATGGCGTAGGTGTTCTTTCGCAATTTGGGCATTAATCCTCGATAACAGAAACCAGCCCGACGACGACTGGTTCTTCTGTTATAGGGATTTTCCCATACACTTTCAATGCAATTTGCGAGAAACCCTTAGCCTTCGGGAGAAAGCGCTGCCGAACGGCGCGGCAATTTATCTAAACGCCCGCTCAGAACCACCAACAGCAAAGCGACCAGCACAATCACCGCGCCAATCCACGGCGTCTGCGCCAGACCGTACCGCTCGACCGTCTGTCCGCCGACGATCGATCCCAGCGCGATGCCGACGTTGAAGGCGGCGATATTCAGACCGGAAGCGATGTCGACAGCCCCCGGGGTATACTGCTCTGCTTTTTGCACCACATAGACCTGCAGACCCGGCACGTTGCCGAAGGCGAAAACGCCCATCACCAGCACCGTTGCCAGCGCGGCATAGTGAACGCTGGCGGTCAGCTGGAACACCAGCAGCAGCACAACCAGCGCGGCGAAGATAAACTTCAGCGCGGAGACGGCGCCATGCTTATCGGCCAGTTTGCCGCCCCATACGTTGCCGATAGCCACCGAGACGCCATAGCCCAGCAGGATCCAGCTCACCGCTGAGGGGCTGAAGCCGGCCAGCTCCTGCATCATCGGCGCAAGGAAGGTAAAAGCGGTAAACACGCCGCCATAGCCCAGCGCGGTAATGGCATAGATCATCAGCAGGCGCGGATGGGTTAAGACTTTCAGCTGATCGCGCAGGCTGACGCTGGCGCGGCCCGGAATATTATTCGGCACCAGAATCAGACTGCTGACAAGCGCAATTACACCCAGAATCGATACCGCGAGGAAGGTTTCACGCCAGCCGAAATGCTGGCCAATAAAGGTGCCAAAGGGAACGCCGGTCACCAGCGCGACCGTCAGGCCGCCGAACATAATGGCGATAGCCGAGGCTGCTTTCTCTTTTGCCACCAGGCTGGTGGCGATTGTCGAGCCGATAGAAAAGAACACGCCGTGGCCAGGCCGGTCAGCAGGCGCGCCAGGATCAGCGTTTCATAGCCTGGAGCCTGCCAGGCCAGCACATTACCCGCCGTAAACAGGACCATCAACGCCAGCAGCAGCTGTTTACGCGGCATACGCCCGGTTAATGCCGTCAGCACCGGGGCGCCGATCGCCACGCCCAGCGCGTAGATAGAGACCAGCAGTCCCGCAGAAGGTAGAGAGATAGAAAGTTGTTGGGCAATCGTCGGGACCAGGCCGACAATCACGAATTCAGTGGTGCCAATTGCAAAGGCACCGATGGTTAAGGCAAATAGCGCCAGTGGCATAATTTACTCCGTAGCATCAGGATTAAGATGACACGTAGTATGAAGGGTTGTATAAATAACAAAAACTATCAAAGTATCAATAGAATTTTGCTACAGGTGCAATAATGAGAGCCACATCCGAGGAGATCGCCATCTTTGTGGCGGTAGTGGAAAGCGGGAGTTTCAGCCGGGCAGCCGAACAGCTGGGTCAGGCCAACTCTGCCGTCAGCCGGGCAGTCAAAAAGCTCGAATCAAAGCTTGGTGTCAGCCTGCTTAATCGGACCACCCGCCAGCTCAGTCTGACAGAGGAAGGCGAGCGCTATTTTCGGCGGATGCAGGTGGTATTGCAGGAGATGGCGGCGGCAGAAAATGACCTGCTGGAAACGCGCACGACGCCGCGGGGCTTGCTGCGGGTGGATGCCGCGACGCCGGTGATGCTGCATTTTCTCATGCCGCTGGTGAAGCCGTTTCGCGAGCGTTACCCGGAAATGACGCTGTCGCTCGTCTCTTCAGAGACGTTTATTAACCTGATTGAACGGAAAGTGGATGTAGCGATACGGGCCGGAACCTTAACGGATTCCAGCCTGCGCGCCCGACCGCTGTTCACCAGCTATCGTAAGATCGTCGCCTCGCCAGCGTATGTCTCGCGCTACGGTGTGCCGCAGCATCCGTCAGATCTGAAACAACATCAGTGTCTGGGCTTCACTGAACCCGTCTCTCTGAACACCTGGCCAGTCTCCTGTTGCGATGGTCAGTTGTTAGAGATTGAGGCGGCGGTGTCATCAAACAGTGGGGAAACCCTCAAACAACTGTGTCTGACCGGCAACGGTATTGCCTGTCTGTCGGATTATATGGTGGATAAAGAGATAGCCAGCGGGGAGTTTGTTGAACTACTGGCCGACAAACGCTTGCCGGTGGAGATGCCCTTCAGTGCGGTGTACTACAGCGACAGAGCCGTCAGTACACGTATCAGGGCGTTTATTGATTTTCTAAGCGAACACGTAAAACAGCTCCCGAAGGAGCTGTCGTAGTACTCTCTGATAGGCATGCCGGAAGCGGGAGATTAATCCCACTGCGGCGCCAGACCTTCCGGGCTCACCAGCCGATCGTTGCAATCCAGCGCAGCGATCGCCTGGCGATCTTCATCATCCAGCTGCAGATCCAACGCCTTCAGGTTGCTGGCCAGGTTCTCACGCTTCGTCGAGGACGGGATTACCGCGTACCCCTCGCCCATCGCCCATGCCAGGATAACCTGCGCCGGAGTCGCATTATGTTTCGCCGCGATACGGGCAATCACCTCATCTTTCAGTGCCTTACCGTAGGCCAGGGTCATGTAAGAGGTGATATGGATACCGTGCTCACGCGCCCAATCGACGACTTTACGGTTTTGCAGATACGGCGAGAGCTCAATCTGATTGGTAGCAATGTTTTCAGCGCCAACGGCGGCAATCGCGCGCTCCATCAGTGGAATAGTGAAGTTGGAGATACCGATCTGACGGGTCAGGCCGAGCGTCTTCGCTTCCATCAGAGCGGCCATAAACTCTTCAACAGCCACCGCATCGTTCGGTGACGGCCAGTGGATCAGCGTCAGATCAACATAGTCAGTGCGCAGCTTCTGCAGGCTCTCTTGCAGGCTGGCGATGAGTTTGTCTTTGCTCAGGTTCTCGATCCAGATTTTGGTCGTGATGAACAACTCATCACGCGGCACGCCGCTCTCAGCGATAGCCTGACCCACCGCGGCTTCGTTGTCATAGATTTGCGCGGTGTCGATAGTACAATAGCCCAGCTCCAGCGCGGTTTTTACGGATGCGATAACAACATCATCTTTCAGACGAAAGGTGCCAAGACCAAATGCAGGAATTGCCATGTTTTTCCTCGTTATTTGTTCATTTCGGTTAACGGATGAAATTATGGCGGATGGTGTGGAGGGGAAAAAGAGCGATTAATGCAGAGGATTTTTGCTGGTTTAGCAATAATCGGGAACAGATGAAACAAAAAAGCCCTGAGCAAATGCTCAGGGCTCTTATTAAGTGGCGGAACGGACGGGACTCGAACCCGCGACCCCCTGCGTGACAGGCAGGTATTCTAACCGACTGAACTACCGCTCCACCGAATTTTTTCGCTTTATGACCACCGGTTGTCACCCCGGCTTACTGCAATTTGATGCCTGGCAGTTCCCTACTCTCACATGGGGAGACCCCACACTACCATCG